>Ga0213829_1000050_pt1 | contig 189493 bp, 175 predicted proteins | sample MC6MC0896MG_FD_180665 | JGI IMG/M metagenome (GOLD analysis project Ga0213829, IMG submission 180665) | Enriched soil aggregate microbial communities from Iowa State University, Ames, United States - MC6-MC0896-MG | ecosystem: Environmental > Terrestrial > Soil > Unclassified | place: USA...
ACGGGCACGATGACCACGACCACGACCACGACCACGACCACGACCACGACCACGACCACGACCACGACCACGACCACAAGCCCGGCCATCACCATCGCCATGGCGACGCCGATCCGCATGCCTGGCAAAGCCTGGCGAATGGCGTGATCTACGCGCGCAACGTGGCCGACGGTCTGGCTGCCGCGGATCCCGCGCATGCGCAGGCCTACCGCCAGCGCGCCGACGCGTACATCGCCAAGCTGCAGGCGCTGGATGCCAGCCTGCGCAAGACCTTTGCTGCCATCGGCGCGGAGCGCCGCAAGGTTGTCACCTCGCACGATGCGTTCGGCTATTTCGGCGACGCCTATGGCGTGACGTTCATCCCCGCGATGGGCGTGTCGACGGACGCCGAGCCGTCCGCGCGCGAGGTGGCGGCGATCATCGAACAGGTGCGGCGAGACAAGGTGCCGGCGGTGTTCGTCGAGAACATCAGCAGCCCGAAACTGGTCCAGCAGATCGCGCGTGAGACCGGCGCAAAGGTGGGTGGTACGCTCTACTCCGATGCCCTGTCCAAGCCTGGACAGCCGGGCGCCACCTACCTGGAAATGTTTGAATGGAACGCACGCCAGCTTGCCGCGGCCTTGCAACCCTGAGCGCCGCGGCGGCGCTGCTGGCGGCGGGCGCCGCCAGTGCGCACCCGCATATGTGGATCGATGCGCGCGCGCAGATCGACGTCGATGCCGCGCACCGCATCACCGCCGTGCGGCAGGTGTGGCGGTTCGACGAGATGTTTGGCGCCTATGCGACGCAGGGGCTGAAAAAAGCCGAGGACGGGTCGCTGCCTGCCGACACGCTCAAAGGCATGGCGCAGGACTGGATGAAGGCGCTGGGCGAGCCGATCTCGCACTACTTCACGCGCGTCACCGTGGACGGCAAGAGCGCGGCGTTTGGCGCGCCGCGCGATGCCCGCGTCGACTGGAACCCCAAGACCACGCGGCTGACGCTGTCCTTCACGCTGCCGCTGGCCGAGCCCGTTGCGCCAGGCGCGGGCGGCGCGCAAGTGGATATCTACGACCCCACCTATTTCGTGGCCTACGCATTTGAAGAGCAGGGCGCGGTGTCGCTCGGCGGCCCGCAAGGCGCGGCCTGCAAGGCCGACTACCGCAAGCCCAAGGAACTGGATTGGAAAACCATGCAGGAACTGGCCGCAATCCCGGCCGACCCGGACGCCCTGCCGGACGAACTGTTCGCCATCACCAAGGGGCTCACGCACCGCATCGAGGTGCGATGCCCGTAGGCCGATGGGCGCGCGTGCTGGCCGTCGTCCTGTTGATGATCGGCGGGCTGTCGGTGGCGGCCGCGCAAGGTGTGCATCCCTTTGGCGTGCCGGAAAGCGGAAGCGGCGTGGCCGGGCCCGGTTGGCTGTCCAGCTTTTTCGGCAGCGTGTCCGTCTGGCAATCGCATTTCTACCGGCAACTGACGGGCGCGGTGCGTGCCTGGCAGGCGGACGGCGGCGCGGCGTGGGCCCTGATCGGCCTGTCGTTTGCCTACGGCGTCTTTCATGCGCTGGGGCCGGGCCATGGCAAGGCGGTTATCTCGTCGTACGTGCTGGCCAACCGCCAGACCGCGCGCAACGGCGCGCTGCTGGCATTGGCGTCTTCGCTGATCCAGGCGCTGGTGGCAATCGTGATGGTGGCGGTGCTGGCGCTGGTGTTCAACGCCACGGCGGCCACGATGAACGAGGCCACTCGCTGGCTGGAGCTGGCGTCGTATGCGCTGGTGACGCTGCTGGGCGTGTGGCTGGTGTGGATCAAGGCGGTGAGGCCGCTGCTGCGGCGGGCTGGTGCGCGCGGGCATGGGCAACAGCATGCGCATGACGATGGCAACGCGCATGCGCCGGATCACGCGCACGTACATGCGCACGTGCATCATCATGAGCACAACCACCATCATCACCACGACCATGACCACAGCCACGACTGCGGATGCGGACACGTGCACGTGCCCGCGCCGGAACAGGTCGCCGGTCCGTTGAACTGGCGCCGCGCGTGGTCAGCCATTTTTGCCGTGGGCCTGCGGCCCTGCAGCGGGGCGTTGATCGTGCTGGTGTTCGCGCTGTCGCAGAACTTCTTTCTGGCCGGGGTGGCGTCGGCGCTGGCGATGGGCCTGGGCACGGGGCTGACGGTGGCGGTGCTGGCCTGCCTTGCCGTCGCCGCCGGGGGCGCGGCCACGCGCCTGGGCAGCCGCCTGTCTGGCGCGGGCGCGGCGTGGCTGCGCTACGCCATCGAGGCGCTGGCGGCGATGGCGGTGCTGTTGCTGGGGGTGACGCTGCTGGGCGGCATGGTGGCGGCGGGCGGCTGACGCAATCTGCGAACTGCGGCCGCGCTTGTTCAGGCAGCAGAGCCGCGCCGCCAGAAAGGTTCAGGCAGAAAGGTTCAGGATTTGCGCCCGGCGCGCGGATGCGCCTGATCGTAGGCCTTGGCCAGATGCTGAAAATCCAGCCGCGTGTAGATCTGCGTGGTCGAGATATTGGCGTGGCCAAGCATCTCCTGCACGGCGCGCAGGTCTTGCGCGGATTGCAGGACGTGGCTGGCGAAACTGTGGCGCAGGACGTGGGGGTGCACATGCGTGGGCACACCCGCCGTCTGCGCGATGCGCGCAAGCTGCAACTGCACCACGCGCGGCGAAATGCGGCGTCCGCGCGCGCCCAGGAAAAGCGCGGCCGCGTCTTCGGGCGGCGGCGCGGGCCGCGCGAGTTGCGGACGCACCTCGATCCACTTGCGCAGCGCGGCCAGGGCCTGCTGGCCGACCGGCACTGAGCGGCGTTTGCCGCCCTTGCCCAGCACCACGACCTCGGCGTCATCCAGATTCAGCCAGCCGCGCGATTCGTAATCGGCGGCGCGCTCGTAGCGCAGGTCCAGTCCGACCAGTTCCGACAGCCGCAGTCCGCTGGAATACAGCAGTTCGAACATGGCCTGGTCGCGCAGCGCGGCCGGTTCCGTGGCGACCTGTGCGGGCGCGCTATCCAGGAGGGCCTGCGTCTGTTCGACCGACAAGGCCTTGGGCAGGCCGCGCGGCGCCTTGGGGGCGCGCACGCCCGCGACGGGATTGCCGGCCAGTTCGGCGGCCGGCGCCCACCATTGATAGAAACCGCGCCATGCCGCCAGCGTGCGTGCCAGGCTGCGCGGGCCGCGGCCCTGCGCATGCAGGCGCGCCACGAATTGGCGGATGTGGCCGTTGGCGAGCTTATCGAGCGGCAGGCCGGCCTTGTCGGCCAGTTCGCGCAAGAATTGCAGTTCGCGCCCGTAGCCGTCCAGCGTATGGGGCGAGTACCGGCGGTTGGTTTCCAGATGGCGCAGCCAGGCGCGCATCGGATCCGGCAGGGGGGGCGGATTGGCGTCTTGCTCGGCGTTGCGCATCGCGTTGTCCTTGTCCGCCCCGGCAGGCTTACGCCTTGGGCGAGGCCGGATTCAGCCGGTGCAGGGCTGCCGACGCAAGCTGGCCGACGGATTCCAGGAACGTCGTGCCCATTTCGGGCGTGAAACGCTCGGGGTCGTCGGAACCCAGCACCAGCAGGCCAACGGCGGCGCCGTCGGCTTCCAGGCGCAGCGGCACCAGCGCCAGCGACTTGGGCTTGGCGTCCAGCCAGTTCACCGCTTCGAAGGCGGTGTCGGCGCCGACATACGGCGTCTTCAGGCTGTCGGTGAAGGTGCGCACGTCGTCCGACACGGGCTCGCCGTAGCCGTGATCAGGCAGTTCAGACAGGTTCCAGAGCCGCAGCGCCACGTGGTTCAGTTCGAATTGCTCGGCCAGGCCCAGTGCGATTTCGCCGGGCACCAGTTGCGGATCGCATTCGGACAAGAGGCGGCAGCACCACTTGGCCACGTGCGAACCGATGGTTTCGTTGGCGGTGGCGTTGCGCACCAGTTCGTTCAGGCGCCATTCGAGTTCGCGGGTGCGCTCGCGCAGCGTGAGGATCTGGCGTTCGCCCAGCGAAATAGCGCGCGAACCGTGCGGATGCGGGATCTGCAGGGTGGAGAAGACTTCGGCGTGTTCGTCGAAGAAGCCGGGGTTATCTTGCAGGAAGGCGGCGATGTCCTGGGCGGTGAAAGCGGTATCAGTCATAGAGTTATCGGTTCAGCGCCATGGAGAAAACGAGCTTGTCGATGTCGACCTGGCCCGTGAAGACGGATTCGGCCGGGCCGGTCATGCGGAGTTGTTCGCCGTTCCAGGCGACGGTCAGCACGCCGCCGCGCGTTTGCACGCGCACGGGCGAATCGAGCAGGCCGCGGCGGATGCCGGCCGCGACCGCGGCGCAGGCGCCCGTGCCGCAGGCCAGGGTCTCGCCCGCGCCGCGCTCGAAGACGCGCAGGCGGATGTTGTGGCGGTCGACGACTTGCATGAAGCCGGCGTTGACGCGGCGCGCAAAGCGCGGATGGGTTTCGATCAGCGGGCCCAGCACGGCGACGGGCGCGGTGTCGACGTTGTCGACGACCTGCACGGCGTGCGGATTGCTGATCGCGACAGCCGACAGGACGACCGTGCGGGGCAGCCCGGCGGGGGCGTCGAGGTCCAGCTCCCAGAGGGTGTCCTGGCCTTGCGTGACGGCAGGCAGGCCGGCGGTGTCGAAGGGCAGCGCGGCCGGGTCGAAACGGGTGCTACCCATTTCCACGGTGACCTGTTCGTCGTCGCCTTCGTCCAGGACCAGGATGCCCGTGGCGATTTCGGCGCGCAGCGGATTGCGGTCGGACAGGCCTTGCTCGTGCACGAAACGCACGAAGCAGCGGGCGCCGTTGCCGCAGTGTTCGACCTCGGAGCCGTCGGAATTGAAAATGCGATAGCGGAAGTCGGCGTCCGGCCGGGTGGCGCGTTCGACCAGCAGGATCTGGTCGGCGCCGATGCCGAAGTGGCGGTCGCCGAGGGCGCGCGCGCGCTCGGGCGTCATCTCGATGGTCTGACGGACGCCGTCGAGCACAACGAAGTCGTTGCCCGCGCCGTGCATTTTGGTGAAGTTCCAGTTCATCTGCGGATTATCGCCCATTCTCGCGGTGCGGCGAGCGCGCGCCGCGGATCAGTACAGCTTGGGTTCGCCTTCGGGACGCGTCTTGAAGCGGCGATGGACCCAGTAATACTGGCTGGGGCAGCGGCGCACCCAGGATTCGAGTTCGCGGTTCAGGCGAGCGGTGGCCGCTTCCAGCGTGTCGTCGCCCGGAAAGTCTTCGAGCGGCGGCAGCACGTCGACGTGGTATTTGCCGGTGTCCGGATTCCAGAATCCCACGATCGGCAGGACAGCGGCGTTCCATTTCTGGGCCAGCTGGGCCGTGGCGACGAGCGTGGCGGCCGGCACGCCGAAGAACGGCACGAAGACCGAGCCCACCCGGCCGAAGTCCATGTCGGGCAGGTAGTAGACGGGGCGCGGGGCCCGAAGGTGCCGGATCAGGTCGCGCACCCCATCCTTGCGGCTGACCAGGAAGACTTCGTTGAAGCGCGCCCGCCCGGCGGCCACGACGGCGTCGATGTGCGGGTCGCTCTGCGGCGTGTACATGGTGGCCGCGCTGGGGATGACCAAGGTCAAGCTGGTGGCCGCGGCGTCCAGCGCAATGAAGTGCGGCGCAAGCAGGATCACGGGCCGCCCCTCGGCCGTCAGCGCATTGATCCGGTCGGCGCCCTGCAGCGTGACCATGTCCTTGATCGCTTCGGGCGTGCCGTACCAGAGCACGCCGCGGTCGACGATGGACTGCGCCAGCGCGCGGAAGTGGTCGGCCACCCATTGTTCGCGCACGGCCGCGGGCTGGTCGGGAAAGCACAGTTCGAGATTGCGGCGCACGATGTGCGCGCGCGACTTGGCCAGGCGGGGCGCAAGCCAGCCCAGGCAAGCGCCGATGCGCAGGCGCGTCGACGGCTTGATGCGGCTGAACCATTTCAGCAGGGAAACCAGCGTGCGCGTTTTTCTATCGATCATGGACGTGGAATGAGACCGGGCGGCGGGAGCGGCAAGGGATCAAGCGGCCGGCGGCGCCGGTTCTGCGCCGGGCGCCGGGGTGGCGCCGCGCGGAGTCTTGTAGCGGTTGTAGCTCCAGAGGTACTGGTCGGGGCAGCGGCGGATCAGCGTTTCCATCGCGGCGTTGATGAGGGCGGCCTGGGCCTCGGGCTCGGCGGGCAGCGGTTCGGGCACGCGCACGTAGTGGATGCGCCAGCCGCGGCCCTTGGGCAGGCGCTCGCCGGCCGTGAGGATGATGGGAACGTTGGTCTGCGACGCAAGCTTGCCGGGCAGCGTCATGGTGTAGGCCAGACGCCCGAAGAACGGCACCCATACGCCGTCGCCCACGCTGGGCGCCTGGTCGGGCAGCATGCCGACGGATTCGCCGCGGCGCAGCGCCCGCACGAATTCCCGCACGCCCTGCATGTTGGCGGGCACCGCATTGACGGCCGAGCTGTTGCGCGCCGTTTCCAGCAGGGGCGCCAGCGCTTCCTTGCGTGGGGGGCGGAACATCACCGTCATTGGCATCTGGCGGGCCAGATAGCGGGCGGTGATCTCGAAGCAGCCCAGGTGCGGGGTCAGAAACAGGATGCCACGGTTTTCCGCGCGGGCGGCGGCGACCACGTCGTCATCGTCGGAGACCACCTGCGCCAGGCTTTCCTGGTTGCGGAACCAGACGCGCGGGTTCTCAAGAATCATTGCGCCGGCTTCGGCCGCCGCCCGCCGGGCGAACGCCGCGCCGGGGTAGCCGGCCTGCGCTGCATTGGCCTGCAGGCGCCGCCGGTATTTGCCCGGCAAGGCGTAGATGGCGCGTCCCGCGAACCGCCCGATCGCATGCGCGACGGGGAGCGGCAGGGCGGCAAAAAGTCGGAACAGGGGCAGCAGCATTCGTCAAAAGGATGAAAACGGGCAGGGTATTACCGCTGCTCGGGGTATATGGATACACCCCGGGCGCAAGCATAAGAACGGCATTTTCGCTTAAAATGCGCCCAGTCGCCGAGTTAACCGACAACTTGCGGGGCGACGGCAAGGGTACTGCGCTTTGCGCGGCCCATGCCAAATCCGCTAAAGCGTCGCGCCCAGTTGGCATTGCAGTGCAGACCGGGGTGCTACGCGTCTCAAGAACCTACGCGCCGGCAAGACCGGACACTAAGGACGCATCTGTGGCCAACAACGATTTTCTCTTCACTTCCGAATCCGTCTCCGAAGGGCACCCCGACAAGGTTGCCGATCAGATCTCCGATTCGATCCTCGACGCCATCTTCACGCAAGACCCGAACGCGCGTGTCGCAGCCGAAACGCTGTGCAACACCGGCCTGGTCGTGCTGGCTGGCGAAATCACCACCACCGCCAACGTCGACTACATCCAGGTCGCGCGCGACACGATCCGCCGCATCGGCTATGACAATACCGAATACGGCATCGACTACAAGGGTTGCGCGGTGCTCGTCGCCTACGACAAGCAGTCGCCCGACATCGCGCAGGGCGTGGACCGCAGCTCGGAAGACTACCTGAACCAGGGCGCCGGCGACCAAGGCCTGATGTTCGGCTACGCCTGCGACGAAACCCCCGACCTGATGCCCGCCCCGATCTGGTACGCGCACCGCCTGGTGCAGCGCCAGAGCGAACTGCGCAAGGACGGCCGCCTGGGCTGGCTGCGTCCGGACGCCAAGTCGCAGGTCACGTTCCGCTACGTCGACGGCCGTCCCGCCGAAGTCGACACCGTGGTGCTGTCGACCCAGCACGCGCCGGAAGTCTCGCAAGAGACCATCCGCGAAGCGGTCATCGAAGACATCATCAAGCCCAGCTTCCCCGAAGGCCTGATCACGCCCCAGACCAAGTTCCTGGTCAACCCGACCGGCCGCTTCGTCATCGGCGGTCCGCAAGGCGATTGCGGCCTGACCGGCCGCAAGATCATCGTCGACACCTACGGCGGCGCTTGCCCGCACGGCGGCGGCGCGTTCTCGGGCAAGGACCCGTCCAAGGTCGACCGTTCGGCCGCCTACGCCGCCCGCTACGTGGCCAAGAACATCGTGGCCGCCGGGCTGGCGCGCCAGTGCCAGGTGCAGGTCAGCTACGCCATCGGTGTGGCCGAACCCATCAACATCACCGTCTACACGGAAGGCACGGGCGTCATCCCCGATGACCAGATCGCCAAGCTGGTGCGCGAGCACTTCGACCTGCGTCCGAAGGGCATCGTGAACATGCTGGACCTGCTGCGCCCGATCTACACCAAGACCGCCGCCTACGGCCACTTCGGCCGCTCCGAGCCGGAGTTCTCGTGGGAAGCGACGGACAAGGTTCAGGAACTGAAGAAGTCCGTCTGACCCGATCCGCCATGCGGTTCATGGAAAAGCGCCCGTTGGGGCGCTTTTCTTTTTGTCGGGTCCGATCGCGGCAAGCGTGGCGTCAAAGCCCCCAGGCCGACAGATCCGGATGCAGCGGCGTCGGAGACAGCACGGTTTCCAACGCCGCCGCGCAGTCCAGCAGTGCGGCGTCGCCGCCCGCGGGCGCCAGCAGTTGCACGGCGCAGGGCATGCCGTCCGCGTCCAGGCCGGCCGGCAGCGTGATCGCCGCCGCGCCCAGGAAGTTGGCCGGGCGCAGCAGCTTGCCCAGCCCGGCGTGCCGCGTGTCCTGCGGGTCCAGCGCCTGTGCGGCCTGATCGCTGGCGGGCATGAGCAGGGCATCCACGCCCTGCATGGCTTTTTCGAAAGCCGCCATGTCGGCCTGGCGGCGCAGCAGCGCGGCCTCGTAGCTGGACTGCGTGATCCGGCCGCCTGCAGCGATGCGCGCGCGCACGACATCCCACAAGGGCTGCGCAGGGTCTTCGGCTAGCGCGCCGAAGTAGCGGAAGGCTTCAAACGCCAGCACCAGCGAATTGTCATCCGCCATGCGGGCAAACGACAGCGACGCGGGTGGATGCCAGGCGGTGGGCGTGTAGCCGGCCGCTGCCAGGCGTCCCTGCGCCGCGTGCCAGGTTTGCAGCGCCTCGTCAGTCAGCGGGGCCGGCCAGGCTTGCGGCGCCAGCACGGCGACGGCGCCCGGCTGGCGCGCGGTGGCGTGACGCAGGCCGGTGAAGCGGGCGGCCGGCAGCGTCAGCGTGGCGGCGTCATCGACGTCCGGTGCGGCCAGCAGTTGCGTCAAGAGGCGCGCGTCGCCGACGCTGCGCGCGATCGGGCCCAGCACGTCCAGCGTGTCGGACAGCGGCAGGCAGCCGGCGCGGCTGATGAGGCCCGACGATGGCTTGAAGCCGACCACGCCGTTCAGTGCTGCGGGCGCGCGCACCGAGCCGCCGGTGTCGCCGCCCAGCGCCAGCGGCGCCAGACCCGCCGCGACCGCGACGCCCGCGCCGCTGGACGAGCCGCCCGGCGCGCGCGGGACCTTCGCGTCCCACGGATTGCGGGCGGTGCCCTGCGTGGGGTTCTGTCCCGACAGGCCGAACGCGAATTCCGTCATGCGCGTCTTGCCCAGGAGCACCATGCCTTGCGCCGCCAGCGCGCGCGCGGCGGTGGCGGTTTCCGTGCTGACGACGCCGGCGCGCGCCTGCGAGCCGCCGCTGCACGGTGTGCCTTCCCACTGCACGCTGTCCTTCACCGCGACCGGCACGCCATGCAGCGGGCCCAGATTGATGCCGGCTTCCAGCAACCGGTCCGCCGCCTCGGCCTGCGCGAGGGCGCGCTCGGCCGTGACCACGCTATACGCGGAGAGCGCCGCGCCGCGCTCGATGCGGTCAAGGAAATGCAGGGTGAGGTCGCGCGAACGGAGCTTGCGCTCGCGGATGGCGCGGGCAAGCTGGCGGGCGTCCTGGAAATGCAGGGCAGTATCTTGGGCGGGCATGAGTCTCGTCGAAATGGAAAAAGCCTTCCGGTCCGCGGCGGGACCGGAAAGCGATCTGATCGGAAGGGCTGCGCAGGGGGGGCCTACCGGGGCTGGCCTACTTCAGGACCTGGCCTTTGGTTTCGGGCATGCGGATGAAGGTGATCAGCGTGATCACGGCTCCGGCCAGCACGTAGTAGAAGAACCAGCGCTCCATGCCCTTGCTCTGCAGCCAGGTCAGCAGGTAGGGCGTGGTGCCGCCCAGCAGCGCGACGACCAGGTTGTACGGCGTGCCGATGCCGACGGCGCGCACGCTGGTGGGAAACTGCTCGGACATGATGGCCGGCGCAATCGCGGTGTACATGGCGTACAGCACCAGGCCGAACAGCTCCACCGCCAGGATCGAGCCGAACGACGGCCCCAGCGTGGTCATGATCGGATAAAAGAAGATCAGGTAGCCCGCGGCAAAGAAGATCAGCTGCGGCTTGCGGCCGATGCGGTCGGACAGCATGCCGAACAGCGGCTGCACCAGCATGAACACGATCAGCGCGACGGTGTTGGCCGCGAATGCGGTTTTGGGGTCGGCGCCGACCTGCCGGATGGCGTAGGTGGGCACGTAGGCCACGAAGATGTAGAACGCGAACGTGGTCAGGACCGAGAAGCCGACGATGCGCAGCACTTCGCGCGGATGGTCGCGCAGCAGCGTGCGCAGCGGCTGCTTTTCAACGCCGGCCTTCTTGGCGTGCGAGAAGGCTTCGGTTTCCGGGATGGCGCGGCGGATCCACATGCCGGCCAGGCCGCCCAGGGCGCCCAGCAGGAACGGAATGCGCCAGCCCCAGGCGGCCATGTCGGCCTTGGTGAGGACGGTGGTGAGGATCCAGCCCACGGCCGAGGCGGCCAGGATGCCGACGGCGGCGCTGAAGAAGACGAAGCTGGAATAGAACCCGCGCTTGTTGGGTGGCGCCATTTCCGCCAGGAAGGTCGTGGCCGAGGCATACTCTCCGCCCAGCGACAGGCCTTGCAGGAGGCGCGCGGCGGTCAGGAGCAGCGGCGCGGCGATGCCGATGGTGGCGTAGGTGGGCGTGATGGCGATGATGAGCGAGCCGCCCGCCATCATCAGGATCGTCAGACCCAACGCGGCCTTGCGGCCATAGCGGTCGGAGAAGATGCCCAGCACCCATCCGCCCACGGGACGCATGAAAAACCCGACTGCGAAGATGCCGAACGTCGCGAGCAGGGCGGTGGTTTCGTTGCCGGGCGGGAAGAACTGGCTGGAAAAGAAGATGGCGAACGACGCGTAGATGGTCCAATCGAACCATTCCACCGCATTGCCTACACTACCGGCCAGAATCGTGCGGCCGCGCGAAACGGGCGGGGCGCTTGCGCCTTGCGCCGCGCGCAAGGTTGCGGATGTGCTGCTCATGACGTCCTCAAATTGTGTTTTGTTTTTTGGTCAAATAGACCAATAAATTTTGTGTTTTTATCAATGCGCGAACGTTAGATTAATGAATATGGTCACGTCAAGTAAGGGTAATTCCCTAATCGCCGCGTTGGACGACACGGATCTCGCGTGCCTCGTCGCGCTGCAGGCGCAGCCTCGCGCGTCCTGGCGCGAGCTGGGCGCGGCGACCGGCATCGCCGAGAGAACTGTCGCGCGGCGCATCAAGCGCCTGATGGACGCGGACGCGCTGCGCGTCATCGCGGAACCGGATCCGCTGGCCACCGGCCGCGGCGTGGTGCTGCACGCCTGGGTGCGCTGCCGGTCGGGCCGGGTGCCGGACGTGGCCGACCAACTTGCGCGGCTGGACATCAGCCAGCTCGTCGTGACGCTGGCCGGTTCCGCCGACCTGATGGCCGAGCTGACCCTGGCCGACGCGGCCGACATGCCGGACGTGGTGACCCACGTGCTGCCGTCCATCGACGGGGTGGAACACGTGGAGGCGCGCCTGGTGTTGCGGCCGTTCCGGCGCGCGGGCCAGTGGCGGATCCAGCCGGAGTCTGGTGGCGACGCGGACGCGCCGCTGCTGTCGCCACCGGCGGCGCTGACCGACCCCGAGCAGCGCATGGTGTCGCACCTGATGCGCGATGGCCGCGCCAGTCTGGCGGAATTGGCCGAACGATCCGGCGTCAGCGAACCGACCGCGAATCGCCTGCTGCAGAATCTGGTGGAGCGCCGCGCGCTGAGCTTTCGCGTGGAAGTCGAGCCGGCGCTGGTCGGCTATCCGGTGGAAGCGGTGATTTCGGTGCAGGTACGCCCGCAAACGGTGGACGCGCTGGCCGCGCATCTGGCGTTGGACCCCAACACCCGCTGCCTGTTCGGCACCAGTGGCGCCTCGCAGCTCTTCTGGCACGTGCTGTGCCGCGACAGCCTGCATCTGTGGGACGTGGTGACGCGGCGGCTGGGCGAGCTGGACGGCGTGCTGAACAGCGAGGTCGGCGTGGTGATGCGCGCGCACAAGCGTTGCGGCATTGTGCGCGCGGGTGCGCGGCTGGGGACGGACGCCGCGTGATGGCGTCGCTACCCGCCCGTTAAGCCCCCAGGTAAGCGCGCGCCAGCGCACCGTCCTTCGCGATGTCTTCCGCGGCGCCGTGCGCGGCGACCCGGCCGGATTCCAGCACGTACGCGCGGTCGGCCAGCGACAGCGCCAGCGCCGCCATCTGGTCCACCAGCAGGATGGTCATCGACTCCTTGCGCAGCTGGTCCAGTGCGTCGAACAGCTCGTCGATGATCTTGGGCGCCAGGCCCAGCGAGGGCTCGTCCAGCAGCAGGATCACGGGCTTGGCCATCAGGCCGCGCGCGATCGCCAGCATCTGCTGTTCGCCGCCCGACAATAGCCCCGCGCGCTGGTGCAGCCGTTCGCGCAACCGCGGAAAGCGCGTCAGCATTTCCTCGACGCGCGCCTCGCGGTCCTGCGGATGCAGGAAGGCGCCCAGGCGGATGTTGTCCAGCACGCTCAGCCCCGGAAACACCTGACGGCCTTCGGGCACCAGCACCAGGCCGCGCGCCACGATGCGATCGGCGGGGAGATTGTGCAGCTCCTGCCCCTGCAGGTGCATGCCGCCCTGCGCGGGCCGGTGCAGCCCGGCCAGCGTGCGCATCAGCGTGGACTTGCCCGCGCCGTTTGCGCCCAGCAGCGCCACCATCTCGCCTTGCCTGACCTGCAGGTCGATGCCGTGCAGCACGGGATTGGCGCCATAGCCGGTCGTCAGGTTGCCCACGCCCAGCACCTCGGGCGGCAGCGCCTCGCCCGCCGGCCTGCGCCGCGTGGCCGGCGCCCGGCGTGCGGCCTCGTCGCCCAGATAAGCCTGCCGCACTTCCGGCGATTGCTGGATCTCGGCGACGCTGCCCTGCGCCAGCTCGCGTCCGGCGTCGATCGCCACGATGTGGTCGGACACGCCCATCACCAGCGTCATGTCGTGCTCCACCAGCAGCACGCCGGCGCCCGCGTCGGCAATGCGCCGCAGCAGCCCGGCAAGCCGCGTCTTGTCTTCGCGCGACAGCCCGGCTGCGGGCTCGTCCATCAACAGCACGTCGGCGTCCGTGGCCAGCGCGCGCGCAATCTCCACCAGCCGCCGGTCCACGTGCGGCAGGTCGGCCGCGGGAATGTCGAGCGCGCCTTCGTAGCCGCAGAACGCCAGCAGGGCGCGCGCACGTTCGCGCACATCGGGCGCCAGATAACGGCGCGACGCCAGCAGCCCTCCCAGGCGACCGCGCAGCATGCCGAGTGCGACGTTGTCCTCGACGCTCAACGTGTCAAAGAGCTGCGAGGTCTGGTAGGTGCGCGCAATGCCGCTGCGCGCCACGCGATGCGCGGGCAGCGCGGCGAGCGGCGCATCGCCCAGCGCGACGCGGCCATCGGTGGGCTGGTAGTAGCCGCTCAGCATGTTGATGACGGTGGACTTGCCCGCGCCGTTGGGGCCGATCAGTGCGGTCACCGCGCCGGGCGGCACGGTGAAGGACACCGCCTGCACGGCACGCACGCCGCCGAAGGTCATGGTGAGGGTGTCGGCATGCAGGGTGCGTCGCGTCCGCGCACTGGCCGGCAGGGCGCCGTGGCGCGGCGCAAGACACTGCGTCTGCGCGCGCCACCGCCAGCGTGCCAAGAGCCCGGCGGCGCCCTCGGGCGCGGCCCACAGCACCACCAGCAGAAAGGCGCCGAAGAACAGCAGGCGGTACTCCTCCAGGCTGGACAGCACTTCCGGCAGCAGGCCCACCACCACCGCGCCCAGCAGCGGACCGGCCAGCGATCCCGCGCCGCCGATCGTCACGGCCAGCACGAACAGGATGGATTGCATGAAGTTGAAGTTGTGCGGCGTGATCATGCCCGTCAGCGGCGCGTACAGCCCGCCCGCCAGACCGACCACGGCAGCGGACACCATGAAGGCCGCCGCCTTGACCGCCAGCGGATTGATGCCGATGGATTCGCTGGCCGTCTCGCTGTCCTTGACCGCGCGCATGGCGGCGCCCCAGGTGCCGCGCGACAGCAGCGCATAACCGCCCAGCGCCGCGAATACGGCCACGATGGCCAGCATCGCCACGCCGCGGTCTCCGCCCAGGCTGCCGATGGCGGGCTGCACGATCCCCATCAGGCCGTTCTGCCCGCCCGTGACCGAGCCGCCTTCAATCAGCGCGTGTTCCACGATAAAGCCGAACGCGATGGTGATCATCGCCAGATAAGGGCCTTTCACGCGCAGCGCCGGCACGGCCAGCAGCAGGCCGAACGCGCCGCACACCAGCGCGGCCGCCGGCCACGCCAGCCAGAAGCTCCACCCGGCCTGGCCGGTCAGGATCGCAACCGTGTAGGCGCCGATGGCGTAAAAGCCCGCGTGGCCGAACGACATCTGGCCCGTCAGGCCCAGCAGCACATTCAGGCCGATGCCGGCCAGCGCCAGCAGCGCCACATTGCCCAGAACGAAGACGTAGTAGCCGTTGACGGTGGCGGCAAGCATCAGGGCCACCGCCGCCAGCAGGGCATATAGCGCCGGCGGCAGCCAGCGCATGGGGGATTGCTTGTTCATCAGACCTTCCTCACATCGGCGCGCCCGAACAGGCCATTGGGCAGCACGGCCAACATGACGATCACCAGCGTGAAGCTGATGATCTGCGTATACCCGGAACCCAGCGCCACGGTGATCAGCGCTTCGACCACGCCAAACAGCAGGCCCGCGATCATCACGCCCCACGCGCTGGTGATGCCGCCCAGGATGGCGACCACGTAGGCCTTCAGGCCGAACAGCGTGCCCATGTCCGCCTGCACGTTAAAGAGCGGCGCAACCAGCGCGCCGGCCACGCCCGCGAACAGCGTGGACACCGCGAAGGCGGCCATGATTGCGCGGCGCACGGGGATGCCCATCAGCCGCGCGGCGTTCGGGTTCTGCACCACGGCCAGCAGCGCCACGCCCCAGCGCGTGCGGCGCGACAATGTGTGCAGCGCGGCCGCCAGCGCCAGTCCCACCACGGGTATCAGCAGTTGCAGCGGATAGATGCCCAGGCCCAGCCCGCCGATCTCCAGCGGCGACTGCGCCAGCGGAGAGGGCAGGCTGCGCGGCTCCTTGCCGAACGTGAACATGACCACGTTGTCCAGCACGATGCCCAGTGCCACCGTGGACATGAGCCAGGCGTTGGAACCGCGGCTGGCAAATGGCCGCACCGCCAGCCGCTCCACGACCAGGCCGTAAAGGGCGCATAGCGCCAGCGCAAACAGCAGCGCCACGGCGAGCGGCCAGCCCAGCGTCTGAGCGAACGTGTAGGTCAGCACGGCGCCCAGCATCATGGAACTGCCCTGGGCGAAGTTCACCGTGCCGGACACGGCATAGGTCAGGTAAAAGCCCAGGGCCATCAGCCCGTACATGCTTCCCAGCCCCAGGCCGCTGACGATGGCGGACATCAACAACATGCGCGTCTCCCGCGGCGTCTGGCCGCTTTACTGCACGCCCTTGACGGGCAGGATGCGGTTGTCGATGAACTGCGTCCACACGTAGTCGTCCTCGCGCAGCGCGTCGTGCGAAGCCGGCGTGAAGGGCTGCTCATACGTCTTGATCAGGCCCTCGTACTTGCCGATCTTGTAGAAGCCTTGGCGCACCGCGTCGCCGTCGGTGGAGCCGGCCTGCGCGATGGCCAGCGCGGCAAGCTGCATGCCGTCGTACGCGTTGGCCACGCCCACGGCCGGCGTGATGTCCTGCGGTCCCTTGATGTCGGAATACTTGGTCTTGAGCGCCTGCATCACCTTGTCGCCCACCGGCCCCTGCTTGCCGAAGAAGCTGTACGTCTGCACGAAGTGCACGTTCTTGGCGTTGGGACCGGCCAGTTCCGTGAAGCGGCCGCCGGCCGGACCCCAGTGCGACACGATCGGCACCTTCCAGCCCATGCGGTCCAGCGACTTCACCACCTGCGCCGACGGGCCCACGTTGCCGACCAGGAACAGCGTGTCGGCGCCCGCGGCCTTCAGGCGGCTCAACTGCGGCACGATGTCCAGGTCATTGGGCTGGAATTTCTCGATGCCGGCCGGCGTGATCTTGGCAGTCGCCAGCGCGGCGTTCAGGCCTTTTTCGTTGGACTCGCCCCAGGGGTTGTTCACCAGGATCATGCCGGGCTTGGCGCTCTGGAACGTCTTTTGCGCGTACTGGACCATCGCGCTGTCCACGATCTCGTCCATCGCCGACACGCGGAAGACGAAGTTGGGATTGCCCTTGTTCTGCGTGATGGCGGTGCCCGCGGCCCATGGGCCCATGAACGGCACCTTCTCCTGGTTCACGATCGGCACGATGGCCATGGACACGGGCGTGTCCAGCCCGCCGAACAGCACGGCAACCTTTTCCTTGAAGATCAGCTCGCGCGCCGCGGCCATGCCCTTGGCGGGATTGCCTTCGTCGTCGCGCCGCACCAGCACGACCTGGCGGCCGTCCAACAGGCCGCCGCGCGCGTTGATCTCGTCGATGGCGACAGTGATGCCGCGCGTCAGCGCTTCACCCGCGCGCGCCGACTCCCCGGACAACGCGGTGATCAGGCCGATCTTGATCGGGTCCGCTGCCAGCGCCGGCTGCGAGACGAGGCCCGCGGCGAAAAGGGCGGCGGCGGCCGCGTGGCGCATGAAGGAACGACGGGTCGGGGTCATCGGGACACTCCTGAAAAAGTGGAATGAATCTTGCATGGGGTTAAGTGCTGCTTCGTTTCCTTATGCAAGATCCATGCCACCTGATCCGCGCCCACTGCCACTTGCCGTCTCCGCCCAGCCGCTGCGGGGCGCGGCGGCAACAGACCGAATATGTATGCACCGGTCTACGGATTTTGTCGCCAAAACTTCCGCGATTTTGTTCACAATCATGCTTCAGGATTTGCACCAAAATGAATCCATCCTCGCTTCCAAGCACTAAACCGGGGCGTGACGGCGACGCCGCCTGGACGCCGCAACCCCTGGCCTGCCACGGCCGGTTCCCGTACCGCCCCATCGCCGGCAGGGCCGACTATTCATGGCCGAACGGCGCGCGCCTGGCCGTGTACCTGGGCTTCAACATCGAGCACTTTGCGTTCGGAGAAGGACTAGGCGCGGAACTTGGCCCGGCGTCGCCGCATCCGGATGTGCTGAACTACGCCTGGCGCGAATACGGCAACCGCGTGGGCGCGTGGCGCTGCCTGGAGCTCTTTGACGAGCTGCGCTTGCCGGCCGGCGTACTGATCAACACTGCGCTCTACGAGCATTGCCCCGATCTGGTGGATGCCTTCCTGGCGCGCGGCGACGAGCTCATCGGACACGGCTACAGCAATGCGCACCGGCAGGGAGGCCTGCCCGAAGCCGAGGAACGCGCGCTGCTGGCGCACTGTCGCGATCGCATCCTGCAGCATGCAGGCAGCGAGCCGGCGGGGTGGCTGTCGCCGTGGATCTCGGAAAGCCACGCCACGCCCGACCTGCTGGCCGAGGCCGGCTACCGCTACACGTTGAATTGGTGCCACGACGACCAGCCCATGCGCATGCGCACCCGCGCGGGCGACCTGTGGGCGATTCCCTACCCGCAGGAGCTCAACGACATTCCGATGATCATGGGCCGCAAGATGGACGCGCGCGATTTTGCCGATATGATCCTTGACCAGTACGAGGAGATGCGCGCGCAGGCGGTGCGCCAGCCGCTGGTCATGGGCATTGCGCTACATCCCTACATCGTCGGCCAGCCGTACCGGTTGCGTCACCTGCGGCGCGCGCTGGCGCCGCTGTCCGCCGCCCGCGACCGCGGCGAGATCTGGTTCACCACGCCGGGCGAGATCTGCCGCCATGTGGACGGCCTGCCGCCGGGTGTGATCGATTAAGGGTCTGTCAGAACGACCCGCCCACGTCATGTTGTTTTTCTTGTTGAACCGAGCTCCGCATGTCCACCCAAAGCGCCGCCAAGTCCCGCAATCCCGCCACCGTCCGGTCCAAGTCCGCCAAGCCCGCCGCTTCCCGGACGCGCAGGTCCGCGGCGGCGGCTGATGTCATGCCCGAGGCCGGATCGCCGTCCGCTACCCCCGACGCCGACATGGAACGCCGCATCTGCGAGGCGGTCTACGAAAGCGTGATGAGCCAGCGCCTCACGCCGGGCACCAAGCTGCCCGAGGCAGCGATCTGCGATCTGTTCGGCGTGTCGCGGTCGGTGGCGCGCAAGGCGTTGCAGCGGCTGGCGCACGAGCACGTCGTGGACCTGCACCACAACCGCGGGGCGGTAGTGGCCGAACCTACGCCGGAAGACACGCGCCAGATATTCCAGGCGCGCCGCGCGCTGGAGGCCGCGCTGCTGCCGCTGGCGGCGGCCCGCGCCACGCGCGCCGATTACGCTTCGCTGCGCCGGCAACTGCGCGACGAACATGCGCTGCTGCATCGCGCCGGGCAGCCGGCCTGGGCGCGGCAGGCGAGCGCGTTTCATGTGCGGCTGGGCGAACTGTCCGGCAACACCATCCTGCATGGCTACCTGGCCGAACTGGTGTCGCGCTGCTCGCTCATCGTGGCGCTGTACGAGCCGCCCGGCAATGCCGCTTGCGAACACGGCGAGCACGTGCTGATCGTGGACATGATGGAGCGCGGCGACGTGGCCGAAGCCGTGCGGACCAACGACAACCACCTTGCGGACCTGGAGCGGCGCATCAGCCTGGAGCGCCCGCAGCCCGCGCAAACCCTTGCCCAGATGCTGGGACTGGCCTGACATGGAAATCGACTTCGACGCTATCACCGAATATCAGCGCTACAAGCTGATGGCCAGCCTGATCGTGCCCCGTCCGATCGCGCTGATCACCACGCTGTCCGAGACAGGCGTGGTCAACGCCGCGCCGTTCAGCATGTTCAACATGCTGGGCGAGGATCCGCCCATCGTGATGGTCAGCATCAACCGCCTGGAAGACGGCGGGCTGAAGGACACCGCGGTCAACATCAAGCGCGACCGCGAGTTCGTCGTGCACCTGACCGACGAGGCCATGGCCGAAAAGATGCACCGCTGCGGCGACCGCCTGCCGGCCGATGTCAGCGAGCTGGCGCACGCGGGCCTGGATGCCGCGCCCAGCCACCGCGTCGCGCCGCCGCGCATCGTGCAGGCGCCCGTCGCGTTTGAATGCACGCTATTCGAAACCATGGAAACCGCCAGCCGCCAGATCTTCATCGGCCAGGTGCGCTGGCTGCATGCGCGCGACGGCTTGATCGACACGGAAACCTGGCGCGTGCGACTGCAGGATTACTTTCCGGTGGGCCGGTTTGGCGCCAGTTTCTACGTGCGGACGCGCGACCGCTACGCCATCGGCGCGGAAAAGAACGCGCCGGCCAGCACGCCCATCGACGAGATCTGAAGCCTCACCACACGGCGGCGTCCGAGCCGGGCGCCCGCAGGCGGCGCGCGAAGCGGCGCGACAGGAAGTCCACGAACGCCAGCGTCTTGGCCGGCAGGTTCAGCCGTTCGGGGTACAGCGCGTGGATATCCGCGGGCGGCGTGCGCCAATCGGTCAACACTTCGCGCAGGCGGCCCGCGCGCAGGTGCGCCGCGGTTTCCCATTCGGACCGCATCACGATGCCGTGGCCGTCCAGCGCCCATTCCAGCGCGCTCTGGCCATCATTTGAACTGACCGGGCCGCGCACCTTCACGGTCTCCGCGCGCGCCCCGGATTCCAGCCGCCAGGTGCCGTAGGCCACGTCGTTCTCGCGCACCACGATGCAGCGGTGGCGCTGCAGGTCGCTGGGCGCGCGCGGCTCGCCATGAATCTCCAGATAGCGCGGCGACGCGCAGAGCAGGCGCCGGTTCGAGGCGATCCTGCGCGCCGTGAGCCGCGCGTCGGGCAGGTCGCCAAAGCGCACCGCCACGTCGACGCCTTCCTCGATCAGATTGAGCGGCCTGTCGGTCAGGCGCATCTGCACTTCCACGTCGGGATACTGGCGGCAGAAGTCCGAGACGGCGGGCACGATGTGGGCGCGTCCAAAGCCGAACGTGGCGTTCAGGCGCAGGAGCCCCTGCGGCTGGGCGCGGGCGCTGGACACGGAGCGTTCCAGCGCCTGCAGGTCGGCCAGGATGCGCGTGCCCTCGGCCAGGTACAGCTCGCCTTCCTGCGTGACGCTGACGCGGCGCGTGGTGCGGTTCAAGAGCCGCACGCCCAGGCGCTGCTCCAGCTTGGCCAGCCGGGTGCTGACCGCGGGCGGCGTCAGCCCCAGTTCCCGCGCCGTGGCCGACAGGTTGCCGTGCTTGACCACAAGCGAAAAGAAGGCGAGATCGGAGAGCGCGTCCATGGCTATTTATAAATTGGATTTAACAAAGATTTATAAATCCAGAGAATTATAAGAACGAAACCGGCCTATACACTGGGTTCACCGATACAGAGCCGCGCCACGCGGCCACACGAGGAGACCCGAAATGAAGATAGCCAGATTGGCCGGCGCATTGTGCGCGGCCGTTGCCGCATCCTGTTGGGCCCATGCGGCCGGGGCCAGCAACGCCTTTCCCGAACGCGCGGTGACGCTGATCGTGCCGTTCGCGCCGGGCGGCAGCGTGGACATCGCGGCCCGCCTGATCTCCGACGCCTGGGCGAAGGAATTGGGGCAGAGCGTCATCGTGGAAAACCGCGCCGGCGCGTCCGGCAACATCGGCATGACGGCCGTGGCGCGTGCCGAGCCCAACGGCTACACGCTCGGCATCAACACCATGTCGCTCGCGATCAATCCGGCGCTCTTCAAGACCATGCCGTTCGATACCGCGAAGGACCTGCGTTCGGTGGGCACGGTGGGGACGTCGCAGCATGTGCTGACGGTCACCAACAGTTTGCCCGTGGCGTCGGTCAGCGAGCTGCTCACGTATGTGCGCGCCCGTCCCGCCAACGACCTGAGCTTTGGCTCGGCCGGCACCGGCAGCACGTTCCACATGGCGGCAGAGCTGTTCAAGTCCGTGTCCAAGACGCAGATCATGCACGTCCCGTACAAGGGCGGCGGCCCCGCGATGCTGGACACGATCAGCGGGCAGGTGCAGATGAGCTTTCCCGTGCTGTCCGCGGCCAAGCCGCAGGTTGACGGCAAGAAGTTGCGCGCGCTCGGGGTGACCGGCACGACGCGCTCGCCGCTCTTGCCCGACGTGCCGACGATTGCCGAGTCGGGCCTGCCGGGCTACGAATTCAACACCTGGTTCGTCATCAGCGCGCCGGCCGGCACGCCGCAGCCGGTGATCGACACGCTGAACGCGAAGCTGGCGCAGGCGCTGAAGTCGGCCGCGCTGACGCAACGCATGCAGAGAGAAGGGTTTGAACCCCTGATCACCGCGCCGGACAAGACCGACGCCATGGTGGCCACCGAGATGACGCGCTGGTCCGGAATCGTCAAGGAAGCCGGGATCCAGGCGAACTGATCGGCGGCCAAGCGCGCAAAGGCCGCACGCAAAAGCCGCACGCAAAGGCCGCGAGCAACTCCGGCCCGCAATACCCGCCCGCGCGCGCCGCGGGCGCCTCTTTCAAGCAAGGAAGCCCTGACATGCCCGGCATGACGCTATACGACAAACTGGTGGCCAGCCATGAGGTGGCCCGGATCGACGCCGAGCACGTGCTGCTCTACGTCGACCTGCACATCATGAACGAATACACCAGCCCGCAGGCCTTCAGCGGCCTGGCCGCGCGGGGCCGCGACGTGCTGCGCCCGGGTCAGCAGATGGCGGTGGTGGACCACATCATCCCCACGCATCCCGTGCCGTCCGCGCTGCGCGTGATTGCGGACGACGCCTCGTCGCGCCAGGCGCTGAACCTGAAGCGCAATTGCGATACGCAGCACATCGCGCTCTTTGATACCACCGATCCGCTGCAGGGCATCGAGCACGTCATCGCGCCGGAGCACGGCATGATCCTGCCCGGCATGGTGGTGCTGTGCGGCGACAGCCACACCACCACGTACGGCGCGCTGGGCGCCTTGGGTTTTGGCATTGGCACCAGCGAAGTCGAACACATCCTGGCGACGCAGACGCTGGTGTACCGCGTGGCGCGCAACATGCGGATCCGCATCGGCGGTGCGCTGCCGGCGCACGTGTCGGCCAAGGATCTGGTGATCTACCTCGTGCATCGCATTGGCGCGCAGGGCGCGCGCGGCCATGCCGTGGAGTTCTGCGGCGAGGCGGTGGCCGCGCTGTCGGCCGAAGCGCGCATGACCCTGTGCAACATGACGGTCGAAGCCGGCGCGCGCGCCGCGCTGATCGCGCCGGACGCTGTCACCGACGCGTACGTCACGGCGCACGCGCCGCAACTGCGCGGCGCGTTGCTGGACGAAGCGCGCGCGTGGTGGGCTACGCTGCGTTCGGACGACGACGCGCGCTTCGATGTGGAACACGCGTTCGACGCGAGCCGCATCGCGCCCTTCGTGACGTGGGGCACCAGCCCCGATCAGGCGATGCCCGTCGATGGCGCGGTGCCGGATCCGCGGGACGAACCGGACGCGCTGGCCCGGCTGGCGCTGGAAAAGGCCATGGACTATATCGGTCTGGCGGCGGGCGCGCCCATCGCGGGGGTGCCGATCGACCGCGTGTTCATCGGCTCCTGTACCAACGGCCGCATCGAAGACCTGCGCGTCGTGGCGGATCTGGCGCGCGGCAAGCAGGTGGCCGCGGGGGTGCGTGCGATGGTGGTGCCCGGTTCCGGCGCGGTGCGCGCGCAGGCCGAAGCCGAAGGGCTGGCCGCCGACCTGATCGCGGCGGGCTTTGAATGGCGCCAGCCCGGCTGCTCGATGTGCCTGGCCATGAACGATGACGTGCTGCGCCCCGGCGAACGCTGTGCGTCCACCACGAACCGTAATTTCGAGGGACGCCAGGGGCGGGCAGGGCGCACGCACCTGATGAGTCCCGCGATGGCCGCAGCGGCCGCGCTGGCGGGCCGTATCGTCGATGTGCGCACCTGGGGAGACGCCAAATGAATGTCATGACCGAAGGCGTGGCCGCGCCGCTGCCGTACTCCAATCTGGACACCGACCAGATCATGCCCAAGCAGTTCTTGCGCATCATCGACAAGGCCGGGCTGGACAAGGGCCTGCTGTACGACCTGCGCTTTGATGAAGCGGGCGCGCCGCGGCCGGACTGTGTGCTGAACCAGCCCGCCTACGCGGGCGCCAGCATCCTGGTGGCCGGTCCCAATTTTGGCTGCGGCTCCAGCCGCGAGCACGCCGTCTGGGGCCTGCAGCAGTTCGGCATCCGGGCGGTCATCGCGTCCAGCTTCGGCGAGATCTTCTACTTCAACGCGCTCAATAATGGCCTCTTGCTGGTGACGTTGCCGCCCGCCGAGGTCGACGCCTTGCTCGCGAAGGTGTCCAATACGGCGGCAGCCGGCGCAAACCGCGTCGGCATCGACGTGATGGCCGGGCAGGTGCGCGCGGCCGACGGCTGGATCGCACACTTTGAACTGCCGGCGCGGCATCGCAGCATGTTCGCGCAAGGGCAGGACATGGTGGGCGCGACGCTGCAGCAACTGCCCGAGGTGGAGCGATTTGAAGCACGCCATTGGGCCCGCTTTCCGTGGATGAAGGATGTGGCGCGGCAGGTGCGCGACCGGCTGGACGCGCATGACAACGAAAGGAGATGACGCAGATGACCGCCTTTTTCGACCTGCCGGTGCGGCGCTTTCCGGCCAACGGCGTGGAGATCGCCGCCCGCATCGACGGCTCGGGTCCGCCCCTGCTGCTGTTGCACGGGCATCCGCAGACCCACGCCATCTGGCACCGCGTCTGGCCCGAACTGACGCGTCATCGCACCTGCGTGGCCGCCGATCTGCGCGGTTACGGCGACAGCAGCAAGCCGGCCGCCAGCGCCGATCACGCCGCGCATTCCAAGCGCACCATGGCGGCGGACATGGTGGCGCTGATGCGCGGACTGGGCCACGACCGTTTCGAGATCCTGGCGCATGATCGCGGCGCGCGCGTCGCACATCGCCTTGCGCTGGACCATCCCGACACCGTGAGCCGGATGCTGCTGCTGGATATCGCGCCCACGCTGGATATGTACGAAGGCACGACGCGCGCCTTCGCGCAGGCCTATTTCCACTGGTTCTGGCTGATCCAGCCGGCGCCCGTGCCGGAAACGATGATCGAGCACGATCCCATTTTCTATCTGCGATCCGTGATGGGCGGGCGGCCGGGCGGACTGGCGCATTTTTCGGCCGAGGCCATGGCCGAGTACGAACGCGCCGCGCGCCAACCCGGCTGGGCGACCGGCCTTTGCGAGGACTACCGCGCGTCGGCCACGATCGACCTGGACCACGACAAGGCCGGCCGCGCTGCTGGCGAGCGCCTGCGCATGCCGGTGCGCGCGATGTGGGGCGAACGCGGCGCCGTGGGCCGCAACTTCGACGTGCTGGCCCTGTGGCGCGCGGTGGCTGACGACGTGACCGGCGGCCCGCTGCCCGGCGCGCACTATCTGGCCGAGGAAACGCCGGACGCGGTGCTGGGCGAAGCAGGCGCATTCTTCGGCTGGCGTTGAACAACCGGGCGGCGCCCGCTGTCAATCAAGCCTCGGCAGGCGATAGGGCTATCCAAAAAGGGACACACCCCTGGTGTTAACCTTCGGCCCATGAATCGTTACTTCGCCGATCTTTCCGAATTGCCCGACGCCGAGGACGCCCAGCGCGCCTTCAAGGCGTCGGATTCACCCTGCGTGGCGGTGTGTTCCACGCTGTTCGACGACATCTGCCGCGGGTGCGGGCGCACGGCCATGGAAGTTGCCAACTGGGTGTTCATGTCGGAAGCCGAAAAGCGCGAAGTCTGGATCCGCATCAAGTCGCAAGGGTATCCGCGGCGCAACAACTGACGCCGCTGCGCACTGACGCGCTTGCGTCCCCGTCTTGGGCTTGTCACATGGCGCAGGCTGAATAGCGCCATTGCCCACTTCCGGCTCCATCATGCGCATCGTCCTGGTCACGGATGCCTGGCATCCGCAAGTCAACGGCGTCGTCCGCACCTGGTCGACCATGCGGCAGATCCTCAGCGACTGGGGCCACGAGCTGATCGTGGTCAGTCCCGAGGGCAGCCGAACCATTCCCGCGCCCTCCGAACCCGATCTGCGGCTGTGCCTGCAACCCGGCCGGCAATTGCGCCGCATCCTGGGCGACACCATCCCCGACGCGCTGCACATCGCCACGGAAGGCCCGCTGGGCCTGGCTGCCCGGCGCATGGCGCTGCGGCGGGGCTGGCGCTTCACCACTTCGTTCCACACGATGTTTCCGGATTACCTGGAGGCGCGGATGGGCATCCCCGCGGCGCTGCCGTGGCGCTACCTGCGCTGGTTCCACCGGCCGTCGCAATGCGTGCTGGTGCCCACGCCCACGGTGCGCGACATCCTGGTGCGGCGCGGCCTGGCGAATCTGCGCGTGTGGTCGCGCGGGGTCGATCCGCGCAAGTTCCAGCCCTCGGCCAGCCAGGCGTTCCATGATCTGCCCCGGCCCGTCTGGCTGAGCGTGGGCCGCGTGGCCAAGGAAAAGAACCTGGATGCCTTCCTGTCCCTGGATTTGCCGGGCAGCAAGGTCGTGGTGGGCGCGGGACCCGATGAGGCCCGCCTGAAAAAGCGCTTCCCGGACGCGATCTTCCTGGGCATGCAACAGGACGGCGCGCTGCCCGGCTTTTACGCGGCCGCAGACGTGTTCGTGTTTCCCAGCCTGACCGATACCTTCGGGCTGGTGATGCTCGAGGCCATGGCCTGCGGAACCCCGGTGGCCGCCTTTCGCAGCGAGGCGCCGCTTGCCGTGGTGCAGGAAGGCGTGACGGGCCGGCTGGACGACGACCTGAAGCGGGCCTGCCTGGCCGCGCTGCCGCTGCACCGCGACGAGGTGCGGGCGCAGGCGCTGACCCGCAGCTGGGATTCGGTTGCTTCGGATCTGCTGGACGCACTGGTGCCGCTGACACAGGGCGATTCGCGCGGGGCGGCCAACGATTGGGCGACCACAAGCTGATACAGACGCGCAGCCCGGATTTGCTAGCCGTCTGGCGCGCCAACCTTGTACAATGCCCGGCAATCCTGAGGAGCGTTGCGACGACCCTGCGGTCCCCCATGTGTCTTACCCATGCGGACCCCGGCTCGCCAGGCTCAGGAATCCTTGTTCAAGCGCCGCGCCCCGCGCGTCGCTACAGCAACGGCGCTCACCTTTGTCGCGTATGGCGGGAAAGGCGAGCACTCGACTGTCGTGGTGTATTCGCGTTGTCCGGCCATCTCGTGCGCCGTTCGTCATTTACGTGGAGCCTACACACCATGAACGCTGTGACTGATAAATCCTTTTCCGACTACCTCGTCGCCGACATGTCGCTGGCCGGCTGGGGCCGCCGCGAACTCGCCATCGCCGAAACCGAAATGCCCGGCCTGATGGCCATCCGCGAGGAATTCGCCGCGTCGCAGCCGCTCAAGGGCGCGCGCATCGCCGGCAGCCTGCACATGACCATCCAGACCGGCGTGCTGATCGAAACGCTGGTGGCCCTGGGCGCCGAAGTGCGCTGGGCCTCGTGCAACATCTTCTCCACGCAAGACCACGCCGCAGCCGCCATCGCCGCGTCGGGCACGCCGGTCTTCGCCGTCAAGGGCGAGACGCTGGAAGAGTATTGGCAGTACACCCACAAGATCTTCGAATGGCCCAATGGCCAGAACGCCAACATGATCCTCGACGACGGCGGCGACGCCACGTTGATGCTGCACCTGGGCACCAAGGCTGAAAAGGACCTCTCGGTCCTGGCCAACCCGGGCAGCGACGAAGAGCGCATCCTGTTCGCCGCCATCAAGGAAACCCTGAAGCGCGATCCCAAGTGGTACTCGACCCGCCTGGCGCTGATCAAGGGCGTGACCGAAGAAACCACCACCGGCGTCCATCGCCTGTACCAGATGTCGCAAAAGGGCGAGCTGGCCTTTGCCGCCATCAACGTCAACGACTCGGTCACCAAGTCCAAGTTCGACAACCTGTACGGCTGCCGCGAATCGCTGGTTGACGGCATCAAGCGTGCCACCGACGTCATGGTCGCCGGCAAGATCGCGGTTGTGGCCGGCTACGGCGACGTAGGCAAGGGTTGCGCCCAGGCGCTGGTCGCGCTGCGCGCGCAAGTGTGGGTCACCGAAATCGACCCGATCTGCGCCCTGCAAGCCGCCATGGAAGGCTTCAAGGTCGTGACGATGGAAGAAGCCGCCGCCCACGGCGACATCTTCGTCACCGCCACCGGCAACTACCAGGTCATCACGCGCGACCACATGAACGCGATGAAGGATCAGGCCATCGTCTGCAACATCGGCCACTTCGACAACGAAATCGATGTCGCCGGTCTGGCCGATTGCAAGTGGGAAGAGATCAAGCCGCAAGTCGACCACGTCATCTTCCCGGACGGCAAGCGCATCATCCTGCTGGCTCAGGGCCGTCTCGTGAACCTGGGCTGCGCCACCGGCCACCCCTCGTTCGTGATGTCGTCCTCGTTCGCCAACCAGACGATCGCCCAGATCGAACTGTTCACGCGCAACGAAGCCTACAAGTCCGGCGAAGTCTACGTGCTGCCCAAGCACCTGGACGAGAAGGTCGCCCGCCTGCACCTGAAGAAGCTGGGCGTCAAGCTCACGACGCTGCGTCAGGACCAGGCCGACTACATCAGCGTGCCGGTCGAAGGCCCCTACAAGCCCAACCACTATCGCTATTGATGGATGTAGCACAATAGGAAAATTCCGCGCCATGTCGGCGCGGGTTTTCCGGTCTGCGGGTCACGCCCGTCGCCGCCCGGCGCCGACGGGTCCGCGGAGCGTCAATACAGGAGTTCGAACATGGTGACACTGATACTCGTCTGGATCCTGAACGCAGTGGCCTTGCTGGCCGTTGCCTACCTGCTGCCCGGCATCACGGTGGCCAGTTTCGGTTCGGCGCTTATCGCCGCACTGGTGCTGGGCTTGGTGAACATGCTGGTCAAGCCGGTACTGGTGCTGCTGACGCTGCCCATCACGATCGTTACCCTCGGGCTCTTCCTCATCGTCATCAACGCCTTGTTGTTCTGGTTCGTGGGCTCCGTGCTCAAGGGTTTCCAGGTCAACGGGTTCTGGTGGGCCGTGGGCGGCGCCATCCTGTACAGCATCATCTCCGGTCTGCTGACCAAGCTGATCCCGTAGAGAAAGCCCCCCCGAGCGCTGCGCGCTTCCCCCAGGGGCGTGCCTGCGGACCGGCGGAGCCCGGATCCGCGGCACCCCGCGGGGTCACACCGGCCGAATGCGGCGCTTAGTTATAAAAAGAGTCATATGTCCGAATCGAACTCTCCTGCTTTTAGTCTGGAATTCTTTCCTCCGCGTGATCTCGCCGGCCAAGAGCGTCTGGTGCGTGCGGCCAAGCAGATGCTGGCCATCCAGCCCAAGTACGTCAGCGTGACGTTCGGCGCGGGCGGTTCCACGCGTGCCGGCACGGCCGACGCGGTGCGTACGCTGCGCAATCTGGGCTGCGATGCGGCGCCTCACTTGTCTTGCGTGGGCGCGTCGCGGCAGGATCTGCGCGATATCCTGCAGGCCTACAAGAACGAAGGCGTGCGGCGCGTGGTGGCCCTGCGCGGCGACCTGCCGTCGGGCATGGGCGGCGACGCGGGCGAGCTGCGCTACGCCAACGAACTGGTGTCGTTCATCCGCGAGGAAACCGGCGACTGGTTCCACATCGAAGTGGCCGCCTATCCCGAAATGCACCCCCAGGCCGCCAATCCCTCGGCCGACCTGGACCATTTCGTGACCAAGGTGAAGGCCGGCGCCGATGCCGCCATCACGCAGTATTTCTTCAATGCCGACGCCTATTTCGACTTCGTCGACCGGGCTCGCGCCAAGGGCGTGAACGTGCCGATCGTGCCGGGCATCATGCCCATCACGAACCACACGCAGCTCCTGCGGTTCTCGGAAATGTGCGGCGCCGAAGTGCCGCGCTGGATCCGCCTGCGCCTGGCCGAGTTCGGCGACGACAAGGCCTCCATCCGCGCCTTCGGCGTGGACGTCGTGACCGAGCTGTGCCAGACCCTGCTGGACAACGGCGCGCCGGGCGTGCACTTCTACACGCTGAACAGTTCCGAAGCGCCGCTGGCGATCTGGAAGGAATTGACGGTGTAAGCGGTCGGCGGCGCGGCTGCAGGCTTGCCGCCCGCCGCCATGGCAAAAGGCCGGCGGTTCCGGCGGCCATACTAGGACGGTCAGCCCGATCCCCACGAAGCGATATGCTGAGTGGGGATTTTTCTTTTTGGGAGCCCGCCACTAGCAACCTCGCTAATGGTCGGAAATTTTTAGCCGGTTCCCGCCTTCTGACAAATCAGCCCCCCTTTGCCGAGCTTTCGAACTATTCATATGTCCATGGCGAAGGTCCCGCCTTAGATTGAACGACTTTTCGTTCAATTGACGAGTGACACGCACATGGCGGGCGCAGCGACAGATTTGATGGACGAGGCGTCCCAGTGGACACGTCGCGTAGTAAAAGCGTTGCCATGCCCCGACTGGGCGACGCTTGAACAGGAAACCCGCCCCTGGATTCTTCTGGACGGCGCGCACAGCGACACGCTCGAGAACGACCTTCTGCAAATCAGGCGTGGATTCGAGTATCGCTGGGTCTGGCGCGATACGCCTCGGGAATATCGAAATCCAGGCTATCGCCATGGCCCCCTGCTAGTTCCGCTCGACGAGGCATTATTCACCCACGCCGTCGAACATTGGCTCCGCCAGCAAGCAGGAATCATCTTGGTGGCTCCCGACGATATCGACCTCCTCGTTGCCCACCTCCAACAGTTGCACCAATTGACGGGTACAGACGGATTTCCGCTCAGGTTCAGCCTTAATGGCGCGCGGGCGCTCGAAGAGTTCTGCGAAGGCTTGACGGCGCATTCCCTGTCCAGGCTGTTCGGCCCCATCCAACGCTTCATCTGGTATGCGGGCGACGAGCTTCAGGGCGAGTGGTTGGGTGCCGGCTCTTCCGTACAGGGACAGGCCGCACCCGCGCTGGACGAGCCCATCGTCCTGACAAAAGCCGACGAGATTTCACTCGATCAGGCCAGCCTCGCGTGGTTCGTGCGCCACTGCGTGCGCAGTATTCGCCGACAAACGCCGGCGTACGACGACCCCAAGAATGAAACGGCCTTGTGGCGGCGCACCGACCTGTTCGTTCGCGAGGCCGCGGATCAGCTTGCGCTCACCTTGGAACGCGACGTTCGGCATTACGTCGATCTGCGGTTTCGGTACCCGCAAGATTTTTTCGCGAAGGATGGCGTGCTTCGCAAAATTCTGATCGAACGGCACATTCCGGGAAAGCAGCGCTTGGTGGACGCCGAAGCACGACTCTCGGCGCTCGCGACGCGGTAAAGGAAACCCATCCCGTGAACTTCAAAAAGGCACTGGGCTCTATTCGCCCGAACGAGAAACGCCTCGGCAAAGCCATCTCCCCACCGCCCTGTGAACGCGGCGTGCCCCTATATCCGCTGCGCTATGGCATTGCCGATTATGTGTGGGATGCGGAAGTGTTTCCCCGTCTGAACACGGCGGGCTACCCCACGCTCACCGCGGGCAAAGCGTACGGTTTGCGCACGTTGCGCCCGGGCACCTACGTCTATCTCTGCTACTTCGAGAATGGGCGTATGTGGACGCAACACTACCAAGTTACTGAAGACGTCAAGTTCGCTCGCATCTGGTGGAGTGAGGCCGACGAACAAGACGCAACGCCGGGCAGGCTAAGCCCGCCCAATACCGTGGGCGCCACGACATATCTTTTCGCTCCTGACACAGAGACGGCCGAAACCGTCCACATTCTGGTGAGCGACACGCTGCTGTCCCACCGCACCCTCTGGGCTATCGAGACCAACGATGGAGGGCTTCGAGATGCGTTGAGCACGCAATGCAGACCTGCCGGCAATGCCTATCAGGAACACATCTTCGACGCGACGCTGCTGGGACAGGCGGCGCCTGAACTCGTCTCGCCATCCGGACACGGCGCGCCCAAGCCTTTCGCATGGAGCGAGATCCAGTTCCCAGAAGAAGCGCCAAACCACCACAACGTATTGGGCAACATGTATATCGCGTTGTTGCCGCGCAAGGACTTCACGCCCCTGGTGGTTGCATTGCAGGATCCGATCGGGATCGCCAGCGAGCTTCATTATCGGATTACCCATTCCGTGACCCGCAAGACGGAATACGCCGGACGCAACGCGCACAAATTGCAGAGCGCAACGCTCATCCGCAATTACTTCGAGGCGATGAAGAAAGAGGCAGGTAGAAACCCAGACGTCGCCAACACGATCACGCGGCAGCAAAACTTGGTGAACTACAGCGGCGCCATGTTATTCCCCGGCGTCTACGCCAAGGAAATCCAAGCGTTCGACCGCACTATCGCAGCAGCGGTAGCGGATTCCGTTGCGTGGGTTCGCCTTATCGATCCCTCGCGGCTACTCGGCAAGACGCTGCGTTGCTTTGATCGCGGCGTAATCCACAACGCCCACGACTATGAGGACGCCGTTCTGCACTGCATTGGCGGCCTGGTGCACGCGAAAGATGGAATACAAGTACTGAACGACCTGATCAATCTGCCCGTCGACAAAAGCCCTTATTGGCTCGCACTGGCCAATGGCAGTGAGCTGCTTCTTGCTCGTCTGAAGTCGAGCTCCGGCGAGATTGCCAAGAATCTTTTCAGCGTCTTGGACAGATTTCTGGAAGAGCACAAGCTAACGGCAGCCTCCAACGCGCTCATCGGGCTGCTGCAGGCTGTGCCGGAATCCAAAGTGGCGGATGCATTTGTGCCTCGTCTGCGGCACGTGATGGAGATCAGAGCCGGCATCACCATTGTGCGATATGACTTCGGAATTGCGGATTTGCAGCGTGCAGCTTACGAATTTCAAGGGTATCAAGCCCTAGGCGAAGAGAAATTTCGTGAGTGGAAGATGCCGCCACCGAAGATCAATCCCGCAGACTCCGCAAAAAGGGCGTCAGTCTTTGACTGGGTGCAGGTTGACGAAGCGACTTCCCGAACAACTGATCCGATCCGAGGCGATCGATCAGCACTCCCGGCACCACGTTCAATTCAGATGACTGGCAATCCGTTCATCAATATGTTGAACCGTGTGCGAGGGCCCCTAGGACATTTGTTTTCCGGTCTGGGTGGGCTCTTAGCTTTAAAAGGCTTGGCTAGTGCCTGGAAGAATCAGAAAGACAATAGCGCTCCGGTTGCCAACTATGTGGGTCTTTTTGGAGCCATGAGTACGGTCGTCGCTGCCAGCATAGAACTTGGCACATCCATGGTTTCCAGCACGACCACAGGACGTGCGAGCAAACTTGCCGAAAGGGGAATGAAAATCCTTTCAGCAAAATATGGAATGGCAGTTTTTGGAGCATTGGGATCCGGACTTTTGTCCGCATCTGACTCCATCAGATCGATCAGCGCTTTTAAAGACAGTAACCCTGCGCTTGGGGGAATGCTGATGGGTTCAGCGTTAGCAGGGGGCGTGCTGACCGCAGCCACGTGGGGAGGCGGCATGGCAGCAGCCGCGACTATCAGCAATGGCGGGGCAGCGGTTGCCGCCCTCGGGCTCACTCCGTTGGGCTGGACAATCGTCGCGGGCGTCGCAATTATTTTCATTGTGGGGTTTGCATTCGGTGCCGACCTGGCCAAACACGGTCCGGTCGAAATCTGGCTTAAACACAGTGCGTGGGGTGTTCACGAACGTCATTACTCCAACCATGAAGAACTCGACGCTGTCCACAGTTTGTACTACCGACCGCGATTGACACCCGCCTGGAATAATGCGCCTGATCATTCAGTGGGCAACCTCCGGATCAGTTGCCAAATCCCTGGAATATGCGACATGCCGGCAGAAAGATTCCAGACAAAGCTGGTCTTCTCCTTAAGCGGCATCAAGCTTTCTCCCGTGCATGGACCAATCATCCTCGCCCGCGGGTCGAGCGCGATCGACTACCGCCGAGAATGCCTCGTTACCTCATTAGGCAGCACTGGCAATGAGTGCGGCTGGGCGATTCAAATGCATAAGGACACAAAAGTAGAACTGCAATATCTCTACTTCCCCGACCCCGATGAACATCCTGATCTCACGCTGCGACAACCTGATGCGCCTGCGCCAATGGTATTCACTTCGAGTGGTTGGTTCCATAACTCAATCGATCTGGCAAAACTCGAACCCATAGGTGCGCCGAGATGACCGGCACAATAAAGCGCCTCCCAAAGAGCTTTCGCTTTGGAGGCACGCCTCTATCTGAAAGGGACGCCCTGTCTGCAAGTCCGGAACCGGATGGTGTACGAAGGGTCAACGCGAACTGCATTGAGCTCGATACCTATGCCAACTATGCACAACGCGGTGCCGCAGCATCAATCGGCATGTCTATAAACATCGCCATCGCAACATTTATCGTCGGCGTCCTTGCGGTTGGCCTCGAAAATATGACCCTGGAGCGGACGATGATGATGATTGCCCTGTCGCCTGCTCTGACCGTCATGGCTTTTATCTTTTATCTCGCCAGCGGCGCCCACAGAAGTCGTGGCGCGTTCGTACGCATCCATCGAGGCACTCGTAAACTGTATTTCGTCTATCCAAGCCGGAAGCTCCTTCACGTTCTCGACTGGGACGAACTTGAAGCGATGGCCGGCTACATCCCCATCGTCTCAGCGAGCGGCTATACCAGCCGACACCCGCTTTACCTGATCGGCGTCGACTATGCGATGGATCCGCCAGCTGAAATCTGTGCGGCGTGCGGCAACCTCGGCCTGTTGGACGGAGACCGATCCGCCAAGTCGCTGTGGTCTTATCTCCAAGCCTTTATGGCTCATGGACCCGAAGGTTTGCCCCAGCCTGCGCCGTTACCCCCTCGACTTAGCCGCAAACAAGAAACCCTTCAACCTTACCGAGACTGGTATGCCGGATTGCGCGGCAGACTCGCTCGACCCTATGGCGTGTTGAAAGCGCCGATCACCATTCCGCTGTGGATCGGCTGGCTCTTGATCATTGTTTTCCCCGACAGCGTGGAGGCCTTCATTCAGTACAACGTGCCTTACGCTCGGTTTCCCAAGGAAATTGACCAGCTGTGCGGATTCGACGATATCCAGCCAGGGGCCATTGGCATCAACGGCGACCGCATTCCCCCGTAGAACAGGCTCAAGCGATGACGTCATAAGCCTGCGTCATCGTGAACCAGCGCGGGTCTACCGCCTAGAACGAAGCCTCTGAACGCCAACGTCCCTGGCTGCATCAAGTGTTTTCCGACAAGGCCACCGCTTTGGAGACGCATCCCTTCACACGGGCGTTGCCGAGATGGCCTTGTTTTGTTCCGCTGCGGCGCCCAGCCGGGCGCCGCAACATGCCTCAATCCGCGTAAACGCCCGCCTTGCGAATCACCCCGCCCCACTTGTCCACTTCAGACTTCAGCCACGTCTGCAGGCCCTCAGGCGTCTGCTTGGCTTCGGGCACGATTTCGGCGCCCAGTTCGGCCATCTTCTGCGTGAAGACCGGGTCCTTCAGTGCGGCGCGCAGCGCGGCGTTGAACTTGTCGATCGCCTCGGGCGGCGTGCCCTTGGGCGCGTAGACACCGTGCCACACCTTGACCTCGAAATCCTTCAGGCCGCCTTCCTGCAGGGTGGGCGCGTCGGGCAGCGTCTTGATGCGTTCCTGGGTCGTGACGCCATACAGCTTGACGCGTTCACCCTTGATCTGCGGAATGGTTTGCGTGGTCTGGTCGCACAGCACGTCCACCTGGCCGCCCAGCAGCGCGGTCATGGCGGGCGCGGTGCCCGCGTACGGCACGGTCGTGAACTGCACGCCCAGCGACTCCTGCAGCAGCATGCCGCACAGCTGCGACACGGCGCCCAGGCCGGCATTGGCCAGGTTGATCTTGTTGCCGTTTTCCTTGGCGTACTTGATGAAGTTGGCCATGCCGTCGGCCGGCAGATCCTTGCGGCCCAGCAGGGTCATGGGCACGTCGGCGACCTGGCCAACATAGGCGAAGTCAGTCAGCGGATTGAACGACAGCTTGCGGTACAGCGCCGGCGCCGTGGCCATGCCGTTGTGGTGGATCAGAAAGGTGTAGCCGTCTGGCGCGGCGCGCGCCACGTGTTGCGAGGCCAGCGTGCCGCCGGCGCCGGTGCGGTTTTCGATGACGACGCTCTGTCCCAGCGTCTTGGCCATCGAGGCGCCCAGGCTGCGCGCCACGACGTCGGTGGGACCGCCCGCGGCAAACGGCACGACCAGCGAAATCGGGTGATTCGGGTAGGTTCCCTGCGCGCCGGCGTTGCCAAACGCCAGGCAGGACAAGGCCAGCATGGGCCAGGCTGCGCGCTTGATCGCGCGCGCGTATCGGTGGGACATGTCTCGCTCCTTGTAGTCTCTTGGCCCGCGATGCCGCGCATGGCGGGCAGGCATCGGCAGTGTGGCGTGAGCAGGGCGAGGTTGGGAATTCGCGGATTCGCAAGCCGGGTTTCGGCGCGCGGAAAGGAGGGTTTACGCGGACTTGCTCACAGAAGCGCTAAATAGCGTGCGTGTAGCGCATTACGGCTCCGGTATGTTTTCCCGGAAGATCACCTGCAGCCGCGGCAGGTAGCTGGGTTCGGGCGCGCCCTTCACGGCCGCCACCAGCAGCTTGACGATCTCGCGCGCCTCGACGCGCGGGTTCTGGTCGATCACGGCGTCCATGGTGCGATCGAGCAACAGGCGGCGCGTGGCTTCGGTAAGGTCATGGCCGACGAAGACAATGCGAGGGGCGGCGGCCGCCTTGCCTGAGCGAGCCTCGTTCGGCCACGCCTCAGCCGGCCGCGCCTCCTTCAGCGCCCGCGCGATGCCCTGATTGCCCGCGCCGATGTTGTAGATCGCGTGCGGCGGGTCTTTGCGCAGCAGATCCTGCGTGACGGCAAAGGCGCGGTCGCGGTCGTCGCCGATCTCGAGCGTGTGCGCGATGCGCAGGTGCGGAAACTCCTCGCTCAGCAGCGAGCGAAAGCCCATCTCGCGCTCTTCGTGGCCGCGATAGGCCAATGACCCCACGAACACCGCGACCTTCCGTTCGGTGTGCTGGGGCAGAAACCGGCCCAGCAACAGCGCGGCCAGGCGGCCCGCGGCGCGGTTGTCGATGCCCACGTAACCCAGGCGCGCCGAGATCGGGATGTCAGATACCAGGGTGCTCACATGCACGCCGCTGTCGCGCAGGGCCATGATGGCGTCGCGCACTTGAGGATGGTCCAGCCCGACCAGGCCAACGGCCTGCGTCTGCTCGCGCAGCTCGTAGAGCTTTTTCGCGAGCTTGTTGGCATCGAATCCCTCGATCAGATGCAGGCGGGCCTCCACATCGGGGCGGGTGGCGGCTTCTTCGAGCAGATGCCGGCCCAACGCGGTCATGAAGCTGTTGGTGCCGGCGGGCAAGACGAAATCGACCCGCACGTCCTGCTTGGCGGCATCGGCGCCCGGGACGAAGTAGCCGAGGCGATTGGCAATCGCCAGCACGCGGTCGCGCGTCTTGCCGCGCACGCCGTCGCGGTCGTTCAGCACCCGGTCCACGGTGGCGGTGGACATGCCGGCTTCACGGGCAATGAGGGAAATGGTGGGGCGCATCCGGACCAGGCTCTCAAGACACCATCAGTCGATGGCAACCGGGCCATCATAATCCATCATTTGCAATCATTCAGGATCAAAAAGGTAACGCTGCTGCCCTATGTGAGCAAACCGCCTTTACCCCTGATTGTTTTGATGTGAATATCGCGGCTCAATACATCAAATACCGCACGGCAGGATGCCAGGCAGTCGACAGTGCATACCGGGCCGGCAGGAGGAGCACATGTCGCACCCAACCTTGGTGCCCGACCCCCCCGTTCGGGAACGGCGCTTTCGCATCGGCTGCATCGGCGCCGGCATGATCATGGCCGAGTGCCATCTGGCGGCCTATCAGCAGGCCGGCTTCACGGTGGCGGCGATCGCGTCGCGTACCCGCAGCAAGGCGGCCGCGGTCGCCGAACGCTACGGCATCCCGCGTGTGCATGACGATCCCCTGGCCCTGATCGCCGATCCGCAGATCGAGATCGTGGACATCGCGTATCCGCCTGACCAGCAGCCCGCGCTGATTCGCGCCGCATTGCGCGCCCAGCACGTGCGCGGCGTCCTGGCGCAGAAGCCCCTCGCGCTCTCGCTGGATGAAGCCCGCGCCCTGCGCGACGAGGCACGGGCCGCCGGCAAGATCCTGTCGGTGAACCAGAACATGCGCTACGACCAGTCGATGCGCACGCTCAAACAGCTGCTCGACCAGGGCGTGCTGGGCACGCCGGTGTTCGCGCAGATCGACATGCACGCGATCCCGCACTGGCAGGATTTCCTGCGCGGCTATGACCGACTGACGCTTTCGAACATGAGCGTGCATCACCTCGATGCCCTGCGCTATCTGTTCGGCGAGCCCACCGAGATCACCAGCATCACCCGCCCTGATCCGCGCACCGAGTTCGCGCATCAGGATGGGCTGGTGACCACCATGCTGCGCTTTGGCAACGGGCTGCTCGCGCTGTCGCTCGAAGACGTGTGGTCCGGCCCGCGGGCCGAGGGATACCCCGACGACCAGCACATCCGCTGGCGCGTGGAAGGCACCGAGGGCGTCGCGCGCGGCACCATCGGCTGGCCCACCGGCGAGCCGTCGACCCTGAGCTACGCCTCGCGCGCGGCCGAGGGCCATACCGACGGGCGTTGGGTGACGCCCACGTGGGACACGATGTGGTTTCCGCATGCCTTCATCGGCGTGATGGAGCAGTTGCAGTACGCGCTGGCCAGCGGCACCGAGCCTGCGTTGAGCGTGACCGACAACGTACGCACGATGGCGCTGGTCGAGGCCGCGTATACGTCCATCGCCGAAGGCCGCACAGTACGGCTGCCGGCTGTTGAATAACCAGACAGAAAAAACAGACGGAGACAACCATCATGATCCAGACCGGAATCTTCTCGGGCTACTTTCCCTATGAACTGGAGCGCACCGCCAAGGTGATCCGCTCGCACGGCTTCAATACCGTGCAGCTGGACCTGCATTTCAAGGACATGGAGCTCGGCCCGGGGCAGCTGACCGCGCAGAAATGCACGCAGATCCGCGACACCTTCCGCCACTACAACCTGCCGGTGTCCTGCATCTCGGCGTACACCAATATCGTCCACCCCGATCCCGCCGAGCGCCAACGCCGCAATGGCTATCTCAAAGAGATCCTCACGCACGCGCGCCAGTTGGGTTCGCCCTACGTGATCTCGGAAACCGGCACGTTCGACACCGAAAGCGACTGGGTGCATCACCCCAAGAACAAGACCGAGGAAGGCTGGGACCAGTGCCGCGCGGTGATCGCCGAGCTGTCGCAACATGCCTATGACCATGGCGCGGTGTTCCTGCTGGAGACCTACGTGAACAACGTGGTGGGATCGGTCGAGGAAACGCTGCGCATGTTCGCCGAAGTGGACCACCCTGGCCTGGGCCTCCTGATGGATCCGACGAACTTCTTCGAAGCGCACAACATCGACCACATGGACCGCACGCTCAATCAGGTGTTCGACGCGCTCTCCGACAAGATCTGCATCGCGCATGCCAAGGACGTGAAGCGTTCGGGCGATGACAAGTCGGAAAAGCACAGCGACATCGGTGACGAGGGCGCGGCCGAAAGCCATACCTTCCGCGGGGTGGGCGAAATCGAACTGCCGGCGCCGGGCCTGGGCGCGCTCAATTACGACCTGTATCTGCAGCGCCTGGCAAAGAAGCACCCCAACATTCCCATCATCATCGAACACCTGACCGAAGACGACGTGCCGCGCGCCAAGACCTTCCTTGACGAGCGGCTGCGCGCGAACGGCCTGTAGGCCGGCGCCGCAAGCAACACCGGCGCACCGCGAAGCCATCATCGAACAAGGCTGGCGGCGCGCCGCTCGAACACGATTCTGAACACCGACACCGGTGGACGCGCGCCCGCGCATCCGCCAGGGAGAACTCATGCCTGACATTTACGGGACCTGGATGACGCGCCGCGACGTAGAGGCGCGCACCGGGCAGCTTGCGCAGTTTGCCGGCGTACGCCTGATGACGCTGGACGATGGGCTGGAGCGCGGCATCCGCATGCTGGAGTTCCGCAGCGGCACGGGCCTGCGTTTCACGGTGCTGGTGGATCGCGCGATGGACATCGCCGACTGCGAATATCGCGGCATGGCCATGGGATGGCAATCGCCGTCGGGCTTTCGCCATCCCGGACTGCATGACTACGAAGGCGAGGGCGGACTGGGCTGGATGCGCTCGTTCTCGGGCCTCATGATCACCTGCGGGCTGGACCACATCCTGTTCATGTACGACGCGCCGGCCGACAACTATGTGTACGGCCCCCGCAAGACGGCCAGGCAATCCATCCATGGCCGCGTCGGCACCATACCCGCGCGGCTGACCGGCTACGGCGAACGCTGGGACGGCGATCGCTGCGTGCTGTGGGCCGAAGGCGTGGTGACGCAGGGCACTGTGTTCGGAGAGCATCTCGAGCTGCACCGCCGCATCGAGATCGAGGTGGGCACCAACGACATCAAGTTGTCGGATCGTGTCGTGAACCGCGGCTTCTACCGCACGCCGCACATGCTCTGCTATCACATCAACCTGGGCTATCCGGTGCTGGACGCCGATTCGCGCTATCTGGCGCCGATCCGCGATGTGGTGTGGGCCGCGCACGAGCAGGATTACCGCAAGCAGGGCGTGGGCTACCGCCGCATGCCGGCGCCGCAGCTGGGCTTTCATGAGCAGGTGTGGCAGCACGAGATGGCGGCCGCGGCCGACGGCGGCGTGCCAGTCGCCCTGGTGAACGATGCGCTGGGTCTGGGCATGCAGGTGAGCACCTACAAGCATCAATTCCCCTGCCAGTACCAATGGCAGAATCTGCAATCGGGCCAGTATGCGATGGGCATCGAGCCCTCCACCAACCATGTGCTGGGCCAGGGCGCGGCGCGCGAGCGCAACGAACTCATCTGGCTGGAGCATGGCGACGAGCGCCGCTACGACACCACGTTCAGCGTGCTGGGCTCGGCCGCCGACATCGCGGCCTGCGAAGCCCGCATCCGCGCGATCGCGGAGCAGCCCGAGACCGACTATCCGCCGTTGTCGGGGCGCTTTGCGCCCATCGCGGGGCGCTCATGAGCGCGCGCTTCTCGTTGCAAGGCCGCCGCGTGCTGTACACGGGTGCGGCGGGCGGCTTTGGCGTGGGCACCACGCTTGCGCTGCTGGAGGCGGGCGCAAGCGTGATTGCGCTGGACAACCACGCCGGGCATATCGATCACTTGCGCAGCACCGTGCCGGCACAGTTTGCGGGCCAGCTTCAGATCCTGCAGGCCGACCTCGCCGATGCCGGCGCACTGCAATCGCACCTTGAGCAGCTGACCGCCGAGGGCACGATCGATGTGGTCATCAACAACGCGGCGATCTATCCCTCGCGGCCGTTCGAGGAATACAGCGATGCCGAGCTGGCGCGCGTGCACCGCGTCAACGTGGAGGCGGCCGTGCAGATCGTGCGCGCGGCGCTGCCGGGCATGCGCGAGCAGCAGTGGGGACGCGTGATCAACATCTCGTCGATCACTCTGTCGGGCGGCTGGGAAAACCTGTTGCCCTACGTGCAGTCCAAAGGCGCGATGGTGGGCGCCACGCGCGCCTTCGCGCGCGAGTTTGGCAAGTGGGGCATCACGGTCAACGCCATCTCGCCGGGCGCGTTTCCGACCGATGCCGAGAAGATCCATCCCGATCCCGAGGGCTACAACCGCATGGTGCTCGAACGCCAGTCGGTGAAGCGCCGCGGGCACGCCGGCGACATCGCCGCGGCCATCGTGTTCCTCGCCTCGGACGAGGCGGGTTTCATTTCCGGACAGACGCTGGCAGTGGACGGCGGCTGGGTCATGCATTAAGGCGCATCGGCGCCACGCAAAGGGTAGAAGCAATGAGCATTCTTTCTGGCTACAAGGTTCTGGACTGCTCCATCGCCATGGCGGGGCCGTTCGCGGCGCAGCGCCTGGGCGACCTGGGCGCCGACGTGATCAAGATCGAGCCGCCCACCGGCGAATGGCAGCGGCACGCGCCCGCCGGCGGCATCACGGGCAACAAGATCAACGTGTCCTTTCTCTCGCTGAACCGCAACAAGCGTTCGCTCGCGATCGATCTGAAGAGCGCCGGCGGCAAGGAGATCATCCAGAAGCTCGCCGCGCAGGCCGATGTGTTCATCCAGAACTACCGGCCGGGTGTCGCCGGCCGCCTGGGGGTGGACTACGAGACCCTGTCGGCCCTGAACCCGCGCCTCATCTATGTATCGATGTCGGGCTTCGGCGAAGACGGGCCCTATGCCACGCGCCCCGGGCAGGATCTGCTGCTGCAGGCGATGTCGGGCGCGATGCTGTCGTCGGGCCGGGCCGGCGAAGCACCTCGCGCGGCGGGCCAGTATGTGGTCGACGCCGTCACCGCGTATTGCGCCTTCGAAGGCGTGCTGGCCGCGCTGCTGCACCGTGAGCGCACCGGCGAAGGCCAGAAGGTCGAGGTCAACATGCTGGATGCGATCACCACGATCCAGATGCAGGAGCTCTCGGTGTATACGGTGGGACACAAGCCGCAGGTGCGCAGCGCCGAGCCGCATGCCCACGTGTATATTCGCGCGCCGTATGGCACCTTTGCGACGAGCGACGGCTATCTGGCGCTGGCCATGCCCGACATGACCGTGCTGGCGCGCGTGACCGAAGAGCCGCGCCTGGCGGCGTTCACCGAGCGCGACGGTTGGGAAAAGCGCGACGAGATCTACGCGCTTGTGCGCGACACGCTGGCAAAGGCCTCGACCGCCGACTGGTTCGCCAAACTGGATGCCGCCGGCATCTGGTGCAGCCCCGTTTACGGCTACGCCGATCTGGTCGAAGACCCGCAGATCGCGCATAACGGCACGTTCGTCGAATACGACCATCCGACCGAAGGCCGGATCAAGACGCCGGGCTTTCCGATCCGCTTTTCCAAGACCCCGAGCCAGGTGTTGCGCGGCGCGCCGCTCACCGGTCAGCACACCGACGAAGTGCTGCGCGATTTCGGCTTCAGCGACAACGAGATCGCCGCGCACGCGACCTCGGGCGCGGTGCTGCGCGGGGCCTCGGAATGAGCGAGCGCGCGCTGCCGTATCGCGGCCTGACCTGGGATCATCCGCGCGGATTCAACGCCCTGCACGCGGCTGCCGCCCACACGCCGCTGGTGCACTGGGACAAGCAATCGCTCGAAGGTTTCGAGTCGGCGCCCATTGCCGAACTCTGCGCCCGTTATGACCTGGTGGTGCTGGATCATCCTCATCTGGGCGAAGCCCTGGCGCACGATTGCCTGCAAGCGCTGGACAGGGTGTTCGCGCCCGACGAGCTGGCGCGGATTGCACGTGACAGCATCGGGCTGTCGTACGACAGCTATCGCATGGCCGATCGCCAATGGGCGCTGCCGCTGGACGCCGCCACGCAGGTGATGGCGACGCGCGCCGATCGCTTGGGTGACCCCGTGCCGCGCACCTGGCACGAGGTGCTGACGCTGTCGCAACGCAGCGGCTCGGTCGCGCTCAGCTGGGGCGGACCGCACCCGTTTCTGTCGCTGCTGTCGATCGCCGCTGCCATCGCGCCCGATACCGACCTGCGGCCGCACGGCGCCTGGCACGACGCCGCGACGCTTGCTGGCGCGTGCGACGTGCTCTCCGAATTGGCGCGGCTCACGCCCGCGCACGCGCTGGCCTACAACCCGATCGCGCTGCTCGGCCACATGAGCGCGCGCGATGACATCACGCTGTGCCCGCTGGTCTATGGCTACGTGAACTACGCCACGTCCGCGGTCGCCAAGCCGCTTACGTTCCGCGACGCGCCCCAAGCCGATGCCGGCCGGCCCGGCTCGATCCTCGGCGGCACCGGCATCGCGATCTCGCGGCGCTGCATCGTGGGGCCCGAGTTGCGCGCGCATCTATTGTGGTTGCTGGCGGCCGATACCCAAAGCCGTTTCATCCCGCAGCACGAAGGACAGCCCAGCCATCGCGGCAGCTGGGCCGATGCAAACGTGAATGCGGCGAGCGGCAACTTCTATGCCAATACGGCCCGCACGCTGGAAGCCGCCTCGATCCGGCCGCGGCACGACGGCTACATCGCGTTCCAGAGCGAGGCCTCGCAGTTCCTGCGCGACGGCGTCGCCGCCCGCGCATCGTCCCATGCATTGGCGCGCGGCCTGACCGAGCGTTTCGAGGCCAGCCTGGCCGTCACCCCAAGCACTCCGCAATAAGGATGTCGACGTGAGCGCACTCGTCAATCTCAGTATCGATGGCCATGTCGCCATCATCGAACTCAATCGTCCCGAGAAGCTGAACGCAATGACGCCCGAGATGGCCGACTTGCTGATCGCGGCGGTGGAGCAATGCAATTCCGACGCGCAGGTGCGTGCGGTGATCCTGACCGGCGCGGGCCCCAAGGCCTTCTGCGCCGGCTCGGACATCACCGAGCTCGACCGCTACGCCACGCCCTGGGATTTTCGCAATCGGCTCGACTACTGCGACTGCGTGCGCATGTTGAAAAAGCCCACGGTGGCGGCGATCAACGGCTATACGTTCGGCGGCGGCCTGGAGATGGCATTGGCCTGCGATATCCGCATCGCGTCCGATAACGCGCGTCTGGGCGCGCCCGAGATCAAGCTGGGCTGGATCGGCGGCGGCGGCATGACGGCGCAGCTCGTCCATGCGATCGGCCCGAGCAACGCCGCCCTGATGGTGCTGACCGGCGATCCCATTCGCGCCGATCAGGCGCTGGCCTGGGGCCTGGTGAGCGAAGTGGTGCCGCAGGAACAGTTGCGCGAGCGCGCGCAGGCGCTTGCCGCCACCATCGCCTCGCGCGCGCCGATCGCGGCCGAGACGGCACGCGTCAATCTGCGCGCCGCGCTGTCGATGCCGCTGGAGAAGGCCGTGGAGTACGAGCGCGATCTGCAGGCGATCTGCTTTGCCACGGCGGACGCCAAGGAAGGCCGCAAGGCATTTGAAGAAAAGCGCGCGCCGAAGTTCGAGCGGCGCTGACGCCTCAGGTGCCGCTTTGGGCGGCACCTAACCGCTCCGCCATGCCCGCATGCCGTTGCGATCACCCCACCTTGCGGTCCTCATCAATCCAGAATGCATCCCGCATCTGCTTTCTTGCGACCTTGCCATTGGCGTTCTTCGGCAGTTCCGCCAACAGTTCGACGCTCCGCGGCTTCTTGAAGTCGGCCAGTTGCTTGCGGCAATGCTCGATCAGGTCGGCCGGGGTCGCCGCTTCGCCCGGCTTGAGGACGATCATCGCCTTTACTGACTCGCCCCACAGTTTGTCGGGCACGCCGAACACGCAGGCTTCGTAAACGGCGGGGTGCTGGTAGAGCGCCTGCTCGACTTCCGTCGGGTAGATGTTGAAGCCCCCCGAGATGATCATGTCCTTCTTCCGGTCGACGATGTACATGAAACCTTCGTCGTCGGTGCGCGCCAGGTCGCCCGTATGCAGCCAGCCGTCGCGCAGCGCCTGCGCCGACAGTTCCGGTTCTTGCCAGTAGCCGGCAAAGACGTCAGGACCGCTGACGGTGATTTCGCCAATTTCGCCGGGAGGCACTTCCTGCCCGTCTTCATCGACCAGCCGGACTTCGCTTTCGCCGAAAGGCCGGCCGCAGGACAGAAGGCGCTCCGGATGGCCCGCCATCGCATCGGCGTGATCCAACGCGCTTAGCAGAACGAGGCCGCCGGTCGTCTCGCCGGCGCCATATCCCTGGCTGAGCTTCGGTCCCAATGCTTCCCAGGCCTCGCGGATGCGTGCGGGTGCCATCGGCGCGCCGCCATAGGAGATCTGCCGCAGGGCAGACAGATCATGGCGATGCAGGTTCGGATGAGCGATCAGCATGTTGACCATCGTGGGCACCATGAAGCTGAAGGCGGCGCGGTGGCGGGCGGCCGACGCGAGAAAGGCCTCGGGCTCGAAGCGGTCGTGCAGCAGGATCGTGCCGCCCTGAAACAGGAACGGTTGCATGAACATGCCGCTGGCGTGCGTGATCGGCCCGGCCAACGCCAGCACTTCACCCGGATTCGCGCGCATTCGGCCCATGACCACCTTGCGCAGCGACGCCAGGCGGTTGCCGACCGTCTGCATGGCGGCCTTCAGCTTGCCGGTTGAACCCGACGTGAAATGCAGCACCGCCAGGTCTTGCGGCTGCATGGGGACATCCGGATTACGGTCGGCGGCAGCCTCCAGCAGGCGTTCGTAGGACCGCCAGTCGCCAGCGTCCCGGCTTCCGGTCACGACGAGGTGGCGAACGGTTTCGAAGGCGTTGCGACGCGACTCGGCGTCCTCCAGATGCGCCGGATCCACGATAAATACGGCGGCCTGCGCGTTGTTGACCGAGTCCACCATCTCCTGCGCAGACAAGCGGGCATTCAATGCCACCTTGACCAGTCCCGCCTTGTACAGGGCGCACTCCAGCTCGATGATTTCAGGGCAATTCCAGGCCTGGACGGCGACGCGGTCGCCTTTGGTCAGGCCCAGCCCGAGCAGCGCATTGGCCAGTCGATTGGACCGGGTTTCCAGCTGACCAAAGCTTATGCTGCGGTCGCCGAAAATGATGGCGGGACGGTCGCGCCAGTAGCGCGCATTGCGGGTGGTGTATCGGCCTTGGTTCATGACGGCTCCGTTTCGAATTTGGCTTGCCGCTATGCTGCGCGGCGCAGCGCACGGCCGCATAACCGGGACGCTAAACATCATGCCGCCGCGTTATCGCGTAGGGCCGATTCCTGTGCGTTATGAAGATCATCGGGTATGGCATGACGCGGCGCCCGGCGCCGGGTTACCTCTATTGCCAAAGGGGAGGCGACGGTCCAACCCCGACAAGAAACAGGAGACAGGTGTGGACAAACGAGATGTTCGGTGGGTTGCAAAGGCGGTTCGTCGCTTGGCCGAGGCGACCCTCACCCTGGCAGGCCTGAGCGCCATCGCTCCGGCCCAGGCGGCGGACGTCGCGGCCAGATATCCCGAAAAGCCCATCCGCCTGATCGTTCCATTCACGGCGGGCGGGCAGTTCGACTACATCGCCCGGCTGGTGTCGGTGCCGCTGGGCAAGGAGCTGGGGCAGGCCATCATCGTTGAGAACGTCGGGGGAGGAGGAGGCAATCTGGGCGGCGGCAAAGTCGCCAGCGCGCCGGCCGATGGCTATACCCTGCTTGAATATGGCGGCAACTTTGCGATCGCGAAACATTTGTCGCCCAAGTTGACATTTGATCCGATCGCCGACCTTGCGCCGGTGTCGGGCTTGAGCATTGCCCCCCACGTCGTACTGGTCAACAGCGCGTTGCCGATCAGGACGTTCGCTGAACTGCAGGCGTACGCCAAGGCGCATCCGGGCAAGCTCAGCTACGGCAGCCCTGGCGTGGGTTCGTCCATGCACCTGACGTTCGAAACCATCAAGCAGCACTTTGGCCTGGACGCCGTCCACGTGCCGTACCGCGGCGGCAGCAACGCGTTGAATGACCTGGCGGGCGGACAGATAGACGTTGGCATCGTGGCCGTCGCGCCCGCCATGCCGTTTATTACGTCGGGCAAGATCCGCGCGCTGGCCGTCACCAGCGAGCAGCGCGCGGCGTCCCTGCCTGACGTGCCGTCAGTTGCCGAACTGGGTTACGCAGGCTTCGACAGCGGAAGCTGGGCGGGCATTGCCGTGCCGAAGGGGACGCCGTCCGCCGTGGTAGACCGCCTGAACGCGGCAATCCGCCGCGTCATAGCCGACCCGCAAGTCGTGCAGGCGCTTGAGTCGCAGTCATTCAAATCCATCGCCGGCTCGCCGGCCGACATGGGCAAGCTCATCGACCAGGAGTCGGCTCGCTATGGACCGCTGATCCAGCGCCTGGGCCTGACGGCGGAATAGTGGACGCCATGCGACGGGGCGGGGGTTACTTCGCCTGCGCGCGCCGCTGCGCGTGCTGGCGCAGGATCTCCAGCAGCCGCTCGGTCAGTGGCGACTGGTAGCTGTTGCGCCGCGTCAGAACGCCGATCTGGCGATGCCAGGTCAGGTCATCCAGCGGCACGATGGCAAGGTCATGGCCGGCGTGCGCCGACAGGGTCATTTCGCTGACCAGCGTCAACAGGTCGGTGCCGTGCAGGATGCTCAGCAGGTTCGATACGGACGCGTTGGATTCGATGGTCACTTCGGGCGGGGGTGAGCCGTGCTGCTCGAATCTGGTCTCCAGCCAGCGGCGCGAGGCGGCTTGCGGGCCGGGCAGCATCCACTTGTAGGGAGCAAGGTCTGTGAAGCGGATCTTGCGGCCGTTCAGCAAGGGATGGCCCGGCCGCGCCGCGGCATATAGCCGGTCGGCAAACAACGGTTCGCAATCGAATTCGGCCGCCGTGGCGGATTCAAACAGCGAGCTGATCGCAAAGTCCAGGTCTCCCTGGCGCAGGGCAGGAATCAAGGCATCGTTCAGGCTGACCATGACCTGCACCTTTGCGGCGGGCCGCTGCGACAGCAATTCGATGCAGGCGGGATTGAAGAACGGCTCGGCCAATAGCGGCGTGACGCCCGCGCGCAATTGCCCGATGCTGCCGCGATGCAGATCACCGGCCTCCTGCATCGCGTCGTCAAGCTCGCGCCGGGCCTGGACCGACCGTTGATAGAACGCGCGTCCGGGAATCGTCAGTTCCATGCCTTTGGGCGTGCGCAGGAACAACTGCAGTTTCAGCTCTTCCTCCAGCCGGCGGATCCCCTTGGTCAGCGCGGGTTGGCTGATGCCGATGCTGTCCGCGGCACGGCCCACGTGCCCCAGGCGGGCGACGGCCAGGAAATAGTCCAGATCTTCCAGTCTCATGATTCCGCGCGGTTATCAAGATCGAAGAAAAGATAATCATGAGGATGGCTAGCGCTGTCAAGCTGGGCATTACCGAGACAGGAGACATCATGCCCAACGACACACCGCTTACCTTGGCCGAGCTGCGCGAGCGGCTGCGGCAGTATCTGCAGGATGAACTGCTTCCGCTGGAGCGATCGCTCGGCCTGGGGTACGAAGACAAGTTCGAGCGCAGCTTGGTGCAATCCGTATGGAAACGGTGCCGGACCCTGGGGCTGTACGGTCCGCAGCTGCCGGTCGAACTGGGCGGGCAGGGCCTGCCCTATCGTGATCTGTGCGTGCTGAAGGATGACGTCGCCGCTTCCGGCGCCATTCTGTTTCCGCACGTGCTGGGCGACTGGGGCGGGCCATCGCGTATCGGCAATCTGGTGCGACATGCCACGCCGTATCAGCTGGAGCACTACATCATGCCCGTGATTCATGCCGAGCGCGGCGCCTGCTTTGCCATGACGGAACCGCAGTCGGGTTCTGACGCGACCCGGCTGCAGACCACTGCGGTCGAGGACGGCGACGACTACATCGTCACGGGCACCAAGCACTACATCACGGCGTCCATGTTTGCGGACTTCGCCATCACGATGTGCGTCACCGACCCGGAGGCAGGGACCGACGGCATCTCGGCGATATTGATCGACCTGGACAGCCCTGGCGTGCGGCTTGTGCACGACTGCGTGCCGATGACGGGCCAGTACGTGGACGCGGACATCGTGTTCGATCAGGTCCGCGTGCCGAAGAAGAATCTGATCGGCGCGCCGGGGCAGGGCTTCAAGATCGCCATGAATCGCATCAGCGTGAACCGGCTGCTGCATTGTCCGACGATGATAGGCCTGGCGCGCCAGGCCTTCAGGCTGGCGGTGGACTACGCCAGGCACCGCCAGCAGTTCGGCGGCCCGATCAGCCGCTTCCAGGCCATCCAGCACATGCTGGCCGACATGGCGACGGCGTTGTATGCCTGCGAACACATGGTGCTTGCCACGGCGGCAAAGGCCGACGTCGGCGCAGACGTGCGGGACGAGGCCGCCATGTGCAAGCTGTTCGTGTCCGAACGCTGCTTCGACATTGCCGACAAGGCCATGCAGATCCACGGAAACGTGGGCGTGACGAAGAACCATCCCGTGGAGTTCATATTCCGCCGCCTGCGCCTTTACCGCATTGTCACCGGCACCAGCGAAATCCAGCGCAATACGATCGCCAAGGGGATCCTGGCATGACCCGAGGCGGCGGCTATCTCAGCGGGCTGACCGTGCTGGACCTGGGCCAGCTTCACCCGGGCCCATATACGGCGATGCTGCTCGGCCAGCTTGGCGCCACCGTGATCAAGGTGGAAAAGCCGCAGGGCGACACGGCGCGTCAGCTCGGCGCGGAAATGTTTGCCAAGTACAACCGCGGCAAGCGATCCATCAGCCTGGACTTCACGCGCGAGGAAGACCGGAGCATCCTCCTGCAGCTGGCCGCGCGCAGCGACGTGCTGATCGAAGGCTTCCGGCCCGGTGTCATGGCCAGGATGGGGTTGGACTACACCCGTCTGGCGCGAGCCAATCCACGCATCGTGATGTGTTCGATTTCGGGCTTTGGTCAGACAGGCCCTTACGCGCAGCGTCCCGGCCACGATGTGAACTACCTGGCCCTGTCCGGCTATTGGGCCGTTCCATCGCAGGTGCGCGACGTGATGGGGCGCCCGCGTTTGCGGCTGTCGGACTATTGCGCGGCCATGCACGCCGCCGTGGCGATCCTGGCCGCTGTCGATGACGCGCGTGTCTCTGGCGTGGGCCAGCATCTGGATGTGTCCATCCATGATGCGCTGACCGCGTGGATGGCGCCGGCCCTGCAGGCGATGACCCGGTCCCACGGCGCGGGCCTCGACAACCTGCCGCATATCATGCCCGACAACGACGTGTTCGAGACGGCCGATGGACGGCATCTTGCGCTCGGCATACTGGAGGAGGCCTTCTGGCAAAACCTGTGCGAGGCACTCGCGCCGGACTGTCCCGAACTGACCACGGAGATTTACCGGACGCGGGCAGGAAGGCTGGGCGACAAGCGGGCGCTGAACGACCGGCTGCGCACGTTGTTTGCCAGCCGCAGCCTGGCATATTGGGAAGGCGTGTTCCGCGGCCGTGATATTCCCTGGGCGCCCGTGCTTCTACATGACGAGGTCTTCGACGACCCGCACGTACGGCATCGTGGCGTGGTTGCCGAGACGGCGGACGGGCCCCGCGTGGCGTTTCCGGTCAAGTTTTCCAAGCCGCTACCGGTGCAGTCGGCAGCGGTGCCCGAGCTGGATGGAAATCGGGACGAGATCCTGGCCTGGGCAAGCGGACGCGGGCCGCGATAGACGGTGGGCTGTGGCCCCATCCTTCTGCGACCGTCACGCGCCTTAGTTGGGCTGGTCCTTGCCGGGGTCTTCGGCGAGCACCTGGGGCGTCACGTAGGGGGCGTGGGCCGTGTTGACGGGCTCCATGCGCAGCGGCTGGTGCACGCGCGATGGCGGCACCAGCGAGCCGGGCGCGTCGGGATTGGTCCACGACGGATCCGGGATCTCCGCGAAGACCTGGCGCAGGCGTTCACCCCAGGAGCCGCGGATCATGCGGAAGTATTCGTTGTGCTCGTCGATGCTGGCAAAGTGCGTCACGCGCAACGAATTGGCGCTGTACACCAACAGGTCCAGCGGCACGCCCACCGAGATATTGGAGCGCAGCGTGGAGTCCATGGAGATCAGCGCGCACTTGGCGGCCTCGTCCAGCGAGGTGTCCGGTTGCAGCACGCGGTCCAGGATGGGTTTGCCGTACTTGGCCTCGCCGATCTGGAAATACGGGCATTCCTGGCCGGCCTCGATGAAGTTGCCCGCCGAATACAGCTGGAACAGACGGCATTGCTCGGTGCCGATCTGGCCGCCGAAGATCATGCTGACGTTGAAATCCACGCCCTGCTCGTGCAGGGCCGCGGCCTCGCTGCGGTAGACCTCGCGCACCGCCGTGCCCACCAGCCGCGTGGCCGCGAACATGTCGGGCGCGTTCCAGAGGGTGTCGGCGCCTTCTTCGCGCTGACGGGTCAGCACGTTCAGCACGGCCTGGCTGACCGCCAGGTTGCCGGAGGTCATCAGGACCATGACGCGCTCGCCCGGCAGTTCGAACACGGTCATCTTGCGAAAGACGCTGATCTGGTCGACGCCCGCGTTGGTACGGGAGTCGGAGAGAAACACCAGGCCGGCGTCGAGGCGGGCGGCTACGCAGTAGGTCATGATCGGAAAGAGGGAAAAACCACCACGCATTGTATTGCGGCGCGGCGGGGCAGATGTTACGGCTTACCGCTGCGCCCCGGCCTGGACCTGGACGCTGATTTCCATGGATTCCTCGCCGCCGCCGGTGCGCACGCCCCGCACGGGCGAGGCCGAGTCGTAATCCCGGCCCACCGCCAGCCGGCAATGGCACTCCGAGGCGAACTGGTTGTTGGTGATGTCCACGCTGGTCCAGCCCACGTCGGGCAGCCAGACGTCCGCCCACGCGTGGCTGGCCGCATGCTCGGCGGTGGTGTACAGGTAGCCGCTGACGTAGCGCGCAGGCACGGCCAGGCCGCGCACGCAGGCCAGGAACAGGTGGGCGTGGTCCTGGCACACACCCAGGCCCAGGGCCAGCACCTGATCGGCGGCGGTTGTGACATCCGTGGTGCCGGGCACGTAGGCCACGCGGGCGTGGATCGCCGCGGCCAGATTCAGGATGTCGTCGGAGGTCGACAGCCCGTTCGGCAGCACCGAGCGCGCAAACGCCAGAATGGTCTCGTCCGCTTGGGTCAGCTGCGTGGGCACGCAATAGGCATGCACCGGCAGGCGGCTGTCTTCGCTGCCCAGCACGCCCCGCGTCAGTGGCGCCACCAGCACCTGGCCGGACACGCGCAGTTCGATGTCGCTGTGCGGCTGGTTCAGCGTCAGCGTGTGCGTGATGTTGCCGTAGGCGTCGACCTGCTTGTCCAGTTGTCCGGGCGCCTCGATGTTCCACCGCAGCACGCGCTGGTGTTCGTCGTCGCGCGGCGTCAGGCGCAGGGTCTGGATGCTGTAGTTGACCGGCGCCGTGTAGCGGTAATGCGTGACGTGCGTGATGATCTGCTTCATTGCCTGCTCCGAGTTAGGCCGACAGCGGCACCAGGAAATCCTGACTGATCCGGTTGCCCAGGTCGTTGATGCGGTCCAGGAAGCGGTCCAGGTAGCGGTGCAGTCCGCTCGCCAGAATGTCTTCGACGCGCCCGTACTGCAGTTCAGCACACAGCATGCCCGCACGCCGCTCGGTTTCGGTCGAGCGCTGATTCGAGACGCGCGCCAGGTCGTCAGCCATCGCCCGCATCGAGGCCAGCAGCGATCGCGGCATGTCGCCATGCAGGATCAGCAGCTCGGCCACGCGGTCGGGCGTGATGACATCACGGTACACCTTCCGGTAGATCTCCAGGCCGGACACCGAACTGAGCAGCGCCGACCAGCGGTAGAACTCGCTTTGCACGGCGGCTGCGCCGGCCGGTTCCGCGCGGCTGTCCTGCGTGCCCGCGCCGCCGCGTTCGTGAAACTTCACGTCCAGCATGCGCGCGGTGTTGTCCGCGCGTTCCAGGTGCATGCCAATGCGCATGAAGTACAGCGCCTCGTCTTCCAGCATGGTGGCGATCGTGACACCGCGCGCCAGGTGCGAGCGGAATTTCACCCATTCGAAGAACTCGCCCGGATTGCGCTCCAGCAGCCCGGTGTGCAGATGCTTGAGCAGTTCGAGCCACGTGGTGTTGTAGGTTTCCCAGACCTCCGTCGTGAGGCTGCCGCGCACGGCGCGCGCGTTTTCCCGGGCGGCGCGCATGCAGGAATAGATCGACGAGGAATTCGCCGGGTCGCGCACCATGTACTGCAGCACATCGTGCGGCGAGATCGATGCGTACTTGCTTTGATACAGCCCCTGCAGCTCGGAGATGCGCAGCACGCCCAGCCACGAGCCCTCGCGCGTCTGCGTGTCCTGCGGCAGCAGCGACATCTGCAGGTTCACGTCCAGCATGCGGGCGGTGTTTTCGGCACGCTCGGTGTAGCGGCACATCCAGAACAGGTTGTCGGCGGTTCGGCTCAGCATGGTCAGTCCTCCAGCACCCAGGTGTCCTTCGTGCCGCCGCCCTGGCTGCTGTTGACCACCAGCGATCCTTCTGTCAACGCCACGCGGCACAGGCCGCCCGGCACGGTGCGGATCTCCTTGCCGCACAGCACGTACGGACGCAGGTCCACGTGGCGCGGCGCGATGCCCGATTCCACGTAGGTGGGGGTGGTCGACAGGGCCAGCGTAGGCTGCGCGATGTAGTTGGCGGGATTGGCGCGCACGCGGTCCTTGAATGCTTCCACGTCGGCACGCGAGGCGGACGGCCCGACCAGCATGCCGTAGCCGCCCGCGCCATGCACTTCCTTGACCACCAGCTCGTGCATGTTGGCCAGCACGTGGGACAGCTCGTCCGGCCGGCCGCAGCGCCAGGTGGGCACGTTCGACAGGAGGGGTTCTTCGCCCAGGTAGAAGCGGATCATGTCGGGCACGTACAGATACGTGGACTTGTCGTCGGCGATGCCGGTGCCGATGGCGTTGGCCAGCGTGACGCGACCGGCGCGATACACCGACAAGAGGCCCGGCACGCCCAGCGCGGAATCGGCGCGAAACGCCAGCGGATCCAGAAAATCGTCGTCCAGCCTGCGGTAGATCACGTCCACCTTGCGCGGCCCGCGCGTGGTGCGCATGTAGACGGTGTTCTGCTCGACGAACAGGTCCTGCCCTTCGACCAGCTCCACGCCCATCTGCTGCGCCAGAAATGCGTGCTCGAAGTAGGCAGAGTTGTACATGCCCGGCGTCAGCACCACCACGGTGGGATCGTCGCCGCCATGCGGCGCGACCTCGCGCAGGTTGTCCAGCAGCAGGTCGGGATAGTGCGCCACCGGTTCGACCTTGATGCGGCCGAAGGCATCGGGCATGAGCCGCATCGACATCTTGCGGTTCTCCAGCATGTACGACACGCCCGACGGCACGCGCAGGTTGTCCTCCAGCACGTAGAACTCGCCCGCGCCCGCCCGCACGATGTCCACGCCGGCGATGTGGCAGTAGATGTCCTCGGCCACGGCGACGTCCTGCATCTCGGGGCGGTATTGCGCGTTCAGGAAGACCTGCTCGGCGGGCACGATGCCGGCGCGCACGATGTCGTGGCCGTGATAGATGTCGCGGATGAACAGGTTCAGCGCGCGCACGCGCTGCTTCAGGCCGGCTTCCAGAAGCCGCCATTCGTCGGCGGGGATGATGCGGGGGATAAGGTCGAACGGGATGAGGCGTTCGGTGCCGGCGGCGTCGCCTGCAACCGAGAACGTGATGCCGACGCGGCGAAAGCTCAGGTCGGCCTCCAGCCGGCGCACGGACATGGCTTCGTCCGACTGCTCGGTGTGCCAGCGCTCGAACGCCTGGTAGTGGGCGCGGATGCGGTTCTCGCCATCGCGCATTTCGTCATAGGCGGATGGACGGGCGGGTGGGTGCTTCATGGCTCCTCCGGTGCAGATACATATCTACAAGCAACCCGCATGCCAGCTTTGGCGGCAGGCGGGCGCCACGGCGTCAATATGCGCTGGGGACGGGGGAATTGCCATCCCCATGGCGGACGAAGAAGAAATCGGGGGACGGGCCGCGCCGCGGCGGGCGCCGGGGCGTTGGCGGGCGCACCACGCTGGTGCGCCACGCCGGACGAAACTGGTGCGTCAGTTCATCCGATACGAGTGCAGGACCGATCCGCCGGTCTTGCCTTCCTCAAGCGGGGCGTGCGGCACCCAGCCGTCCTGGGTCAGCACCGCGTCCAGCCGGACGTCGTGCGGGGCGGGGACATATCCCGGATACAGCTCGCCGCAGCTCCACGCGATGCCGATGGCGGTGAAGGCGTGGCCGCGTTCACGCAGGGCGGCCAGCGTGCGGTCGTAGTAGCCGCCGCCATAACCCAGGCGGTCGCCCTGTTCCGTGTAACCGAGGGTGGGCACCAGGACCACGTCGGGCAGCAATTCGGGGCCGGCCACGGGTTCCTGGATGCCGTACGGGCCGGCGCGCAGTTCGGCCTCGGGCGTCCACGGCAGGAACGCGAGCGGCGCGTTGCGCTCGCGCACCACGGGCAGGGCGACGGTCATGCCGGCTTCGGCCCATTGCGTCAGAAGGGGGCGCAGATCGGGCTCGTCGGCCATGGGCCAGAACGCGGCGACGGTTGTGGGGGCCGGATGGCCCGCCTGCACGGCCTGGTCGCGGGCGACATTCAGCCACGTGAAAAGGCGCGCGCGCATGAGCAAAGCGCCTCGGCTGCGCTGGTCGTCAGGCAGGTCGGCGCGCAATTTTCGCAATCGCGTGCGCTCCTGGACTGCGGTATCCTCTTGAGTATTTTGCGTAGTCATGCTGTGGCTGTAACCGGGGGGTTGAAGATGAAGGCAAACATGCTGAAGACGAATTTGCGTAGGCTCAGCATGCGGGTGCGTCGAGAGACAGGCGCCCAGCAGCCCCCACGGTATCAGAATTCGTCGTCGCCAGCGGCTGGCGCCCGCTCCGGGCTGCACCGCTGGCTCCCGCTGGTGGCGCTATTCACGGCAGCCTGTGCGCCTGTCGATGCGCAGCAGCGCAGCGCCGCCGTCAATCCCCAGCCTCAGCCTGCCGTGCAGGCCGCCCAGCCGATGATCGCGGTGCCGCCCGTGGCGCTGGCGGGCTTGCCGCCCACCGCCGAGACCCCCGCGCTGGCCGCCGTGGTTGCCGCGCGCGAGGCCATGAACCGCAAGCAGTGGTCCGTCCTGGGCGTGCTCGTGCCGCAGGCCAAGGGCGACCCGCTGGGCATGTACCCCGAATACTGGTTGCTGCGGTACCAGCTCTGGACGCCGCCCGCCTCGGGCCGTCCCGTCGCGGCCCTGCAGCAGTTCATCAACAGCAACGGCGACGCCTACCTGGCCGACCGCCTGCGCGGCGACTGGCTGCTGGCCGCCGCCCGCAGCGGCGACTTCGAAACGGTGCGCAAGCTCGCGCCCGTGAGGAACAGCAACGCGCAGATCGAATGCGCCATTCTGGACGGCAAGCACATGACCGGCCAGCGCGCCACGGCCGCGCAAGCGATGGCCGTCTTCGCGCCTGGCGGCGCATGCTGGGCGCTCTACGACCAGCTCGTGGCCGATGGCATTTTGGGTTGGGAGCAGCTCGAACCGCAGTTGCGTGACGCCATCGAGGCCAACAAGACCACTGACGCGCGAAAGTTCGTGCAGTACATGTTCGAGCCGCGCGACGTGAAGACCTACGACGTCCTGATGAAGGACCCCATGAAGTGGCTCACGCGGCAGGACCGCATGCCCGTTGGCCGCAACGAAAAGGAACTGGTCACGCTGGCGCTTGCCCGCCTGGCGCGATCGGACGTCAGCGTCGCCGATTCCTACCTGCGCCGCGAGTGGGCCAAGTCGATGTCCAAGTCGAACCTGGCCTGGGTGCGCGGCCAGTACGCGCTGGCCGCCGCGCTGGGCTTGGACAGCCGCGCCAACGACTGGTACCGCGAAGCCGGCCACATCCGCATGACGGAATACAACGCGGGCTGGAAGGTGCGTGCGGCGCTGCGCCAGCCCAAGATCGACTGGAAGTGGGTCATCGAATCCATCGACGAAATGCCGGCCTCGCAGCAGGCAGAGACCGCATGGGTGTACTGGAAGGCGCGCGGCCAGGCCGCGCTGGGCCACAAGGAAAAAGCTCACGCCGCCTACGTCAGCATCGCCGACCGCTTCGACTTCTACGGCCAGCTTGCGGCTGAAGAACTTGGCCGCCGCATCAACGTGCCGCCGCGCCCCGCGCCCATCAGCGACCGCGAGATCGCCGAGGCGCGCGCCAATCCGGGCCTGCAGCGCGCCGTGCTGCTGTTCCGCCTGGGCTGGCGTGCCGAAGCCGTGCCCGAGTGGAACTTCACCCTGCGCGGCATGAACGACCGTCAGCTCATGGCCGCCGCCGAGCTGGCCCGCGCCGAAAACATCTACGACCGCGTGGTCAACACGTCGGACCGCACCGAGAAGGAATTCGACTTCAGCCAGCGCTTCATCGCGCCATTCGAGGGCCGCGTCACGGCCAAGGCCAACGCCATCGCACTGGATCCGGCGTGGGTGTACGGCCTGATCCGCCAGGAATCGCGCTTCATCATGGATGCGCGTTCGCACGTGGGCGCCTCGGGTCTGATGCAGCTCATGCCCGCCACGGCCAAGTGGGTCGCCGGCAAGATCGGCATGAGCGACTTCACGCCGGGCAGTGTCAACGATTTCGACACCAATACCGAACTGGGCACCAACTACCTGAACATCGTGCTGCGCGACCTGAACGGCTCGCAGATGCTGGCCAGCGCGGGCTACAACGCCGGGCCGGGCCGGCCCCGCAACTGGCGCTCGACGTTTACGCATCCGGTCGAAGGCGCCATCTTTGCCGAGACCATTCCGTTCACGGAAACCCGCACGTACGTCAAGAACGTGATGTCCAACGCCACGTACTACGCGGCGATGTTCACCGGCCAGCCGCAATCGCTGAAGGAGCGCCTGGGCAGCATCGTGCCGGTGGGCACCGAAACCGCCGCGGCGCAATGACGCGCGATCCGGCCACCGAGGGCCTGCGCGCCTATATCGTCGGCGGCGCCGTGCGCGATGCGCTGCTGGGCCTGCCGGCCGGCGATCACGATTGGGTCGTGGTGGGAGCCACGCCCGAGGACATGACGCGCCGGGGCTTCATTCCGGTCGGTGGCGATTTTCCCGTCTTCCTGCATCCCCGCACCAAAGAGGAATACGCGCTGGCGCGCACCGAACGCAAGTCCGGGCGCGGCTACAAGGGCTTCACCTTTTATACGGGCACGGACGTTACGTTGGAAGAAGACCTGCGCCGCCGCGACCTCACGGTCAACGCCATTGCGCAGGACGAAAACGGCCAGCTCGTGGACCCGTTGAATGGCGCGGACGACCTGCGCGCCCGTGTATTCCGGCACGTGGGCGAGGCATTCGAGGAAGATCCGGTGCGCATTCTGCGCCTCGCCCGCTTTGCGGCGCGGTTTGGCGATTTCAGCGTGGCCCCGGAAACCCTGGAACTGTGCCGCCGTATGGTGGCGGCCGGGGAAGCCGATGCGCTGGTGGCCGAGCGCGTCTGGAAGGAACTGTCGCGCGGGCTGATGGCGCATACGCCTTCGCGCATGCTGGGCGTGCTGGCCGAATCCGGTGCGCTGGCGCGCGTGATGCCCGAATTGCAGGGCGTGGAGGAAGTCGGTCCGCAGGTGGACCGCGCCGCGCAACAGGGCTTGCCGCTGGCCAGCCGCTACGCGCTGATGTGCCGCCTGACACCCGAGCGCGAGGCGCTTGGCCGCCGGATGCGTGTGCCCACGGAATGCAACGACTATGCGCGCCTCTTGCCTGACATGCTCGATGCGCTTGATGCCCTTGATGCGGTGGACGGCAAGCCGGAAGGCCCGGATGCCGAACTTGCGCTGATGGAGCGCGCGGACGCCTTGCGCAAGCCCGAACGCTTTTTTGAACTGCTGGATGCCGCGGCGGTCTTGCGTGCGGTGGATGTGCCCGCCTGGCAGGCGCGGGCGGCGGCGGTGCGCGGCGTGGACGCGGGCGCCATCGCCAAGGCATGCGCGGGCGAGCCGGCACGCATCAAGGAAAGTGTGCGCCAGGCGCGTCTGGCGCGTTTGGTGGATATGCAGGCAGGCTGATCCGGCCGGCCGCTGTGGCGCTCGCCGCAGCTACTTCGCAGCCGCTCGCCGCAGCTACTTCGCAGCCGCTCGCCGCAGATACGCGCCGCGGCCGCTTACCGCGGTTGTCCGCTATTCGTCGTTTACAGCTTGCCCAGCCGGTCGCCGCGCGAGAACCCGGACAACGGCGCCGCCATGCCGCGGCCGATGGCCAGCACCTTGAACAATTCGCCCATCTCGGCCTCGGACAGCAGCTTCTGCACCGGCGCCACGGCTTGCGCGTAGGCCTGGGCATCGGACGGATCCAGCCCGGCCAGCAGATCCATCAATCCGGCGTTCATCAAGAAGCGGGCCTGCGACGTATAGCCCAGCACCTGCAGGCCCGCCGTCAGCGCGGCGTCCGCCATGGCCGTGAAATCCACGTGCGCCGTGATGTCCTGCAGGCCCGGCGCGGTGAAGGGGTCGCCATGCGCATGGTGGCGCAGGTGGCACATCAGCGTGCCGCCCGCGCGCTGCGGATGGTAATACTCGCTGCGCGGAAAACCGTAGTCCACCAGCAGGGCCGCGCCACGCTCGAGCCAGCTGCCCATGGCGGCAATCCAGGCTTCGCCCTGCAGATTGATTTCGGACACGTAGCCCGGCAGCGCGGGCATGCGCGCCGCGACCGCGGCAGCCAGGGCCGCGGGGGCCGGCCGGTCTTCCCACTTGAACCCGCCGTCCGCATCCAGGGCCACGCCGCGTTCCTGCACCTGGCCCGCATCGCTCCAGGCAAAGAGCGAGACGGGCATTGCGTCCAGCACTTCGTTGGCCAGCACGCAGCCCGAAAACGCGTGGGGCAACGAGTCCAGCCACTCCACCCGGTCGCCGAAGGGCGCCAGCCGTTCGGCTTGGCGCGAGCGCAAGTCCGCCGACACCTCCAGGATCCGGTAGCGCGTGCCGGGCAGGCCCAGCGCATCCAGTTCGCGCAGCACGCCTTCGGCCAGTGCGCCGGTGCCGGCGCCGAACTCCAGCACGTCGTGCGTGCCCGTCTGGCGTAGCACCTCGGCCGCCTGGCGCGCGAGGGTGCGTGCAAACAGCGGCGTGAGCTGGGGGGCGGTCACAAAGTCGCCCGCGGGCGTCTTGCCGTCGTCGGCCGCGTCGGCCAGCTTGACGTTGCCCGCCGCGTAATAGCCTAGCCCGGGCGCATACAGGGCTTCCGCCATCCAGTGATCGAAGGGCAGCCAGCCGCCGTTGGTGGCGATCGCCGCGCGCAGATGCGCGGCAGCGGCCTCGCTGTGTTCAAGCGCGGCGGGGGGGAGCGTGGGCAGATTGGCGGGGGCGGGGCGTTGCATGGGCGCAGGAAACGTGGGCAAAACGGCATTGTCCCAAAAAAGCCTCCGCCCTGAACTGGCGGGAGATTTTTGTTGGAACTGGCGTAGACATTCCTGGACGGTGTCAGACACCCATGCTGCGCTGATGCAGCATGAACGGCGTCTCTGCAGGGTGTCAGACACCTCGGTTTGCGGCGACACGGCCGGGTGTCAGATACCTCGGTTTGCGGCAACACGGCCAGGTGTCTGACACCCCCACGAGTCGACCGTCAATCAGTTACGGTGCTGCGGGGTGTCTGACACCGGGTTCACAAGCGAAACCGCGCCAACGTCAAAAAAAAACCCCGCGGCATGGCCGCGGGGCTTTTTGAATCAGGCGCGAGGATCAGCCGCGGCGATCGTTCGACTTGCCGAAGCGCTTGGCGGGGGCGCCAGGACGCTTGTCGAACGAGGGCTTGCCACGGAAGCCGCCTTCGGGGCGATCACCGCCACGGAAGCCGCCTTCGCGCTGGGGACGATCGCCGAAGCTGGGGCGGTCGCCAAAGCTGGGACGCGCGTCGCGATCGCCACCGCGGAAGCCGCCTTCACGCGGGGCACGCTCGCTGAACGGGCGGGCATCGCGCTGGGGACGGTCGCCATAGCTGGGACGGTCGCCGAAGCTGGGACGCGAATCGCGGTCGCCGCCACGGAAGCCGCCTTCACGCTGGGGGCGGTCGCCGAAGGGACGATTGCCTTGGTAGCCGCCTTCGCGCTGGGGACGATCGCCGAAGCTGGGACGGTCACCGAAGGAACGCTGGGGACGATCGGCGAACGGACGGTCCTCGAACGGGCGGTTGCCCTGGTAGCCGCCTTCGCGCGGCTTGAATTCGCCACGCGGGCCGCCGAAGGAACGGCCTTCACGGGGGGCGCCATCACGCGGTGCGCCGTCGCGGTTGCCCGCAAAGCCGCCCGAATGACGCGAACCGCCGAAACCGCCGGGACGCTTGCCGAAAGGCTTGCCAAACGGCTTGCCGCCGCCGCCGCCGCCGGTGGACGGACGCGGGGTGCGCTTGGGTTCCAGACCGGCGATCACTTCAGGGGTGATGGACTGGCCGATGTAGTGTTCGATGCGACGGACCTTGTGGCGCTCCGAATGCGTGGCCAGCGTGAATGCCAGGCCGTTGCGGCCGGCGCGGCCCGTGCGGCCGATACGGTGCACGTAGTCTTCGGCTTGCATCGGCAGGTCGAAGTTGACGGCGTGGCTGATGCCTTGCACGTCGATGCCACGGGCCGCCACGTCGGTGGCGACCAGGATGCGCAGCTGGCCGCGCTGCAGTTGCGACAGCGTGCGGGTGCGTTGGCGCTGGTTCATGTCGCCGTGCAGGGCAGCGGCAGCAAAGCCTTGGTCGGCCAGGCGGTCGGCCAGGTCGTCCGCGCCGCGCTTGGTCGACGTGAAGACGATGGCTTGATCCAGCGAGGCGTCGCGCAGCACGTGATCCAGCAGTTGCATCTTGTGGCTGGCATCGTCCGCGTACAGCAGGCTTTGCGTGATGTTGGTGTGCTTTTCCTTGGCGCCGGCGATCTCGATGCGCTGCGGCTCGCGCATCATGCGCGACGCCAGCTTGGCAACGGTGCCGTCCAGCGTGGCCGAGAACAGCAGCGTCTGGCGGTCTTCAGGCAGACGCTCGACGATGGTCTCGATATCTTCGATGAAGCCCATGTCCAGCATGCGGTCGGCTTCGTCCAGCACCAGCGTGTGCACGGTGTTCAGCTTGACGCGGCCGGATTGCAGGTGGTCGATCAGGCGGCCGGGGGTGGCGACCAGCACGTCAACGCGGCGCGACAGCGCCTTCAGTTGCGCGCCGTAGGGCATGCCGCCCACGACGGTCGCGGTGCGCAGGTCGGCCAGCTTGCGGCCGTAGGTGGCGGTGGCGTCCGTGACTTGCAGGGCCAGTTCGCGGGTCGGGGTCAGCACCAGCACTTGCACGCCGACGCCCTTGTTGGCGGGCATCTGGGCGATGCGGTGCAGGGCGGGCAGCATGAAGGCGGCGGTCTTGCCGCTGCCGGTCTGCGAGGACACCATCAGGTCATGGCCGGCCAATGCTTGCGGAATGGCGGCGGCTTGAACGGAGGTGGGGGTGGTGAAGCCAGCTTCTTGAACGGCCGACAAAAGGGCGGGCGCGAGACCCAGGGATTCGAAAGACATTACTTTCCCTTGCCGCAAACAATGCGACGCAGTGCTTGGTCGGGCCAGGGGATTAGGCGGCCGGATCCAGGCGACGGTTGATGGAGCATCGTGCCGACCGGATCAACCATGCGCGTGGCGCGTTCTCTTGTACTGATGGAACGCAGGGCGAAAGGAAAGGGGTCAGGAATCGATGATAGTTCGGCATGGGGCCGGGGATAGGCTTCCCGGCAGACTGCAAAAAATTCCGCTAAATCAAGGCGGTAAATGCCGAACTCGTTTTGTGCAGTGCGGCGATCATAACCTGAATTCGCCCTGCAATGGAATTATTTTTTTGTCCAGTCCCCAATCAATAGGGTTTTTCCCTTGGTCCCGCAGCCAGTCATTGGTGGCCCGGAAATGGCCGCACCCAAGGAACGGCACAGGCGGGCGGCGGGCGGACAGGGGGGAGGGATGATTGGACATCAGGACGAGGTGGCCACTGTCGGGCGGAAGCAACAGTCGCTTGGCCTGCGCGTGAGCGCCCCACAGCATGAAGACCTTGGGCGAGGAGTCGCGCGCGACATGCGCGATCAGGGCATCCGTCACCGTTTCCCAGCCGCGCTTGGCGTGCGAGGCGGGCTGGCCATCCTCTACCGTGAGCGCCGTGTTGAGCAGCAGCACGCCCTGGTCGGCCCAGGGGCTCAGGTCGTTGCCCGCCGGCACGCTCAAGTCCGGATAGTCGCGCGCGATCTCGTTGAAGATGTTGCGCAGGCTGGGCGGGCGCTTGCAGTCGTCCGGCACCGAAAACGCCAGGCCCTGCGCCTGGCCGGGGCCATGGTAGGGATCCTGGCCCAGAATCACGACGCGCACGTCCGACGGCGCCAGCCCATGCAGCGCGCGGAAGGGCGTGGCGGGATACACCACGGCGCCTTGCGCGAGGCGCGCTTCCACATGCGCGGTGGCGGCAGCCAGCGCGGCGGCGACGGCGGGGTCGGCGGATAGGGCGGCCTGCCAGGCGGCGGGCAGTTGCGCGGCCTGGGCGGCCAGGGCGTTGGACGTGAGGCGGTTGTCGATCAGCATGGGCGCGATTTTGGCACACCAACCCGGTCAGACCGGACAGCGGGCCATCCCGCTCAGACCGGCCAGCCGGCCTGCCGGTGCGCCGAATCCCAGAACATCCATTCGAGTTGGGCGGCATGGGTGTAGGCCTGGTGCATCGCGTCCACGGTCTGCGCCGAGGCCGTGTCTGCCGCGCGGTCCACGCTGGCGATCACGGCGCGGACCAGCGCGTGGAAATCGTCGCCGGCGTAGGCGTCGATCCACGCGGCGTACGGATTGGGCCGAACGGCGCGCGCGTGGATGTCGCGGCCGATCTCGGCGTAGATCCAGAAGCACGGAAGCAGGGCGGCCAGGGCGACCGGGTAGGGCGCGCTCCAGGCGGTGGCAATCAAAAAGCTGGTGTAGTGATGGCTCGCCGGCGTCAGCGGTGTGGCTTCGAAGGTGGCGGTGTCGATGCCGAACTGCTGCATGAAGCCCGCGTGCAGGCTGCGCTCGGCGACGACGGCGCCCTTGGCGGCCTCGGCAAACTGCACCACACCGTCGGCATCGTCGGCCTTGGCGGCGGCAATCGCCAGGGCCCGTCCGAACGCCACCAGATAGTGCGCGTCCTGGATCATGTAGTGCTTGAACGCGTCCTCGGCGAGCTGGCCGCTGGCCAGTTCGCGGTTGAATGGCATGTCGCGCGTCTTTTCATAGAGCGCGGCGTTGCGGGCCCAGGCGTCGGAGCTGAAAGCCATGAAATTCCTCTTGGACGTAATCGTGCGGCGCGCGCGGGGTGCGGTCCGTTGGCGGGCATAAGGGTAACAAGCGGGGCGTTTACGCCGCGCGCTTGCGGTGATGACGGGAGTACTCGAGAAGGGCGTCGCGCAGCACCACCGCCTGGTTGTGCTCGGTATTGCGCGCGCCGAAAAGCAGGGTCAGGCGACGGTCGCCCGCGGCGTCCAGCAGGGCCGCCATGCGCGATTGCTGTTCGGGCGTGGCCAGTTCGGCCAGGTACTTGGCGCGGAAGTCGTCCCAGCGTTCCTCGATGTGGCTGAACCATTTGCAGAGTTCGGCGCTGGGCGCGATGTCGCGGGCCCATTCGTCCAGCCCCAGGTCTGCGCGGCGCAGCCCGCGCGGCCACATGCGGTCCACCAGGGCAAGGTAGTGTCCTTGCGGACCCGTGCCTTCATAGACGCGCTGCACGATGATGCTGGACGATTTCATGCCGGCTCCTGCGACTGAGGGTGCAGCCAGTCTACTGCACCCCCTGCCACGCGGCGGGTCAGCGCGCGCCGGAAGCTTGATTTCGCGCACCGGCGGCGCGCAGCAGGGCGAAGCCAGCCAGCGCGGACGCCAGCGAGCCCGTCAGCACGCCGATCTTGGTGGCGTCGACGGCGGCGGGATCGGTGAAGGCCAGCGCGCCGATGAAAAGGCTCATCGTGAAGCCGATGCCGCATAGCAGCGCCACGCCGTATAGCTGGGTAAACGTGGCGTGCCGCGGCAGGCTGGCGATGCCCGACTTGATGGCGAGCCAGGCAAAGCCGAACACGCCCAGCTGTTTGCCCAGGAAAAGGCCAAGCGCCACGCCCATCGGCACGGGTTGGGCCAGGCTGGCCAGCCCCATCCCCGCAAAGGACACGCCCGCGTTGGCAAAGCCGAATACCGGCACGATCAGCAGCGCCACGGGCTTGTGCAGCGCATGCTCCAGCGCGTGCAGCGGCGAATGGACGTGGGCGCCGCCCTGGTGCTGCGGGCGCAAGGGAATGGTGAGCGCCAGCGCCACGCCCGCCAGCGTCGCGTGGACGCCCGACTTCAAGACGAAATACCAGAGCACCGCGCCCAGCAGCAGGTACGGGGCCAGCCGCAGGACGCCGGTGCGGTTCAGGCAGACCAGGCAGACCAGCAGCGCGCCCGCCATACCCAGCGCGAACAGGTTGAGCTCCGACGTGTAAAAGAGCGCGATGATGACGATCGCGCCCAGGTCGTCCAGGATGGCCAGCGCGGTCAGGAAGATCTTGAGCGACGTCGGCACCCGGCTGCCCAGCAGCGCCAGAATGCCCAGCGCGAAGGCGATGTCCGTCGCGGCAGGGATGGCCCAGCCACGCAAGGTCTCGGGACTGCCCAGGTTGACCAGCACATAGATCAGCGCCGGCACCGCCATGCCGCCCACCGCCGCGATGCCCGGCAATACGATGCGGCCGGCACCCCGCAACTGGCCGTCCAGCATCTCGCGCTTGATCTCCAGTCCCACCAGCAGGAAAAACACGGCCATCAGGCCGTCGTTGATCCAGTGGAGCACGGTTTCCTTCAGCACGATGGGTCCCGCCTGAAAGCCCACCTTGGCGCCGAGCAGATCGAAGTAGGTTTGCGCCGCGCCGCTGTTGGCTACCACCAGGGCGGCCAGCGCCGCCAGCATCAAGACGTAGCCGCCCAGGGCTTCCGATCGGAGGAACGCTTGCAGGAAAGAGGGAGCGCGGCCGGGAGGGGTGGGCTCGAGCCCGTCAGGAGTGTGATGCATGGACGACATTCTGGCTCGCGGGGGTAAACCTGAATGTTAACTGAACGACCTGAATATGCGCCGCTATTTCGGGGAACTGCCGCTAACATCAGGGGAAGTCGCGTTATCTGCGCTTTATGCGCCAAAAACAGCCCGTTGAGACGCTTGTCGCGCCGCCTTGTTCTGGATTACATTCACTTAATCTCTGTGTAACAACCCTATGCAGGCCGACACCGTCGGCCTTTTTTGAACCCACGATCCTGTCGTGGCTTCGCCAGGCCGCCTGGCGCCCTTCGCCGTCATGCCGCCACATCACTTTTCACTCCTGCACCCCTCGCCCGGCCACGCCGGCACTTCCAGCCGCCCACGCGAGGGCATCGCGCAAGCCGCGCCCGACCGCCAGCGCCGCCGCCCATGCTGAGTTCCGCCGATCTCTCCGAGATGCACGCTGGAACGTGCGGCCGCCTGCGCATTCTGCATACCGAAGCGGCCACGGCATTCGGCGGCCAGGAATTCTGTATTTATAAGGAGATGGTCGCCATGCGCGAGCGCGGCCATCACCTGGAAGCCGTTTGCCAGCCGCACGCGGAACTGACGCAGCGTTTGCGCGATGCCGGGTTCACCGTGCACACCGTCAACATGGACGGCCCCGTGAACTTCATGCGCAGCGTGGCGTTCGTGCGGCGCGTGGCGGCCCGTGGCCGGTTCGACGTGGTCAACACGCACAGCCGCTGCGACACGGTGCGCGCCGCGATGGGCGCGCGCCTGGCGCGCACGCCGCTCATCGTGCGCACCCGCCACCTGGCCAAGCCGATCAACTCGCTGTACGCCTACACCTGGCTGGCCCACCGCGTCATCGCCGTGAGCCGGCACGTGCACCGCCAACTGCTGGATGGGGGCGCGCCGCCCAAGTCCGTCGCCACCATCCATTCCCCGATCGTGCTGCCCGAAAGCGATGGCCAGTGCAGTGTCCGGCAAGAGCTCGGATTGCCTGACAATGCCCTCGTGGTGGGCTGCGTGGCCGTCATGCGCGCTGAAAAGGGCCACGCCGACCTGATCGACGCCTTCCACCAGATCCAGGCGACGTTTCCGCAAGCCCATCTGGTGCTTGCCGGAGACGGCATGCCGGTGTTCGAGCGCCTGAAGGCGCAGGTGGAATCGCTGGGGCTGGCGTCGCGCGTGCACTTTCTGGGCCGGCGTCATGATATCGGCAACGTATTGCAGGCGTTCGACGTGTTTGCCTTGCCGACCCACCGCGAAGCCTTTGGCACGGCGTTTGTCGAAGCCGCCGCCATGGGGGTGCCCGTGATCGGCACCGACGTGGGCGGCGTGCCTGAAACGATGCAGGCCGGCGTGACCGGTCTGCTGGTGCCGCCGCGAGACCCGGCCGCGCTGGCCGCGGCGCTGGAAAGCCTGCTGGCCGATCCCGAACGCCGCCGCCGCATGGGCGAGGCGGGCCGTGAATTCATTCGCGGCCAGGGCCTGTTCAGCGTCGATCGCACGGCGCAGTTGGTCGAGTCGGTGTACGCGCGCTGGCTGGGTGAACGGCGCGGGCCGGCCCCCGCCACGCCTAGCGGCTCAATGTCCTGACAGGATCGATGTCCTGCCAGGCTCAATGACCGGCCCGGCTCAATGCCACAGCAGCGCGTTCATGGCTTCGACCAGACGGTCGCGGTAACGGGGTAGCAGCGCTCGCACCTGCTCCTGCCGGTCCTTCCAGGAATCCGGCTCGGCGCCTGGCGCAATGCGCGGCGCCGCCCAGATCGGGTCCGGAAAGTGCCGGTCGCCGCGCCAGCGCGGGATCACGTGCCAATGCAGATGCGGCACCATGTTGCCCAGCGACGCCAGGTTGATCTTGTCCGGCGTCAGGATCGCCTGCTGCGTTTCCTCGACGACATACACCGCCCGCATGAGCAGGTCGCGCCCGTGCGTCGACAGGCTGGTCATCTCGGCCAGGTGACCGTTCCAGATCACGCGCGTGAAGCCCGGATAGTCGGCGTCCTCAACCTCGATGATGCGCAGATGCGGTCCGCGCCATAGCAGCGTGCCGCCGTCTTCCTGGCACAGCGGGCAGTTGGGATCGCGCGCGCTCAAGTCATCACCTTGCGGTACTGGATGAAGCCGGACCGGTCGGCGATGCGGTCGTAGAGCTGCATGGCGGTCGCGTTGGTTTCGTGCGTCAGCCAATAGACGCGGGCGCAGTTGGCTGCGGCGGCTTCGGCGTAGACGTGTTCAATCAGCTTGCGGCCCGCGCCCGTGCCGCGCGCGTCCTGGTCCACGTAAAGGTCCTGCAGGTAGCAGTAGTCGCCGGCGGTCCAGGTGGAGCGATGAAAGATCCAGTGCACCATGCCGACGGCGCGGCCGCTTTCATAGACCAGCGCCGCGTGCATGGGCTCGGCGGGATCCAGGAAGCGCGCCCAGGTGTTGCGCGTGACGGCGTCGTCGATGCTGACGCGGTAGAAATCCTGGTAGCCCTTCCACAGGGGCAACCAGGCGTCGAAGTCGGTGGCGACGATGGAACGGATTTCTGCGGTACTCATGGCGCAAGGCCTCCTGACGGTCTTCAGAGTTGGGTTTCCATGGCGTCGACGATATGCCGCAGCACCTGCAGGCGAGCGTAACGCTTGTCGTTGGCCGACACCAGATGCCACGGCGCGTGGGCCACGTCGGTGCGCATCATCATCTCGTTGGCCGCCGCCGCGTATTCTTTCCACTTGTCGCGGTTGCGCCAGTCGTCGGGCGTGATCTTGAAGTTCTTGAACGGCGATTTCTCGCGCTCGTGAAAGCGCTTGAGCTGTTCATCAGGCGTGACGGCCAGCCAGAACTTCAGCACCAGCGTGCCGCTGGCGGCAAGCTGTTCCTCGAAGTCGTTGATCTCGGCGTACGCGCGGCGCCAGCGGGCGGGCGGTGTCAGCTTTTCGACGCGCTCGACCAGCACGCGTCCGTACCACGAACGGTCGAAGATGCCGATGCGGCCATGGCTTGGAATGCAGCGCCAGAAACGCCACAGATAGGGCCGGGCCAACTCCTCGGTCGTGGGCGCGGATATGGGCGTGATGTCGACCTGCCGGATGTCCAGCGCGTGGGTGACGCGGCGGATGGCGCCGCCCTTGCCGGCGGCATCCTGCCCCTCGAACACCAGGATCAGGGAGCGATTCCTGAACTTGTCGGACCTGGCGGCGCGCGCCAGCCGGCCCTGCAGCAGGCCGAGTTCGGCCTCGTAGTCTTCCTTGTCCACCTTTGCGTCGTAGTCCAGCTTGCCCAGCCGGTCCACGATGCGCGTCGTGCTGGAATGCGCCACAAAAGCGGGCGGCAGGCGGGGCACGCCGCGCCGGCGCAGGGCGCCGAGCACCGCCTCGGCCGTGCGCGCGGCGCGCATGTTTTCGTCGGCGCTGGGAATCACCACCCACGGCGCATGGCCGCAGTCCGTGTGATTGAGGACGACGTGGGCGCCGGCCCGGATGCGGTCGTACCGCTTGTTGACCTTCATGTCGACCGGGCTGACCTGCCAGGCCGTATCGGGGTTGGCCAGCAGGCGCTGCGTACGCGTCTTCTGCGCCTTGGCGGACAGGTGGAACCACAGCTTGATGATCTGCACGCCTTCGGCGGCCAGCATGGTCTCAAAGCGCATGATGGCGGCCGAGTGCGCTTCGATCGCGTCCGCGTTGGGCTTCTTGCGCACGGCTTCGATCAAGAGCGGCGTGTACCAGGAGCCGAACACGATGCCCGTGCGGCCCTTGGGCGGTAGATCGCGCCAATAGCGCCACAACGGCGGCCGCTCGAGCTCGTCGCCTTCGCGCGGGCCATAGGCCAGCGTGCGGATGTGGCGCGGGTCCATCCATTCGTTCAGCAGATTGATCGTGGCGCCCTTGCCGGCGCCGTCGATGCCGGCCACGACGATAAGCAACGTCTTGTCGGCCTGCCGCAGCCGTTCGTACTGCGCATTGAGCAGCGCGACCCGCAGCCGCGCTTCGAGCGCTTTGAATTCGTCTTTGGACAGGGTGGGGTCGGCTTCGGCTTCGGCGAACATGGATGCGTCGGATCGGGTGGCTGCGATCGGGCGATCTTGCGGGATAAGGCCGTGCGGCGCAAGTACGCCGCGGCCGGGCGTCAGAGCGCGTTCACGGGAATCTTGAGATAACGCACGCCGTTGTCCTCGGGGGGCGGGAAATGGCCCGCGCGGATGTTCACCTGGATCGCGGGCAGGATCAGCGTGGGCATCGACAGCGTGGCATCGCGCCGCGTGCGCATGGCGACGAATTCGTCTTCGGTAATGCCGTCGCGCACGTGGATGTTGCCCCGGCGCTGGCCGGCCACGGTGGTTTCCCAGGCGGCCTCGCGGCCTGCTGGCGGATAGTCGTGGCACATGAACAGCCGCGTGTCGTCAGGCAGGCTCAGCAGTCGCTGGATCGACTGGTACAGCAGATGCGCGTTGCCACCCGGAAAATCGCAGCGCGCCGTGCCGACATCCGGCATGAACAGCGTGTCGCCCACAAATGCCGCATCGCCGATCAGATAGGCCATGTCGGCCGGTGTATGGCCCGGCACGTGGATGGCCGTGGCGGTCAGCGCCCCGATCTGGAAGGTCTCGCCGTCGGCGAACAGGTGGCCGAACTGCGAGCCGTCGAGCTGGAATTCCGGCTCCAGATTCAGGATGGTCTTGAAGACGCCCTGCACGGTGCGGATGCTCTGGCCGATGGCGATGACGCCGCCCAACTGGCGCTGCAAGTAGGGCGCCGCCGACAGGTGATCGGCATGGGCGTGGGTTTCCAGCAGCCAGACCGTCCGCAGGCTGCGCTCGCGCACGTAGTTCACCACGCGGTCGGCGTTGGCCGTATTGCTGCGGCCAGATTTGGGATCGTAGTCCAGCACCGAATCGATGATGGCGCATGCGCCGCCGGGCGCCGGCTCGTGAACCACGTAGGTGATGGTGGCAGTGACGGGGTCGAAGAAGGCCTGGATATGCGGGTTCATGGGGGCTCGCGTGAAGGCCGCGTAGGCGGACCGATCAGGTCAATTTACGAAATCAAATAATATTTGCGCATAGTTTATTCATAAATATAATGACGCCGCCATCCCCACGTGTCCGACACCCAGCCATGAACGCTCCCCTTACCGACTGCGAAGTTGCCGTCCTGCGCGAGTCCGCCACGCAGGCCTGCGCACTGCTCAAGGCGCTAGCCAACGAAGACCGCTTGCTGCTCTTGTGCCAGCTGGTCCAGAATGAACGCAACGTCGGCGAGCTGGAGTCGCTGACTGGCATCCGCCAGCCCACGCTCTCGCAACAGCTTGGCGTGCTGCGCGACGAAGGTCTGGTCGCGACGCGGCGCGAGGGCAAATACGTCTATTACCAGATGGCCAGTTTCGAGGTCAGCCAGGTGATGAAAACGCTATCCAGTTTGTACTGCGGACGCGCCATGGCGTCACTCAAATGAATGTGGACTGGTCCGCCTTCACCCCGGGCGCCGGCACGGCGGGCGGCCTGCTGATCGGCGCCGGCGCGGTGCTGCTAATGCTGGGCGCGGGTCGCATCGCGGGCATCAGCGGCATCGTGGGCGGGCTGCTCGCGCCCGAGCGCGGCGGCGGCTGGCGCATCGCTTTCCTGCTGGGGCTGTGCGCCGCGCCCTGGTTGTTCCGCCTCTTTTCCGACCTGCCTTCCATCACGGTCGAGGCCAGCACGCCGCGCCTTATCGTCGCGGGTCTGCTCGTCGGCATCGGCACGCGCTACGCGTCCGGCTGCACCAGCGGACATGGCGTGTGCGGCCTGTCGCGCGGCTCGCGCCGGTCGCTGGCGGCGACGCTGATCTTCATGGCCGCGGGGTTCGCCACGGTCTACGTGCTGCGGCACATGGCGGGTGTCTGACAATGGCCGCGCTCTACGCCTTCGTCGCCGGGCTCATCTTCGGGCTGGGCCTGCTCATCTCGGGCTTGGCGGACCCGGCGCGCGTGCTGGGATTTCTGGATCTGGCCGGGTTGTGGAATCCCACCCTGGCATTCGTGATGGGCGGCGCCGTGCTGGCGACCAGCGTCGGCTATGCGCTGGTGCGGCGGCGCCGGGCGAGCCTGTCCGGCGAGCCCATGCGCTGGCCGCAAGCCAGCCGGCTCGATGCGCGGCTGGCTGCCGGCAGCCTGACATTCGGGGTGGGTTGGGGCTTGGCGGGTTTCTGCCCCGGTCCGGCGCTGGTCGCCGCGGCGGCCGGCATCGGTGACGCGGCCGTGTTCGCGGGGGCGATGATCGCCGGCATGGGCGTACACGCCTTCATCACGCGGGCTTCGCGCCGTGAGGGCGGCGCCGCGAGCCCGCGCGGCTAGCTACGCTTAACCGCGCGCCTGATCGCCTATTCGTACGTCCGGATGTCGTCGATGACCTTGCCGTCGTTTGGCAGGCCACCCTCGGCCACCCATTCCACGTCGGCGCGCAGCTTGGTCACGTCGCGCGCCGAATCGGCAATGCGGCGGGCCAGCTCGTCGTTCTGCTCGCGCGATTCCACCTTCAGCACCATCCGGTCCGACCCGGTGCTGCCGCTGATGACGAGCCGCGCGCGCAGGATTTCCGGATGCCGCCGCGCCACGTCCGCCACCTGCGACGGATGCACGAACATGCCGCGCACCTTGGTGGTCTGGTCGGCGCGTCCCATCCATCCCTTGATGCGCGTGTTGGTGCGCCCGCATGGCGAAATGCCGGACATCACCGCCGACAGGTCGCCAGTGCCAAACCGCACGAGCGGGTAATCGGGATTCAGAGTGGTCACCACGACCTCGCCGACTTCGCCTGCCGGCACGGGCTCGCCGGTGCCCGGACGCACGATCTCGACAATGATGTCCTCGCCCACCACCAGCCCTTCGCGGGCGGGCGTCTCGAACGCGATCATGCCCAGGTCGGCGCTGCCGTAGGCCTGGTAGCCGTCGATGCCGCGCGCCGCCAGCCAGTCGCGCAGCGAAGGCGGGAAGGCCTCGCCGGAGACCAGCGCGCGCCGCAATGAATCGAGCTTGACGCCCAATTCATCGGACTTCTCCAGGATGATCTTCAGGAAGCTCGGCGTACCCGTGTAGCCGCTGGGCGCCAAGTCCTGGATCGCGCGCACCTGCTGCTCGGTCTGCCCGGTGCCGCCGGGGAACACGGTGCAACCCACGGCGTGGGCGGCGGTTTCCATCATCGAGCCGGCCGGCGTGAAGTGGTACGAAAAGCAGTTGTAGGCCAGCTCGCCGGCGCGAAAGCCCGCCGCGTACAGGGCGCGCGCGAAGCGCCAGTAATCCGACCGCGCGCTCTCCGGTTCGTAGATCGGGCCGGGCGAGGCGAACACGCGCATCGCTTCGCCCCAGCCGATTGCGGAGAAGCCGCCGAAGGCTTTTTCGGGACCGGCGGGCCGGGCGCCGTCGTCGCGGCTGTGTTGCTGGCGTTCCAGCAGTTCGTGTTTGCGCAGTACCGGCAACCGGGCCAGCGCCTCGCGCGAGGTGATCGTGGCGGGGTCCACGCCGCGCAGTTGCTCGGCAATGGCCGGCGCGCGCGCGATCGCCCGCGCAATCGCCCCGGGCAGGGCGGCCATCAGTTCGCGCTCGCGTTGCTCGGGCGCTCGGGTTTCGCGGTCATCGAAAAACTCGGACATGGAATCGCACCTTCTCGTGTGCCGGTTTGCGGCGCCGTTGCCGGCGCCATGCGGCAAGCGCTGGCTTGCCCGCGTCGGGAATCAGGCCAGCCAGCGTTTGCGGCGGCGGTAGAACTTGTTGTCTCGGAAACTCTTGCGTTCGCCGCTGGAAATGCCCAGGTAGAACTCCTTCACGTCCTCGTTCTGCGCCAGGTCGGCGGCCGCGCCGTCCATCATCACGCGCCCGTTTTCCAGGATGTAGCCGTAATCGGCGTAGCGCAGCGCGATGTTGGTGTTCTGCTCAGCCAGCAGGAAGCTCACGCGCTCGCGCTGGTTCAGGTCGCGCACGATCTCGAAGATCTCTTCCACGATCTGCGGCGCCAGGCCCATCGACGGTTCGTCCAGCAGGATCATGTTGGGGTTGGCCATGAGTGCGCGGCCGATCGCGGTCATCTGCTGCTCGCCGCCCGAGGTGTAGCCGGACTGGCTGGTGCGGCGCTGCTTCAGGCGCGGAAAATACTGGTAGACCCGCTCCAGCGCGGCGCCGGTGTCGCCCCGGCTCATGCTGCGCGTATAGGCGCCCGTCAGCAGGTTTTCCTCGATGGTGAGGTGGGCAAAGCAATGCCGGCCTTCCATCACCTGCACGACGCCGCGCTTGACCAGTTCGGCCGGCGTCAGGCGTTCGATGCGTTGGCCGCGGTACTGGATGTTGCCCTTGGTGACGTCGCCGCGCTCGCCCTTGAGCAGGTTCGAGATGGCGCGAAGCGTCGTGGTCTTGCCCGCGCCGTTCGCGCCCAGCAGCGCCACGATTTTGCCTTCCTGCACCTGCAGGGACACGCCCTTGAGGACCAGGATCACGTGGTTGTAGATCACCTCGATGCCGTTCACATCGAGCAGCACCTGGGGGGCGTCGGCGGCGGCAATATTGGCGTCGTTCATAAACCTTCCTGCAGCGTGGCGGCGGCCGGCCGGAAAGCCGGCCGCCGGTTCATATCAACCTGCGTTGCGCACCCGCGGCAAACACGCCGCGGGCGCTCCAGGAGCATTACTCACATTTGCGGGGCGTAATGTTCTTTTCCTTGGCGTACTTGGCCGCCGATTCCTTGACCATCGGGTCGAGGATCGCCTTGTCGGCCTGATACCAGTCGGAAACGACCTTGAACTTGGAACCGTCCCACTGCACGATGCGGGCCCAGTCGTCGCCCTTGTGATTCGCGCACGAGGTCTTGACCGGACGCATGATCTGGCCAAAGCCCAGCTTGTCGAGCTTTTCCTGGGTCAGGTCCAGATTCTCGAAGCCCCAGCGCACCTGCTCGGGCGTCAGCGCCTTGCCCTTGCCGTACTTCTCCTGCGCGGCGCGGATCGCTTCCACCTGCAGCATCGAGATCATCATGCCGCGCGTGTGAGCGATGGTGCCCAGCGTGGTCTTGCCGGTCTTGTCCGCGCCCTGGCCCTTGTCGTAGACGTACTTCTTCAGATCGTCGTAGACCTTGTCGCTGTCGGCGCCGCTGTTGTGGATGGTGATGGCGTTGTAGCCCTTGGCGACATCGCCCAGGTCCTTGACGTCGCCTTCGGAGCCGGCCCACCAGATCGCGTACATCTTGTCGCGCGGATAGCCGCTGGCCTGCGCCTCGCGGATGGCGGTGGGCGTCATGATGCCCGCGCTCCACAGCAGCACGTAGTTCGGACGCGCCTGGCGGATCTGCAGCCAGGTGGACTTCTGCTCCACGCCAGGGGCGGTCACGGGGTAGAGCAGCAGTTCGAAGCCTTCCTTGGCCGCGCGCTTTTGCAGTAGCTGAATCGGCTCCTTGCCGTACGGCGAGTCGTGATACACCAGGGCGATCTTCTTGCCCTTGAGCTTGTCCATGCCGCCTTCTTTCTTGGCGATGTCCTGGATCATCACGTCGGCGGCGGTCCAGTACGTGCCCAAGAGCGGGAAGTTCCACTCGAACACGCTGCCATCCACCGACTGCGACAGGCCGTAGCCCATGGTTTCCACAGGCACCTTGTCGATGATCGCCTTGTCGCTGACCGCAAACGTGATGCCGGTGGACTGGGTATCGAAGCCCGATGCGCCGGTGCCCTTGCCCTTCAGGCGCTCGTAGCATTCCACGCCGCGGTCCGTGGCGTAGGCGGTCTCGCACTCTTCATACGTGATCTTGACGCCATTCACGCCGCCATCGCGCTCGTTGACGAGCTTCAGGTAATCCAGCTTGCCGTCGGCCCAGGGAATGCCCAGCGGCGCGAACGATCCCGTGCGATACACCAGCAACGGAACGAACTGCTCTTCGGCCGCCATTGCCGGCGTGGCCACGGCGCCTGCGGCGCCGGCTGCGGCCATCAAGGCTGCCGCCAACTTCAGGTTAAGACGCTTCATCTCCATTTACCTCCTGCGTGGTGCTCGGGTCGGTTAACCCTGGGACACCGGGATTGGCCCGGTCTTGAGCCGGGTATTCGGGGCGGGGGTCCAGCGCGGTCGTGCCGCGATGGACCCGCGGAAATCAAAACGAAACACGATCAGTGGGGGAACGGCCAGATCCTGAGCTTCTCCTTGCCGATGCTCCACAGCCGCGCCAGGCCGTGCGGCTCGGCGATCAGGAAGAACACGATCAGCGCGCCGAACACCATGTGCTCGATATGGGCCGCGGTGTCCACCGACAGCGGCAGGCCCAGCATGTGCGGGATGTTGGACAGCGCTACCGGCACCAGCACGATGAACGCCGCGCCGAAGAAGCTGCCGATGATCGAACCCAGCCCGCCGATGATGACCATGAACAGCAGCTGGAACGAGCGGCCCAGGTCAAACGCCAGCGGCTCCCACGAACCCAGGTGGATGTAGCCCCACAAGGCGCCCGCCACGCCGACGATGAACGAACTGACCGCGAACGCCGTCAGCTTGGCGTACATGGGCCGGATGCCGATGACCGATGCCGCCACGTCCATGTCGCGGATCGCCATCCACTGGCGTCCGATGGCGCCTCGCACCAGATTCTTGGCCAGCAGGCTGAAGACGACGACCAGGATCAGCACGAACAGGTACTTCTCCATGGCGCTTTGCACCGGCAGCCCGAAGGCCGTGAGCGGCGGCACCGACACGCTTCCCGAGGGCGAATAGTTGGTGAAGAAGGGGATGCGCAGGAACGCCCAGTCCACGAAAAACTGCGCCGCCAGTGTCGCCACCGCCAGATACAGCCCGCGGATGCGCAAACTGGGGATGCCGAAGATCACGCCGACGATGGTGGCAAAGCAGCCGCCCAAGAGGATCTGCACCACGAGCGGCATGCCGGGAAAGCGCACGCCGAAGTTCCAGGCGGCATACGCGCCCACCGCCATGAAGGCGCCCGTGCCCAGCGAGATCTGTCCGCAGTAGCCGACCAGGATGTTCAGGCCCACGGCGGCCAGCGCCAGGATCAGGAACGGAATCAGGATGGCGCGCAGCAGGTAGTCGCTGGCCATCGCCGGAACGACGATGAACGCCACCGCCATCAGCAGCCAGATGAAGACGCGGTCCTGGCGGATCGGGAAGATCTGCTGGTCAGCGCGATAGCTGGTCTTGAATTGGCCGTTTTCGCGATAGAACATTTTTTATCCTTGGTGAGCCGCGGGCTTAGACGCGGTCGATGATCTTCTCGCCGAACAGCCCTTGCGGACGGAACAGCAGGAACACCAGCGCCAGCACGTAGGCGAACCAGATTTCGATGCCGCCTCCCACAAGCGACCCCAGATAGACCTCGGACAGCTTTTCCCCCACGCCGATGATTAGGCCGCCCAGGATGGCGCCCGGCACGGACGTCAGGCCGCCCAGGATCACCACCGGCAGCGCGCGCAGCGCGGCGGTGGACAGCGTGAATTGCACGCCGAACTTCGATCCCCAGATGATCCCCGCCACCAGCGCCACCAGCCCGGCCACGCTCCACACGATCACCCAGATGCGGTTCAGCGGAATGCCGATCGACTGCGCGGCCTGGTGGTCGTCGGCCACGGCCCGCAGCGCGCGGCCGGTCGAGGTGTATTGGAAGAACAGCGCCAGCGTCGCCACCAGCAGCGCGGCGATGACCGCGGCTGTCAGGTCTTCAAGGTTGATGAGCAGCCCCCCCTCGAACACCGATTCCAGAATCATCAGCGGATCCTTGGGCATGCCGACGTTGATGGAGTACACCGAGCTGCCGAACGTGATCTGGCCCAATCCATCCAGGAAATAGCTGATGCCCAGCGTCGCCATCAACAGCGTCGTGGCTTCCTGGTTGACCAGGTGGCGCAGCACGAAGCGCTCGATCGCCACTGCCAGCAGGAACATCACGATCGCGCTGACGATGAACGCCAGCACGTTGGCCAGGATCATGTTGTCAAAGCCCAGCCAGCGCGGCAGCCATTCCGAGAAGCGCGCCATCGACAGCGCCGCCACCAGCACCATCGCGCCCTGCGCGAAGTTGAAGACGCCGGACGCCTTGAAGATCAGCACGAAGCCCAGGCCGATCAGCGCGTACAGCATGCCGCTCATCAGGCCGCCGAATAAGGTCTCTAGAAAAAATCCCATGTCTTTCCGCCTTGGTTGTCCGGCTTAGTGCGACACGCCGAGATAGGCGCGGATCACATCCTCGTTCGCCCGAACTTCGTCGGGTTTGCCGTCGCCGATCTTCTTGCCGTAGTCCAGCACGACCACGCGATCCGAGATGTCCATGACCACGCCCATGTCGTGCTCGATCAGTACGATGGTCGTGCCGAATTCGTCGTTCACATCCAGAATGAAGCGGCTCATGTCCTGCTTCTCCTCGATGTTCATGCCGGCCATCGGCTCGTCCAGCAGCAACAGGCGCGGCTCCATCGCCAGCGCGCGGCCCAGGTCGACGCGCTTTTGCAGGCCGTAGGGCAGGCGCCCCACCGGCGTCTTGCGATAGGCCTGAATTTCAAGGAAGTCGATGATGTTCTCGACGAACTCGCGGTGCTGCATCTCTTCGCGCTCGGCCGGCCCCAGGCGGAACGCCTGCGCCAGCAGGCCGCTCTTCATGCGCAGATTGCGGCCGGTCATGATGTTGTCCAGGACGCTCATGCCCTTGAACAGCGCCAGGTTCTGGAACGTGCGCGCGATGCCCATTTCGGCGGCGCGGCGCGGGTTCATTCGCGAAAACCGCTCGCCGCGGAACGCGATGCCGCCTTGCTGCGGCGTGTACACGCCGTTGATGACGTTGAGCATCGAGCTCTTGCCCGCGCCGTTGGGTCCGATGATGGCGCGGATCTCGTGCTCGCGCACGTTGAAGGAAATATCGGTCAGCGCCTTCACGCCGCCGAAAGACAGGGAGATGTTCTGCATGTCCAGCATGACATCGCCGATACGCTGGTCGCGGTCGTTATGGCTCATGTTCTTTACGCGGCTCGGGCGGTGATGGCGGGAAACGTCTTGACCGGATGGATCCGCAGATCCGCCGAAATCTTGCCGGTGCGTCCGTCTTCGAATTTCACTTCGGTCTCGATGAACTGCGACTGCTTGCCGCCAAAGAGCGCGTCGATCAGCACGCCATATTTCTGCGCGATGAAGGCGCGGCGCACCTTGCGCGTGCGGGTCAGCTCGTCGTCGTCCGGGTCCAGCTCCTTGTGCAGGATCAGGAAGCGGCTGACCTGCGACGCGGCCAGCTTGGGATCGGTCGCGAGATCCGCGTTGACCTGCTCCACGCACTCGGCGATCAGCTGGTAGACCTCGTCCTTGCCGGCCAGGTCGGTGTAGCCGGCATAGGGCAGGCCGCGGCGTTCGGCCCAGTTGCCCACGGCTTCCAGGTCGATGTTGATGAACGCGCACACGTCCTCGCGGTTCGCGCCAAACGCCACTGCTTCCTTGATGTGCTGGAAGAATTTGAGCTTGTTCTCGATGTACTTCGGCGCAAACAGGCTGCCATTGGCCAGCTTGCCCACGTCCTTGGCGCGATCGATGATCTTGAGCTGCCCGTCCGTATCCAGGTAGCCGGCGTCGCCCGTGTGGAACCATCCGTCGGCGCTGCGCGCCTCGGCCGTGGCGTCCGGATTGCGGTAGTACTCCTTGAAGAGCCCCGGGCTCTTGACCAGGATCTCGCCGTTGTCGGCCACGCGAATCTCCACGCCCGGCACCGGCGGCCCCACCGTGTCGTCGCGCACCTGGCCGTCGGGCTGCACGCAGACGAACACCGAGGTCTCGGTGGAGCCATACAACTGCTTCAGGTTGATGCCGATGGAGCGGTAGAACACAAAGAGGTCCGGCCCGATGGCCTCGCCCGCCGTATAGGCCACGCGCACGCGGCTCATGCCCAGCGCGTTGCGCAGCGGACCGTAGATCAGCACATTGCCCACCGCGTAACGCATGCGGTCCCAGGCATTCACGGATTCGCCATCCAGAATCTTCGTGCCGACGCGGCGCGCCAGCTTCATGCAGGCCGCGAACAGCTTGCGCTTGAGATAGCCCGCGTCTTCCATGCGGATCATCACATGCGTCAGCAGGCCTTCCAGCACGCGCGGCGGTGCAAAGTAATAGGTGGGCCCGATATCGCGCATGTCGATCGACACGGTGTCGGGCGACTCGGGATGATTCACCGTGAAGCCCGTGACCAGCAGCTGCGTGTACGAAAACATGTTCTGGCCAATCCAGGCGGGCGGCAGATAGGCCAACACGTCTTCCTGATCGGTCAGCTTCTCCATCTCGGACACGGCGCGCGCGCGGTCGATGAGCGCATGGTGCGTCAGCACCACGCCCTTCGGCTTGCCCGTCGTGCCGGACGTATAGAACATGGCCGCGGCGTCGTGCGGCTGCACGGCAGCCACGACGCGCGCGTAGAAGTCGGGATGCTTCGCGGAGTATTCGCTGCCTCGCGCTTCCAGTTGCTCGTAAGACAGCAGCATGGGATCGGCATAATGCCGCAGGCCGCGCGGATCATCGAACACGACATGCTTGAGCGCAGGGCACTGTTCGCGCACCTCGATCATCTTGTCGACCTGCTCCTGATCCTCGACGATCGCAACGCTGATCTCCGCATCCTGCAGCACGTAAACCATTTCCTGCGCGACCGCATCCTGATAGAGCGGAACAGGAATGGCGCCGAGCGATTGCGCGGCCATCATGGCCATGTAGAGACGCGGGCGGTTTTCACCGATGACGGCGACGTGCATGCCGGGCAGAATGCCGAGCGATGCAAGACCCTGCGCGACGTGACGGACATGCTCCGCCACTTCGGACCAGGTCAGGGTTTGCCAGATCCCCAGGTCTTTCTCTCGTATCGCGGGCCGCGACCCACGAACGTTGGCATGCGCGAGCAGCAGCGCCGGAAAGGTGTCCGGCGCCGCCGGCACCTGTGCAGATGCGGGCGATGAATGTGCCACGTTGTCTCCTCCGGTTTGGGCGCATCGCGCGCAGTGCCTGCAATGAAGCGGCGGATGCGGCGGCGTGCTTGACCAGTTGGTTTTAGATTTACGGCAGGAGTTAAGGTATAAGGTTGGGTTGCTACCAACTGTCACCATCGCGACATTCAAGGACCTTTTAGGGTATTCCCGATGCAGCTATCCGACTCCCTGCAACTCGCCGCCGCCTGGTTCCGCGTGCTCAACGCGGAACAGCAAGCACGCGTGGAGCGGGACCTTTCCGTGCAGCAGGTCGTTGCCGGATCGATCATAGAGCGCAAAGGCGAACTCGCCCAGGCATGGATCGGCGTGTTGGCGGGATTGGTCAAGGTATCGGTGGGCAATTCGGAAGGCAAGGTGGCATCGCTGACAGGTGTGCCCGCCGGCGGCTGGATCGGCGAGGGCTCGCTGCTGAAACGCGAGGTCCGCAAGTACGACATCGTGGCGCTGCGCGATTCAGTGGTGGCGCGTCTGCCGGGCGCGACGTTCGACTGGTTGCTGGATACCAGTATTCCGTTCAACCGATATTTGCTGCATCAATTGAACGAACGCGTGGCGCAGTTCATCGGCAAGGCGGAGTACGACCGTCTGCTGGATCCGGATGCGCGAGTGGCCCGCTGTCTGGCCGAGCTGTTCAATCCTTTGCTGTATCCGGGCATGGGGATGCGACTGACGATTACGCAGGAAGAAGTCGGCTATCTGGCGAGGGTCTCGCGCCAGCGTGCGAACCAGGCGCTGCGCAAGCTGGAGGAGGCGGGGTTGCTGAATGTGGAATACGGGGCGGTACGGGTGCTGGACCTGGACGGGCTGAAGCAATACGGGTCGGACCGCGGCGCGGTGGAAGCAGAGCAGGCGGCGTAAGCGTCACGGGGATCGAAAAAAATGTGTTGACTATAAATCGCGCGCTATTTAATATTGCGCAATGAAATCCAGAAACAAGACCAAAGCCGCTTTCAACCCGCTGCTGCTGGACAGCCAGTTGTGCTTCGCCTTGTACTCGACCTCGCTGGCGATGAACAAGGTGTACCGCAAGCTGCTGAGCGGGCTGGACCTGACCTACCCGCAATACCTGGTGATGCTGGTGCTGTGGGAAGGCGACGAAATTACGGTGACGGATATCGGCAGCCGCCTGTTTCTGGATTCGGCCACGCTGACGCCGCTGCTCAAGCGCCTGGAGGCCGCGGGCCTGGTAACGCGCAAGCGCGCCGTGACGGACGAACGCCAGGTGATCGTGGGCCTGACGAAGCAGGGCCGCGATCTGCGCGAAAAGGCCGAAGCGGTGCCGCATGCAGTTGGCGCGGCAGCGCAGTGTTCGCTGGACGAAGCGCAGGGCATGACGAAGATGCTGCACGCGTTGCGGGAGAAGCTGGCCGAAAGTCTTTGAGGTTGTGGGTGATGACTGTCATCATCCGGTTTTATAAGTAGCGCACGATTTTGTTGTTCACTATTTAAAGTTTCAGGCAAGTCGCAAGTTCATCGTTGACCGCCAACACGGGAAGGGTCCCGCAAGGCAAGCAGTTCAAACTTTCATTCAAAGGAACCACACCATGTCGATCGAAAAAGTCCTCTACCGCGCCAACGCCACCGCCACCGGGGGCCGCGAAGGCCGTGGCGTCAGCGACGACGGCAACCTCGACGTCAAGCTGACCACCCCGCGCGAACTGGGCGGCGCTGGCGCCGCTGGCACGAACCCGGAACAACTGTTCGCCGTCGGCTACTCGGCCTGCTTCCTGGGCGCGATGAAGTTCGTCGCCAACCGCGACAAGATCGCAATCCCGGCGGACGTGTCCGTGAACGGCATCGTTGGTATCGGCGCAATCCCGACGGGGTTCGGCATCGAAGCGGAACTGAAGATCTCGCTGCCGGGCCTGGACCGCGCAGAAGCCGAAAAGCTGGTCGCGGCCGCACACATCGTGTGCCCGTACTCGAACGCGACGCGCGGCAACATTGACGTGACGCTGACGATCGTTTGAGGTAGACGTCGCATTGAGAGTAGTGTGACGTTGACGATTTGTTTGAGATCGACGTCGCATTGAGATCAATGTGAGGTGAGAGTGGGCCTTGCAGGTGAAGACTGATTTGGTCGGTTGCCTGTGTGGCCCATTTTTTTTGATGCTGCGTCAGGTTCTTTATGGCTCGTTGATTTTCTTGGCGCCAGATTCTTCGTTGGTCGTCTATCTTCGTGCCGCGAAAGTCTTCGTAGGTCGCCCGACGCCGCGGTCACCGTGGGCACGATCGCCCACGATTGCGGTCCGGAGCCTTCGCTCCGGACTCCCCCTTCGTCATCTTCGTCCAGGCCTTCGGCCTTCCCTTCAGATTCCCTCGGGCGCATCGACGGCGCTCGCACCCACGGTGACCGCGACGCCGTGCTACGAGGGTCTTTGGTTCGTGGCGCTACAAGACCTGTGATCAGGGCAGGAGATCTGCAGGGCCGCCGATTGCTGCCGCCCGGGCGGCGGCAATCGGCATCGGAGCCGTGGTTCGTCGTTGCTGGGTGCGCTTCGCGCTGTTGGGGATCGGTTTGCGAATGGCGTTCATCAGTCGGGGGAGAGCGATGATGGGCGGCGCGGCGACGAGCAGCCACAACTTCCCGACCCATACGCGCCGCCCATCGGGCACTGGAGTTGAAGTGACGATTACTGCCGTCTTCGCCTGAACCTGCCAAGAGCATCTGCCGCTGCCGGTGTCTGACACCCTTGGGAGATGCACTTGGTATGAAACGAATCTCACCAGGGTGTCAGACACCTCATTTGGTCCTACGAATTCGGAAGGTGTCAGACACCTAGAGATAAAGCAGCCACACGCGCAGCGTCATCGCTCCGACGCAAGACGCCGCGTAAGCCCCCAAAGGCCGCCCGCGCGGCCGGCCGGGGGCGGGCCCCGCAAGATTTTTCTCTCTCTCCCCACCGTGGGCAAGAACCTAAAGAACCCAATTCGCCCCGCCGCCCGTAAAGCTGAAACCAAAAAAGCTCGTCGCAGCGGGGGCCGGGGTGCGCTGGGCGTGTAGATGCGCCCGAGGGAAACCGTAGGGAGCCGAAGGCGGACGAGGTTGACGAAGGGGAAGTCCGGAGCGAAGGCTCCGGACCGCAATCGTAGCCCCGCGCACCCCGGCCCCCGCTGCGGCGGGCGTCTTAAGAACTCAACGCCAAACCCACAACCACCAACACCCCCGTCCACCAAAAACCCCCACCCGACTCGCCGCTACACCCTTCAATGCCCCCCACCCAAATAAGCCGCCACCACAGCCGGATCATGCTTCAACTTCTCCGCACTCCCATGCACAGAAATCCGCCCGTTCTCCAGCACATACCCATAATCCGCCACATTCAACGCCGCCGCCGCAAACTGCTCCACCAGCAACATCGTCACCCCTTCCTCCTTGAGCCGCGCAATGATCCGGAACACCTCTTCCACCAGAATCGGCGCCAGTCCCATCGACGGCTCGTCCAGCAGCACCAGTTCCGGATTCAGCATCACCGCACGCGCCATCGCCAGCATTTGCTGTTCACCGCCCGAAAGCGTCCCAGCCAGCTGATCGCGCCGTTCCTTCAAGCGCGGGAACAGATCCATCGCCCGCCCCAAATCCGCCTGCACATCACCCTTCGGCCGGCTCCCCGTCAGACGCGGAAAAGCGCCTAGCAGCAAGTTGTCAGTCACCGACAGCGTCGGAAACACCCGACGCCCTTCCGGCGAATGCGCCAACCCCAGCCGCGCGATGCGATGCGACTCCATCCCATCGATCCGCTTGCTCCCCAGCGTGATCTCTCCCGCCGTCGGCCGGATCATCCCCGACAACGCCCGCATCGTCGTTGTCTTGCCAGCCCCGTTCGAGCCGATCAGCGTCACCACCTTGGCTTTGGGCACCTCCATGCTGATGCCGTGAAGCACCTTCACCTTCCCGTAGCCTGCTTCCAGATTCTTGATCGATAGCATCTTCTTGTCCCCTTGGCGTCAGGCGGGCGCGCCGCCCAGATACGCCTCGATCACCTTGGCGTTGCTTTGCACTTCATTAGGCAGGCCCTCGGCAATCTTCTGGCCGAAGTCCAGCACCGATACGGTGTCGCAGACCCCCATCACCACGTCCATGTGGTGCTCGATGAGGATCAGCGTGATGCCGTGGTCGCGCACCTTGCGGATGATCGCCAGCAGCTCCACGATGTCAGGCGCCGTCAGGCCCGCGGCCGGTTCGTCAAGCAGCAGCAGTTGCGGATCCAGCGCCAGCGCGCGGGCGATCTCCAGCAGGCGCTGCTTGCCGTAAGGCAGGTTGCGGGCCTCTTCGCTGGCTAGCGATTCCAGGCCAACGAACTCCAGCAGCGCCATGGCCCGCGCCCGTGCGCCCTGTTCTTCGGTCTTCCACTTGGGCGTGCGCAGCGCAATGCCCGCCAGACCCGTCGTGAAGGTGTGATGCAGACCCACCAGCACGTTCTCCAGAGCGGTCATTTCGCCAAAGAGCTGCACGTTCTGGAACGTGCGGGCGATGCCGGCTTCGGCGATGTCGGCCGGCGGCAGGCCCACGAGCGACTTGCCGCCGAACTCCACGGCGCCGGCCGTCGGCACATAGATGCCGGTCAGCACGTTCATCATCGTGCTCTTGCCCGACCCGTTGGGTCCGATCAGGCCGTGGATGGTGCCGCGCTTGACGGTCAGGTCCACCTCATTCAGCGCCTTCAGCCCGCCGAACTGCATCAGCACGTTCTTGGCCGCGAGCAAGGTTTCGCCCTTGCCCGCCACCGCGTCCGGCACGGCGTCCTGTTCCTTCACCAGGTCCTTCTTCACCGCCAGCGCCGCACGGCGCGTCGAGAAGAACAGGTTGCGCACGAAGCCCACGATGCCGTCAGGCAGGTAATACACGACGAACAGGATCATCGCGCCGAAGATGGTCAGGCGCCAGTCGGTGACGGCTTCCAGCCAGTACGAGAAGATGGCCAGCACAATCGTGCCGATCACCGGCACCGCGACCTTGCGCGGCTCGGTGCGGCCCTTGGAGATGGCCACGGCGCTACCCACCGTCACCAGGATCGCCACGGCGAGCGCGATCAGGCGGAACGTGCCGATGTCGTCCAGCATCTTGGGCAGCAGCACGATGATCGAGGCGCCCAGCAGCGCGCCGGTGCGGCTCTTGCGTCCGCCCATGATGATCGCCAGCAGGAACAGGATCGTCAGTTCGAAGTTGTACGTGTTCGGCGAAATGTACTGTTCCGAATACGAATACAGCGCGCCCGCCAGGCCGGCAAAGCCGGCGCTGATGACGAAGGCGATCACCTTGTGCCGGTACACCGACACGCCCATGCAGTCGGACGCGATCGGGCTGTCGCGCAAGGCTTCGAAAGACCGGCCCAGGTGCGACTTCAGAATCCGGTGCACCACGATCAGCGAGATCACCAGCAGCGCGGCGACCAGCCAGAAGTATTCGGCCTTGGTCAGCACGTGGCCGGCGATGGACGGCTTGGCGATCTTGATGCCCAGCGGACCTTCGGTCAGGAACGTCATCTCGTTGATCAGGATCTGGATGATCGTGCCGAACGCCAGCGTCACCATCGCCAGATAGGGACCGGTGACGCGCAGCGCCGGCAGCGCCAGCACCGCGCCAAAGGCGGCGGCGATGACGATGGCGGCGGGCAGCGTCAGCCAGATGGGAATCTGCAAGTGAAAGACCAGCACGCCGGCCACGTACGAGCCGATGCCGAACAGGCCGGCGTGGCCCAGCGACACCTGGCCGGTGTAGCCCACCACGATATCGAGCCCGAACAGCAGGATCGAATAGATCATGATGGTTTCAATCAAGTGCAGGTAATACGTGTTGGTCACGCCCAGCGGCACGGCGGCCAGGCACGCCACGGCTACGATGGAAAGGAGCAGGTGCAGGGGTTTCATCGCTTACACCTTCTTGATCGCGGTCTTGCCGAACAGGCCGGCGGGCTTGAAGGTCAGAACGAGCAGCAGCAATACCAATCCCGGCACGTCTTTGTATCCCGTTGATAGATAGAAACCGGTGGTCGTTTCGGCGATCCCCAGGATCAGCCCGCCCACCACGACGCCCATCCCGCTGGACAGGCCGCCAATGATCGCGACGGCAAACGCCTTCAGGCCAAGCACCGCGCCCATCGTGGCGCCGGTCAGCGTCAGCGGCGCGACCAGCACGCCGGCGAACGCCGCGGTCAGCGACGACAGCGCGTACGAGAACGTGATGACCATGCCGGTGTTGATGCCCATCAGGCCGGCCGCGTCGCGGTCGTTGGATGTGGCGACGAAGGCTTTGCCGTAAATGGATTTGCGGTTGAAGATTTCGACCAAAATCATCATGCCCAGCGCGCCGAACACCACCAGCAGTTCCATCGGCAACACGTTCGCGCCCAGCACCTGGATGGGCGCCTCGGGCAGCGGCGAGGGAAAGCGCAGGTCGTCGCGGCCCCAGATGTTCTCGGCCACGTTCTTGAAGATGATGCCCAGCGCAATGGTGGCCATGATCCAGCCGAATTCCGATCGCGTCTTGATGGCGGGCCGCACGCCCACGCGCTCGACCAGCGCGCCCTGCGCGAAGCCGAAGATGCAGACGATGGGAATCATGACCCAGTAGTTCACGCCGAGGCCGACGAGCGTGAGGCCGACGAGCGCACCCAGCATCAGGGCTTCGCCCTGGCCGAAGTTCAAGGTGCCCGATGTGGCAAAGGTGAGCTGGTAGCCGAACGCAATGACCGCATAGATCATGCCTAGCGCGATACCGCTATAGATGAGCTGTAGAAGAATCATGGTGTGTGTCTTGAGGCGCTGTGTTCCGTCCCAACCCCCTTGGGCAGAACGCTGTTTTCAGGCGGCTGCATGCCCCGCGCCCGGAGCTTCGGGCGCGGGCGGCGGCGGCCGGGCAGCCGCCGCCTTCCTGCTTGTCGGGATTTAGTTGGCCTTGATGACTCGGCCGCCCTTGACCTCGCCGATGACCACTTCCTTCGCGGTGATCGCGTCGTGGTTGTCGTGCGAGAAGGGCTTGTTGTAGGTCATCACCACGCCCTCGACCGGGGTCTGCAGGTTTTCCAGCGCTTCGCGCACCTTGGGACCGTCGGTGGAGTTCGCCTGCTTGATGGCGGCGGCCAGCAGGAAGATCGAGTCATAGCCCTGCGCCGCCGACACCGGCGAGTCGATGCGGTTGTTCTTGGGCTTGAACTTGGCCAGATAGGCGTCGATGAACGCCTTGCGCTTGGGCGTGTCCGGATCCTGGATGAAGGTCTGCGGCATGCGCGCGCCTTCGCCGTTGGCGCCGGAGTTGTCGATGTAGTTCGCCATGGACAGCGTCCAGCTGCCGATGATCGGCACCTTCCAGCCCAGCTTGGTCATGCCGTTGGCAACCTGGGCGAGCTCGGGACCGATGCCGTAGGTCAGCACGGCCTCGGCGCCCGCGGCTTTGGCCTTGAGCAGCTGGGCCGTCATGTCGACGTCCTTGATGTTGAATTTTTCGACGGCCACCGGCTTGATGCCCTTGGCGTCCAGGGCCTTTTCCAGATCCTCGCGGCCGAGCTGGCCGTAGTTGGTGGAGTCGGCCAGGATCGCGACTTTCTTGAAGCCGCGGCGCGTGATCGCTTCTTCCACGATCATCGGGGCCTGGATGCTGTCGTGGGCCGCATTGCGGAACACGTAGTTGTCGGGGTATTCCGGCGCCTTGAACTGATGCGTGATCACGCTGCCGGTGGCCACGTTGTTGAACACCGGGATCTTGGCATCCTGGTAGAACCGTTGCGAGGCCAATGCGACGCCGGTATTGATGTAGCCGACGGTGGCGGTCACCTGTTCCTTGTTGATCAGTTCCTGCGCGATCTGCACGCCGCGCTCGTTCTTGGCTTCGTCATCGCGTTCGACGGCGACGAGCTGGCGGCCCAGCACGCCGCCGTTCTTGTTGATCTCTTCGATGGCGAGGCGTACGCCGTCGCGCATGCTGACGCCCATGGATGACGAACCGCCGGTGTAGGGGCCGGCCACGCCGATCTTGATGGGGTCGGCGGCGTGGGACGCGGCCGATACGGCAAATGCAAGGGTTCCTGCAAGCAGCTTCAAACGAAAATCCATGGATGTCTCCGTTGTAATTGGGTGAACTGCGTGGAAAGCCGTGTGCCGGCGCCAGTCGGCGGAGTGATGTTCTGTTGGCGCGCTCCTTTGTTGCGTGTCGTGACTGTCTGCTTAATCGCTTACGCGAATCTGACCCGGCGGTGCTTTTCCGCGTAAATACCTAGTGCGGATGCAAGGTTCCTTTCAGCTTGCTGAATACGGCGAGATGTAGGGGCAGTGCGTTAAGCGTGCGTGGGCAATGCGTTGGCACTGCGTCCGCCAGCGTTCGGCCACGCAAGGCGTCCCGAAACGCGCGCAGTCACGCTGGCCGCATCCTAGCGATCAGGATGCGGCGTCGTGCGGAAATTCATTCCGTACATAACTGGAAATTTATTCCTGACTGGCCTGTGGCCCGCATGGCCATTGAGCTGCGCGTTTGCAGACCTCGGTGAGCCATAGGGAAAACGCCTGGGCCGCGCCGCCCGGTGCGCGTGTGGCTTCGGTGCACAGGTAGTACTGCGACTCGCCGGGGATCTCCACGTCCAGTACGCGAACGAGCTTGCCTTCGTCCAGCCACTCGGCGGCCAGCGACCGGCGCGTCAGCGCCACGCCCTGGCCGGCGCGCGCGGCGGCGAGCATCATGCCCAGATCCACCAGCCACACGCCGCGCGACGGCTCGGGCCAATCCAGTCCCGCCGCCGCCAGCCACGGACGCCAGGGCTCCATCGGGCAACGCAGCAGGTCGGCGCGCGCCAGGTCGGCGGGCCGCTTGAACGGGCCGCGCGCGGCCTGGTAGCCGGGCGCGCACACGGCGAACACCGGATCATGCGTGAGCGGGTGCGCATGCAGACCGGGATACTTGCCGCTGCCAAAGCGGATCCAGACGTCGGCGTTGGGCGGCATGATGTCCAGGTACGGAATGGACAGCATGATTTCGAGTTCGACGTCGGGATGCGCTGCGGTGAAACCGGGCAGGGCAGGGATCAGCACCTGCCGGGCGAACGTGGGCGTGGACACCACGCGCAGCGTTTCCAGCTTGGGCTCGTTGCGCTTGTGCAGCGAGGCGTCGGACAGCAGATCGAGTGCCGTGCGGACTTGTTCCAGGTATTCGCGCCCGGCCGCGCTCAGCGTCGCGCCACGGCTGCTGCGAATGAACAGCGTGACATCCAGCAGGGTTTCCAGCGAGGCGATGCGCTTGCCGATGGCGCTGGCGGTGACGAAGAGCTCTTCGCTGGCACGCTCGAAGGAACCCAGCCGCGCGGCCGCTTCGAACGCCTGGATGGCGGCAAGCGGCGGCAGGCGCACGTCTTTGGAAGGGGAAGGTCCGCGCATGGAGCGGTGGCGGGCCGGCCCGGCGCCCGACAGAAAAGTGGTGAGGCGCCGATTATAAAAGTGCGGGCGCCGTGCCCATACTGGCGTAGCACTTGGGCGATCTGCAACGGTGTCTGACACCCGTGTGAGAGGGCGGTCACCTTGTGACGGCTACTCATGGGTGTCAGACACCTTCCAGAGAAGATCGACTGTTGGCCTGCGGGCCTCAGACGCCCTTGACCGCCAGGCTGATCGCCAAACCGGCCATGATCACGGCGATGATGCCGTCCAGGGCCCGCCAGGCCGACGCGCTGGCAAAGAAGGGGGCGAAGAGCCGCGACCCGATGCCCAGCACCGCCAACCACAGCAGGCTGGCCGTGAAGGCGCCGGCCGCGAAGGCCATGCGCGCGTCGTCGAAGCCGTGCGCGAGCGAGCCGACCACCACCATGTCCAGCCAGAAGTGCGGGTTGAGCAGCGAGAACCCCAGCGCGCCGAGCATGGCGGCGCGGCGCGACGGCACCACGTCGCGGGCGGCGGCCAAACCGCCCGTGGCGGTCCAGGCGCGGCGCGCGGATTGCGCCGCGTACCAGGTCAGGAAGGCCACGCCGAACCACAGCACGGCGGTCGTCAGCCAGGGGAACCACGCGGTCAGCGCCTGCAGGCCGGACACGCTGGCGAAGATGAAGACGGCGTCGATCAGCGCGCAGATGGCGACGACGCTCAGCAGATGCGCGCGCATGAGGCCCTGGCGCAGGATGAACGCGCTTTGCGCGCCCACGACGGCGAACAGGCCGAGGCCCGTGGCCGTGCCGCTGGCCCAGGCGGTGAGGAAGGCGGGGGATGACAAGGTGGCGAACATGGAAGGTGTACCTGTGACTGCAACGCCTGTGGCGGCGCTTTGATGGGTGGCCGAGCGCTGAGAGCGGTCGGCAATGCGTCATTTTCCCTTGCCATGTATGTGAAATACAGCTAATTTTCCTTCACTATATTAAGAATTTCTAATCTCATGAAAATCGATCACGGCAACCTGCGCGCACTGGCGGCGGTGGTGCGCGAAGGCAGTTTCGAGCGCGCGGCGCTGTCGCTCAGCGTCACGCCATCGGCAGTGTCGCAACGGATCAAGGCTCTGGAAGACCGGATGGGCCGGCTGCTGGTCCAGCGCACGGTGCCTGCCGCCGCCACGGCAGACGGCCAGGTGCTGGTGCAACTGGCCGAGCAGACCGCCTTGCTCGAGCACGACGCGCTGAACCGGCTGGGCGTGGCCGACGACGACGTGCCCCACGCCAGCATTCCCATCGCGGTCAATCACGACAGCCTGGAAACCTGGTTCGTCGACGCCGCCCTGCAGTTCGCGGCGCGCACCCGCGCCACGCTGGACATGCTGTCCGAAGACCAGGACCATACGGCCGCCCTGCTGCGCAATGGCTCCGTGCTTGGCGCCGTGACCACGCTGGCCGATCCGGTCCAGGGCTGCCGCATCCACGCGCTGGGCAGCATGCGCTACGTGGCCACCTGCACACCCGACTTCCACAAGCGCTACTTCGCTTCAGGCGTCAACGCGCAGACGCTGGCGCAGGCGCCCGTCCTCGTCTTCAACCGCAAGGACGCGCTGCAGGCGCGCTTTGCGCACAAGATCGCAGACCCCGCACCGTGGGAACCGCCGGTCTGGTGGGTGCCGTCCACGCGCGCTTTCGTGCAGGCCACGCTGGGCGGACTGGGCTGGACCATGAACCCGCTGCCGCTCGTGCAGGAGCACCTTGATGCCGGTCAACTCGTCCTGCTGCGCGGCCGGGCCTGGGAGGACGTGCCGCTCTACTGGCAGCATTGGCGGGTAAACTCCGAGGCCATGGAAGCCTTGACCGACTCGGTGTTGTCAGCCGCCCGCAGCCTGGTCAGGCGCCGCTAACGTCTCAGGAGGACACCCATGAACATCCGCAAGTTTGCCGTTGTTGCCGCGATCGGCCTGTGCACCGCCGGTTCGGCGTGGGCCAAGGACTACAAGGTCGGCCAGGTCGAAGTCGACGATCTCTGGGTCCGCGCTTCCGCGCCCGGACAGGCCAACGGCGCGGGGTACATGGATATCGACAACGACGCCAAGGCGCCGGACCGCCTGCTGTCCGTGTCGTCGGACGCCGCCGAACGCGTCGAGCTGCATACCGTGCAGACCGAAAACGGCGTCTCCAAGATGCGTCAGGTCGAAGGCGGCATCGCGCTGCCCGCCGACACCGAGGTCAAGCTCAGCCCGGGCGGCTACCACGTCATGTTCATCAAACTGAAGGCGCCGTTCAAGGATGGCGCCACCGTGCCCGCCACGCTCAAGTTTGAAAAGGCGGGCGAAGTGGCGGTGCAGTTCAAGGTCATGCCGGCTTCGCATAATCCCGGCATGAGCCACGATCATGGCGCGATGAAGCACTGATCTTTGCGCCATCCGGCCAGTCTGCGCCCCTGCAGTGGCGCAGGCACCGGGCAGCCCGCGGCGCGTCATCGCCGCAATGCAAAAGGCCGACTCATCCGAGTCGGCCTTTTGCATGCTGTGCCCGCGCGGCGCGCGGTTCAGCAGGCGGCGATCAATACAGCCCTTGCTGGCGCATGGCGTCGGCGACCTTGACGAAGCCGGCGATGTTGGCGCCGTCCAGGTAGTTCACGTATTCGCGCTCCGAATGGCCGTGGCGCACGCAGTTTTCGTGGATGTCGCGCATGATGGCATGCAGGCGGGTGTCCACTTCCTCGCGGGTCCACGACAGGCGGGCCGAGTTCTGAGCCATTTCCAGGCCCGACACGGCCACGCCGCCGGCGTTGCTGGCCTTGCCCGGCGCGTACAGCACGCGCGCCGCAATGAAGGCCTTGGCGGCGTCCAGCGTGGCGGGCATGTTGGCGCCTTCGGCAACCGCCAGCACGCCATTCTTGATCAGCGTCTGGGCGTCCGACAGTTCCAGCTCATTCTGCGTGGCGCAGGGCAGGGCGACGTCGACGGGCACGTGCCACGGGCGCTTGCCGGCCTCGTACTGCAAGCCGAACTGGCGGGCATAGGTGTCCAGGCGGCCGCGCAAGTCATTCTTGATGTGCATCAGCGCCACGAGCTTCTCGTGGTTGAAGCCGGCTTCGTCGACGACGGTGCCGTTCGAATCCGACACGGTGATGACGCGGGCGCCCAGCGCCATGGCCTTCTCGATGGCGTACTGCGCCACGTTGCCCGAGCCCGACACGGACACGCGCATGCCGTCGAAGGACTTGCCGACGCGCTTGAGCATTTCCTCGGCGAAGTAGACGGTGCCGTAACCGGTGGCCTCGGGGCGGATCAGGCTGCCGCCGAAGGTCAGGCCCTTGCCGGTGAAGACGCTGGCCGTCGAGTTCGACAGCTTCTTCATCATGCCGGCCATGAAGCCGACCTCACGCGCGCCCACGCCGATGTCGCCGGCGGGTACGTCGGTGTCCGGGCCCAGGTGGCGATATAGCTCGATCATCAGCGCCTGGCAGAAGCGCATGACTTCGGCGTCGGACTTGCCTTTGGGGTCGAAGTCCGAGCCACCCTTGCCGCCGCCCATGGGCAGGGTGGTCAGCGAGTTTTTCAGGGTCTGTTCGAAGGCGAGGAATTTCAGGATCGACAGGTTCACCGACGGGTGAAAGCGCATGCCGCCCTTGAACGGGCCGATGGCGGAGCTGTGCTGGATGCGGAAGCCGCGGTTGACCTGGGCGCGGCCCTGGTCGTCGGTCCAGCAGATGCGGAACTGGATGACGCGTTCCGGTTCAACCAGGCGTTCCAGCAGGGCGTGCTCAGCGTAATGGGGATGCTTCTCGACGAAGGGCCACAAACTGAGCATCACCTCCTGGACGGCTTGCATGAACTCGGGTTGCTGCGGGTCGCGCGCGGCGACGCCACGCAGGAAGTCGTCCAGACTCTGCACTTTCACCATGATCTCCTCGGGGGTGCTTCGAATAGGTGCGGAAATTGCGCCAGATTGGGGCGCGATCAGTTTGTTTTGGTGCATGGCTGCACCCGTATGGTGCGGGGATTGTAGGGGCAAAATGTTGCCCTGCGCAAAGCGAAAAACCGCGCCATCACGTTGATATCAAACGGAATTTTCCGGTAGATAATTGGGGTCGTATCTAATCGGATGTGCTGGCGGACGCCGGGCGGAAAGATGCCTTTCGAACGGTAAGGCTTGAATTTCCAGGGGAAATTAATATGTCCCCGTTATTTTTCGATGAGCGCTCATAGGGAAAGTGGCGCGTCGCCCTAGGCAGCAGGCGCGTCCAGCGGCCGCAAGCGGGGGCGGCTGCCGGCCAAGCGCCATTGTTACGTCCCTATTTTTATCTTGAGAAAAATCACGCGCGCAGAGTGAAGTCGTAGTCGATCGTCAGCGGTGCGTGATCCGAGAAGCGCTCGTCCTTGTAGATGGCAACGCTGCGCGCCTTGGCCGCGATGCCCGGCGTGGCGATCTGGTAGTCGATGCGCCACCCGACGTTCTTGGCCCAGGCCTGGCCCCGGTTGCTCCACCAGGTGTACTGGTCGGGACGGTCGTCGATGGTACGAAACACGTCCACAAACCCGCGCTTGTCGAAAACGTCCGTGAGCCACGCGCGCTCTTCGGGCAGAAAGCCCGAGTTCTTCATGTTGCCCTTCCAGTTCTTCAGGTCGATTTCCTTGTGAGCGATGTTCCAGTCGCCGCAGATGACGAATTCACGGCCTGTCGTCTTGTGTTCGTGCATCAAGGCATCGATCCAGGGCCCGAACCGGTCGAGGAAACGATACTTTGCCTGCTGGCGTTCGTCGCCGCTGGAGCCGGAAGGCAGGTAGGCGCTGATGACGGACAGGTCCTTCCAGTCGGCGCGGATGATTCGGCCTTCGGGGTCGAACTCTTCGCAGTCCAGGCCATGGTTCACGCGCTCGGCCGGATCGCGCAAATAGATGCCCACGCCGCTGTAGCCCTTTTTCACCGCATGGTGGAAGTGGCCGGTGTAGCCGGGCGGATGGCGCAGCTCGTCGGTCAGGTCGTCGTGGGCGATCTTGATTTCCTGAAGGCACAGCACGTCGGCGGCGTGCTTTTCCATCCACGGTTGCAGGCCCTTCTTAAAGGCGGACCGGATGCCATTGAGGTTGATCGACGTGATGCGCAGCAAAGCGAAACTCCTGAAATTCGGCCGCAGAGGAGGCGGACAATGCCAGGAATTTAACCGACTCTGCAACGGCAGCCGGGAACGGCCCCGACAGCGGATAAAATGCGGGGTCTGCCACCTACCGGATCTCCCTGCATGCCCGCCGCCCAGTCCTCCGTCACCGCCCTGGATTTCGTCCGTTTCGCCTTGAACGAGGGCGTTCTGCGCTTTGGCAGCTTCAAGGTCAAGTCGGGCCGCATCAGCCCCTATTTCTTCAATGCGGGCCTGTTCAACAATGGCCGCTCGGTCGGCAAGCTGGCGCAGTTTTATGCGCAGGCGCTGCTGGATTCCGGCGTCGAGTTCGACATGCTGTTCGGCCCCGCGTACAAGGGCATCCCGCTATCCACCGCCACCGCCGTGGCGCTGGCCGGCCACCCGGACATGCAGGGCCGCGGCGACGTGCCGTTTGCCTACAACCGCAAGGAAGCCAAGGACCACGGCGAAGGCGGCACCCTGGTCGGCGCGCCGCTCAAGGGCAAGGTCGTCATCATCGACGACGTCATCACGGCCGGTACTTCGGTGCGCGAGTCTGTGGAAATCATCCGCGCCGCCGGCGCTGAACCGGCCGCCGTGCTGATCGCGATGGACCGCATGGAGCGCGCCGGTCCGGACGACGCCCTGTCGCCGCACTCGGCCGTGCAGGACGTGGCCAAGACCTATGGCATCCCCGTGGTCGCGATTGCCTCGCTGACGGACATCCTGGCCCTGCTGCAGGACGACGCGGCGTTTGCCGAGAACCGGGATGCCGTACTGGCGTATCGGACGAAGTACGGGGTGAAGTAAGGGGTGAAGTAAGGGGTGAAGTAAGGGCGCGGGCGCCATTGCGTGGCTGCCCGACATCGGCCAAAGCCGCGCACGGCGGCCGAACCATAGTGCGCCAGCGGTTCGGCCAGATGCGGCGGCGGACCAAGCACGGGTATGCCGCACGCTTGTGCCGCGACACAGAGCTTCTGATCGAAGGTGGCGAGCGTTGCGCCGGTGGCCCGCGCTTGCCATTCCAGCGCGCTCCGCACGCATCGCCCCATGGGCGACTTCCAAGTGCCAGATCGTCGGCACGTAGGTGGCGTAATCGTCCAGCCCATCCAGAATGCGAAATGCGGCATCGCGGAAGGGCTGGCTGGGCAGGCCCAGCCAATTGAGGGCCACCGAGGCGTCAAGGACGAGTTTCATTCGTGCACCGGCTTTACCGCCGCCCACCAGCTTTCATAGCTGTCGTGCTGGACAGCTGGAAACGTCCGTATCGACTCCAGCGCCCAATGCGCGTTTTCGCTCATCATGGGATTAACTGGACGGATCTGGGCGTAGGGCTTGCCGTCGCGCAATACGACGATGCGAGCCCCTTGGTGTGCGGCTTCAATAAGCGAATCTACACGTTGGGGCATCTGTTCCAGAGGCACTTCGAAGTACGGAGACATGGTCGTCTTCCCATCAGACTTTGACCCTTCCATTCTTCGCCAAAGAAAAAGCCGCGGCAATCTGCCGCGGCCCTTGATTCAGTCTGATATTGCGCCGGTCCCCGCGAGGAGAACCGGGCGCCGATCAACTATCCAGCTTCTGCTTCAGCAGATCATTCACCTGCTGCGGGTTGGCCTTGCCGCGTGCAGCCTTCATGATCTGGCCGACCAGGGAGTTGAACGCCTTCTGCTTGCCGGCGCGGTACTCCTCGACGATGGCCGGGTTGGCGGCCAGCACCTCGTCGATCATCGCGCCGATGGCGCCCGTGTCGCTGATCTGCTTCAAGCCGCGCGATTCGATGATGGCATCCGCATCGCCGCCGTTCTCGCCGGCCCACATGGCGCCGAAGACCTCGCGGGCGATCTTGTTGGAGATCGTGCCGTCGATGATGCGGCCGATGAGGGCCGCCAGCGCCGGCGCCGCGACGGGCGATTCGGCGATGGTCTTTTCTTCCTTGTTGAGCACGGCGGCCACTTCGCCCATGACCCAGTTGGACGCGAGCTTGGCCTGGCCTGCCGGCAGCGCGTGCGCGACGGCTTCGAAGTAGGCGGCCAGGTCGCGGCTGACGGTCAGTTGGGCGGCGTCGTAGGCGGGCAGGCCGTATTCCGTTTCGAAGCGGGCGCGCTGGGCGGCCGGCAGTTCGGGCATGGCGGCGCGGACCTCGTCCACCCACGCGCTGGAGATCACCAGCGTGGGCAGGTCGGGATCGGGGAAGTAGCGGTAGTCGTGCGCGTCTTCCTTGCTGCGCATGCTGCGCGTTTCGTCGCGGTCGGCGTCGTACAGGCGCGTTTCCTGGACGACGGTGCCGCCGTCCTCGATCAGTTCGATCTGGCGGCGCGCTTCATAGATGATGGCGCGTTCCAGGAAGCGGAACGAGTTGACGTTCTTGATCTCGGTGCGGGTGCCGAATTCCTTCTGGCCCACCGGGCGGACCGACACGTTGGCGTCGCAGCGGAATGAGCCTTCCTGCATGTTGCCGTCGCAGATGCCCAGCCACACGACCAGACTGTGCAGCGCGCGCGCGTAGGACACGGCCTCGGCGGCGGAGCGCATTTCGGGCTCAGTCACGATTTCGAGCAGCGGGGTGCCGGCGCGGTTCAGGTCGATGCCGCTGGCCGGGCTGCCATTGCCCAGGTTGAAGTCGTCGTGCAGAGACTTGCCGGCATCCTCTTCAAGGTGGGCGCGCGTCAGGTTGACGGTCTTTTCTTCTTCGCCGACGAAGAACGACAGCGAACCGCCCACCACCACCGGCAGCTCGTACTGGCTGATCTGGTAGCCCTTGGGCAGGTCAGGGTAGAAGTAGTTCTTGCGCGCGAAAACCGAGAGCGGCGCGATCTTGGCGCCGACGGCCAGGCCGAAGCGGATGGCGCGTTCGGCCGCGCCGCGGTTCATGACCGGCAGGCTGCCCGGCAGGGCCAGGTCGACTTCGTTGGCCTGCGTGTTGGGCGCGGCGCCGAATTGCGTGCTGCTGCCCGAAAAAATCTTGGAATCCGTGGAAAGCTGCGTGTGCGTTTCCAGGCCGATGACGATTTCCCAGTTCATGTTCTCAGCCTTGCTGGACAGGGGCACGCTGATGCCAGTCCGTCACGTGTTGGTAGCGGTCGGCGATGGCCAGCAGGCGGCCTTCGTCGAAGTAGTTGCCGATGATCTGCAGACCGATGGGGCGCAAGCCGTTCTCGCCGCCAAAGCCGCAAGGGATCGACATGGCGGGCAGGCCGGCCAGGCTGACGCCCAGCGTGTAGACGTCGGCCAGCCAGTCGGCGGTCGGGTCGTCGCGGTTGTCGCCGATGTTCTTGGCGACCGTGGGCGTGACCGGTCCCATGATGACGTCGCACTGATCCGCGTAGGCGCGCTGGAAGTCCTGCGCGATCAGGCGGCGCAGGCGCTGGGCCTGCAGGTAGTAGGCGTCGTAGTAGCCGTGGGACAGCACGTAGGTGCCGATCAGGATGCGGCGCTTGACCTCGTCGCCGAAGCCTTCGGCGCGCGAGCGGCTGATCATCTCGTTCAGGTCGCCGTACTGCTTGGCGCGGTGGCCATAGCGCACGCCGTCGTAGCGGGCCAGGTTGCTGGACGCTTCGGCGGGGGCGATCACGTAGTAGGCCGGAATGGCCAACTCGGTGCGAGGCAGCGACACCGGCACGCGCACGGCGCCCAGCGCCTCGAACTGCGCAAGCGCGGCCTGCACGGCGGCAGCGACATCGGGGGCCAGGCCGTCGCCAAAATATTCTTCGGGCACGCCGATGCGCAGGCCCTTCAGGGGCTGGCTGCCGGCGGCGTCGAAACGAGCCTGCGCGGCGTCGAAGTCGCGGCGCACGCGGCCGGGCTCGTTGACGGCGCCGTCGCATTTTTCGAGGCTGGTGGCGTCGCGCGGATCAAAGCCGCTGATGACGTCCAGGAGTTCAAGCAGGTCGCGGCTGCTGGGAGCCAGCGGGCCGGCCTGGTCCAGGCTGGAGCCGAAGGCCACCATGCCGTAGCGCGACACGGTGCCGTAGGTGGGCTTGATGCCGCTGACGCCGCACAGCGCGGCGGGTTGGCGGACCGAGCCACCGGTGTCGGTGCCGGTGGCGGCGGCCACCAGGCGGGCGGCCACGGCGGCGGCCGACCCGCCCGACGATCCGCCGGGCACGGCAGCGTGATCCCAGGGGTTCTTCACGGCGCCATAAGCCGAGTTCTCGTTGCCGGAGCCCATGGCGAATTCGTCGCAGTTCAGCTTGCCCAGCGAGACCGCGCCGGCCGCGCCCAGGCGTTCCACAACGGTCGCGTCGAACGGGCTGACGTAGCCTTCGAGCATCTTGCTGCCCGCGGTGGTGCGCCAGCCGCGCGTCACGAACGCGTCCTTGTGGGCGATCGGGATGCCAGCCAGCGGACCGGCGGTGCCGGCCGCCAGGGCGGCGTCGGCAGCGCGGGCCTCGGCCAGCGTCAATTCGGCGTCAATATGTAAAAAGGTATTCAGGCCGCTGGCGGCTTCGGCGGCCGATAAGGCGCTTTGCGCCAGCTCGACAGCGCTGACTTCGCGTTGCGCGAGGGCCGCACGCAGAGCGGCGATCCCCTCGAATTGGGTGTGCAGGGCAGGTTTCGTCATGACTTATTCCAGGACCTTGGGAACCAGGAACAGGCCGTCCTGGGCATCGGGAGCGTTGGCCAGCAATTCCTGGCGGCGGGCTTCCGAACCGGCTTCGGTCACGGCGTCTTCACGCAGGCGCAATACGATGTCCTCGTGGGCGGACAAGGGATGGGCCAGGGGTTCGACGCCTTGGGTATCGACGGACTGAAGCCGTTCGATCAGATGGAGGATGCCGTTGAGTTCGGCCTGCGCGACGGTGCGCTGGTCGGGGGTCAGTTCGATTCTGGCCAGCCGGGCAATGCGGGCCACATCTTTGTCGTTGAGCGCCATGAGGGATTGCAAAAATCGATAAGCGAAGGCCGAGGGGCGGGAGAGGGCAGTATGCATACGCCAAACCCGTTACAAAGCTTGAATAGCCTGCATTTATGCGCTATTTCCGGGGAAATTATAAGTTATGATTCACGGTTTAATCGCCGTGATGACAGGCGGACCCGTTGTTTTACGGGCCAAACGCCCCGCGGCCTGACCCCAATTCCCCCCAGAATTTAGCTGAGCTCCCATGTTCGGATTCCTGCGCAGTTATTTTTCCAGCGATATGGCGATTGACCTCGGTACCGCCAATACGCTGATTTACGTCCGCGGCAAGGGCATCGTTCTCGATGAACCTTCCGTGGTCGCAATCCGTCATGAAGGCGGCCCCCACGGCAAGAAGATCATTCAAGCCGTCGGGCACGAAGCCAAGCAGATGCTCGGCCGCGTCCCCGGCAACATTGAAGCCATTCGGCCCATGAAGGACGGCGTGATTGCCGACTTCACGGTCACCGAGCAGATGCTCAAGCAGTTCATCCGCATGGTGCACCCCCGCAACATGCTGGCGCCCAGCCCGCGGATCATCGTCTGCGTGCCCTGCGGCTCCACCCAGGTTGAACGCCGCGCCATCCGCGAATCGGCGCTCGGCGCCGGCGCTTCCCACGTCTTCCTGATCGAAGAACCCATGGCCGCCGCCATCGGCGCCGGCCTGGCCGTGTCCGATGCCAGCGGCTCGATGGTCGTCGACATCGGCGGCGGCACCACCGAAGTGGCTGTCATCTCGCTGGGCGGCATGGTCTACAAGGGTTCCGTGCGCGTCGGCGGCGACAAGTTCGACGAGGCCATCGTCAACTACATCCGCCGCAACTACGGCATGCTGATCGGTGAACCCACGGCCGAACTGATCAAGAAGGAAATCGGCTCGGCATTCCCGGGTTCCGAAGTCCGCGAAATCGAAGTCAAGGGCCGCAATCTGGCCGAAGGCGTGCCGCGCAGCTTCACGGTCTCGTCCAACGAGATCCTGGAATCGCTGACCGATCCGCTGAATCAGATCGTTTCCGCCGTCAAGATCGCGCTTGAACAGACGCCGCCCGAACTGGGCGCGGACATCACCGACAAGGGCATCGCCCTGACCGGTGGCGGCGCGCTCCTGCGCGACCTGGACCGCCTGCTGCAAGAAGAAACCGGCCTGCCGGTCGTGGTGGCCGACGATCCCCTGACCTGCGTCGTGCGCGGTTGCGGCGAAGCGCTGGAACACCTTGAGAAACTGGGCGCCATCTTCATCAACGACTAATATTGCCCGCCAGCCCGGAGCCCCGCTTTATTCTGGCTCCGGCCGCTGCGGGAGCCTCGGACGCGGGCGCCCGGGCTGAGATTCATGCAACGACAAGGGACTCCTCCCCTATTCAGGCGCGGCCCACCGGCAGAGGTGCGGCTCGTCGTTCTGGTCGTCCTTGCCCTGGCCCTGATCGTCATGGATTCCCAATGGCGCATGCTGGAGCCGGCGCGCCGCGCGATTGCCGTGGGGCTTTATCCGTTCCAGCGTGCCGTCATGGCGCCGCGCGATCTCGTCCAGCAAGTCAACGAATGGGTTAACGCGGCCAACCTCATCCGCAGCGAAAACGAAGCGCTGCAGCGCCAGCGCATCGAACTCGCGCAGGTCGCGTCCCACGCGGCGCAGCTTGCCGCCGAAAACTCCCAGCTTCGCCGCCTCCTTGGCGTGACGGACACCGTGGCGCAGTCCGCCGTGGTGGTCGAAGTCATGTACGAACCCACCAACGCGTTCACCCAGCGCCTGGTTTTCAACAAGGGCAGCAAGGCAGGTCTTGCGCCCGGCATGCCGGTCATCGACGAAGGCGGCGTGGTCGGCCAGATTGTCCGGGTGACGCCCATGACCGCCGAGGCGGCGCTCGTCACCGACGAGCAGGTCTCCATCCCCGTGCAACTCTTGCGCAACGGACTGCGCCTCATCGCGTTCGGCGGCAATTCGCCCGGCAAGATGGAAGTGCGCTACCTGGCGGCCAATGCGGACATCAAGGAAGGGGATACTATTGTCACTAGCGGCGTCGGCGGCCTCTTTCCCGCCGGCCTGCCCGTGGCCAAAGTGACCTCGGTGGAACGTGATACCGCATCCGGTTTCGCGCGTGCCGTGTGTGAACCGCTGGCCCATCCCGAACGCTATCGCCACTTCCTGGTTCTGCAGGTAGATGTGGATCGCGCCGAGTCCAACCGTCAGGAGGTCGATTCCGGTGGATCGGACTAATCAACAAGCGGCGGGGCAGTCGCCGCGCCGCCTCGGCACGCCCAGCAACGTGCAGCCCGACCGCCTGTCGGGTCCCGCGCATGCCTTCTTCGTGTGGGGCACCGTCCTGCTTGCCTGGCTGGTGTCTTTACTGCCGTGGCGCCTGTGGCAAGGCGCGCCCGACGTGCTGCTGCTCATCATCGCCTTCTGGTGCGTGCACGAGCCGCGCCGCGTGGGCCTGTTCACCGCGTTCTTCTTTGGCGTGCTCATGGACGTGCACGACGCGGGCCTCCTGGGCGAGCACGCGCTGTCGTACACGCTCGTCGCCTACGGCGCGGTCGTCCTGCACCGCCGGCTGCAGCGTTTCGATCTCTGGAGCCAGGCGATGCACATGCTGCCTGTGTTCTTCATTGCGCGTTTTGTCACCCAGATCATCCACGCGTGGCTGGCCGGAAAATGGCCGGGCTGGGACTGGGGCATCAGCGTGCTGCTGACGGCTGCGCTGTGGCCGCTGGCGGGTTGGGTGCTGCACCTGCCGCAACGCGGTGTCGACGACGCCGAATCTTCGTCCGCCTGACGGCGGCGTTGCGTCATGTTTGAATTCAAGAAAACCGGCCAGCAGCAGAAGCAGCGCTTTCGCCTGCGCGCCTGGGTGGGCGGCGCCTTCGCGCTGGTCTGCTTCGGCGTGCTGGTGGGCCGCTTCTGGTACCTGCAGGTCGACCGCTACGAGGGCCTGTCCGAACGCGCCGACCGCAATCGCATCGCGGTCGTGCCAATTCCGCCGCGCCGCGGCGAGATCTTGGACCGCAACGGCGAGGTCCTGGCCCGCAACTACCGTACCTACACGCTCGAAGTTGTGCCGGCCCACGCGGGCAACATGAACGAACTCTTCGAGCGCCTGACCGAAGTCGTCTACATCAGTCCGTCCGACCAGCGCCGCTTCAAGCGCCGTGCGGCCGAATCCAGCCGCTACGCCAGCCTGCAGTTGCGCAACAACCTGAACGAAACCGAGGCCGCGTGGTTTGCCGCGCACGCATTCCAGTTTCCGGGTGTCGAGCTGCGCGCCCGCTGGGTGCGCGAATACCCGCAGGGCGTGTCGGCCGCGCACGTGGTCGGCTACATTGGCCGCATCGCCGACAACGATATCGAGGAGCTGGACCGCGCCGGTCAGCTCGGCAACTACCGCGGCACCGAAGTCATCGGCAAGAAGGGCATCGAGAAGACCTGGGAAGAGCAGCTGCACGGCCGCACGGGTCTCGAAGAAGTCGAGGTCACCGCTGGCGGCCGGCCCATGCGCACGCTGCGCCGCATCGATCCCGTTCCGGGCTCGGACATCATGCTGTCCATCGACATGGGCCTGCAGAAGGTGGCTGAAGAGGCCTTCGAGGGACAGCGTGGCGCGCTCGTCGCCATCGACCCGGACACGGGTGAAGTACTGGCGTTCGTCTCGCAGCCGTCGTTCGATCCCAACCTGTTTGTGGACGGCATTGATGTCGACAACTGGCGCATGCTGAACGAATCGCCGGACCACCCGCTGATCAACCGTCCCCTGTACGGCACGTATCCCATCGGCTCCACGTACAAGCCCTTCGTGGGACTGGCCGCGCTGGAATTGGGCAAGCGCCGCGCCACCGATCGCATCTCGGACCCGGGCTATTACGAATTCGGCGGGCAGAAGTTCCGCAACGCGGGCGGCGCAGCCTATGGCATGACGGACATGCACAAGGCCATCGTCGTGTCGTCCGACACTTATTTCTACTCGCTCGGACCGGAAATCGGCGTGAACGCGCTGCACGATTTCACCAAGCAGTTTGGATTCGGCCAGATCACCGGCATCGACCTGGAAGGCGAGAAGCGCGGCGTGCTGCCGTCCACCGACTGGAAGCGTGCAGCCTACAAAGACAAGGAACGCCAGCGCTGGTACGCGGGCGAGACCATTTCCGTGGCCGTGGGCCAGGGCTACAACGCCTTCACGCTGCTGCAGTTGGCGCAGGGCACCTCCACACTGGCCAACAATGGCCTGTACCGCCGCCCGCACCTGGTGCATGCGGTCCGCGATCCGCGCTCGGGCGTGGCCAAGCCGACCGAGGCGCCGCCCGATTACCGCATTCCACTCAAGCAGGCCAACGTGGACGTCATCAAGAACGCCATGGCCGACGTGGTGCGTGCCGGCACGGCGCGGCGCGCGTTCGCCAACACGCCGTACCAGGCCGCCGGCAAGACCGGCACCGCGCAGGTGTTCAGCCTGCGAGGCGGCCATTACCGCGCCAGCGCGATCGACGAACGCCTGCGCGACCACGCGTTGTTCATGGGCTTCGCGCCGCTTGAGCAGCCGCGCATCGCCGTGGCGCTGATCGTCGAGAACGCCGGCTGGGGCGCCAGCGTGGCGGCTCCGGTCGCGCGCAAGGTCTTCGATTACTGGCTGGCCAAGGATCGCCAGGACAAGATCGTCCGGCCCGAGCGCGCGGACACCATGGCGACGGTCGACGACATCGCCTCCGACCTGGTGCGCCAACAATGAAACGTCTTGGCCTGATCCTGCTGCGCGTGTTCACGGCCTTCGACTGGCCGCTGCTCGCGATCCTGATGATGTTCGCGGCGCTTGGCCTGACGGTGATGCACTCGGCCGTCGGCGGCACTGACTGGCGCTTCGCGGAACAGTCGCGCAACTTCATCATCGCGTTCTTCGCGATGTGGACGATGGCGCTGATTCCGCCCAAGCTGCTGATGAAGCTGGCGTTGCCGTTCTACGTGGTGGGCGTGGTGCTGCTGCTGGGCGTCGAATTCTTCGGCGAGACCAGCAAGGGCGCGACCCGCTGGCTGAACCTGGGGGTGACCCGCATCCAGCCGTCCGAGATGATGAAGATCGCGGTGCCGATGATGCTGGCCTGGTATTTCCAGCGCCACGAAGGCGCGGTCCGCGTGCGCGACTTCCTGGCCGCCGCCGCGATGCTGGCCGCTCCCTTCGGCCTGATCGTGTTGCAGCCTGACCTGGGCACGGCACTGCTGGTGTTCGGCGCGGGCTTTTTCGTGATCTATTTCGCGGGTCTGTCGTTCAAACTGCTGGTGCCGGTCATGCTGGCCGGCGTCATTGCCATCGGCACGCTGGTCTATTACGAAGACCAGCTATGCGAGCCGGACGTGGACTGGGTAGTGCTGCACGAATACCAGAAGCACCGGGTCTGCACGCTGCTCAACCCCAGTTCGGATCCGCTGGGCAAGGGCTTTCACACGATTCAATCGATGATCGCGGTGGGCTCGGGCGGCGTCTACGGCAAAGGCTACATGAAGGGGACGCAGACGCACCTGGACTTCATCCCGGAGCGCACGACTGACTTCATCTTTGCCGTGTATGCCGAGGAATTTGGCCTGTACGGCGGTATTGCGATCCTGGTGCTGTACGGGCTGATGATGGCGCGCGGTTTGACGATCGCATCCCGGGCCGCGTCGCAATTCGGCCGGTTGCTGGCGGGTGCGCTGACGATGATGCTGTTCATCTACGTATTCGTGAACGTGGGCATGGTGACGGGGATCCTGCCCGTGGTGGGGGTGCCGTTGCCGTTCATGAGCTACGGGGGGACGGCGTTGTTCACGATGGGGATTGCGTTTGGGATCATGATGAGTATCAGTCGGCATCGGTCTGTGAAGACTTGATGTTGGTGGTTGTTCTTCGTGGGTCGAAGTATTTGTGACTTGGAGTTTTTCTTAGGGCGATGATCTTCGTGCACTTGGAGTGCTTCGTAGGTCGCCCGACGCCGCGGTCACCGTGGGCACGATCGCCCACGATTGCGGTCCGGAGCCTTCGCTCCGGACTTGCCTGGGCGGCCCCCCCATCGGGCACTGCAGTTCAAGTGACGATTAATGGCGAGCCGACCGCTATCTGCAGTTGGGTCCGGACACCGGAATGCGCAACGGTTTTCGTTCTGTTGCCGGTGTCTGACACCCTAGGGAGATGCGCTTGGCATGACGTGGATCGCACCAGGGTGTCAGACACCTGGAGCAGTCGCAGCCACACGCGAAGCGTCATCGCCACGACGCAAGACGCCGCGTAAGCCCCCAATGGCCGCCCGCGCGGCCGGCCGGGGGCGGGCACCGCAAGATCTCTCTCTTCCCCCCTCCGTGGGCAAGAATCTAAAGAACCCAACTCGCCCCGCCGTCGGCAAAGCTGAAGCGACTGGAGCACGTCGTAGCGGGGGCTCTGCCGGTGTCTGACACCCTAGGGAGATGCGCTTGGCATGACGTGGATCGCACCAGGGTGTCAGACACCCGGAGCAGTCGCAGCCACACGCGAAGCGTCATCGCCACGACGCAAGACGCCGCGTAAGCCCCCGAAGGCCGCCCGCGCGGCTGGCCGGGGGCGGGCACCGCAAGATCTCTCTCTTTCCCTCCACCGTGGGCAAGCACCTACAGAACTCAACTCGCCCCGCCGCCAGTAGAGTCGAAGCGACTCTGCCGGTGTCTGACACCCTAGGGAGATGCGCTTGGCATGACGTGGATCGCACCAGGGTGTCAGACACCTGGAGCAGTCGCAGCCACACGCGAAGCGTCATCGCCACGACGCAAGACGCCGCGTAAGCCCCCAATGGCCGCCCGCGCGGCCGGCCGGGGGCGGGCACCGCAAGATCTCTCTCTTTCCCCCCACCGTGGGCAAGAACCTAAAGAACCCAACTCGCCCCGCCGCCAGTAGAGCTGAAGCGACTCTGCCGGTGTCTGACACCCTAGGGAGATGCGCTTGGCATGACGTGGATCGCACCAGGGTGTCAGACACCTGGAGCAGTCGCAGCCACACGCGAAGCGTCAACGCCACGACGCAAGACGCCGCGTAAGCCCCCAAAGGCCGCCCGCGCGGCCGGCCGGGGGCGGGCACCGCAAGATCTCTCTCTTTCCCCCCTCCGTGGGCAAGCACCTAAAGAACCCAACTCGCCCCGCCGTCGGCAAAGCTGAAGCGACTGGAGCACGTCGTAGCGGGGGCTGGGGAGCGCGGGGCGTGTAGATGCGCCCGACGGAAACCGAAGGGAGCCGAAGGCGTACAAGGTTGAGGACGGGGCAGTCCGGAGCGAAGGCTCCGGACCGCAATCGTAGCCCCGCGCTCCCCAGCCCCCGCTACGGCGGGCGTCAAAAGAACGCGCATGAATGCCAGCCTAAATCCCGTCCCCGAAACTCCCTCACGGCAACGCTTCAGGCACCCCAAGCTCCACGGCCAACTTCGTCAACCCATCCCAGATTCGACTATCAAACTCCACCGAATCCGCATTGACCGCCCGATTCCGGGCCTCATACTCACCCGGATACTGCACCGATTCCACCCCAGGCTGCGGCTTGCACGCGTGCAGGTAGTCGATGAATGCGCCGACTTCCATCGACCGCCAATCAGTATTGAAGTCCACCTGCGGATCCAGCAGCAGCGCGAACATATTGTTTGTCGCCACGCCGATGCGCGGATGTTCGGGTTGGATGGTGCCGCCGCCGGACAGGACGCCCGCAAGCAGTTCGGCCACCAGGCCCAGTGCGTAGCCCTTGTGGCCGCCGAATGGCAACAATGCGCCAGGAGGATCGGTAAAGAGCGCGCCCGGGTCAGTAGTCGGGTTGCCCTCAGCGTCGATCAGCGACCCCGGCGGCGCCTGCTCACCCTTGGCCGCCAGCACGCGCGCCTTGTTCACCGCGATCGAACTGGTGGCCATGTCCACGATGAACGGCGGCCGGCCGCCGGGTAGGGGGCCGGCGAAGCACAGCGGATTCGTGGTCAGGCACGCCTGGGCGCCGCCGAACGGGGCGACGGTGGGCGAGCGGTTGATCACGTTGGTGAAAGCCAGCAGGATCAGTCCCTTGGCTGCCACCATCTCGCCGAAATGGCCCATGCGGCCAAGGTGATGGCTATGGCGCAGGGTCAGGATGCACTGGCCATGTTCCTGCGTGCGCTCGATCGCCTTTTCGATGACGACCTTACCCACGTACTGGCCCAGTCCGTGGTGGCCGTCGTAGGCCAGCATTGCCCCGCGGTCGTTGAGGAGTTCGGGACGTCCGTCGGGTTGGGCCAGGCCCTCGGACAGCACGCGGCGGTAGTTCGTCAGGATGGACAGGCCGTGGCTCGTGTATCCCACGCGGTCCGATTCCACCAGATGTTCGGCGACATCACGCGCGATGTCTTCCGGCACGCCTTGTGCCATCAGCACCCGGCGGCCGTATTCGTTAGCTTGGGCAATCGTGATTTTCATGACGACTCCTTACAGCCAGCCCAGCCAGCGCCAGTAGGTCATGCCCATCAGCAGCATCAGCAGGTAGCCCACGATGGTCACGATGATGCCCACCTTGGCGAATTGCTTGGCGTTGAAGGTTTCGGTACCCAGGCACACCATGTTCTGCGGCGCGTTGATGGGCAGGATGAAGCCATAGCTGACCACGAAGCCCAGCAGCATCGTCATGCCCAGGCGGCTGAAGTCGCCCGGCAGCGTTGCCAGCACCGAGATCAGAATGGGCAGCATGGCCGAAGTCAGCGCGGTGGCGCTGGCAAAGCCCAGGTGGATCACGATCAGGAAGGCCGCCAGGATGGCGAAGATGGCGAGCGGGCCGAGGTGGTCCAGGCCGGTGTGATGCACCACCTGATTGCCCAGCCACTGGCCGGCCTGCGTCGTGAGAAGCGCCGTGCCCAGGCTGATGCCCACGCCGAACACGATCACCGTGCCCCATGGGATGCGCGATTGCACGTCTTTCCACGTCATCACGCCAAAGCGCGGCAGCATTAGCAGCACCAGGCCGAAGTAGGTGGTCGAGGTGGTGTCGAACTTGTGCAGCTTGCCTTCGGTCGACCAGAACAGCAGCAGCATGACCGACACGGCCATCAGGCGCTTTTGCGCGCCGGTCATGGGACCTAGGTCGAGCAGCGATTTCTCGACGGCTTCCTTGCCGCCGGCGATGCTGTTGCTTTCAGGCGGCAGCAGCTTGAGCACGACGACGATCAGCACGGCCGACATGATGAGAGACCAAGGGGCGCCGGCGATCAGCCAGTCCGACCATGCCACACGTTCGCCCAGCATCTTTTCCATGAAGCCGACCGTCAGCAGGTTCTGCGCGGCGGCGGTCTGGATGCCGACGTTCCAGATGCTGGTGGCCTGGGCCACGATGATCATGATGCCGGCCGCGATGTTCGAGCGCTTGTCCACGCCGAAGGCCGCGATCACGCCCATCATGATCGGAACCACGGCGGCGCTGCGCGCGGTGGCGCTGGGCACGACCAGGCTCAGCACGATCGTCACGGCGATACATCCGATGAGGATGCGGCGCGTGCTGGTGCCCACCTTGGACAGCGTCACCAGCGCGATGCGCCGGTCCAGTCCGGTGAATGTCATGGCGGCGGCAATGAACAAGGCGCCGGTGACGAGCGCCAGCGCCGAGTTCGCAAAGCCGGTCAGCGCCATGCTGATGGCGGCGGACGTGCCGTAGAGAACGTTGGGATCTTTGATGGTGGGCGCGGTGCCCAGGAGGAAAGCCATCAGCGTCGTGATCATGATGGCGCTGGCTTCGTACGAGACGGCTTCGGTGATCCAGACGACCACGGCAAACGCCAGGATTGCCAGCATGCGATGGCCTGCAACGGGCAGGTCTGCCGGCAAGGGCATCATTAAAACGCCGATCATCACGAGGATGCCGGCGATGAGCCCGATGGGGATCTTGGTTTTTTGGGGGGCTTGCGAGGCGGGGACAGCGGTTTCCGCAGCCATATCCTTCTCCAGTTGAGGTCAAACTGACGAAACACCGCCCGCGAGCACGGGGTAAATCAGTCCGGTGTTTCGACGCTACAGGATGATCGTGACGGCATTGTGGAAAACCCGTATTGATGAGCGTCAAGAAGGTGAAAAACAGCGCTTGTGGAAAACTCGTTCTGGGCATTATGCTCGTCGCCCCCATGGCGGGGCAAGCGTACGAGTGTTGCGTCGGCGCGAACCAATCGGGACACGATAAAGTTCGTTTTGCCCCTGCACACCACCGGGATTGTTCCGCGAAACGGCGCTAATGCCGGCGCGTCAACCCAGGGCCAGGCGTAGCTGTTCGTCCAGATGCAGCGTGGGCGTGACCCGCCATCCGCTCTGCGCGTAACGCAGCCAGCGGCCCAGCACCAGATGCGTGAGCAGGCTGGCATGCGCGGCGACGTTGGCTTCCTGCGGCAGGCCGCCGTCGGTGATGGCGATGCGCAGCGATTGCTTCAACGATGCCTCGATGCGGTCGTTGATGTGATTGATGCGTTCCTGTAGCCGGTTGTCTTCCGTGACCAGCGCATCGCCAGTCAGCACGCGCGTCATGCCCTTGTTGCGCTCCGAGAAGGTCAGCAGCATGGAGACCGTCTTGTGAGCCTGCGGCAATCCATAGGGCTCGGCGGTGGCGATCTGGTTCACCAGCGTGAAGATGCTGGTTTCAATGAACTCGATCAGCCCTTCGAACATCTGCGCCTTGCTCGCGAAGTGCCGGTAGAGGGCGGCTTCGGAGACTTCGAGGCGCGCGGCGAGGGCGGCCGTGGTGATGCGGGACGCGTGCGGCTGCTCCAGCATTTCGGCCAGAGTCTGCAGAATCTGGGTCTTGCGCTCGCCGGGTTTGCTCGCCATGGGAGGGACTGCTTCGCGCAGGATGACGGGTGGAGGGGATACTGCGTGCCGTCAGCCCCGCAGGGGGCGCCGGCGTAACAATAAATCACTGACGCAGTTTACCCGCAAGTCGACGTAGGCCGGGCGGTGCGAGCGTCCGCGGCCGAAGGGGGTGCCGGGGTGATACACGTGGACCGTCTTCAGGCCTGCCAGGCGGGCGCCCCGCAGGTTGGCCAGCGTGTCTTCCACCAGCACGGCGCGGTGGGCGGGCACGCCTTCGCGCGCCAGCACGTAGCGCAGCAGCGCCGCGGAGGGCTTGGGCCGGAACTCGCCATGCAGCCGCATGTGCTCGATGGCCCACAGGCTGTCGAACTGGCGCAGGATACCCAGGTGCGACAGGACAGAGCGCGCATAGTGCAGCGGCGCGTTTGTCAGCAGCACCTTGCGCCCAGGCAGGCGGCGCAGCTTGTAGGCCAGCGCCTTTTCCGAGCGCAACAGCGGCGCGACGTCGAAGTCGTGGCTGCGATGCAGGAACTCGTGGGCGTCGACGCCGTGGTGGCGCACCATGCCGATCATGGTGGCGCCGTAACGCTTCCAGTATTGCGACCGCACGAGGTTGGCGGCGTCCACGTCCACGTTCAGCGCCTCGGCCACCGCCATCGTCATGCCGTGGTCGATCTTGGAGAAGATGGCGTGCGAGGTGTCGTGGAGCGTGTTGTCCAGATCGAACAGCCACAGGCGCTCGGGCGCGCCTGTGGCAATCCCGCGGGAGCGGCGCATCCGCACTGCTGGCCGCAGCAATTGGCGTCGCACTTGCATCATGAGGCTAGCGCGGCGCGCCGTGCTGCGGGGGTGTGCTTCATCAGTGCGAGCTGATCATCGTGCCGACGCCCTGGTCGGTCAGGATTTCCAGAAGCAGGCAGTGCGGCACGCGGCCGTCGACGATGTGCACCGAGTTCACGCCGTTCTTGGCGGCATCCAGCGCGGACGAGATCTTGGGCAGCATGCCGCCGGAGATCGTGCCGTCGGCGAAGAGCTCGTCGATGGTCTGGGCCGACAGGCTGCGCAGCAGCTTGCCGCCCTTGTCCAGCACGCCCGGGGTGTTGGTCAGCATGAGCAGCTTCTCGGCGCCCAGCACTTCGGCCATCTTGCCGGCGACGACGTCGGCGTTGATGTTGTAGGCCGTGCCGTCCTCGCCATAACCGATGGGCGAGATGACGGGGATGAACTGGTCGTCCTGCAGGGCCTTCACGACGGCCGGTTCCACCATCGTGATGTCGCCGACGAAGCCGATGTCGATGGGTTCGGACGGGTTGTCCTTGTTGGCCATCAGCTTTTTCTGGGCCTGGATCAGGCCACCGTCCTTGCCGGTCAGGCCCACGGCCTTGCCGCCGACCTCGTTGATCATCATGACGATGTCCTGCTGGACCTGGCCGCCAAGCACCCATTCAACGACTTCCATGGTCTCGGCGTCGGTGACGCGCATGCCCTGGATGAAGGTGCCTTGCTTGCCGATGCGGCGCAGGGCGTCATCAATTTGCGGACCACCACCGTGGACCACCACCGGGTTCAGACCCACCAGCTTGAGCAGCACGACATCGTGCGCGAAGCTGCGCTGCAATCGCTCTTCCGTCATGGCGTTGCCGCCGTACTTGACCACGATGGTCTTGCCGTGAAATCGCCGGATATACGGCAGAGCCTCGGACAGCACGGCGGCTTTGACGGCGGGAGACGAAACGGCAGCAGGGTCGGGGGTGTCGGTCATGGCAGCTAAGTCGGCAGATAAATAACAGAAAAGTTGATGGGCGTTAAAAAAATGCCTGCACAAGAACGCGGTTGGAACGCGGCTAGCGCAAGCATACGACGGATTGTAGTACCCACAGGTTTCTTATGCTGCAAACCTATGTCCATATGCCCGACAAATAACGGGCATTCAGGTAAATTGGGGGCGTTTTCACAACGGCACGCCCCGCAAAAGGGGGCCTGCCCGAACCTGCGGGACATCGATCCCCGATTTTCACCATAAAAGAGGCAAGACATGCGTTTGAACTTTGTCCGTTCCGCCCTGGCGGCGTCGGTCCTCCTGGTTGCCGCCAACGCGGCCCACGCCGAAAAGGTCGTCGTGGGCGCCACGCAGGTGCCGCATGCCGAGATCCTTGAAGTGGTCAAGCCCAAGCTGGCCAAGGAAGGCGTGGAGCTCGACATCAAGGTGTTCAGCGACTACGTGCAGCCCAACCTGCAACTGGCGGACAAGCAACTGGACGCCAACTTCTTCCAGCACAAGCCGTACCTGGAAAGCTTCAACAAGGACCGCAAGGCGACCCTCGTGCCGGTGGCCCTGGTCCACGTCGAGCCGTTCGGTGGCTACTCCAAGAAGATCAAGAGCCTGTCCGACCTGAAGGACGGCGCCACGGTCGCCATCCCCAATGACCCGTCCAACGGCGGCCGCGCGCTGGTGCTGCTGCAAAAGCAGGGCGTCATCAAGCTCAAGGATCCGGCCAACATCCTGGCGACCGCCGCCGATGTCGTCGAGAACCCCAAGAAGCTGAAGTTCCGTGAACTCGAAGCCGCCATGCTGCCGCGTGCGCTGGACGACGTGGATCTGGCGCTGATCAACACCAACTACGCGCTGGAAGCGGGTCTGGTGCCGACCAAGGACGCGCTGTTCATCGAAGGCGCCGACTCGCCGTACGCCAACGTGCTCGTGACCCGCAGCGACAACAAGGACGCGCCGGGAATCAAGAAGCTGGTCGACGCGCTGCACTCGCCGGAGGTCAAGACCTTCATTCAGGCAAAGTACAAGGGCGCGGTCGTTCCCGCGTTTTGATGTGCGGAGCGCGGGTGGTTTGAACTGCCCGAGCCCGGCAATCGCCATGCCCTAAGTGAAAAGCCGCCCGCATAAGCGGGCGGCTTTTTGCATGGAAAGGTGTCAAAGGCCCTTCCGGCATACCGAGGTGTCTGACACCCGCAGAACCGCATGTCACATGCTGACGACACGCTCACCCGGGTGTCTGACACTGACCCCGCAGTGCCCCGTCCCACGCGGGTGCCGGATCCCCGAACCGCCCAAAAAAAAATCGCCCGCAAGCGGCGGGCGATTCTTGGGGGCGCGCCGAGACGGCAGATCAGCCGGCGGCCAGGGCCTTTTCCACTGTGGCGTGGAACTCGGCCTTGTCGTATTCGCCCAGATAACGCTTGATGATGTGTCCCTCTTTGTCGATGAGGAACGCCGTGGGCGTCAGGCGGATGTCTCCGAAGGCGCGCGCGATCTCGCCTTTGGTGTCCAGCGCAACCGGGAACGGCAGCTTGCGGGTTTCGGCGAAGTTGAGCACGAAGTTGGGCGGGTCGTAGTTCATGGCGACCGCGATGGCTTCATACCCCTTGTCCGCGTACTCGTTGTAGGCGGAGATGGTGTCGGGCATCTGCTTCACGCACGTCACGCAGCTGGTTGCCCAGAATTTGACCAGCACGACCTTGCCGCGCAGGTCCTGCATGGAGAAGGTCTTGCCTTCGAGCGTGGTGAAAGTAACGTCGGGCGCGGTTTGGGCCGGGCGCATGGCAAACCAGGCGCCGATGCCGACCGCCACGAGAACTGCGAGGGCTACGATGGCTTTTTTCATTTGATGGGCATTGCCTCGACGCCGCTGCTCGTGCCGCCGGTGCCAGCCGCGTTGTCGGTGGCCGGACCGGTGCCGCTTTCGATGGGCGCCTTGCTTTCGGTGGTGGCAGGTTTGGAGCCGCTGCCAGACAGGCGGATGGCTTCTTCGCGGCTGATGGTTTCAAAGAGCTTGACCACCTTGGTCACGCCGCCGACGTCCGCAGTGGCATTGGCGGCGTAGTCGCCTTCGGCCTGGGTGACCTTGCCCATCAGGTAGACGACGCCGCGGTCGGTGGTGACCGCGATGGTGCCGGAGGGCACGTACTTGGTGTTCAGGAGCGCGGTCTTGACCTTGGAGGTCAGCCAGGTGTCGTTGGAGCGCTGGCCGAACGACGCGATGGGGCCGACGTTGAGCTGGTTGATGACCTGCTTCACGTTTTCGACGCTTTGCGCGATGGCGGTGGCTTGGCTCTTGGCTTCTTCCGAGGGCACGTCGCCCGTCAGCAGCAGGTGGCCGCCGTAGGCCATGGCATTGACGCGCGCGGCGTCGCCCAGCTTTTGGGCGATCTGGCTCTGCGCCTTGAAGGCCATGTTCTGGTCTTCGAGCTGGACGCCGGACGTGCGGCGGTCGGTGACCACGACCGCCGTGGTGGCGGCGGCGCCGCCCACGATCAAGGGCGCGCAGGCCGTCAGCGAAAGCGCCGCGGTGGATAGCGCGGCGGCAAGCATCAGCGGGCGGACTGCGGGTCTGGCGTCAAGAATCATTCGGTGTCTCCAAGCAGAAGAGCGTCGATGCCGTCACACAGCGCGTGCAGCAGCAGAATATGGACTTCCTGGATGCGCATGGTGCGATCGCTGGGAACACATAGATGGACGTCCATCGGGGTAATGAGTTCCCCCATGACGCCGCCGCCCTTGCCGGTCAAGGCAAGTACGTGCATCTCGCGCGCGCTGGCGGCTTCCATGGCGCGGACCACGTTGGGCGAATTGCCGCTGGTCGAGATGGCCACGAGCACGTCGCCGGCCTGCCCGAAGGCGTTGACCTGCCGTTCGTAGACTTCGTCAAAGCCGTAGTCGTTGCCGACCGCCGTGAGGATCGAGGTGTCGGTGTTGAGCGCAATGCCCGCGAGCGGCAGGCGTTCGCGTTCGAAGCGGCCCACCAGTTCCGCGATGAAATGCTGCGCGTCGGCAGCCGATCCGCCATTGCCGCAAGCCAGAATCTTGCCGTTGTTCGCCAGGGCGCCGAACAGCACGTCCACGGCCACCGCCAGGGGTTCGGCCAGGACGTTCATGCTTTGTTCGTGAGCGGCCATGGCATCGCGAAAGTGCGACGTCATGCGAGAGGTCATATCCATGGGCGCGATTATCTCACGGGGCCGGGCTGCGGTTCTGTCCTTGCGCAACGAGGGCGGGGGCGGGCGCCGGGCAAGGCCTGCCGCATCACGGCAGCCAGAATGCGCCGCGCAGCCAGGCCGGGTCGCCGCCGTCGAAAACCACGGCGTCGAAGCGGGCGGGCGGGGCCGAGCCGCCCCAGTGCCGGCGGGCGAGTTCGGGCAGCCAATACGCCGCCGCCCGGGCAAGCCGCGTCTGCTTTTCGCGGCCGATGCTGGCGGCGGCGCCGCCGAAGCGGATGCTTGCGCGCGCCCGGACCTCGACGAAGACGAGCGTGTCGCCGTCGCGCATGACCAGGTCGATTTCACCGGCGCGGCAGGCCAGGTTGCGCGCCAGCAGCGTCAGGCCCCGCGCCGCCAGCAGGCGCAGCGCAGCTGCTTCATGGTGATCGCCCCGACGCTGGGCGGGGGAGCGGCGCGGGGGCGGACGGTCGGCAGGCAGGCGCCCCGCGCGGCGCTTGCGTTTTGCGGCGCGGCGGCGGGCGGCCAGGGCAAGTTCGCAGGCCAGGCGCAGGGTGTCGTCCGTCATGGGAATCCAAAAGCAGCGTGCATAGGCGGCTACACTGACATGGTTTTCCGTGTCAGCAGGCAGCAATGAATCAAAACGTCTCACCCCCCACTGCCGGCGATGCCTGGTCCCGCGTGTCGGAACGTGTGGCCGGCCAGCATTGGCCAGCCTCGACGTTGTATGTCGTGGCCACGCCCATCGGCAATCTGGGCGACCTGGGCCTGCGCGCCTGGCACGCCCTGCAGCGGGCTGACGTGATCGCTGCCGAGGACACGCGCGCCAGCCGCACGCTGCTCGATGCGTGGGGTGTCGGCACGCCGCTCATGGCGGCGCATCGCCACAACGAGGCCGCAGCGGCGCAGGCCATTTGCGAGCGCCTGGCGCAGGGCCAGCGCGTGGCCTTGGTGTCCGATGCCGGCGCGCCCGCGGTCAGCGACCCCGGCGCCCGTGTGGTCCGGGCCGTGCGCGCCGCCGGCTTTGCCGTCGTGCCGGTACCCGGCCCCAGCGCCGTGATCGCCGCCCTGATGGGGAGCGGCGTCACCACGGACGAGAACCCCGCCTACGCCTTCGCGGGCTTTGCCCCGCCCAAGGCGGTGGCCCGGCAGCGTTGGCTGCGCCAGTGGTGCGCGTTGCCCGCGCCGGTCGTGATGTTCGAATCGCCCCACCGCCTGGCGGCCACGTTTGCCGACCTGCTCGAGGTCTGTGGCCCGGAACGCGAACTGACCGTCGCGCGCGAGCTGACCAAACGCTTCGAAGAGATCGGCACCGTCAAGCTGGGCGAGGCTGCGGCATGGCTGGCCGCCGATGCGCATCGCGAACAGGGCGAGTTCGTGCTGATCGTCCATGCCGAGGCGGACGCGCCCGAGACCGGCGATGTCGATCCCGCCCACGACGTCCTGCTGGACGCCTTGCTGGAATCGCTGTCCGTGCGCGACGCCGCGCGCGTTGCGGCCAAGGTCACCGGCCAGCCGCGCGACGTGCTCTACAACCGGGCCCTGACCCGCAAGAAGGCGCAGGAGTAAGCCATGGTGTATTCGACTGTCGTGTCCAACAAGCCCGCCGACCCGCAAGAGCGGTTGACCTACCGCGACATGCCCACCCCGCTGGGAGATCTGCGCCTGGTGGCCAGCCCGAAGGGATTGCGCGGCGCGTGGTTCACCGATCAGGCGCTGTTGCCGTTGCCGGATGGATGGACGCTGACCGACAGCGATCCGTTCCTGGAACAGGCGCGGCGCGAGCTGGAAGAATGGTTTTCCGGCGAGCGCCGCGGGTTCGACGTAACGCTCGACCCGGTCGGCACCACGTTCCAGCACGAGGTCTGGCATGCGCTATGTGCGCTGGAATTCGGCACGCTGACCAGCTATGGCGAACTGGCCCGCACGGTGAACCGGCCCAAGGGCGCGCAGGCGGTGGGCGGCGCGGTGGGCCGCAATCCCATCAGCATCATCATTCCGTGCCATCGCGTGATCGGCGCGGACACTTCGCTGACGGGATTCGGCGGCGGATTGCCGCGCAAGCAGGCGCTGCTGGCGCATGAAGGCAACCGTTACCTCAGCCGCAGCGCGCACGCGCGCCGCGTGTGCGACGGGCAGGCGGAGCTGCCCTGGTAGCCGTCTTGCCGCTTACTGCGACGCGATCGTCGGCAGGATGCCGATGCGGTCAGAAACCATCGGCACGGCATTCAGCGCGCTTTGGCGATCGGGATACGGGCCGATCCGCACGCGGTACAGATTGTTGGCCTGTTCCACCGACGCCGGCGGCGCGCCTTCGGCGCCGAGCTGCGTGTTGATGCGGCTGACCAGCGATTGCGCATTGCCGGGCTGGCTGAACGCGCCCACCTGCAGGTAGATGCTGCCTGTACCCGTACCGGCGCCGGCCGCCGGCCGCATCGGAGCGGGGCTGGGTGAAGCCGGCGCGAGGGGTTCCGGGGCCAGCGCCACGGGGGTGGACGCCACCGGCGCCATCACCGGCGTGGAGCCCGTGGCGGATTCCGGTTCTGGCGCAGAGGCCGCGGGCGCGCCTTGCGAGGCCAGGCGCCGGATCTCTTCGCCCTGGATGGCTTCCACGACCACTTGCCCGCTGCCCGGGCCGATGATGCCCAGCTTGTAGGCCGCGACGTAGGACAGGTCCATGATGCGGTCGCTGTGGAAGGGGCCGCGGTCGTTCACTCGCACGATGATCGTCTTGCCGTTGACCATGCTGGTCACCCGCGCGTAGCTGGGGATCGGCAGCGTGGTGTGCGCGGCCGTCATGGCGTACATGTCGTAGGTCTCGCCGATCGACGTGGAGTTGCCGTGGAATTTCTTGCCGTACCACGAGGCGATGCCGCGCTTCTTGTAGGCCTGGCCGCTGGTGTCCGGCACATAGCGCTGGCCGAACACGACGTAGGGCCGGTTCGCGCCGCTGGCGTAGGGTTCCAGCTTGGGCACCGCGTCGGGGATCTGATCCAGGTTGGACGGCGGATTGGCGTCCGGCCCGTCGTCCTTGTAATAGCCGCCCTTTTTGCGTCCGCCGGTGGAGGAACAGCCTGCCACCGCGATCGCGAGCAGCAGCACAAAGAGGAAATGCAGGGGGCGGGAACTCGTCATGCGGTTTCGTCGGGCAGTTGGGTGCGGTGGCGCACCAGCAGCGGGTCGTGGTCGGCAAAGCGCAGCGCCAGTTGCTCCACGACATACACCGAGCGGTGCTGGCCGCCGGTGCAGCCGATGGCCACGGTCAGGTAGTTGCGGGTGTCCTGCGTGTACAGCGGCAGCCAGCGCTTCAGGAAGCCTGCGATGTCGTCGATCATCAGGCCGACCTGCTCGTACCCGGCGAGCCACGTGGCCACGGGTTCGTCGCGGCCCGTTAGCGGACGCAGGTTGCGGTCGTAATGGGGGTTGGGCAGGCAGCGCACGTCGAACACCAGGTCCGCGTCGCCCGGCACGCCGCGCTTGTAGGCAAACGATTCGAACGTCAGCACCAGCGGCGCGCGGTCTGCCTTGATGAGATCGCGGATCCAGGCGCGTAGCTGGCCGGGCGTCAGCTCTGACGTATCGATGACGTGTTCCTGCTCGCGCAGCGGCGCCAGCAGCTCTCTTTCCAGCGCAATGCATTCGGTCAGCGACGGCGCCGTGCCGCCGCGTTGCAGGCGGTCGGTCAGCGGATGGCGGCGGCGCGATTCGGAGTAGCGCTGCACCAGCGTGGCCGTGTTGGCATCCAGGAAGACGACCCGCAGACTCGTGCCCATGGCGCGCAGCGCGGTGACCACGTCGGGCAGTTCGGCGAGTTCCCCCGGCGAGCGCACGTCGATGGCGACGGCGACGCGTTCCATGCCGTCATCGCGCGCCTGCGCAATGAATTCGGTCAGGAAGCGGACGGGAAGATTGTCGACACAGGTGTAGCTTGCGTCCTCGAGCATACGCAGCGCGACGGATTTGCCGGAGCCGGAAATGCCGGTGACGAGGACGACTTTCAACATGGACATGATTGTGGCACGCTTTTCCAGGACGATGCCGGCGGGATAGCATCTGATATGGCCATAAACTCAGGATCTGCGCCTGTTCCCTGCTGCACGCCCTGACGTAAGCTTGGGGCCGCAGACGCCGCAGTTCCATCGCAGTTCCACTTTTACGCGCCCCGCCGTCACGATTCGGGGTGTGGGAATTTGACCTAGATGTTAGCCCTCATTTCCTCTTGTAGTGTTTCACTGCCGCGGTTTTGGGCCTTCCGCAGCGCCTTTGCCGCTGCGGCTGTTGTGTTTATGTCCGCGCCGTCGCTGGCGCAGCAGGCGGCGCCGCCGACCCTGCAGCCGGACACCATGGCGGCCCGTGTTGCGGCCTGTACGGCGTGTCACGGCGCGCAGGGCAGGGCGGGCGCCGACGGCTACTATCCGCGGCTGGCCGGCAAGCCGCAGGACTATCTCTATCATCAGCTTCTGAATTTTCGCGATGGGCGTCGGCAGTACCGGCCCATGACGCACCTGCTGGCTGGGTTGCCCGACGACTACCTGCGCGACATGGCCGCGTACTTTTCTGAGCAGCATGTGCCGTATCCGGCGCCCGTTCGCGCGGACGTGTCCGCCGCCACGCTGGAGGCCGGACGCAAGCTTGCCAAGGAGGGCGATGCGGCGCGCGGTCTGCCGGCCTGTGCATCCTGTCACGGCGCGGCCCTCTCCGGCATGCTGCCCGCCATCCCGGGCCTGCTGGGCCTGCCGCGCGACTACATCGGCGCGCAGATCGGCGGCTGGAAGAACGGCCTGCGCCGCGCCGCCGCGCCGGACTGCATGGCCGACATCTCCCACAAGCTCACCCCTTCGGACATCGGCGCGCTGACGGCGTGGCTGTCGTCACAGCCCGTGGTCGAGCCCTACGTGCCCGACGCCGCGAACTCGGTCCGGCTGCCCGCGGAATGCGGCAGTCAGGCGCAACGCTGAACGGGGCCGCGAATGACGCTGATGAAAAGAATTCTGGTTGTTCTGCTGCTGGTGGTCGTGGTGGCCGCCGGCGGGTTGTATTGGCTGGGCACGCGCGACGATGCCAGCACCGGCCCCGCCGCGGCGGCGGCCGAGGGCGCCGCGCAGATCGAGCGCGGCCGCTACCTGGCGCTGGCCGGCAACTGCATGGCCTGCCATACCAGCCGGGGCGGCAAGGCGTTTGCCGGCGGCACGCCCGTTCCCACGCCGTTCGGCACGGTCTACGGCCCGAACATCACGCCCGACCCGGATACCGGCATCGGTGCGTGGACGGCCGACGACTTCTGGCAGGCGCTGCACAACGGCAAATCGAAGGACGGCACGCTGCTGTACCCGGCGTTTCCGTACACCGAATACACGCGTGTCACGCGCAGCGATTCCGACGCGCTGTATGCCTATCTGCGCAGCGTTTCGCCCGTCAAGCAGGCCAACCGTCCGCCCGAGATGGAATTCCCGTATGACCAGCGGATGCTGCTGGCGGCGTGGCGCGCGCTGTATTTCAAGCCGGGTGTGCAAGATGCGGACCCCGGCCAGTCTGTCCAGTGGAATCGCGGCCGCTATCTGGTCGAAGGGCTGGGTCATTGCGCGGCCTGCCACACGCCACGCAACAGCCTGGGCGCGACGCGCGCGGGCGATGCGCTGGCCGGCGGCGTGATTCCCGTGCTGGACTGGTACGCGCCGCCGCTTACTAACGACATGCAGACCGGCATGGGACGCTGGACCGCGCAGGATATTGCCACGCTGCTCAAGACCGGCATTGCCGCGCATTCGACGGTCAGCGGGCCGATGGCGGAAGTCGTGCTGGGCAGCACGCAGCACCTGACCGACGACGACGCGCTGGCCATCGGCGTCTATCTGAAATCGCTGCCCGCCACGCCGCCCGCGACGGACGCGCGTGCGGCTGCCCCCGCGCCTGCGGCCATGGAGCTGGGCGGCAAGCTGTACAGCCAGCAGTGCGCGCAATGCCACCAGGCCGACGGCAAGGGTAGCGGCACCGCGTGGCCCGCGCTCGCCGGCAATCCGTCGGTGACCGCGCCGTCGTCCGTCAACGCCATCCGCATGGTGCTGGACGGCGGGTATGCGCCCGCCACAGCCGCGAACCCGCGTCCCCACGGCATGCCGCCGTTCGGCCAGGTGCTCAACGACAACGACATTGCGATGCTCGTGACGTATATCCGCAATAGCTGGGGCAACGAGGCGGGCGGGACAAGCGCGCTGGACGTCAAGCGCGCGCGAGCGTCCTCGACGTTGAATTAGCGCCGGCTAACGCGCTGCGGCAGCCGCCCGGCAGGCCTCGTGCGCCAGGTCGCCCAGCGTGCGGATCGCCGCTTCGATGCCGGCTTCCCACGGATGCCCGTAGTTCAGGCGTAGCGCGCTGCCAAACTGGCCGCTGGCCGAGAAGATCGGGCCGGGCGCCACGCTGATGCCGCGCGCCAGCGCCTGGCGGTGCAGCGACAGCGCATCCACGGCGGCGGGCAGTTCCAGCCACAGGAAGAATCCGCCCTGCGGCCGCGTCACGCGCGTGCCGGCGGGAAAGGCCTGCGCGATGGCGTCGGCCATGCGCTCCTGCTGCGCCTGCAAGGTCTGGCGCAGGCGCCGCAGGTGGCGGTCGTAGCCGCCCTGTTCCAGGTATTCGGCAATCGCGCCCTGCGCTGGGCCTGATGCCGACAGCGTCGATGACAGCTTCAGGCGCTGCACCTGCTGGGCATAGCGTCCGGCGCTGGCCCACCCAATGCGATAGCCGGGCGCCAGGCATTTCGAGAACGACGAACAATGCAGCACCAGTCCGCGCGTGTCGTAGGCCTTTGCGGGCACGGGCCGCGTCGTGCCAAAGTACAGCTCGCCATAGACGTCGTCTTCGATCAGCGGAATGTCGTGCCGCGCAAGCAGTTCGACCAGCTGCCGCTTTCTGTCGTCCGGCATCAGGCAGCCCAGCGGGTTCTGAAACTGCGTCATCAGCCAGCAGGCGCGCGGCGAGTGCCGCTGGATGGCGGCCTGCATCGCGTCCAGGTCGATCCCGGTGCGCGGATGGGTAGGCACTTCCAGCGCTTTCAGCCCAAGGCGTTCCAGCGCCTGCAGCGCACCGTAAAAGGTGGGCGCCTCGACCATGACGGTGTCGCCCGGTTGCGTGACCGCTTGCAGGCAGAGATTCAACGCTTCCAGGGCGCCGTTGGTGACGACGATATCGGTGGCGGGCAGGTTGATGCCGCCGATCAGGTAGCGCAGCGCGATCTGCCGTCGCAGGCGCGGATTGCCGGGCGCCAGGTCTTCGACGGTGTCACGCGGATCCTGACGCTTCAGATGCGCGGCCATGGCCTGCGCCAATCGCGGTAACGGAAACAACAGCGGGGAGGGGAAGGCCGAACCAAGCGGCGTGACGTCGCGATTGCGGACCGAGCCGAGGATGTCGAAGATCCGCTCGCTGATTGCCAGTTCGGTGGATTCGCCGTCGGGGCACGAGGCGCCCGGTTCGGGCGGCAGCGATTCGGCGGGGGCGTTGACGTAGTAGCCCGAGCGCGGCTGCGCGCGGATCAGGCCGCGGGCTTCGAGCAGGTAGTAGGCCTGGAAGACGGTGGAGGGGCTGACGCCGCGCGCGGCGCACGCGTCGCGCACCGAGGACAGCTTGTCGCCGGCGCGCAGGACGCCGCTTGCGATCGACGAGGCGATCTCGTCGGCCAGGGTTTCGTAAAGGCTCACGATGCCGCAGGGCGACGTTGCGGGCTCATTTGCTGCTTTGGAGGATCGCCATGGCCTGGCGTTCCATGAATTCGCCCAGCGTGTCGATGCCGCGCAGCTTGAGGATGGTATTGCGCACCGCCGCCTCGACCAGCACAGCCAGGTTGCGGCCCGCGGCCACTTGCAGCATCACCTTGCGTACGGGCAGGCCCAGCATGTCCTGCGTGATGTCCTGCAGCGGCAGGCGTTCAAACTTGTCCTGCGCGGTGGCGCGCACCAGGTGCACGATGAGTTTGAGCCGCATCTTGCGGCGCACCGAGGTTTCGCCAAAGATCGTGCGGATGTCGAGCAGGCCCAGGCCGCGGACTTCCAGCAGGTTCTGCAGCAGTTGCGGACAGTGGCCTTCGATCATGTTGGGCGCGGTGCGCGAGAACTCGACCGCGTCGTCGGCCACCAGGCCGTGGCCGCGCGAAATCAGTTCGAGCGCCAGTTCGCTTTTGCCCAGACCCGATTCGCCCGTGATCAGGACGCCCAGACCCAGCACGTCCAGGAACACACCGTGCACCGTGGTGGTGGGCGCGAGCTTCTTGCCGAGATAGATGCGCAAGAGGTCAATGAGCTGCGCGGCGGCAACCGGCGTGGACAGCAGCGGCACCTGGTGCTGGTCGCACTGGTCGACCAGATCCTGCGGCGGCGTCAGGCCATCGGCCAGCAGAATCGCCGGCACGCCGCCGATCAGCAGCTCGTCCATGTGGTGCATGCGGCGGCGCAGGTCGAAGCGCGTGTAGTACGCCAGCTCTTCCTGGCCGAACACCTGGATGCGCGACGGGTGAATAAGGTTCAAGTGGCCGACGAGATCGGCGGCCGCCATGCCGTCATCGGGAATCGCGCGGTCCGCGGCGCCCTGGCCCGAGATCCAGTTAAAGGGGATTTTGTCGGCGTTGTCGTCGACGAGTTCCTGCACCGTGAGCATGGCAGCGATTCCGCGTGGGATCAGAGTTGGCCGGTCGTGAGCATTCTGTGGACGATGGCCGCATCCGGCTCGGTGGCCAGGGCCTCGCGCAATGCCTTGTTGGACATGAGCTGGGCGAGTTCGGCCAGGATGTCCAGGTGCTGCTGCGTGGCGGTTTCAGGCACCAGCAGACACAGCAGCATCGACACGGGCTGTCCGTCGGGCGCGTCGAAGGTGATGGGCTGAGCAAGGCGGATGAACGCCGCCAGTGCCTGCTCCAGACCTTTCACGCGGCCGTGCGGCACGGCAACGCCCTGACCCAGGGCGGTAGACCCCAGGCGCTCGCGGGCAAAGAGGCTGTCGAACACGAGGGCGCGTGCCAAGCCGTTGTTGTTTTCAAAAAGCAGACCGGCCTGTTCGAACGCACGTTTCTTGCTCGTGGCGAGCATATCGAGCACGACGTTGCCGGCGGGGAGGATGCGCGACAAATGATTCATCAGGTCATTATATGGTTATATGACGCACTGCAACAATCAACCGCCCCGTGCCTCGGAGGACCGAGGAGCCAACGGGACCACAAGAGCGACAGCATAGTCTGATCGCGATACCTTGTGGACATTCTGGGCCTGGCAGGGTTCCCGCAGACGCACGTATCGGACAAACGCAGGGAAAACGCCAAGTGGCCGGCAGGCGGCAGCGAGATGAAACAGGGGATTGGGTGGTGCAGGAGGGGAGTTTGCCGATGCCCCAGCTGGACGTAAGGTCTAGCGGGACACCGGGACTTAGGCAGGATCGTGGGATCGCTGTACTGCTAGTCGCTCAGGTGAGCGGTCATGAAGCGCGTTACTGCTGGGGTGGCGAGAGGGTCGCCGCTTGCCGCTTCACGGACTCTGCTGAATGACTTCTTACCTTGTCCTTGTGCTTGATGACCTGACGGTCGACTTTGTCAGCAAGAAGGTCGATGGCTGCATAGAGGTTTTCATCGGTTGCTTCACAATGAATGTCCTTGCCGCTCAGACGCATGGTGATTTCGGCTCTATGCCGCAGGGGCTCTACTGAGAGCATGACCTGGGTATCGATGACGTGATCGAAATGCCGCAGCACTCGCGCCAGTTTGTTCATGACATATTCCCGGATGGCCGGGGTGACGTCGAGGTGACGACCGCAGATGCTCAGGTTCATAGTGTGCTCTCCTTCTAAAAGAGGAAAAAAGTGCGCAAAAGGCGCGGTAAGTTCGTAGGCGTTCTCCTTCAATAAGCAGGGTTCGTTTAGCTCTAGTGTATAGACTCGGGCCGATAAAACAAGCTGACCTACCGCAACTTCATGGCATTTTTATGGCTGAGCCCGAGAGCGTATGGCGGTCTTTTTTCATGCGTTACGGGGTCTTTCAGCCGGTGGTTACATACGGAAGTGTTCGCCCAGGTATACCCGGCGAACGGCGGGGTCGCCCACGATTTCCTCGGGGTGGCCGTCGGTCAGCACCTTGCCTTCACTGATGATGTAAGCGCGATCGCAGATGCCCAGGGTTTCGCGCACGTTGTGGTCGGTGATCAGCACGCCGATCCCGCGGCCCTTCAGGAAGCGCACGATGCGCTGGATCTCGATGACGGCGATGGGATCCACGCCGGCAAACGGTTCGTCCAGCAGGATGAAGCGCGGGCTGGTGGCCAGCGCGCGCGCGATTTCCACGCGCCGGCGTTCACCGCCCGACAGCGAGATCGCGGCGTTGCTGCGGATGTGCCCGATCTGCAGCTCTTCGAGCAGCGATTCCATCTGTTCGTTGATCTTGGGCGTCGTCAGCGGACGGCCATCCGGACCCACTTGCAATTCCAATACCGCGCGGATGTTCTGCTCCACCGTCAGGCGGCGGAACACGGAGGCATCTTGCGGCAGATACGACAGGCCCATGCGCGCGCGCTTGTGGATGGGCATCGCGGTGATGACGGAGCCGTCGATTTCGATGCGGCCCGCGTCCGCCGGCACCAGGCCGACGATCATGTAGAAGCTGGTGGTCTTGCCTGCGCCGTTGGGGCCCAAGAGGCCGACGACTTCGCCGCTGACCACGGACAGGGACACATCCTGCACGACGGTGCGGCCGTTGTAGGTCTTGCGCAGTCCGGTTGCGCGCAGGCTGCCCTGCTTGACGCCCGAAGGGGCGGAGGTCACGGGGGTCGGCACTGAAGGTTGATTCATCGTGGCTGCGATTGGTGTGGCGGGGGAAGCGCTTCAGCGCCCTTTCTTGGTTGCCTGCTGCTTGCGGCATTCAGCGACAGCGGCGTCCAGCTTGGCGCGCGGTTCGGCCAGGGACCGCACGCGTCCGCCAGCCGCGGCGGAGTTCGGGCCGCCTTGCGCTTCGTAGGTGCCGGACTTCTCGTTGTAGCGTACCCGCTCGCCGCGAATGGTATCGAACGGTTTCCCACAGACGTAGCGGACGATGACGGCCTGGCCGATCAGGTCGAACGTGCTGTTGGTGCCGTCGTATTCGGCGCGCAGGCCCTTGCCTTCGATGAGTTCGAAGCTGTCGGGGCGCTCCTGGCGGATCGTGACCACCTTGCCTTTGTCGGCGATGGCCGTGCCGTATTGGTTGCCCTGCGCATCCTCGTTCATTTGCAGCGTGTCTGACGACAGCGTCATCAGCCCGCGCGTCAGGTTGACGTTGCCGGTGAACACGCTTTGTTTCTTCACGTCGTCGTAGTGCAGCGTGTCCGACAGGATCAGCGTGCTGGGCTCTTCGGCCGGCGTGGCCGCTTTCGGTTCCGCCGCGTGCGCCGGCGCAAGCGCGCAGGCCGTCAACAGCACGGCGCCCATCAGGCGGGTCGTCGGGGCGAGGAAGGTCCGAAGGTCGGTCATGGCTTTTTCTGGTTAGAGTTGTTGGCAGGAATTTCGGTGCGGCGCTGCTGCTTGCCTTCCGAACCGGCAATTTCCACGTCGGTCGATGCCGAAACCTGCAATTGGCGAGTCTTGTTGTTGTAGTGCATGCCCGTGCCCTGCATGCGCGAGCGGCCCTTCAGGACCGTGGCGGGCAGGTCGGTGAAGACCACGTCTTCGTCGGGCAGGATAATGAGCTGCTGGCTGCGCACGTCCAGCATGTCGTTCTCGGCGTCGGGCTGGCGCAGCACATGGGCATCGCCTTGCATGACGATGCGCTTGCCGCCCTGTTCCATCACGGCCGTTTTGGAAACTGCCACCGTGATCGGATTGGACTCGCGCTGGCCCACGGCGCGCGGCGCCGTGACGTGATACGAGTCGTCGTCGGGAAAATGCTCCATATAGTCGCCTTCGAGGCGGTTGATGGGCTTGCCCGTGGGATCGGTGCGCAGCATCACGAATTCGCGCGACCACGCATCCATTTCGTGGGTGACGCGGCGCGGCGGGTCCACCTGGATGGCGCGCTGCGCGTAATCGGCCGCCCACCACGAACTGGTGACCAGCACCAGCAGCAGGAACAGCGCGATCAGTGAGGGAAAACGTTCTTTCATCGGGTGCGCCGCGAGGGCGTATTCGTTGAGGGCGGAATCACTGGATCGCCCCGGGGCCCAGCAAGCCCGGCGCAGCCAGGAAGGCGCCCAGGCGGCCTTGCGAGGCCAGGAGGAGATCGCAGCATTCGCGCACGGCCCCGCTTCCGCCGGGCAGGGTCGAAACCCAGTGCGCGGTCTGGCTGACGTAGCCGGGGGCGTTGGGCACGCTGGCGGCAAAACCCGCGCGCTGCAAGGCCGGCAGGTCGATGATGTCATCGCCCATGTAGCCGGTTTGATTCAGTTGGACACCGCAGCGCTGCGCAAGTTCGGTCAGGGCGGTGCCCTTGTCGCGCACGCCCTGGATCACTTCGGCGATGCCGAGTTCGGCCGCGCGGCGCGCGACGATGGGGCCGGAACGGCCGGTGATCAGCGCGACTTTCAGCCCGCCTTCCATCAGCAGCCGCAGCCCGTGGCCGTCCAGCGCGTGGAAGCGTTTTTGCAGTTCGCCGCCTTCGCCGTAATAGAGGCTGCCATCGGTCAGCACGCCGTCCACGTCGAAAACCATCAGCCGCACGGCCGCGGCGCGTTCGCGCACGATGGCGGGGATACGGGCAAGCACCAGCGCTTCGGCCGGGTGATTCACGGAAGCAGAGAGGTTCATAGTCATACCACTTTAGCGGCCATCAGATCGTGCATGTGCAATGCACCGACCAGCGCGCCGTCATTGTCCATCACCAGCATGTGATTGAGCCGTTGTTCGTCCATCTGCCGGGCGGCCTCGACGGCGAGTGCCTCGGGGTTGATGCTGCGCGGCGATCGCGTCATGCCCGCCTCGACGGTCAGGCTGCGGATGTCGCCGTGCCGCGCGATCAGACGGCGCAAGTCGCCGTCGGTGAAGATGCCCAGCGGGCGGTGCTGTGCGTCGGTCACGACCGTCATGCCCATGCCCTTGGCCGACATGACCTCCAGGGCCTGCGACACCGGGGTGTCCGCCGTGACGATGGGCAGGGCGTTTCCCTGGCGCATGACGTCGCGCACGTGGGTGAGCAGCCGGCGGCCCAGCGCGCCGCCCGGGTGCGAGCGGGCAAAGTCCTGCGGGCCGAAACCGCGCGCTTCCAGGCAGGCGACGGCCAGGGCGTCGCCCAGCGCCAGTGCGGCCGTGGTGCTGGCGGTGGGGGCCAGGTTCAGCGGGCAGGCTTCCTGGGCCACGCTGGCATCCAGATGGATGTCGGCCTGGCGGGCCAGTTCGGATTGCGCGTTGCCGGTGATCGCCACCAGCCCGGCGCCCATGCGACGCACCACGGGCAGGATGGTCAGCAGTTCCTCGCCCGAGCCCGAATAGGAGATGGCGATGAGCACGTCGTCGCGGGTGATCATGCCCAGGTCGCCATGGACGGCCTCGGCGGCGTGCACGAAGAAGGCGGGGGTGCCGGTGGACGCCAGCGTCGCGGCGATCTTGCGGGCGATGTGTCCCGTTTTTCCGATGCCGCTGACGACCACCCGGCCGCGGCAGGCAAGCAGCAGGTCGACGACCCGCGTGAAGCTGTCATCCAGCCGGGCGGACAGGTCTTGCAGGCCCTGGCATTCAATCTGTAGCGTTCTGCGCGCAGATGCCAGCGCGGTGCCGGACGATGAGGTGGGATGGTCGGTCATGGGGCGGATTTTAATCTCAGTATGCTAGTTTGCCCCGCGCAGGGGCGTATGGCATGCTGGCGAGTCTTTCAATGGCTTTCAAACTTTCCTTCCAGGCCCGCTCCATGTCCAGCATTTCCAGTCCCGTCCTTGGCACGCCACTGTCCCCCCTGGCCACCCGCGTCATGCTGCTGGGGTCCGGTGAACTGGGCAAAGAGGTCATCATCGCCCTGCAGCGCCTGGGCGTCGAAGTCATTGCGGTGGATCGGTATGCCGACGCCCCGGGCCATCAGGTGGCGCACCGGGCGCATGTGGTCTCGATGACGGACCCGCAGGCCTTGCGGCAGGTCATCGAGCAGGAGCAGCCGCACGTTATTGTCCCTGAAATCGAGGCCATTGCCACCAGCTTGCTGGTGGAACTGGAAGCGGCCGGCGTGGCGCGGGTCACCCCGACGGCCCGCGCGGCCCAGCTCACCATGAATCGCGAAGGCATCCGCCGCCTGGCGGCCGAGACCCTGGGCCTGCCGACTTCGCCCTACAGCTTCGTCGACACCGAGGAAGAATTGCGCCGGGCCATCGACGGCGGCATCGGCTATCCGTGCGTCATCAAGCCGGTCATGTCGTCGTCGGGCAAAGGCCAGTCGGTCATCAAGAGCGCCGACGACGTGGCCTCCGCCTGGCGCTATGCCCAGGAAGGGGGCCGGGTCGGGGGCGGCCGCGCCATTGTCGAGGGGTTCATCCGCTTCGACTACGAAATCACGCTTCTGACCGTGCGCGCCCGTGGCGCCGACGGCCAGGTCGAGACCCGGTACTGCGAGCCCATCGGCCACAAGCAGGTCGACGGCGACTACGTCGAAAGCTGGCAGCCGCACCCCATGTCGCCCGCGGCGCTGCAGCGCGCCCGCGACATCGCGCTGGCCGTCACGTCCGAGCTGGGCGGCCTGGGCATCTTCGGCGTCGAGCTCTTCGTGGCGGGCGACCAGGTCTGGTTCTCGGAAGTCAGTCCGCGTCCGCACGACACCGGCATGGTCACCATGATTACCCAGGTGCAGAACGAATTCGAACTGCACGCCCGTGCGCTGCTGGGGCTGCCGGTCGATCCCAGCCTGCGCCAGCCGGGCGCCAGCAGCGTCATCTACGGTGGCGTGGAAGCCGGTGCTGTGTCGTTCCATGGCGTGGCCGAGGCCCTGGCTGAGCCCGGCACGGACATCCGTCTCTTCGGCAAGCCCGAATCGTTCGTCAAGCGCCGCATGGGCGTGGGCCTGGCCGTGGCCGAGGACGTAGCCGCCGCCCGCGCCAAGGCCAAGCGCGTGTCCGCCGCCGTGACCGTCAAGGCCGGCTGATCGCCCTGAACCCTGCGTCGCTGACGGGGTAAAAGCCCCCGGCAACCCCCAGCTTTTCCTCCCCTTGAACGCCACCCGCCTCACCGGCCGGTGGCGTTTTTGCCGTCCGCCGCCTCCGCCAAGTGTTGTATGGCTGTCACGTTGAACGGCTAATTTGCCGTGCGCGCCCTCTGAATGGCGTTGGTTTGCGCTCTTGCCCCTGCTGCAGGTGTGGTTTGCGCTTTCTCATCGTTTGTTCGATAATTTCAGAAATTTCTGAAATCAACGTAACTGCATATGTCGTGCAGGATTCGTTGTGTGACTGGCTGATCCTCATGGCGCTTTCCCCCCAGATTGAACGTTTCGTCCTGCACTTCGGTGAGATGGGCAGCCGTTGGGGCGTGAATCGCACCGTCGGCCAGATCTACGCACTGCTGTTCCTGGCGCCGCAGCCGCTCAACGCCGACGATATCGCCGAGGCCCTGGGCTTTTCGCGCTCGAACGTCAGCCTCGGGCTGAAAGAGCTGCAGTCCTGGCGCCTGGTCAGGCTGATGCATCAGGTGGGCGACCGCCGCGACTACTTCGAGACCCCCAAGGACGTCTGGGAAATCTTCCGCATCCTCATGGAAGAGAAGCGCAAGCGCGAAGTCGACCCCACCCTTACGCTCCTGCGCGACACGCTGCTGGAGTCGCCGTCCGGGCCCGACGAGGCTTACGCGCAACAACGAATGACCGAAATGCTGGAGCTCATCGAACTATCCACGGGGTGGTTCGATGAGGTTCAACGGCTGCCGCCCGAAACCCTGCAAAGCCTCATGAAACTTGGTTCCAAGGTGCAGAAGGTGTTGGGATTCGCCGGCAAATTGCGGGGCAAGGGCTGACCCGTCACGCCTCGATTTTTCAGGAAACCTCTATGAAGTTGTATGCAACGCCCCTAACATGGCGCGTCAGACGGCCTGGGAACCATGCCGGTTGCCGCAGCGCGTCGACGCCTTGGGAGCAGCCTCATGATTGATATCGATGTCGTGAATCTCTCGCGGTTCCAGTTCGCCGCGACCGTGCTCTACCATTTCATCTTTGTCCCGCTCACGCTTGGCCTGTCGTTCATCCTGGCCATCATGGAAAGCGTGTACGTCATGACCGGCCGCCCCATCTGGAAAAAGATGACGATGTTCTGGGGCACGCTGTTCGGCATCAACTTTGCGCTGGGCGTGGCGACCGGCGTGGTGATGGAGTTCCAGTTCGGCATGAACTGGTCCTACTACAGTCACTACGTGGGCGACATCTTCGGCGCGCCGCTGGCGCTCGAAGGGCTGATGGCGTTCTTCCTGGAAGCCACCTTCGTCGGCCTGTTCTTCTTCGGCTGGAACCGCATGTCCAAGGTCAGCCACCTGGCCGTGACCTGGCTGGTGGCCTTTGGCACCAACTTCTCGGCCCTGTGGATCCTGATCGCCAACGGCTGGATGCAGAACCCGGTCGGCGCGATCTTCAATCCGGACACGATGCGCATGGAAATGACCGACTTCGCCGCGGTCATCTTCAACCCTGTCGCGCAAGCCAAGTTCGTGCACACCGTCAGCGCCGGCTACGTGGCAGGCGCCATGTTCGTCATGTCGATCAGCGCCTGGTATCTGCTGCGCGGCCGCCATATCGACCTGGCCAAGCGCTCGATGGCGGTGGCCGCCAGCTTCGGCCTGGCCGGCGCGCTGTCGGTGGTCGTGCTGGGTGACGAAAGCGGTTACCTCACCACCGAACACCAGAAGATGAAGATCGCGGCCATGGAGTCCATGTGGCACACCGAGCCCGCGCCCGCATCGTTCAACCTATTCGCCATCCCGAACCAGGCCGAGCGCCGCAACGATTTCGCGATCGAGATTCCCTATGTCATGGGCATCATCGGCACGCGGTCGCTGACCACGCCGCTGCTGGGCATCAACGACCTGATCCTGCGCGCCGAGAATCGCATCCGCGACGGCCTCGTGGCCTATGAAGCCCTGCAGAAGATCCGCGCCAATCCCAAGGACGTCGATGCCCGCATGGTGTTCGACAAGACCTGGCCGGACCTGGGCTATGCGCTGCTCGTCAAGCGCCATGAGGAGGACCTCAGCAAGGTCACCGAGGCGCAGATCAAGCAGGCCGCGATCGATACCGTGCCGACCGTGGCGCCGCTGTTCTGGGCGTTCCGCATCATGGTCGCAGTGGGCATGTACCTGATCCTGTTCTTCGGCGTGGCGTTCTGGCTTGCGTCTCGCGGCCGCTTGGATAGCAGTCCCCGTCTGCTCAAGGTGGCGCTGTGGAGCCTGCCGCTGCCGTGGATCGCCATCGAAAGCGGCTGGTTCGTCGCCGAGTACGGCCGCCAGCCCTGGGTGATCGAAGGCGTGCTGCCCACGTATTACGCGGCATCGGGCCTCACGATCACCGACCTCGTCATCAGTCTGACGATCTTCCTGGTGCTGTACACGATCCTGCTCATCATCGGCGTGAAGGTCATGCTGCATGCCATCAAGGCCGGACCGAAATCCGACGGGCCGGCGCCGGGTGATGCCGCCGCCGATCCCGTCCACGCCGCCGTGCGCGCCTAAGGGGAGAAACGCAAATGGATACCCTTATTCCTTTCGACTACGGCACGCTGCGCGTGGTGTGGTGGGCGTTGATGGGCGCGTTGCTCATCGGCTTTGCCGTCATGGATGGCTTTGACTTGGGCGTGGCCGCGCTGTTGCCGGTGGTCGCCAAGACCGACGCCGAGCGCCGCATCGTGATTAACGTGGTGGGGCCGGTGTGGGAAGGCAACCAGGTCTGGCTCATCACCGCGGGCGGCGCCATCTTCGCCGCGTGGCCGTTGCTTTATGCCGCGTCGTTCTCGGGCTTTTACCTGGCGATGATGCTGGTGCTGCTTGCGCTGATTCTGCGGCCGGTCGGCTTCAAGTACCGCAGCAAGATGGAGGGCACGCGCTGGCGCAACCGCTGGGATGCCGTGCTGTGCTTCTCGGGCGTGCTGGCGTCGCTGGTGTTTGGCGTGGCCATGGGCAACGTCATCCTCGGCGTACCGTTCACGTATGACGCGGTGACGCTGCGTCCGATGTACGAAGGGCATTTCTTCCAGCTCTTCATGCCCTTCGCCTTGCTGGCAGGCGTACTGAGCGTGGTGATGTTGACCATGCACGGCGCGGTGCTGCTGGCCTGGCGCACGGATGATCCCGTGTCCTCGCGGGCGCGCAACTGGGGCCGGCTGTGCGCAATGCTCACCGCCGTGCTCTTCGTGGCCGGTGGCTTCTGGGTCGCGGGCGGCGTGCCGGGCCATGCGATCACCAGTGTGGTCGACCCGGCCGCGCCGTCGGACCCGATGCTCAAGTCCGTGTCGGTGCAGACCGGCGCCTGGATGGCCAACTACGCGAAGTGGCCGTGGATGTGGATCGCGCCCGCGCTGGGCGTGGCCGGCGCCTTGCTCGCGGGGCTGCTGCTGACCGTGCGCGCCAACATGCTGGCGTTCCTGTCGTCCTCGGCGTCCATCGCCGGCGTGATCCTGACGGTGGGCTTCTCGCTCTTCCCGTTCATCATGCCGTCCTCGCTCAATCCGAAGGCAGGCCTGACGGTATGGGACGGCTCGTCCAGCCATCTGACGCTGTGGATCATGGTGATCGCGGTTGCCGTATTCCTGCCCATCGTGACCCTCTACACCGCCTGGGTGTATCGCGTCATGCGCGGCAAGGTCACCCATGATTCGGTTGGCGATACGCCCAACTCGTACTGATAAAGGAACCAACACCATGTGGTATTTCTCATGGATCCTCGGCCTGGGCCTGGCGTGCGCTTTCGCCATTCTTAATGCGATGTGGTTCGAGTTGCGTGAAGGTCAGAGCCATGACCCGCGCGCCAGCCGCGGCGACGAGTGAGCGGCGGCGCAAGCAGCCTCGAGCACGACCCGTCGGCGTCCCTGCAGAAGCCGCCGCGCGAGCAGTCGCGGTGGCTGATGGGGCTGGCCCGGTCGGCGCGGTTTCCGCTCATTTTTGCGGGCGCCGCGCCGCTGGTAAGCGGCGTCTTGCTGGTCGTGCAGGCCTGGCTGCTTGCCAGGGTGCTCGATTCGGCGATCGTCGGCCATTTCCCGCGAGCTGAACTGCTGGGCAGCATCGCCGCCATCGCGGGGCTGATGCTGGTGCGCGCGTGCATCACGTGGGCCGGCGAGCGCGCCGGCGCGGATGCTTCCGAGCGCATCAAGCGCCACGTGCGCCAGTCCCTGTTTCAGCGGCTGGTGCAGAAAGGTCCTTACTGGAGCCGCGGCAAGGCGTCGGGTGAACTGGCGAGTGCGGTGGTCGACCAGGTGGAGGCGCTGGATGGCTTCTTTGCCAAGTACCTGCCCGCGATGGCCGCGGCCGCAATGCTTCCCGTGGCGTTTTCGGTGGTGCTGCTGCCGGTTGACGTGATTGCCGGCCTGGTGCTGTTGATCACCGCGCCGCTGATTCCGCTCTTCATGGCGCTGGTAGGGTGGGGCGCGCAAGGCGCCAGCCGCCGCCACTTGCGCGCCTTCGCTCGCCTGTCGGGCTTTTTTGCTGACCGGCTGCGCGGGCTGTCCACACTGAAGCTGTATGGACGCGCGCAGGCCGAGGCCCAGTCCGTCGTGGCGGCCAGCGATGCGCTGCGCCAGCGGACGATGTCGGTGCTGCGCATCGCGTTCCTGTCGTCGGCCGTGCTGGAATTCTTTGCCGCGCTGGGCGTGGCGGGCGTTGCCGTCTACATCGGCCTGACCTACCTGGGATTCCTGGACGTGCGCTGGTCGCCTCTGACCTTGCAGGCCGGGCTCTTCTGCCTGCTAATGGCGCCCGAGGTCTATGCCCCGCTGCGCCAGTTTGCGGCCCACTATCACGATCGCGCGACAGCGCTTGCCGCCGTGACGCAGATCGCCGTGCTGTTCGATGGCCTGCCGCAAGCCGAAGCCGAGGACACGTCCGCATTGCGCGGCCGGCCCGCGCACGCCGGCCAGGGCGCTGCGGTCGCCATCGGCGGTCTGCGCGTCGAGGCGCCGGGCCGTGGCCAGCCGGTGCTGGCGGATGCCGCTTTTGATCTGGCGCCGGGCGAACACGTGGCGCTGATGGGACCCAGCGGCGTCGGCAAATCCACATTCATCGAGGCCATCGCGCGTCTGCGGCCAGCCGACGGCGACATCCGCATCGATGGCCTGCCCCTGGCGCAATGGGATGAGGCCGCCTTGCGCCAGCGCGTGGCGCTGATCGGCCAGCGGCCGCAGTTGCTGGCCGGCTCAATCGCCGACAACATCCGGCTGGGGCAGCCGGGCGCCACGGATGTGCAGGTGCAGGACGCCGCGCGCCGCGCGTGCGTGCTGGAATTCACGCAGGACCTGCCGCAAGGCCTGGACACTGCGCTCGGCAGCCGCGGCCATGGTCTGTCCGGCGGGCAGGCTCAGCGCGTGGCGCTGGCCCGTCTGTTCCTGCGCGACCCCGGCCTGATTCTGCTGGACGAACCCACCGCCCATCTGGACGAAGCAACGCAGGCCCGCGTGCTGGACGAGATCCTGCAGTTTTCCGCCGGCCGCACCCTGGTGCTGGCGACGCATTCGCCCGCGGTGGCGGCAAGATTTGGCCGCGTGGCGCGCGTCGCCAACGGCACGGTAATAGACGCATGAAGAACCTGTTGTTGCTCCTGCCCCTGTACGCGCGCCGAAAAGGCGGGCTTTTGCTCGCATTGTTCTGCGCGCTGGCTACCGTTGCCGCTGGCGTGGGTCTGCTGGGCGTGTCGGGCTGGTTCCTGACCGGCGCGTTCCTGGCCGGCGCAGGCAGCGTCTTCAACCTGTTCGCGCCTTCCGCGCTGGTGCGCGGGCTGTCGTTCCTGCGCATCGTGTCGCGCTACGCCGACCGCGTGGTCGGGCATGCCGCCACCTTGCGTCTGCTGGCGGATCTGCGCGCCATGGTGTTCGCGGCGCTGATCCGGCTGACACCGCGCCAGTTGGCGCGTTATCGAAGCGGCGACCTGGTCGCCCGCATGACGAATGACGTCGACGCGCTGGATACGGTCTTTCTGTTTGTGCTCGCGCCGCTGGCCACCGCAATCATTGCCGGCGCGGTGCTCACCGCCGTGCTGGGGCAATGGGTGCCCGCCGCGGCGCTGGTCTTTGCGTTGGCGCTGCTGACGGCGTGCGCGGTGGTGCCGTTGTGGCTGTTGCGCGCGGCGCGCAAGCCCGGCGTGGCAGCACAGGAAAGCGCGGCAGGGCTGCGCGCCGCCACGCTGGACGCGGTGGACGGCCACGCGGACATGGTCGCGCTGCATGCGCAGGACCAGACGTTGGCGCACTTCGAGTGCCTGTGCGAAGCCAGCGCCCTGGCGCGGCGCAGTCAGGCGCGGGTGGCTGTGCGCGGGCAATGGTTCCTGCAGGTGGCCGCGGGCGCCGCGGTGATGGCGCTGCTGTGGTTCGGTCTGGCCGAGCATGAGGCGGGGCGGATCGAAGGCCCCGTCCTGGCCGGCCTGCTGCTGGCCGTCATCGGCATCTTCGAGGTTGCGGGCCCCATCATGCGCGGCGCTTCCCGGATGGGATCCGCGATATCGGCAGCCGCGCGCATCCGAGAGATCACGCAATGCGAACCCGACATGCAGGATCCGGTTGTGCCGCGCCCGCTGCCCAATCACGGGGCGCTGGAACTGGAAGGCGTGCGCTTTGCCTACCCGGCGCGCGCGGCTGGCGACAGCGCGCCGGTGCTGCAGGACATCAACCTGCGCATCGAACCGGGTGAACGCGTGGCGATCGTGGGTGCAAGCGGCGCGGGCAAGTCCACGCTGCTGCATCTGATCCTCAGGCTGGAGGATCCGCAGGGTGGACACGTGCGGTTCGGCGGTTGCGATGCTCGCGAATGCGCGCAGGCGGACTGGCATCGGCGGATCGTTCTGCTGTCGCAGGATGCGCCCGTGTTCCTGGGCACGCTGCGCACCAATCTATTGATCGGCGATGCCACAGCCGACGATGCGGCCCTGTGGCGCGCCTTGGATGCGGCAAGGCTCGGCGAATTCGTGCGCGGCCTGCCCGACGGCCTGGACACGTGGGCGGGCGAGACGGGCTCGCAGTTGTCGGCCGGACAGGCGCGGCGCCTGTGCCTGGCCAGAGCCTTGCTGGCGCCTGCCGCGGTCATCGTGCTGGACGAGCCGACCGCGGGACTGGACGCCGCGGCTGAAGCCGCGTTCTTCGCGGACCTGGAACAGGCGGTGCGCGGGCGCACGGTTGTGCTGGCCACGCATGCGGCGTTGCCTGAAGGCGCGGTGCATCGTTGCCATGTGTTGCGTGACGGGCAATTGCATGACATGTCATCGCGCGCGGCAATCCTGGCTTAAGCGCGGCGGCGCGGTTATAGTTCGCCTTGCTTCAATTCTTCAGGGCCGTATCCATGCAGACCGACAACGCCGAGTTCATCCGGCGCACCATCCGCAGCGTTCCGGACTGGCCCCAACCCGGTGTCACGTTCCGCGATATCACGCCGGTGCTGCAGGACCCCCGTGCGTTCCGTGTCCTGATCGATCTCTTCGTCTATCGCTACATGCGCCAGCGCCTGGATCTGGTGGCGGGCGTGGACGCGCGCGGCTTCATCGTGGGCAGCGTGCTGGCTTATGAACTGAACCTGGGGTTCGTGCCCGTGCGCAAGAAGGGCAAGCTGCCCTATCGCACGGTGGCCGAGGAATACTCGCTGGAATACGGCAATGCCGCCGTCGAGATGCACACCGATTCGGTCCGCACGGGCCAGCGCGTCCTGCTGGTGGACGACCTGATCGCCACCGGCGGCACCATGCTCGCGGCCATCAAGCTGCTGCAGCGCCTGGGCGCCAACGTGGTGGAAGCGGCCGCCATCATCGACCTGCCGGATCTCGGCGGTTCCGCCAAGGTGGCCGCCACCGGCACGCCGCTCTACACGGTCTGTCAGTACGGCGCGGACACGACGCCGTAACTCGACGCCGTCCCTGACGACTTCCCTGGCTTACGCGTCGGACAGGCGAGGCTGGATGAAATCCAGAAACGCCTTCGTCTTGGCGGGCAGCATGCGCGAAGGCAGCAGCGCAAACAAGGGCAGGGGAGTCAGGCTCCATTCCGGCAACACGCGAACCAGGCCCGTCTGCTTGATGGCGCGCTCCATCGCATCAAACACCAGCAGCGGCGTGATGCCCAGCCCTTGGCCGGCCAATCGCCCCAGCATCCCAACGTTATTGGCCGACAGACGGCCAGATACTTGCACGCGCTCGACCTTGTCGCCCGAATGGAGCATCCAGAAGGATGACTCCTCGCGCATGGTCGGGCGCAGGCATTCGTGGTGCGTCAGGTCCGCCGGCACACGCGGTTCGCCGTGGCGGGCCAGGTATTCCGGCGACGCATAGAGCTGGTGCGCCATCAGCACGATCTTGCGCGAGATGAGGCTGGAATCGGGCTGTTGCCCGAAGCGCAGGATCAGGTCGAACGGATTGCTGATGGGATCGATCGGGCGCATGCTCAGGTCAAAGTCGCACTCGATGTCGGGATGCTGCTCGCGGAATTCGCGGATCACGGCGGGCAGGAACAATTGCGCAAGACTGGTGGGCAGCGAGATCCGCAGGCGGCCCTTGGGCTGCACGGCCATGTCCAGCAATTGGTCATGGGCGATGCGCGCCTCTTCGACGATGTGCCGGCAGCGTTCGAAATAAATGGCGCCCGCTTCGGTCAGGTCGATCTTGCGGGTGCTGCGATTGAGCAGCCGCATGCCAACGCTGCGTTCCAGCTCACTGACCCGGCGCGACAGCGTGGAGGTCGGGATATTCAGGGCTTCGGCGGCGTGGCTGAAGTTCTTGCGCTTGGCGACCTCGACGAATAGCGCGATGTCGTTAAGCTGGATGTCCATGAATGCCCTCGAGACTCAAATTTCCATTTCTGGCAGATTCGTATCATAAATGGAATTATTGTCCCGCCAGTAGAAATGTCTATTTCTCCACCTTGCACAACAGGGCCCTTGCGTGGCGCGTTGCGATTGCGTTACCTAGCTTGCGGGAAACTGAATGGCGGCAAGGGCCTTCACCATAGTGCATGCGCACGCAAAGGCCTTCATGCGCGGCGCCCGCCGCGGATACGACTTGCAATTGTCCCATCCGTGCAAATATGTTCACCAAATTAAGGGTTTTTACTAGGCGCTAATAACCAGATACTTCGTCCCAGCAATCAAATTGTCATATCGAATGCCGCCAACCCGGCGCAAGACGATGTGCAACGTTTAGGATGGAGTCATCAAAATGAAAGCCCTAGCAACCGCACTCATGGTTACCGCTACCCTCGTCGGCATGTCCGCCGCTCACGCCGATGGCAAGACGCGTGAACAGGTCCAGCAGGAACTGCAAGCCGCCAAGGCCGCCGGCACCGTCACCTTTGGCGAGCTGGACTATCCGCCCGCCGTCGCCCAGACCACCAGCCTGTCGCGCGAACAGGTGCAGCAGGAACTGCAAAGCGCCAAGGCCGCAGGCCAGGTGACGAGCGCCGAACTGGATTACCCGCCCAAGGCCGTGGCGCAGACCGCCGGCAAGAGCCGTGCAGAAGTCCGCCAGGAATTGGCCGACGCCAAGGCGCGCGGCGAATACACGTTTGGCGAACTGGACTACCCGCCCAAGGGCCGCTGAGTTCCAGCGCCGGCGCACCGCGCCGCCCGGCAGGTCACCGAAAGAACCCCTTGTGACGCCGAGGGGTTTTTTTGCGCCTCGCGTTTTTGTCGCCTGCCGAAACAGTGTGGCGTTTACGCCGCAAAAATTATTCCGCCTGCGCCACATGTGTTGGCGGTGGGCATGGCGCCGAACGCCGCATCCGGCCTTACTGTCCCGTGATGCGAGCAATGATTCATATTTGAGATCAAGGCCTTAGCAAGCGTTTTGGATCAAGCCGGGGCTTCAGCTTCGCGTCATTATCCCAACCATGGAAAGTAGTTCGTCGAAATCCGGGTTACTACGAACTGCTACAAGCCGGACACTACGCCCAGTGCATCGCCGCTCGATTCAACGTTGCGGCATGCGAGGGCTCGCGGTGTTTGCCGGCGCCCCGCAATGCGCCTTTCATCTCGCCATTTTGGGGATTCAAATGAAGAAGACGTTTTTGGCCGTCGCGTTGCTGACCGGCTTTGCCGGCGCCGCGCAGGCCGCCGATTCCGTGACGCTGTACGGCTTGATCGATGCTGGCCTCGGCTACGAAAAAGTGAAGTTCAAGGGCAACTCGCAAAGCCGTATCGGTGCGGTTCAGGGCGTGAGCAGCGGTTCGCGCTTTGGCCTGCGCGGCACGGAAGATCTGGGCGACGGCCTGCGCGCCGTGTTTACGCTGGAAGGCGGCTTTGGTCCCCTGAACGGCAACTCGCTGCAGAACGACCGCCTGTTCGGCCGCCAAGCAACGGTTGGCCTGGACAGCGATTCGTGGGGCCGTCTGGAATTCGGCCGTCAGACGAACCTGGCGTCGAAGTACTTCGGCTCGATCGACCCGTTCTCGATCAGCTACAACAACGCCAACATGGGTACCACGTTCGGCAGCGCCAACACGATGCGCCTGGACAACATGGTCCTGTATCAAACCCCGAGCCTGGGCGGTTTGAAGGTCGGCCTCGGCTACGCGTTCAGCGCGGACGACACCGTCACGGATACGACGCAGAAGGGCTTCGCCACGGGCGACAACAACCGCGTGATCACCGCCGGTGTGCAATACGTCAACGGCCCGCTGAACCTGGCGGCTGCTTACGACCGCTTCAATCCGTCCAACGACCGCGTTGGCGGCAAGGACGCGGCGCGCATCCAGGAATACATCGTCGGCGGTTCGTACGACTTTGAAGTCGTGAAGGTCGCGGCTGCGTTCGGTCAGACCCGCGACGGCTGGTTCGTCGGTCAGAACATGGGCACCACGCCCGACGGCATGAACAAGCTGGGTTCGTTCAAGCTGGCTGATGGTTTCCGCGCCAACTCGTACATGATCGGCGCCACTGTGCCGCTGGGCCGCCACGCCGTGTTCGGTTCGTGGCAGCGCGCCACCGCCAGCAACGACAAGCTGACGGGCGACGACGCGACGTTCAACGTGTACAGCCTTGGCTACACGTACGACTTCACCAAGCGCACGAACCTGTACGCGTACGCCTCGTATGGCGACAACTACGCGTTCCAGCACGACGCGACCGACACGGCTGTCGCCGTCGGCCTGCGTCACCGTTTCTAAGCAACGGGACGTCCGGCTGAACCTTGCTGAATGTGCGGGCCATTCTCCGTGGCCCGCTGAGTGACAGCGAACCCCCCCTAGATCGGGTTCAGCCGGGCGCGCCTCGCGCACAGAAGGGAAGGGCCTCCGCAAGGAGGCCCTCTCGCATTCAGGACACCTGAATCCCGCCCGTTACAGGAAAAGCTTGTACGCCGGGTTGTCGGTTTCGTTCCAATGCGGATAGCCCAGTTCCGCCACGAAGTTGCGGAACTGCTTCTTGTCCGCCGGCGGCACCTGGATGCCGATCAGGATGCGGCCATAGTCCGCGCCCTGGTTGCGGTAATGGAACAGGCTGATGTTCCAGTCGGGATTCATCGCGTTCAGAAAGCGCATCAGCGCGCCCGGCCGCTCGGGGAACTCAAAGCGGTACAGCAGTTCGTTGCGCGCCAGCGCCGAGCGGCCGCCCACCATGTGCCGCAGGTGGGTCTTGGCCATTTCGTCGTGGGTCAGGTCCAGCGTGTCGAACCCGTGGCGGCGGAAGTTCGCCGCGATCTTGTCGGGTTCCGCGGCGGAAGAGACCTGGATGCCGACGAACACGTGGGCACGGTCCGCATCCGAGATGCGGTAGTTGAATTCGGTGACGCTGCGTTCGCCCACCAATTCGCAGAAGCGTCGAAAGCTCCCGCGCTGCTCGGGCATGGTGACGGCGAACACGGCCTCGCGCATTTCGCCGACCTCGGCGCGCTCGGACACGAAGCGCAGCCGGTCGAAGTTCATGTTGGCGCCGCACGCAATGGCCACCAGCGTCTTGTTCTTCAGGTGGTGTTCGGCAACGTACTGCTTGGCGCCCGCCACGGCCATGGCGCCGGCCGGCTCCAGCACGCTGCGCGTGTCCTGAAAGACGTCCTTGATGGCGGCGCAGATCGCATCGGTGTTGACCACCACGTAATCGTCCACGTACTTGCGCGCCAGCTTGAAGGTTTCAGCGCCCACCATCTTGACCGCCGTGCCGTCCGAGAACAGGCCCACGTCGTTCAACTGAACGCGCCGGCCCGCGCGCACGCTGCGCAGCATGGCATCGGAGTCCTCGGTCTGCACGCCGATGATCTTGATCTCGGGCCGCAACTGCTTGATGTAGGCCGCCACGCCGGCGATGAGGCCGCCGCCGCCGATCGCCACGAAGATCGCGTCGATGTGACCGGGATGTTGGCGCAGGATTTCCATGCCCACGGTGCCCTGACCGGCGATCACGTCGGGATCGTCGAAGGGATGGACGAAGGTCAGCTTTTCTTTCTTTTCCAGCACCTGCGCATGCGCGTAGGCGTCCGAAAAGCTTTCGCCGGCCAGCACGACTTCGCCGCCAAGGCGGCGCACGGCGTCGATCTTGACCTGAGGGCTGGTCGTGGGCATGACGATCACGGCGCGGCAGCCCAGGCGGGCGGCCGCCAGGGCGACGCCCTGCGCGTGGTTGCCGGCCGAGGCCGCGATGACGCCGCGATTGCGCGCCGCCGGAGCGAGGTTGGCCATCTTGTTGTACGCGCCACGCAGCTTGAAGCTGAACACCGCCTGCGTATCCTCGCGCTTGAGCAGCATCGTGTTCGACATCCGCTGCGACAGCAGGGGCGCTGCCTCGAGCGGGGATTCGACCGCGACGTCGTAAACCTTGGAAGTCAGGATGCGTTTCAGATAATCAGTGGACATGGACCGCGCGACAGGGCAAGAGTGGGGACTGGCCTGGATTATTGCAGGGAATGCGTGTCGCCTTCCGGGTTTCCCGCGGCTACACTGCCGCAACCATGGAAGAAAGTCTCTTATCCGCAGTTCATTGGCTCTTGGGGGTGCTGGCGCTGCCCTCGGTGGGCCTGTCGGCCATCTTCACCGTTTCGCTCGTGTCCGCGACGCTGCTGCCGCTGGGCTCCGAGCCGGCGGTGTTCGGCTACATCAAGCTTTCGCCGGACATGTTCTGGCCCGCCATCCTGGTGGCCACCGCAGGCAATACCGTGGGCGGGGCCATCAGCTACGCCATGGGCCTGGGCGCCGAGAAGGCGGTCGAGCGCTGGAAGGAAAAGCACCCCCATCCGCATCCCGATGCGACGGAAGGCGGCCGCATGCGCGGGCGCTGGAACGAGCGCGCCCATGACTGGCTGCACCGGATGGGACCGCCTGCGCTGCTGTTGTCCTGGTTGCCCGCCGTGGGCGATCCCCTGTGCGCGGTTGCCGGCTGGCTCCGTCTGCCGTTCTGGCCCTGCGTTTTCTACATGGCCATCGGCAAATTCATGCGCTATCTGTTCATGACCGCCGGGCTGCTCTGGTTCTTTCCCGGAAAAATCTAGCCCTGACACCGGTCTTAAACGGGGACGTTACATACCGTCCCCGTCGCGCTTTTGGACGCCTTTCCAGACTTATTAGGGGTCAAGTCGGGACAATGGCATAAAATACTTTTTTAAGGGCCCCCTTCTTGCCGCCATGAACGCCCCACTCGCCAGCCACATCTTGAACGGGGCGATGCCGCCCGCCGCACCCGCGCGATTGCGCGAAATCCCCTACAACTACACGTCGTTTTCCGACCGCGAAATCGTGGGCCGGTTATTGGGTGAAGACGCCTGGAGCCTGCTGAGCGACCTGCGCGGCGAACGGCGCACCGGCCGCTCCGCCCGGATGCTGTATGAAGTGCTGGGCGACATCTGGGTCGTGCGCCGCAATCCGTATCTGCAGGACGACCTGCTCGACAATCCCAAGCGCCGCAAGCAGCTCATTGAAGCGCTGCATCACCGCCTGGGCGAAATCGACAAGCGCCGCGACCCCAGCGCGCCGGCTGAAGCCGGCCACGATCCGCATCGCGACGAAAAGGTCGTCGGTCTGCTGGCCCGCGCGCGTTCCGCCATCGCTGCCTTTGAAGGCGAATTCGACCAGACGGCCATGATGCGCAAGCAGGCGCAGAAGGTGCTGGGCCGCATCACGGCGCGCGACAACATCAAGTTCGACGGCCTGTCGCGCGTATCGCACGTAACGGACGCGACCGACTGGCGCGTGGAGTATCCCTTCGTCGTGCTGACGCCCGACTCCGAGGACGAGATCGCCGCGCTGGTCACCGCCTGTATTGAACTGGGCCTGACCATCGTGCCGCGCGGCGGCGGCACCGGCTACACCGGCGGCGCCATTCCGCTCACCTGGAAGTCGGCGGTCATCAACACCGAAAAATTCGACAAGCTGGGCAAGGTCGAGTCCTGTATTTTGCCCGGGCTCACCGAGCCCGTTGCGGTCATCCACGCCGGCGCCGGCGTGGTCACCAAGCGCGTGTCCGAGGCGGCCGAGGCGGCCGGCTTTGTGTTCGCCGTGGACCCGACGTCCGCCGAGGCCTCGTGCGTGGGCGGCAACATCGCCATGAACGCCGGCGGCAAAAAGGCCGTGCTGTGGGGCACCGCGCTGGACAACCTCGCCTGGTGGCGCATGGTCGATCCGGACGGCAACTGGCTGGAAGTCACGCGCCTGGACCACAACATGGGCAAGATCCATGACGTGGAGCTGGCCCGCTTCGAGCTCAAGTGGTTCGACGGCAAGGGCAAGCCCGGCGAGCGCCTGCTCAAGACCGAAACGCTGGAAATCCATGGCCGCGTGTTCCGCAAGGAAGGCCTGGGCAAGGACGTCACCGACAAGTTCCTGGCGGGTCTGCCCGGCATCCAGAAAGAAGGCTGCGACGGTCTCATCACGTCGGCGCGCTGGGTGCTGCACCGCATGCCGCGCCACACGCGCACCGTCTGCATGGAATTCTTCGGGCAGGCACGCGACGCCATCCCGTCGATCGTCGAGGTCAAGGGCTACCTGGACGGCGAAGGCAAGGCGCGCGGCGCCATCCTGGCCGGCCTGGAGCACCTGGACGAACGCTATCTGCGCGCGGTGGGCTACGCCACCAAGAGCAAGCGCGGCGTGCTGCCCAAGATGGTCCTGATCGGCGACATCGTCGGCGATGACGACGACGCGGTGGCCGCGGCCGCCAGCGAAGTCGTTCGTCTGGCCAACACGCGCCACGGCGAGGGCTTTGTCGCCGTCAGCCCCGAGGCGCGCAAGAAATTCTGGCTGGACCGCTCGCGCACCGCCGCGATCGCGCGTCACACCAACGCCTTCAAGATCAACGAAGACGTCGTGATCCCGCTGCCCCGCATGGGCGAATACACGGATCACATCGAGCGCATCAACATCGAACTGTCGACCAGCAACAAGCTCAAGCTGCTGGGCGAGCTGGATGCCTACCTGTGCACGCCGCTGCCGGTCGGCAAGATCGACGACGCCGACATCGAAACCACGCGCGCCGAGGTGCTGGCTGAGCGCACGCGTCAGGCGATCGAATTGATCGCCGCGACGCGCCAGCGCTGGCAGTGGCTGCTGGACAATCTGGACCTGCCGCTGGGCGACGCGCTGCCGCAGCTCGAAGGCCTTGGCCTGGGCGAGCTTCACGCCACGCTGACCGCACGCCTGGCCGCACAACCCGCCGCCCGCGTCTTCGACGTGGTGCAGGACCGCACCATCCGCGTGTCGTGGAAGGCCGAAGTGCTGGCCGGCCTGCAGCGCGCCTTCTCGGGCGCGGCCTATAAGAAGATCGTCGACGAGCTCGTCGCCATCCATGGCCGCGTGCTCAAGAGCCGCGTGTTCGTCGCGCTGCACATGCACGCCGGCGATGGCAACGTGCACACCAACATTCCGGTCAACTCGGACGACTACGGAATGCTGGGCGAGGCGCATGCCGCCGTCGAGCGCATCATGCAGATCGCGCGCGACCTGGACGGCGTAATTTCGGGCGAGCACGGCATCGGCCTGACCAAGTACGAGTTCCTGACCGAAGCCGAACTGGCCCCGTTCCAGGACTACAAGCGGCGTGTGGACCCCAACGGCCACTTCAACGCCGGCAAGCTCATGCCCGGCGCGGACCTGCGCCACGCCTGGACGCCCAGCTTCAACCTGATGGGCCACGAGTCGCTGATCATGCAGCAGAGCGACATCGGCGCCATCTCGGAGTCGATCAAGGACTGCCTGCGCTGCGGCAAGTGCAAACCCGTGTGCGCCACCCACGTGCCGCGCGCGAACCTGCTGTATTCGCCCCGCAACAAGATCCTGGCGACGTCGCTGCTGGTCGAGGCCTTCCTGTACGAAGAACAGACCCGTCGCGGCGTCAGCCTGAAGCACTGGGAAGAGTTCGAGGACGTGGCCGACCACTGCACCGTCTGCCACAAGTGCTACAACCCCTGTCCGGTCGATATCGACTTCGGCGACGTGTCGATGAACATGCGCGCCGTGCTGCGCCGCATGGGCCGCAAGTCGTTCAATCCGGGCACGGCCAGCGCCATGTTCTTCCTGAACGCCAAGGATCCGGCCACCATCAACGCCACCCGCAAGGCGATGGTGGGCGTGGGCTACAAGGTGCAGCGCGCCGCGCACGACCTGTTCTCTGGCCTGGTCAAGAAGCAGACCGCCAAGCCGCCGGCCACGGTGGGCAAGCCGCCGCTGCGCGAGCAGGTGGTGCACTTCGTGAACAAGAAGATGCCCGGCGGATTGCCCAAGCAGGCCGCGCGCAAGCTGCTGGATATCGAAGACGCGAACTACGTGCCGATCATCCGCGACCCGAAGGCCACCACGGCCGACACGGAAGCGGTGTTCTATTTCCCGGGCTGCGGTTCCGAACGCCTGTTCTCGCAGGTCGGCCTGGCCACGCAGGCGATGCTGTGGCATGCGGGCGTGCAGACCGTGCTGCCGCCGGGTTACCTGTGCTGCGGCTATCCCCAGCGCGGCAACGGCATGACCGACAAGGCCGAGCAGATCATCACCGACAACCGGGTGCTGTTCCATCGCGTGGCCAACACGCTGAACTACCTGGACATCAAGACCGTGGTGGTCAGTTGCGGCACGTGCTACGACCAGCTTGCCGGGTATGAGTTCGAAAAGATTTTCCCGGGCTGCCGGCTGATCGACATCCACGAATACCTGCTGGAAAAGGGCATCAAGCTGGAAGGCGCCAAGGGCGTGCGCTACATGTACCACGACCCCTGCCACACGCCGATGAAACTGCAGGAGCCCATGAAGACGGTCCGCGCGCTGGTGGGCGATGGCGCGGTCAAGAGCGACCGCTGCTGCGGCGAGTCCGGCACGCTGGCGGTCAGCCGTCCCGACATTTCCACGCAGGTGCGCTTCCGCAAGCAGGAAGAACTGCTCAAGGGTGACGCCGCGATGCGCAGCGACGGCTTCACGGGCGACGTGAAGGTCCTGACTTCGTGCCCGTCGTGCTTGCAGGGCCTGTCGCGCTACGAAGGCGACACCAAGATGGAGGCCGACTACATCGTGGTCGAGATGGCCCGCCACATCCTGGGCGAAGGCTGGATGGAAGACTACGTGCGCCGTGCGAACGCGGGCGGGATCGAACGGGTCCTGGTGTAGGCGTCAGCACGCGCCAAACAGAAACCGCGGCCAGCGATGGACGCGGTTTTTTTTGTGCTTCCGGGCAGCGGGCGTCGCGTGTTCAGCCGGGTCGCATAGACCTCTTGAAACGCCAAAAACCGATCCCATACTCGGACTGAAGCGATCAGACCTGCGGTCGCCGGCATCGCGGCTGTGATGGGTCTGCGTCGGTCCCTTTTTTCGTTCGAGGAGATCTTCATGAGCAACTTTCCCTTCAACGATAGTGGCTTTGCCAGCGCGTTCGACGCGATCCAGGAACACATGGGCCGCGTGCTGCGCAATGCCGGCGTGCCTGCCGCCTTGCGGGCCACGCCGCAGGCGTACTTTCCGCCAGTCAACGTGGGCGTGTCGGGCGATTCCATAGAAGTCGTGGCCTTTGTGCCCGGGATGGAACCCGAAGGCCTGAACGTGTCCATCGAGAAGAGCCTGCTGACCATCAGCGGCGAACGCAAGCCGCAGGCGCTGCCCGAAGGCGCCCGTTATTACGCGCGGGAACGCACGCAGGGCCGCTACACGCGCATCATCGAACTGCCCGCGGACGCGGATCCCGACAATGTGCAGGCGCGTTATACGGATGGCTGCCTGGCCATTTCCATCAAGCGCCGCGAATCGGCCAAGCCGCGCACCGTGACCGTGCAGTGACCCGCTAACGCAACCGCATAGGAGTATCGATCATGAATGAACGCAAAGACCTGACCGTGCCCGCCGAAGCGGCCGTTTCCGAGAAGCGCGACGGGCGCAGCGTGACCGTGCCAACCGTGGATATCTTCGAGGACAAGGAAGGCATCACGCTGCTGGCGGACCTGCCCGGCGTGTCCAAGGAAAGGCTGCGCATCAACGTCGAGGCCGACGTGCTGCAGATAGAAGGCGAAGCCTCGGTCGACACGCCGAGCGACCTGCGGCTGGTGCTGGGCGAAATGCGTGCGCCGCTCTATCGCCGGTCGTTCCGGCTGGGGCAGGAGTTTGACCGCGCGCAGATCAGCGCCAGCCTGAAGCAGGGCCTCCTGACGCTGCGCATCCCGCGCGTGCGTGAGGCACAGCCGCGGCAGATTCCTGTAGTGGCTGGCTGATCCGGGCATCAGGGCGTCATTTGCGACCCAGGTGTCAGACACCCGTTGAGATGGCGTCACAATTTGACGACCGTCTCCGCCGGGTGTCTGACACCGTCCCAAGCACGCCCACGAAAAAGCCGCAGTCGACTGACCGCGGCTTTTTGCCTTGCCGGATGACGCCGGAGCGATCACTCCAGCTTGATGTTCGCCTTCTTGATGACGTCCGCCCAGGCGCTGCGCTCCTGATCGGCATACGTTTTGAAGTCCTGCGCCGACATCGGCATGGGGATGACGCCCATGTCCAGCATCTTCTGCGACACCGCGGGCGACTTGAGCGTGGCGTCCAGATCGGCGGACAGCTTCTTCACCACCGCTTCAGGCAGACCGGCCGGGCCAACCAGGCCTTGCCAGGCGTAGGCCGTGAAGTTGGCGACGCCCTGTTCGGCCATCGTCGGGACATCCGGCAGCACCGTCACGCGTTCGGGCGTGGCGGCGGCCAGTACGCGCAGCTTGCCGGCCTTGACGTTGGGCAGGCCCGAGCCCAGATCGATGAACATCATGTCCACCTGGCCGCCCAGCAGATCCTGGATGGCGGGCGCGGCGCCCTTGTAGGGGACGTGCAGGACGTTAGCGCCGGTGCGCTGCTTGAACAGCTCCAGCGCCAGGTGATGCGGCGAGCCCGCGCCGGCGGAGGCCGACGTCAGCTTGCCCGGTTCCTTCTTGGCCGCGGCTAGCACGTCTTCGACCGTCTTGTACGGCGAGTTGACGTTCACGGCCAGCAGCAGCGGGAACTTGGCGATGCCGCCGATGTAGGTGAACTTGGCGGGGTCGTAGGACAGCTTGGCGTACAGCGACGAATTGAACGCCAGCGTGCCGGAGTCGGCGGTGCCCACCAGGTAGCCATTCGGTTCCGCCTGGGCGATGGCCGTGGCGCCGATGATCGTGCCGGCGCCCGGACGGTTCTCGACCACGATGGTCTGGCCGAGCGTCTTTTCCAGGCTGCTCGCGACCGTGCGTGCGACCACGTCGGTGCCGCCGCCGGCGGGGTAGGGAACGATCCAGCGGACCGGTTGCGTGGGCCAGGATTGGGCTGCGGCCGCGGTGGCGGCCAGCGACAGGGCGGCAAGCGCCAGCAGGCGCTTTGCGTGCTTGTGCATGAAGTGTCTCCTCGTGCGGGGTATCGTGAGCGCGGCGTCCGCGTGTTGATCGACGTCAACTTTCGCCGCATTTTTTGCGTCGCTATTATGCCTCGCGCCTACGCAAAAAGGGGCCCGTGCATTGGGCCCCTTCCGCTCACCGCCCGTCTGCCCTATTGCGGGTCGGGATAATGCCGTGCGCCGAAGATGGCCGAACCGATGCGGACCTCCGTCGAGCCTTCCTCGATAGCCAGTTCAAAGTCGCCGCTCATGCCCATCGACAGGCGATCCAGCGACACGCCGGGAATGTTCTCCCGGACCAGTCCATCCCGCAGCTCGCGCAGCGCGCGAAAGCACGCGCGGACTTCGTTTGCATCAGGCGAGTTGACCGCAAGGGTCATCAGGCCCTGCACGCGCAGCGTCGGGTATTCCGAGGCAATGCGGCGCAGGAACGGGGATACCTCCTGGGGCTCCATGCCGAACTTGCTGGGCTCGGACGAGGTCTTGACCTGCACCAGCACGTCCAGGGTGCGACCCTCATTTTGGAGACGCCGGTGCAGGGCGTCGGCCAGCTCCACGCGGTCCAGGGATTGCACTTCGGCGGCGTCGCGGGCGGCGTCCTTGGCCTTGTTGGTCTGCAGGTGGCCGATCAGCACCCATTGCAGCCCGTCGCCTTCGAACGCGGCGGCCTTCTGGCGGATCTCTTGTGTCTTGTTTTCGCCAAAGCGCTTCAGGCCCAGCGCCATCGCCTCGCGGATGGCGTCCTCGCCAAAGGTCTTGCTGACGGGAAGCAAATTCACGCTGCCGGGGGCGCGGCCCGCGCGCTCGCAGGCCTCTCGGATGCGTTGCTGGATCTGGGCGAGGCGCCCGGCCATGGTGTCTTCGGCGGTCATGCGGTTCTCTGGCAAAAACAGGAAGTCCCATAGTGTAGGACGTGTTTCGGGCCTGCTGCCGCACGGGTATCCGCCGCCTTCAAACCCGCCGTTGACCCTGTCTGATTGGCAGGCTTAGAATTTGCGGAGATTTGTTTATATTTCAAAGTTCTATGCCGTCCGGCGCCGCCCATTCGGGCGACACGTTTCCCTCCTACTCAGCCCCCACGCCATGTCCAGTGCAGCGCCCGAATACGTCTTTGCCACGCCCTTCCTGAATCCCCCCGCCTCGCCCATCCGATCGCTCATGCCCTACGCCATGCGTCCGGGCACCATTTCGCTGGCCGGCGGCTATCCGGCCCAGGAATTGTTCGACGTCGACGGCTTGTCGATCGCTTCGTCGCAGGTCACGGCCCGGCTGGGCGCTTGCCTGCAATATTCCAACATCGACGGCCAGGCCAGCCTGCGGCACGAGCTGGCGCGCCTGTCCGCGGCGCGCGGCCTGCACTGCAATGCCGACACGGAACTGGTTGTGACGGGCGGCTCGCAGCAGGCGCTGGCGCTCTTGACCCGCGTGATGCTGCAGCCGGGCGACCACGCCATCATCGAGTCGCCGGCGTTCCCGAACTCCGTGCAGGCCTTGCGCTACACGGGCGCCACGGTGCATACCGTGCCGTCGGGCCCCGATGGCATCGACGTGGACGCGCTGGACGAACTGGCATCGCGCGTGAAACCCAAGATGGTGTGCGTCGTCGCCACGTTCTCGAATCCCTGCGGCGCCACCCTGACGCGCGAGCGCCGGCTGCGCTTGCTGGAGCTGGCCGTCAAGCACCGCTTCCTGATCGTCGAGGACGACCCCTACAGCGAACTGCGCTTTGCCGGCGAAGCCGTGCCGCCCATCGCGGCGCTGGCCGAGGGCGAAGCCCGCCACTGGGCGGTGTACATGGCCAGCATGTCCAAGACGATGGCGCCCGCGCTGCGCATCGGCTGGCTGGTCGCGCCGCCCGAGATCCGCCGCCGCTGCGTTGGCGCCAAGGCGGCTGACGACATGGCGTCCTCGGCCTGGATCCAGGAAATCGTCGCCCAATATCTGGCCAACGGCCGCTACGACGAACACGTGCCGCGCATCCGCGCCGCCTATGGCCTGCGCTGCGCTGCCATGGCCGACGCGCTGGCGCGGGAGCTCGACGGCCGCATCACGTTCAGCAAGCCCGAGGGCGGCATGTTCTTCTGGGCGCGGCTGACGGGCGATGTGGATGCGACGCGTCTCTTGCCCTACGCCATCGAGCACGAGGTGGTCTATGTGCCCGGCAAGGCGTTTTACGCCGACGCGGCGAAGGCGGATCTCTTCGCCATGCGCATGTCGTTTGCCACCATGAACGAAAGCCAGATCGCGCAGGGCATGGTCCGCCTGGGCCGCGCGCTGGACGCGTGCCAGGCCAACGAACCGGTGTCGATCTCGCTGGCGGCTTGACGGCGCGCAGCGCCACGCCCGCCCCGCATTGCTATCCTTTCTGCGCAGGCCGCCGGCACCCGCCGGCGGCATACCTAAATAAGCGCTCGTTATTTGGCGGGGGCGCTTCATGTCTATAAGCTTCTTGCCTTGGCGGGCTTTCGCGCCCGGTAGCAGAAAGGAATTGAGGTCATGAACATTGCAAAAGGGTTGGTGGGCGCGGCGCTCTTGATGGCGGCAGCGCAGGGCGCGCAGGCGGCAACGCTGGACGTCGTGAAACAGCGCGGCGCCGTGGCTTGCGGCACGACCACGGGTTTTGCGGGTTTTTCCGCCCCTGATGCGCAGGGCAAGTGGCAGGGCCTGGACGTGGACCTGTGCCGCGCCATTGCCGCCGCGGTGTTCGGCGACGCGAACAAGATCAAGGTGGTCCCGCTCAATTCGCAGCAACGCTTCACCGCGCTGCAGTCCGGCGAGGTCGACGTGCTGACGCGCAACACCACCGTGACGCAGCAGCGCGACACGGCGCTGGGCATCATCCACGCCGGCATCAACTTCTATGACGGCCAGGGCTTCCTGGTGCCCAAGTCACTGGGTGTCAAAAGCGCCAAGGAAATCAACGGCGCCACAGTCTGCCTGCAGACCGGCACGTCCAACGAAAACACCCTGGCCGACTGGGCGCGCGCCAACAACGTGACCTACAAGCCGGTCGTCATCGAAACCTTCAACGAAGTCGTCAACGCGTTCGCGTCCGGCCGCTGCGACGTGTTTTCGACCGATGCGTCGGGCCTTGCGTCGATCCGGATTTCCAAGCTGCAGAACCCCGACGATTACGTCGTGCTGCCCGAAATCATCTCCAAGGAGCCGCTGGGCCCCTTCGTGCGCCAGGGCGACGACGCGTGGCTGAACATCGTGCGCTGGTCGCTGTCGGCCATGATCGAAGCCGAGGAATACGGCGTGACGTCCAAGAACGTGGACGAACAGGCCAAGAGCGCCAACCCCAACATCAAGCGCATCCTGGGGGTTACGCCGGGTAGCGGCGCCAATCTGGGGCTGGACGAGAAGTGGGCTTACAACATCGTCAAGCAGGTGGGTAATTACGGCGAGAGTTTTGAGCGGAACGTGGGCGAGGGAAGTCCGCTGAAGATCAAGCGCGGATTGAATGCGCAGTGGACGCAAGGCGGGTTGATGTACGCGTTGCCTATCAGATAACCCCGCGTGTCTGACACCTTGTGTGTCTGACACCGGCTAACTTTGGCGGCCGTCATGGTGTTGACGGTCGTCTTTGTCTTGACGGTTGTTTAGATATGGCTGGTGTCAGACACGCAAGGTGTCAGACACGCAGAGTTTAGATATGGCTGGTGTCAGACACACAAGGTGTCAGACACGCAGAGTTTAGGTATGGCTGGTGTCAGACACGCAAGGTGTCAGACACGCAGAAAATGGGGCTTGTCAGACACGCAGGGCTTAAGAACTTTTATACAACTGGGCGATCTTCACAAAGGCCGCCCGCAGTTCCCGCGTGCCGCCCTGAAAAATCACCGGCTTGCCCCGATGCGTGAACACCACAAGCCGCTTCGAAAACACCATCGGCACAAACCGCGCCAGGCGCACGTCTTCCCAGGCCACTTCGCGCCGGGTGAACCAGGTCTGGCTAATGCCGCGGTCGTCGATCGTGGTGATGGACGTCTGCATGTGCCACGACACGAACAGCAGCGCCACGAAGCACAGCACCACGGCCACTGCCAATAGCGTGTCGAAAGGCTGCGAGGGCGCGCGGATCGCGGTGGTCACCACCTGCACGCCCAGCACGGCGAGCAACACCCACGTCAGAATGCGCACCCAGTCCGGCCAGGCCTGGCCCGACAGGGGCAACGGGCCGATGGCGCGGAGCAGCGCCGCGAGGTCTTCGGGCGCGGAGGGGGCATTCTGTGTGGTCATGCGGTGCGGGTCATGCAGCCGGGATCAAGCTGCGCGCTTGGCGGCAATGGCGTTGCCGGCGCGGCTGGAACCCTTGCGGTTCAGATGTGCGGACATCCATTGCCCGATGTCGACCACGGCGTCGAAGTCCACACCCGTGTCGATGTCCAGGCCGCGCAGCATGTACAGCACGTCTTCCGTCGCGACGTTGCCAGTGGCGCCCTTGGCGTAGGGGCAGCCGCCCAGGCCGGACACCGAGGTGTGGAAGATGGAAATGTCGCTCTCCAGCGCTGCCAGGATGTTGGCAAGCGCCTGGCCATAGGTGTCATGAAAATGGCCGGACACACGCGCCGGGTCCACGACGCGCGTGACGGCGGCCATCACTTCGCGCACGCGCTTGGGCGTACCGACGCCGATGGTGTCGGCCACGTCGATCTCGTCCACCTGCATCGCCAGGTAGCGTTGCGCCACGTCCACCACGGCTTCGACGGGGACTTCGCCCTGGTAGGGACAGCCCAGCGCGCAGCTGATGCTGCCGCGCACGCGGATGCCGGCTTCGCGCGCGGCTTGCACCACGGGTTCAAAGCGCGCGATGGATTCGGCGATGGAGCAATTGATGTTCTTCTGGGAAAAGGCCTCGCTGGCGGCGCCGAAGATCACGATTTCGTCCGCGCGGGCGGCCAGCGCCGCTTCAAAGCCCTTCATGTTCGGCGTCAGCACCGAATAGATGGTGCCGGGACGGCGCTCGATGCGCGCCATCACGTCGGCGCCGTCGGCCATCTGCGGCACCCATTTGGGCGACACGAACGACGCGGCTTCCACATTGGGGAAGCCCGCGGCGGCCAGGCGGTTGACCAGCTCCACCTTGATGTCGGTGGGGACGAATTCCTTTTCGTTCTGCAGTCCGTCGCGAGGCGATACCTCGACGATCTTCACGCGGGAGGGCAATGCCATGTCTCTTCCTGTATCGGTATTGGGTGACCGGCGCTACAAGGCTGCGGCGCTGCCGAACATATTAGCGCCATCGCATCCGGCCCCGTTGCAGTGCTAGTGCAAACGCTGGTAGCGGCCATCGTCCAGCCGGGCGATGCGGCCCTGCAATTCCAGTTCGACCAGTTGCGTCTGCAGGGCGGCGGTTTCCAGCCCGCAGCGCGCCTGGATGGCATCCAGGTGCAGCGGGTCGAATCCCAACGCGTCCAGCACCGGATGCGCCGGGGGGGCGGCAGGCACGGCCTCCTTGGGCGAGGGCCGCGCCGGCGTGGGCCCGCCGCCGAGTTCATCGGTGATGTCCATGGCGGTTTCGACCAGCTTGGCGCCTTGGCGGATCAAGGCATGGCAGCCGCGCGACAGCGGCGAATGAATGGAACCCGGGATGGCGAAGACCTCGCGCCCGCATTCGCCGGCAAGCCGCGCCGTGATCAGCGATCCGCTCTGCTTGGCTGCCTCCACCACCAGCACGCCGCGCGCCAGGCCCGCCACGATGCGGTTGCGCTTGGGAAAATGCTGGGGCCGCGCGCCGGTGCCCAGCGGCAGCTCGGACACCAGCGCGCCGTGCGCCGCGATGCGATGCGCCAGATCGCGATGGCTGGCCGGATAGATGCGGTCGATGCCCGTCCCCATGACCGCCACGGTGCCGGCGCCTTGCGGGCCGGCATCCAGCGCGCCTTCGTGCGCGGCGGCGTCGATGCCCAGCGCCAGGCCGCTGACGACGCGCCAGCCGTTGCCCGCCAGATGCCGGGCAAAGGCGCGCGCGTTTTCCTGGCCACCGGGCGTGGCGTTGCGCGCGCCCACGACCGCCAGCGACGGTCCCTGCAGAAAGGCGGGATCGCCCGCGACGTAGAGCAGGATCGGCGGATCGGCGATCGTCAGCAGGCTTTGCGGATAGGTGGGCTCAGCCAGCGTCAGGATGTGGCGGCCGGGCGCCTGCACCCATTCCAGCGCGCGCTCCACCTGTTCCGCCATGTCGGCCGGCATGGGCGCCGCCAATTGCCGCGCCAGCGCTTCGGGCACGTGCCGCGACAGCGCGGTGGCGCGTTGCGCATAGATCTGGTCGGGCAGACCCAGCGCGCTGAGCAGCATGCAGGCGGTGGCCGAACCGATGTTGGGTTCGAGGGACAGCCGCAGCCAGGCGGCGAGTTCTTCGGAGGTTTGCGTCAGCGGCATGAAACGGGCGGAAAAGGACGCGGAAAAGGCGCCGGGGGTCCGAGAGTGTCGCATGCGCCGCGCGCGGCCGCGGGCGACGGGTGGATGGATATGCGTCTAGTGAGCCCGTCGCTGGAATGCCTGAAAAATGGGTGCCGTAGCAATGTCCGCAATGCCGGAATTAGCCGAAAACTATTAGAAATCAAGACTCTAATGAATTAAACTCTCGAACAAGCATTCCTACTGGCATCCCCATTCAATGGCTTTACTTCCAATCCTTCGCTACCCGGACCCGCGCTTGCACAAAAAAGCCAAGCCGGTTGCCGAGGTCGACGACCGCATCCGCCAACTCGTGCGCGACATGGCCGAAACCATGTACGACGCGCCGGGTGTCGGCCTGGCCGCGACGCAGGTCGACGTGCATGAGCGCGTGGTCGTGATCGACGTGTCCGAAGACAGCAATGCACTGCTGACGCTGATCAATCCTGAGATCACCTGGCGCAGCGACGACTACAAGATCTACGAAGAAGGCTGTCTGTCCGTGCCCGGCGTCTATGACGAAGTGGAACGCGCGTCGCGCATCCGCTGCAAGGCGCTGGACATCGACGGCAAGCCGTTCGAGTTCGAAGCCGACGGCCTCCTGGCCGTGTGCGTGCAACACGAGCTGGATCACCTGGAAGGCAAGGTGTTCGTCGAATACCTGTCGAACCTCAAGCAGAACCGCATCAAGACGAGGCTCAAGAAGGCCGAGCGCGAAGCGCTGCGCGCCTGACCCCGGGCCGGACTTCGGCCCATTTTCGCCCTGCCGCCTTCGTTCACCTCTTCTGCTGTCACCCTCATGCGCATCGTTTTTGCCGGCACTCCGGAATTCGCCCGTATCGCGTTCGACGCCCTGCGGGCCGCCGGCCACGAAATCCCCTTGGTCATGACGCAGCCCGACCGGCCGGCGGGGCGGGGCTTGAAGCTCACGCCCAGTCCGGTCAAGCAGGCCGCGCTGGATGCCGGCATTGCCGTCGCTCAGCCGCGCAGCCTGCGTCTAGATGGCCGCTATCCCGATGAGGCCGCCGAAGCGCGCGCCCTGCTGGAAAGCGTGGCGCCCGATGTCATGGTGGTGGCCGCGTACGGATTGATCCTGCCGCAATGGGTGCTGGACCTTCCGCGCCTGGGCTGCCTGAACATCCACGCCAGCCTGTTGCCGCGCTGGCGCGGCGCGGCGCCGATCCAGCGCGCCATCGAAGCGGGCGATGCGCGCACCGGCGTCACCATCATGCAGATGGACGAGGGCCTGGATACGGGCGCCATGCTGCTCGAACGCATCGTGCCGATTGCTGACGACACCAATGCAGCGCAGTTGCACGACGCGCTGGCGCTGGCCGGCGGCGAAGCCATCGTCGAGGCGCTGGACGCGCTGGCCAAGGGCGGCCTGACCGCGCGCAAGCAGCCGGAAGACGGCGTGACCTACGCGGCCAAGCTGGACAAGGCGGAAGCCGCGCTCGATTGCACCCAGCCGGCCGAATTGCTGGCGCGCCGCGTGCGCGCCTTCAATCCGGTGCCCGGCGCCAGCATCCGTTTGCCGGGACTGCCCGATGCGGTGAAGGTCTGGCGCGCCGAGGCGCTGGCTGAGGCCACCACTGCCGCACCGGGCAGCGTGCTGCGCGTCGATGCGGCGGGCATCGACATCGCCACCGGCCAGGGCGTGCTGCGCCTGCTTGAGCTGCAAAAGGCGGGCGGCAAGCGCCAACCCGTGGATGTGTTCGTACGCGGCTGGCAGCCGGCCTGAACCCGCCCCAAGACAGATCACGTCCGGCGGCGCGCGAGGGATCAGCCCTTGCGGCGCGCCGCCAGCAGATCCAGGTAGGCGCCCGACAGCAATTGCTCGGGCGCGACACCCAGCCCGGCCATCAGCGTGCGGGCTTCTTCCATTCCTGCCTCGACGGTTTCGTCCTCGCGCAGCACCACTTCCAGTTCCAGGAATTCGCCCAGCCCTTCCACCCGGTCCAGATGGATGCGGGTGCGTCCGGCCATGAACACCGTCCGGTGTTTTTTCACGCGGCCGATCACGCCGTACGCATGCGACAGGGCTTCGCGCAGGGAATCGGGTTCGTCCGTGGGCGAGATGACGTAGAAGCTTTCCTTGGGGCCGCAGTCGTCGGCGCGCTGATAGAAGATCAGTTGGCCCGAGCCGTCCGCGAAGGCGCGCAGTTTCAGGCGGCCATTGACGCACGTGAAGAAGGTGTCGTCCTGGTCCACGAACGTCGGCTCATTGCCGGACAGCGCCGCGGCCAGGTGTTCGATGGCGTCCAGGCTGTCGACTCGCGCCTTGATCTCCACGTTGCGTGCCATGCGCGCCTCCGGGTTCAGTAGAGCGAACTGGCCACCCGGGCGGGCAGGTCGCGGTCGTAGGCCACGCCGTCAAAGGTGCCGGACGTCAGATCGGAAAGCATGCGGCCGACGCTGGGCAGCGCGGTGCGCGGAATCTGCGTGTCCGGATCCCACAGGCGCGAGCGCAGCAGCGCGCGAGAGCACTGGAAGTAGACCTTGTGCACGTCGACGACCAGCACGGAGCGCGGCAGCTTGCCGTCCATCTCGAAGCGCGCCAGCAGTGCGGGGTCGACGCTGATGCGCGCCTCGCCGTTGACCCGCAGCGTCTCGCCCACGCCCGGCACCAGGAACAGCAGGGCCACCCGCGGATCGGCGATGACGTTGAGCAGGCTGTCCACGCGGTTGTTGCCGCGGCGGTCGGGCAACAGCAGCGTCTTCTCGTCTTCCACCACGACGAACCCCGCAGGATCGCCGCGCGGGGACGCGTCCAGCCCGTCCGGACCCGCGGTCGCCAGCAGCGCGAAGGGCGCGGCCTCGATGAACGCGCGGTAGTGCGGATGCACATGGTCCACCTCCTTTTTCAGGGAGGCTTCGCCGGGCGAACCGTAAAGCGCTTGCAGGGTGCTGGCGTCGGTAATCAGGTGGGCGGGATCGGTGTGCATGGGATCTGGGCGTTACGCCAGTGCGTTGGGAAGGTCTTCGACCGTCAGGAAGAGTTCATCGGGGCCGCGGCCACGCAGGGCGTCCGGGTGGTTGTAGCCCCAGGCGACCGATCCGACGCGCACGCCCGCCTTGCGGGCCGCGTCGATGTCGCGCATCTCGTCGCCCACCAGCAGAAAGCGCTCCGGCGCGATGCCGTGCTGCTTGAGCAAACGGTCGATCTTGGCGGCCTTGCCGAACAGGTCGGTGCCGCATTCGTAGTCGTCAAAGAGCGCGGCGGTTTCTTCGCCCAGCACGCGCCGCACGTTCTCGACAGAGTTGGAGCTGACCACCGCCAGGCGCAGGCCGCTCGCCTTCAGGCGGGCCAGCGCTTCGGGGATGCCGTCGAACAACTGGACGCTGGGGTCGATCTCCTGCATCAGCGAGCGCACGTGCGTCATGATCGCTGGCAGCTTCCACAGCGGGATGTTCAGGTACTTCAAGATCTCCATCGCATCGCGGCTGCGCAGTTGCTCGCGTTCGGCCGCATCGATCTGGCGAAAGTTGTACTTGTCCGCCACGGTGTTGAGGATGGAGTTGAACCACGGCATGGTGTCTGCCAGGGTTCCGTCAAAGTCGAAGGCTGCAATGTCGTATTTCAATTCTTGGAATCCAGTGCCGGCAGGCCGGGCAAGGACGCCCGTTTCACAGGCGCCTTGCGCGAGCCCTACACGCCGTGCGGGTGAAGAAGATAGTGCACGACCGGCGCCAGGTCTTCAAGCGGCGGGGCGCCGGCGACCACGCGCGCCGCGCTGGTCCAGGGGTAGTCCAGGGCCAGCAGCCAGCCGAATACCGCGGCCGTATTGGCGGGCGGCAGGCTCACCATGGTTTCGATCGTGATGGTCAGGCGTTTGGCGCGATACGGATCGGGCTGAAACTCCCAGTCGTAGCGACCACAGCCCACGCGCACGTTGCCGGTGGCTTTTTCCGTCATGCCGACCAGCCAGTCGCAGTGGTACTCGGACAGGCGTGCGTCAGCGTCGGGGCGCGACAGGTAATAGGTGTAGACGTTGTCGTAGGTCTGGCCGAACTTGCGCACCAGCGTGTCGGTGATGGCGGCCAGGCCATGCGATTCGGGCGGAAAGGCGATGGCCTGCGTGCGCAGCGCCATCTTCAGCGCCGCGTCCGGCGCGAATGCGCGGGCCATGTAATGCGGGCGGTTCTCGTCCTTGGCGTGAAAATAGTCGCGCAATACGGACTCGGTGCAGGCGGGGAACAACGAATCGGTGGGCATTGCGGGGGGCTTCCGTTCAAGTCTCAAGCGTCGGTGTCAGGGCTTTCTGACCGGATCAAACCACTTCGAGACGTTGGGCGGCTCGTAAATGGCGTAGCGATCCAGCAGCAAGGCGGGGTCTTCTTCCACCACCAGCATGTCGCGATGCTGGGGACGGATGAATGCTTCTTCGACGGTGTGGTCGATAAATTGCATCAGGGCATCGTAGTACCCGGCGACGTTCAGCAATCCGCAGGGCTTCTGGTGCATGTTCAGTTGCGCCCAGGTCCAGACCTCGAAGAACTCTTCCAGTGTGCCGGCGCCGCCGGGCAGGGCGATGAAGCCGTCGGCCTTCTCCATCATCATCGCCTTGCGCTCGTGCATGTTCTGCACCATGTGAAGCTCCGTCAGGCCCAGATGCGCCTGCTCCTTTTTGAGAAGCAGCTCGGGAATCACGCCGATCACGCGGCCGCCGCCAGCCAGCACTTCATTGGCCACAACGCCCATGATGCCGACGATCGAGCCGCCATACACCAGGCCCAGATCGCGCTTGACGAGTTCGCGTGCCAGCACGCGGGCCTGCTCGACGTAGTCCGGGCGCGTGCCCGGGTTGGAGCCGCAATACACGCAGATATTCTTCAGAGTCATAAAAACGGTGGGAAATTGCCGGCCGCGTTACAGATTGCGTCACGATGCCTTTCGCGAAGCCGATAGTTTACGCAAGGTTGCGCAGGAGCCTTTTTGCGGGCAGCAAGTCCGGGCCGTGCGGCACGGGCAATGTTTGGACACAGCATGTTCTGGCACGGCCGGTAGACTGAATATTGCGAAAACGACTGGAAGTCCAGCGTCGTGCTGCTTTCACTGACTAGAGGAGCTAACGATATGGAACAAGCAACCCGCACCCCGCAGCAAACGAATCGTCCGTTCAACATGGACGTGCAGGCGATCCGCGCCAAGGCGCGCAAGGACATCGAGTCCGGAGCCATCACCGACACGTATCGCGCCGACCGTGAAACCGTGCTCAAGCTCTTGAACGAAGCGCTGGCCACGGAAGTGGTCTGTGTGCTGCGCTACAAGCGCCACTATTTCATGGCCCGCGGCTTGAATGCCGAACCCGTTGCCGCGGAATTCGCCGAGCATGCGGCGCAGGAACAGGAGCACGCCGACAAGCTGTCCGAGCGCATCGTGCAGCTCGGCGGCGAGCCGGACCTGTCGCCCAAGGGGCTGCTGGAGCGCAGCCACTCGGAATACGTCGAAGGCAATACGCTGGAAGAGATGATCAAGGAAAACCTGATCGCCGAGCGGATCGCCATCGACAGCTATCGCCAGATGATCGAATACATCGGCGAACAGGATTCCACCACGCGTCGTCTGCTGGAGGAAATCCTGGCGGTCGAGGAGGAACACGCCGACGATCTGTCGGACTTCCTGGATAAGTGACGCAGCGTTAAGCCGTCAATGCAAAACGCCGTCCGGCGCGCGATGCGCCGGACGGCGTTTGTCTGCATGAAGCCGGATCAGATCGCGTCGGCCCAGAGGTCGTATTCGTCGGAATCGGTGACGCGCACGCGCACCATGTCGCCCGGTTGCAGGGGCTTGTCGGAACTGACGTAGACGCAGCCGTCGATCTCGGGCGCGTCGGCCGCGCTGCGGCCCACTGCGCCGTCTTCATCGACCTCGTCGATCAGCACGTCGATCTCGCGGCCCACCTTGAGCGCCAGACGCTCGGCCGAGATGGTCTGCTGCAGCGCCATGAAGCGTTCCCAGCGGTCCTGCTTGACGTCGTCCGGCACCGGATCGTCCAGCAGGTTGGCGGGCGCACCTTCGACGGGCGAATACTGGAAGCAGCCCACGCGGTCGAGCTGCGCTTCCTGCATCCAGTCCAGCAGGTACTGGAAGTCTTCCTCGGTTTCGCCGGGAAAGCCCACGATGAAGGTCGAGCGGATCGTCAGGTCCGGACAGATTTCGCGCCAGCGCTTGATGCGCGCCAGCGTCTTGTCCTCGAAGGCCGGGCGCTTCATCAGCTTCAGGATGCGCGGGCTGGCGTGCTGGAACGGAATGTCCAGGTAGGGCAGGATCTTGCCCTCGGCCATCAGCGGAATCACTTCGTCCACGTGCGGGTACGGGTACACGTAGTGCAGACGCGTCCAGACGCCCATTTCGGACAAGGCCATACAGAGCTCGGTCATGCGCGTCCTGACCGGGCGGCCGTTCCAGAAGCCGCTGCGAAACTTCATGTCCACGCCATAGGCGCTGGTGTCCTGCGAGATCACCAGCAGTTCCTTCACGCCGGCCTTCACCAGGCGCTCGGCTTCGTTCAGCACGTCGCCGACCGGACGGCTGACCAGGTCGCCGCGCATCGAGGGGATGATGCAGAAGCTGCAGCGATGATTGCAGCCTTCGGAGATCTTCAGATAGGCATAGTGGCGCGGCGTGAGTTTCACGCCCTGCGGCGGCACCAGGTCCACGTAGGGGTTGTGGTCCGTGCGGGGGGGCGCTGCGCTGTGCACGGCGCGCACGACCTCTTCATATTGCTGGGGGCCGGTCACCGACAGCACGCTGGGGTGCACGTCACGGATCACCGATTCCTCGACGCCCATGCAGCCGGTCACGATGACCTTGCCGTTTTCGGCAAGGGCCTCGCCGATGGCTTCCAACGACTCGGCCTTGGCGCTGTCGATGAAGCCACAGGTGTTGACGACGACGACGTCCGCGTCGTTGTACTCGGGCGTGACTTCGTAGCCTTCGGTGCGCAACTGGGTCAGGATGCGTTCGGAGTCGACCAGCGCCTTCGGACAGCCCAGCGACACGAAGCCGACGCGCGGCGCGCGGCCGGGGTTGGCCTCTTGCGCGGCGGCGGTGATGGCGTCGAGAGTCGCGCTGTTGCCGTTGCTGGGGGCAGTGCCGGCGCCTTTGCCGGGCCGGGATTGTTCAATAACTTCCAATCTAATTCACCGTAGGTTCGCGCACGGGCATTCGGCGTGCGGCGGGGTCATCGTCAAAGGTTCAGGGCCAGGCCGGGGCGTCTTGGGAGGACAGGTGGCGCAGCGTTTCCGGATGAAGCATGGCGACGCGCAGCAAAGTCTGCGCGGCGCCGGAGGGGTTGCGCCGGCCTTGCTCCCAATCCTGCAAGGTGCGCACGCTCACGCCCAACAACTCCGCGAAATCCGCCTGCGGCAGGCCCACGCGATTGCGCGCTTCGCTGATATGCGACGCCTGCCACCGGACGGGCCGGGCAGGCGGTACAGCCTTCTTCATAACTCGATCACTGGGAGGGGGCGGTGCGGCGTCTATGCCCGCCGGCAGGATTCAGCCGGCGGCCGCACCAATGGGGATAGCGGGGCAGCGCGGAATTATACGGCATTGCCGTAGGCGGGGGTAGCGCGGCGTGGTGGCGCCGGTCCGGCAACGAGGGACGGACCGGCGCGCGGACAGTGATCGGGATCCGCGATTCAGGCCGCGGCGCGGCGATACAGCGCCAGCGTCCCCGCCAGTCCGATCAACATGCCGCCGCAGATCCGGTTCAGCCAGCGCAGGCCGCCCGCCCGGAAGGCGCGCACCATCTGCGCGCCCAGCGCCGCGTAGGCCAGCATCGTCGCCACGTTCAGCAGCGCCAGGACGCCGGCCAGGATGGCGTATTGGGCGGGCAGGGGGGCGGCGGGGTTGATGAACTGAGGCAGAAAGGCCGACATGAACAGCAGGGCCTTGGGATTGGTCAGGGCCACGACGAAGCTGCGCAGGCCCAGCGCCAGCCCGCCCGGGCGCGCATCGTGGGCGCGTTCGGACGGCAGGGTCAGCGCCGCGTCGGACCGCAGCAGCTTCCAGCCCAGCCAGGCCAGATACACGGCGCCCACCCATTTGACGATCTGGAAGGCGACCTCGGAGGCGGCCAGCAGCACGCCCAGGCCGCAGGCCACGGCGCCGATCAGGACCAGGTCCGCCAGCACCGCGCCGCCCATGCCCCAGCAGGCGGCGCGCACGCCGTGGCGCGAGCCGTTGCTCATGGCGAGCAGCACGGTCGGGCCGGGCGTGATGATGGCGACGGCAGAGGCCAGGACGAAAAGCAGTAGCGTGGCGAAGGACATGGCGGGGCTCCGGGGCAGGGAGCCAGTGTGCCGCGCGCGCCGCCGTCCGTCCAGGTCCGGGCTACCATAGCGGTCTTACTCTTTGATTTCGCACCATGTCCACCCGTCCTGACTCCCCCAATCTGGCCCCTCCGCTTTCTTCCGTTCTTCTTGCCAGCGCGGGGGTGGTGGAGGACGTGCTCGACGGCCGCTCGCTCACGGAGGCGCTGGCCGAGGTCGATGGCGCGCTGCGTCCGGCCACGCAGGCCGTGTCGTTCCATGCGATGCGCTACCTGGGCTGGGCCGACGCCGTCGGCCGCGAGATGGTGCAGCGCTATCCCAGCGTGCTGTTCGAATCCCTGCTGCTGGTGTCGCTGACGCTGCTCAAGGAAGAGGGCGATGCCGCGGCGAGCCTGCCAGGCATGCCGGTCTACGCCCCGCACACGGTCGTGGACCAGGCGGTGACCGCGGCGGCCGGCTCGCGCGCGCTGGCGTCCTTCAAGGGCATGCTCAACGCCTGCCTGCGCCGCTTCCTGCGCGAGCGCGCCGCGCTGGAGGCGTCGGTGGCCGACAGCCCCGAGGCGCAATTCAATCATCCGGGCTGGTGGGTCAAGCAACTTACCGTGGCGTATCCGAAGCAATGGCGCGAGATCCTGGCGGCGTCCAACCTGCCGGCCCCGCTGACCTTGCGGGTCAACCGCCGCCGCGCCACGCGCGAGCAGGTGCTGGCTGCCTTTGACGATGCGGGTCTGGCGGCAGAAGCCGTGGGCCAGTCGGGCGTGGTGCTTGCCACGCCCAAACCGGTGACGCAGCTGCCGGGATTTGCCGAGGGGTGGTGGTCGGTGCAGGACGCGGGCGCGCAGCTCGCGGCTGAATTGCTGGCGCCTGCCAACGGCATGCGGGTGCTGGACGCCTGCTCGGCGCCCGGCGGCAAGACGGCGCACCTGCTTGAACTCGCCGACATCGACCTGCTTGCCCTGGATACCGACGCCGACCGCCTTGGCCGCGTCGAACAGAACCTGGCGCGGCTGGGCCTGGGCGGCGGCCACGTCCGGCTGAAGGCAGCCGACGCCGCCGACCTGGATGCCTGGTGGGACGGCAAGCCCTTTGACGCGGTGCTGGCGGACGTGCCGTGCACGGCATCGGGCATCGTCCGGCGCCACCCCGACATCCGCTGGCTGCGCCGCGAAAACGACCTGCGCCGCACCGCCAGCCTGCAGATTCGGATTCTGGACGCGCTGTGGTCCACCGTGGCCCCCGGCGGCCGTCTGCTCTATGTGACGTGCTCGGTGTTCCCGATCGAAGGCACGCGCCAGGCCCTGGAATTCCTGCAGCGCCACCCCGACGCGATCCGCCTGGACGCGCCCGGCCAATTGCTGCCAGTTGCGGTCGATGCAACACCCGCGGCGCAACACGACGGGTTTTTCTACGCCTTGTTTGCCAAGCAGTCCTGAATCCCGAAGAATAGGGGCATGACGTAGTTCCGGTGCCGTATGTCCATTATTTCGCGCGTATTTCTTGGGTTGTTGCTGGTATCTGCCGTGCTTTTGACTGCGCCGGGGGGCGTGGCTCACGCGTCCGAGCCGCGTGTCACACGCGTCGAGCCGGCGGTGCGCGGCGGTAACCTGGAAATCGACGCAGACGTCGAATTCGAGCTTAACCAGCAGTTGCGCGACGCCGCCCAGCGCGGCGTCGCCCTGTATTTCACGGCCGACCTGACCATCACGCGCGAGCGTTGGTACTGGTTCGACAAATCGCTGGTGGACACGTCCCGCACCTGGCGGGTGGTCTATAACGCGCTGACCCGTCAGTGGCGGGCGGGCGTGGGCGAATTGTCCTTTCCGGTGGCCTCGCTGGACGACGCCATGAGCGTCATCCGGCATATCCGCAATTGGCAGGTCGCGGATGCCGCCGAGTTTGACGTGGGCGTCCAATATGAAGGGCAGGTGCGCCTGAGGCTGGATACGTCGTTGTTGCCCCGGCCGTTTCAGGTCAACGCCCTGAACAGCAGTTCGTGGGCGCAGGCGACGCCGTGGATGGACTTCTCGTTCATGCTGGGCGACAAGGAGAAAGATCCCTCATGAGGCTTTTGCTTCGGCTGGCGCTGATGGTCGGCGCCGTGAGCGGCCTGGCGCTGCTGGGCCTCTTGGCCTGGTCCACTGGAAACGCCTCGCGTTTTGCGCGCTACTACGACACGCTGCTGGTCCTGAACGGCATTTTCGCGCTGGCGCTCTTTATCTGGGTGGTGGCGCTGACGGTGCGGCTGGCCCGGCAGATCCGGCGCCGGCAGTTCGGCGCGCGGCTCACCGCCCGCTTTTCCCTGGCGTTCGCCCTGATCGGCGTGGTGCCCGGCGCGCTCATCTACACCGTGTCGGTGCAGTTCATGTCGCGCTCGATCGAATCCTGGTTCAACGTGCGCGTGGACACGGCGCTGGAAGCCGGCTTGAACCTGGGCCGTGCCGCGCTGGACTCGCTGCTGGCCGACCTGGACGCGCGGGCCCGCTCGATGGCCGTGGAACTGAATCGCAGCACCGACAGCGGCGTGACGCTGGCGCTGACCCGGCTGCGCGAGGCCAACGGCGTGCAGGAAGCTATGGTGTTCACGGGCAGCGGCCGCATGGTGGCGTTTTCGACCAGCCAGTACGGCCAGCTTCTGCCGGCCATGCCGCCCTCTACGGTAATGAACCAGTTGCGGCTGGCGCGCGGCTATTCCGCCGCCGAAGCCGACGACCCCGTCACGCCGGGCGCCGAAGGCGGCCTGCATCTGCGGGTGGTGATTCCGCTGACCGGCCCGGACCGCTACGACAACCTGCTGGGTCCGGCCTCCGAGCCGCGCTGGCTGCAATTGCTGCAGCCGGTGCCCGAACAGATCGCGCACAACGCCAACCTCGTGCAGCAAGGTTTTCGCGATTACCAGGAATTGGCGCTGTCGCGCCTGGGCCTGCGCAAGCTCTACGGCATCACGCTGACGCTGGCCCTTCTGCTGGCGGCGTTCGGCGCCATTGCGGTCGCGCTGTCCCTGTCCAAGCGCCTGGTGCGCCCGCTGCTCAGCCTGGCGGGCGGCACGCAGGCGGTGGGCGTGGGCGACTACCGGCCCCTGCCGGAGCCGCCGGAACGTGACGAAGTCGGCCAGCTCACGCGGTCGTTCAACGCCATGACCCGCCAGCTCGACGAGGCGCGCCGCATGGTCGAAAGCAACCGCCAGCAGCTTGAACGCTCCAATGTCTATCTGGAAAGCGTGCTGTCCAACCTGTCTTCCGGCGTGCTGGTGTTCGACGAATCGTTCCGCGTCACCACCGTCAACCAGGGCGCTCAGACCATCCTGGGCGCGGATCTGCGCTCGGTCATCGGCCGCCCGCTGGAGACCGCTGACGGCATGCTGGAATTTGCGAATATCGTGCGCCAGGCGTTTTCGACGCACGCGGCGGTCGGCTCCGAACGCCAGCACTGGCAGCAGCAGTTCGAAATTGCGCCCGCCCAGGCCGAAGGCGAAACCGCATCCCAGCCGCTGACCCTGCTGGCGCGGGGCACGCACCTGCGGGTGGACGGGCGCGGCAACGGCTATCTGGTGGTGTTCGACGACATCACCGAAGTCATTTCCGCCAACCGGACGGTGGCGTGGGGCGAGGTGGCGCGCCGCCTGGCCCACGAAATCAAGAATCCGCTGACCCCGATCCAGCTCTCGGCCGAGCGCCTGGCCATGAAGCTGGAAGGCAAGCTGCCGCCCGCCGAGGCGCAGATCGTGGCGCGCTCCACCAACACGATCGTGAATCAGGTGGCGTCGCTCAAGCAGATGGTGGACGACTTCCGCGAGTACGCGCGCACGCCGCCGGCCGTCATGCAGCGCATCAATTTCAACGCGCTGGTGGCGGACGTGCTGACGCTCTATGGCTGGGAGCCGGAGGGCGCCTCGCCGCGCCTGACGGAAAAGGCCTTGAATCTTGACGTCAGCCTGGGCGCCGACCTGCCCGACATCGAGGGCGATCCGACCCAGCTTCGGCAGGTGATCCACAACCTGCTTTCCAATGCGCGCGACGCGATCGCGGAACTGGGCGGGCAGGGCCGCGTCAGCGTGACGACCCAGCTCATGCGCAGCGAACAGCCCGATCGCGTGGCGCATCAGGCGCTGCGTTTCACGGTGGCGGACACCGGTCCGGGCTTCCCGCCGCAGGTCATGCAGCGCGCATTTGAGCCCTACGTAACCACAAAGTCCCACGGGACTGGGTTAGGATTGGCAATCGTCCGCAAGATCGTGGAAGAGCATGGCGGACGTATCGACCTTGCCAACCGCAAGGAAGGAGGGGCGCGGATTTCCATCCTGTTGACCCGGCTCGCGCCCGGGTCCGACACTATGGACGCCACCGCGCAAGAAAAGGATAATGCGGCTACGCAATAGGTGGATGCTTTATGGCCAGAATTCTGGTGGTTGACGACGAAGTCGGTATACGCGAGCTCTTGTCGGAAATCCTTTACGACGAGGGACACACGGTCGAGCTGGCCGAAAACGCGGCGCAAGCGCGCGCTGCTCGTCTTCGCATGCGTCCCGATCTGGTGCTGCTGGACATATGGATGCCCGACACGGACGGTGTCAGCCTGCTCAAGGAGTGGGGCTCGCAGGGCTTGCTGGACATGCCTGTCATCATGATGAGCGGCCATGCCACCATCGACACGGCGGTCGAAGCCACGCGCATCGGCGCCATGGATTTCCTCGAAAAACCCATCACGCTGCAGCGTTTGCTCAAGACCGTTGCCGCGGGCCTGGCGCGCGGCCGCGTGCCGCATGCGGCGCCCGCCGCCGCCAATCCGGCTGCCGCCAGCCCGGTCGTGGCGCTGGAAGACGAACTGGATCCGCCCGCCGCGCTGGCCGCCGTGTCCGCCAGCGATGCGCCGGCTACGTCCAATGGCCAGCTTGGCAGCATCTCGCTGGACCAGCCGCTGCGCGAGGCGCGCGACGAGTTCGAGCGCATCTACTTTGAATACCACCTGGTCAGGGAAAGCCACAGCATGACGCGCGTGTCCGAACGGACCGGGCTGGAGCGCACCCACCTCTACCGCAAGCTCAAGCAATTGGGCATCGAGTCCGCGCGCAAGCGCAGCACATGAAGATCCTGATCATGGGCGCTGGTCGCGTAGGCACCAGCGTGGCGGAAAACCTGGTGTCCGAGCAAAACGACATCACGGTCATCGATTCCGACCCCGCCCAGTTGCAGTACCTGCAAGAGCACTTTGACCTGCGTGTCGTCCTGGGTGACGGCTCGCAGGTTTCCGTTTTGGAAAACGCCGGCGCTGCCGACACCGATCTGTTCATCGCCTGTGCGGCGTCCGACTCCGCCAACATGGTCGCGTGCAAGATCGCGCGCCAGCTGTTCAACATCCCGCGCCGCATCGCCCGCATCCGCTCCGCTGAATTTCCCGAGCATCCGGAACTCATGAGCGAAGAAGGCTTCTGCATCGACGCGCTCATCAGCCCCGAACGCAGCGTCACCACATACCTGCAAAGCCTCATCGAGTTCCCCGAGGCCCTGCAGGTCGTGGAATTCGCCGAAGGCCGCGTCAGCGTCGTGACCGTCCGGGTGGGACATGGCAGCCCGATGGCGCATTCTTCCGTGGATAAGCTGCGAGACGTCTGGCCGGACGTCAAGGCGCGCGTCATCGACGTGCTGCGCGGCGGCCGTCCCCTGCGGGCGGGCAGCGGCACCGTCATCGCGCCGGGCGACGAAGTCGTGCTGGTCGTCGATTCCGACCACGCGCGGCGCGCCGTGCGCAAGCTGCGCGACGCCGAGCGCGCGGTGCGCCGCGTCATGATCGCGGGCGGCGGCAACATCGGCCTGCGGCTCGCGCGCCAGCTTGCCGCGGAAAAGTACAGCGTCCGCATCATCGAGCACGACCTGAAGCGCTGCGAATACCTGGCGACCCAGCTCCCGGACAGCGTGCTGGTCCTGCACGGCAGCGGCACCGACGAGGCGCTGCTCGAGCGCGAAAACATCGAGGACATGGACACCTGGCTGGCCCTCACCAGCGACGACGAGGACAACATCATGTCCTCGCTGCTGGCCAAGCGGCTGGGCGCGCGCAAGGTGATCGCGCTGATCAACCGCCACGCGTATGGCGAACTCATGCAGGGCAGCCACATCGACATCGCCGTGTCGCCGTCTCAGGCCACCATGAGCGAACTGCTGCGCCACGTGCGCCGCGGCGACGTGGTGGCCGTGCACCGGCTGCGCCAGGGCGTGGCCGAGGCCCTTGAGGCCATCGCCCACGGCGACCGCTCCACGTCCAAGGTGGTGGGCCGCGCGGTGGGCAAGATCAGCCTGCCCAAGGGCGCCAGCATTGGCGCGCTGGTGCGCGGCGAGGAAATCATCCTGCCGGACGCCGACACCGTGATCGAAACCGACGACCACGTCATCGTCTTCGTGCCCTCGCGCCAGCAGATGCCGCGCGTGGAAAAGCTGTTCCAGGTTTCGGCGTCCTTTTTCTGATGCGCCGCGCTCTCCGCCCCTTGCGTGGGCCGCGCGCGGCCGGATAGACCTCCATGAAGCGCGTCCTGGCCACCCTGTACATCCTGGGCCTCACCATGGTGATGTTCGCCCTCACTATGCTGATCCCGCTGTTCATCGCCTATGTGGGGGGCGACGCGGCGCGCGACGCCTTCCGCGATGGCTTCCTGATCTCGGTCGGGATTGGCGGCGGCCTGGCCGCGCTGACCCGGCGCAACCGCAGCGAACTGCGGGCGCGCGACGGCTTCGTGCTGGTGTCGGCGGTGTGGGCCGGCCTGCCGCTGCTGGCGGCCATTCCGCTGCTGCTGTACTTCCATGGCGCCGGGCTGCCGTTGTCCTTCACGGGGGCCTATTTCGAGGCGATGTCCGGGCTGACCACCACCGGCGCCACGGTCCTGACCAACCTGGACACCTTGCCGCCGTCGATCAACCTGTGGCGCGCCACGCTGATCTGGATCGGCGGCATGGGCATCCTGGTGCTGGCCGTCGCCATTCTGCCGCTGCTGGGCGTCGGCGGACACCAGGTAGTTCGGGCCGAGACCCCGGGGCCGATGAAAGACGAGCGGCTGACGCCCCGCATCGCCAGCACGGCCAAGGCGCTGTACGCGGTCTATTTCGTGTTTTCCATCCTCTGTTTCCTGGCGTACCGGGTGGCGGGACTGTCCTGGTTCGAGGCCTGGTGCCACATGGCCACCACCATGGGTCTGGGCGGTTTTTCGACCTGGGACGACGGCTTCGCGCACTTTGACTCCGTCGCGGTCGAAATGGTGGCGATGGTGTTCATGCTGATCGCCGGCATCAACTTCGCCACGCACTTCAATGCCTTCCGCCAGCGCAGCCCGCGCGCCTATTGGCGCTGTCCGGAGGCCATTCCGTATCTGGTCGTCGTGCTGGGGGTGGGGCTGGTCATCTCGGTGTACCTGTTCATCAAGGATGTCTACACCGATCCCCTGGAAGCGCTGCGCTACGGGATGTTCAACACCATTTCCATGGCCACCACCACCGGCTATGCCAATACCGACTTCGCGCAGTGGCCGCTGTTTGCGCCGCTGACGATGCTGCTGCTGTCGGGCTTTGCGACGTCGGCCGGGTCGACGGGGGGCGGGATCAAGATGATCCGCGCCATCCTGCTGGTCAAGCAGGCCCGCAACGAGCTGGTCACCATGTTGCACCCGCATGCCGTCAGCCCGGTCCGGATCAACGGCAGGGCGGTGGAGACGCGCACCATGTCGTCCGTGCTGGCGTTCATGCTGTTCTACGGCATGTCCATCGCGGTGTTCACCAGCCTGCTGCTGCTGTCGGGCCTGGACCCCATCACCGCGTTCTCGGCCGTGTTCGCCAGCGTGAACAACACGGGGCCCGGCCTGGGGCCGGTGGGCCCCATGGGCACCTTTGCGGTGCTGTCGGACTTCCAGATCTGGGTCTGCACGTTTGCCATGCTGATCGGCCGCCTGGAGCTGCTGACCGTGCTGGTCCTCTTCACGCCGATCTTCTGGCGCAAATAGGCGCCCGAAAGGCGTCTTTTCATAAGGGATAACCCGAATAAGGGTTATCCCATCCCCCTTCGAAATCCCCGCCAGCGCTGGCTTTCAGGCGGGCGCGCGCTCGCGACCCGCGTCAATCCTGTGTTGTAAGCGCTTGCTCACTTTCTCTCAGAGGGCAAAACCGGATGATTCGCGATGTTGCACACAAATGTCACGATTTTCAATCGTTTTGCCACAAACCTGCGGCTATCATGCGTTCACAAGCCGCCGTCTAGTGCCCCCCGGGAAGTTGCCGGGCTTCAAGGTCGAACGGCGCATACCCTCATCAAACATTCAAAGGAGTCCGAGATGGAACAAATCCCGTTCATTTCGTCGGCCCCCAACACCCTGGGCATCGAACTTGAGTTGCAACTGATCGACCCCCGCAGTTTTGACCTTGCTGCAGCCTCTGACGAACTGTTGGCCCAAATGGCCAATCATCCTATTGCCGACCGCGTCAAACCCGAAATCACGCGGTCCATGATCGAACTGAACTCCTCGGTTCACGATCACCCCATGGGCCTTTTGGCCGAAATGCGCGAGATGCGCGACGCCCTGGTCGAAGCGGCCGATGCGGTCGGCGTGTCGGTGGCGGGTGGCGGCGCCCATCCCTTCATGCGCTGGCAGGAACGCTCCATCTCGGATACCCCGCGCTTCCAGTACCTGGCCGAAATGTACGGTTACCTGGCGCGTCAATTTACGGTGTTCGGCCAACACATCCATCTGGGCGTGAAAAGCGGCGACGACTCCATCAAGTTGTTGCGCCGCCTGTCGCCCTACGTGTCGCATTTCATCGCGCTGACGGCTTCCTCGCCCTACTGCGAGGGGGTGGACACGCTGTTCTCGTGCTCGCGCCTGAACGCCGTCAACAGCTTCCCGCTGGCGGGTCACATGCCGGCCGAGGTCAAGGACTGGTACCAGTTCGAGGCCCACCTGTCCCAGCTGCGCGCCTTCGGCCTGGCCGAAAGCATCAAGGACCTGTACTGGGATATCCGTCCCAAGCCCGAATTCGGCACGGTCGAGATCCGCGTGTGCGACACGCCGCTGACGGTGGAGCGCGCGTGCCAGGTGGCCGCGTTTGCGCAGGCGCTCGCCGTGTTGCTGATGCGCGAGGAAGACCCCAGCGACAACGCCTGGCTGTCCTACCGCAGCAATCACTTCCAGGCCTGCCGTTTTGGCCTGCAGGGCAGCTACGTCACGCCCGACGGGCAACGAGTGCGCCTGATCGACCACCTGCGCGCGCTGTTCCAGCGTCTGATGCCGGTGGCCGAGGAACTGGGCACGGGCGACATGATCGCCGCCCTGCGCGACGACGCCATGCGCGCCGGCAACGACGCCCGCTGGCTGCGCAGCCAGTACCATCGCCTGCGCGATCTGCCGCTGGTGGTGGAAGCCATGTCGAACGCCTGGCGTGGTACGGCGGCGCCCGTTGCGCCGCCGGCAGAGCCGACCGCGGTGCTTCGCCGCCGTATCCGGGCAACGTCCGAACCCATGCAGGGTCTGTCGGCGTCCGAGCCGGGCGTCACCGTGCCGGAACGCCTGCACTAAGCCGGGCAGGTGCGGGACTTCCTGATCAGGGGGTTCCGCGCTGCCGGCCGCCGATCGCGCTGATGGACAGGCGGGTCTCTCCCGCCACGGTCCGATGCGAGGCGGCGCGCCAGGCGTGGCCGTAGGCCACTTCGATACTCAAGACAATCAGGCCGTCTGCGTTGCGTTGCGTTTCCAGCGCCGCGCACAGGCGGTCGCGCCAATCGCGGCCCACCAGCCCGCCGCGGCGTCCTTCGGCCGGGTTGCCGCCCAGCGCGCGCACGTCCTGCAGCAGCTTTTCCGGGCTGCGGTAGGTCAGCGTCAGGATCTCCTGGTCCATGACCGGATCCGCGAAGCCGTTTTCCACCAGCAAATCGCCGAAGTCGTGCATGTCCACAAAGGACGGCGTGGCCGTGCGCAGGCCGGCATCCGCGAGTGCCTGCCGCAGTTCGCGCAGCGTGGCTGGCCCCAGACAGGAAAACATCGCCAGGCCGCCGACTTTGAGAATGCGGCGCCATTCGGCCAGCACGGCGTGCGGTTCGCGGTGCCAGTGCATGGCCATGTTCGACCACACGAGTTCCAGCGATTCGGGCGGCAGGCCCGTGTTGGCCAGATCCGCGTTCACAAACGCGGGGGCGGCCGGGCCGCGCCGCGCCAGTTTGCCGATCCAGGCCGACAACCCGCCCGGCGCGTGGCGCTTGCGCGCCTGTTCGAGCAGCGGCTCGCAGTTGTCCAGGCCGGTGTAGGCCGCCTCGGGATACCGTTCGCGCAGCAGCGGCAGGTTGTCGCCGGCGCCGCAACCGGCGTCCAGCATTGCGTGGGGTTGCACGCGGATGTACTGCAGGCGGCCGAGCATGCGGCGCGCGACTTCGCCATAGAGGAATTGGGCGTCGGCCAGGTCGCCGCGGCGGGCAAACTGGCGCGGCACGTCGGCGCTGACGAGGGGCAGGGAGGGGGGCGTTGCGGTTTCTGGCAGGGACATTTCGGTCGCGCTCGCGGGATCACCCGGAGCGGAGCATGGTTTGATCAGGGATGGCTCACATTATTGCCCATCCCGGCGGCAGGCCCCGATTGCCCCTACTCGACATGGGGCGACGGCTGCTGTCGCGCCTGGGTTGCGATTGTCCGTTGTGCGGCGCGCGGGTCGCGGGCGCGCGACTGTGCGCCGGGTGTCAGGCGGACATCCTGGCCGGTCCGGCGGGGGCCTCGGCAAGGTGTCCGCGCTGCGCGTTGCGCCTTCAGGGCGGCGGACAGCATTGCGCGGCTTGTCTGGCGCAACCGCAGGCGTTCAGCCGTACGATCGCGGCGTTTGACTATGCGCCGCCCGGCGACGCGCTGGTCCTGATGCTCAAGACGCAGTTGCGGCTCAGCATGGCGCCGGTGCTGGCGCGCTTGATGGCGCAGGCGCTGCGGGAGGCCGCGGTACAGCCCGGCGCTCACCTGCCGCCCGATCTGCTGCTTGTGCCCATTCCCGCAAGCCGGGCGTCGTTGCGTCAGCGGGGCATGAACCCGGCGGCCGAGATCGCGCGCAGCCTGGCCGCGGAACTGGCGCTGCCGGCGCCGCGTCTCCTGCTTGCACGGCGGCGTGAAACGCCTCGGCAAGCCACGCTCGGCCGGCGTGCACGGCAGCGGGGGGCGGTGGGTCTCTTCGTCTGCGCAGGCCCGATTCGCGGGCGGCACGTGGCCGTGGTGGATGACGTCATGACCACCGGCAGCACCGTCGGCGCCGCCGCGACCGCCCTGATAGCGGCGGGCGCGGCCAGCGTGACGGTGCTGGTGGCGGCGCGCACGCCGTGACCTTGTCTGTACGGTCGCCGGTATCCCCGCCTTCACGAAGCCGCCATCAGGCCGCCGTTCCAGACCTCGCCGCCAAATCGGCGACAATCACGCTCGCGCGGCCGCTTCCGGGCCGCGGACCTTTCCCCCCATTGCGCGCGCCATGTTCCACGTCATTCTCGTCTGCCCGGAGATCCCTCCCAACACCGGCAACGCCATCCGGCTGTGCGCCAATACCGGCGCGCAACTGCATCTGGTGCGTCCCCTGGGGTTCGAGCTGGATGACGCCCGCATGCGGCGCGCGGGGCTGGACTATCACGAGTGGCAGCCCGTGCGCGTGCACGACACGCTGCAAGAGGCACTGGACGACACCGGCGCGGTCGCTTCCAGCATCTATGCGCTGACCACGCACGCGCAGCGCAGCGTGGCCGATGTCAGTTTCAAGCCGGGCGATGTGTTCGTGTTTGGCCGCGAAAGCGCGGGCCTGTCGGACGAGCATCAGGCGATGTTTCCGCCCCAGCAGCGGTTGCGGCTGCCGATGCGCACCGGCCAGCGCAGCCTGAACCTGTCTAACGCCGTGGCGGTCACGGTGTTCGAGGCCTGGCGCCAGCAGGGCTACGAAGGGGGCGCGTAGGCGCCGCCCCTCGGTCTGAAGATCAGTCCAGCGACAGCTTCAGCTTGTCGATCACCTGATCCCAGCGCGCCTTCTCGTTCTTGATGCGGTGGGTCAGGGCTTCCGGCGTGGATGGGGCCGGCGTGAAGTATTGCAGCGCCAGCTGCTTGCGCACGGCCTCGCTATTGATGATGCGCGCCAGTTCGCTGTTGAGCCGTTCGACGATCGGCGTGGGCGTGCCGGCCGGCGCCAGGATCGCGTTCCACGAGATGGCTTCGAAGTCCGGATAGCCCTGCGAGGCCATGGTCGGAACGCCGGGCAGGGCGTCGCTGGGCTGCAGGCTGGTCACGGCCAGCAGCTTCACCTTGCCGTCGCGCGCCTGCGGCACGGCGATCGCCGGCACCATGAAGCCGGCCTGCACGTCGCCGCCGATGATTGCGGTGATGACCTGCGGAAAGCCGGAATACGGGATGTGGGCCAGGTCCACGCCCGCGCGTTCCTTGAACATCTCCATGGCCAGGTGGGCCGAGCTGCCAGGGCCGACCGAACCGTAATTCAGCGAGTTGCCGCGGCCCTTGACCAGCTTGACGAAGTCCTGGACGTTGTCGACCTTGAGACTTCCGGGCACCACCAGCACGTTGGGGCTGGTGCCGACCAGCGATACCGGTTCCAGATCGGTCAGCGGGTCGTAACCCAGCGTCTTCTTATAGAGCGTGGGCGCGGTGACCAGCGGACCGTTGATCGTGTAGAGCAGCGTGTAGCCGTCGGGCTTGGCCTGCGACACCATGCGCGTGCCGATGTTGCCGCCGGCGCCCGGCTTGTTGTCGATCACGATGGGCTGGCCCAGGGCCTGGGACAGCGGCTCGGAAATCGTGCGCGCCAGGATGTCGGGCGACGAGCCGGGCGGGAAGGGCACGACCATGTGGATCGGGCGCTCGGGCCAGTCGGCGTGGGCGGCAAGGGGCAGGATGGCGGCCAGGCTCAGGCAAAGGCCACGCAGCAGCGGGCCGACCCGGAACTTGCGGGTATGCGTCATGAAGGATGTCTCCTCGGGTAGTTGTCGTGTCAGCCCAGCCCTTCATAGCGCGCATCCCGCGCCAGCAGGGCCGAGACGGCGGTCATGGGGGCGACGCCTTCGAACAGCACGGCGCACACCGCTTCGGTGATCGGCAATTCGACATTGATGGCGCGGGCGCGGTCCAGCGCGGCGCGGGCGCAGCGCACGCCTTCGGCGGTGATGCCGCTGGCCAGGATGTCGGCCAGCTTGCGGCCCGCGCCGATCTCCAGGCCCACGCGCCGGTTGCGCGACAGCTCGCCGGTGGCGGTCAGCACCAGGTCGCCCAGGCCGGTCAGCCCGGCGAAGGTTTCGGCCTGCGCGCCCAGCGCGACGCCAAAACGGGTCATCTCGGCCAGGCCGCGGGTGATCAGGGCCGCGCGGGCATTGGTGCCCAGCGCAAGGCCATCGCCAATGCCGCAGGCCACCGCAATGACGTTCTTCAACGCGCCGCCGACCTCAACGCCAACGAGATCGGTGCTGGCGTAAACGCGCAGCGCCGCACCATGGAAGGCGGCCGTGGTGGCTTCGCGCAGGGCGGGGCTGCTGCTGGCGACCGTCAAGGCGACGGGCAAGCCTTGCGCGACTTCACGGGCGAACGAAGGGCCCGACAAGGCGCCGCCGGTCGCGCCGGGCAGGGCCTCGCGCATGATTTCGTGGGGCAGTCTGGCCGTGTCGGCCTCAAACCCCTTGCACGTCCAGACGATGGGCGTGTCTTGCAGTCCCAGTGCGGGCAGCCGTTGCGACAGCGCCTCGCAGATGGACGTGAGACCCGCAACGGGCACGCCGAGCACGATCAGGCGGCGCGCGGCGTCGTCCTGCAAGGTGCGCAGCGTGGCGTCCAGGTCAGCGGAATATTGCAGCGTCTTGGGCAGGGAAATGCCCGGCAGATAGCGGGCATTTTCGTGGGCGGCGGCCATGGCGGCCGCTTGCGCGGCTTCGCGCGCCCAGAGCTGGGTGGGGTGGCGGCGGCTGGCGGCCGCCGCCAGGGCGGTGCCCCAACTGCCCGCTCCCAGGACGGCGACGCGCAGGCGCGGCTCGGCGGGTTGGTTCATGGGGCGCCGCGGGGTGCTTACTGGCGGGTGGCGCCGGGCGGCAGGATGATGCCCGATTCGGCGCCGTTCGCGCCGGCGGCCTGCTGCTGTTGCAGTTCGGCGATGCGCTGCTCGTACAGGGCCTGGAAGTTGACTTCGGTCAGGTGCAGCGGCGGCATCGAGGTGCGGGTGATCGCGTCGGCGACGTTGGCGCGCAGGTACGGGTACAGCATCGTGGGGCAGACAATGCCCAGCAGCGGATCAAGTTGCTCTTCGGGGATGTTGGCGGCTTCGAAGATGCCGGCTTGCGTGCCTTCAACCAGGTACACGACCTTGTCGTTGATGCGCGTGGTGACGGTGACGGTGACCGTGGTTTCGAACACGGTTTCGGCCAGGCGCTGGCCGCCCACGGTGATGCTCACTTCGACCTGGGGCGCTTCCTGCTCCAGGAACACGTGAGGCGCGTTCGGCATTTCCAGCGAAAGGTCTTTCAGGTAGACGCGCTGCAGATTGAACGAGGGCGCGTCGTTGCCGCCTTCTTGCTGGGTGTTTTGGTCTTGATCAGCCATGAGTGTTTCCGTTGGTGGGAGGGGCAAAAAGGGGCGATTAGCCGTTCAGCAAGGGGGTGAGGCCACCCGAGCGGTCCAGGGCCATCAGGTCGTCGCAACCGCCGACATGGGTATCGCCGATGAAGATCTGCGGGACGGTGCGCCGGCCGGTGCGTTCGATCATGACATCGCGCTGGGACGGTTCCCGGTCGATCTGGATGATTTCCAGGTCGGCCACGCCACGCTGCTCGAGCAGCGCCTTGGCGCGGGAGCAGTAGGGGCAATAGTCCTTGCTGTACATGACGACTTTGTTCATAGGGCGCTCCTGTGGGTACAAGAATAGGTAGATGGGGGCAAGTCCCCCTGCTTCAACCCTTCTGGGTTACCGGCAGGCTGGCGGCCGACCAGGCACGCATGCCGCCTTCAAGCGGCACGACGTCGGTGAATCCCTGGGCGCGCAGCTTGGCGGCGGCGCGGGCCGAATCGCGGCCGTTGTCGCAAACCACCACGAGCGGCTTGTTCTTGGGCAGCGAGCTGGCCTTCTGCTCGATGTCGGCTGCCGGCACGTTTCGTGCCTGAGCGATGTGGCCGGCCTGGAATTGCTCGACGGGGCGCACGTCGACCCACACGGCATTGCGCTGGTTGACCATCTGGATGGCTTCAGTCGTGCTGATGGCGGACCCGGTCCGGCCCTTGCGCAGGGCGGGAATGATCAGCATCACGCCGGATACGACGGCGACGGCGACGATGAAAATGTTGTTTTTATCGAGCAAGAATTGCAAAAGGTCCACGAAGGCTTCCTGTAGTACGTCGGCGGGCGCTACGTCGGCTTGCCTGTTGGCAAGTCTTCCGGCCAGCCTGGTAGGGGCGAACCCTGATGCGACGCGTCCAGGACATGGACGCGGTGCGCCGGGGCAAAATCACGGGCAAAATCACTCAATTATAAAATGAGCGCATTCCTTAACCATCCTCCAACTTTAACCCGCCCGGCGGGCGTCCCAAACCATGCACAAACTCGTACTGATGCGCCACGGCGAAAGCCAGTGGAATCTTGAAAACCGTTTCACCGGCTGGACCGACGTCGACCTGACCGACACCGGCCGCGAACAGGCCCGCAAGGCGGGCGAATTGCTCAAGAAAGAAGGCTTTGCCTTTGACCTGGCCTATACCTCGGTGCTCAAGCGCGCCATCCGCACCCTGTGGATCGCCCTGGACGCCATGGACGCCATGTACACCCCGGTCGGCGTGAACTGGCGCCTGAACGAGCGCCACTACGGCGCTCTGCAGGGCCTGAACAAGTCCGAAACGGCCGCCAAGTACGGCGACGAGCAGGTCCTGATCTGGCGCCGCGCCTACGCGATCGCCCCGGAGCCGCTGGATCTGGACGACGAACGCCACCCGCGCTTTGACAGCCGCTACGCCAAGATCCCGGCCGATCAGCTGCCCGCCACCGAGTGCCTGAAGGACACCGTTGCCCGCGTGCTGCCGTTCTGGAACGATTCCATCGCCCCGGCCATCCGTTCCGGCCGCAAGGTGCTGATCGCCGCCCACGGCAACAGCCTGCGCGCGCTCATCAAGCACCTGGACAACGTGTCGGACGACGACATCGTCAACCTGAATATCCCGACCGGCCAGCCGCTCGTCTATGAACTGGATGATGACCTGCGTCCGATCCGCCACTATTATCTCGGCGATGCCGCCGAGATCGAGGCGGCCATGGCTGCGGTTGCAGCCCAGGGCAAGGCCAAGAAGGACTGATATTTCTATGCGTCGCACGGCGGGGTTGTTGTTGGCGGTCATGTTGGCCAGTGGGGCGCTGCCTGCGCGTGCCGCGCCCAGTGACCTCGCCGGGCGTCAGTCCGACGCCGAAAAACAGCAGGCCGCCTTGCGCGACCGCATCGAGAGCCTGCAAAAGGACATCGACGACCGCGAGGCGGCCCGCAAAGAGGCCGCCGACGCGCTCAAGCAGTCGGAATCGTCGATTTCCCGGATCAACCTGCGCCTGAAGGAACTGGCCGACGCCAACCGCAAGGCGACGGCCGATCTCGCGTCGCTGGAAAAGCAGATCACCGCGCAGGAGGCCGTGCTGGCCAAGCGCCGCGCCGAGCTGGCCGACCAGCTGCGCACCCAATACACCAGCGGCCTGTCGCCCTGGACGGCGCTGCTTTCCGGCGACGATCCCCAGGTGCTGGGCCGCAATCTGGGCTACCTGGACTACGTGTCCCGTGCCCGGGCCGACGCCGTGAAGGCCCTGCGAGCCGACATCGACCGGCTGGCCGCCCTGCAGGCGCGCGCGGACGAACGCCGCACCGAAATCGAAAAGGGGGTTGCCGAGACCTCCGAACAGAAAACCGCGCTGGTCGCCCAGCAAAAAGAGCGCGCCAGCCTGCTGGCCCAGCTTGAAGGACAGATCGCCGCCCAGCGCGCCGAGGCCAACAAGCTCGGGCGCGACGACCAGCGCCTGTCACGGCTGATCACCGATCTGGACGCGGCCATCGCCAAGCAGATCGAGGAAGCCCGCAAGGCCGAAGAGGCGCGCAAACGCGCCGAAGAAGCCCGCCGTGCCGAGGAAGCGCGACGTGCGGCCGAGGAAGCCCGCCGCGCCGCCGAAGAGGCCAAGAAGCGCGCCGAGGCCGAACGCCGGTCGCAGGACGCCCGCCGCAAGGCCGAGGCAGACCGCAAGGCCGCCGAGGACGGCGCGCGCCGCGACAGCGAAGCCCGCGAGGCCGCCCAGGCGCGCGAACAGGTCGAAGCGGCAGCCCAAAAGAATCGCGGCCCGGTGGCCGTGGCCGACCCCGACGCCGCCGGCTTGCGTCCCGCCGACCAGCGGCAGACCCGCATTGGCGGCCCGGCTGATACCCCGCCGCCCACAAAACCCGCGGATCCCCCCAAAAAGGCGGAACCGATTGAGGAGCCCGCCACTCCAACGCGCAGTGCATCGGCACAGCAGACCGCCAAGGCGCCGCCCGTGGGCGGCGGCAACGGCCTGCGTCATGGTCTGACCATGCCGGTGCGCGGCCAGGTGCAGGGCAGGTTCGGGGTGGATCGTCCGGACGGCGGAGTGTGGCGCGGCGTGGTGCTGCGCGCGGCCGAGGGTACGCCCGTCAAGGTCGTGGCCCCGGGTACTGTGGTTTACGCCGATTGGCTGCGCGGCTTTGGCAACCTGATCATTGTGGATCATGGCCAGCAATACCTGACCGTCTATGCTTACAACCAAAGTCTGCTCAAACGGGTGGGCGATGCGGTGGCTGGCGGGGATACTATTGCTACCGTGGGCGCAACCGGCGGCCAAGTGGAATCCGGCCTATACTTTGAAATTCGCCATCGTGGCGCTCCAGTGGACCCGGCCCAATGGCTGGCGCAGTAGATGTGTCGGCTGGTGCAGCCGGTTTGCTGGAATGCAATCGGCGTAAACGCTGTCGGTAAATGAATGTCGTTGGAAAAATACCGTTGGTAAATTACCAAACCCATCGGCGAAAACAAAATTCGGGAAGTGTGCATGGGCACTCGTAAGTTTCGCGGTTTCGGTCTGATTGCCATCGGTGCGGTGGCTGGTGTGTTGCTGAGTGTTGGCGTGACTGCGGTCGCCCAGCGCGGCAGCCCCCTGCCTCTGGACGAGCTCAGGCAACTGAGCAATGTCTTTGCCGCCATCAAGAACAACTACGTCGAGGCCGTCGACGACAAGACCCTGATCGACAATGCCATCTCGGGCATGGTGTCGAACCTGGATCCCCACTCCGCCTACCTGGATGCCGACGCGTTCCGCGAAATGCAGACTGCGACGCAAGGCGAGTTCGGCGGCCTGGGCATCGAGGTCGGCGCGGAAGACGGCTTCGTGAAGGTCATCTCGCCCATCGAGGACACGCCTGCGGCCCGCGCCGGCGTCATGGCCGGTGACCTCATCATCAAGATCGACGACACGCCCACCAAGGGCATGACCCTGAATGACGCGGTCAAGCTCATGCGTGGCGCGCCCAAGTCGCCCATCACGCTGACGATCATGCGCGCGGACCGCCCGCAGCCGATCGTCGTGAAGATCGTGCGCGACATCATCAAGGTGCGCAGCGTGCGCAGCAAGATGCTGGACAACGGCATCGCCTACGTGCGCGTCGCCCAATTCCAGGAAAAGACCGGCGCCGACCTCGCCCGCCAGCTCAAGGAGCTGGGCGCGAAGGAACCGCCCAAGGGTCTCGTGCTGGACCTGCGCAATGACCCGGGTGGCCTCCTGACCAGCGCCATCGGCGTGTCCGGCGCGTTCCTGCCGCCCGATGCGCTCGTGGTGTCCACGGACGGCCGCACGCCGGACGCCCGCCACAAGTACCTGGCGACGCCTTCGGAATACGCCCGCGGTGAAAGCAACTACCTGTCCGGCCTGCCGGCCTGGACCAAGACGGTGCCGATGGTGGTGCTGGTGAACGTGGGTTCGGCCTCGGCCTCCGAGATCGTGGCCGGCGCGCTGCAGGACCACAAGCGCGCCAAGGTGCTGGGCAACCGCACCTTCGGCAAGGGCTCCGTGCAGGTGATCCTGCCGCTGTCCGAAACCACCGCGGTCAAGCTGACCACGTCGCGCTACTTCACGCCCAGCGGCCGTTCCATTCAGGCGACCGGCATCGAACCGGACTACGTCGTGGCCGATACGGCGGACGGCGACCTGTTCCGCCTGCCGCGCGAAGCCGACCTGCAACGTCACCTGTCCAACCAGCAGACCACCAACGAAATCAAGTCCAGCGCCGACCAGGACAACGTGGATCTGCCGGCCAAGGTGTTTGAATTCGGCGGCAAGGACGACTTCCAGCTCCAGCAGGCCCTGAATCTGCTGGCCGGCAAGCCGGTGCAGAAGGGCTCGGCCCGCGCCCAGGCCAAGGCAGACGCCAAGGCCGGCGGCGGAACGCCCCAGCGCATGAAGATCACGCCGACCGGAGTCGAGCCCAGCAAGGACAAATGAACGACGAGCAACTGCTGCGCTACGCCCGCCACATCCTGCTGGACGAACTCGGGATCGAAGGGCAGGAAAAACTGCTGGCGGCGCGTGTGCTCATCGTGGGGGCGGGCGGTTTGGGTTCGCCCGCCGCGCTCTACCTGACCACCGCCGGCGTGGGCGATATTACGCTGGCCGACGACGATGTCGTCGAACTCAGCAACCTGCAGCGCCAGATCCTGCACACCACCGCAAGCGTCGGCAGGCCCAAGGCCGAGTCCGGCCGCGACATGCTGGGCGCCTTCAATCCGCAGACCCGCGTTCACGCCCGGGTCGAGCGCCTGAAAGACCAGGCCTTGTCCGATGCCGTCGCGCAGGCGGACCTGGTGCTGGACTGCACCGACAACTTCACCACCCGGCACGCCATCAACCGCGCCTGCGTGCAGCACCGCAAGCCGCTGGTGTCGGGCGCCGCCATCCGCTTCGACGGCCAGGTCAGCGTTTACGACCTGCGCGACGACAACGCGCCGTGCTACCACTGCCTGTTTCCCGAAGCCGACGACGTCGAAGAAGCCAACTGCGCCACCATGGGCGTCTTCGCGCCGGTGGTCGGCATTATTGGCAGCATGCAGGCCGCCGAAGCCCTGAAACTGCTGTCCGGCGTAGGCGAAAGCCTGTCCGGCCGCTTGCTCTGGCTGGACGTGCGCACCATGCAATGGCGCAGCGTCAACGTGCAACGTGACCCCGAATGCACGGTCTGCGGCCACCGCGAGCACGCCTGAAGTCTGCCCGCATTGCACTTAAGAACAATACTAAAGGTTTCAAATACCTGCTATAACGCCAGCCAGCCTACTGAATTCGGGTAGAGGGGCATGGACATGACGGCGTGGAAACAGGACTGAAGTTCAGCCTGCCCAAGTGGCGGCTGACACGTTGGCTGACGCATTCCGGGCATGACACGCCGGCGGACATCCGCGCGGCGCTCATCGCCAGTCTGTTCGGCACGCTTCCCATTTTTGCCGGCGGGGTCATCAACACACTGATGATCTCGGGCGTCGTCGCGTGGCGGCGGCCCGAACCGCTATATATCTCGTGGCTGATCCTGGAGGTCGTGCTCGCGCTGGTGCGCGTCGTCATCCTGCGATCCGCGCTGCGCGCGGCCCCAAAGGGCGGCAACACCCACACCGACCTGTACATCCTGCTGGCGTTGTTCTGGGCGTTCAGCGTGGGCTACGGCGTCTTCATCACCTTCCTGAACGGCGACTGGCTCGCCGCGACACTGGCGGGCGTATCCTGCGGCGCCATGGCCGGCGGGATCTGCTTCCGCAACTACGGCGCGCCGCGGCTGGTGGGCGCCATGATCTTCCTGAGTCTGGGGCCCATGTGTCTGGGCGCGCTCTTCACCGGTGAATGGGTGATGGCGATCGTCTTCATCCAGATCCCGTTCTATCTGATCAGCATGGTCATCGCCTCGCACCGCCTGAACCGCATCCTGGTGTCCACGATGCTGGCCGAGCGCGACAGCGACCGCCGCGCCAGCGAAGACGCGCTGACCGGCTTGGCCAACCGCGCTGGCCTGCAGGCCGCGCTGGAACGCGTGTGCTCCAGCGCCCGCGGCCATGACAGCGCCGCGGCGCTGCTCTACATGGACATGGACGACTTCAAGCGCATCAACGACACGCACGGCCACGCCGGCGGCGATCAGGTGCTCAAAACCATCGCGGACCGCATGCGGGCCATGCTCCGGGTCGACGACGTCGCCGCGCGCATCGGCGGCGACGAATTCATCGTGCTGGTCACCGGCATCGACGCCACGGCCGCGCTCCGGCTGGGCGAACACCTGCTGCGCGACGTGTCCCAGCCCATCACGCTGACCGACGGCAACGGCGTCTGCGTGGGCTTGTCCATCGGCATCTCGATCATGTCCGGCGCCAACCGCACCCCGCAAGGCGCGCTGGACTCCGCCGACGCCGCGCTTTATCGCGCCAAGGCGCAGGGCGGCCGCTGCTGCGTGGTGGATCAGGGCGAGCAAGTCGCGGAAAGCGAAGCATTGCAGAGCGCGTCAGTCGCGGCTTGATAGGCCGGCGCGATTGTCCGAATTGGTCCGAATCTGGCTAAAAGTTATCAGATAACCTGAAAAATCTGTCTATAATCCGCCCATGTTGACCAAGAGCCTCACCCTCACCGAGCAGGTCGCCCGGCAACTCGCCAGCGACATCGCGGATGGCGTCCATGCTGTCGGCGCCAAGCTGCCGTCCGGCCGCGTGCTGGCCGAGCGGTACGGCGTCAGCGCCGCCGTCATCCGTGAAGCCACGGAACGCCTGCGCGCCCAAGGCCTGATCCAGAGCCGGCAGGGTTCGGGTAGCACCGTTGTCTCGCGCACCGGGGCGCAAGGCTTTCAGGTGTCCACCGGCATCGCGGTCGACCGCAAGAAGCTCGCCAGCGTCTACGAACTGCGCATGGAACTCGAAGGTGGCGCGGCCGCGCTGGCGGCTGTCCGCAGCACGCCGGAGGACCTGGACGCCATGGAAGCGGCGCTGGCTTCGCTTCAAGCCCATCTCGACCACCCCGAGGCCGGCGTCGAGCACGACATCGCATTTCACGTCGCCATCGCGACCGCCACGCACAACAGCTACTACCAGGACCTGCTGCAATACCTGAACCTGCAACTGCGCCTGGCGGTCAGCACTGCCCGATCCAACAGCCGCCTGCAGGAAGGCCTGACCGCCGTCGTGCACCAGGAACACGTCGCCGTGTTCGACGCCATCCGCGGGCGCGATCCCGACCGCGCCCGCCAGGCCGCCATCCGCCACCTGCAGCAAGCCGCCGGCCGCCTGCAACTCGATCTTCTCTCTCCCGCCGCATCCCACATCTCATGAGCGCATCCGACTTTTCTCAACGGCTGGTCCAAGCCCTGGGCCCCGACACCGTCTTCACCGACCCGGCGGACATCGCGCCGTGGCTGTCCGACTGGCGCGGCCTGTATAACGGCCACGCCCAGGCCGTCGTTCGTCCGCGTACGACGGCCGAGGTCGCCACGTGCCTTGCCCTGTGCCAGGAGGCCGGCGTGCCGGTCGTGCCGCGCGGCGGCAACACCGGCCTGTGCGGCGGCGCCACGCCCGACGGCGAGGCCACCAACGTGGTCATCAGCCTGGACCGCATGAACGCCGTGCGCGCCATCGACACCGTGGCCAACACCATGGTTGCCGAGGCCGGCGCCATCCTCGGCAACCTGCGCCGCGCCGCCCAGGACGCCGGCCGCCTGCTGCCGCTCAGCCTCGCTGCCGAAGACTCCAGCCAGATCGGCGGCAACGTCGCCACGAATGCCGGCGGCGTGAACGTGGTGCGATACGGCATGGCGCGGGAACTGGTCCTGGGCCTGGAAGCGGTGCTGCCCACCGGCGAAATCTTCCACGGCCTGCGCACCCTGCGCAAAGACAACACCGGCTACGACCTCAAGCAACTGCTCATCGGTTCCGAAGGCACGCTGGGCATCATCACCGCCGTCGCGCTGCGCCTCTACCCGCGCACCGACGTGCGCTCGGTCGTGCTGGCCGCCGTCGAATCGCCCGCGCAGGCGCTGCAACTCTTCGAGATCCTGTTCGAACAATGCGGCGCGCGCCTGCAGGCGTTCGAATTCTTCACCGGCGATTGCCTGGACCTGGTGCTCACGCACGCCGAGGGCGTGCAGGAACCGTTCGAACAGCGCTACCCGGCCTACGTGCTGGTGGAACTGGCCGACACGACCGACGAAGCCGCGCTGAACACGCTGCTCGAAAACGTCATCGGCACGGCGCTCGAACGCGGTCTGTGCCTGGATGCCGCCGTCTCGGCCTCGCTTGCGCAGTTGCAGACGCTCTGGAAGCTGCGCGAGGAAATCTCCGAAGCCCAACGCGCCGACGGCCCGCACCTGAAGCACGACGTGTCGCTACCGATCGAACGCATCCCCGACTTCATGCAGACCGCCGAAGCCCGCGTACGCGCTCTATACCCCGACATACGCCCCTTCATCTTCGGCCACTTCGGCGACGGCAACTTGCACTACAACCTGTCCCGCCCGGCAGGCGCCGACCGCAACTGGGTGGCCGAACATGGGGCGGCGATCACGGATGCGGTGTTGGATGAAGTAAATCGGTATGGGGGGAGTATTTCTGCGGAGCATGGGATCGGGCAGTTGAAGCGGGAGCATTTCTTGCATAGCAAGGATGCGGTGGAGCTGCGGTTGATGCGGGAGATCAAGAAGGTGATGGATCCTGCGGGGATCATGAATCCTGGGAAGCTGTTGTAGGCGGTGTTGAGGGTCTGAGTCTCATAGGTCGCGGCGGATCTTCGTAGGTCGCCCGACTCCGTGGCCCCGTGGGCACGATCGCCCACGATTGCGGTCTGCAGCCTTCGCTCCGGACTTGCCTAGGCGGCCCCCCGTCGTCATCGGGCATTGGAGTGGCGATCGGTGTCGGCACTGCTTGAGCTTGGCGAGATCGTCTGCCGCTGCCGGTGTCTGACACCCTCGGGAGATGAACCTGGCATGAAGCGAATCTCACCAGGGTGTCAGACACCTCACTTGGTTGAGCTTGGCGAGATCGTCTACCGCTGCCGGTGTCTGACACCCTCGGGAGATGAACCTGGCATGACGCGAATCT
>Ga0213829_1000051_pt1 | contig 185420 bp, 174 predicted proteins | sample MC6MC0896MG_FD_180665 | JGI IMG/M metagenome (GOLD analysis project Ga0213829, IMG submission 180665) | Enriched soil aggregate microbial communities from Iowa State University, Ames, United States - MC6-MC0896-MG | ecosystem: Environmental > Terrestrial > Soil > Unclassified | place: USA...
TGAGGTATGTTCTTAAACTTGACGTCTAAGGTACTTCACTTCTAGTGAGCACTTGATTTCTTGTGCTTGCGACTAGGCCGAAACCCAATCGCTGCACTCGCATCAAGCGCCCACACTTATCGGTTGTTTAATTGTTAAAGAGCAGTCTTGCTAAATTCTGTACTACCAGTTTCTACTTTCAACTCCGGCCAACTTCGCTTTTGCGTCGTCGCTGTCGTTGCAGCAGAGAAACGAGATTATGGAGAAGTTTTTATCGCTTGTCAAGTCAGCTTCGCTTTTGCTTTCGCAGTTTGCTTCGCTTTCTTGCGGCGACCTCTTCAGGTCTCGCCAGGACTTTCGTCCTGCCCTAGCAGCTATCGAAACATCAGGGTAAACCCTAATTTTTCAGTAACTGCCAAGCCCAAAACTATAGCACAATTTTTGCAGATCTTGCAACTGGCTTCTGCCTAATTTGCGTCGATCCTTGCAATAACCGCGGGGCGCTCATTTCTGATTGCCGTTGCGGCAGGTGAGGTTGGGTTGTCCCGCTTCGCCTGTTGCACTTGCTTGGCTTCGCGTCTCAAAACTGTCTGAGCTGCGAAGGAGCGAGACTATAGCACAGAATTTTGCGCTGTCACGCCGGTGTCGCAAATTTGTTGTTCGGGGCAGCGGTTTCCAGGCGCGTCGGCCCTGCCCTGCCGAGCGTGGGATGGCTTATGGGCGATCTTCCCTATATATATAGAGGGCGGCGGCCCATGATTGCGGGACTAGTATGTACGTTTACTATTCGCCTGTACGCCGCACCTCATTGGAGAAAGACACGTTATGCCCCCTGCGATCGCCATGAGCGAAGACATCCTGATCAACGTCACCCCGTTCGAGACCCGCGTTGCGCTGGTGGAACAGGGTTCCGTCCAGGAGCTGCACGTCGAAAGAAGCATTCAGCGGGGCCACGTTGGCAACATTTATCTGGGTCGGGTGGTTCGGGTGCTGCCGGGGATGCAGAGCGCCTTTATTGATATTGGGCTAGAGCGCGCGGCGTTCATCCATATTGCGGATCTTCGCGAGAATCGCAGTGAGCGCAGCCAAGGTCTGACCCCGACGCCCATCGAGAAGCTGATTTTTGAGGGACAGACCCTCATGGTGCAGGTGGTGAAGGATCCGCTGGGGACCAAGGGCGCGCGGCTGTCGACGCAGATCAGCATGGCCGGGCGGATGCTGGTCTACCTGCCGCATGATCCGCACATCGGTATTTCGCAGAAGATCGACGCCGAGTCGGAACGCATCCAGTTGCGGGAACGTCTGCAGGCTTTGATGCCGCCTGATGAAAAAGGCGGGTTCATCGTGCGCACGCAGGCAGAGGGCGCCAACGACGCGGAGCTGTCCGCCGATGTGGAGTATCTGCGCAAGCTGTGGACGAGTGTGCAGGCGGCGGCGCGTACGCAGCCCGCCCCCGCGCTCCTGCATCAGGACCTGACACTGGCGCAGCGGGTGCTGCGCGACATGGTGGGCCCGGAGACCGGAACGATCCTGGTGGATTCGCGCACGACGAGTGCCGCGATGCTGGAATGGGCGCGTGTTTACACGCCGTCGGTCGTGGACCGCATCCAGCATTACAGCGGCGAGCGGCCGTTGTTCGATACGGCAAATGTGGACGATGAGATTGCGCGCGCGCTGTCGCGCCGGGTCGACCTGAAGTCGGGCGGCTATCTGATCATCGATCAGACGGAGGCGTTGACGACGGTGGACGTCAACACCGGCGGCTTTGTGGGCGGCCGTAATTTCGACGACACGATCTTCAAGACCAACCTTGAGGCGGCGCAGGCGATTGCGCGCCAACTGCGTTTGCGGAACCTGGGCGGCATCGTGATCCTGGACTTCATTGACATGGAGGAGCAGGAACATCGCGACACGGTACTGGCGGAATTGAAGAAGGCGCTGTCACGCGACCGGACCCGCATGACCGTCAATGGCTTCACGCAACTGGGTCTAGTGGAAATGACGCGCAAGCGCACGCGCGATTCGCTGGCGCATCAGCTTTGCGAGCCCTGCCCCATGTGCCAATCGCGGGGGAATGTGCGGACGCCGCGCACGGTCTGCTATGAAATCCTGCGGGAAATCCTGCGCGAGGCCAGGCAGTTCAATCCGAAGGAGTTTCGCATTCTGGCGTCGCAGGAAGTGGTGGACCTTTTCCTGGAAGAGGAAAGCCAGCACCTGGCGATGCTCGGCGACTTCGTGGGCAAGCGGGTGTCGCTGGAAGTGGAGGCGACGTACTCGCAGGAGAAATACGACATCATCCTGGTTTGACAGCATCAGAAGAATGCCTAGTCATCGGACTGAAGGAAGAGCCGCGCACCTTAGCGCGGCTTTTTTCTTTTATGCATCACGAGATCCACGGGTTCACGCGGCAGAAATGTCAGGCATTTGGCAACGGCATCCTGGCCAGCGAGTCGGGCGATGAACCGCACTGCAAGCCATTCTCCGCCGCGCATTGCATTGAATGCGTGCGCGATGACGACAACGCTTACCTGATTCGCCTACGCGCTTCAACTCGATATGTGTGGATTTTGTGACTTAACGATTCGTTTGCAATGAATTCTGAAACCGATGGCGGCGACTAAGGGTTATCGCTAAGCTGCGGGCGCTTTGCCGGGTCGGTAACCGTCTCGGCGTTTTTCCCCTAGTCATTCGGAGGTCATTGCAATGAAGTCCCTATTCCGTCCGTTCCTGGTGCTGGTCGCGGCCCTGCCGCTCATGCTGGCTGCCTGCGGCGACAAGGAGCCCGAACAGCGCGCCGCGTTCACGCAGTTCCTGCAGACGCGCATCGTGGACAAGCCGGGCGTGCGCGTGCCAAAACTGACCGAAGAAGAAAAGAAGTCGTTTGGCGATTACGCGGCCCAATACGCGGTGATCACCGACTTCAATGCCGGCATGGACGCGTCGGTCAAGCCGCTGTCGGGGATCCTGCAGAAGGGCCAGGTGCGCTCGGTGAACGATATCGTGACGCGTCGCGAGGACCTGAAGACCGTGCGTGCTGGTTTGAACGACATGAATGCGGCGTTGAAGGAACACCGCGCCAAGGCCGACGCTGCTCGCGCCCAGCTCAAGCAGCCTGAAGACCTGAAGGTCGTGTACGACAAGGCATACGAGAAGACCATTACCCTGCCGGCCGACACGTTTGCCGACGTGCTGCCGCAGATCAACGCCACCTACGACGTCGCCCTGAAGGTTGCCGACTACGTGGAAGCGAACAAGTCGAAGATCGAGATCTCAGGCAACAGCGTGACGGTGACGGACAACTCCGTGCAGGCCGAGCTGAACAAGCTGCTGCAAGAGATGAACGCGCAGGCCAAGAATGTGCAGCAGGCACAGACGCGTCTGCAAGCCGTGGTGATGGGCCGCTAAGCGCCGCGTCGGCTCGCAGCAGTCCACATCGCCCCGCCGCCACCTGAAGGTGCGGCGGGGCTTTTTCATGCGTGAAGAGCTTTCACGTCAGGCGCGGCCGCCACACGATTGCGGCCCGATTCCTTTGCCTGATACACCGCGGCGTCGGCGGCCTCCACCAGCGCAGCCGCGGCGTCGTTGTCCTGTGGAACGGCAGTGGCCACGCCGATGCTGACCGTGACGATGCCGTCTTCGTTGTCTTCGTGTGCAACGGCCAGCTCCGCGACGGCGCGCCGGATGCCTTCGGCGATGTCCAAGGCTTGTTCGAGGCCGGTCCCGGGCAACAGCACCACGAACTCCTCGCCCCCATAACGGGCCGCCAGATCGCGCGGGCGGCGCGCCTTGTTCTGGAATGTGCGGGCCAGCGTCCTGAGCAGCACGTCGCCTTCCTGGTGGCCATACCGATCGTTGTAGCGCTTGAAGTGGTCCGCATCCAGGAACAGCAGCGACAGCGGCGTGCGATCGCGCCGCGCGGCCGCCCATTCCACGTCAAGCGTTTCGTCGAATGTGCGCCGGTTGGCGATGCCGGTCAGCCCGTCCGTCTGGGCCTGACGCGCCAACTGCGTTTCGAACGCGTGCCGCCAGCGCATCTCGCGCCTGAAGAGGACGATCTGCGCCATCACCGAGACAAAGAGCGCCAACGTGATGGGCACGATCAGCGCGGCGCGACGCACCCACGGTTCGAGCAGGTCGTCGACGGCCAGCGCGACGTCGATCACCAAGGGCGTGCGTTCGATGGCGTCGAACGCGTAGAGCCGATTGACGCCGTCGTGCGACAGCACGCCGACGAACGCGCCCTCGCGTCCAATCAGGTATTGCTGAAAATCGAGCGGCACGTCGATGCCGCTGCCGGCGTCGGCGCTTGAGTACGGATTGCGCAAGAGAACGGCGCCATCGTTGCGAAAGACCGTGATGGCGTCGTGCGGACCGATGGACACTTCGGCAAAGCGGTCGCGGAAGTACGCCGTGCGCAGGGAGCCGGCCACCACGCCGCCGAAACTGCCGTCGGCATTGGTGATGCGCCGGCTGATCGCGATGCCTTCATCGCCACCGCGCAGGCGGCTGTTGTAGGGCCGGCTGACGAAGAGCCCCACGCGGTCGGTGTCCCGGTGCGCCTGAAAATAATCGCGGTCGGCGAAATTGAGCTTCGGCGGCGTCAAGGCGAGCGAGTCGTAGCGGATGTTGCCTTGCGCGTCGAGCACGACGATGGCGCCAAGATACGCTGCCGTGGCCGAGCGGTCGAAGAGGAACCGGTGCAGGGATTGCGGGTCGAGGTCGGCAATGCCGGGCTCTTGCAGGCGCTCGACCACGCCTTGCAGCGACAAGTCGTAGACGTGCAGCGTGCGGCCGATGTCCGCGGCGAGCACGCTGGCCAGATTGCGGGCCGATACGTAAGCGGCTTCCCACGTGACGCGGCGATCCATCCATAACAGGGAGATGGCCGCCGCACAGATACCGATGGCGACGATGCCGGCCAACGCGTACAGGGTACGGTGCACGATCCCGCGGGAATTCAATACGGCGCTCCTTCGCGATGGCGGTCGGGATGGCGTGGTTCATCTGCAAGTTCTGCATGATGATGCCGGTGTCCGATGCCGGGCGCAAGGCATCGCCTCCCGTGGCACGAAGCCGTAGGCGGCGATCAGCGCGGGGGCGGGTATTGATGGCGGGATGGGTTGGCCGGCGACGCGGCGCCAACCTGGCGACGGGCGCCGCGCGCCCGGGCCGGGGTTTCAGGAGACGGCGGCGGCGATGCGGAAGGGGAAGGCCTTGGCGCCACGCGCCTTGTCGGTTTCGCGGTGGGCGTTGATGGCCCATGCGGGCCCTACCGCGCCGGCGTGCGCCATCAACTGGCGGGTGAGCACGCCGGAGAATCCGCAGCGAAGCGTCATGGCCTGACGCCGGGCAAGCTCGATTCCGATGGCGTGCGACGAGGTCGAATTACGGTCCGTTTGCAGCATGGCAGCCCCCTGGCAAAAGCGCTTCCTGAGTGAAGCGTCATTGAGGATCAATCTACTCTAGCTGTTTGATTTTGCGCGTGAAATGATACGTAAAGTAATGCAAAGAACCCGAAATGCGCGCCGAAAAAGGGTCATCAGGCGGATGGACTGGTGGCGGTGTCGCTGGTTTCGCGGTCAGGCCGGTCGTTTATGCCATCCGGTTGGCCAGTCATATTTCCGTAGAGCAATGAGCGGCCCGCGAACAGCCCGCCCGCTACTTCGAGGTCGAAACGTTCGTTATCGCGTTGCCGGACGTCCTGGATGACCTCCTCGGCCTCTTCCGGTGGCACGCCGATGGCGCGAAGCGCCGCTTCGCCGAACACCAGCGCCGACTCCAGCGTTTCGCGGACCTGGAAATCCACGCCTTCGCGGGCAAGGGCCAGCGAATGTATACGGTCGTACGCCCGCACCACCAACTTCACCAGCGGAAATTCCGATTTGATGAGCTGCACCATATGGGTGGCGGCGCGGGGGTCGTTGATGCAGACGAGGATGGCGCAGGCGTTCTCGGCGCCGGCGGAACGCAGCATGTCCGCGCGCGTACCGTCCCCGTAATACACCTTCACGCCCCATTTCGCGGCGGCGCGAATCGCGTCGGTATCCGTGTCCAGGATGGATACCTTGACCCCTCGGGCCAGCATCGCCTGCGTCACGATCTGGCCGAAACGGCCAAAACCGACGATCAGCGCGCAGCCGTCCAAATCGCGGGCCACGTCCACGCCGTCCATGGAGGGCACGGGCTTGGGCAATAGCCAGCGCAACGCCAGGACGCACAGCGGCGTGAGCGCCATGGAAATGATGACGACCGCGGTCAGCACCGCGCCGGTGTGCGCATCGAAGATGCCTTTTTCAGCGGCCGCGCTGTAGAGCACGAAGGCGAACTCGCCGCCTTGCGCCAGCAACGCGCAGCGGGTGATCGCCTCGGTGTGCGTCGCGCGCAGCAGGCGCGCCACGACATACACGCCCACGGATTTGACGGCCATGAAGACGACGACGCCCGCCAGGATGAGCGGCCATTCGCGCGCCACGGCCAACAGGTCCAGCGACATGCCCACGCCCAGAAAGAAGAGGCCGAGGAGAATGCCGCGAAAGGGTTCGATTTCTGCCTCGAGCTGATGCCGGAAGGTGGACTCGGACAGCAGGACGCCGGCCAGGAACGCGCCCATGGCCATGGAGAGGCCGCCCAGTTCCATCAGCAGCGCCGCGCCGAGCACGACGAGCAAGGCGGCCGCGGTCATGACTTCGCGGGCGTGCGCCGCGGCCAGCAGACGGAACAGCGGATTGAGCAGCCACCGGCCCGCGGCCAGCAGCGCCAGAATGCAGCCGAGCGCGATGGCCGCCTGCAGCCAGGGATCGCCATCGCTGCCGCTGCCCGCCGGGGCCAGCAAGGCGGCCAGCGCCAACAGCGGAACGATCGCCAGATCTTCAAGCAGCAGGATGGAGACGATGCGCTGGCCCTGCGCGCTGGTGGTCTCGTCGCGCTCGGCCAGGATCTGCATCACGATGGCCGTGGAAGAGAGCACGAAGCCCATCGCCGCCATGAACGCCGCGGCGCCCGACAGGCCCGCCAGCAACCCCACGCCCGTGAGCAGTGCGCCGCAGACGAGCACCTGCGCGACGCCCAGCCCGAAGATCTCGCCGCGCAGTTTCCAGAGACGCGAGGGCTGCATCTCCAGGCCAATGATGAAAAGGAACATCACCACGCCGAGTTCGGCCACGTGCAGGATGGATTTGGGATCGGAGAAAAAACCGATGCCGTAGGGACCGATCGCCAGGCCGGCAGCCAGATAGCCCAGGACCGAGCCCAGCCCGAGACGCTTGAACAGTGGGACGGCAATTACCGCTGCGCCGAGCAAGACGACGACGTTGAGGACTTGATTGCCTTCGGAAGGCAGGGCCATGGAGCGCTCCTGGTTGCATGGCGGGCCGAAGCGCCTGCGACGCCGCCCAGCCCGCTACGCGCGGGCTGGGGCCATTTTCCGGCAAACCACGGGATTGGCAAACAGGAACTTCGGCAATGAAAAACCGCCCCGAAGGGCGGCGTCTGGGGAACGGCGCGCGGCGGCTCAGTCTTCCCGGAACTGCATTTTGTACAGCGAAGCGTACAGTCCGTCGGCGGCCAGGAGTTCCGCATGCGGCCCCTGTTCGACGATTCGCCCGGCGTCCAGCACGATGATGCGGTCGGCATTCTGCACGGTGGACAGGCGGTGGGCGATGACCAGCGTGGTGCGGCCCTTCATCAGGCGTTCCAGAGAGGCCTGCACCTGGCGTTCGGACTCGTTGTCGAGCGCGGAGGTGGCTTCGTCCAGGATCAGGATGGGCGCGTTCTTGATGAGTGCCCGCGCGATGGCGAGGCGCTGGCGCTGGCCGCCGGACAGGCGCGCGGCGTTTTCACCCACCGGGGTGTTGATGCCTTGCGGCAGGCCTTCAACGAATTCAAGCAGGTTGGCCGCAGCGAGCGCGTCACGCACTTTTTGCTCGCTGGACTTGCCCAGGGCGCCATAGCCGACGTTGGCCGCGATGGTGTCGTCGAACAGCACCACGTCCTGGCTGACCAGCGACAGGTGCGAGCGCAGGCTGCGCAGCGTCAGGTCGTTGATGGGCTCGTCGTCTACGAAGATCTGGCCGCTGTCGGTCAGCACGAAGCGGGGCAGCATGTTGACCAGCGTGGTCTTGCCGCTGCCCGAGCGGCCCACCAGGGCGACGGTCTGGCCGGGTTCGACTACAAAGGAAATGTCGTTGACCGTGTCGCGGTCGGCGTCGGGGAAGCGGTGCGACACGTTGCGGAATTCGACCTTGCCGCGCACGGGCTCGGGCAGTTCCTTGGTGCCGGTGTCATTTTCCGGCACCTGGTCGATCAGCGTGAACACGCTTTCGGCCGACACCAGCATTTTCTGCATGCGGGCGGCCACGTTGGTGAGGCGCTTGATGGGGTCGAAGATCTGGGCCAGCGCGGCCATGAACGAGGCGAAGCTGCCCACGGTGAGCGAGCCGCTATTGGCCTGGCTGAGCGCCACGGCGATGACCGCGCCCACGGAGATCGAGATGCAGACCTGGGTCAGCGGCGTCAGCGCCGCATCGGCGGTAGCCGTGCGCATGGCAAAGCGGCGCAGGCGGCGGCTGACGAAATCGAAGCGGCCGCGTTCGACTTCGTAGCCGTCGAACAGCTTGATGACGCGCTGGCCGTCGATGCCCTCGCCGACCACGCGGGTCAGTTCGGCGTTCATGTTGACGGTTTCGCGGTTGATGCGGCGCAGGCGCTTGATGAAGAAGCGCGAGATCATGACCGAGACCGGCAGCATCACCAGGATGATCAGGGTCAGCACCCACGACATGTAAAGCAGGACGCAGATCAGGGCGATGACCACCAGGGTTTCGCGCACCAGCACCGTGATGACGTCGGTGGCGTAACCGGTAACGTTGCCGGCGTCGATGGTGAAGCGGTTCAGGAGGCGGCCGGTGTCGCCGCGCTTGAAGTCCGCGTCGGGCAGGCCCAGAAGGCGTTCGAACATGTCGCGCCGCATGCCCAGCAGCACGTTGTTGGCCACCCAGGCCAGCAGGTAGTCGCTGAAGAAGTTGCAGATGCCGCGCACCAGGATCAAACCGACGACCGCCAGCGGCAGCGCCCAGACGTAGTACGGTTTGGCGCCGGAGAAGCCGCCGTCGAGCAGGGGCTTCATGATGACTGCCAGCACCGGCTGCGTGGCGGCGGCGCCGGCCATGAGCAGGACGGCCGCCAGCAAGCCCTTCCAATAGGAACCCACGCGGCTGTAGATCCGGGACCAGAGTTCGGATTTGACGGGCTGGGAGCCCGCTGGCGCATTCCGTGCGGCAGAATTCAAAGGAATCACTCGCTTTAATACAATTGTGCCCAGGATTGTACCGGCTGCGCGCCAGCGCGCCGTCCCTGCCCCTTAGCCCTATCCGCGCCCGTGCGCCCTTCCATGTCCGATATCAGCTGCCTGTATGTCCGTCTGCCCAATTGGGTGGGCGATGTCTGCATGAGCCTGCCCAGCCTGCGCGCCCTGGCCGCAAGCGGTCTGCCCCTGGTTCTTTGCGCCCGTCCCTGGGCCCGCGATCTGCTCGATGGCGTGGAGAAGCTGGATTTCATCCCCATGCGGGGCAAGGTGGGCCCGGACCGGGCGACGGTGAGCGCGCACCGGCGGGGATTGGGCTCGCAGGGCCGCCGCGCCCGCGGCCTCTTGTTGCCCGATTCCCTGTCCAGCGCGCTGGTGTTCCGCTTGGCGGGCGTGCCGTCGGCGGGCTACCGCGACGACGGCCGCAGCTTCCTGCTTCGCTGGCCGTTCGCCAAGCCCGCCCAGCCGATGCACGCCGTCGAGTCCTGGCATCACCTCACCCGCGAAGCCCTGACCCGCTGGAATCTGCCCAGCGGTCCCGTCCAGCCGGGGCCGACGCTGGACCTGCCGCTGACGGCGGCGCATGAGCGCGCGGCCGGCGAGGCGCTGGCTCAGGCGGGGCTGGAAGGCCGGCCCTTCGTTCTGATCGCGCCCACCGCCACCGGCCTGCACAAGGGCCGGATCAAGGTCTGGCCGGGATTCGATACACTGACGCGCGCCCTGCAGGCCCTCGGCCATACCGTGGTAATGTGCCCCCCTCCGGCCGAAACCGACGAAGCCCGGCGCAATGCGCCGACGGCGCAGTTGCTGCCGCCGCTGGGACTGGGCGCCTTCGCGGCGCTGACCGCCCGGGCCACGCTGGTTATTTGTAACGATTCCGGCGTATCGCACGTGGCGGCGGCGGCGTCGGCCCGGCAGCTCACGCTGTTCGGCGTGACGCAGCCGCAGCGCACCGGCCCCTGGTCCCCGCGCGCGGTGTGCGTCGGCACCGACCAGGCCTGGCCGTCGCAGGAGGAAGTCGCACGGCAGGCCGAACGCCTGCTGGATGGTACGTAGTAATCAGGACAGTCTAGAAATGACCTTTTCCAGCTATCTCACGAATTTGATCATTCCCTTCAACTTGTGCATCACCCTGGTGGTCCTTGGCCTGGTGCTGGGACTGTTCCGGCTTCGCAAGATCGGCCTTTCCCTCGTCGCCGCAGGCCTGCTCTGGGCATTGGCCTGGTCGTTGCCCGCGACCTCGTTGTGGGCCGGCGGCGCGCTGGAGAACCGGTATCCGCACAAGCCCGCAGCCGAAATGCCCACGGCCGACGCGATCGTGGTGCTGGGCGGCAACACGGCGAACGGCCGCGCCAACTGGTTCTTGCCCTATGACAAGGACACGGCCGTGGTGCGCGTGGATGCCGCAGCCGACCTCTATCTGGCCGGCCGCGCGCCCAAGGTGCTGCTGTCGGGCGGCGCGCTGGAGGGCGATGTCAGCGAAGCCCGCGGGATGGCGCATGCGATCCGCCAGCAAGGCGTGCCGGAGTCGGCGCTGATTCTGGAAAACGCTAGCCGCACCACCTACGAAAACGCCATGCTGACGGAAGACCAGCTCAAGTCGCGCGGCATCGGCAAGGTGCTGCTGGTCACGTCCGCGTTGCACATGCCTCGCGCGATGGCGGCCTTTTCCAAACAGGGCGTGGAAGTGATTGCCGCCCCCGCGCCGCCGCAGATCGTGGCGCCGGCTGACGGGTCGCTGTCCTTGTGGCTGCCCGACGAACGCACGTTCGACGCCAGCCGCTCGATCGTGAAGGAATACGCGGGACTCTTCGTTTACTGGTTGCGCGGATGGGTATGAGCCTGGCCGGCGCCGCGCTGGAATGCCGTTCGGGCTGCGGCGCGTGCTGCATCGCGCCGTCGATCACGCGGCCCATTCCGGGCATGCCGCAGGGCAAGCCCGCTGGCGTGCCCTGTATTCAACTGCTGCCGGACATGCGGTGCGCCATCTTTGGCGACCCTTCCCGCCCGGACTTCTGCGGCGGGCTTCAGCCTGAACACGAGATGTGCGGCCCGGACCGTGAGTACGCGGTCCACTGGCTGGCCGACCTGGAGCGCGCGACAGCGCCGCACCACTGAAAACGGGGCTCGCAGAGCCCCGTTTTTCAATTGCGCTCGAGCAGCACCTGCTCGTAGAGCGCCTCGTAGCGCGATGCCACGGTCTCCCAGCTTTGGTCGCGGGCGATTTCCAGCCCGCGCGACGTGAGCGCCGCGCGCAGCTCCGGGTCCGAACCCAGGCTTTCCAGCGCCTGCGCCAACTGGGCGCCATCACGCGGGTCCTGCAGGATGAGCGCATCCGTGCCCGCCGTCAGATACTGCGCGAATCCGCAATAGACAGGGGAACTGACGATGACCGGCAGGCCGTGCGACATGGCTTCCAGCGGCGCCATGCCGTAGCTGTCGTTCAGCGTCGGGTGGGCGTAGATGTCGGCCGCGTTGAAATACTGGCCGACGTCCGGCGTGGGGTCGACCAAGGTGACGCGGCGGGCGATGTCGCCGGCGGCGCGGACGCGGTCGCGGGTGGGCTCGTCGGCTCCCACGATCAGCAGCTTGTAACGGGGAGGTAGCAGCGCCAGCGCGTCCAGCAAGGCGGGCAGCCCCTTGCGCAGCGGATTGCGCGCCACCAGCAGACAGCCGATCGTGTCGGCGCCCCAGCCCAGCCGCGTGCGCGTGGCCGCGCGCGCGCCGTCGCCATCCGGGGCGGGCAGCTTGACGCCCGGCGCGATGATGTCGACGGGAAGCTGTTCGCCGTAGCTGAGGTGCAGCTGATCCATGATGAGGCCCGACACCGCCACCACGCGGCGCCGGGGCGTCTTGCGCACGCGCAGCTTTTCCAGCGTCAGATAGGTGGCAAGGCGCGGGCTGAGCCACGCGGTCACGCGCTGCAAGGGCTTGACCCGCGTGACGCGGTTGTAACGGACCGGCGTCACGTGCATCACCTGGATCTCGCCCGCCCAGCCGTTCATGTGCGAATGGACGATATCGAAGCGGCCGCGGGTGAGGCGGTCGGCGCGCCAGGCGAAATACAACACCCGCGTCCAGCTGGGCAGCCAGCCGGGAAACCGCACGGGCAGGTAGTCGAACGGCAGATCGCTGTCGAAATCGCGCGCGACCACGGCAACGTCGTGCCGCTTGCCAAGCACGCGCATCAACTCGACGCCATAAGCCTCGGCGCCCCCAAAACGATTGCCGAAGCGGTCAACCAACAGCGCGATGCGAAGCCGCCGATTACGAGCGGCGGCGGCTGTCTTCATACCGGGTGAGGCACTTCTGGAGAAAGCGGATGATGTTGGTGGAACGCGCGACCGTCACCCGCGGAAGGCCGAAGGGATCGTCGGACGCCGCCGCCAGTCCGCGCTTGGTGAGCGTGGCGTTGTCGTAGCCGGCTTCGCGCGCCATGGCCTGGTGTTCCGGGCCGTGGTCGCCGTACGGATAACAGAACGCGGTGACAGGCGCGCCGAGCGCCTGCTCAAGTTCGGCCTTGGACTCGATGATCTGGCGCCGCGCTTCGTCGGGCGCGAGTTCGGGGAGATGGACGTGGTCAAGCGTATGCGAACCGACTTCGTTGCCAGCCTGCGCCCATTCCCGCATTTCCTGCACGCTCATCAGCGGCGAAAACGGGATGCCTTTCTGCAGGTCCCACACGTTGCCGCCGTCGAACTGCCGGGCCACGAAATAATTGGTGGCGGTGAATCCCAATTCACTCAGTACCGGCATCGCGTTGTGATGCACGTTGCGGTAGCCGTCGTCGAACGTGATGCCGAAGACCTTGCCCTGGCGTTCGCCGCGGACGTAGGGCATGACGTCGCGCATGGACAGACCGCGATAACCGAGCCGGCGCATCCAGCGCATCTGACGCGCAAAGCTATCGGGATGTACCGTCAGTCCGCGAAACGGCGTGCCCTTGGGGTTGGGCTCGCCAATCTGGTGATACATAAGGATTGGAATAGACATAGATCGACATTATATGGCTCAGCGTCCGCCAAGCGTACGCTGATACACATCCACCGTGGCGCTGGCGAAACGTTGCAGGTTGAAGTCGCGCAAACTCGTCTCACGCGCCTTGCTGCCCATCTCGCGAACCGCGTCCGGATTGTCCAGCATGAAACGCAGCTTGGCGGTCATGGCGGGAATGTCGCGCGTGGGCACGATCCAGCCATCCACGCCGTCAGTTACGTTTTCCGGCAGGCCGCCCGCATCGCTGACCAGCGCCGGCAGCCCGAGCCCCATGATCTCGCGGCAGGCAAACGACAGCGCCTCGCGGTACGACAGGACAAAGCCCGCATGGCAGGACGCCAGCGCGGCGCGCACGTCATCGAGCAGCCCGGGAAACTTCACCTGATCGATCATGCCGAGTTCGCGCACACGCGCCAGCTTGGCCTCCGAGGGCGGATCGCCTGCCACCATCAGCAAGATGCGTGCCTTGTCGGCGGGCGGCAGCGCGGCCGCCGCGGCTACCAGGTCGAGCCAGCCCTTGTCGTAATCGGTGCCCCCGGCGCTGCCCAGCAGCAGCTTGCCTTGCCAGTCCGGGCCAAAGAAGAGTTCGCGCAGCTTGTCCAGGCTTTCAGGCGGCGGCGGGGCAAAGAAATTGGTGTCGATGCCGTGCCGGATGGTGGTGATGGGACGCTTGCGGTAAGGCGACTGCTCCATCATGCCGCGGATGTAGTCGCTGACGGCGATGCCGTGATCGGTGGCCAGCGCCACCCGCAGCTTGTGCCCGAAGCTGGTCAGCGGGTGATCGTTGTGCTTGGTGAACACGATGCGCGGCCGGCGCCGCATGCCCAGCGTGGCCAGCATGACCTGCTTGTGATCGGCCGAGCCGTTGGCGTGGATGATGTCGAACTGGCCGTCGGCGATCAGGCGCTGCAGCCGGGCGCGGTCCTTGAACCAGGACGACGGGCGGGTCGTGTAGCGCATGTCCACCACCGTGACGCCCGGAATGACCTTGGCGTAGCGGTACAGCCGGCTGGTGGCCGGCACCGCTACGGTGATCTCGTGATCGCGGGCCAGCGCCTTGGCCAGGTTGATGATGTAGGTGACGTGGCCCCCGCCGTTGCCCGCGTGGAAGTTCGTGTAGAGGATCTTCACTTTTTGTTTTCTGCCAGGAACATCAGCTTCGAGTAGCGGAAGAAGCTGCCCGCCGCCGCGGTCACGGCCAGCACGAGCCCGTGGCGGCCGTCCAGGAAGCCGCGCCGGATAAGGTAGATGCGCACGAAGGTCCAGAAACCGTGGCCCAGCGCCCCGAAGACCGACGTGCGCTTGCCCTTGGCATACATCATGGCGGCCGCGTCGGACGAGTAACGGTTGACCTTGTTGATCAGCGCGTCCAGGTTGTCGTACGGATAATGATTGAAGTAGCCGCGCATCTGCAGGGGCCGGCCGTTGGCGGGGACCACGCGTTCGTGGACGGCGGCGTCGGTAAAGCGCGCCGTGCCGCGCTTGAAGAGGCGCAGCACGTAGTCGGGCCACCAGCCGCTGTGGCGGATGTCGCGGCCGCAGAAATTGGACAGGCGCGCGATCTCGTAGGCGTCGGCCTGGGGCGCGCGCAGCACGTCCTGGATTTCCTGCGCCAGCTCGGGAGTGACGCGCTCGTCCGCGTCGATCGACAGGACCCAGTCGCCCGTCGCCAGATCCAGCGCGCGATTCTTCTGCGGACCGAAACCGGGCCAGTCGGGGGTGACTTCGACCCGGGCGCCCAGCGCCTGCGCCAGCTCCACGGTGCCGTCGGTGCTGCCCGAATCGACGACGATGAACTCGTCGGCGAACGAGACGGACTTCAGGCAGGCGGCGATGTTGGCCGCTTCGTTTTTGGTGATGATGATGACTGATAACTTCATCCGCGATTCCTAAGACGCTTTTTCCAGGCCTTCCAGGCGTGATAGCGCGGGCCCCAGAACGGGTCGCGCGACAGCCAGATCCGGCGGTTCAGCCAGGACCCGCCCCGATTGCGCACCGCGAAACGAAAGATGTGACCGGGATCCGCGCCGGGCAGGTTCTGGCCGAAAGGGTCGGTAGTGTACAAGTGCCGGAAACCGGCCTGCCGCGCGGCGGCCACGTAGTCGGCGTCGAAATAGCCTTGCGGCCAGCAGAGGTGATCGCTCACGCCGCCAAGCCGGCGGATGAGGGTGTCCCGCGATTCGTGCAGGTCCTGGGCGATGCGCTCGCGCTTGGCGTTGACGTCGGCGCCGCAGACCTTGTCCCAGCGCGTGTGCGTATTCGTGTGCGAATGGAATTCGAAGGTGCCGGCGGCCTGCATGGCCTCGATTTCGCTCCAGCGCAGCATCGCTTCGTCGGCACGGCCCGACGCCACGAGTTCCTTGCAGGCGTGGTGGTCGGGCGTGGGAGGCAACGCGCCGCCCTGTCCCGCGTGCGGCCGCACGGGGCCGTCGCCGATCCAGCCTGTGATGGTGAACAGCACCGCGCGCATGCCGTGACGGGCCAGGACGGGATGCGCGTGCACCCAGTTGTTCAGGTAGCCATCGTCGAACGTGATGAGCACGGAGCGTTCGGGCGCGCCGCCGCCCGCCAGATAGGCCGCGAACTGCGCGGCGGTGAGCGACTGGTAGCCGGCGCGGGCCAGGCGTGAGATCTGCGCTTCGAAGACGTCGGGCGTGGCGGCGATCATGCCGCCGGCCGGCGTGACGTGGTGATACATCAGCACCGGAACGTTGGGCGCGTTCATTTGCGGCGCTCCGCCAGCCAGCGGTTGTAGATCGCTTCGGTGGTTTCCGCCAGGCGCGCGGGGGAAAAGACGCCCTCTTCCCAGACCATCTTGCGGCCGGCCTCGCCCATGGTCCGGCGTAGGGCCGGGTCGTCGATCAGGCGCTCCAGGGCCGCGGTGAGCGCCAGCGGGTCCTTGGACGGAACCAGAAAACCCGTCACGCCGTCGCGGAACATCTCGGACACGCCGCCCACGTTGGTGCCCACGACCGGCAGGCCGCTGGCCTGCGCTTCGACATAGACCGTGCCGGATGCCTCTTGCTGGGTGGCCAGGGCAAAGAGGTCGAATCCCGCCAGCAGATTGGGGACGTCGCGCCGCGTGCCCATCAGGTGGATCCGGTCCTGCAGGCCACGTTCCGCAATGTACGCCTGCGTCTGCTCGAAGACCGGCGAGCCGGCGCCGACAAACACCATGTGCAGCTTCGGACGCACGGCCATCAGTGGCGCGATGGCGTCGATCAGGTCCTTATGGCCCTTGGTGGCGCGCATGACGGCCACACAGCCCACGACGATGTCATCGTCGGCCAGGCCGAGTTCTCCGCGCAAGGTGGAGTGTTCGACCGGCGCGGGCAGCACGATGGGTGAATATACGGTGGCGATCTTCTCGGCCGGGACGCCGCGGCTGATCAGGTACTTGCGCACGTGGTCGCTGACGGCGGTGACGCGGTGCGGCAGGATGGTGTAAGACCACATCGAGCCGACCACGTTGGACAGGTGGCGCGTGCGCACGATCAGGGGCGTGCCGACCATGCGGCCGGCCAGGGCTGCAATGACCGTGTCGCGCCGGCTGTGGGTATTGAGCACGTCAAACCGCCCTGCCTTCAAAATCTGGCGGACGGCGGCCACGCCCTTCAGGTAGTTGACCGGACCGGCCATGTCGACGGCATGCACCGTGAAGCCCGCATCCCGCAGACGTTCGGTCAATTGCGCGCGCGGCTGGCATATCGCTTCGAGGTGATGGCCACGCGCTCGCATGGCGTGCATTTCCTTGAAGATACGTCCTTCCTGTCCGCCGAAGCTGGTGGCGGCTTCCGAATGCACGATACGCAGGCCGGGCATCATTAGTAAGTGACCTCCACGCCGTCTGGCTTGGTCCACGCGTTCAGGTTGGCCAGCAGCGTGTCAGCCATGCGCACGCGCCATTCTTCGCCAAGCCGGACCGTGCACAGGAAATTGTTCTTGGTGTAGACGATGTCGACCGGCACGCCCGGGATGCCGTTCTCGGGCTCGGCGCGGAAGGGGTTGAGCATCTGGCGCAGGCGCGCCGCGTCGGCGCTGCCGTTGAGCTTGACGCGCAGCGACTTGGCGCGGGCCTCGCGCGCAAGCTGCAGGTCATAGAGCTGCTCGGCGACGATGCGCATGCCGCCCGAATAGTCGTCGTTGCTGACCTTGCCCTGCACGATGACGAGCTGGTCTTCGCGCAGCCGGTTGCGGTGCTTTTCAAAGAGTTCGTTGAAGACCGAGATTTCCACCTGGGCCGTGCCGTCGTCCAGCACGGCAAAGACCATCTTGCCGCGGCGGGTCATCATGACGCGCACGCTGGCCAGCACGCCGCACATCCATTGCAGGTCGCGCTGCGGCTCCACGCGGGCCAACTGCATCGGCACGATGCGGCGCACTTCGTCGCGCCACGCATCGAACAGGTGGCCGCTGTAGTAGTAGCCCAGCGCGGATTTCTCTTCGGTCAGCTTCTTGTGCAGATCCCAGGGCGCGACCTTGGCCAGTTCGCCGGCGACCACGTCGCCGCTGTCGTCGCCAAAGAGCGAGGCCTGATTGGCGCTGCGCGCGGCCTGCTCGGCCGCTTCCATGGCGGTGGGCACGGAGGCCAGCATCGCGGCCCGGTTCGGTTCGATGGTGTCGAACGCGCCGGCCTTGATCAGGGCCTCGATGGTGCGGCGGTTGACGGCCTGCTTGCTGACGCGGCGGCAGAAGTCGAACAGGTTCAGGAACGGGCCGCCTTCCTTCCTCGCACGCAGGATGTCCTCGACGGCGCCCTGGCCAGTGCCCTTGACGGCGCCCAGGCCGTAACGCATGGTGCGCGGCGGCTTGCCTTTTTCGGTGTGCTTGTCAGCGACGGGTTCGAACCGGTATCCCGAATGATTGACGTCGGGCGGCAGCACCTCCACGCCGTTGTCCTGGGCATCGCGGCAGAAGATCTGGACCTTGTCGGTGTCGTCCATGTCCGAGGACATGGTGGCGGCCAGGAACTCGGTCGGGTGGTAGGCCTTCAGCCAGGCGGTCTGGTACGAGATCAGCGCGTATGCGGCCGAGTGCGACTTGTTGAAGCCGTAGCCCGCGAACTTCTCCATCAGGTCGAAGAGCTTGACCGCCAGGTCCGGATCGTGGCCCTTTTCCTTGGCGCCCTGTTCGAACAGTTCGCGGTGCTTGGCCATTTCCTCGGGCTTTTTCTTGCCCATGGCCCGGCGCAGCAGGTCGGCGCCGCCCAGCGAATAGCCCCCGATGATCTGGGAGATCAGCATCACCTGTTCCTGGTAGACGATGACCCCGTAGGTGCTCTTGAGGGTGGCTTCCAGGTCCGAGTGGAAATAATCGACGGCCGCGCGCCCGTGCTTGCGGTTCACGAAGTCGTCCACCATGCCCGATTCCAGCGGCCCCGGACGATACAGGGCCAGCATGGCGATGATGTCTTCGAACGTGTTGGGCCGCAGCTTCTTGAGCAGCTCTTTCATGCCGCGCGATTCAAGCTGGAACACCGCGGTGGTGTTCGCGTCGCACAGAATCTTGTAGGCCGCCGGATCGTCCAGGGCCAGCGCCATGACGTCGAAGTCGCGCTTTTCGGCGTTGAACTGGCGCACGTAGCGCACGGCCCAATCCAGAATGGTCAGGTTGCGCAGGCCCAGGAAGTCGAACTTCACCAGACCGGCCGCCTCGACGTCGTCCTTGTCGAACTGCGAGACCGCGCTGTTTTCCTGGCCCGGCTGGCAGTACAGCGGGCAGAAGTCGGTGAGCTTGCCGGGCGCGATCAGCACCCCGCCCGCGTGCATGCCGATGTTGCGGGTCAGGCCTTCGAGCGGTTTGGCCAGGTCGACCAGCGCGCGGACTTCTTCTTCCTGCTCGTAGCGGTCCTTGAAGGCGGGCTCGTCCTTGAGGGTGCGCTCGAGCGTCCAGGGATCCATCGGGTTGAACGGGATCAGCTTGGACAGGCCGTCGCAGAACATGTAGGGCATGTCCAGCACGCGGCCGGCGTCACGCACCACGGCCTTGGCGCCCAGCGTGCCGAAGGTGGCGATCTGGCTGACGGCGGCGCGGCCGTATTTTTCCTTGACGTAGTCGATGACCCGTTCGCGGTTGTCCTGGCAGAAGTCGATATCGAAGTCGGGCATGGAGACCCGCTCGGGATTCAGGAAGCGCTCGAACAGCAGGTCATAGCGGATGGGATCGAGGTCGGTGATGCCCAGCGCGTAGGCCACCAGCGAACCGGCGCCCGAGCCCCGGCCCGGGCCGACCGGCACGCCGTTGTTTTTGCCCCAGTTGATGAAGTCCTGCACGATCAGGAAGTAACCGGGAAAGCCCATCTGGATGATGGTCTTGCACTCCCAGCGCAACCGCTCGTAATACTGCTCGCGCTTGGACTCGCGCTCGGCGGCGTCCGGGAACAGGAACTCCATGCGCTTTTCCAGGCCCTCTTCCGAGAGCTGGACAAGGTAATCGTCGAGCGTCACGCCTTCTGGCGTGGGGAAATTGGGCAGGCGCGGCTTGCCGAGCACCAGGCTCAGGTTGCAACGCTTGGCGATTTCGACCGTGTTGGCCAGCGCCGACGGCACATCGGCGAACCGGCGCGCCATTTCCTCGGAGCTGAGCAGGTACTGCTCTTTGGAGAAGCGGCGCACGCGGCGCGGGTTGGCCAGGATTTCGCCTTCGGCGATGCAGACGCGCGCCTCGTGGGCCTGGAATTCGAATTCGTCGAGGAACTGCACGGGATGCGTGGCAACCACCGGCAGGCCGGCCTCGGAGGCCAGCCGCATGGCGGCCTGGCAGTAGCCTTCGTCGCCGTCCATGCCGGCGCGCTGCAATTCGAGGTAGTAGCTGCCCGGGAACATCAGCGCCCACTGGCGCGCCAGGGCCAGCGCCGACACGGCGTTGCCGGCTTCGAGCGCCTGACCGACGTCGCCAAGCCGCCCGCCGGACAGGGCGATAAGGCCAGCCTGCCCTTGCAGCCATTCGCGGCGGATTTCCGCCCGGCCCTTGCCCTGATTTGTCAGGAACGCCTTGGACAGCAGTTCGCACAGATTCAGGTAGCCCTGATGGTTGCGCACCAGCAACAGCAGGCGGAAGGGCTTGGCCGGGTCTTCGTCGTTGGCGATCCAGACGTCGCAGCCCGCGATCGGCTTGACCCCCGCGCCGCGCGCGCCCTTGTAGAATTTGATCAGTCCGAACAGGTTCGACAGATCGGTCAGGGCGACGGCGGGCTGGCCCAGCTTGGCCACGCGCTTGATGAGGTCGGGGATACGCACCGTACCGTCCACGACCGAGAACTCGGAGTGGACGCGCAGGTGAACAAATGGGGTCGGGGTCGTTACGGCTTCGGACATAGCGGAATTGTACCCAGCGGCCGACCGCCTCAGGACAATCCTTGCATCAGAATCCGCCCGGATGCATCCCATCCTGACGGGATCCCCCACGGAGGCTTGTGGGACAATACGACCCAACCCGCACTACCCCGTCGCACGACGAGATATACCTATGAAATGGCTCATACCTGGGATCTGGCTTGCCGCCATCCTGTTCGCGCACTTCCGAGGCCGCGTCAAACTGCCGCTGGGACGGCAAATGCTGGACCATTCGGTGCTGCTGGCGCCGATCAACGCCTTCATGGTGCTGACGTCGCGTGTGCCGACCACGCCTTACCTGACGACCAGCGAAATCGCCGAACTGAAGGTGCTTGACGACAACTGGGAGACGATCCGCGAAGAAGCCATGCAGATGGCCGAGCTTCGCCGGATCAAGGCGGCCGACACCCATAACGACATCGGCTTCAACTCGTTCTTCAAATATGGGTGGAAGCGGTTCTACCTGAAGTGGTACGACGCCCGCCACCCGTCGGCCGAGGAACTCTGCCCCAAAACGGTCGCCATCCTGAAGGGCCTGCCCAAGGTCAAGGCCGCCATGTTCGCCGAGCTGCCGCCGGGCGGCCAGCTCAACCCGCACCGCGACCCGTTTGCCGGATCGCTGCGCTATCACCTGGGTCTGGCGACGCCGAACGACGACGGCTGCCACATCATCGTGGACGGCGAGCACTACAGCTGGCGCGATGGCGAAAGCGTGGTGTTCGACGAAACATACGTCCACGAGGCCTACAACAAGACGGGCGAGAACCGCATCATCCTGTTCTGCGACGTCGAGCGTCCGCTCAAGTGGCGTTGGGCCGAAGCCTTCAACGGCTGGTTCGGCCGCAAGGTCATGTCCGCGGCAAGCTCGCCCAACGACGGCGGCGACCAGACGGGCGCGATCAACAAGCTGACCCACGCGCATTGGGTGCTGGACCAGAAGCGCAAGGCCTTCAAGAAGTGGAACCGCACGGCGTACAAGGCCACCAAGTACGGGCTGATCGCGCTGGTGATTGTTGGGTTTTTGGCGTTGTAAGAACCGACGCTTCTGACATGCTGCAAAAAAAGGGCCGCAATGCATTTGCGGCCCTTTTTACGTCTACCGGTGTCTGACACCCGGGTCGCAGCCCGGCAGGGTGCGGCGCCGGCTCAAGGGTGTCAGACACCCATGTGGTGTCAGACACCTAGGCTAGCGCTGCAAGGATTCCCAGCTTTTCATCAGGCGCTTGACCGACACCGGCATCGGCGTGCGCAGCTCCTGGGCGAAGAGCGCCACCCGCAACTCCTCGAGCAGCCAGCGGAACTCGTCCAGCCTGGGGTCTGCCGCCCCTTTCAGCGCCGCGCGGGCGCGCTGGTATTGCGTGACCAGCGGCGCCATTTCGGACACCAGCTTTGCGTCCCGTGCCGGGTCGGCGCGCAGCTTGTCAATGCGCGCGACCGCCGCCTTCAGGTAGCGCGGGAAGTGCGACAACTGCGCATACGGCGTGTCGCGGATGAACCACTTGGGCATCAGCGCACCTATTTGCTGCTGCAGATCCGCGTAAGCGGCCGCGTGGGGCTTGGCCTGCGGCAGCTTGCGTTGAAGCGCCGCATATTCAGTCAGCACTGCGCCGGCCAGCCGCGCGACCTCCTGGGCCAGCAGACCCAACCGGCCCTTGCCCTCGGCGCGGCGTGCTTCGAACTGCTGTTCGTTCACCGGCCACGGCTCGGCCAGACACGCCTGCCCCAGCGCGCAGTCGATGATCTGGTCGCGCAATTCTTCCTGCGTGCCCAGCGTCATATACAGCATGCTGATCTTGGTGAGGTCGGTGAGGTTCTTTTCGAGGAACTTCACCTGCTCGCGCAGCGCCAGCCGGAAGAGCTTCAGGAGACCCGCGCGATGGTGCTTGCGCGCCTCGTCGGGATCGTCGAACACGTCCAGGTCGCAATGCGCGCCTCGGTCCACCAGCGCCGGATAGCCGATGACGGACTGGCCGCGCCGCTTGATCTCCATGATGTCGGGCAATGGCCCGAACGACCAGGAGGTCAGGTTTTCGTGCGCCAGCGCCTGCGCGACCTGCGTGTCGCTGGCCGCCAGTTGCTGGAAGGTGGCCTGGGCCTGCTTGCCGAATTCGGCGCGCAGTTGCGCCAGATTGCGGCCGGCGGCCAGCATGCGGCCGTGCTCGTCCACGACGCGGAAGTTCATGAACAGATGCGCCGGCAGAGTTTCCAGCTTGAAGTCCCCCACCGCCGGGCGGACCTGCACCTGATCCCACATGTCGGCAATGATGGCGTCGACCAGACCCGTCTGCGGATCGGCCAGGCGCTCGAACCAGCGGTCGTAGAAGCCGGCAGCGTAGTCGGGCAGCGGCACGCAATGGCGGCGCAGCTTCTGCGGCAGCGATTTGAGCAGCAGGTGCACCTTTTCCTTGAGCATGCCGGGCACCAGCCACTCGCAGCGCGCCGGATCGATCTGGTTCAGCGCGAACAGCGGCACAGACAGCGTGACGCCGTCGCGCGGCGAGCCCGGTTCGAAGTGGTAGTCCAGCGCCATCGACACACCCTGCCATTCCACTTTCTTGGGAAAGACATCGGTCGTGACGCCGGCGGCCTCGTGCCGCATCAGCTCGTCGCGGGTCAGCATCAGCTTGGCGGCAGCCGCCTTGTCCAGGCCGCTTACCCACTTTTCGAGCGTCGCGGTCTGCGAGATGTCGGCGGGAAGCTGCCGGTCGTAGAACGCAAAGATCAGCTCGTCATCGACCAGGATGTCCGGGCGCCGGGTCTGGTGTTCGAGCTTTTCGATGCCCGCGATGAGCTTGCGGTTGTGCGCGACGAAAGGCAGGCGCGTGTCGATCTCGCCGGGCACCAGCGCCTGGCGGATGAAGAGTTCGCGCGCATGGGTGGGATTCACGCGGCCGTAATGGATGCGCCGGCCGGTATAGATGGCCAGGCCGTAGAGCGTGGCCCGCTCGTTGGCCACGACCTGCCCGGCCTTCTTTTCCCAGCGGGGGTCCGACCAGTTCTTGCGGATCAGGTGCGCGCCGATCTTTTCCAGCCACACCGGGTCGATGCGCGCCACGCAGCGCGCATACAGGCGCGTGGTCTCGACCAGTTCGGCCGCCATGATCCAGCGGCCGGCCTTTTTCACCAGGCGCGAGCCCGGATGAATGTGGAAGCGGATTTCGCGCGCACCCTGATAGCTGCCGCCTTCGTCGCTCTTGAAGCCGATGTTGCCAAGCAGCCCGGACAACAGCGCCATGTGCAGCTGTTCGTACGTGGCTTCGGACTGGTTGACGCGCCAGCCCTGTTCGCCCACCAGCGCCGACAGCTGCGTGTGCACGTCGTGCCACTCGCGCAGGCGGATGGGCGACAGGAAATTCTGCCGCAACAGGCCCACCAGCTTGCGCTGCGAGGCCTTGTGCTGCACCTGTTCGCCATACCAGCGCCACAGCTTCACGAAGGAGATGAACTCGGACTTGTCGTCGCCGAACTTGGCGTGCGCGGCCTCGGCGGCCTCGCGCTCCTGCATGGGACGGTCGCGCGGATCCTGCACGGACAGCGCGGAGGCGATGATCAGCATTTCGGCCAGGCACTGGTGTTCTCGTGCGGCCAGGATCATCCGCCCGATGCGCGGGTCCACGGGCAGTTTGGCCAGTTCATCGCCGGTTCGGGTCAGGACAAAAGACGCGCCCGTGCGCCCGTCGTCCGTATCGTCGTCGGACGCCGACGCCAGTTCGATGGCGCCCAGCTCCTGCAGCAGATGGTAGCCGTCGGCCACCGCCCGCCCCGGCGGCGCTTCGACGAAGGGGAACTGCTCGATGTCGTCGAGCTTGAGCGACTTCATCCGCAGGATGACCGACGCCAGCGACGAACGCAGCACTTCGGGATCGGTGAAGGCGGCGCGATTGTTGAAATCCAGCTCGTCATAGAGCCGGATGCAGACGCCTGGCCCCACCCGCCCGCATCGGCCGGCACGCTGGTTGGCCGAGGCGCGGCTGATGGGCTCGATGCGCAGCTGCTCGACCTTGTTGCGCCACGAATAGCGCTTGATGCGGGCAAGACCGCTGTCGACGACGAAGCGGATGCCGGGCACGGTCAGCGAGGTTTCCGCCACGTTGGTGGCCAGCACGATACGGCGGGCGTTGCCGCGCGGGCGGAAGATCTGTTCCTGCTCGGCCTGCGACAGGCGCGCAAACAGCGGCAGCACCTCGGTGCCGGCCGGGTGCCGCTTGCGCAGCGCTTCGGCCGATTCACGGATCTCGCGCTCGCCGGGCAGGAACACCAGCACGTCGCCCGGGCCATGCCGCGCGCATTCGTCGACGGCATCGACGATGGCGTCGATCAGGTCGCGCTCTTCGTCGCCCGACATGCGCTCGCGGTCGCGGCCGGCCTTGTTGGGCGCGGGCGCGTCATCGCCGGCGGCGGGCTCTTCGCGCACGGGCCGGTAGCGCACTTCGACGGGATACAGGCGGCCCGAGACTTCGATGACCGGCGCGGGCTTGTCTTCCGACGCGGCAAAGTGTCTGGCGAAGCGCTCGGCGTCGATGGTGGCCGACGTGATGATGAGCTTGAGGTCCGGGCGCCGCGGCAAGAGCTGCTTCAGGTAGCCCAGCAGGAAGTCGATGTTCAGGCTGCGCTCGTGCGCCTCGTCGATGATGATCGTGTCGTAGCGGCGCAGGAGCGGATCGCGCTGCGATTCGGCCAGCAGGATGCCGTCCGTCATCAGCTTGATGGACGCGTTGGGACCGGTGCGGTCGTTGAACCGCACCTGGTAGCCGACGACTTCGCCCATGGGCGTGTTCAGCTCCTCGGCGATGCGCTTGGCCACCGAGGTCGCCGCCAGGCGTCGCGGCTGCGTGTGGCCGATCATCTTCTGGCGGCCGCGGCCCAGTTCCAGGCAGATCTTGGGAAGCTGGGTGGTCTTGCCCGAGCCGGTTTCGCCGCTGACGATCACGACCTGATGGCCGGCGATGGCGCGCGCGATCTCCTGCCGCCGTGCGCTGACGGGCAGGTCTTCCGGGTAGGTGACGGCCGGAATGGGCCGTTCGGGACGGGGCGCGGCGGGGCGGCCTTCGGGACGGGCCCGGGGCGCTTGCCGAGCGGCTTGCCGGGGGGCTTGCCGAGCGTCTGGCTGAGCACTTGGCCGGGCGTCTTCCGGGGGCTGCTCCCGGTCAGTGGCGCGCGGCGCCGGCGTTTTCGGCGCCCGCGGGCTGGAGGATTCAGGCATGTAGGATTTATCCGATTAGCCCGCCATTATAAATTTCTGGCGGACTTCGCGCGCGCAGCCCCTGCCTGCCCCGCGCGCGTGCCCTACAGCAGCTTGCCCGGGTTCATGAGCTGGTTGGGATCGAGCGCCCGCTTGATCATCAGCATCAGGTCCATTTCCACCGGCGACTTGTAGCGCCGCAGCTCGTCGCGCCGCAACTGGCCCACGCCGTGCTCGGCGCTGATGCTGCCGCCGCGCTGGGCCACCAGGTCGTGCACGCGGCGGTTCAGCGCCGCGGTCAGCCGGGCGTATTCGGCGGGCGCCACGTCCAGCGGCAGCAGCACGTTGTAGTGCAAGTTGCCGTCGCCGATGTGGCCGAAGTTGATGATGGGCAGCCCCGGAAAATCCGATACCAGCGCCAGGTCCGCTTCCTCGACGAATGCGGCCAGGCGCGAAATGGGCAGCGCGATGTCGTGCTTGACCGCCTTGCCCGCGCGCACCTGCGCCTGCGAGATGCCCTCGCGCAGCCGCCACAAGGACTGGACCTGGGTGTCGTTCATCGCGACCACGCAGTCCTGGATGATGCCGGCTTCCAGCGCCGCGCCCAGCGCGGTTTCCAGCAAGGCGGGCAGTCCGGCGGGCTCGGTGTCCGACAGTTCAACCAGGGCGTAATAGGCATGGCGGCCGGCCAGCGGGCTGGCCGCGCCGCTGACGTGCGCCACCACCAGATCGAGGCAACGCGCGGACATCATTTCGAACGCGGTCAGCCTTTCGCCGCAAACGCCCTGCAGGCGGCTGAGCAACGCCACCACCTGCGCGGGCGTGTCCGCGCCCACCCATGCCGCCACACGGCCCGTGGGCGCGGGGTACAGCTTGAGCACCGCGCCGGTGATGATGCCCAGCGTGCCTTCGGAGCCGATGAACAGGCTTTTGAGGTCATACCCGGTGTTGTCCTTACGCAGGCCGCGCAGGCCGTTCCAGACGCGGCCATCGGGCAGCACCACCTCCAGCCCCAGCGCCAGATCGCGCGTGTTGCCGTAGCGCAGCACCGCGGTGCCGCCGGCATTGGTGGCCAGATTGCCGCCGATGGTGCAGCTGCCCTCCGCGCCCAAACTCAGCGGGAAGAAGCGGCCGACGTTGCGCGCGGCGGCCTGCACGTCGGCCAGCAGGACGCCCGCGTCGGCGCACAGGGTGTTGTTGACCGGGTCCACCTCGCGGATGCGTTTCATGCGATTCAGGCTGAGGATCACCTGCGCGCCGCTGCGGTCAGGCGTGGCGCCGCCGCTCATGCCGGTATTGCCGCCCTGCGGCACCACTGGCGTGCGCGTCTGATGGCACAGCCGCATGACGGCCGACACCTCGGTGGCGTTGCGCGGCCGCACCACCACGGGCGTGCTGCCCTGCCACTTGCCCAGCCAGTCGCGCACGTAAGGCCCCTGGCCCTCGGCATCGAGCACCAGCCCGTTGTCGCCAACCAGGTGCGACAGCCGATCGATGAGTTCGTGATTGCGCATGGTGGCCTCAGGCGCCGTGCCAGTTCAGCCGGATGCGGCCGATCGCCATCGCCGCGGCCGCCTGTGTCGGCTCGACGACGGGCAGGCCCAGCTCGGCCTGCAGCCAGCCGCGATAGGCCGCCATGCCCGCGCAGCCCAGCACTAGCACGTCGGCCTGATGCTCATCGCGCAACCGCGCACCGACGTGCAAGAGGCGCTCGCGGGTGCGCGCCTCATCCGACAGTTCGACCACGCCCAGATCCAGCGGCAGCTCGGCCGCCACGCGGCCCGACAGGCCGATCGCGCCGAACATGCGTCCGTGACGCGGCAGCGATTGGCGCAGGATCGCGATCACGCCCACGCGCTGGCCCAGCGTCAGCGCGGTCAGCATGCCGCATTCGCTGATGCCCAGCACCGGCTTGCGCGTGGCTTCGCGCACCGCGTGCAGACCCGGGTCGCTGAAGCAGGCGATGACGTAGCCTGCGGCAGCGGCGCCGTGGTCGGCATCCAGCTTGCGCACCAGCGCGGCGAGCGGCAGCGTCACGCTTTCGACGTCGAGCTGCGTCTGGACGCCCGCCGGCCCCTCGGCCAGCGTCAGGCATTGGATGCACGGACCGCCGGCCATGCGCAGCGGTTCCAGCGCCGCGTCGAACGCGTCCGTCACGGCCTGCGTGGAATTGGGATTGATCACAAACAGGGTCTGTTCCATTCGTCCGTCCTGGTCGTCCGTCCTGGTGGTGGCCGGGCCCGCGCCATGTGGACGCGGACCGGGGCAAGGTACGGCGCCAGTCTATCTGCGGGCGGCCTGAGCATGTATTGTCAATTTGTGCGCTGCCCTTAACCCTTTGTTATGCTCGTCGCGTCAATTCGGAGCGGGCGCGCCATGCAACTGAATCTGCGGCAAATCGAAGTTTTCCGGGCGGTAATGACCACGGGTTCGATCAGTGGGGCGGCCAAGCTGCTGTTCGTCTCGCAGCCCGCAGTCAGCCGGCTGTTGTCGCACACGGAACAGCGGCTGGGCTTCGCGCTGTTTGAGCGCATCAAGGGCCGGCTGTATCCCACGCCCGAATCCCGGCAGCTCTTTCGCGAAGTGGAAACGGTCTATGCCGGCGTGCGGCGCGTGGAGGAGCTGGCTTCGGAATTGTCCGAGCGCCGCAGCGGCATCCTGCATCTGGTGTCCAGTCCCAGCATCGGCCACATGCTCGTGCCCCTGACGATCTCGCGATTTCGCGAAACGCACCCTGACGTCAAGGTCACCTTTCAGCCGTTGACGCAGCAGCCCCTGACGCAAATGCTGCTGGACAACCGCGCCGAACTGGGTGTGGTGATCTTGCCCGTCCAGCACCCGAATCTGCTGACGCAGCCCATCGGCCAGGCCCGGCTGGTCTGCATCTGCCCGTACAACCATCCGCTGGCGCATCGCTCGCTGCTATCCATCGGCGATCTGTTGCCCTACCCGCTGATTTCGTACGGCGGCGACACGCCGTTCGGCATGCTGGTCGAGCAGATGTACCACGAGGCCGGACAAACCCGCCGGCTGGCTGTGGAAGTGAGTTCGCCGCAGAACGCGTGCTCGCTGGTGCAGGCCGGCGCGGGCATCGCCATCGTCGATGAATTCTCGGTCAAGAGCCGCACGCAGGGCGACTTCGTGGTGCGTCCGATCGACCAGGCAAAGATCCTGACAGCGAGCCTGGTGCAGTCGCGCTTCGAGCCGCTGTCGCAGCTTGCGCAGGCCTTTGTCGACGTGCTGCGCCACACGCTTTGCGAGCAGGGATTCGAGCTGTCCGCAAACGTCCAGGCAAACCCTGCCAAGGGTAAACCTTGACTTAACTGGCTGTTATACCAAGGCAATAAAAAAGCAAGTGGAGTTCTAAAACTTCCGCTTTAGGATGACATCGAAACGTCGCTTCCGATTTCGGTTTTCACGCATCCTGACGGAGAAAAGATGGCAGCCTCCATCGACGCCAAAGGCGTCTTCACCATTTGCCCCACACCCTTCGACGATGCCCTGCGTGTCGATACCGACAGCATCCGCACGTTGGTCGATTTCCTGCTTGAAACCGGGGTGACCGGGCTGGCAATCCTGGGCTTTCTGGGCGAGCTGCACAAGCTGTCCAACGACGAGCGCCGGCGGGTGCTGGAAACCTTCGTGAAGCACACGAACGGCCGCGTGCCGGTGTGGGTGGGCGTGCGTGCCCACGGCATCGCCGGCGCCATCGAGCAGGCCCGCGAAGCGCAGGAGCTGGGCGCATCGGCTGTATTCGCCGCGCCGTTGGACAACGCCAGCGATGCCCTGCTGTTCGACTACTACAAGGCCGTGGCCGAAGCCGTGAAGATTCCGGTCGTGATCCACGATTTTCCGGACTCCTTCGGCACGGAGATCCGCCCCGAGGTAGTGGCGCGGCTGGGCCGCGAAGGCGGCGTGCACATGATCAAGATGGAAGAGCCGCCGGTGGGGCAGAAGATCAGCCGCATCCGCGAACTGGTGCCGGACGCCGACATGGCCATCTTCGGCGGGTTGGGAGGCGTGTACTTCCTGGAAGAGCTGCAGCGCGGCGCGGTCGGCACCATGACCGGCTTTGCGTTCCCGGAGATCCTGGTTGCCATCTACGAACGCTATGCCAGCGGCGACCACGCCGGCGCCGCCGCGATCTTCGACCGCTACTGCCCGCTGATCCGTTACGAGTTCCAGCCCAAGATCGGACTGGCGTTGCGCAAGTATGTCTATCAGCGCCGCGGCGCCATCAAGAGCCACGCGCTGCGCGCGCCGGCGATGCGCATCGATCCGGTCACCGCGGCCGAGCTGGAAGCCACCGTCGCGCGCGTCGGGCTGTCGCTGGGCGCCACCGGCCGCCAACCCGTGCAGGGTTGAAAGGAGCAAACACATGGATCTCGGAATCAAGGGCAAGCACGCGCTGGTGTGCGCGTCGAGCAAGGGCCTGGGCTACGCCTCTGCGCTATCGCTGGCGCGCGAAGGCGTGAATCTGGTGATGGCCGCGCGCACGGCCACCACGCTGGACGCCGCGGCGGACGCAATCCGCCGCGAGACCGGCGCGTCGGTCATCACGGTGGCCGCCGACGTCACCACCGAGGCCGGCAGGCAGGCGCTGCTGGCGGCCTGCCCCGAACCCGACATCCTGGTCACCAACGCGGGCGGGCCGAAGCCCGGCGACTTCCGCGAGTGGTCGCGCGACGACTGGATTGCCGCGCTGGACGCCAACATGCTGACGCCCATCGCGCTGATCCGCGCCACGGTGGACGGCATGATCGCGCGGCGCTTCGGCCGCATTGTCAACATCACGTCCGCCGCCGTGAAGATGCCCATCGACATCCTGGGCCTGTCCAACGGCGCGCGGGCCGGACTGACCGGTTTCGTGGCGGGACTGGCGCGCCAGACCGTGCGGCACGGCGTCACGATCAACAACCTGCTGCCCGGGCCTTTCCTTACGGACCGCCTGCGCCAGACCGCCGAACGCGGCGCGCGCGACAGCGGCAAGACGGTGGACGACGTGCTGGCCGCGCGGCTGGCGGGCATTCCAGCCGGCCGGTATGGCGACCCCGCCGAATTCGGCGACGCCTGCGCCTTTCTGTGCGGCGCGCGCGCCGGCTACATGACGGGGCAGAACCTGGTGCTGGACGGCGGCATCTATCCCGGAACGCTCTGACTCTTCTTTCGCGCGGAACCCCTTACCCATGACCGATACCGCAGCATTCGACCTGACGATCCGCAACGGCCGCATCAGCACCGCCACCGACACCTTCCACGCCGACATCGGCGTGCGCGACGGCGTGATCGTCGCGCTGGGACAGGGCCTGCCGTCCGGTGCACGGGACATCGACGCCGCGGGGCGCTGGGTGCTGCCGGGCGGCATCGACAGCCACTGCCATGTCGAGCAGCTATCGGGCATGGGCATCATGTGCGCCGACGACTTCTACAGCGCCACCGTATCGGCGGCGTTCGGCGGCACCACCACCATCATTCCGTTCGCGGCCCAGCACCGCGGCAACGCGCTGCCGGAGGTGGTGGCCGATTACGCCCGCCGCGCCGAGGAAAAGGCGGTCATCGACTACGGCTTTCACCTGATCCTGTCGGATCCCACGGAACAGGCGCTCAAGCACGACCTGCCCGAACTCATCAAGAACGGCATCACGTCGTTCAAGGTGTTCATGACGTACGACCGCCTGAAGCTGGACGACTACCAGTTGCTGGACGTGTTGGAAGTTGCCGACCGCGAGGGCGCGCTGGTCATGGTGCACGCCGAGAACAACGACATGATCCGCTGGGTGGCCCGCCGCCTCGCCGAACGCGGCATGACGGCGCCCAAGTACCACGCCGTGGCGCACACGCCGCTCGCCGAAAGCGAGGCGACCCATCGCGCCGTAACGCTGGCTCGCATGATGGATGTGCCCATCCTGATCGTTCACGTCGCCGGACTGGAAGCGGTGCGCGTGGTGCACTCGTCACAGGCGCTGGGGTTGCCCATCCACGCGGAAAGCTGCCCGCAGTACCTGTTTCTGACCGCCGATGACATTGACGCCCCCGGCCTGGAAGGCGCCAAGTTCTGCTGCAGCCCGCCCCCGCGCGATGCGGCCTCGCAAGAAGCCGTCTGGCAGGGCCTGACGGACGGCACCCTGCAGATCTATTCGTCCGACCACGCCCCGTACCGCTTCGACGCCAGCGGCAAGCTGCCCAAGGGCGACGCCACCACCTTCAAGGACGTGGCCAACGGGGTGCCGGGGCTGGAAGTGCGCATGCCCCTGCTCTTTTCCGAAGGCGTGCTGGGCGGGCGCATGTCGATTGAACGCTTCGTGGCGCTGACCGCCGCCAATCATGCCCGCACCTACGGCCTGTACCCACAGAAGGGGACCATCGCGATCGGCGCGGATGCAGACATTGCGATCTGGAATCCGGAGCGCGAGGTGACGATCTCCGCGTCCATGCTGCACGACAACGTGGGCTACACGCCCTACGAAGGCCGGACCGTGCGCGGCTGGCCCGAAGTGGTCATCAGCCGCGGCCGCATCGCCGTCGAGAACGGTCAGCTGCATGTCGAGCGCGGCAGCGGCCGCTTCATCAAGCGCGGCACGCCCGAACCCGTACTGCGCCAGCGCCTGACCGGCAATCCCAATGCGCTGGTGCGCAAGTATTTTTCGGCCGATAGCGCCGCCTGAGTCATAGCTAAAGGAACCCGGCATGAGCAAACGTCCCTTCGGCCTGGCGGTCGCGCAAATGGGTCCGGTGCAACCCGAGGAGACCCGGCGGCAGGCGGTGGCGCGCCTGCTCGCGATGATGCGCGAGGCGCATGGACGCGGCGCGCGCATGGTGGTGTTTCCGGAACTGGCGCTGACCACCTTCTTTCCACGCTACTGGATGACGGAAGAAGAAGCGATGGCGCGCTACTTTGAAAAGGAAATGCCCGGCCCCGAGACCCGCGTGCTGTTCGACACCGCGCGGGAGCTGGGCATCGGCTTTTACCTGGGCTACGCCGAGATCGCCTCGGACGGCCGGCGCTTCAATACCAGCATCCTGGTCGATGCCAACGCGCGCATCGTCGGACGCTACCGCAAGATCCACCTGCCGGGCCACAGCGACCACAAGCCCGAGGCCCCTTTCCAGCATCTGGAAAAGAAGTTCTTTGAAGTCGGCAACGACGGCTTCAACGTCTGGGAAACGCTGGGCACGCGCATCGGCATGTGCCTGTGCAACGACCGCCGCTGGACGGAAACCTGGCGCGTGCTTGCGCTGCAGGGCGCCGAGATCGTGGCGCTGGGATACAACACGCCGTCATTGAATATCCACTGGAACGAACCGGTCCACTTGCGCATGTTCCACCATCTGCTCAGTCTGCAGGCGGCCGCGTATCAGAACGCGGTCTGGGTGGCCGCCGCAGGCAAGGCCGGCAATGAGGACGGCAGCCACCTGATCGCCGGATCGGCCATCGTCGCGCCCACGGGCGAGATCGTGGCGCAGGCGCAGGGGGAGGAGGACGAGGTGATTTTCTGCCAGGCCGACCTGGCGCTGGGAGACACCTTCAAGCAGCACATCTTCAACTTCGCCGCCCACCGGCGCCCGGAACACTACGGCTTGATTCTCGAGCGCGTGGGGGCCGGCCCCGCCCTGGGCAAGACGCCTCTTCCCTAAAGGACCCGCCATGACCCGCCTTCTCCGCACCCTGACGTTTGCCGGCCGCTGCGGCCTCACGCTGTGCCTGGCCGGCGCCAGCCTGGCCGCTGCCGCCCAGCCGCTGACGACCGGCGTGGACGCCACGTTTGCCCCACACGCCATGCCCAAGCTGGGCGGCGGGCTGGACGGCTTCAACATCGAACTGGGCCAGGCCATCGCCAAGCAGCTTGGCACCACCATCAAGATCGAGGGCACCGAGTATGCCGCGCTGATTCCGGGCCTGAACGCCAAGAAGTACGACTTCGTGCTGGCGCCCACCACCGCCACCGAGGAACGCGCCCGCGCGCTGCTGTTTTCCGAGGGCTATCTGAACACCGACTACACCTTCGTGATCGGCAAGAACGGCAAGGACATCAAGGGCCTGGATGACCTGAAGGGCAGGAAGCTGGCGGTCAACAAGGGGTCGGCCTACGAGAACTGGGCGCGCGACAACGCGGCCAAGTACGGCTTCACGTACGACGTGTACGCCTCCAATGCCGACGCGGTGCAGGCGGTGCAGGCCGGCCGCGCGGACGCCAACCTGGCGGGCAACACCGTGGCGGCCTGGGCCGCCAAGCAGAACCCGGCCGTGCGCACCAGCTACACGATCAAGACAGGTTTGGTCTGGGCGCTGGCGTTCCGACTGGACGACAAGGCGGGCCGCGACCGCGTGTCCATGGCGCTCAAGTGCCTGAAGCAGGACGGCACGGTGTCCAAGTTGGCGCAGAAGTGGTTCGGCTTCACGCCTGCAGCCGGTACGGCGGCGGTCACGGTGACGCCGGGCCAGGGCGTGCCGGACCTGCCGGGCTACGACGCCAAGCCGGTCGAACTGCGCTGCAGCTGATTTTCCGACGCACCGCCAACGACAGGGGAGGAGCCGCTTCGCGGCCCCTGCCCGCGCTTTGAGGAGCTTTCGATGGAAACGCCGATCCTGAAAATCGCCGGGCTGCACAAGTCCTATGGCGACAACGCGGTCCTCAAGGGGATCGACCTGGACGTGAGCCGCGGCGAGCTGGTCTTCATGATCGGCCCCTCCGGCTCGGGCAAGAGCAGCCTCCTGCGCTGCTGCAACCGGCTGGAGGAACCGACCGCCGGCAGCATCCACGTCGACGGCGAGGAGATCACCGCGCCGTCGGCCGAGCTGAACCGCATCCGCCAGAACATCGGCATGGTGTTCCAGCACTTCAACCTGTACCGCCACATGTCCGTGCTGTCGAACATCACGCTGGCGCTGCGCAAGGTGCAGAAGCTGGCGCGCGCCGAGGCCGACCGCCGCGGCCTGGAGGCGCTGGACCGCGTGGGACTGGCCGACAAGGCGCGCGCCTATCCCGACCAATTGTCCGGCGGCCAGCAGCAGCGCGTGGGGATCGCGCGGTCACTGGCGCTGCGGCCCAAGGTGGTGCTGTTCGACGAGCCGACCAGCGCGCTGGATCCGGAGCTGGTCGGCAGCGTGCTGAACGTGATGCGTGAACTGAAGCGCGACGGCATGACGATGATGGTGGTCAGCCACGAGATGGGCTTCGCCCGCGCGGCAGCCGATCGGGTGGTGTTCATGGACGCCGGGGTGATCGTCGAGCAAGGCCCGCCGCAAGACGTCTTTGGCGCCCCCCGACAACCCCGCACGCAGGCCTTCCTGGCCAGCATGGCGGAACATGCCGCGTAACGCGGTTTGAAGAGTGCTCCATGGATCTGAACGCCCTGCTGTTTTCGTTCTTCAACGTTGAGGTCGCCTGGCGCTACCTGCCCGACATCCTGGCCGGCATGTGGGTCACGCTGCAACTGGGCGTGGCGGTGGCCGCGACGGGCGTGGCGCTTGGCCTGGTGCTGGCCGTGGTGCGCGCGCTGCGCATCCGGCCGGTGAATTTCCTGATCATCTGTTTTGCCGACATCCTGCGCGCGCTGCCGCCGCTGGTGGTGATCATGGTGCTGTTCTTCGCGTTCCCCTACATCAACCTGTCGATGTCGGCATTCATGGCGTGCTGGCTGTCGCTGTCGCTGGTGCTGGCCGCGTTTGCCGAGGAAATCTTCTGGGCGGGCATCCTGTCCGTGCCGCGCGGCCAGGCCGAGGCGGCGCGCTCGACGGGGCTGAACTGGCTGCAGAGCATGGTGTATGTCGTGATGCCGCAGGCGATGCGGCTGACGGTCGCGCCGCTGACCAACCGGGTCATCGCCATCACCAAGAGCACCGCGCTGGGTTCGGTCGTGGGCTTGAGCGAAGTGCTCAACAACGCGCAATCGGCCAGCAGCAATGCGGGCAACGCCACGCCGCTGACCTTGGCCGCGGTGGCGTGCCTGCTGATCTTCCTGCCGGTCGTGATTCTGGGGCGCTGGACCGAAACGCGCTTCAAGTGGAAGCACTGACGGAAAGCACTGACCGGAAGCATCTTTACCAATGCATATCGGGCGGGAAGCGAGGCCGACCACACCCGCCCGCCACAACAAGGGAGCCCCGAACGGGCCCCAGGGGAACCGCATGGACGAAATCCTGCAGAATTTCTTCAATCTGAACATCTACGTCAGCGTGGCGCCGTATCTGCTGCAGGGATTGGGCCGCACGCTGATGCTATCGGCCATGGTGATCCCGGTTGGACTGGCCTCGGGACTGCTCATCGGGGTGCTGTCCGTCACGCTGAAGTCCCGCTGGTCGCGCGTGCTGCTGGCCATCTACATCGACTTCTTCCGCGCCCTGCCGCCGCTGGTGCTACTGATCTTCATCTATTTCGGGGCGCCGTTCCTGGGCCTGGACCTGCCCAAGCTGCTGGCGGTGGCCGTGGGCTTCATGCTGAACAATTCGTCCTATTACGGCGAGGTCTTTCGCGCCGGCCTGGAAAGCGTGCCGCGCGGGCAGATCGAGGCGGCGCGCTCCACCGGCCTGTCGGCCTGGCAGACGATGTGGCACGTGCAGATTCCGCAGGCCACGCGCAACGTCATGCCGGACCTCATCAGCAATACGCTCGAAGTGGTCAAGCTGACCACGCTGGCCAGCGCCGTGGCGCTGCCGGAGCTGCTGCGGGTGGCTCGCGACGCCCAGTCGCTGGTGTACAACCCCTCGCCCATCGTGCTCGCGGCGCTTTTCTACCTTGCGTTGCTGTGGCCGGTGGTGCGGCTGCTGAGCCGCCTGGAACACCGGCAGCTTTCCCGGCATTGACCCTTTTCGTGCCGCGACCGGTGGGTCAGCCCGGACGCGGCACCGCATCCTGTGGGGCGCCCGCAACAATGCGTGCTGCGCGCGGCGCGGCCCGGGCGGCCGCGCGCCCTATAATTCCGCGTAGCGCCGCCCCCTGAGGCGGCGCTCTCCGCACGGCCTGCCGGCCTGCGCCGTCCCGCGACCCATAGGATTCTTAAGCAACTCACACCATGCCCGACCTGGAACCAGACACCGTCTCCGCCCTTGAAGCCCCTGAATTCGCCGCCGCGCAGTTTGTGCGATGGTTCCGAGACGTGGCCCCCTACGTGCACGCGTTCCGAGGCAAGACCTTCGTGGTGGCGTTTGGCGGTGAACTGGTGCAGGCGGGCGCGTTGAACGCCCTGGTCCAGGATCTGTCCCTGCTCTCCTCGCTGGGCATCCGGCTGGTGCTGGTGCATGGCTCGCGGCCCCAGGTCAACGAACAACTGCGCCTGAAGGGCTACACGCAGCAGTTCGACCGGGGCCTGTCCCCCACCGACGCCGCCGCGCTGGAATGCGCCAAGGAAGCCGCCGGCGAAATCCGCCTGGACATCGAGGCCGCGTTCAGCCAAGGGCTGCCCAACACGCCGATGTCGCACGCCCACATCCGCGTGATCTCCGGCAACTTCGTCACGGCGCGTCCCACCGGCGTGCTGGACGGCGTGGACTACAAGCACACCGGCCAGGTGCGCAAGATCGATATCGAAGCCCTGAAGTTCGCCATCGAGAAAGGCTCGTCGGTCGTGCTGCTGTCGCCGCTGGGGTTCTCGCCCACCGGCGACGCCTTCAACCTGGCGATGGAAGACCTGGCCACCAGCGTGGCCGTGGGCCTGCGCGCCGAGAAGCTGATCTTCCTGTCCAGCTCGCAGGGCGTGCTGAACGAAGACGGCACGCTGGACACCGAACTGGCGCGCGTGGACGCCGACGCGCTGCTGGCCGGCGGCGAGCTGGACGAAGAGACCCATTCCTTCCTGCAATACGCCTCGCTCGCGGTCAAGCGCGGCGTGGCCCGCGCCCACCTGCTGCCCTTCGAGCTGGATGGCAGTGTGCTGCTCGAGATCTTCACCCACGATGGCGTGGGCACAATGGTCGTCGAGGACACGCTGGACGACCTGCGCCCGGCCACCATCGACGACGTGGGCGCCATCCTCAGCCTCATCGAACCGTTGGAAGCCGACGGCACGCTGGTGCCGCGCCCGCGCAGCGTCGTCGAACGCGACGTCGAGAACTTCACTGTGCTGGAGCACGACGGCGTCATCTACGGCTGCGCGGCCCTGCATGACTTCCACGACGAACAGATGGCCGAAATGGCCTGCCTGATCGTGCACCCCGAATGGCAGGGCTCCGGCGAAGGCGAGATCCTGCTGCGCCACATGGAATCGCGCGCCCGCGCCTTGGGCGCCAAGCGGCTGTTCGTGCTGACCACCCGCACCTCGCACTGGTTCATGAAGCGCGGATTCGTGCAGGGCGGCATCACCGACCTGCCCCGCGAAAAGCAGAACAACTACAACCGTTCCCGCAACAGCCTGGTTTTCATCAAGAAGCTCTGAAACCGGCCCGCGGGGCGATTTCCGCGGTAAGCGGAAGGGGCTTGGCGCCCGACGCACGCCAAGCCCGCTAAAATGTGGCGTTATTCATTTTTCCGGCAGCGAACCATGGCCCGTATCGTCAACTGTGTGAAACTGAAGCGTGAAGCCGAAGGGCTGGACTACCCGCCCTACCCTGGCGAAGTCGGCACCCGCATCTGGCAAAGCATTTCCAAAGAAGCCTGGGAAGACTGGAAAGGCGTGCAGACCCGCCTGGTGAACGAAAACCGCCTGAACCTGGCCGACGCCCGCGCACGCAAATACCTGCAGCAGCAAATGGAACGCTTCCTGTTCGAAGACGGAACCGTCGAAGCCGACGGCTACGTTCCGCCCTCGGCCTGATCCGCCCCGCGCCGCGCCTTTGGGCATGCGGCACGGCAAAGCCCCTCGCGCGCGAGGGGCTTTGTTTTTTGAGGCGCTCAGGCACACGCCGCCCGCATGCCGGCGAAGGCCTTAAGATTCAAGGTTGCAGACCGTATTAAAGCTGTCATGAAAGAAGATTCGCGCCCGCCCATCCATCCGGACCCGTCCCCTGTCATTGCGCGCGCCCTGTCGATCGACCCCGACCGCAAGACCGGCACGCTGCAGGATGTGCGCCATGTCGTGATCCTGATGCAGGAAAACCGCTCCTTCGACCATTACTTCGGCGCGCTGCCCGGCGTGCGCGGATTTGCCGATCCGCATCCCGTGCCCACGCGCGCGGGCACGGTGCTGACGCAGGCCGATGGCGACGCGCGTTGCCGCCCCTACGATCTGCAGGCGGAGGTCGCCAGCGACAAGCCGGTCGGCTACATCACGCCGCACACCTGGGACGATTCGCAGCGCGCCTGGAACGACGGCCGCATGGACCAATGGCTGTCCGCCAAGAGCCGGCTGGGCCTGGGCGCCTACCGCAGCGCCGACGTGCCGTTTCAGACCGCGCTGGCGAATGCCTTCACGCTGTGCGATGCCTATCACTGCTCGGTCCAGGCCGGCACCAATCCCAACCGGCTGTTCCTGTGGACCGGCACGAACGATCCGCAGGGCGAGGCCGGCGGTCCGGCGCTGGTCAATACCTACGATCGGCTGGGTCCGGCGGGTGAAGGCTATTCGTGGACGACGTACCCCGAGCGACTGCAGGACGCCGGCGTGGACTGGTGCATCTACCAGGACATGGCGGACAACTACAACGACAATCCGCTCGCGGGCTTCCGGCAATATCGCCGGCAGCACGCAAGCCAAACCGGCGACGCCCCGCTGCGCGACCGCGCGCTGGCCACGCGCACGCTGGACGATCTGGCGCGCGACGTCGCCCAGGGCACGCTGCCCGCCGTCTCGTGGATCATCGCCCCCACCGCCGACTCCGAACATCCCGAGGTTTCCTCCCCCCGCCAGGGCGGCGCCTACACCGAGCGGGTGCTGGACATCCTGACGACGCATCCCGACACGTGGAGCCGTTGCGTCCTGTTCGTCACCTACGACGAAAACGATTGCTTCTTCGACCACGTGCCCCCGCCCGCCCCCCCGGCGCGCCATCCGGACGGCGAGTCGGGCGGCCTGTCCACCGTGGAGCTGGACGGCGAATACCACGACGCACGTCATGGTCCCAGCGCGTCGACGGCCGACGATCCCGCCGCCATGCATGGACGCGCCTTCGGCCTGGGCCCGCGCGTGCCGATGCTGGTGGTGTCGCCCTGGAGCCGGGGCGGCTGGGTCAATTCGCAGGTGTTCGATCACACGTCGGTCATCCGATTCCTGGAAATGCGGTTCCGCGTGGCGGAGCCCAACATCAGCGCCTGGCGCCGCGCGGTGGCGGGCGACCTGACGACGGCCTTCGATTTTGCCGGCGACAGGTGTTCGCATCACCCCGACAGCAATCGCCACACGTGTCCCCTACCCTACGTGCTGGAAGCCGTGGGCAAAACGACGGCCGACGGCGAGCATTACCGCCTGACGTTGCGCAACCCGGGCGGCGCGGGCGCCGTGCTGCATGTCTATGACCGCCTTGCGCTGGCGCGCCCGCCCCGGCGTTACACGGTGGGCGCGGGCGCGCGTCTGGACGATGGATGGAAGCTGGCCGCGGGCGGTGCGTACGATCTCTGGCTGCTGGGACCGGACGGCTTTCACCGCCAGTTCCACGGCGACGCGCGCGATGCGGGCACGCTGGAAGCCCAGCTCGTGCCCGTGACCTCGGGCCTGCGCTTGCGGCTCGTGAACCAAGGCGACGCGCCGCAACCGGTCAGGGTGGAATCCCGCATGAACGACGGGTGGCGCGCCATGGCGCACGTACCCGCGGGCGGCGCGGTCGAACTCAAGTACTCGGGCTGCGAGGGCTGGTACGACCTGGAAGTGAGTGCGCCGGCAATGCCGGCCTTTGGACGCCGGCTGGCCGGTCGCATGGACGGCGGCAAGCCGGGTGTGCCGGATCCCCGGCTGTGCCAGGGAGCGGCGCTGCCGCTGTGAAGCGGCAGCAGGTTTTCGTGCTTACTGCTCCGAGGTATCTTCGGATTCTTCTTCGCCGCGCGCCAGGCGCTCGGTGTTCTTCACGCCGGTGTGGCGCACGTCGGCGCCCTTGACCATGTAGATCACGCGTTCGGACATGTTCTTGGCGTGATCACCGATGCGTTCGAGCGCGCGGGCGATGAAGATCATGTCGATGGCGCGCGAGATCGTGCGCGGATCTTCGATCATGTAGGTGATCAAGTGACGCAGCGCGCCCTTCCATTCCTTGTCGACTTCCTTGTCGCTGCGCACAACGGCGGCGGCCTGGATGGGGTCGAGGCGGGCAAACGCGTCCAGCGCCTGGTGCAGCATGTTGCGCACGTTGGCGGCCATGTGGCGCAGTTCGATCACGGGAATGTGGCGCAATTCGCCTTCATGGACGCGGCGGGCCACGGTGGCGACCTTCTCGGCTTCGTCGCCGGAACGTTCCATGTCCGTCAGCATCTTGGATACGGCCATCAGCATGCGCAAGTCGATGGCAGTGGGCTGGTGCCGGGCCAGGATGCGGCTGATGCTTTCGTCGATCTCGACTTCGTGGCGGTTGACTTCCTTTTCCCGCTCGCGGACCTTTTCAACCAGCGACATGTCGCCGCTGGCCAACGCGTCGATCGCTTCCTGGATCATGGCTTCGACCACGCCGCCCATTTGCAAGAACTGCGAACGGACGCTTTCCAGATCGGCGTCGAACTGTTTGTTTGTATGCTCCGTCATCCGGGCTCCCTGCGTGGTTGATCTCATTGCATTGCCCCGAAATTAGAGAGGTTACGAGATGGGCCTGCACAACCGGCAAGGTTATGACCCAAGTGTGACAGGATTATGAATGGCGGCCCCGCGCCCCGCAAGGCGGACCGGCGGGACCTGCCTGCACAATCGGACTCAGGCTCGGCGGTCCAGGCGGCGGATGCCGTTCTGGGTGGCCAGCAGCGCCACGTCGGCGCCGGACAGCGCAAACAGGCCGCAGGTCACGACGCCCGGCAAGTTGTTGACGATGGCCTCGAACGCGGGCGCGTCCGAAATGGCAAGACCCGACACGTCCAGGATGATGTTGCCGTTGTCGGTGACGAAGCCGTCGCGCAGCCGGGGCTGGCCGCCCAACGCGGTGAGCGCCCGGGCCACGGATTCTCGCGCCATCGGGATGACCTCGAGCGGCAGCGGGAACTTGCCCATCGTCTGGACCAGCTTGGATTCGTCGGCGATGCAGATGAAGCGCTCGGCCACCGAGGCCACGATCTTCTCGCGCGTCAGCGCGCCGCCGCCGCCCTTGATCATGTGCAGGTCGGCGTTGATCTCGTCGGCGCCGTCCACGTAGATGGGCATCGTGGACACGTCGTTCAGGTCCAGCACCTTCAGGCCGTGGCCGGCCAGGCGCGCCGCGCTGCGTTCGGAGCTGGCGACCGTCCCGCCGATGCGCCCCTTGAATCGCGCCAGGCCATCGATGAACAGATCGGCGGTGGAACCGGTGCCCACGCCAATGATGACGTCCGGGCCGGCGACCTGTTCGACGAATTCCAGTGCCGCGTCGGCGGCTTGCTGCTTGAGTTCTTGCTGGGAGAGCATGGCGGTAGAAATGCGGAAAAGTTGCTTGAGCCAGGAAATTTAGCACGCGGCGACGGCGGGCCACGCGCGCGACAGGATGGCCTGGGTGTCCGTCCCGGCGGCCAATTCGCCAAACATGCCCGACGTCTCCTGTAGCCGGCTGCCGGCGAAGGCCTGCGCGACCGCGCCGGGTGCGTGTTCGATGAGCAACGCGGCCTGCCACAGACGCGCCAGGCTGGCCGCGATGCGCCGCGCGTGGAACGGCGCCTGCTCACCATCGTCCAGCAGCGCGCGCCAACGCGCCAGCGCCGCGTCGAACTCCCGGTGCTGGCCCGCGACGCGCGCGAATTCGGATTCCAGCGCCGGCAGTGCGTCGGGCTCGCGCTGCAACGCCCGCAGCACGTCCAGCGCCATGACGTTGCCCGAGCCTTCCCAAATGGAGTTGACGGGCGTTTCGCGGTAGAGGCGCGGCATCGGCCCCTCTTCGACATAGCCGTTGCCGCCCCAGACCTCCATGCATTCGGCCACGGCGGATACCGCGCGCTTGCAGACCCACAGCTTGGCGGCCGGCGTGCCGACGCGCACCAGCGCGCGCGCCGCCGCATCGCTGCGTTCGTCAACCGCGCGCGCCAGACGCAGCGCCAGGACCATGGCCGCTTCGCTTTCCAGCGCCAGGTCGGCCAGCACGTTGCGCATCAGCGGCTGTTCGATCAGCGGCTTGCCGAAGGCCTGACGATGCAGCGCATGATGCGCCGATTGCGCCAGCGCCTGGCGCAGCAGCGCCGCGCTGCCCAGCACGCAATCGAGCCGTGTGGTGCCCGCCATTTCCAGCAGCACTGCCAGGCCGCGCCCGGGCTCGCCGACCATCACGCCCCACGCGTCTTCGAATTCGACTTCCGAACTGGCGTTGCTCCAGTTGCCCAGCTTGTCCTTCAGGCGCCGCACGCGCACGGCATTGCGCGGGCCGTCCGGTATCCAGCGGGGGACGAAAAAGCAGCTCAAGCCCTCATCGGTCTGCGCCAGCACCAGGTGGGCGTCCGCCTGCGGCACCGAAAAGAACCATTTGTGTCCGACAAGCTGATAGGCGCATCCGCGCCCCGGCACGCCCAGCGGCGTGGCGCGCGTGGTGACGGCGCGCAGGTCCGAGCCGCCCTGCTTTTCGGTCATGCCCATGCCGATCAGCGCGCTGCGCTTGGCGCTGAGCGGCGCGTCGCTGCCGTCGAATTCCCGCGCGTAAAGCGCCGGCAGCCACTGGCCCGCAAAATCCAGCACGCCGGCGGGCTCGCGCTGCAAGAGTGGAACGGCGGCAAAGGTCATGGTGGTGGGACACAACGTGCCGGCCTCGACCTGGCCTTGCATGAGGTAGGCGGCGGCGCGCGCCACCTGCGCGCCCGGCGCGGGCTGCATCCACGCGCGGCTATGCAGGCCGCGCGCCATGATGCCGCTCATCAGCACGTTCCAGGCGGGGTGAAAGTCGATGCGGTCCACGCGATGGCCGGCGCGGTCGTAGCTGACCAGGCGCGGCGGACAGCGGTTGGCTTCGGCGCCCGCAGCCAGCGTCTGCGCGCGGCCCAGCCAGGCGCCGTGCGCGTTCAGGTCGCCCGCCCAGGCCTCGGCGCCTTCGCGGCGCACGGCCTCGCGCAGCGCCGGGTCGGTGTCGTACAGGGAATAGTCTTCCAGGAGCGGCACCTGGTTGAACACGGTATGCGTCGCGAACGATGACATGAGGTCTCCCTGGTTCGAACGGCCGCCGCGGCGCGGGTTGCCCCGCCGCCGCTACCCAGCCATGGGCGCGGTCAGCGGCCAGGGCCGCAGCGCTTCGACCTGCGCCGCCAGTTCCAGCAACTGGGCTTCCGCGCCAAGCGGCCCCATCACCTGAATGCCGATGGGCAGCCCGTCCGCGGACTTGCCAAACGGGATCGAAATGGCCGGCATGCCGGTCAGGTTGGCCAGCGGGGCGAATGGCGAATAGCCGATGACGCCCTTCTTGCCCAGACGGTAGGCCAGATAATCGGCGTTGTCCATGGCGTAGCGGCCGATGGGCGCGGGCGGCAACGCCAGCACCGGGCAGAGAAACAGGTCATACCCCTGGGCGCCGTCCCGATGCAGGAAGCGCCCGATGCGGCGGGTGATCTCGTGGCAGGTGTCGATGCAACTGACGTACTGCGCGCCGGAGATTGCGCGGGCGTACTCGCGCGCGCCGAGCGTGGTGGGCTGCAGTTCGTCGGCGGCCAGGCGCTTGCCGCGCGCGGCTACGAAGCTGTCGATGGCATTGGCGGCCGCGCTGGCGATCAGCGGCAGCATCGGCGACAGGACTTCTTCGGAGCCGACGGGCGGCGCCGCCTGCACCAGTTCATGCCCCAGCGAGGCGAAGAACCCGGCCGCCTCGTCCAGCGTGGCGGCAACATCGGGGTGGATGGCCTCGCCCTCATAGGTGGTGTTGATGAAGGCAATGCGACGCCGCGGCGCCGAACGCGGATCGGCAGCCACCCGGCTCACCACCCCACGATAGGATTCCGCGGGCGGGACGGGCGCGGCATAAGGCGCGCCCACGTCGGCGCCCGCGCTGATGTCCAGCGCCGCCGCGCAGTCGCGCACGGACAGGGTCATCATATGCTCGGTGGCCAGGCCACCCCAGCCCTCCCCTTTGAGCGGACCCAGCGGCATGAGTCCGCGCGAGGGCTTCAGGCCCAGCACGCCGCAGCACGACGCGGGGATGCGGATCGACCCGCCGCCATCGCTGCCATGCGCGATGCGCACCATGCCGCTGGCCAGCGCCGCCCCGGCGCCGCCGCTGGAGCCGCCCGCGCTGTGGCCCTTTTTCCAGGGGTTCTGCGTAGCGGGACCATAGACGGGCGATTCCGTCGTGGGGCTCAGGCCCAGTTCGGCGCTGGTGGTGCGACCGAACGGGATCAGGCCGGCACGGCGATAGCGTTTGACGATGTCGGCGTCGAGGTTCCATTGGACCTGCCCGTACAGCACGGACCCCATCGCGCTCGGCAGGCCGATGGCCGCCGTTGCAAGGTCCTTGAGCAAGGTCGGCACGCCCAGGAACGGCCGATCGCGCAGCAGCGCCAGGCGCTGTTCGGACGTCAGCGACGCCAGTTCGCCGTCCAGCGCCTGCGCCAGCCGCAAACCGGCTTCGGCCTGCACGCCGCAGGCGGCGTTGATGGACGGGTTGCGGGCTGCGACGCGCTCCACCGCCTGCTGCATGGCAGTCAGCGCGGTGGTGGCGCCTTGGGCGATATCGGCGCCCAGCGCCGTCGCGTCGAGAGAAGAGGAATCATGGCGTTCGGCGATGCTCATGCTGACGATGCTCCAGGTATCGACGGCGAAGTGCCGCAAGCATGAGGATATCGGCAGTCAAGGCGGGCAACAAGCGCGCGCGGCGGCGGGCCACGCGCACGGGTCTACGGCGTGCCCGTGTCAGACGGCGCCGGCCGAGGGCGCGTGGGGTTCCTCGGCGTCGTCGTCCTCGGCGTCCGTCGCCTCGGCCGATGCCCCCCCAAGCAGGCGCAGGGCGTCGGCATCAGGCAGCGCCTCCACGCCCTTCAGATTGCGCAGCATGGCACGAGTGCGCACCTCGGTCTGGCCGATCTTGTTGCTGGCGGTGTCCAGGGTCTTTTTGACACTGGCCAGCGATTCCCCGAACTTGCCGAACTCCGTCTTGACCGCCCGCAGCACCTGCCACACCTCGGAGGAACGCTGTTCGATCGCCAGCGTGCGAAATCCCATTTGCAGGCTGTTCAGCAGCGCGGCCAGATTGCTCGGGCCCGCCACGTTGACCCGCAGGTCGTGCAGCTTGTCCAGTAGGCCGGGGCGGCGCAGCACCTCGGCATACAGGCTTTCCGTGGGCAGGAACATGATGGCGAAGTCGGTCGTGTGCGGCGGCGCGATGTACTTGCCGGCAATCAGCCGCGCCTGCACTTCGACCGCGCGGCCCAGTGCCGCCCCGGCCGCCTTGACGCCTTCGCCGTCGGCCGCTTCCTGCGCGTCCATGAGGCGTTCGTATTCTTCCTTGGGGAATTTGGCGTCGATCGGGAGCCAGACGGGATCGCCGCCGTCGCCGCGCCCGGGCAGCCGGATGGCAAATTCGACCGCGGCATCGCTGCCCGGCACCGGCTTGACGTTGCTGGCGTATTGATCGGGCGTCATGTTGTCTTCGATCAGGCGCGCCAGTTGCACTTCGCCCCACGTGCCGCGGGACTTCACGTTCGTCAGCACGCGCTTCAAGTCGCCGACCCCGGCCGCCAGCGCCTGCATCTCGCCCAGCCCCTTGTGCACGGCCTCCAGGCGGTCCGACACCAGCTTGAAGGACTCACCCAGCCGCTGCTCCAGCGTGGCGTGGAGCTTTTCGTCCACGGTGCGGCGCATTTCGTCGAGCTTGGCGCTGTTGTCAGACTGCAGCGATTGCAGGCGCTGATCCACCGTGGCGCGCACTTCCATCAGGCGGCGCTCGTTGATCTGGATAAGTCCCTGCAATTGTTCCGAGAAGCCCGCGGCAAAGCGCGACAGCGATTCGGCGGACTCGGCGCGGGCGGCCTGCGCATCGCGCGACAGGCCCGCGCGCAGGTCGCCGTGCGACTGCGACAGCTCCTGCCGCAGCGAGCGCGTGGATTCGGAAAACTCGCTGCGTAGGCCGCGCTGGCCTTCGGCGATGTCGGCGCGCAGCGCGCGCTCGGTGCGTTCCAGGCCTTCCAGCAGGGCGTCCAGGCGGGCATCGGAAGCGGATGGACGCAGCCATGCCAGCACGGCGGTCACGAAAGCCAGCACGGCGCCGCCCGCGGCGACCCAAAGCAGAATGTCGTTCAAGAAAGGCATCTCCAAAGCGCGAATTGTAGGTCCCATTCCGCCCCCCTTTCCAGCCCGCGCGGCCAGCGCAAAGACGCAGCGCGAGCAACCGGATTAAACTGGCGCCCATCTGAATGAATCCCCTCGCTTCTTTGAACTCCGCCGACCGCTCCGCCTGCACGCCTGCCGTCTCATTCCAGTCCGTCTTCGGACCGCTGAACCTGGACTCGGCAACGCCGCTCGCCACGGGCGGTGACCGGCACATTTTCCAGCATCCGCATTCTCCGGCCCTGCTCGTCAAGGTCATGGACATGCGCGCGCGGGCGATCTACCTGGAAGCGCGGCCGTTCAAGCGCTGGTACAAGCAGTATCAGCGCGAAAGCGCCTACCGCGTGTATCTGAACGAAATCTCGGAATACGTCACCACCACGACGCGCCCGTCCGGCGTGTGGCAGGTGCCCATGGCACGCATCGTCGGGGTCGCGCAGACTTCTTTGGGCCTGGGCCTCGTGGTCGAGAAGATCACCGACGAGGCCGGCAACATGGCGCCGACCGTGACCGATCTGGCCAAGAAAGGCCTGTTCGACGATGCGTTGAAGGCGCAGTTGGATGCGTTCTTCGATGACCTGGCCGATGCGCACGTCGTGGTCCACGACATGTCGACCAGCAACATCGCGGTCGGCCTGAACGCCGACGGCAAGAAGGGGCTGTACCTGATCGACGGCTTCGGCGTGCTGCCGCTGATCCCGCTGTATGCGTGGAGCAAGCGTCTGAACCGCCGCCGCCTGCAACGCAAGTACGCCGAACTGCGCGAATCCCTGGCCCAGCGCGTGCGCGAAGCCGGCTTCTAGCCCCCGGCCGGCGCCTCGGGCAGCACGATGCCCTGCCGGTCCACCCACACGTAATCCTGTCCCGCGCGCTGCCCGCGACGCAGCGGGTTGCGCGTGCAAAACGCGGCGTAGGCCGGGTCCACGAAACGATAGCTCAGGTGTTCGTCGCGCCCCGCCGGAATGCCCAGCCGCGTGGTGCATATGAGGTACGGCGGCGACTCGCCCACGTCTTCCACGTACAGGGCGTCGGGATCGAAACGGCGGGCGTCCCACTCGGGCACTTTCAGGCCCAGCGACCGGCACAGCAGCGTCTGCCCTGCGCAAAGCGCGCCCAGCGCCCGGGGCCGGCCTTGCGCATCGGGATTCAGTTCGCGCATGCGTTCCAGTGCCTCGGGGCCGGACAGCGCGTCGGTCCATGGATAGGCCGACTTGATCAGCACCGCATTGCCGGGACCGCCTGCGCTGAAGTTGAGCGAATCGCCGCCGCGGGCGTAGTACATGTAGACGGTGCCGCCGTCCATGAACAGGGCGCGGCGCTTGTGGGTGTATCCCAGCGAGGCATGGCTGCCCCGCTCTTCCAGGTAATAGGCCTCGGTCTCGATGATGCGGGCCGACAGCCACAGACCGCCGACCCGGTGGCGGATCACCTTGCCGGGCAACTCGCGCGCAAGCTGAGCCGCGTCGCGGTCGAAGAAGGCGTCCGGCAGGGCGCGTCCGGCCCCGCCGCGGGCCTCAGGCGAAACGTTCGCCGTAGCGCTTTTCACTGAAACCAACACTCACCTCGCCATCCGGCGTGACGGTGACCGGACGGCGCACCAGGGCCGGAAATTCAGCAATCAGCTTGGTCCACTGGGCATCGGTGTGGGCGGTCTTGCGGTCTTCGGGCATGTTGCGCCACGTCATGGAGGCGCGGTTGACCAGTTTTTCCCAGCCGCCGACTTGCTCGGACCAGGCCTTGAGCATCGCGGCCGGCACCGGATCGTCGCGGTAGTCGACGAAGGCGTGGTCGACGCCATGCTCGGTCAACCAGTCGCGCGCCTTCACGCAGGTGCTGCACTTGGTCAGGCCATACAGGGTGGTTTGCGTCATTTGGATTCGGACTCCTTGCGCCATTGCATGCGGTTGGCGAGGATCACGCACGTACCCACCGCCAGGATGAACAGGGTGGCCAGCGCGTTGATCTCGGGCTTGAGGCCCAGCCGCACCCGCGAGAAAACTTCCATGGGCAGCGTGCTGGAGCCGGGGCCGGACAGGAACGACGCGATGACGACGTCGTCCAGCGACAGCGTGAAGGACAGCAGCCAGGCCGATGCCAGCGCCGGCGCGATGAGCGGCAGCGTGATCTTGAAGAACACGGTGATCGGCGTGGCGCCCAGGTCCAGCGCGGCTTCTTCCAGCGAGCGGTCCAGGTCGCGGATGCGGGTCTGGATGACCACGGCCACGAACGCCATGCACAGCGTCACGTGCCCCACCCAGATCGTGAACATGCCGTTCTGCTCAGGCCAGCCCAGCGCGCCGCGCACCTCGACGAACATCAGCAGCAGCGAGATGCCCAGCACGACCTCGGGAATCACCAGCGGCGCGCTCAGCATGCCGACGTACAGCGCAAAGCCGCGAAAGCGCCCCATGCGTCCGAGCACGTAACCCGCCCACGTGCCGATGACGACTGCGGCGGTGGCCGTCAGCACGGCAATGCGGAACGACAGCCAGGCGGCGCGCAACAGCGCGTCGTCATTGACCAGCGAGTGATACCAACGGAACGAAAACCCGGTCCACGACGTGACCGAGGGCGACTCGTTGAATGAAAACACCATCAGGCTGAGGATGGGCACGTACAGAAAGAAGTAGCCCAGTCCCAGCACCACGGCGCGCAGCGTCTTGTTCGGACCGTTCATTTGCGGTCTCCGCCCTGCTGCTTGACCTGGCTGTACTGGAAGTACACCAGCGGCACGAGCAGCAGCAACACCATCACGCACGTCACGGCCGACGCCATCGGCCAGTCGGCGTTGTTGAAGAATTCATTCCACATCACGCGGCCTATCATCAGCGTGTTGGCGCCGCCCAGCATTTCCGGGATCACGTATTCGCCCACGGCCGGAATGAACACGAGCATCGCGCCCGCGATCACGCCCTGGCGCGACATCGGCACCGTGATCTGCCAGAACGCCTGCCAAGGCCGCGCGCCCAGGTCATAGGCGGCTTCAAGCAGGCGCAGGTCCATCTTCACGAGCGTCGCGTACAGCGGCAGGATGAAGAACGGCAGGTAGGCGTAGACCATCCCGATGTACACGGCGAGGTCGGTGCGGTAGATCTCGAGCGGACTGGAGATCAGGCCCAGACCCTGCAGCAGGTTGTTGAGCAGTCCGTCGTTGCGCAAGATGCCCACCCAGGCATACACGCGCAGCAGCAGCGACGTCCAGAACGGCAGGATCACCGCCAGCAGCAGCAGGTTGCGCACGCGCGCCGACGACCGGGCGATGTAGTACGCGATCGGATAGCCCATCAGCACGCAGACCAGCGTGGTGATGCCGGCGATCTTCACCGAGCTGAGGTACGTGCGGAAATACTGGTTTTCCGTGAACAGCAGGATGTAGCCGCGCAGGTGCAGGCTGAACTGGATCGCCTCGTCCTGGAACTGCGCCAGCGACGTATACGGCGGTATGCCGAATTTCATCTCGGCAAAGCTGATCTTCAGCACCAAGAGGAACGGCAGCAGCAGAAACAGCACCAGCCAGGCGAACGGCGGCACCACCGCCAGGGCCCTGCCCGACGGGAGCCAGTCGCGGGGCGAAAAGCGGATCATGACGCCAGCACCGTCGCGCTGTCGGCGTCCCAGCTCACGAAGATTTCTTCGTCGATGCCCGGGGCGTCCATCTGGGCCAAGAGACGGCTGGGCACGCTGGCCTCGACCGTCTTGCCGGAATCCAGGCGGATCTGATAGAGGGCGTAGCTGCCCATCCAGGCCATATGGCTGACCATGCCGTGGGCCCAGTTGTAGTCGCCGTCCGGTTGTTCACGCGAGACCAGCAGGCGCTCGGGCCGGATGGACACGTGCACTTCCATCCCCAGTGGTTCGCTGACCCCGTGGTTCACGAAGAGCGGACGGGTCAGCTCGGCGCATTCGATGGCCACGTGATCGGGCTCATCGACCACGATGGTGCCGGTGAACATGTTGGTCGACCCAATGAAGCTGGCGACGAAGCGCGAGTTCGGGAAGGCGTAAACGTCCTGGGGCGTGCCGCACTGGACAATCTGCCCTTCGGTCATGACGGCCAGGCGGTGCGCCATGGTCATGGCCTCTTCCTGGTCGTGGGTGACCATGATGCAGGTCACGCCGACCTGCTCCAGAATCTTCACGAGCTCGATCTGCGTCTTCTGGCGGATCTGCTTGTCCAGCGCCGACATGGGTTCATCAAGCAAAAGCAGCTTGGGACGCTTGACCAGGCTGCGCGCCAGCGCCACGCGCTGCTGCTGCCCGCCCGAAAGCTGGTTGGGCTTGCGGCGCGAATAGCCCGCCATCTGCACCAGGTCCAGGGCTTCGAACACGCGATCATGGATTTCCGCGCGATCCACGCCTTCCTGCTTGAGACCGAAGGCCACGTTGGCCTCGACCGTCATGTGCGGGAACAGCGCGTACGACTGGAACATCATGTTCACGGGCCGGCGGTACGGCGGCACGCTGGTGATGTCCTCGCCGTCCAGCAGGATCTGGCCGGAGGTGGTTTCCTCGAATCCGGCCAGCATGCGCAGCAAGGTGGACTTGCCGCTACCCGAGCTGCCCAGCAGCGCGAAGATTTCGTTTCGTTTGACGGACAGGTTGACCGAACGCACGGCCACCACGTCGCCAAAGATCTTTACAACATCGGAGACCCGGACGAACTCGTCCGGGTCCGCCGCGTGCTGCGCCGAGTAACGGCTATCGTTCATGATGACTAATTTCCCAACTTCAGCTCGGACCACAACTTGTTCTGCAGCCGTGAAATGTTCAAGGGCAAGGCCTTGATCACGTACAGGGTCTTGGAGACCTCGGCGGGCGGGTAGATCATGGGATTTTCAGCCACATCCTTGTTCACGAACTGCCGCGCCTCTTTGTTGGCGTTCGGGTAGAACATGGTGTTGGTGATGGCCGCATGGACCTTCGGCGTTTCGATGTAGTTGATGAACGCCAGCGCCTCTTCGGGATGCGGCGCATCCTTGGGAATGACCATCAGGTCGAACCACGCCGGCGCGCCGCCCTTGGGAATGAAGTAGTTCACTTCATAGGGCTTCTTGGCATCCTGCGCGCGCTTGCGGGCGATCATGACGTCGCCGGAAAAGCCGTAGACCATGCACAGGTCGCCCACGGCCAGTTCGTCGATGTAGCCCGACGAACTGAACTGGCGGATGTACGGACGGATTTTCTTCAGCACTTCCATCGCGGCCTGGTAGTCGGCCGTGTTGGTGCTGTTGGGGTCCTTGCCCAGGTACTTGAGCACGGCCGGGAACACCTGCGCGGCTTCGTCCAGCATGGAGATGCCGCACTCCTTCAGCTTGGCGGCGTTCTCGGGCTTGAAGATCATGTCCCAGTTGGCCAGGTCCACGTCGTCGCCCATGATCTGCTTGACCTTGGTGACATTGAAACCCAGGCCGTTGGTGCCGTAGCCCCACGGAATGGCGTGTTCGTTGCCGGGATCGACCGTGGCGACCAGCGCCATGACTTCGGGATCCAGGTACTTCCAATTGGGGATCTTGGACTTGTCCAGCTTCTGGAACAGGCCTGCTTCGATCTGGCGCGAGGCGTAATGGGTGGACGGGACAACGACGTCGTAACCCGACTTGCCGGCCAGCAGCTTGGCCTGCAGTGCGTCGTTGCTGTCGTAGACGTCATAGCGGACCTTGATGCCGGTTTCCTTTTCGAAACCCGGGATCGTGTCCGGGGCCGTGTATTCGGCCCAGTTGTAGACGTTGACGACCTTGTTCTGCGCTACCGCCGCCGATGTGGCCGCCGCGACCAGCACCGCGCCGAGCGCCCAGCGCATTCCCGCCTTAAGTTCCATTATGTCCAGCCCCCTTGCTCTATGCCGTTTGTGACAGGAGTACCAAAAGGCGAAATGATAAAGCCATTTTGCGTTGACCTGCCCAACTTTGCGGGGTAATTGGCGCAATTGCTGCCGTGGCTGCCCGCGGCGGACGGACCGGCGGTCAGGGCTGGATTCCGATGCCCCAGGCCGTCCAGTAACTGTCGCGCAGGCGCATCCAGAAACGGTCCCCGGCCTCGCCGGCCACCTTGCGCAGCGACCGGCGCAGGCGGTCGAGATTGGCCTGGCGCTGCCGCTCCGACAGCCCGCCCTGCGTGCCGCGGTCAAAGTCGATGAGCCAGACCCGGCCGTCGTTGCCGATAAGGATGTTGAACGCGTTCAGATCGGCATGCCAGACGCCCGCCCGGTGCATGCGCACGATGGCATCGGCTACCGGCTGCCACAGGGGTTCGGAAAGCGCCTGCGCCAACGGGCGCACGCCGGGGATGCGTTCGACCACGATGGCGGCGCGGTAGATCGGGCCCTGGCGCCAGTAGGCGGCCGCCAGCGGCGCCGGCACCGGCAGCCCTTGTGCGCGCAGGGCGGCCAGCAGCCGGTACTCGCGAAAACTGCGCGTGCGCGACTCGCCGTTCCAGAGATACGCGTCGCGGCTGATGCGGGCGATCATGCCGCCGCGGCGGTAGCGCCGCAGCACGCCCTGCCAGCCCTGCCCCTCGACGAACCACGCGGCCTGACGTCCGCCGGCGTCCACGGGCCGGGCCCGGTCGCCATAGTGCGCGGGGTTGAAGACTTCGGGGCCCGCGTCCGCAAGGCGCCGGGCGTCGCTGAGCATGGCGCCAGCCAGCGGGCCATCCCAGGCGGAGCGCCGCGCGCCGGATTGATCGTCAGCCTTCACGGTTGCGCATCCAGTCGGCCACGCCGTAGAACGATTCGAGCAAGCGCTCGACGAGGACGGGCTCGATGCCCTCGTCTTCCATTGCCCGGCCGATACAGGTCACCCATTGGTCGCGCTCGACCTCGCCGATGGAAAACGGCAGGTGGCGCGCCCGCAGGCGGGGATGGCCGAAGCGTTCGATGTAGTGATCCGGACCGCCGAAATAGCCGCACAGGAACCAGAAGAGCTTGTCGCGCGCCTCGTCCAGGCTGGGGCCATGGGCGGCGCGCAGTTCCTTGAGGTCGGGCTCCATGTCCATCAGGTCATAGAAGCGGTCGACGAGGGCGCGCACGCCGGCTTCGCCGCCAAGAAGGTCAAACATGGTGCGGGAATTTTCCACGGGTTCTGTGATGGTGTGGACGCGGGACGTCATCAGGTTTCTCGGAGGGTGACGAGCGGCGGCGTGCGCAGGACGCCGCGCAGGGCAAGCGCGCCGCCCGCCCACGCCCCCAGCATGCCGGCGCCGATGCCGGCCAGCCACGGCCAGAGGCTGAGGGTAATGGTGAAGTCAAACACCTGGGTTGATAAAGCCCAAGCGATGGCGGTCGCGCCGGCCGCCGCCAGAAGGCCGGCCAACCCGCCCACGGCCCACAGCTCGATGCGCTGCGAACGGGCAAGCTGACGCCGCGTGGCGCCCAGCGCGCGCAGCACCGCCGCCTCGCGCATGCGCTCGTCGCGCGTCGCGGTCAGCGCCGCGGACAGCACCAGCACGCCCGCAGCCAGCGTGAACAGGAACAGAAGCTGCACCGCGCGGCCCACTTCATTCAGCACGGACTGCAACTGCTGCAGGATGGCGCCCACGTCGAACACCGTCAGGTTCGGAAACTCCCGCACCAGGGCGGGCAGCACCGCCGCCTTATCGGGCGGCAGGTAGAAGGACGTGATCCAGCTCTGGGGCATGTCGGCCAGTGCGGCGGGGGTCAGGATGGCGAAAAAATTCACGCGCATCGTATCCCAATCCACCCGGCGGATGCTCGACACCGCCACCTCGACCTGCTGGCCGGCCACGTCGAACGTCATCTTGTCGCCCAGCCCGATGCGCAGCGACTGCGCCAGCCCCGCCTCCAGCGAGACCTCGGCCGCGCCCGGCGTCAGCCAGCGGCCCTGTTCGATGCGGTTGGACGACGGCATCTCGTCGCCATAGGACAGGTTGAATTCGCGGTCCACCAGGCGCTTGGCGCGCGGTTCGTCGTAGTCGTCCGGGCCCACCGGCTTGCCGTTGACGGCAATCAGCCGTCCGCGGACCATCGGCGACAGCGTGATGCGGCCGAGGCCTTCGCGCGTCAGCGCATCAGTCACGGCCTGACGCTGGTCTGGCTGCACGTTGATCAGGAAACGGTTGGGCGCGTCCGGCGGCATGGTGCGCTGCCAGCCCTGGATAAGATCGGTGCGCGTCATGGTCAGGAGCAGCAGCGCCATCAAGCCGACCGCCAGCGCGCACACCTGGGTGATCGTGGCTGCCCGGCGGCGCACCACGCCCGCCAGCGCAAAGCGCAGCGCGGGCAGTCCGGCGGCCAGCCGGCGCACGCGCGCCAGGCCCAGGATGCACAGCCAGGCGACCAGCGCGAACACGCCAAAGGCGCCCAGAAAACCCCCGGCCACCACGCCGCCCAGCTTGGCATCGCCCGCGAACCACCAGATCAGAAGCGCAAACCCGGCCGCGCCCAGCACATAACCGAAGGCGCTGCGCGCGCTGATCGTGTCCGCGTCGCGCCGCAGGACGCGGGCGGGCGGCACGTGACGCAGCTGCGCCAGCGCCGGCAGCGCAAAGCCAAGAAGCAGCAGCAGTCCGGTCAGAAGGCCTTGCAGCGCCGGGATGGCCGATGGCGCGGGCAACGTCGTATCGATCAGCGAGCCCAGCAGCATGACCAGCACCTGATGCACGCCAAACCCCAGCAGGCAGCCGGCCGCGGACGAAAACAGCCCGACCAGCGTGAATTCCAGTGTCAGCATGCGGGCGACCTGCGATTGCACCGCGCCCAGGCAGCGCATGACCGCAATGCCGTCGCGGTGGCGCGTCATGTAGCGCCCCGCCGCCAGCGCCACGGCCACGGCCGAGATCAGCACGGCCAGCAGCGCGACCAGCGACAGGAAGCGCTGCGCGCGGTCCAGCGTGCGGCGCACTTCCGGGCGGCCCGATTCCAGCGTGGCGATCTTCTGGCCACGCTTCAGATTCTGATTCAGCCAGGTCGAATACCCGGCCACGGCGTCGGGCTGGCCGGCGACCAGCATGGCATAGCCGATGCGGCTGCCCGGGGCGATGAGGCCGGTGGCCGGCAGGTCGCTGGCGCGCAGCAGCACGCGCGGGGCGACGTTGACGAACTGCATGCCCTTGTCCGGCTCATAGGTGATGACGCGGTCGATGCGCATATGGGCGTCGCCCACATTCAGCGTATCGCCCACCTTCAGGTTCAAGAGCGCCAGCAGCTGCGCGTCGACCCACACCGCGCCTTCGGGCGGCACGTCGCGCGTGGGTGCATCGGGCGCGAACGGCGCCTCTGCCACCCGCAAGGCCCCGCGCAGCGGATAGCCCGGCTCCACCGCTTTCAGCGCCGCTAGTTGCGCGCCGTCCCCGGCGCCCACCATGGACGGAAACTGCCACGTGCCGGAAACCGTCAGGCCGCGCTCGCGCGCCTGATCCTTGAAGGCGGCGGGCACGGGCTCATCGGCGTCCAGCACCAGATCGGCGCCCAGCATCTGGCCGGCGTCGCGTTCCAGCGCGCGGCCGACCCGGTCGGCCAGAAAGCCCACGCTGGTGACGGCGGCCACCGCCACGACGAGCGCCAGGACCAGCAGGCGGAGTTCGCCGGCGCGCGCGTCGCGCATCATCATCCGGGCGCCCAGGCGCAAGGTGGACCAGAAACCAGGGCGCTTGGCCTGTGACATATCAGGGAAATCCATCATTCGTCTATGTTAACTAAGCGCCTGTGGGGCGTCCGAATCCCGATATCATCCCGGGGCGGGAGGCAAAGCCGCCCATAAAGATAACCAATTCCGGAGAAGACAATGCGTAAAACCTGGCTTGCGGCCACGATTCTGGCCGCCTGCGCGGCCGCCACCTCCCTGCCCTTGGCGGCGCAGACCACCCTGAAAATGGCCTACGCGCTGTCGACGTCGTCGCACTACGGCGCCGGCGCCGACGCGATGGCCAAATCCATCGAAGGCTCCACCAACGGCAAGTTCAAGGTCCAGCAATTTGCCAATAGCGCGCTGGGCGGCGAACGCGAAGTGATCGAAGGCCTGCAGATCGGCACCATCGACCTGGCGATCGTTTCGACCGGTGCAACCCTGAATTTTGTTCCCGAGACTGGCGTTTTTGACATCCCGTTCCTGCTGCGCGACCTGCCGCACGCCCGTGCCGTGCTCGACAGCAAGATCGGTCAGGACATGCTGGCCAAGTTCCCCAGCCGCGGCATCGTGGCGCTGGCGTGGGGCGAACAGGGTTTTCGCCACCTGACCAACAACGTGCGCCCGGTCAAGACCCCGGCGGACGCCAAGGGCCTGAAGATCCGCACCACGGAAAACCCGATTCACATCCTGGCCTTCCGCCAGATCGGCATCCTGCCCACGCCGATGGCCTGGCCCGAAGTGGCCACCGCGCTGCAGCAGGGCACCATCGACGGCCAGGAAAACCCCTTGTCCGTGATCACCTCGGCCAAGCTGTCGCAAATGCAGAAGTACCTGTCGCTGACCGGCCACGTGTACGGCCCGGCCCTGGTGCTGATGTCCGCCAACGTCTATGAAGGCCTGTCGGCCGCCGACAAGGCCAACTTCGACAAGGCCGGCAAGGAATCGGCCCAGGCCATGCGCGCCTACGTCGACAACATCGAGAAGACGGGCGCCGAGCAGCTCAAGAAGGAAGGCATGCAGGTGTCGGAAGTGGACCGCGCCGCCTTTGCCGCCGCCGTGGAACCGGCCTATCCCGAGTACTACAAGAAGTACGACAAGAAGCTGATCGACTCGATCCGCGACACCAAGTAAGCCGGCACGGCCCCCATCGCGGGGCCGTTTGCCTGGCGGCGGGACCGGCCTGCGCCGCGCGCCCGCCCCCCATTTCCGCGTCTATCGCCAATGGAATTCACCATGCGTTTGCTCTGCGCTTTCGACCGCGGCCTGTTCAAGCTGGTCTCGGCCCTCGCCCAACTTCTGCTGGTGGCCGCCGCGGCCGCCGCGTTCTACCAGGTCATCGCCCGGTTCGTGCTGCATTCGCCCGCCGACTGGAGCGAGGTCCTCACCCGCGCCCTCCTCATCTGGACCGTGCTGCTGGGCGTGGCCCTGGCCTTCCGCCACGGCGCCATGATCAGCGTCGAGCTGCTGCGCAACCTGCTGGGCGGCACGCGCCGCCGCGTGCTCGAGGCCATCATCGGCCTGATCTGCGCCGGCTTCCTCGGCTTTCTGGCCTGGATCGGCGGCAACATGACCTATCGCGTGCGTTTCCAGAACGTGCCGAGCCTGGATATCTCGATTTCCTGGATCTACCTGGCGATCCCCGTGGGCGCCACGCTGGCGGCCATTGCCGTGCTGGCCCGCTGGTGCGCCGGCGAAGAAGACGACGTGCCCGTGCGCAACGACGCGCAAGGCTGAGCCGCCCCCTATCGAACCTGAGCAGCAGAAATCGCCATGTCCCAATTAATGATTGTCTCGATGCTGATTTTCTTCGGGCTGTCCGTGCCGGTCGCCGTGTCGATCGGGCTGGCCAGCCTGGCGGGAGTCGGCGCCTCGGGCCTGCCCTGGCTGGTCGTCGCGCAACAGTTGTTTGCCGCGCTGGACAAGTACCCGCTCGTGGCCATCCCGTTCTTCATCCTGGCCGGCAACCTGATGGAAGCCGGCGGCATCTCCGAACGCATGGTGGAATTCGCCAAGAGCGTGGTGGGCGGCATCCAGGGCGGCCTAGCCTGCACCTGCGTGCTGACCTGCATGATCTTCGCGGCGGTCGCGGGCTCCAGCGTGGCCACCACCTTTGCCGTGGGCGCGATCCTGATCCCCGCCATGATCCGGCACGGCTATCCGGCCCCCTTTGCGGCGTCATTGCAGGCCAGTGCGGCGGAACTCGGGGTCATCATCCCACCGTCCATCCCGATGATCCTGTTTGCCGTGTCCACCGACACGTCCACCGGCGAACTCTTCATTGCGGGCGTCATGCCCGGCATCCTGATCGGCATCGCGCTGATGTTCTACGTATGGCTCTACGCCAAGCGCAACAACCTGGGCAAGCGCGACGGCGAAGGCCGGCTGCCGCTGTGGCCCGCGTTCAAACGCGCCTGGCTGGCGCTGCTGATGCCCGTCATCATCCTGGGCGGCATCTACGGCGGCGTGTTCACGCCGACCGAAGCGTCGGTCGTGGCCGTGATGTACGCCGTCTTCGTGGGCAAGTTCATCTACCGCCGCCTGACCTTCCGCCAGCTCTCGGACACGCTGCACAAGTCGGTCGTGTCGACCGCGGTCATCATGTTCGTGATCGCCAACGCGGGCGTCTTCAGCTTCCTGCTCAACCGCGCCGGCATTCCCGATGCGCTGGGCGTATGGCTGTCCCAGCTCTTTGACACGCAGTTCTCGTTCCTGATGGGCGTGAATGCCGCGCTGTTCGTGATCGGCATGTTCATCGAGACCTCGGCGTCGATCGTCGTACTGGCCCCCTTGCTGCTGCCGGTGGCGCTGCAGTTCGGCGTGGACCCGGTGCACTTCGGCATCATCATGGTGGTCAACCTTGCGCTGGGCATGATCACGCCGCCGTTCGGGGTGAACCTGTTTGCCGCGTGCGCGGTGGCCAAGCTGCCGCTGGAGCGCCTGATCAAACCCCTGGTGCCCTTCGTCGGCGTGGTGATCCTGTGCCTGATGGTCATCACCTACTGGCCCGGGCTGTCGCTGGGGCTGCGCGATCTGGTGTACGCGAAGTGATCCACGCGTAGCCGCCGCGCGGGCAATCGTCCGTGCGGCGGGTAGCGCCCGGCCCGCCTCGCCGGCGTGCAGGGGTCGCAGAATGAGAAAAGCGCCCGGTTGGGGCGCTTTTTCGTTCTGGGGGCCTAGATTTCGCGTTCTTCCGTCTTGAGGTTGTTGTCGCGGGCGAAATCCACCACAAACTTGTAGGCCAGCGGCTCCAGGTCGCGCAGGCGCAGGTCGACGACGATCCCGCGCACGCCATCGATCACGACGGGCAGCACATAAGGCGAATAAGTGAGGTGGTTACCAGCACAGCCGGCGGGCCGGAACTGTGCCATTACGCCGGCGAGCCGTTCGGCCCAATCGCTCGGGCGGAAGCGGCTACCGCTTTCGGTAACGCCATGAATTACGAATTGTCTGACGCGAGTTGCCATGTGTTCTTCACTGCGGGACGCCTTTCACGAAAGCCGGATCTTCGGCGTGATCAAACATGCGTGCCGCGCCGCGAATTGTATATGATTGATCCTTTGCCCTCTTTCGAACCGCGATTCTCCCCTGATTCGCCCTAGCAAGCGGGCATGCTGTCGATGCCATTCCCCCAGGAGGATCCGCGATGAGCTCGCCTCTGGCCAATATCTATGCCCGGCTGCCGGTATCGTTCACGCACGGCCAGGGTGTCTGGCTGTGGGACGCAAGCGGCCGCAAGTACCTGGATGCCCTGGCCGGCATCGGCGTTTCGTGCCTGGGCCATGCCCATCCGAAGCTGGTCGCCGCCATCGCCGAGCAGGCGGCCCGCGTCATCCATACCTCCAACATCTACGGCATCCCCCAGCAGACCGAGCTTGCCGCCCGCCTGACGGCGCTGTCCGGCATGCAGGAAGTCGCGTTCAACAACAGCGGCTCCGAGGCCAACGAAGCGGCCATCAAGCTCGCCCGCTACTACGCCTACCAGCGCGGCAACAAGCACGCCCACATCATCACCATGGATTCGTCCTGGCATGGCCGCACGCTGGCCACGCTGGCGGCCACCGGCAGCGACAAGGCGCGCAAGGGCTTCGAGCCCCTGCCCAGCGGCTTCATCCAGGTGCCGTACAACAACCTGGAAGCGGTACGCGCCGCCGGCGACGCCGAGCCGCGCACCACCGCCGTGCTGCTGGAAGTCCTGCAGGGCGAAGGCGGCATCCGCCCGTCCGACATCGCCTACCTGCAGGCGCTGCGCCAACTGTGCACCGAGCGCGGCTGGCTGCTGATGATCGACGAAGTGCAGTCTGGCATCGGCCGCACCGGCAAGTGGTTCGCACACCAATGGGCCGACATCCGCCCCGACGTCATGACACTGGCCAAGGGCCTGGCCGGCGGCGTGCCCATCGGCGCGATGCTGGCCGCGGGTCCGGCCGCGGGCGTCTTCACGCCGGGCAGCCACGGCACCACGTTCGGCGGCGGACCGCTGGTGTGCGCCGCGGGCCTCGCGGTGCTCGATGCGCTGGAATCCGAAAACCTGCTTGAAAACGCCCATGACGTGGGCGAATACCTGAAAGACCGCCTGGCCGGCGCGCTGGCCGGCATGCCCGGCGTGGCCGACATCCGCGGCCGCGGCCTCATGCTGGGCATCGAGCTGGCCCGCCCCTGCGGCGTCCTTGCGCTACGCGCCATGGAAGCAGGCCTGCTCATCAACGTCACGCGCGACCGCGTCATCCGCATGCCGCCGCCGCTGATCCTGACGCGCCAGGAGGCCGACCAGATCGTCGCCCTTCTGGTGCCGCTCATCCAACAGTTCCTGGCCGAAAAACCATAATCAACGTCCCTGCCGGGCCACGAGCCTGGCGGGGCCCAATGACCTGCGACATCAACATGACTCCTCCCACGACTCAAAACGGCCCGCTGCGGCACTTTCTGCAGTTCAAGGACTTCTCGTCCGCCGAGATCGCCTACGTGCTGGACCGCGCGCGCCTGATCAAGGAAAAGTTCAAACGCTACGAGCCCCACATGCCGCTGCACGACCGCACGCTGGCAATGGTGTTCGAAAAGGCCAGCACGCGCACCCGCGTGTCGTTCGAGGCCGGCATGTACCAGATGGGCGGCTCGGTCATCAACCTGACGTCCAACGACTCGCAGCTCGGCCGCTCCGAGCCCATCGAGGACACCGCGCGCGTGATCTCGCGCATGGTCGACATCGTCATGATCCGCACGTTCGAGCAGACCCGCATCGAGCGCTTCGCGTCGCATTCGCGCGTGCCCGTGATCAACGGCCTGACCAACGAATTCCACCCCTGCCAGATTCTGGCGGATATCTTCACCTACATCGAGCACCGCGGCCCCATCGCCGGCAAGACGGTCGCCTGGGTGGGCGATGCCAACAACATGGCTTACACCTGGCTGCACGCGGCCGAAATGCTGGGCTTCACGCTGCATGTGTCCACGCCGGCCGGCTACGAACTCGAAGCCTCGCGCATCGGCACGCCGTCCGACAAGGTGCTGCGCCAGTTCAAGGACCCGATGCAAGCCTGCAAGGGCGCGCATCTGGTCACCACCGACGTGTGGACCAGCATGGGCTACGAGGCCGAAAACGAAGAGCGCCGCGCGGCATTCGCCGACTGGTGCGTGGACGCCGAAATGATGGCCGCGGCTGACCCGCAGGCCGTCTTCATGCACTGCCTGCCCGCCCACCGCGGCGAGGAAGTCACCGGCGAAGTCATCGACGGACCGCAGAGCGTGGTCTGGGACGAAGCCGAGAACCGCCTGCACGTGCAGAAGGCGCTGATGGAATTCCTGCTGCTGGGTCAGGTCGACTAAACCCGTCCTGTACGCATGAAAAGGGCCCGGACATCCTGCGATGTCCGGGCCCTTCTGCTTTTGACTTTCCGCTTTCTAAAACGCTTGGCGCTACAGGATCTTCCTGAACATCGTGCGCCGCGTGTTGCGGAACGACGGCCGCACGCGGCTGCTCCAATCGGTTGCGCGCACGGCCAGCCACGGCGGGCTGCCAAAGGTCTCCTGCGTGTGCAGGTCGTAGCAGGCCAGGTAGCGCGGCGATTCATCGCGGCATTCCCAGCGCTGCGCGCGCACCGTGCCGGGCACCGACGCCAGCCCCGGCAGATGCTCCTGGTCATACCACGCGTTCAGGTCGGCCTCGGCTTCGGGCAGCACGTCGGTTTCGACGATGTAATGCCACGGCGACTCCTGCCCCGCCGACGCGCCGGGCAGGTCCAGCGTCAGGTGCAGCACCCGCGCATGCGCGCCGGGCGCCAGTTCCGCGAGGCGGGCCTGGATCTCCGGCAATGCACGGGCCCCGCGCACGTATACGTAGGTGTCCTCGGCTTCCAGCGCGGCAAAGGCGCTGATCTTCACATCCGCCAGCCCGTCCGCGAGACGTCCGGCCAGATCCCCGGCGCGCGCCTCGTCAAACCGTTCGCCCAGCGACACCAGCAACATCGTTTCCTGCACAGCCCTCTCCTTCAATGTCCGACGCGCAAGGCGACCAGAAAGCGCGACACCATGTTGTACGCGCCGACCGTTGCCGTCAGTTCCACCAGTTGCGCATCATCGTAGCGTTCCCGCAGCGGCGCAAACACCGCGTCCGGCACCTCGATGTCGCGGGTCATCGCATCCGTCAGCGCCAGCACCTCGGCTTCTCCGGGTTCCAGTCCCTGCACCTGATCCGGCGCGGGGTTGCCGCGCAGCACGTCGATGACCGCCTGCGGCATGCCGCCCGCCAGCGCGTGGGGCACGTGCGCCTCGAACTCGTATGGCGCATTGTTCAACGTCGCCACACGCAGGATGATCAGCTCGCGCAGCCGCGGCGCCAGCGACGTCTTTTGCCGGATCGCGGTCAGCATGGCTTCCCAGCCCTCGACCACCGCCGGGCTGTTCAACAGCACCTGATACAGCGGCGAGATGCGGCCGCGCGCGGCGGCGATGCGCGCCTCCAGCACGGCCAGTTCCGGGCGGGTGCCGGGTACGACGGGTTCGATTCGGCGCGCGCTCATGGTTACTCCGGACGGATGTTCTTGCGCTGGATCAGCGCGGTCCACTTCTCGCGGTCGGCGGCGATCAGCGCGCCCAGTTCCTGCGGCGTGCTGGGCGCGGCCTCGGCGCCGAACTTTTCCAGGCGGGCGCGGACGTTCTCGTTGCCCAGCGCGGCGCGCACGGCCTGGTTCAACTTGTCGACGGTGGCGGCCGGCGTGGCCGCGGGCGCGACCAGGCCATACCAGTTGTTGGACTCGACGCCCGGGATGCCTTGCTCAGCCAGCGTCTTCACGTCGGGCAGCAGCGGATGGCGCGTCGGCGCGGCCAAGCCCAACGGCTTGAGCTTGCCGCCCTGGATGTGGCCGATCAAGCCGGGCACGTCGCCGAAGAAACCGGATACCTGATTGCCCATCACGTCGTTGATGACGGGAGCCGCGCCCTTGTACGGCACGTGCAGCACCTTGGCCTTGCTGGAATCGGCGAACATTTCCAGCGTCAGGTGCGGAATGCTGCCGATGCCCGACGAGCCGATGGCCACCGACTGCGACGCGGCCTGCGACTTCTTCACGAAGTCGGCGGCATCCGTCGCCGGATTGGACGGGTTCACCACGAACACGGTGGCGTTGTTCACCACGCGCGAGACCGGCGCGAAATCGCGCGCGGGGTCATACGGCAGGTCCTTGTACAGCGCCGGGCTGATCGCCACCGCGCCGACGCTGGTCAGAAACAGCACCGAGCCGTCGGCCGGCGCCTTCGCCACGTAGGCGGCCGCGATGTTGCCGTTGGCGCCCGCCTTGTTCTCGACGATGACGTTCTGCTTGAGCTCCTTGCCCAGTTGCTCGGCCAGCACGCGTCCCACCAGATCCACGGGACCGCCCGGCGGGAATGCAATGATCAGGCGCACGGGGCCGTCGGCATGGGCCGCGCTAGCGGCGGCCAGGCTCAGCACGGCGGCCGAGATGATTTTCTTGAACATGTTGTCTCCTCGTTGATGGGGATGTGCGAGCGGCGGGGGCTTCCTGGCCCTCGTTCCGCGGTCATTGCCTGCTACTGAAATCCGTACAGCCGTGCCGGGTTGTCCACCAGCACGCGCTGGCGCAACCCGGCGTCCGGGCACGCCTCGAAAAATGTGTCGACCAGTTCGCCGTCGTCCGGCATGTCGCCGGCCACATTCGGATGCGGCCAGTCCGTGCCCCACAGGGTGCGGTCCGGCATGGCCTCCACCAGCGCGCGCACGAAGGGAATGCCTTCCGCAAAAGGGCGGCGTCCCGCGGCGATCCGGTCGATGCCCGACACCTTGATCCACGCCTGCCCTACGTCCGCCAGGCTGAGCAAGGCGCGCATCGCGGGCGAATCCAACCCATCGGCCGCCTTCAGCCTGCCCATGTGGTCCACCACGAACGGCACCGGCAGCGTGATCAGGCGCGGCAGCAGTTCGGGCAACATCGCGCCATCCACGTGCAGGCAAAGGTGCCAACCCAGCGGCGCGATCAGCTTGACCACATGGTCGAACACGGCCGGCTCGGGCGCGCCGCCCAGATGCGGCACGAAGTTGAAACGCGCGGCCCGCACGCCGCCTTCATGCAGCGCCTTGACGCTGGCGGCGGTAGCGTCCGCGCCCAGCAGCGCCACGCCACGATATCGCCCGTTGCTACGCGCCAGCGCGTCCAGCAAGGCGCGATGGTCCGATCCATGGCAGTTGGCCTGCACCACCACGGCGCGCTCGATGCCCAGATGGGTATGCAGCGCCGCCATGCTGGCGAACGACGCGTCCGGCGGCGTGTACGACCGGCCTTCCGCATACGGAAATACATCGCCGGGTCCGAAGACGTGGCAGTGCGCGTCGCATGCGCCCGGCGGCAGCGCATGGCGGGGACGGGTGGGCGAGGCAAGCGGCGGACGGCAATCGGGCACGGGAAGTTCCTGCATGGAAAGCGCCATGGTCGCGGAATGCCGGTGGGCGAACAATGCTATACCGTATATTTCTGATATCGAAAAACCTAATATCCCGATGGACCTCAAGCAGATCGAATACTTCGTGCGCGTGGCCGAACGCCGCAGCTTCTCGCGCGCCGCCGAAATGCTGGACGTCGCGCAGCCCACCCTCAGCCGCCAGGTGCGGCTGCTGGAACTGGAGCTGGGCCAGCACCTGCTCTACCGCAACGGGCGCGGCGCCGAGCCCACGGAAGCGGGCCTGCGCTTTCTCGAGCACGCCCGCGCCCTGCTGGCGTTGGCCGAGCGCGCCAAGGAAGACCTGCAGACGCTGCGCGAAACGCCCACCGGCAAGGTCATGATCGGCCTGCCGCCGCGCATCGCGCGCGTGCTCACGCCGCCGCTGGTTCAGGCATTCCGCCAGAATTTTCCGGACGCATCGATCGCGGTGGCTGAAGGCTTGAGCGCCCAGGTGCGCGAATGGCTGCTCGCCGGCCGGGTGGACCTGGCCTTGCTCTACGATCCGGCCCCGTCTCCGCAGCTTGTCTACGAGTCCCTGTTCCGCGAAGACCTGGTTCTGGCGGCCGCGGCGGGCCATCAGCCGCCCCTGCCCGCCCGCGTGCCGGTCGCGCGGCTGGGCGACTATCCGCTGGTGCTGCCCAGCCTGCCCAACGCCATCCGCACCCTTGTCGAAAGCGTCTGCCGTGCGCAGGGCGTGCGGCTCAAGGTCGCGGCCGAGGTCGACGCCGTGCAGACCATCGTGGAACTGGCCGCGCAGGGCGATGCCTATGCCATCCTGCCGCGCTCGGCGGCGCGCGGCCCAGCCGCCGAGCATGAACTGTCCCTGTGCGCCATCAGCTCGCCCACCATCACCAACAACCTGGTGCTGGCCAGCGCCCGCCATCGCCCGGCCACCCGGCTGGCCGCGGCCACGGGCGAGCTGATCCGCGGCCTGCGGCTTGCGGCGCTGTTCGCGCCGGGCGCCCCCCGCGCCGAAACCCCGGCGGCCAGCCCCCCTCAAAAGAGTTAAAATGGCGGGCTATTTTCTTGTTTGGCGGCTCGTTGCTGTCAAAGTCCTGTTGGCGTCTCACCTCAAACAATGACCACTATCCTCCCGAACCTGCCCACCGGCCAGAAAGTCGGCATCGCCTTTTCCGGCGGCCTGGACACCAGCGCGGCGCTCCTCTGGATGCGCAACAACGGCGCCATTCCCTACGCCTACACCGCCAACCTGGGCCAGCCCGACGAATCCGACTACGACGAGATTCCCCGCAAGGCCCTGGCCTACGGCGCCGAAAACGCCCGCCTGATCGACTGCCGCGCGCAGCTTGTGGCTGAAGGCATCGCCGCCCTGCAATCGGGCGCGTTTCACATCTCGACCGCCGGCATCACGTACTTCAACACGACGCCCATCGGCCGCGCCGTCACCGGCACGATGCTGGTGGCCGCCATGAAGGAAGACAACGTCAACATCTGGGGCGACGGCAGCACCTTCAAGGGCAACGACATCGAGCGTTTCTACCGCTACGGCCTGCTCACCAACCCGGAACTCAAGATCTACAAGCCCTGGCTCGACCAGCGCTTCATCGACGAGCTCGGCGGCCGTTCGGAAATGTCCGAGTACATGCGCCAGGCCGGTTTCGACTACAAGATGTCGGCTGAAAAGGCCTACTCCACCGACTCCAACCTGCTCGGCGCCACGCACGAAGCCAAGGACCTGGAACAACTGAATTCCGGCATCCGCATCGTCAAGCCCATCATGGGCGTGGCGTTCTGGCGCGACGACGTCGCCGTCAAGGCCGAGGAAGTCACGGTGCGCTTCGAAGAAGGCCAGCCCGTCGCGCTGAACGGCGTCGAGTACGCCGATCCCGTCGAACTGCTGCTCGAAGCCAACCGCATCGGCGGCCGTCACGGCCTGGGCATGAGCGACCAGATCGAAAACCGCATCATCGAAGCCAAGAGCCGCGGCATCTACGAAGCCCCGGGCCTGGCCCTGCTCTTCATCGCCTACGAGCGCCTGGTCACCGGCATCCACAACGAAGACACCATCGAGCAGTACCGCGAAAACGGCCGCAAGCTGGGCCGTCTGCTGTACCAGGGCCGCTGGTTCGACCCGCAAGCCATCATGCTGCGCGAAACCGCCCAGCGCTGGGTGGCCCGCGCCATCACCGGCGAAGTCACCATCGAACTGCGCCGCGGCAACGACTACTCGCTGCTGAACACCGTGTCGTCCAACCTCACGTACGCGCCCGAGCGCCTGTCCATGGAGAAGGTGGAAAACGCCCCCTTCACGCCGGCGGACCGCATCGGCCAGCTCACCATGCGCAACCTCGACATCGTCGACACGCGCGAAAAGCTGTTCACGTACGTCAAGACCGGCCTGCTCGCATCCAGCGGCACGTCGCTGCCCCAACTGAAGGACACGACCTCGAAGAAGTAATTCTTCAAGGCCAAACAAAAACCCTCGGTTTTCACACCGAGGGTTTTTTTTCGCCTGGCTGCGGCGCGCCGTGGCCGCGACGCCGCCAGCGTGGCGTCTAGAGCTCGACCTGCATGCCCATTTCCACGACCCGGTTAGCCGGGATCTTGAAGAACTTGGTGCTGCGGGTCGAATTGCGCGCCATGAACGAGAATACCGCGCGCCGCCACCGCGACAAGGCGGGCTTCTTGGCCGCCACCACCGTCTGGCGCGACAGAAAGAACGACGTGCGCATCGGCTCCAGGTCCAGCTCAGGATAGGCCTCCGCAATCAGGCGCAGCGCCTCCGGCACATCCGGATCTTCCTTGAAGCCGTAGGTGACGACGGCGGCCCAGCTCGTTGCGCTGAGCTTGTTCACCTCGAAGCGTTCTTCCAGCGCGATGTACGGCACGTCGGCCGACTGGATCGAGAGGAACAGCACGTGGTCGTGCAGCACCTTGTTGTGCTTCAGGTTGTGCAGCAGCGCCGGCGGAACGTTGCCCGAATTCATCGTCATGAAGATGGCGGTGCCCGGCACGCGCGACGGCGGATACTGCTCGAGCTGCTCCATGAATTCCTTGAGCGGCTGGCGGTCGCGCTGCTGCATGTCGGACAGGAGGCGCCGGCCCCGGCGCCACGTCATCATCAGCGTGAACACCACGATCGCCACCACCAGCGGCAGCCAGCCACCTTCGTGGATCTTGAAGACATTGGCCGAGAACAGCAGCACATCCAGCAGCAGCAACAGGCCCAGCACCAGGAACCACATCATGCGCTTGATGCCCTTGCTGCCGCGCGGCAGCACCGCAAATGCCAGCACCGAGGTCGTGAACATCGTGCCGGTCACCGCAAAGCCGTACGCGGCTGCCAGGTTGTCGGAATTGCGGAACCACAGCACCAGGATCAGCACCGCGCACAGCAGCAGCGCGTTGACCTGCGGCAGATAGATCTGGCCCTTTTCGATCGCGGACGTATGCAGGATCTGCATGCGCGGCCAGAAGCCGAGCTGCACCGCCTGGCGCGTCACCGAATAGGCGCCCGAAATCACGGCCTGCGACGCCACGATGGTGGCAATGGTGGCGAGCGCGACCAGCGGGGCGAGCCCCCATTCCGGCGCCATCAGGAAAAACGGATTGCGGATCGCAGTGGGGTCGCGCAGCAGCAGCGCGCCCTGGCCGAAGTAGCACAGCGTCAGCGCCGGCAGCACCATGCTGAACCAGGCGCGGCGGATCGCCGGGCGGCCAAAGTGGCCCATGTCGGCATACAGCGCCTCGGCGCCGGTCAGCGCCAGCACCACCGCGCCAAGCAGCACGAAGCTGACCCACGGAGCCTCGACGATGAAGCGCAGCCCCCACATCGGGTTCAGCGCGGCCAGCACCTCGGGGGTCTGCCAGATCTGCCAGCCGCCCAGCGCGGCCAGCGTGGCGAACCACACGAACATCACCGGACCGAACAGCTTGCCCATGGCGGCCGTGCCATGCGACTGGATCGCAAACAACGCGATCAGCACGACCAGCGCGATCGGCACCACCCAGTGGTCCAGCGTATGCGACACGATCCCGATGCCTTCCAGCGCCGACAGCACGGAAATCGCTGGCGTGATCATGCTGTCGCCATAGAACAATGCCGCGCCGAAGATGCCCAGTACGATCAGCACCCAGCGCAGCTTGCCTTCGCGTGCGCGCACCGCCAGCTCCAGCAGCGCCAGCGTGCCGCCCTCGCCGCGGTTGTCCGCGCGCAGCACGAGCATCACGTATTTCAGGGACACCACCACCATCAGCATCCAGAACAGGATGGACAGCACACCCAGCAGATGGGCCGGCTCCAGGTCGGTGTGCACGCTCAGGCCGGTCAGGCAGGCGCGCAGCGTGTACAGCGGGCTGGTGCCGATGTCGCCGTAGACCACGCCCAGGGCGCCCAGGACCAGCGCCGCGCGCGATGAAGGGGCGTGTGCGCCGCCGGGATGGCCTGGGGGCAAAGAAGCAGCGCTGACCGTGCCTTGGCTCATGATGCAGGTTCTTGGCGAGTGAGTTGAGCCCCCTTGCGGGGGCCGGGGAACACGACGGACAGCCGCGTTCCAGAAAAATCGGGCCGGCTGGTGAGCTTCCACCAGGCGCCGTGCGCGTGCGCGATCTCACGCACGATGGCCAATCCCAGGCCGGAGCCGCCCGCCGTCGCGGTGGGCGACCGGTAGAACGCCTCGAACACGCGGTCGCGCTCTTCGGGCGGAATGCCGGGACCGTCGTCCTCGACAGTCAACGAGGGCGGATTGGCGCCGACGATCAGCGTGATGCGGCCCGTCGGGTTGCCATAGCGCAGCGCATTGTCGATCAGGTTGCCCAGCAGTTCCGCGAGCAGCAAGGGGTCCGCGTCGATCCAGATGGGCGACTCGGGCGCAGCCAGATCCAGTTCGTAGTGCGCCTCGCGCACCCGCGGAAACCACTCCGCGCCATGCACCCGCACCCACTCGCACAGGTCGATACGCACGAAGCTGTCCTGCGGACGAGCGTTGGGATCGGCGCGGGCCAGCACCAGTAGCTGCTGGCCTAGCCGGATCATGCGATCGCTGACAGCCTTGATGCGCTCGGCGCGGGCCCGGACGTCGTCCGGCAAGGGACGCGCCAACATGAGCTCGGACTCCAGCCGCAGGCCCGCCAGCGGTGTTCGAAGCTGATGCGCGGCATGGCCGATGAAGCGCCGCTGAGCGGCCAGCGACGCGTCCAGCCGCAGCAGCAGGTCATTGGTGTGGGTGACCAGCGGCTCGATCTCCACCGGCACGCCTGCAACCTCCAACGGCTGCATGTCGTCGATGGAGCGTTGCCGGATCTCTTCGGACAGATGGTTCACCGACCGCAACCCGGACCGCACGCCCTGCATCACCACCCACGCAAACAGCGCGATCAGCGCCACCTGGCCCACGACCATCAGCCAGAAGAAGTCTTCCAGCATCCACAGCGACATGTCGATCTTGTGGGTGATGACCCACGTTGCCGCCAGGTCCAGCAGGACGAGCAGCAGGATGGGCGGCATCAGTCGAATGACAAGATGCCGGGCAAGCGATCGGGAGGGAAGCATGGGGGGGCGCGCAGCCGGAGACGGTTGGGGAGTGCGTTCCTGCGTCATGGCGCGAAGCCCTCGATGAGGCGGATGAAAACGCGCGGACGGCGATCACCGGCCGCGGCCGGCCCATCAGGCCGTTTCCACATCCAGCATGTAGCCAAAGCCACGTACCGTCTGGATGCTGGCGCCCGTGCCTTCCAGGCGCTTGCGCAAGCGGTACACGTAGACTTCGACGGCGTTCTCGCTGAAATCCGCATCCCAGGCGGACAGGGAATTGACGATCTGGCGCTTGGTCACGACGCGGCCCACGCGGGCCATCAGCATTTCGAGGACGGAAAGTTCACGCACCGACAGCGACAGGCGCTGGCCGTTGGCGCGGACTTCGCGGCCGACGGTGTCGAACACCAGCGGGCCGACTTCGATGAGCGGCTGGGCCTGGCCCGCGCGGCGGCGGCCAAAGGCGCGGACGCGCGCGGCCAGCTCGGGCAGCTCGAAGGGCTTGGTGACGTAGTCGTCCGCCCCAGCGTCCAGACCGGCAACGCGGTCTTCGATGCCATCGCGGGCGGTGAGGATGAGCACGGGGACCTGATTGCCGTCCTGCCGCAGTTGCCGCAGCACGTCCAGGCCGCTCATGCCGGGAAGATTGAGGTCGAGCAGCATGAGGTCATACGGCTGGCCCGCCAGCGCGCCCAGAACCCGGTCGCCCTCGGTCAGCCAGTCGACCGCATAACCCTGGTCGGCCAGGAATTCCTGGAGCGCATGGCCCAGGGTGGTGTCGTCTTCGATTACCAGAACTCGCATGCCGCGATTCTAGCGCGATCCAAAAAAAAAGGGGCGCGAAATGCGCCCCCTTCCTGGATTCGTTCACCCGCCGGACGGAGCCGGCGCGGCGGCGGGCGCTCCCGCGGCCGGTGCCCCCGCCGCGGGGGCGCCCGCTGCCGGTGCGCCACCCGAGGGCGGCGTCGTGACGAAACCGATACGCGTCATGCCCGAGCGGCGCGCCGAGGCCATCACCTTGGCCAGCGTTTCGTAACGGGTGTTCTGATCGGCGCGGATGCGGATCTCGGGTTGCGGCTTGGTGCCGGCGATCGACTTGAAGCGATTGGGCAGGTCATCGATATTGACCGGCTTCTCGTCCCAGAACAGTGCGCCCGCGGCGTCGATCGCCAGGTCCACGGTCTTGGGTTCTTCCTCGATCTGCTCGGCAGCCACCTGGGGCATGTTGATCTTGATCGAGTGCGCCAACAGCGGCGCCGTGATGATGAAGATCACCAGCAGCACCAGCATGACGTCGATCAGGGGCACCATGTTGATCTCGGACACCGCATGGCTTCCGGACCCTTTACCCTCAAAGCTGCCAAAGGCCATTATTCGCTCCCGCGTTGAGCCGCGTGGCCGTTCTGGCGACGCAGCGCGCGCACCTTGCCGTCGGACAGCGCGACTTGCTGGCCAGTGGTCAGGAACGCAAACAGGTCATGTGCAAAGGCATCCAGGCGCGACAGGTACACGCGGTTGTTGCGCACGAACGTGTTGTACGCCAGCACCGCCGGAATTGCCACCGCCAGGCCCAGGCCCGTCATGATCAGGGCCTCGCCCACCGGACCGGCGATGCGGTTGATGGTCACGCCATCGGACAGGCCGATGCCGACCAACGCGTGATACACGCCCCAGACCGTACCGAACAGGCCGACGAACGGCGCCGTCGAACCCACCGAGGCCAGCACGGTCAGGCCGTTTTCCAGCTTGGCCGTTTCTTCGTCGATGACCTTGCGCATGGTGCGCGTGACGAAATCCGAATTGCTGCCCGACTCTTCCAGCTTGGTGGCGCCGAACTTGTTGTGGTGCGCCTGCGCATGCATGGCGTGGCTGGCCAGATGCGAGAACGGGTCGCGCGCGCCGTGCGTGCTGATTTCGTGCTCGACCTGCTCCAGCGAGCTCGCGTTCCAGAACTTGTTCAGGAAATCGGCCGAACGCTTGCGCATGCTGACGTTGCTGCCCGCCTTGACCAGGATGAGATACCAGGTCACGAGCGACATGAGGATCAGGATGACGAACAGGCTCTTGCCCACGAAGTCGCTCTGCGCGACGAAGTGCAGGAAGCCCATGTCGGGGACAGGAGCCGGCGCGGGCGGAATCGCCGCCGCAGCGCTGTGCAGCGCGTCGGCCGACTGCTGGACGGCGCCAGCGGCCTGCTGAACGGCGCCGGCGGCTTGCTGGGCGACCCCGCCGCCCGTCGTGGCGGCTTGCTGGGCTGCGGGCGCGGCGGCGGCAGCCGGCGCTGCTGCCGGGCTGGTAGTCGCCTGCGCCACCAGGGTGGCGCTATGCAGTGCGTTGGACATCTCAGTTCCTCATTACGAAATCGAACGGAATTTTTGCTTTGGCGGGATAAGCCACGCCATTACGGGTATACGGCTTGAAACGGCCTTTGCGGGCGGCTGCCAGCGCCGACTCGTCCAGGCGCGGAAAGCCCGACGACGCGTCGATGGTGGCGCGCTCGACCAAGCCCTGGGTGTTGATTTCCACCAGCACCACGACTCGGCCCTCTTCCCGCATGCGGCGCGATGCCATCGGATAGTTGGGCATCGGACGCGCGCCCTGGAACTCGATGCTCGAGACCAGCACGGGCTGATCGGGAGGCGGTCCCTGCGTCGGCCCCTGCGGCGCCTGCGTGCCTTCCGGCGCACCACTGGGCGGCGTCTGCTGCGGCGGCGTGTCGGGCTTGGGCTCGGGTTTGACGTCCTGCTTGGGCTGAGGCTTGGGTTTGGGCTTGGGTTTGGGCGGAGGCGGCTTGGGCGCCGGCATCGGCGGCTTTTCAACCACCGGCTCGGGCTCGGGTTCCGGTTCCGGCTCGGGCTTCAATTCCGGTTCGGGCTCAGGTTCGGGCTCGATCTCGGGTTCAGGCTCGGGCGGCGTCTCGGTCACCGGCTGCGGCACTTCGGGCGTGGGTTCGGCTTTGGCGATCTGGGGGACGGGGGCGTCCACCACGCTCACCATGATTGCCTCGGGTTCCTCCAATTCAGGACGGCTTTCCGGCGCCATGAAGATGGCGCCGATCACCGCTGCATGAAGCGCGACGACCGCCAGACCAGCGCCTGCGCGTATACCAAAAGAAGACCGCGAAGTAGAGTTCCAACCGGGTTGAAGACTAGGCATGAATCAGCCAGGGAGCATTGACTTTTCCGGCCAGCCAGGAAGTTGACGCGCACAAGACCGCGGCGCCGGGCTGACCGGTACAAGCCCGTCATAGTATCTCAAATGCGAATGATTCGCACGTTGTATTTCGAATGGAACAGCGTAGCACCACTGATCGGAATCAAAGCGAGATCAATAAAACGCTTACGAAAAAGGGCTGGCGCTTGGCGCAGAAAACAAAAAACCCGCCACGTTGCCATGAGCGGGTTACATGCGGATTCGGGCCTTTGCACGGTGTGCCTGCCGAACCGGAAATCGTGTGCTTCTGGTGGGTGCTACAGGGGTCGAACCTGTGACCTACGCCGTGTAAAGGCGCCGCTCTACCAACTGAGCTAAGCACCCATTTCAGTGCAACTGCCCGGCGCGATTAGCGCGGGAAAATTGCCAACTTGGGGTACTCAAAAGCAATACGCGGGCCGGAGTATACCGGACCGCGTACTTGTGGGCAAATCGCAGCGCCGTGCGCCTTGCGATCAGCGACCGTCAATTAGTTGACGGCGTCCTTCAGGGCCTTGCCCGGACGGAACTTCGGCACCTTGGCCTTCTTGATCTTGATGGTTTCGCCGGTGCGCGGGTTACGGCCAGTGCGCGCGGCGCGAGCCGACACGGCAAACGTGCCGAAACCGACCAGCGTGACCGTACCGCCCTTCTTCAGCGTGGTCTTCACGGCACCGATCAGGGCGTCGAGCGAACGGCCGGCGGCAGCCTTGGAGATATCGGCCTTGCTGGCGATGTGATCGATGAGTTCGGTTTTGTTCATGCAGGTGTACCCCTCACAAGGTGTGGAGTCTGCCGGGGGCGGAGTTCATGGCCGTCAGGATGGATGCCACAAATGGACGCGAGACCAGGCAAACGACGAACAGACAGTGGATAAACTTTTTTCTTGCGCTGCAAAGCACAACTTTTAAACTGCTGCGCCGCTTAGGATTTGCTGGCTTCTTGCCTGCAAACCGTCAGCGACGCAGACGTATATTAGGCCTTGGCGTAGAGCGGCTGTCAAGAGAAAACCTGACGGCAACCCGCGTCAATACTAGCTTTTAGGCGTTTTCGCAATAAACAAAAACGCGCATTTAGGGGTTTGCGCGACACCCCGAAAAAACACTTTAGGCTTCATCAAACGTCGGCCCAGCGGCGCAGCAGATTGTGATAAATGCCCGTGAGCTGCACGATCGACGCATGCCCCGCCACATCCTGGTTCAAGCGTTGGATGGCCACGTCCATGTCCAGCAGCAATGCGCGCTGGCTGTCTTCGCGCACCAGGCTCTGCATCCAGAAGAATGAACTGACGCGCGCGCCGCGCGTCACGGGATTGACCTTGTGCAGGCTGGTGCCCGGATACAGCACCATGTGTCCTGCCGGCAGCTTCACGGCGCGCGGACCATAGGTGTCGTCGATGACGAGTTCGCCGCCGTCGTAGCTGTCGGGATCCGAAAAGAACAGCGTGGCGGACAGGTCGGTGCGCACGCGCTCCGATGAACCCGCGATGCCGCGCACGGCGTTGTCGACGTGATAACCGAAGGCCTCGCCGCCTTCGTAGCGGTTAAAGAGCGGCGGGAAGATCTTGCGCGGCAACGCGGCCGACATGAAGAGGTTGTTTCCCGACAGGCGCTGCAGAATCAGGGTACCGAGCTCTTGCGCCAGGGGATGCTGTTCGGGCAATTGCCGGTTGCGCTTGACCTGCCCCGACTGATGACCCGCAGTGACCTTGCCGTCGACCCAGTCCGCGGCATCCAGCCGCTGGCGGATGTCGGCCGCTTCTTGCGGCGTGAAGACTTCTGAGATCTGTATGAGCATGGGTTCCTACCCGATTGCGTTGCCGGCGCGGCCCTGGCGGGGGCCGAGCCTGCCGAATTATCCCTTCAGGCAACCATTGAGCGCCTGATCGAAATCAAACAGCAAATCGGCCTCGTCTTCGATGCCGACCGACACGCGGATCAGGCTGTCCGCAATGCCCATCTGCTGACGGCGTTCGGCGCCCATCTCGTAATAGATGGTATGGGCCGCGGGCAGCGCCAGGCTGCGCGTGTCGCCCAGGTGCGTCGCCATCAGGACGACGCGCAGGCGGTTGAGAAAGTCGAAGCAATCGACGCCGTCCGCCAGTTCAACACCCAGCAGGCCACCAAACCGCGAGCCGAACAGCGCCGCCGCCCGCGCATGCTGCGGATGGCTGGCCAGGCCTGGATAATGCACCTTCGCCACGCCCGGGTGTTCTTCGAGCAAGCGCGCCAGCGCCAACGCGTTGGCGCAATGCTTGGCCATGCGCAGCGCCAGCGTCTCGGCGCCCACCGCAATGCGGTGCGCCGGCTCGGCGGCGAGCGTGCCGCCCATGTCGCGCAGGCCCTTCTTCTTGATCTGCGTAAGGCCCCAACTGGTGGACGCGCCCTTGCGATAGGCTTCGTAGATGTTGTCGTTGCCGGCCCAGTCGTACAGGCCGGTGTCGGTCACGGCGCCGCCCAGCGCGTTGCCATGCCCGCCGATGTACTTGGACAGCGAGTTCATCACCAGCGACGCGCCGACGGAGGCGGGCCGGAACATCCACGGCGAGGTCAGCGTGTTGTCCACCACATAGACCAGCCCCTTTTCGCGGCAGATCTCGCCGATCACGGCCAGGTCGGCCACCTGCGTGCCCGGGTTGGCGATGGTCTCGGTAAAGACCATGCGCGTATTGGGCTGGATGGCGGCGCGCACCTGCGACGAATCCGTCGCGTCGACGAACGTGATCTCCACGCCCAGTTCCTGCAGCGTGCCGAACAGGCTGTTGGTGTTGCCGAACACGAACTGGCTGGACACCAGGTGATCGCCCCGGCGCAGCAGCGTGGTGAAAATGGCGGCCAGCGCAGCCATGCCGGTCGAGAAGCTGACCGTGCCCTTGCCGCCTTCCATCTGGCTGATCTTGGCTTCCAGCGCGGTCGTGGTCGGCGTGCCCTGGCGCGCATACGTAAAGCCCGCCTTGCCCTGGAACACGGCAGCCAGCTCGCGCGCGTCGTCGTACGCAAACTCGGACGACGGATGCATCGGCTTGTGCACCGCTCCGTGCTCGACGGATTGATTGCGGTCGGAATGGAGGATCGTGGTGGTAAAGCCGTTCTGGTGCATGATGGGCTGACGCAAGAAAGAAGGGAATCTACGGAATGGGACGAATCACGATTGACGCTGGCGCACGGTCTCGTACAGACAGACGGCGCTGGCGACGCTGACGTTCAGGCTTTCCACCGAGCCCAGCATCGGGATGTTCACGAGCTGGTCGCAGGTTTCACGCGTGAGGCGTCGCATGCCCTCGCCTTCGGCGCCCATGACCCAGGCCATCGGCTGGCGCGCGTCGATCTTGTGCATGCTGTCGGTGGCCTGATCGTCCGTGCCGACGAGCCACACGCCGCGATCCTTCAGGCTGCGCATGGTGCGCGCCAGGTTCGTCACCATCAGATACGGCACCGTATCCGCCGCGCCGCACGCGACGCGCTGCACGGTGGCGTTCAGCCCAACGGCGCGGTCGCGCGGCGCGATCACCGCGTGCACGCCGGCGGCGTCGGCGGTGCGCAGGCACGCGCCCAGATTGTGCGGGTCGGTCACGCCGTCAAGAATCAACAGCAGCGGCGGCCCTTCGACCACATCGAGCACTTCGTCGACATCCACCGCCAGCTGGCGTTCGTCGGCCAGCGCCACGACGCCTTGATGGCGGGTGCCACGTGACAGACCATCCAGTCGTTCCATGGGAACCGGGTGCACACGGCGGCCTGCCCGCTCGGCCTGCTCGATGAATGTCTGCATGCGTTTGTCGCGGCGCGAAGCCTCGACGTAGATTTCCTTGATCGACTCGGGCGCGTGGCGCAGCCGCGCGACAACCGCGTGAAACCCGGCCAGAACTTGGGTCGACGCCATAAAACAATACCTTTAGATAAACGAATACCCGCCCCAGAGGGGGCGGGCCACCGGACGGGACCGGCAATAACCGCAATGTTACCCCTTACGGCCACGCCGCCAAACGACGGCATGGCCATAAGGATCCGCCGCGGCCTGTCAGTGGCGCTTGCGGGTGGCCGACTTGGCGGGCGCGGCCCGCTGGGCGGCCTTGGGCGGCTTGCTGGCCTTCTTGGCCGCGGCGCGCCGTTCCTTGGCGGTCTGGCCCTTAAGGCCCGCCGGCTTGGGCGAGGCGGCCTTCTTGACGCGGCGCGTCGGTTCATCGGGGCCGCGCGCGGACGCCTTGCGCAGCGCGTCGAAGCTCGTGCCCTGCACCAGACGGAACTCGATGCGGCGCGCTTCGAGGTCCACGCGCGACACCTGCACCTGCACCTTGTCGGTCAGGCGGTACCGCATGCCGGTGCGCTCGCCGCGCAGTTCGTGCAGGGCGTCGTTGAACTGGAAGTACTCGCCGCCCAGTTCCGAGACGTGCACCAGGCCCTCGACGTGCAGCGTGTCCAGGGTGACAAAGATGCCGAAGCTTGCCACGCCGGTGACCGTGCCGCTGAAGTCTTCGCCAACCCGTTCCTTGACGAACCAGCACTTGAGCCAGGCCTCGACATCGCGCGACGCCTCGTCGGCGCGGCGCTCGCTGGCGGACAGCACCAGGCCCATCTTTTCCCAGATGGCGTGCTCGTGTTCGCGCTGCGTGCGGCCGATGACGACGGCGTGGTCGTCCAGGCTGGGCACATACCGCTGCCCCGCCAGCAGCGCCTTGATCACCCGGTGCGTGAGCAGGTCGGGATACCGGCGGATCGGCGAGGTGAAGTGGCTGTAGCCCGGATAGGACAGGCCGAAGTGGCCCATGTTGTCGGGGCTGTACACGGCCTGCTGCATGGAGCGCAGGCACATGGTCTGCAGCAGTTGGTAGTCGGGACGCCCGCGCACCGAGTCGAGGAAATCGCCGTAGTCCTTGGCGGTGGGCGTTTCTCCCCCGCCCAACGACAGGCCCATGGTGCGCAGGAATTCGCGCAGCGATTGCAGGCGTTCCGGCGTGGGGCCTTCATGGATGCGGTACAGGCCCGGATGCTTGCTGCGCGTCATGAAGTCAGCCGCGCAGGTGTTTGCGGCCAGCATGCATTCTTCGATCAGCTTGTGCGCGTCGTTGCGCACGGACGGCACGATCTGTTCGATGCGGCCGAGCTCGTTGCAGACGATCTTGGTTTCGACGGTGTCGAAATCAATGGCGCCGCGCTTCTTGCGGCCTTGCGACAGCACCTGGAAGAGTTCGTACAGGTGCTGGACCTGCGGCATCACGCTGCGCATCGCATGCGCGGCGGGACCACCCGGCTGCTGCAGGGCCGCCCAGATGTTGGTGTAGGTGGTGCGGGCATGCGAGTGCATGACCGCGTTGTAGAACTGGTACGCCGTGACCGTGCCGGCCTTGGCGCCGCTGGCCGGAATGACCATGTCGCACACCAGCACCAGGCGGTCGACGTCAGGATTCAGCGAACAAAGACCGTTGGACAGCGACTCGGGCAGCATAGGAATGACCCGGCGCGGGAAATACACGCTGGTGCCGCGCTCGATCGCATCGTCGTCCAGCGAATCGCCGGGGCGCACGTAATGGCTGACGTCGGCAATGGCAACCAACAGGCGCCAGCCCGGACGCTTGCGCTGGCCCGTGCCCAGTTCCACCGGCTCGCAATACACGGCGTCGTCGAAGTCGCGGGCGTCCTCGCCGTCGATGGTGATGAGCGGCACGTCGCGCAGGTCGACCCGGTCTTTCAGGTCGGACTTGCGGACCGTATCCGGCAGGCGCGCGGCCTGCTTCAAGGCGCCATCCGTGAAGTCGACCGGCACGTCGAACTTGCGCACGGCAATTTCGATTTCCATGCCGGGATCGTCGATCTCGCCCAGCACCTCGGCCACGCGGCCCAGCGGCTGGGTGTGGCGCGTGGGCTGCGCCATGATTTCCACCGCGACCACTTGCCCGTGCTGGGCGCCATTGGTGTCGCTCGGCGGAATCAGAATGTCGTGCTTGATGCGCTGATCTTCGGGCACAACGATGGACAGGCCATGCTCGTGCAGGAAGCGGCCCACCAGCTTGTTGGTGCGGCGCTCGATGACTTCGACGATGGTGCCTTCCGGCTTGCCCCGGTATTCGCCGCCCGGCTTGACCAGCACGCGGTCGCCATGCAGCACCTTGAGCATTTCGCGGGGCGACAGGAACAGATCCGGACCGCCGTCATCGCGCAGCAGGAATCCGAAGCCGTCGCGATGTCCCAGCACCTTGCCGGCCACGAAGTCGAGCTTGGTCGCCAGCAGCAACACGCCCTTGCGGTTGGGCATCAACTGCCCGTCGCGTTCCATGGCGCCCAGGCGGCGTTCAAACCCCACCAACGTCGCCTCGCGCTCGACGCCCATGCGCTCAGCCAGCTCAGCCGGAGACAACGGCGAACCCGCGGCGCGCAGCGCTGTCAGGATGGCTTCACGGGACGGAACATCAGGGTCGAAGTCCGGCGGCGCTTCGGGCAAGGGTGTTGATCTGTTCTTATTGGATTCGTTATTCGATCGTTTTGCCAAAGCTAAATTTTCCGTATATAATGCGCAGCTTCTGTGGTTCGCCCAAGGCTGAACACTGAAGCAGAAATGGTCAGGAAGGTTTAAAAACCGGGTTTGAAAAAACCGATTGTAAAACCAACTGCATTCAGACGCATGGATTAGTTCAAGAATTGAATCCGGATTTAAATCCGGCTTGAATTCTGAACAAACTCACGTGACTGGAACGCAGCGTAGCACATAGTCCTGACAGTATCTTTCAGTGCCCAGGTGGCGGAATTGGTAGACGCGCACGGTTCAGGTCCGTGTGCCGCAAGGTGTGGAGGTTCGAGTCCTCTCCTGGGCACCACGGAATTCTAATCAAGGCAGTTTTCAACTGGCTTGAGAAAAAAGGCTAAAAAGCCCCGGAAATCGATAGGTTTCCGGGGCTTTTGCTTTTTCCGTTTCCACGCTTGCCCGTTGCAAGGCGCCCTCCCCCCCGCCTTTTTTGACCCATCCTTATCGCCAGGGCACCTTGCGATTCAAATGATGGCGCGCATAAAGATCGGCGCCCATGCCGTCGATCTGCCCATCGATCAACGCCTCGAATGGCGCAAGCAGCGCATCGAAATTGCGTGGGGCCTCGATGGCGTTCAGCGCGTGCGTTACCGCCTCGATGGTCGACAGCGCGCCGGCCACATCGGCATGGCGCACGCGGTAACGCGTCGATAGACCCGGTGGCAGCATGACGCGAGGCAGCGCGGCAAGCGCTGGATTGATGTGCAGCAGCTTGCGCGCATGCCCCCATGTGCCGTCCGGCACGATCAGCTGGATGGGCATGCCCAGGTCCTGGCCATAACCCGGCGTCAGGACTTCGGCGCCCTCACCAGGAAACAGCAGACGCGGCGCATGGCCCGGCGCCGCCCAGTCCGTCTCCGAAAAATACTCGCCCACCACGCGGCGCGCGCCCGCCAGACCCAGCACCGCAAGACGCGCCGTGTTCAGCGCATGGCGCGCTTCGCTGGGATGCTGCAGGACCACCACGCGGGTTCGGCACGACAACGACGGGATCAGGGCGCAAAGGCAGTGCGACAGCGGGCGCAGACAGCGCGTACAGAGGGCTCGAGACATGGGCGACACTATATCGAAAGCGGCCTACTCGCGGCCCACCCAAAAAAAAGTGAAAAAAATGCAGCACGACTTGCACACATTAAAAAAAGTGTGCATAATCTCGTTCCTCTGCTGCTGAACAAGAAACGAAGCGAAAGCGACGCAACAAGTGAAGCAACAGCGCCCAGGTGGCGGAATTGGTAGACGCGCACGGTTCAGGTCCGTGTGCCGCAAGGTGTGGAGGTTCGAGTCCTCTCCTGGGCACCAATTACTACATCACGAGGTACCTGTCGTGATGCGCCAAAAGAAAAACCCCGAATGCGAAAGCGTTCGGGGTTTTTGCTTTGTACGCGTGTCTTTTAACGCGCGTCGTTTAACGCGCGGTCTTTATTTTGCAGGCGCGGTCTTTCGCCTTTCGGGGACCGTGCCGCAGCCCATCGGCTGCGGCGCATGGCGGCGCCGCGCCCTACTTCAAGGTGCGCGTCATCACCACGTGCGGAATGCCGGCCTCGACGAATTCATCGCCTTCGGCCTTGAATCCATGGGCCTCGTAAAAGCCCGCGGCGTGTGTCTGCGCATGCAGCACCAGCATGCGATGGCCGTCGCCGTGACCCTGGCCGATCAGCGCATCGAGCAATTGTCCGCCCACGCCCATGCCGCGGGCGCGCTTGTGAACCGCCATCCGCCCGATGTGGCCGTCGGGCAAGAGACGCCCCGTGCCCATCGGCGTGCCATCGGGTCCGTAAGCCACGGCGTGCACCGACACGGCATCATCGTCGTCCATCTCGATTTCCGGCGGCACGTTCTGCTCGACCACAAACACCGCATGGCGCACTGAATAAGCGTCGTCGCGCAAGCGATCCCATGTTCCCAAAGCGATACGAACCGTTGTCTGTCTATTGGCCGACATGTCCTTCCCCTACGTTGCAGCAAATGAATAACTGAATCCTACGCCGCATTTTCGCAGGGATGAAGAACGCGCGAAAAGGGGTACGATCGCGGCTTGCCCTTGCCGCCCCCTGGTCCGCCATGACGCCTGCCGCACCGCCCGCCTGGTTGAAAGCCGCCCCCGCGCTCTTTCTTGTGCTGTGGTCCAGCGGCTTCGTCGTGCTCAAGGTGGGCCTGGCTTATGCCGATCCGCTAACATTTCTGGCGTTGCGGTATGCCTGCGTTCTGCTGATCCTGACGCCGCTCCTGCTCGCCTTGCGGCCGCCGCTCCCCGCACGGGCCAGCGCGTGGGGGCATCTCGCCATGGTCGGGTTGCTATTGCAGGCCGGCTACTTCTGCTTCACCTACCTGTCGCTCAAGCAGGGCATGTCCGCGGGCGGGGTGGCGCTCATCACCTCGTTGCAACCCATATTGATCGGCCTGCTGGCGCCCGCGATTGCGCATGAACGCGTCGACGCCCGGCGCTGGGCCGGCCTGGCGCTGGGCGTGACGGGCGCCGCGCTCGTGATCGTGGCCAAGGCGTCGATCGATGTCGTGGCCCCTCTGGGACTGCTGTTCGCGGTCAGCGCCCTGCTATGCATCACGGGCGGCACGCTCTACGAAAAACGTTTCGGCACGCAGATCCATCCGGTTGCGTCCAACTTCGTCCAGTACGGCGTGGGACTTGCCGTGTCCGCGCCGCTGGCGTTCTGGCTGGAGCCGATGCACATCGACTGGACGGGACCGTTGCTGGGCTCGCTGGCGTATCTGGTGGTGGGCAATTCCCTGGTCGCCATCACCTTGCTGCTTGCCATGATCCGCCACGGCGAAGCATCGCGCGTGTCCGCGCTGTTTTTCCTGGTGCCGCCCTGCACGGCGGTCATTGCGCTGCTGATCCTGCGCGAATCCATCCCGCCGTTGGCGTGGCCCGGCATGGCGCTGGCCGCGCTGGGCATCCTGCTGGTCACCCGCAAATCGGGCAAGACGAGCGACAGCGCCAAGTAGAATGAGCGCCTTTCCGCCCTCGCGCCTCCGCCCATGAACGCCGTCGTCACCGCCGCCTTGCCGGTCTTTGCGTTGATCCTGACCGGCTGGCTGGCCGCCCGCTGGCGCATCCTGGGCACTCACGCGACCGACGCGCTGAACCGCTACGTGGTGTACCTGTCCTTGCCTGCGCTGCTGTTCCGCGCGATGACGCAGGTGGACCTGGCGCACATGGCGCACTGGGGATTCGTCGGCGCGTTCGCCGGCGGCGTCGCCGTCACGTTCCTGGTGTCGTTCCTGCCGCGCAAGCGCGGACCGCAGACGCTGACCGACCGCAGCATCGAAGGCCTGGCGGCTTCCTACGCCAACGCCGGCTACATGGGCATTCCGCTGTGCCTTGCGCTGCTTGGCGCCGACAGCCTGGCGCCCGCCACCTTCACCACGTTGCTCACCGCCAGCGTTCTGTTCGGATTTGCCATCGCGCTGATCGAGTTCGACCGCCAGCAGACGCCCAATTTGCCGGCGACGCTGCTCAAGGTGGGCCGCGCGCTGGTGCGCAACCCGCTGCTGGCTGCCCCCGTGCTGGGACTGGCCTGGGCCGCCACGGGCGTGGCGCTGCCCGAAGGCGTCGACCGGTATGTGGCCTTGCTGGGCGCGTCGGCCAGTCCGTGCGCGCTGGTGACCATCGGCCTCTTCCTGGCGCAAACCGAAACCGCCAGTTCCGGGCCCGGCGTATTGCGCCTGGTGCTGGGCAAGCTGCTGCTGCAGCCGGCGGCAACCGCAGTGCTGGCGTTCTACGTGTTCTCGATGCCGCCGCTGTGGGCCTGGACTGCCGTGCTGATGAGCGCGCTGCCCATCGGCACCGGCCCCTTCATGCTGGCGAAGATGTACGGGCGCGATGCCCGCGTCACGTCGCGCGCCATCCTTGTCAGTACCGTGGCGTCGGTGCTGACGGTCAGCCTGCTCGTCGCGTGGATCAGCGCGCATCCCGTCTCGTAACCGGCAAGCGACTTATCTCCCGCAAACGCTTTATATAACTTTTAGTTATCGTTAAAGCACAATTCATTCGTTTGAGAAATTTAATACCAGGACTAGACTGGCGGCTATTCCCACGGGTGCGACGACGCACCCGTTTGCATTTACGTCCTGCATTTACGCCTTATCCTCGGGATTCCCATGAGCGCCAACGCTTCCTCCCTGCCCCTTTCCCCGGCTCTGCCGCCCATCCAGATCAACCGCAAGCCGCTTTGGATCGCAATGCTGCTGGTGCTGGCCGGCGCGCTGTACCTCAACCAGACCGTCAGTTGGCGCCAAGGCGCGCTGTGGGTGATCGGCGCGCTGCTCGGCGTCACGCTCTACCACGCCTCGTTCGGCTTCACACAGGCCTGGCGCGTGTTCGTATCGGACCGCCGCGGCGCGGGCCTGCGCGCGCAGATGCTGATGCTGGCCGCGGGCGTGCTGCTGTTCTTCCCCTTCCTGGCTGCCGGCACGCTGTTCGGCCAGCCGGTCACCGGCTTCGTGTCGCCCCCGGGCGTGTCGGTCGTGCTGGGCGCATTCCTGTTCGGCATCGGCATGCAATTGGGCGGCGGATGCGCATCCGGCACGCTCTTCGCGGTGGGCGGCGGCAACACCCGCATGGTGGTGACGCTGCTGTTCTTCATCGTGGGTTCGGTCATCGCCACCGCCAACTTCGGCTGGTGGTCCAGCCTGCCGGCGCTGGCGCCCACATCGCTCATCAAGACGTGGGGCCTGGCGCCCGCCATCATCGCCAACCTGGCCGTGTTTGCCCTGATCGCCTGGATCGCCACCGCGCTGGAAAAGCGCCGCCACGGCCACGTGATTTCCTTCGCGTCGCGCACTGCGCGCCCGGCCTCGCTGCTGCAAGGCCCATGGCCGCTCATCTGGGGCGGCGTGGCACTGGTCGTGCTGAACTTCGCGACGCTGGCGCTGGCCGGCCGTCCGTGGGGCATCACGTCGGCATTCGCGTTGTGGGGCGCCAAGGCGCTGGACGCGGCGGGCGGCGACGTCGCCACCTGGGCCTATTGGGCCAAGCAGCCGTCGCTTGCCGCGCCGCTGCGCCAGGATGTCACGACCGTCATGGACATTGGCCTCATGCTCGGCGCACTGGCCGCCGCCAGCGCGGCCGGCAAGTTCGCGCCCGTGTGGAAGGTGCCCGCGCGTTCGCTCGCCGGCGCTGTGATCGGTGGCCTGCTGCTCGGCTACGGCGCGCGCCTGGCCTTCGGCTGCAACATCGGCGCCTACTTCAGCGGCATCCTGTCGGGCAGCCTGCATGCCTGGCTGTGGCTGCCTGCCGCGTTCGCCGGCAGCGCGCTGGGCGTGCGCCTGCGTCCGCTCTTCGGCCTGGCCGTCGAGAAGACGCCGCCGGCGTCCAGTTGCTGAGAAACAGTGTTCCAACAATGGCCTCCCGACACGGGAGGCCATTTTTTTGCCTTGCTGCAAAGCCAGCAGCCATGCGGGTTTCGGCGTGAGGCACACTTGCGCGAGGCCCACGCCAGCGCAGGCTCGCACCGCGCGCCATTCATCCGCCAGACGGCTGCCCTGGTGTATGGTGGCTCCATTCCGAAATACGGAGATGGACATGAAATGGATAGCCGGCCGCTTCACGGCCTTTTTCCTGACCCTGGCCGGCGCGGCGATCACCGCAGTCCTGGCCGTCACCGCGTCGTTGTGGTGGCTTGCAGCCGCCGTGCCGCTGGCGCTGCTGGGCGCGCTGGGCGTGTACGACCTGATTCAGCCGCGCCACGCCATCCGCCGCAACTATCCCGTGCTGGGCAACCTGCGCTTTCTGTTCGAATTCATCCGCCCCGAGATCCGCCAGTATTTCCTCGAGGACGACACGCAGGCCTCGCCCTTCTCGCGCGCGCAGCGTTCCATCGTGTACCAGCGCGCCAAGCGCGAGATCGACAAGCGCCCCTTCGGCACCCAGGAAGACGTCTACGGCGACCGCTACGAATGGATCAACCATTCCATGTCGCCCTCGCACATCAACGACACCGACTTTCGCGTGACCGTGGGCGGGCCCGATTGCACGCAGCCCTATTCCATGTCGGTGTTCAACGTGTCGGCCATGAGCTTTGGCGCGCTGTCGGCCAACGCGGTGCTGGCCCTGAACGAAGGCGCGCGGCAAGGCGACTTCGCGCATGACACGGGCGAAGGCGGCATCAGCCGCTACCATCGCCAGCCGGGCGGCAGCCTGGTGTGGAACATCGGCTCGGGCTACTTCGGCTGCCGCGACGAGCACGGCGCGTTTTCCGAAGAAGCCTTCGTGCGCAACGCCTGTACGCCGCAGGTCAAGATGATCGAGATCAAACTCTCTCAAGGCGCCAAGCCGGGCCACGGCGGCATCCTGCCCGCGGGCAAGGTAACCATCGAGATCGCCGAAGCGCGCGGCGTCGCGCCCTGGCAGGACTGCAATTCGCCGGCCAGCCATTCCGCGTTCGACAGCCCCATCGGCCTCATGAAATTCGTGGCGCGCCTGCGTGAGCTCTCGGGCGGCAAGCCCGTCGGCTTCAAGTTCTGCGTGGGGCATCCGTGGGAATGGTTCGCCATCGTCAAGGCCATGCTGGAAACCGGCATCACGCCGGACTTCATCGTGGTGGACGGCGCGGAAGGCGGCACGGGCGCGGCGCCCGTGGAATTCGTGGATCATGTCGGCACGCCGCTGCGCGAGGCGCTGCGGCTGGTGCACAACACGCTCATCGGCGTGAACCTGCGCGACCGCATCAAGCTGGGCGCGTCGGGCAAGATCATCACCGCTTTCGACATGGCCCGCGTGATGGCGATGGGCGCGGACTGGTGCAACGCCGCGCGCGGCTTCATGTTCGCCATCGGCTGCATTCAGGCGCAGGCCTGCCACACCGGCAAGTGCCCCACCGGCGTCACCACGCAGGATCCGCTGCGGCAACGCGCGCTGGTCGTTCCGGACAAGGCGCAGCGCGTGGCCAACTTCCACAAGAACACGCTGCACGCGCTTGCCGAACTGCTGGCCGCGGCGGGCTTGACCCACCCCAGCCAGTTGCGTCCGCACCATATCGCGCGCCGCATCTCCCCCAGCGAAATCCGCCTCTTGTCCGCGCTGTTCCCCGAGCTTGCGCCCGGCGAACTGCTGCGCGGCGAGTTCCGGCATCAAGTGTTTCGTGCAGGTTGGGCGATGGCGCAGGCGCAGTCATTCCAGCCCACGCACGACATCACCACGGCGCTCGCGCGGGAACACGCCGCTCAGGCCGCCGCGGCCGGCAATTCCTGATCGGCGCGGCGGACGGGGCTGGCGCGGCATATCGCGCCAAGGCCGCCCGCCGCGTCTGCTACAACCAGCGCTCGAACATGCGCGAGAACGACTCCATGAAGCGGTCGTCCAGGCCGCGTTCCTTCCAGGCCTCGGGCGTGATCTGCACGGCATCGGCCACGTCGCGCTGAAACAACGTCTCCATCTCGGCCGCGAACTCGGGCCCCAGCACCACAGCATTGATCTCATAGTTCAGCGCAAAGCTGCGCCAATCCATGTTGCTGGATCCCACGGTCGACCAGACGCCGTCGACCACCGCCGTCTTCGCATGCAGCAACGCGTCACGCCGCTCGTAGATCTTCACGCCGGCGCGCAGCAGATCGGTGTAATGCGACCGCCCCGCGTGGAACACCAGCGACGAATCGCTGAAGCCCGGCAGCACCAGCACCACGTCCACGCCTCGCCGGGCCGCAGACTGCAGCACCTCAATAAACGCAGGATCGGGCACGAAGTACGCCATCGTGATGTGGATGGATTTCTGCGCGCTTTCGAAGGCGGACATCAGCGTCAGGTAGACCGTGTAGCCGTCGCTGCGGTCGGGCTGGTTGGCCAGAATGCGGACCGTGGTATTGCCGACAGGCGGCGCAACCCGCGAATCACCGCCCTTGATGGGCTCCTTCGCCTGCGACGCCCAGCCGGCCTGCAGCACCTGCTCCAACTCTGCCACCGCCGGGCCTTCGATGCGCAGATGCGTGTCGCGCCACGGCGCGGAATCGGCGTCTTCCGGCGGGTCGCCGGCCTTATCGCCGGAGCCGCCGCCAGAGCCGCCGCCCGATCCCGAACCCGAGCCACTGCCGCCGGAGAACGACGACGACTCGTACACGCTGCTGACGTTGATGCCGCCCAGGTAGCCCACCTTGCCGTCGACGACCAGCACCTTGCGGTGGTTGCGTTGGTTCGGCGACCAGCCGGCGCGGGCGTTGACCGGATTGACGGGATTGAAGACCGCCACCTGGACGCCCGCGTCGCGCATGCGCTGAAACAACGCATCGGGCGTCTTGATCGTCCCGACCGCGTCCACCATCAACGAGACCTCGGCGCCCCGGTTGCGCGCCGCGATCAGCGCCTCGGCAAAGCGCTGGCCTTCGGCGTCATCCTCGAAGATGTAGGTTTCCATGTGGACGTAGCGGCGCGCCTGTCCGATGGACTGGAGCATCGCCTTGTACGTGCTGGGACCGTCGGTAAGCAACCGCACGCGATTGCCCTTGACCAGCGGCGCGCCGCTGACCGCCTGCTCCACCGCCAGGTGCCGGGCAAGGAAGTCGTCCTTGGGTGTTTGAGGGTCCGCTGCAATGCCTTGCCCGCGACGGTAACTGTCCTGCGCCGCATCCGCGGACAGGCCGGCCTGCGCGGCGCGCGCGTGCCGTTCCTGCGCGTCCGGGACGCTGGCGCAGGCGGCGAGCACGGACGCGACGCACGCAAACAGGACGGCGCGCGCCCATCGGCGCGCGTCGGCCGTCAGTTCCTGCAAGGCATTGCGCGGCCCACCCCGGCTCAGGGCCGGTAATGGGCTCATGATGCGCCTCTAGCGTCGGTTGCCCGCCACGAAGATGCAGCCGAGCACGGCGCCCACCAGCGCCGCCACGCCGACCGACTTCCACGCATTCTCATGCACGTATTCGTCTGCGTAAGCCGTGGCCCGGCGTGCCCGTTCCCGAGCCACGCCTTCCCACCCGCCTGCCGATTCACGCGCATCTGCAAGCTGGCGCTTCAGGCGCGCACGCGCCGATTCGATTTCGGAGCCCGTATACGACGCGGTCGAACGCAAGAGATCCTCCGTCCCGGCCAGCAGCTCGTGGAAGCTGTCATTCACGCGTTCACGATGCAAAGCCATTTCAGCGCGCTGGTGCTTTCGATTCATGGTTAGCTCCTTGTTTTTTTGGACCGTCCCGGCTAACGCAACCGTTGCCTGATGCAACGCAGCATCGCCAGGGCCGCGGAACACATCGTTCCGCATGGCCGAAGCCCCATTGTCCATAGCTATGGCCCCAACTGCCCGAGCTTTCGCAACCAGCCGTAAACCGATATTTCAGCGGAGCGAAACTTGCTGATGGCAACGTCCGACGCCGGGTGCGGATCGGCAGGCACATCTTGTCTCGCCCGGCCAAACGCGTTTTCGATTTCGTAAAAGTCCATTGCATTCAGAGGCTTGGCGCTTGACACGCAAACCCCCTCAGCCGCCACAATAGGCCTTCTCAATGCGCTTCAACCGCCCCAAAAAGGAACTGAACGCATGGTTTCCCCTTCCGCACTCCTTGCCGCCGTTTCTCCTGAATTCGTCGCGCAAGAACCGCAGCATCAAAGCGCCGAGCAGATCGAATTGCACGATGGGTTGCTGGACAGCTCCGCCCACATCGACCCTAAGTTCCTATACGACGCGCTGGGCTCATCGCTCTTCACGGCCATCACGCAGTTGCCCGAGTACTACCCGACGCGCTGCGAGGACGAAATCTTTCAGCGTCATGGCGCTGACATCGCCCGCCACGTCGGTCCGGTGCAGGCCATGGTCGACCTGGGCGCCGGCGACTGCGTCAAGGCCGAGCGGCTTTTCGCCAGCCTGCGGCCCAGCCACTACGTGCCGGTCGACATCTCGGCCGATTATCTGCAGACGGCTGTACGGCGGCTGAAGCTGTCCTATCCCGACATGCGGATCACGGCCGTGGGACAGGATTTCTCGCATGAACTTGCGTTGCCCGACGACATACCGACGCCGCAGCGCCTTTTCTTCTATCCAGGATCCAGCATCGGCAATCTTGGTCCCGACAGCGCGTACGCCATGCTGCGGCGGATCCGCGAGTCGTGTTCCGGCGGTGGCCTGCTGATCGGCGTCGACCGCGTCAAGCCCCGAAGCGTGCTTGAACCCGCGTACGACGACGCCCTGCATTTGACGGCCGCGTTCAACCTGAACCTGCTGCGCCACGTAAATGCGGTGCTCGGCAGCGATTTCAATGTCGACGACTGGCGCCATGTGGCCATCTTCAACAGCGAACGTTCGCGGGTCGAGATGCACCTGGAAGCGCAGCGCGCGTTGCGCGTCGCCTGGCCCGGCGGTCATCGCGACTTCAAGCGCGGCGAGCGCATCCATACGGAAAACTCGTACAAGTTCACGCCACAGGCCTTCAGCGACCTGCTTCATCGCGCGGGCTTTCGCGATGTCGCGCACTGGTCGGATGCCCGCGACTGGTTTTCTGTTTTCAGCGCCCGCGCCTGACGCGGGACCACCCACGACGCCCCCGGAGGATCGCCATGGACCCCGCATGCCTGCTGACCCATCCCGCCATCGCGCCCTATGCCAGCGGACAGGCCGGACAGCACGACCGCTACGATGCCGTACGCTCGACCACCTCGGCCCTCGCCGCCCCGCTCAGTCCGGAAGATTGCCAGGTGCAATCCATGCCGGATTGCAGCCCCGTCAAATGGCATCTGGCCCACACCACCTGGTTCTTCGAAACATTCCTGCTGGCGCGCTTCGACGCATCCACGCCGCCTTTCCATCCGCAATACCGGATGCTCTTCAACTCTTACTACAACGCCGTCGGCGCCAAGCACCCGCGGCCGCAACGCGGCCTCTTGTCGCGCCCCCCGCTCGCCGAGATCTTGCGGTATCGCCAACACGTCGACGAGGCCATGCACGCGCTGATCTCGCGCCTGGGCGGCAACGATGCCGACTTCGACGCGTTGCTTGAGCTTGGCCTGAACCACGAGCAGCAGCACCAGGAACTGATCCTTACCGATCTGAAGCACATGCTGTCGGCCAATCCGCTCAGGCCCGCGTACGTATCGCCCGGCCAGCCCGCGCTGCCGCCTGCGACGGACGCAGGGTGGACCCGCTACGAAGGAGGCGTCACACGCATCGGCCACGACGGACGCGGATTTGCCTTCGACAACGAAGGCCCGGCTCACGATGTCTTGCTGACGCCCTACTCCCTGTCCGATCGCCTCGTGACCCAGCGCGAATTCCTGGACTTCATCCAGGATGGCGGGTACGAGCGTCCCGAACTGTGGCTGTCCATGGGATGGGACATGGTGTGCGCGCAAGGCTGGCGCGCGCCGCTCTATTGGGAAAGCGACGGCGACGACTGGCACGTCTTCACATTGCGCGGCATGCAGCCCCTGGAATGGGAGGCGCCCGTCACGCACGTCAGCTATTTCGAAGCCGATGCCTACGCGCGCTGGGCAGGCGCGCGGCTCCCGCGAGAAGCCGAATGGGAACACGCCGCCCGCCAGCTTTCGGAAGACACCTACTCGGCCCGCGCCAACCTGCTGGAAAACGGCCACCTGGACACCCGCCCCGCCCCCGGACGCAATGGCCAGGGCGGTCCCGTGCAACTGTTTGGCGACGCGTGGGAATGGACGTCGAGCGGCTACGATGCCTACCCCGGATTCAAACCCAGCGCCGGCGCCGTCGGCGAATACAACGGCAAATTCATGTGCAACCAGTACGTGCTGCGAGGCGGCTCCTGCGCCACGCCCCGCGATCACATCCGGCCAAGCTACCGGAACTTCTTTCCGCCCGAGGCGCGGTGGCAGTTCTCGGGCATCCGGCTGGCTCGGGATGATTGAGGGGATTTTTTCGCCCGTCCACTTGCACTCCAAAAAAACTTCGTGCTAGAATTTCGTTCTTCGTTGAGCAGCAATTGCAACGCAAACTGTTCAGCTAAGAAGATGGCGCATTAGCTCAGCCGGTTAGAGCGACGGAATCATAATCCGCAGGTCCCCTGTTCGAATCAGGGATGCGCCACCAAAGAATTCAAAAAGGCCCGCACATTGTGCGGGCCTTTTTCATTCGGACAATACCAGCCTCAACCCATCAAGTCCGATACACCGTATCGCGTCGACGCCCACCCCACGTCGCAGCCAGACTCGCCACGAACGCGCCAATCAGCATCGACGCAAAGCCCCACAGCGCAAACGCCGCAGCGGCCTTGCGAGCCGTGTCCGCGGCTTCCTTGGCCTTCACCTTGGCTTCTTCCGCGGTCTTCTTGGCGTTCTGGATCGCCTCGTCGACGCGGCGTTGCGCCACGGCGGGTTCCACGCCGGCCTGCGCGGCCACGACCTTCACAACGTAGTCGCGATCAGCGGGCGTCATGTCGCCACGCGTGATGCTCATGGCGACGATGCGGCCGACTTCGGCACGGGCCGCTTCGGGGTCGGTGTTGGCTTCGGGGCGTTCCGAGCGCATCAGGGTGTCGGTGAGATAGTCGGTGGCGCGTTCCATGCCGCCGCCATTGCTCGCACCCGCCGCGCCAGCCGTCGCAGCTGCGGTCGCCGCGGTGCCGGCAGTGGCCGCCACGGCCGCGCCGGCCTTGGCCGCGCCCGATGCCATGGACGCTAGCGCCGATCCCAGCAGCGCAGCGCTGACCACGGCGCTCAGCGCCCAGACCAGAAAGCCATGCGCCGTATCTCGGAAATAGACCTCATCCGAGTGCACGTCGACCCATTTGGTCCGCAGGCGTCCGGCGACATAGCCGCCGATGCCGTACGAGAGGATTTGCGTGATCAGCATCCAGACAATGATGCCGATACCGATGGCCGGGGCCGACACGCCCTCGTCGCCCCACGGCGACACGGACAGGAAACCCAGGCCGGTGCCACCGGCAAACAACGCGAGCGAGAGCGCGGCGGCAATCACCGCGCCGGCGAAAACCGCCGCCCACGACACGGCCGAAATGGCGGACTCACGTGGAGGCACGCCATCGGCATAGGGTTGGCTCAATGAAGACGTATTTTGCATGATCGATCCTTGTCCAGAGTCTTACGCAGCCGCGCAGACGCGGGTGCCAAAGCGGGAATGACGAACCGGCCTTCAGTGCCAGAACAACGCCAGCAGAATGATGATCGGAATGGGCACGCCAAGCAGCCACAACAGGATGGAGCGCATGGAAACCTCCTTGCTTCAATGAATGGATCTGGATGGAAATGTCGCTGGCCGGAATCAGGCCAGGTCGATGGTGCCCGGGGCACGGGGATCCGGCGCGGGCGGCGTGGGATCGATGACGTCGGGATTGTCGGTGGGACGACCCGGGTCCGGACGCGGATCGTCCGCAGGGGCATTGCCCGGAAGCGCCGGATCGTCGGGCGTAAGATCGTCCGGTTGACCGGGTTCTCGATGCGGGATCTGGGACATGATTGCCTCTCCTCAAGCAGCGCAAGACGCGCTTCGGTTGAGCATCAGCAAATGGCGTGCCCGAGACCTTTCAAGGGTTCAGTGCCTTTGAGGAAAGCGCAAATCCGTCAGTCCTTGCGCTTGCTGCCGGTCAAAGCGACCCCACGGTCGGGGGCATCGCCCGCAAGAAAAGCAACAACGGCGGCCTTGCCGGCGGCGGAGGCTTCATCCTGGCTGGCGTATCGCCTGTCCGAGTAATTGGTGCTGCGCACATTCCCGGATTGGGGATCAAGCAAGGTGATGATCCACGCAAATTCACCAGGCGAAAGCTGGCGGACCTGCAGGGTGGCGCGCGTGCCGGGACGTAGTTCTTGCGGCATCTGGCGGCCTCTTCGGTGTTTCGATGACGCCATCGTAGCGCAATCGCGCCAAGCCGCCGCCCCCGAACACGACGCCTGGAAAATGCTGCGTCCGCACACCGATTTCATGCTGCAGCGTGCGCGGCTAATACGCCACAAAGCCGACGACCGGCAAGGAAAACCCTAGGGTGCAGTCCTGCAATACAGGCGCACAATCGTCTCAAACATCAAGACCGCTCAGCGGCGCCGAATCCCCTAAATAAAGGCGAGGACGGAGACAACATGACTTACGTAGCAGTTTTCATGAGCTGTTTGATGGTTATGGGTATCGTCGCGTTGGTGATTCAAACGATACGAAGCGCAGGGCCCGAACCCTGGCTGAAGATATCGGCGGCGATAGTGAGTTCCACTTTTGCATCGCTAATGCTGGTTCCGCTGGGGTTCGCCGTTGCCCTGACGATGCTCGTCGAGTAGTCTCCCCACCGAAGGCCAGGCCCGGACTATCCGTTACGGGCCGGTCTGCCGCGGGTTGCCGCCCAACACAACAATGAACCGGCGGTGACCATCGCCACGCCCTGCCAGAACGACAGGGTAAGCGGCGTCGCCAACCAGAGCGCGGCAAAAAAGGTGGAGAAGACAGGCGTGAAGTACGACGCGGTGGCCAGCAAGGTCAGGTTGCCTCGCAGTATCCCCACGTTCCAGAATGCGTAGCCGCTGGCCATTGCGCCACCGGCCACGCATAGCTCGATCGTGGCCGGCGTTGTGAACGCAAGCGCGGGTTCCGCGCTGATCGCGTACTTGATCCACAGGACAGCAGCGGTCAGCATGAAAAACAGCGCGACACCGTTCTTGCCGTCGGCAAAGCGCTTGGTCACGTTGCAATACACGGCCCAGATTATGGCGCCGCTGAAGGCCAGTCCATAACTGAGAGGATTGCTCGACACATTGGCGACGGTGCGTTCATACGACAGCCCGCCGGCTCCGCCCACGACCCACACGATGCCGCAAACCGACAACAAGATGCCCGGCGCTACCCAGACGCTTGCCCGCTGGCCGTTGATGAGCATGGCAAACACCACCGTCAGGCACGGCCACAGGTAGTTGACGATGCCCAACTCGATGGCTTGGCCGCGATCGACTGCGAATCCCAGCGACAGCGACAGGCAGATCTCATAAGCGACAAACAGCAGGCTGCCCACGATGAGGTAGGACCGGGGAAACGTGCGCAGCTTGGGAAAGCCCAGCAACAACACCAGGAAGATCGAACCCACCGAATATATGAGCGCGGCGCCGCCGATCGGGCCGAAGTTTTCACTGACGCCTCGAATCAGTCCGACGACCGTGCCCCACAGCAGGATCGCCAGCAAACCGAGGGAAGTGGCCGCATTCCGGCCAGGATTCAATTGCATTACTGTTTCCGATTGCGCGCCGTGCCTGTGCAAGAACTGGGCTGGCCCGGCGCCAAGGCGGCAAGTTTAGCGAAAACCGAACGGAGAAATCGCGGCATGGCTATTTCCACACGCAGGTTGAGCGACGTGCTGGCAAGCACGAATTCGGGGCGGCTTTACCGCATTGAAGTGTTCTTGCGGACGGAGGATGCGGGGGCTGATGCCGTGCCGCGCGCCGGCTTGCGCTACATATTCAGAACATCCGAAGGCGATTCCGTCATCGCGCTGGACGACAAGCGCTATCGCCTGGGATCAGGCGAAGTCGTGACGGCCCTGACGCCGCGCCACGGCACCTGACGCGTCCGGCCTGGCGCCGGACTCACTGGTCCAGCGCCACCCGCCGCTTGCCCAGGCCCTTGGCCCGATACAACGCCACATCGGCGCGCTCGAGCAATTGCAGCATGGTGGCGCCCGATTGGGGATACACCGCAATCCCGATGCTCGCCGACACCGCGACGCGAACGTTGGGATACGGCAGCGACAGGCTCTCGACCAGCGCCTCGGCCACCAGCCGCGCGTCCTCTTGATGGGCGCCCAGCAGCAGCACCGCGAACTCGTCACCGCCAAGGCGTGCCGCCACGTCGGAAACCCGGATGGCGCTTGCCATGCGGTCGGCGGCCTCCTTGAGCACCGTGTCGCCCGCGGCGTGGCCGTGCATGTCGTTGACGGCCTTGAAGCCGTCCAGGTCGATCGCCAGGATCGAGAACGAATCGCCGCTGCGCTGCGCGACCGCCAGCTCGCGCAGCACGAGCTCGCCGAACAGCACCCGATTGCACAAGCCGGTCAGCGGATCGTAGTGCGCCAGGTGCTGCGCGCGCGCCAGCATGCGCGATGCCTGCAGCATCGCGGCCCCGACCTCCTGGGCTTCCTTGATGCGCGTGGCCGGCAGCTCCACGGTGCGGCCCTCGCCCAGCGCCAGCGCTGGCGCGACCAACCCTTGCACTGCCGACGTCAGCCGGCTCGCCAGCCTGAGGGCCAGCCACAACCCCAGGCCGAATGCGAACAACGTGCCCAAACCGATCCACGCAATGGAGCGGTAGAGGTCCGTGGTCAGCAACTGCATCGGCGCACCCGCGGCAACCGTCCAGCCCGATAGCGCCGACCGGCTGAACGCGGTGTAGACCGGCGTGCCTTCCTTGGTAATCGTTTCCAGCGATCCTTCGCCTTCCTGCTGGACAGCGCGGGCCAGCGCCGGCACCGCCTTCTGGCCGACGAATTTCGACGTGTCGCGGGTGCGGGCGACGATGGTTCCGGAGTCGTCCAACACCGCGGCCACCCAGCCCTCGGGCAAGGCGCGGCGGCCCAACACGTTGCCGATGCGCTCGGGCGACAGTCCCACGTTCAGGCTGTAGACCACCTCCCCGCCTCGCACGACCGGCACGCCCAGCGCGATGGTGGGATCCTTGTTCAGACCGCCGGCGAACAGACCCGTCAGCACGGGCATGCGCGACTGGAAGACGCGAAGCAGTTGATCAGGGGCACCCGTGGACGGCAACGCCGTGCCATAGGGCACCTGCGTGTTGATGATCTGGCGCCCTTCCTTATTGGTCAGGACGTAGCTGTCGACGATCTGGAACCGCACGGACTCGCGCGCGCGGCGATGGAAGCCGGCAAGGTCTCCTTCGACCAGGTCCGGAGACGAAGCCAGCATCTGCAGGCCGGCTTCAACGCCAGTGAGCTCGCGATCGAGGATTGCCGTGAGATTGCGCGCCAGGAAGATCGTGTCGCGAAAGATGCGTTCCTTCTGGATGACGTAGCTTTCGTAGACCGCGACCGTCGCCACGAGGAGCGCTGGAGAAATACAGGCAAAGACGAGGGCCAGCAGGCCCGTCCGCATGGAATAGCGGCGCGTCCGGCGCCGGCGCGCACCGGCAAGCGTTTCGCCGTCAGCCATGGCGCGCCTCGCCGCTCAGGATCCGCATCGCGCGGACGTTCGACCGAAACAACTCCAGTGGGCTCATGCGCCTCCCGATACGCCCCCCCGGCACCCCCGCCGGGCCTGGATGGAAACCAAAAGATTATTGCAGAACGCCCCCGCTGCCGCCCCTTGGCAGGCTACTTCTCTTCCAGATCGGGCGTGCCGGCAAATTGGCTCTTGAGCAGCGTCAGCGCGCCTTTTTCTGCCAGCGCCTCGTTGGGAAACACGTGCTTGGTGTCTTCCAGGATGGGAAAGCCGAAGATGCGCACGCGGGTGTGATACCCGTCAGGCGTTTCGGCAAATTCGATGTCAAAGTTGCGTTCTTCGATCCAGCCCGACCGATGCAGTTTCCATTCCATATCCAACGCGCTCCTGTTTGGCGAAGTTGACACGAAAGGCCGGCCGCGATGGCCGGCGCTGCTACACCATACACCCGGCCGGGCGCGCATGGGCGCCCGGCGCGGTCAATCGTCGCGGGAGTGCCGGTCTTGAGCCAGTGCTGCCTGCGTACCCGCAGCAGCGCCGCCGGCTGCCGGCGGCGTGCCGGCCACGGGGTTGCCCGGCAGCGGCGCGCTCGCTGCGGGGACGACCGTCGGATCACTTGCCGCCGGCGAGAACAGATCCCAGCTTGCCATGAACAGCGCCGCGATCAGCGGACCGATCACAAAGCCGTTCAGGCCGAACAACGCCATGCCGCCCAATGTGGAGATCAGGATCACGTAGTCGGGCATCTTCGTGTCCTTGCCCACGAGAATGGGCCGCAGCACGTTGTCGACCATGCCAATGACCAGTACGCCGAACGCGATGAGCACGGCGCCCTTGACCACGTCGCCCGTCAGCAGGAAGTACACGGCCACCGGCGCCCAGATCAGCCCCGCACCGATCGCCGGGAGCAGCGACAGGAATGCCATGATCACACCCCACAGCAGCGCGCCCTGGATCGACAGGATGGAAAAGATGATGCCGCCCAGCGCGCCCTGCGCGGCCGCCACTGCGACGTTGCCCTTGACGGTGGCGCGCACGACAGTCGTGAACTTGCGGAACAGATGCTGCTTGTGCATGTCGCTCAGCGGCACCGCGCGCCGCAGCCGCGCCGACAGCAGCGGGCCGTCGCGAAGCAGGAAGAACAGCAGGTACAGCATGATGCCGAAGCTGACCACGAACTGGAACGTGTCCTGTCCGATGTTCAACGCCTGTGTCGCCAGGAACTGGCTCGCCTGCATCGCGCCGGCGCTCAGCTTGTCCTGCAGGCTGGGGATGTCGGCCAGGTCGAAGCGCGCCAGCAGCGCATGCACCGACGGCGGCAAGGCGTCCATGGCCTGCTGGAAGTACGCGCCAAAGTTGATCTGGCCAGACTTGATGCTTTGATAGAGGTTGGCGCCTTCGCTCACCAGCGACCCGCTGATCACGACGAGCGGAAGAATCACCAGCAGCAGCACCAGCAGCAGCGTGATCAGCGCGGCCAGATTGCGCCGGCCGCCGATGCGCGCCACCAGGCGGCGCTGCAAGGGGGCGAAAAGGATGGCAAGAATGGTGCCCCAGAACACGGCCCCATAGAAAGGCCACAACAGCCAGCCGAACGCGATGGTGACCACCACGAGCAAAAGCACGAAGGTTCTGTAATGCACGCCTGAAGATTCGCTCATAGTCCGTCCACGCCACGGCATGCGCCGCAAGAGCCGCATTGTACAAAGCGCCGCCGGGCGGCGCTCGGATCGCGATGGGGCTGCCGAACCGCTATGGCGCCGTTGTACCCGCGCTTGCCGCTTGCAACAGCGTGGCGCGCGCGGCTTCCAGTCCGTCGGACTGCGCATTCAGGGCTTGCAGCCGCAGGTTCAGTTCCTGTTGCAACGTGGGTTTGGCCACCTTGGTTTGCCCGTCCTCGAAGCGCACGTCCGCGGCGTTGGCCGCCACAAAGTCCGCAATGGCCAGCGCGTCGCGGGCGACCGCGTCCATCCGGGCCGCGGCTTCCATCATGTCGGCGGCGGGCGCAGTCACCGCCTCGTCGTAGACGCCCTCATACACGGGCGCGAGGTCCGCGGGCAACGCCAGGTCCGCGCGCGCCTTATCGGCTTTGCTTCGCGCGGCCTGGACCTGCGTGGCGCTGTCGGCCAGCGTCTTGCGGGCCGCCTGCAGGCTGGCCTTGCGCTCCACGATGTCGCTCACCGACCGGATCGTCTCCACGGACAGGACCTCGCGCAGCGGCGCGGCGGCCTTGGCCATGGCGTCCTGGAAGTCCGTCATCACCTCGTACGCGTCGTCGTAGCCGCCGATCGCTTCCTTTTCCGGCTTGCTCAAGAGGCCGATCGGCACGAGCGTCACGTTGTTCATGCGGACCTGCAGAAGCTGTATGAAGGCGGCGCGCTCCTGCGGCTCTTTGTTGACGCATGCCGCCAGCAACAGCATCGAGACCACCGCCATGCCTGTCACCCACGCACGGACCAAATTCATGCGCATCCTTTTGCACTCCGATTCTGCAGATTACGGCCGAAATGGAACGGGCCATTCCGGAAGATTATCCGGTAGCGTCGACCCTGGGTCCGGAAGGGGCGAAATTTGTTGCCATCGAAGCGAGTTGACACAGGGCGGCCCCGCCCGTGCCCGCAGCGCCCGCGTCCTCTAAAATCACGGATTCGGCGGCAGGCAGCCGCCAGCAACATTGCCTTGGCTGACCACATGACACAGAACGCTTCCCCCCTGCCCTGGGGTTTCACGCTCCCGGATTGCCGCGGCGCGAACGCCTTGCTCCACTTCATGAACGATCTGGCGCGAGTGGTGAACCAGTACCTTGGCCACGGCAAGCTGTCGGAAGAAGCGTTGGCCGACGCCCAGAAGGCCGTGGACGCGTTGCTGGAACGCTATGTGGAGATCCAGGCGGCGCCCGAGGCCTTCGACGACGAGCGCATCGAGCTGGCGCTGGAAACCCTGCCGCAGCCAGATGGCACGACCAGCGCCCAGGTGGCGCTGCGCATGTCGCCACGCCTGGAAGGCCTCATCATCGAGGCCCAACGCCAGGCCCGCCCCGCGTCGCACTGAGGCGGTTTTTACACGGCCAGACGTCCATCCGGCCAAAATGCTTGCATAATCACCCAATTGCCGATATTATCGACAATTGGATCTACGCAGTCGGGTGTTCGCACCGCTCCGGTACGCCATGTCCGCTATAAGCGACTGCAGCAGATAGATCCACCCCGTAAGCTCTGCCGTCCTTGCGAAGTACAACGCAAAATACGCAAACCCAGAGCGCCATCGGAAACCATACGCCTTCGCCCTTTCGCCAGTCCGGATCGGCCTGAAGCAGATACACCTACATAACAAGTTGCTTTTCCGAAAGCAGCGACGCATGCCGCGGTCCAACCACCGCGAGCGCCAGAGCCAACCCACTCTGTGCGCACCCAGGGCTGCACGGGTGCACGCCAACGCGCCTGCGCCCCGCAGCCCGACCGATGCTCTCCAAGACTGGACGAAGGCATCTCAACGCCGGCCCGGCGCGCAAAAAACATGAGAATGCGCAAAAGAACGGCGGCAGCAATGCGTTAGTGTCATGTAATGCCTGTCCAATACATCCGGCGGACAAGGCGCGACGCGAATATCCGGCCACGTGCCCGGCATTTGGCCGCCACGCGCACACCATGACAAGACGCAGCTTTTCCAATAACTAGAACCTAAAGAGAACACACAACATGAATACTCGTTTCACCACCACCGACCTGATCCGACGCCCGGCCCATACCCAGCTCGACGACATGCCCATCCACATCGGCGACATCGTCTACCTGAAGCCGGCCAACGGCCCCGAGATCCGCGCCACGGTCATCTTCAACGCGCCGATCAACGGCACCACCACTTACACCACCGAAGTCGTGCCGTGCGGCGCGCCCGCTTTGAGGACGCCCGCCCAGCGCATCCGGTTCCGCCACGAGCATGTACATCGCATCGAACCGGTGCGCCGTAACGCTCGCTGAGCTGACCCCACCCCGCCGCGCTTACCCCGCGGCGGTTTGCTTTGTGCGTGATAAATTCCCTGCAACTTCAGCCCGCTGATCTCACCATGCAGAACAATCGTCTCGCGGTCCGCATCTGGGACCTCCCCACCCGACTCTTTCACTGGGCGCTTGTCGTCTGCATCGTCGGCGCGTTCGTCAGCGTAAAGCTGGGCGGCCTGTATATGGACTGGCACGTGCGCTTCGGCTGTACGGCGCTGGGCCTTATCCTCTTTCGCGTGCTGTGGGGCTTTGCCGGACCGCGCTATGCCCGGTTCGCGCATTTCGTTCGCGGCCCCGGCGCCGTGGCCCGCTACCTGAAGGGCGCAGCAGCACCCGCCGGCCACAATCCGCTGGGCGCCCTGTCGGTTATGGCGCTGTTGCTGGTCGTGGGCTTTCAGGCGGTCAGCGGCCTGTTCACCACCGACGACATCATGACGCAGGGCCCACTGTTCGGGCACGTTTCCGAAGCCACGGCCAGCGCCATGACGTCCTGGCACAAGCTCAACGAGTGGGTCATCATCGGCCTGGTCGCCCTCCACCTGCTGGCCGTCACCTGGTACGTCGTCGTGCGCCGCAAGCGTCTGGTGCGCGCCATCATCACCGGCAACGTCGATGCCAAGGACGTCCCCGCCGGCACGCCGCCCGCACAGGACGGCCTGGCCATCTGGCTGCGCGCCCTGCTGCTGGGCGCCTGCGTGACCGGGCTGGTGCTGTGGATACGATCGCTCGAGATCGTGTCCGACATGTCGTTCTCCTGACCGCGCCCAATCAAGAAGCGCAAAACAAAAAGCCCCGAGACGGGGCTTTTTGCTTGAAACAACGAAAGGCCGGAATGACGGCCCGGCGCCTTATTTCTTCTTGCGGTACGAATCGTGGCAGGCCTTGCAACTGGCGCCGACGTCGCCGAATGCCGCGCGCAGCTTGTCCAGGTCGCCTGCATCGGCGGCTGCCGACAGCTTCACGATGTTGTCCTGGAACGCCTGCTGCTTCTGCTTGAAGCCCGCGGCATCGCTCCAGACTTCCGGACGGGCGTCGCCGCCTTCCGTACCCGGACCGAAACCCGCCCACGGCAATGCCGACAGCGTCTTCAGAACATCGACATTGGCCTTGATCTGCGCGGCGTCATAGGGCGCCTGGCCCTTGACCACCGGCGCCATGCGGCCGAAGTGCGAGCCGATCAGCGAAAGCGCCGACTGGCGATACTTGACCGCATCTTCGGGCTTGGCGAATTGCGCGGAGGCAGACGTCGCCAGCAGCGGACCCACCGTCATACAGGCCAGCGCAGCGAGCGTGGACAACTTCTTCATTGCTATCTCCCGTAGGTACAACGTAAAAGCCGCGCGCATGACGCGCGCGGCACGGCGACTATACCGCCCGGGCCAGCTCGGCGGCCAAGCCGATGTACGAGCGCGGGGTCATCGCCAGCAGGCGGGCCTTCGGCTCTTCAGGCAGCGCCAGGCCCTGGATGAATTCTCGCAGAGCTTCTTCGGTGATGCCCTTGCCGCGCGTCAAGGCCTTGAGTTGCTCGTAGGGCTGCGGCAGGCCATAGCGGCGCATGACGGTCTGCACCGGCTCGGCCAGCACTTCCCAGCAGGCGTCGATATCGGCGTCGATGGCAGCCGTATTGACTTCGAGCTTGCCCAGGCCGCGCATGCAGGCATCCCACGCCACCAGGCAGTAGCCCAGGCCCACGCCGAGATTGCGCAGGACGGTGGAATCGGTCAGGTCACGCTGCCAGCGGGAGATCGGCAGCTTGTCGGCCAGATGGCGCAGCACGGCGTTGGCCAGACCCAGGTTGCCTTCGGAGTTTTCGAAGTCGATCGGGTTGACCTTGTGCGGCATGGTCGACGAACCGACCTCGCCTTCCTTCAGGCGCTGCTTGAAGTAGCCCAGCGCCACGTAGCCCCAGATGTCGCGATCCAGGTCCAGGATGATGATGTTGGCGCGGGTGATCGCGTCGAACAGCGCGGACATCCAGTCGTGCGGTTCGATCTGGATGGTGTGGCGGTTCTGGGTCAGGCCCAGGCCGGAGAGCACGCGCTTGCTGAACTCGGGCCAATTGATTTCGGGATAGGCGGACAGGTGGGCGTTGTAGTTGCCCGTTGCGCCGTTCAGCTTGGCCAGGGGCTCGACAGCCTCGACCGCGGCGATGGCGCGGTTCAGGCGCGCGGCCACGTTGGCGAATTCCTTGCCCAGCGTGGTCGGGCTGGCGGGCTGGCCATGCGTGCGCGACAGCAGCGGCTGGTCGGCGTTGGCGACAGCCAGGTCATTCAGCTTGGCGGCCACTTCGCGCAGACGCGGCACGACAACTTGATCGCGGGCGCGCGACAGCATCAGCGCGTGCGAGGTGTTGTTGATGTCTTCAGAGGTGCAGGCGAAGTGGATGAACTCGGCGGCGCGGGCCAGTTCGGCGTCATCGGCGACCTTTTCCTTCAGCCAGTACTCGACGGCCTTCACGTCGTGGTTGGTGACGCGCTCGATATCCTTGATGCGGCCGGCGTCCGCTTCGGAGAAATTGGCGACCAGCTGGGCCAGGCGCGCGCGGGCGGCCTCGGAGAAAGCAGGCAGCTCGGGCAGGCCGGCGTCCGACAGGGCGATCAGCCAGGCGACCTCGACTTCGACGCGGTGCGCCATGAAGCCGGCTTCGGACAGCAGACCGCGCAGCGCGTCGCCCCGGGAAGCGTAGCGGCCATCCAGTGGCGAAAGGGCATTAAGTTGGCTCAGCTGATCGGCGATTTGCATGGTCTGGTAGGGAAAAAGCTACGGATGGGAAAACCCGGCGATTTTATCATCCGGGGCCACCCGACATTGTGGCAAACTGACGAAGATTCCGCCCTGCGGACAATTCCGGCCGTCATACAGCCTGCTATACTTCGGCCGCTTTCCGACTCCGCTTGTGACTCCATGAAACTGATCGGCTCGCTTACCAGTCCCTACGTGCGCAAAGTGCGTATCGTCATGGCCGAGAAAAAGCTGGACTACCGGCTTGAACTCGAAAACGTCTGGTCCGCCGACACGCAGATCCAAACGTACAACCCGCTGGGCAAGGTCCCCTGCCTGGTGATGGAAGATGGCGGCGCGTTGTTCGATTCGCGCGTCATCGTCGAATACGTTGATACCTTGTCTCCGGTCGCCCGGCTGATTCCTCAGCAGGGACGCGACCGCGCGGCCGTCAAATGCTGGGAAGCCATCGCTGATGGCGTCCTGGATGCCTGCGTGACCATCGTCAAGGAAAACCAGCGTCCCGAGGCCCAGCGCAGCCCCGAATGGATCGAACGCCAATACGGCAAGATCCACGCCAGCCTGGACGCCATGAACAAAAGCCTGGGCGACAACGCCCATTGCATGGGCATCAACTACAGCCTCGCGGACATCGCGGTCGGCTGTGCCCTCGGCTATCTGGACCTGCGCTTTTCCACCCTGGACTGGCGCACCGGCCAGCCCCATCTGGCCCGCCTGTACGACAAGCTGTCCCAGCGCCAGTCGTTCATCGACACGGCCCCCAAGACGGCCTGACGGCCCAACAGAAACGCCCGGCATGGCCGGGCGTGCGCATCTTCCGGCCGCTTTCCGCGGCCGGTTTTCATTCTGCGATCAAACCGTCCAGGTCTGCCACGCCTTGAACAGCATGTAGGCCGCCAGCGCAAACAGCAGCGCGGCAAACACGCGCTTGAGCGTCTGCACCGGCAGGCGATGGGCCATGCGTGCCCCCAGCGGCGCCGTCAGGACGCTGGTGCAGACCAGCGCCAGCAGTGCCGGCCAGTAGATGAAGCCGAGCATCCCCGGATAGGTCTGGGCTTCGTTCAGGCCCGATACGATATAGCCCACGCTGTTGGCCAGCGCGATGGGAAAGCCCAGCGCCGCCGAGGTCGACACCGCATTGTGCAGGGCCACGTTGCACCAGACCATGAACGGGACCGACAGGAACCCGCCCCCGGCGCCGACCAGGCCCGACAGGAAGCCGATGCCCGCACCCGCCGCGCTGGTGCCGACCACGCCCGGCATCTGGCGCGTGGGCTTGGGCTTCTTGTTGCGCAGCATGCTCCAGCCGGAGTACCCCACGAACAGCGCGAAGAACAGCGACAGCCACAGCGTGCTCAGCGCCGCGAACACCGCGCCGCCCGACAACAACCCGCCGACGATGATGCCCGGCGCCATCGCCGCGACGATGCGCCACTTGATGGTGCCCCGCTGCTGGTGGGCGCGCACGCTGGAAATGGAGGTAAACAGGATCGACGTCATGGACGTGGCGATCGCGGCGTGCACCACCAAGTCGGCCGGCATGCCCTGCCAGGTGAACAGCATCGTCAAAAAGGGAACCAGCAGCATGCCGCCGCCAATGCCCAGCAAGCCCGCGGCAAAGCCGACCACCCCGCCCAGCACCAGCAGGCAGATCACCATCGTCACATCCACAACCGTCTCCTCAGTTTTATTCTCATGAACAAGGCCCCGCGGGCATGGCACCGGGGGGCCTTGGTTACGTGCAGCGGGGCCTTCTTAAAGAATGATCCCGCCACCCAGGCAAACCTCGCCATCGTATAGCACGGCCGACTGCCCGGGCGTCACCGCCCATTGGGGCTCGGTGAAATCCAGTGAAAACGTCTCGGGCGCCGCATCACCCAGGCGGCACGCCGCATCGGCCTGCCGGTAGCGAGTCTTGGCCCCATAGGCGCCTGCCGCCGGCGGATGTCCCGCTACCCAGCTTGCGTCTTGCGCCGTCAGGCTGCTGGACAGCAGCCACGGATGGTCATGCCCCTGCACGACGTACAGCACGTTGCGCTCCAGGTCTTTGCGAGCCACGTACCAGGCCTCGGCTGTGCCGTCGTCCCGCTGCCGGCCCTTGACGCCACCCACGCCCAACCCCTTGCGCTGGCCCAGCGTGTAGAACGACAGGCCTTCGTGGCGGCCGACCTTCTGCCCTTCGGGCGTAAGGATGGGACCCGGCTCGGTGGGCAGGTAGCGGTTCAGGAATTCCCGGAACGGGCGCTCGCCGATGAAGCAGATACCGGTGGAATCCTTCTTGGCGGCGTTATGCAGGCCGATCTCGTGCGCGATGCGCCGGACTTCGGTCTTGTGGATTTCGCCCAGCGGAAACAGCGTGCGCGACAGCTGCGCCTGGTTCAGGCGATGCAGGAAGTAGCTCTGGTCCTTGGACGCGTCCAGCGCCTTCAGCAGCTGGAATTGCGAGCCGCCGCCGTCGGCGGGCACTTCGCGCACGCGGGCGTAATGGCCGGTCGCGATGTGTTCCGCGCCCAGCGCCATGGCGTGGTCCAGGAACGCCTTGAACTTGATCTCGGCATTGCACAGGACGTCGGGGTTGGGCGTGCGGCCCGCGGAGTATTCGCGCAGGAAATCCGCGAACACGCGGTCCTTGTATTCGGCGGCGAAGTTGACGTATTCGAACTCCACGCCCACCAGGTCGGCGACGCTGGCGGCGTCCAGGAGATCCTGGCGGGTGGAGCAGTATTCGGAATCGTCGTCGTCTTCCCAGTTCTTCATGAACAGGCCGACGACCTCGTAGCCCTGTTGCTTGAGCAGCCAGGCGGTGACCGAAGAATCGACCCCGCCGGACATGCCGACGACAACGCGGCCTTTCTTGGTGGATGTTTGACTCATGATGCGGCTATTTTAGATCGGACAAGGCGTCTTCCCGTGGCTGCGGCTCAGCGGCGCGCGAGACTTCCATCAGCCAGGCGCGGAAGGCCTGCAGGGTGGGCAGATTGGCCTTCTGCTCGGGGTAGCACAGGTAATACCCCATACGCGCCCGGATCGGGAGCTGGATTGCAACGGCCAGCTTGCCGTCGCGCAGCTCGTCCTCGATCAGGCAGCGAGGGATCAGCGCCACGCCAAAACCCGCTGCGGCGGCCTGCGACAGCAAGGCGTACTGGTCAAAGCGGGCGCCTTCCAGGCTGCGCCGCGTGTCGCACCCGGCCTGCTCGAACCAGTCGCGCCAGCCTTCCAGGGCCGATGTATGGTGCAGCAGCGGATACGCCAGCAGGTCTTCGGGCGATTGGCACCCGCCCGCAATCAGGCGGGGACTACAGACCGGCAGGATCTCGCGGCCCACAATGTAGTCCGCGCCGCTGCCCGGCCACAGGCCCTCGCCAAAACGCACGGCGGCGTCCAGCTCGGGCGTGGAAAAGTCGTAGCCCTGGCGATGCGGCAGAAATTCCACATGGATATCGGGCCGCAGACGCATGAAGGCCGTCAGGCGCGGGATCAGCCACCGCGCGCCGAACGTCGGCATACAGGTCAAGTTCAGCGTGCCGCCGCGCCCCTGGTGTGCGATCAGTTCGACGGTGGCCGCTTCGATCTGACCCAGACCGGCCTGGATCTTGGCCAGATAGCTGCGGCCCGCTTCGGTCAGAACCAGGCCTTGCCTGATTCGTAGGAATAGTTCGACGCCGACGAACTCTTCCAGATGTTTCACCTGTTTACTCACGGCCCCCTGGGTCACGCACAGCTCCTGCGCGGCGCGCGTGAAACTGCTGTGCCGGGCGGCAACTTCGAACGCCTGAAGATCCGTTAAAGAGGGACAGAAACGCCTCATCTGCAGCCCCCACCGAATGTGGGGCTCCCTTGCCCTGCGGGCATGACGACGGCAAAGGCCGCGCGACGAATGTTACAAAAAAGTAACGCTGGCGGAGGCCTGCCGAAAAGAGGTATGAAAAAAAGTCATAGCTTACGGAGAATCTTTCGTTTGCGCAAACATGCCTGCCGGGAAAGAATCGTCGGGTTTGCGTCTGCCTTTGCGCATCCGCCGTTCATTCATTAGTAGGGGAATTCATGCAACGCCGTAATGTAGTCCTGGGCCTGTGTGTCGCCGCCGCGACCCTGGCCACGCCGCTGATCTCGGGTATCGCGCACGCTGAAGATGCGTATCCCAGCAAGCCCATCCGCCTGATCGTTCCCTTCCCGCCCGGCGGCACCACCGACATCGTCGGGCGCCTGTTCGCCGACAAGCTCAGCAAGGAACTTGGCCAGACGGTCGTCGTGGAAAACCGCGGCGGCGCCGGCGGCTCGATCGGCAGCGCGTTCGTCGCCAGCAGCGCGCCGGACGGCTACGTCCTGGGCATCGCCACCGTCAGCACGCACGGCATCAACCCGGCCATCTACCCGAACCTGCCGTTCGATGGCGAGAAGGACTTCACGCCCGTCTCGAACCTGGCCGCCGTGCCGAACATCATGACCATCAACCCGAAGGTCCAGGCCAAGACCATCGCCGAATTCATCACGCTGGCCAAGAGCCAGCCCGGCAAGCTGACGTACGCGTCGGCCGGCAACGGTTCGGTCTCGCACATGATGGGCGAACTGTTCAAGATGGCCTCGGGCACCGACCTGATGCACGTGCCGTACCGCGGCGTGGGCCCGGCGCTGAACGACGCGCTGGCCGGCCAGGTTGACGTCATGTATGACAACCTGCCCTCCACGCTGCCGCACGTTCAGTCCGGCCGCCTGATCGCCATGGCCGTCGCCGCGCCGCAACGCGTTGCCGCGCTGCCCAACGTGCCCACGTTCGCCGAAGCCGGCCTGCCGGCCGTGAACGACGCATCGTGGTTCGGCCTGGTCGCCCCGGCCAAGCTGCCTGCCCCCGTGCTGGCCAAGCTGAACGCCGCCGTCCAGAAGGTCAGCGCCGAAGACGACGTCAAGAGCCGCCTCGCCGCCCTGGGCGCGTCGCCCGCTGCCAACACCTCGGCCGAATTCGGCGCGCAGATCTCGGCTGAAATCGCCAAGAACAAGCGCATCGCCAAAGAAGCCAACGTGAAGATCGACTAAGCGGTCTTCGGTCCTCGCGTGCCCGTGGCGCGCGAGGACCTCCGATTCACGAACGCAGTACCCCCTTATGCGACTTACCCAGCCCCTGTCCTACCGCCTCGACCTCCCGCAGCAATATCCCGATTCGGAAATCTCGGCCCCCCTTGTGCTGGATTCCCCGCACAGCGGCACCGCCTACCCCCCCGATTTCGCCGCCGCAGTGGACTTTGGCGCCTTGCGCACGGCCGAGGACACCTGGGTTGACGATCTGTGGGGCGACGCCATCGAGATGGGCGTGCCGATGATCGCCGCGGCGTTCCCGCGCGCCTACATCGACGCCAACCGCGCCGCCGACGAGATCGACGAAGTGCTGCTGGACGCGGCATGGCCCGACGCGATCAACGCCTCGTCCAAGGTCAAGCTTGGCAAGGGCCTGATCTGGCGCATGCTCGATGACGGCACGCCGCTGTACAACCGCAAGCTCACGGTGGACGAAGTGCGCCACCGCATCGATGCCTGCTGGAAGCCCTATCACGCCGCGCTGGGCCAGGTGCTGGACAACGCGCACCGCAAGTTCGGCAAGGTCTGGCACATCAACTGCCACTCGATGCCCAGCGTCGCCGGCGCCTTCGCCACCGATCGCCCGGGCCTGGTCCATCCCGACTTCGTGCTGGGTGACCGCGACGGAAGCACCAGCGATCCCGCCTTCCGCGAATTCATCGCCGCGTGGCTGCGCGAGCGCGGCTATAACGTCACCGTGAACGATCCCTACAAGGGCGTGGAACTGGTGCGCGCATTCGGCCGCCCGCAAGAAGGCCGCCACAGCCTGCAGATCGAGATCAACCGCAAGCTCTACATGGATGAAGTGTCGCTTCGTCCCACCGACAACTACGGCCGCCTGAAGGCCGATCTGCGCGACCTCACCGCCGCGCTGATCACCTGGACCCGCACGCAGACGGCATAAGAAACGCCGCCATCCGCACGCCGGGTTGCAAGCCCCCCGCCCCATGGTCGCCATGGGGTTTTTTTTTGCCCGCGCGCAAGCAGCCAAAACGGGGGAGGCGTGAGAGCGCACATTCCGTGTATAACTACGGCGAACCTTCTGAGGAGAGGCGTCGATGCACATCGGGATACCCAAGGAAACCCGAGACGGGGAAACCCGTGTCGCAGCAACACCGGAGACCGTCAAGAAGTACGTCGGCGGCAAGCACACCGTCATCGTTGAGCGCGGGGCAGGCGCCGCCGCCCGCTATCTCGATGATGCCTATGTCGCCGCGGGCGCCACGCTCGGTTCAGCCCAGGATGCCCTGGGCGCCGAACTGGTCATGAAGGTTCGCGCGCCCTCCCCCGAGGAACTGCCCCACATGAAGCCGGGCACTGTGATCGTGGGCATGCTCGATCCTTTCGACGCCGAGGGCCTGGCGCAACTGGCCGCCGCCGGCCTGACCGGCTTCGCGCTGGAAGCCGCGCCGCGCATTACCCGCGCGCAAAGCCTGGACGTGCTGTCGTCGCAGGCCAACCTGGCCGGCTACAAGGCCGTGCTGCTCGCAGCCCACCACTACGGCCGGCTGATCCCCATGATGATGACGGCCGCCGGCACCCTGAAGGCCGCGCGCGCGGTCATCCTGGGCACCGGCGTGGCGGGTCTGCAGGCCATCGCCACCGCCAAGCGGCTGGGCGCGGTGGTCGAGGCCTCCGACGTGCGTCCCGCCGCCCGCGAACAGGTTGAATCGCTGGGCGCCAAGTTCATCGACGTGCCGTTCGAAACCGACGAAGAGCGCGAGATCGCGCAAGGCGCGGGGGGCTACGCGCGATCCATGCCGCCCGCCTGGATGGCGCGCCAGGCGGCGCTGGTGTCCGAACGCTGCAAGCAGGCCGACATCGTCATCACCACCGCGCTGATCCCCGGCCGCCCGGCTCCCACCTTGGTCTCGGCGGAAACGGTGGCGGCCATGAAGCCCGGTTCGGTGCTGGTGGATCTTGCCGTCGAACGCGGCGGCAACTGCCCGCTGTCGGAAAAAGGGCAAATCGTCGAAAAGCACGGCGTGACGATCATCGGGCTGACCAACCTGCCCGGCCTGGTCGCGACCGACGCTTCGGCGCTCTACGCGCGCAACATCCTGGATTTCCTGAAGCTCATCATCAATGCGGACGGCGCGCTGGCAATCCAGCGCGACGATGAAATCGTGGCGGCCTGTCTGGTGTGCGAAGGCGGCAATATGACGCGGAGGACGTGACCATGGAAGCGATCAACCCCACCCTGATGAATCTCATCATCTTCGTGCTGGCCATCTACGTCGGCTACCACGTGGTCTGGAACGTCACGCCCGCGCTGCACACGCCGCTCATGGCCGTCACCAACGCCATTTCCGCCATCATCATCGTCGGCGCGATGCTGGCCGCCGCGCTGACCGAAGGCGGACTGGCGCGCGGCATGGGCGTCTTTGCCGTGGCGCTGGCCGCCGTCAATGTATTCGGCGGCTTTCTCGTGACGCGGCGCATGCTTGAAATGTTCAAGAAGAAGGACCGCAAGCCGAGCAAGGAGGAAGCGAAATGATTTCGCTGAACCTCGTCACCCTGCTCTACCTGGTTGCCTCGGTCTGCTTCATCCAGGCGCTCAAGGGCCTGTCCCATCCCACCACCTCGCGCCTGGGCAATGCCTTCGGCATGGCCGGCATGGCGATCGCCGTGGTGACCACCGCGGCGCTCATCATCGGGCTGGCGCGCAGCGGCACAGCCACGATCGGGCTGGGATGGGTGGTGCTGGGGCTGCTGGTCGGCGGCTCCATCGGCACGCTGATGGCCAAGCGCGTCGAGATGACCAAGATGCCCGAGCTGGTCGCCTTCATGCACAGCATGATCGGCTTGGCGGCGGTCGCGATCGCCGTGGCCGTCGTGGCCGAGCCGCACGCCTTCGGCATTGCGCCGCCCGGCATGGCCATCCCCACCGGCAACCGCTTCGAGCTCTTCATCGGCACGTTCGTGGGCGCCATCACGTTCTCGGGCTCCGTCATCGCCTTCGGCAAGCTGTCCGGCAAATACAAGTTCCGGCTGTTCCAGGGCGCACCCGTGGTGTTCCCCGGCCAACACATGCTGAATCTGGCGCTGGCGCTGGCGATGCTGGGCTGCGGCGTCTGGTTCATGCTCACGCAGCAATGGACGCCCTTCATCATCATGACGCTCATCGCCTTCGTGCTGGGCGTGCTGATCATCATCCCGATCGGCGGCGCGGACATGCCGGTGGTGGTGTCGATGCTGAACAGCTATTCAGGTTGGGCGGCGGCCGGCATCGGCTTCTCGCTGAACAACCCCATGCTGATCATTGCCGGATCGCTGGTGGGATCTTCGGGCGCCATCCTGTCCTACATCATGTGCAAGGCGATGAACCGGTCGTTCTTCAACGTGATCCTGGGTGGCTTTGGCGGCCAGTCGGGCGGCGGCGCGGCGGCAGGCGACGCGCCGCAACGCAGCGTCAAGTCGGGCAGCCCGGACGACGCGGCGTTCCTGATGACCAACGCCGAAAGCGTGACCATCGTACCTGGCTACGGCCTGGCCGTGGCGCGGGCCCAGCATGCCCTGAAGGAACTGGCCGAAAAGCTGACCGCGCGGGGCGTGACCGTCAAGTACGCGATCCACCCGGTTGCCGGCCGCATGCCGGGCCACATGAACGTGCTGCTGGCCGAGGCCGAAGTGCCTTACGACCAGGTCTTCGAAATGGAAGACATCAACAGCGAGTTCGGCCAGACCGACGTGGTGCTGGTGCTGGGCGCGAACGACGTGGTCAATCCGGCCGCCAAGAACGATCCCAAGTCACCGATTGCCGGCATGCCCATCCTCGAAGCCTACAAGGCGCGCACGGTCATCGTGAACAAGCGCTCCATGGCCTCGGGCTATGCCGGGCTGGACAACGAACTGTTCTACATGGACCGCACGATGATGGTCTTCGGCGACGCCAAGAAGGTGCTCGAAGACATGGTCAAGGCCGTGGAGTAACCGCAACGCCAGGCGCTGCGCGGGCTTGCTAGCCCGGCGCAGCGCGGCGCAACTGCTCGTCGACCACCTCGACCCAATGGCGCACCGGCGTATCGGTGCCGCTTTGCAGATGGCCGATGCACCCGATGTTGGCCGACAGGATCACATCGGGACTGCCCACCGCAATGGCGCCCAGCTTGCGGTCGCGCAGCTCCAGCGCGATGTCCGGATTCAATACCGAATACGCGCCCGCCGACCCGCAGCACAGATGCTTGTCCGCGAACGGCTGCAGCTCGAAGCCCAGGTCAACCAGCAATTGCTCGGACAACGGCCGCAGCCCCTGCCAGTGCTGCAAGGTGCACGGCGGGTGAAACGCCGCCCGCGTGCCCGCCGGCAGGCGCGACCGCAGCAACTCGGCGTGCGGCGCGACGATCTCCGCCACGTCCTTCACCAGCGCCACGAGGTCCGCGGCTTTCTGCGCATACGCCACATCGTGGCGCAGGTGATGCGCGTATTCCTTGACCATGGCGCCGCAGCCCGACGCATTCATGACGATGGCCTCGACCTTGCCGTCCTGCACCAGCGGCCACCACGCGTCGACGTTGGCGCGCATCTGCGCCACGGCTTCGTCCTGCGCATCCAGGTGGAAACTGACCGCGCCGCAGCAGCCGGCGCCCGGCGCGATGCGCGCGCCGATGCCCACCGCATCCAGCACGCGGATGGTGGCGGCGTCGATGGTGGGCATCATGGCCGGCTGCACGCAGCCCGCCAGCATCAGAACCTGACGCGCATGCCGCGCCACCTGTGGAAGCGGGCCCGCGTCTCGGCGCTCCGGCACCTTGCGCCGGAGCGACTGAGGCAGCACGCCCCGCAGCCGCTGGCCCAGACGCATGGCCGGCGCAAACATCGGAGACAGCATCGCCTTGCGCAGCAACGTGCGGCGGGTCTTGTCCCCCCACGACCGCTCCACACGTTCGTCCACGATCTTGCGGCCGATGTCGACGAGGTGGCCGTACTCGACGCCGGACGGGCAGGTGGTCTCGCAATTGCGGCAGGTCAGGCAGCGGTCCAGATGCTGCTGCGTGGATTGCGTGGGCTCCTTGCCCTCCAGCACCTGCTTGATGAGATAGATGCGCCCGCGCGGGCTGTCCAGTTCGTCGCCCAGGACCTGATACGTGGGACAGGTGGCCGTGCAGAAGCCGCAATGCACGCAGCGGCGCAGAATCGCGTCCGCCTCGTTGCCCAGATCGGTGCCGCTTGCCCAGGATGCCAGATTGGTTTGCATGATGTCCTATAGCTCCAGGACCAGGCGGCCGGGGTTGAAGAGGCCGGCGGGATCGAGCTCCTGCTTCAGCCTGCGGGTGATCGCGCCGACTCCCGGCGCAAGCGGATGAAACACGCCGTCGGCGGGCGGCGGGGTATCGGCGGGCCGGAACAGCGTCGCGTGGCCGCCATGCCCGGCCGCCGTCTCGCGCAGCTCGGCCGCATCGCGCGGGCCGCTCAGCCACCGCTGGCCGCCGCCCCACTCCACCAGCGTCGGCCCCAGTTCCAGGACTGCGGTGGTAGGCGGCAGGGCCATACGCCACAAGGGCCGGTCCGGCGCAAAGAACGCGTGGGTCTGTTCGCGCAACGAGCGCCACCAGTCGTCGGCCGCATCCGGCGCCAGCTCATCGCCGCCAATCAGCGCTCGCGCGCTGGCCAGCGCGGGCGGCGCGCCCGACAAGCGCACCATCGTCATTCCCTCAGCGCCATCGCCGTCGCTTGACCAGCTCGACGCCGAGATCGGCAGCGGCTTGCCGCGCCAGAAGGCAAAGTTGGCCAGCGCCTGCGCCTGCGTCGCGGGCAGCGCCAGCGTCATCTCTTGCATCGGCATGGGCACGACCTTCAGCGACACCTCCAGGATGGCGCCGAAGATACCGTGCGAGCCGGCCAGAAGGCGCGACACGTCGTAGCCCGCCACGTTCTTCATGACCTCGCCCCCGAAGGACAGAATGCGGCCGTCCGAGTCCAGCAGTTGCGCCCCAAGCACAAAATCCTTCAAGGCGCCCGCGCTCATGCGGCGCGGGCCCGACAGTCCGGCCGCCACGCAGCCGCCCACGGTCGCCGTGGGTGCGAAGTGCGGCGGTTCGAAGGCCAGCATCTGGCCGTTCTCGGCAAGCGCGGCCTCCAGTTCGGCCAGTGGCGTGCCGGCGCGCACCGTCACGACAAGTTCGGACGGGTGGTAGCTCACGATGCCGCGGTAAGGCGTCATATCGAGCAGGCAATGGCCATCCTGCGGCCTCACGGGACGGTAGTTACCGTAGAACCGCTTGCTGCCGCCGCCCATCACGAACAGGGGTTTATGGCCGGCACGGGCCGTCATGACCTGGTCGCACAATTCCGACAGGACAAAATCCATAAGGGATACGTCCTAGAAGCGGGCGAGATCGGGGAAGCGCAGTTCTCCCGCATGGACGTGCATCTTGCCGTATTCGGCGCAGCGTGCCAGCGTGGGGATGACCTTTTCAGGATTCAGCAGGCACGGCGGATCAAAGGCCCGCTTGACTGCCAGGAACGCATCGAGTTCTTCGCGAGAGAATTGCACGCACATTTGATTTATCTTCTCCATTCCCACACCGTGCTCTCCAGTCACGGTTCCTCCCACCTGCACGCACAGCTCAAGAATGGCCGCGCCAAATTTCTCGGCGCGCTCCACCTCGTCCGGCTTATTCGAATCGAACAGGATCAGCGGATGCAGATTGCCGTCGCCGGCATGAAAGACATTGGCGCATCGCAGGCCGAATTCGTCTTCCATCTGTTCAATGGCGCCCAGCACGCGCGCCAGATGGCGGCGCGGAATCGTGCCGTCCATGCAGTAGTAGTCGGGCGACACGCGCCCGGCGGCGGGAAACGCGTTCTTGCGCCCCGCCCAGAATTTCAGCCGTTCCGCTTCGGACGCCGACACCTGGCAGCGCGTGGCGCCGGCTTGCCGGAACACCGCCTCCATGCGCGCGATCTCGTGCGCCACCTCTTCGGGTGTGCCGTCCGATTCGCATAGCAGGATGGCCTGCGCGTCCATGTCGTAGCCCGCGCGGACAAACGGTTCCACCATGTGCGTCGCGCGACGGTCCATCATTTCCAGGCCTGCGGGAATCATGCCCGCCGCGATCACCTGCGTGACCGCATTGCCTGCCGCCTCGACGCTGGAAAAACTGGCCATGACAACCTGCTGGCAGGCCGGCTTGGGAATGAGCTTGACGGTCACTTCGGTGACAACACCCAGCATGCCCTCAGAGCCGACGAACACCGACAACAGGTCCAGTCCGGGCGCGTCAGGCGCGTGCGATCCCAGTTCGACCACATCGCCGTCGATCGTGACCACGCGCACGCGCAGCACGTTGTGCACGGTCAGGCCGTACTTCAGGCAATGCACGCCGCCCGAGTTTTCCGCGACGTTGCCGCCGATGGAGCACGCGATCTGGCTCGACGGATCCGGAGCGTAGTACAGCCCGTAAGGCGACACCGCTTCGGAGATCGCAAGATTGCGCACACCCGGTTCGACGATGGCGGTCGTGCTGGCCAGGTCGATATGCTTGATCCGATTGAATTTGGACAGCCCCAGCAACACGCCCTGGCTGTGCGGCATGGCGCCGCCCGACAATCCCGTTCCCGCGCCGCGCGCCACAATGGGCGCATTCAAGCGCTTGCAGATGCGCATGATGGCCTGCACCTGCGCTTCCGTTTCGGGCAAGGCAACGACCGCGGGAATCGAGCGGTAAAGGGATAGGCCATCGCATTCGTAAGGACGAGTGTCCTCTTCGCGATACAGCACACAGTGCGCGGGCAACGCGGCCGACAACGCCTCGATGAGCTGCTGCTGCGTATAAGGCGCCTGCACTTGTGCCAGGCCGGTTTCGACCAGTGAATTCATGAGCGCAACAATAGCGCGAGTGCCCATGTTAATCAGGCCGGGATTTACCCGCACCTGACGCATTTACGGGCATTTGCGGCGAGATCATACGTAACCGGCCGTAAATCGCGCAGCGGCTTGTCGCGTAAAAGCAGCACGCGCTATCGGTGCGAGGGGGGCTTTTGCGCCCCCCTGCCGATTACCAGGACACGATCTTGCCCGGGTTCAGGATGTTGTTCGGGTCGAACGCATGCTTCAGACTGCGCATCAGGTCCAGCGCGTCTTCGCCGTGCTCTTCCGCCATGAACTGCATCTTGTGCAGGCCGACGCCGTGCTCGCCCGTGCAGGTGCCGTCGGCTGCGATGGCCCGGCGCACGAGGTTGTGGTTGATGGCTTCCGATTCCTGCCATTCCTGCGCGCTGTCGGCGTCCAGCAGCATCAGCACATGGAAGTTGCCGTCGCCCACGTGGCCGACGATGGTGTACGGGAAGCTTGCGCGGTCCAGTTCCTCGACGGTGTCGCGCACGCAATCGGCCAGCCTCGAGATCGGCACGCAGACGTCGGTGGTGCTGGCGCGGCAGCCGGGACGCAACTGCAGGCCCGCGAAATACGCATTGTGGCGCGCGGTCCAGAGGCGGCTGCGGTCTTCGGGGCGCTCGGCCCATTCGAAGTCCATGCCGCCATGTTCGGCCGTGATCGCCTGCACGGTTTCGGCCTGCTCTTGCACGCCGGCGGGACTGCCGTGAAATTCAAACACAAGCAGCGGCGTTTCGCGCAGGGTCAGCTTGCTGTGCAAGTTGACGGCGCGAACGCTGGCGGCGTCCATGAACTCGACGCGCGCAATCGGCACGCCCATCTGGATGATCTCGATCACGCTCTGCACCGCGGCGTCCAGCGTCGGGAAATTGCAGACGGCGGCGGACACGGCTTCGGGCTGCGGATACAGGCGCACGGTCACTTCGGTGATGATGCCCAGCGTGCCCTCGCTGCCCACGAAAATGCGCGTCAGGTCGTAGCCGGCGGACGACTTGCGGGCGCGGCCCGCAGTGCGGATGATGCGGCCGTCCGCGGTGACGACGGTCAGCGACATGACGTTTTCGCGCATCGTGCCGTAACGCACGGCATTGGTGCCCGAGGCACGGGTGGCCGCCATGCCGCCGAGGCTGGCGTCGGCGCCCGGGTCAATCGGAAAGAACAGGCCGGTGCTGCGGATTTCTTCGTTGAGCTGCTTGCGCAGCACGCCGGCCTGCACTGTGGCGGTCAGGTCTTCGGCGTTGATGGCAAGGACCTTGTTCATCTGCGACAGGTCCAGGCTGATGCCGCCCTGGATTGCAAGAATGTGGCCTTCGAGCGAAGAGCCGGCGCCGTACGGAATCAAGGGAACGCGGTGTTCGTTGCACACCTTGGCGACGAAGGCGACATCTTCCGTCGACTGCGCAAAGACCACGGCGTCAGGCAGCATGGCCGGATAAGGCGATTCGTCGCGGCCATGGTGTTCGCGCACGGCGGCCGATTCCGACAGGCGGTCGCCAAAGTGCGCACGCAGGGCATCCAGACAGGCGGCCGGAACCGCGCGGCGCAACGATTCGGCGTGCAAGGGAGCGTTCATGATCTCGTGATTTCCCGGGTTCGATAATCCGAATATTCTACGCCGCCTCGCGTGCTGCGCCGCACACCGCCCCAGGCTGACGGCGCGCGGCGCGAATCCCCCTCACTTTCCGGAATCTCGCGCCGGAAACACTTGCCCGAATTACTTGCCGGACGTGAGCGCAACGCGGCGGCGTTCGCGCACGGCCTGCGCCAGGCGCTCCAGCACGGCCACCGACGCATCCCAGTCGATGCAGCCGTCGGTGATGCTCTGGCCGTACACCAGCGGCTGGCCGGGCACCATGTCCTGGCGGCCGCCCAGCAGGTGGCTTTCAACCATGACGCCGACCAGGCGCGCATCGCCGGCCTCCATCTGGCGCGCCACGTCTTCGACGACGAGCGACTGGTTCTCCGGCTTCTTGCTGCTGTTGGCATGGCTGGCATCGACCATGATGCGCTGCGCGAGGCCGGCCTTGGACACGTCCTGGCACGCGGCGTCCACGCTGGCCGCATCGTAGTTCGGCGTCTTGCCGCCCCGCAGGATCACGTGGCAGTCCTCGTTGCCCGCGGTGGACACGATGGCCGAATGACCGCCCTTGGTCACCGACAGGAAATGGTGCGGCTGCGAGGCCGCCTTGATCGCGTCGACGGCAATCTTCACGTTGCCGTCGGTGCCGTTCTTGAATCCCACCGGACACGACAGTCCGGACGCCAGCTCGCGGTGCACCTGGCTTTCCGTCGTGCGCGCCCCGATCGCCCCCCAGGAGACCAGATCCGCGATGTATTGCGGCGTAATCATGTCCAGGAACTCGCATCCCGCCGGCAGGCCCATGCTGTTGATGTCCAGCAGCAGTTCGCGGGCCACACGCACGCCCTTGTTGATGTCGAAACTGCCGTCCAGGTCCGGATCGTTGATGAGCCCCTTCCAGCCCACGGTCGTGCGCGGCTTTTCGAAGTAGACCCGCATCACGATTTCCAGGTCGGCGCTCAGGCGGTCGCGCACGGGCTTCAGACGCTTGGCGTATTCGATGGCGGCGCGGGTGTCGTGGATGGAACACGGACCGATCACGACGATCATGCGATCGTCCATGCCGTGCAGGATGCGGTGCATGCCTTGCCGCGCGGCGAAGACAGTCTCGGACGCCTCCTTGGTGCAGGCGAACTCGCGCATCACATGCGAGGGCGGATTCAGTTCCTTGATTTCTCGAATACGAAGGTCATCGGTGTTGTGCGACACGGTACTGCTCCTGGGTTGCCCGCCACGGCGGCATAAAAAAAGCCGCCAGATTCGCTGGCGGCTTTTTTGGGGGGATTCTTTCCAAACTTCAGATTGAGCGCGTCCCTTCCTCCGCCAGCGGCTTCAGAAAACCAAAAAAATAAAAATAAAAGGCGGGGGACGCGAATTTCATGGGGACCGACTCTAGCACAGTTTTTTGAAGGCGTCACGCTGGATTTTTTCCGCGTGCCGCCCCCATTTATCTCGTCAGGCCGTGCCGCCGACCGTCAGGCCTTCCATGCGGACCGTTGGCATGCCGACACCGACGGGCACGCTCTGGCCGTCCTTGCCGCAGGTGCCCACGCCCGAGTCGAGCTGCAGATCGTTGCCGATCATGGTGACGCGGTTCATGGCGTCGGGGCCGTTGCCGATCAGCGTGGCGCCCTTGACCGGATAAGTGACCTTGCCGTCCTCGATCATGTAGGCCTCGGACGCCGAGAACACGAATTTGCCGTTGGTGATGTCGACCTGGCCGCCGCCGAAGTTGACGGCATAGAGGCCGCGTTTGACCGAGGCCACGATCTCGTCGGCGGGCTTGTCGCCGGCCAGCATGTAAGTGTTGGTCATGCGCGGCATGGGCAGATGCGCGAAGGATTCGCGGCGGCCGTTGCCGGTGGCGGCGGTCTTCATCAGACGGGCGTTCAGCGTGTCCTGCATGTAGCCGCGCAGGATGCCGTCTTCGATCAGGACATTGCGCTGGGTGGCATTGCCTTCGTCGTCGATGTTGAGCGAGCCGCGGCGATCCGGAATCGTGCCGTCGTCGATCACGGTGACGCCCTTGGACGCCACGCGCTCGCCGATGCGGCCGGAGAAGACACTGGATCCCTTGCGGTTGAAGTCGCCTTCCAGGCCATGACCGACCGCTTCGTGCAGCAGGATGCCCGGCCAGCCCGAACCCAGGACAACCGTCATTTCGCCGGCCGGCGCCGGACGCGCCTCAAGGTTGACCATCGCTTCATGCACCGCGCGCTCGACATAACCCTGCAGCATCTCGTCGGTGAAGTACGCCAGGCCCAACCTTCCGCCGCCGCCCGCATGACCCATCTCGCGACGGCCATTGCGTTCGGCAATCACGGTGAGCGACAAGCGCACCAGCGGGCGCACGTCGGCGGCCAGACGGCCATCGCTACCCGCGACCAGCACCACGTCATATTCCGCGCCCAAGCCGGCCATGACCTGGATCACATGGGGATCGCGCGCCCGCGCCATGCGCTCGATGCGCTCGAGCAGCGCGACCTTTTCAGGCGCGCTGAGGCTGGCAACGGGGTCGATGTCCGCATAAAGGCTGCGGCCGATCTCGGCCTCGACGTGGGCGGCGACCTTGACCTTGCCGGCGCCGCGGCGCGCGATGCCGCGCACGGCGTGCGCCGACGACAGCAACGCCTCGGGCGACAGGGAATCCGAATAGGCGAATGCCGTTTTTTCGCCGCTTACGGCGCGCACACCCACGCCCTGGCTGATGGAGAAACTGCCCGTCTTGACGATCCCTTCTTCAAGGCTCCAGCCTTCGCTGCGCGTGTACTGGAAGTACAGGTCGGCGTAATCGACCTTGTGGGTGAAGATTTCACCCAATGCCCGCGCCATATCCGCTTCGGTCAGACCCCAGGGGTCGAGCAGAAGGGATTTGGCGGTGGCCAGGGAAGCAATGGCGGGATCAATGATTTTCATAGGCTCAGTTCAGGAACGGCACCGGGGCCGCGCACGCGCGTGATGGCGCTCAAGACCGTATCGTACCGCCGACACGGGCCCGGCGTCGCGGCCCACACCAAAAGTCACGGCACGCCGCAGTGGCAAATGGAGCACACCACGCGGGACAAAATGGTCCCGCATTATCTCGCCCATATAGATGGGGGCGGCATACTGCGTATCAAGTTAAGTACCAAGTTAAGCAATTACGCTCAGGCTGAATTGCTGCCGAGCGATTTCGACCTTGTCGTACGACCTGACAACAAAATGAAATCTGGGGGACGGAACACAGTTGTTCCAGGGGTATATCACTGCAGTGGGGGCACAAAGCCATAATGTATAACGCGTGCGTTTGCGACAAATTCAGCACGCATTTGAGCGCTCGGCTATTGACGACGAACACGCGTGGATAGTTCCCTTCGTCTGGTTGCACGCGGCCGATTCAGCCAGTCGCCACGCCGTTTTTGCGGTTGTCCGACAATTAGCGGTTTTGAGCCAAACCCGTAAGCCAAGCAGGCGCCTGTTTCAGTTTGTCCCAAATTTAAGATATTGCTTCCCATGTTGTGAAAATTGCGGTGACCCGCAAGCGATAAGCCTTCCGGCCCTTTTGATACAAAGTAATTAGTCTGACAATAGCGATCCGCGGACTTAAATTCTGTATTATGCGAGGCACAACAAATAAACATAACTTCGCCGGCGATTAAAGCAGTTCCATAATCAGGAATAAAACCATGGCCCGAGAAACCTACGCAGCTCTGCAAGCAAAGATCGAAAAGGAAATCAACAAGCTCCAAAAGAAGGCGGAAGTCCTCCAGACGAAGCGCCGCAAGCCGGTGATCACGTCCATCATCACGTCGATGCGCGAGTACGACATTACGCCCGAAGAAATCATCGCCGCGTATGGCGCCGGCAAGCCCGCCCGCGCTGCCACGGGTGGCCGCCGCAAGGCCAGCGCCCCCGCCCGAGCAGGCGGCGCCGCCAAGCGCGCAGTGGCGCCCAAGTACCGCCATCCGCAAACCGGCGAAACCTGGAGCGGCCGCGGCAAGGCGCCGCGCTGGCTCGCGGCTGAAGAGGCCGGCGGCGCCACTCGCGAGAGTTTTCTTATCAAGGAATAAAACCTATTCTTCAGTAAGAAATAAAAGCGGCGCACCATCATGGTGCGCCGTTTTTGTTTTAGACAGGCGCAGCGGGGCGCCTTTTTTGCTCAACGCGCGGGGAATTGAATCTCGCGTTCAGCGCCATTATTGCCCGGGAAATTGTCGAATATGGCCCGCACCAGATAGGGCATGGTGCGAATCAAATCGTCGCGCTCGCTCAATATGAAGGCGGTCGAGCGGTAAACCTCGGCGCCGCCCTGCTGGGTGTCGCGAATGAAGAGCGACAGAGAATTTCGCTGCACCACCATGGGTACGTCCACCCAGTCAGGCCCCCAGAATCCCGCCCCCATGCCCCAGGGCCCCGGCCCGTAGAAACCGCCATAGCCGCCATAAAAATACGGATCGTACGGACGGCGCACCATCACCTGAGTCTGCGAGCTGCCATAGCGGAACGACACCTCGAAGCGGCCCTTCACACCCTGGCGCGCCTCGACCAGGCCCGTGGCGCCGATACCTGCGCGCACCATATCCTGGAAGGACTGATATTCCAGATTATTGATTTGCGACGGGTCGGCGGGAACAAACTGGTAGGTCTGTCCTTCGACAGCCGCAGGCCATTGCTGAAACGACGTCACGCGTGCCGAAACGGTCGGCGCGGCGCAGCCCGTCAACGTCATCGCCCCGAGCACGGCAAAAATACCGGCCCACCGGCCTAGACTGCTGAACCAAGACGACCTGGACATTTGCGACTCCTCTGTGCGCGACGGCGCCATCATAACGAGCTTTGACATAAGCGCTTGCCAAAAGTTTTCAGGCTAGCCCGTAAGCCCAAGGTTCCGCTCACCGGCCAGCCACTACAATAGCCTTCTTGTTCATACAGGACTGCAAATCCCATGCGCACCGACACGCCCGTTACCGTTTACCGCAAGGATTACCAGCCCTACCCCTACGAAATTCCCGAAGTCGCCCTCGCCTTCGACCTCGCGCCCGACGCGACCGAAGTGCGCTGCACGATGCACGTGCAGCGCAGGCCTGAAGCCAGCGCCGACGCCGCCCTGATCCTGGATGGAGAAGAGTTGGAACTCGTGTCGGTAGGCGTGAATGGCGAACCCCTGCCCGCCGCCAGCTACCAGCTGTCCGAACACACGCTCACGCTGCGGGGCCTGCCCGCCGACGCCACCATTGAAATCGTCAGCCGCTGCAAGCCGTCCGCCAATTCCACGCTGATGGGCCTGTATGTGTCAGGCGGCAATTTCTTCACGCAATGCGAGGCCGAGGGATTCCGGCGCATTACCTGGTTTGCCGACCGTCCGGACGTCATGTCGCGTTATCGCGTGACGCTGCGCGCGCAGCCCGACTATCCCGTGCTGCTCTCCAACGGCAACCTGATCGCCTCGCGTCAGTTGCCCGACGGCCGCAACGAGGTCGAATGGGAGGATCCGTTCCCCAAGCCTTGCTATCTGTTCGCACTGGTGGCGGGCAACCTCACGCATCGTGAAACCACGGTCAAGACCGTCAGCGGCCGCGATGTGCTGCTGCAGGTCTATAGCGACCCGGGTTCCGAAACCAAGACGGAATGGGCGCTGGATTCGCTGGTGCGTTCGCTGCGCTGGGACGAAAGCCGCTTCGGGCTCGAACTGGATCTGGACCGCTTCATGATCGTCGCCGTGCATGACTTCAATATGGGAGCCATGGAAAACAAAGGCCTGAATATCTTCAACGCGGCCTACGTGCTGGCCGACCCGCAGACGGCCACCGACGCGAACTACGAAGGTATCGAATCGGTCATCGGGCATGAATACTTCCATAACTGGACCGGCAACCGCGTCACCTGCCGTGACTGGTTTCAACTGAGCCTGAAGGAAGGCCTGACGGTTTTCCGAGATCAGGAATTCAGCGCCGACATGATGGCCCGCGACATGGACGCCCAAGCCGCGGCCAGCGCGCGCGCCGTCAAGCGCATCGATGACGTCGTGGCGCTGCGCGCCGCACAGTTTCCCGAGGACGCGGGTCCCATGGCGCATCCGATCCGTCCGGAAAGCTACCAGGAGATCGGCAACTTCTATACGGCCACCGTGTACGAGAAAGGCGCCGAGGTCATCCGCATGCAGCACACGCTGCTGGGCGAGGCCGGGTTCCGCGCGGGCATGGACGAATATTTCCGCCGCCACGACGGCCAGGCCGTCACGTGTGACGACTTTGTCGCCGCCATGGAATCCGTCTACGTGAACCAGCATCCCGGCCGCGACCTGTCGGTGTTTCGCCGCTGGTATCGGCAGGCCGGCACGCCGCGCGTTGCGGTCAGGCTCGATCACGACGCCGCCGCGCGCCGTTGCACGGTGACGCTGACCCAGTCCTGCCCGCCCGTCGGCGTCGAAAAGAAGGCCGGCCCGGACTACGTGAAAGCGCCCTTCCACATTCCCTTTGCGATCGGTCTGCTGGACCGCGACGGCCATGCGCTGCCGCTGCGCCTTGACGGCGCCGTCGTGGACACTGCCCTGCTGGAACTGACGACGCAAAGCCAGCAATGGGTGTTCGAGGATATCGCCGAACGGCCCGTGCCTTCGCTGCTGCGCGACTTTTCCGCGCCGGTCATCGTGGACTACGACTGGTCCAACGAAGAACTGGCGCTGCTGTCCGCGCACGACGGCAATCCGTTCGCGCGCTGGGAAGCCGGCCAGGAATTGGCCACCCGCCAGATCCTGGCGCTGGCCGACGCCCACCAGGCTGGCCTCACGCTGCACGCGGACTCGGCCTTCATCGACGCGTGGCGCGCGTTGCTCACCGATCCCGCGCTGGACGCCGCGTATCGTGCGCGCGCCCTGGCCCTGCCTTCGGAAAAGACGCTCGCCGAACGCATGCAGCAGGTGGATCCGCCCGCCCTGGCCGTGGCGCGAGATTTCCTGCGCGCCGAACTCGGCCGTCAACTCCAGGCCGAATTCCGCCGCGCGTTCGACGAAAACCAGACGCCGGGCGAATACAGCCCCGCCCCGATTCCCGCTGGCATGCGCGCCCTGAAGAATCTGGCGCTCAGCCACCTGATGGCCGCCGGCGAGCCCGAGGCCCAGCGCCTGGCCGAACAGCAATATGCAAACGCCGGCAACATGACCGACAGCATGGCCGCACTGACCGCCCTGATCAATTTTGGACAAGGCGAGTTCCCGCAGCAGGCGCTGGCCGCTTTCTACACGAAATGGAGCGCCAATCCGCTGGTGGTGGACAAGTGGTTCGCGCTGCAGGCGGCTGCCCGCTCCACGACCGTGCAGACCGCACGCGAGCTGATGAAGCACCCGGCCTTCACGCTGCGTAACCCCAACCGCGCCCGCGCGCTGATTTTCCAGTTCTGCCTCAACAATGCCCGAGGCATGCACCATCCGGACGGATCGGGCTATGCGTTCTGGGCCGAGCAGGTGCTGGCGCTGGACGCGCTGAATCCGGAAATTGCCGCGCGTCTGGCGCGTGCGCTGGACAACTGGTCGCGCTTCGTCCCCGCGCTACGCGCGCCGATGCAGGCCGCGCTTGAAAAAGTGCGCCAGCACGACGGCCTGTCGCGCAACGTACAGGAAATCGTATCCAAGGCTTTAGAATTCGCTGCATAGGGAGATCCTTTTGAAACGTAAAACACTGACTCAATACCTGGTGGAGCAACAGCGCTCTGCCCAAGCCCTCGCGCCGGAAGTCCGGCTGCTCATCGAAGTGGTGGCACGCGCCTGCAAGGCGATCAGCCATGCGGTCAGCAAGGGCGCGCTGGGTGGCGTGCTGGGCAGCCTGGAAAGCGAAAATGTCCAGGGCGAAGTCCAGAAGAAGCTGGACGTGCTGTCCAACGAGATCCTGCTGGAAGCCAACGAATGGGGCGGCCACCTGGCGGCCATGGCCTCGGAAGAGATGGAAACCATCCACCTGATCCCGAACCGCTACCCCAAAGGCGAATACCTGCTGCTGTTCGATCCCCTGGATGGCTCGTCGAACATCGACGTGAACGTGTCCATCGGCACCATCTTCTCGGTGCTGCACGCGCCGCACGATGTGTCGGGCGCCCCCGTCTGCGAGGACGACTTCCTGCAGCCGGGCAACAAGCAGGTGGTGGCCGGCTACGCCGTCTACGGCCCGCAGACGATGCTGGTGCTGACCATCGGCAACGGCGTCGTGGGCTTCACGCTGGATCGCGAAATGGGCTCGTGGGTGCTGACGCACGAGAACATCCGCGTGCCGGAAGACACCAAGGAATTCGCGATCAACATGTCGAACATGCGGCACTGGGCCGCGCCGGTCAAGCGCTACATCGACGACTGCCTCGCCGGCTCGACCGGCCCGCTGGGCAAGGATTTCAACATGCGCTGGATCGCCTCGATGGTGGCGGACGTGCATCGCATCCTGACCCGCGGCGGCATCTTCATGTATCCGTGGGACGCGCGCGAACCCGGCAAGGCCGGCAAGCTGCGCCTGATGTACGAAGCCAATCCCATGAGCTTCCTGATCGAACAGGCGGGCGGCGCGGCCATCAACGGCACGCAGCGCATCCTGGACATCCAGCCCGAAAAGCTGCATCAGCGCGTGAGCGTGATTCTGGGTTCCAAGAACGAAGTCGAACGCGTGGGCCGCTACCACACCGAGGACGCGGGCAAGTAAACCGCGCCCGTTCGTTCCGCAACAATGCAAAAGCCCCGGCCATCGGCCGGGGCTTTTGCTTGGTGCAGACGGTCAGGCTGGCTTACTTGACCTCTTCGATCGACTTCACGTCGTCCTTGTTGATCTGCACCTTCTTGCCGTTCTGTTCGTATTCATACATGCCCGACTTCTTGTCGTATTCGGGCTCGTCGGGCGCTACGGTCGAAGATCCGTCGCGTTGGTTGATAACCGAGGGCGACGAGCATCCGGCAAGCACTCCAACTCCGGTCATCACCAGGGCCAACGTCATGGTCTTCAGGTTCATGGTCGTGTTCTCCGAGTGTTGAATAGGTGATTTCACTCTATCCGAATCGCTCCCCGAAATCGTGTCGGGTTGTGGGCAAAATGCTTAAGAACGTAATCGGCCCCGACCCCAATAAACAAAAACCCCTCGCAAGACACGCCTGCGAGGGGTTGCAACCGTATACAAGCGGCAAGCGTGCTTACACCTTGGCGTTCGCCTCGATGAAACGGCGTACGGACGCTTCGTTGCAGTCCATGACCTCGACGCGCTGCGGCAGCGATTCCAGGTCCGCGAGGTTGCCGGGCGGCGTCGCGGGACGGCCAAGCGCTTCCTCGATGGTTTCGGAGAACTTGGCCGGCAGCGCGGTTTCCAGCACGAGCATGGGTACACCCGGCTCGACGAATTCGCGCGCAACCTTCACGCCGTCGGCGGTGTGCGGGTCGACCAGCACGCCGGTGGCGTCATACAACGCGCGGATCGTTGCCAGACGGTCCATATGCGAGCTGGCGCCCGACACGAAGCCATAACGCGACTCGAACTGGTCCTTCATGTCGGACAGGTCGAACGCGCCATCGCGCGGCAGCGCCGTCCACAGGGCCTTCACGCGATCGGTATCGCGGCCCACCAGGTCGAACACGAAGCGCTCGAAGTTCGAGGCGCGCGAGATATCCATCGACGGGCTGGACGTGGCGTAGGTCTGCTCGGCGGGACGCGGACGATAGATGCCGGTGCGGAAGAATTCTTCCAGCACGTTGTTCTCGTTCGTGGCCAGCACGAGGCGGCGGATCGGCAGACCCATGCGGCGCGCGATGTGGCCCGACAGGATGTTGCCGAAGTTGCCCGACGGCACGGCAAACGACACTTCCTGTCCGGCGCGTTCGGTGGCACGCAGCCAGCCGTGGAAATAGTAGACGACCTGGGCGGCGATGCGCGCCCAGTTGATCGAGTTCACGGCGCCCAGGCGATACCGGTTCTTGAAGTCCAGGTCGCCGGCCAGCGACTTGACGATGTCCTGCGCCTGGTCGAACACGCCGCGCACGGCGATGTTGTGTATGTTCTCGTCTTGCAGCGAGTACATCTGCGCGCGCTGGAAGGCGCTCATGCGGCCGTGCGGCGACAGCATGAACACCGCCACGCCCTTCTTGCCACGCAGCGCGTATTCCGCCGCCGAACCCGTGTCGCCGGAGGTGGCGCCCACGATGTTCAGCGTGGTGCCGCGCTTTTCCAGCACGTATTCAAAGACCTGGCCGAGGAACTGCATGGCCATGTCCTTGAACGCCAGCGTCGGACCTTCCGACAGGCCCAGCAACGACAGCCCGCCGTCGAGCGGACGCAGCGGAACGATGTCCTCGCTGCTGAAGATCTGAGGCGTGTAGGCGGCGCGGGTCAGGCGGCGCAGGTCGTCCGCGGGAATGTCCGTGGCGAATAGCGACAGCACTTCGAAGGCCAGATCGGCATACGACAGGCCGCGCCAGGACTCCAGCGTTTCAGCGGAAACCTGCGGCAGCGTCTGCGGCACGGCCAGCCCGCCGTCGGGCGCCAGGCCTTCCAGCAGGATGTCGGAGAATTCCAGCGGGACCATGCCGCCGCGCGTCGAGATGTATTTCATATCAATGGCTCCACGATGGGCCTGGCTCCCTTGCGCGGGAGCCAGGCTTCATCAGGTCAGGTTCTCCACGCGCAGACGCGTCACCTTGGAACGCACGAACGGCAGCGATTCGATGCGCTCGATGGCCTGGTTGACGTTGCCTTCCACTGCCTCGTGCGTCAGGAAGATGATGTCGGCGCCGCCGATGTGCGACGGCTGCTGGATCATCGAACCGATGGAAATGCCGCGGTCCGCCAGTATGCGGGCGATGTCCGCCAGCACGCCGGGCTGATCGTCGACGCGCAGGCGCAGATAGTAGGACGTGCTGACCTGTTCAATCGGCAGGATCGGGGTGTCCGACATGGCGTCCGGCTGGAAGGCCAGATGCGGCACGCGGTTGCCCGGATCGGCGGTGTGCAGACGCGTCACGTCGACGAGATCCGCCACGACGGCCGAGGCGGTGGGCTCTTCGCCCGCGCCCTGCCCGTAATACAGCGTGGGGCCGACGGCGTCGCCCTTGACCAGCACCGCGTTCATCGCGCCTTCGACATTGGCCAGCAGGCGTTCGGACGGCACCAGCGCCGGATGCACGCGCAGCTCGATGCCATCGGGACGACGCTTGGTGATGCCCAGCAGCTTGATGCGATAGCCCAGGCGCTCGGCATGCTCGATGTCTTCGGCGGCCAATTGCGAAATGCCTTCGATGTGGGCGCGGTCGAATTGCACCGGCACGCCAAATGCCAGCGAGGCCAGCAGCGTCAGCTTGTGCGCAGCGTCCACGCCTTCCACGTCGAACGTGGGGTCGGCTTCGGCGTAGCCGAGGCGCTGGGCTTCGGCCAGCACGTCGGCAAACGGCAGGCCGCGCGTGCGCATTTCGGACAGGATGAAATTGGTGGTGCCGTTGATGATGCCGGCCACCCACTGGATGCGATTGGCGGTCAGGCCTTCGCGGATCGCCTTGATGATCGGGATGCCACCGGCGACGGCGGCCTCGAAGTTGACCATCACGCCGCGTTCGGACGCGGCAGCGAAGATTTCGTTGCCATGCTTGGCCAGCAGCGCCTTGTTCGCCGTGACGACATGCTTGCCGTTGGCGATGGCGTCAAGCACCAGCTCGCGAGCCAGCGTGTCGCCGCCGATCAGTTCGACGACGATGTCGATTTCAGGATCGCGCACCAACGCGCGCACATCGGTGTCGACCAGAATGGAATCGCCCACGCGGGCGCGCGCCTTTTCCACATCGCGCACGGCGGCGCGGACGACTTCAATGCGCCGGCCGGCGCGGCGGGCGATTTCCTCGGCATTGCGGGACAGCACGGTCCACGTGCCGCCGCCAACCACGCCAAGACCAAGCAGGCCCACCTTCATGGGTTTCATCGCGCCGCCCTCTGCGGGCGGGCGTTGAGGGGAATTCATTTCAGTTCTCCATAATGCCAAGTGATGCCTCGCAGCACCCCCGACGCAAGAAAGCGGTCGCCCCGTATCGGGATGCCGCGGATCCGGCTCCGCCGGTCCGCAGGCATGCCCCCTAGAGGGGGAAGCGCGCAGCGCTGCGGGGGTGGGCGTCATTCACTTCAGCAGACCGTCCTTGCGGAACATATCTTTGATGCCGCGCACCGCCTGGCGGGTGCGCTGCTCGTTTTCGATAAGAGCGAAGCGCACGTATTCGTCGCCATACTCGCCGAAGCCGATCCCCGGGGACACGGCCACTTTCGCATCCGACAGGACACGCTTGGCAAATTCCAAAGAGCCCATCGCCCGGTAGGGTTCGGGGATCTGCGCCCAGATGTACATGGACGCCTTGGGAATTTCCACATTCCAACCTGCTTCATGCAGGCCGCGCACGAGCACGTCGCGGCGGCTTTGGTACTGCGCCACGATTTCGTTCACGCAGTCCTGCGGACCGTCCAGCGCGGCGATGGACGCCACCTGGATCGGCGTGAACGTGCCGTAGTCGTGATAGCTCTTGATGCGCGCCAGCGCGTTCACGAGTTCGCGGTTGCCGACCATGTAGCCGATGCGCCAGCCCGCCATGTTGTAGCTCTTGCTCATCGTGAAGAACTCGACGGCGACATCGCGCGCGCCGGGCACCTGCATGATGGACGGCGCCACATAGCCGTCGAACGTAATGTCGGCGTAGGCCAGGTCATGCACCACGAGGATGTCGTGTTCCTTGGCCAGCGCGACCACGCGCTCGAAGAACGACAGGTCGACGCACTGCGCGGTCGGGTTGCTGGGAAAGCCCAGCACCATCATCTTGGGCTTCGGGATGGATTCGCGCACGGCGCGTTCCAGTTCCTCGAAGAAGTCCACGCCCGGCGTCATGCGCACGGAACGGATGTTGGCGCCGGCGATGACAGCGCCGTAGATGTGGATCGGGTAGCTGGGATTGGGCACCAGCACGGTGTCGCCGCGGTCCAGCGTGGCCAGCATCAGGTGGGCCAGGCCTTCCTTGGAGCCGATGGTGACGATGGCTTCGGAGTCCGGATCGAACTCGACCGCGTAGCGGCGCTGATACCAGTCACAGATCGCCTTGCGCAGACGCGGGATGCCCTTGGACACCGAATAGCCGTGGGTAGTGGGACGGCTGGTCGCCTCCACCATCTTGTCGACGATGTGCTTCGGGGTCGCCCCATCCGGATTGCCCATCGACATGTCGATGATGTCTTCGCCACGCCGACGCGCCGCCATCTTGAGCTCGCCGGTAATGTTGAAAACGTACGGGGGCAAACGCTCAATGCGAGAGAACTTCCTCATGATGGGAATCCTTAGGGGCGAAAAGGCAAAAAGACCAGGGCGCGGTCGCGCGAAGGGGAAAGGGGCTTAGAACCGCGCCAGCACACGATTGCAGCGCAGCAAAACCCTGTAATCTAGCGCAACGACGCCTGGGCGGCAAATGGGGCAAAAAAAGCCCCTTTTCCCTCGTGGATACGTTGCAACATGCGCCGTGTCCGATGCGCTATTATCAAGCACGTATAGCCGGAGTTTTTATTGAAGCTGCATACCGATCCTGCGACGGCCGCTCTTAACACTGTCACCGCCTACGGCGACGGTTATATCGAGGTCAACCAGGTACGTTTTTCCTCCTCGGTCGCTTTTGGCCCCGAAGGCGAAGTGACCATCTGGCCCGTTGAGTCGCCGGCCGACATTACCTCCTCCCTCTTGCTCCAGGCAGCCGGATTGTCCGAGCCCGCCCGCAACCCCCTGGATTTTCTGGATGCCCCGGAAGCCGCGCCCAGCCGGCCGGCCAACGCGCCCGAAGTCCTGCTGGTAGGCACCGGCGGCAAGCAACAGTTCCTGCGCCCTGAAGTATTACGTCCCCTTTTGGCCGTGGGCATTGGCGTGGAAACGATGGATACCCACGCCGCCTCGCGCACCTACAACATCCTGATGGCTGAGGGACGGCGCGTGGTCGTCGCCCTCATCCCGCCCAATGGAGCATCCAGTCAATGACGCCGAGCATAGGCAAACCCGCCCCGCTGTTCACCGCCGAAAGCACGATAGGCCCCATCAGCCTTGAACAGTGCCAGGGACGGGCGGTGATCCTGTATTTCTACCCCAAGGACAACACGCCCGGCTGCACCACCGAAAGCCAGGATTTCCGCGATCTGCACGGCGACTTCCTGTCGGCCAGCGCGATCGTGATCGGCATCTCGCGCGACTCGCTGAAGTCGCACGAGAATTTCAAGGCCAAGTACGAGCTTCCTTTCCCTCTCATCTCCGACGCCGACGAAACCGTGTGCAATCTGTTCGGCGTCATCAAGCAGAAGAACATGTATGGAAAGCAGGTGCGCGGCATCGAACGCAGCACCTTCTTGATCGACGCCTATGGCGTGCTGGTGCAGGAGTGGCGCGGGGTGAAGGTCCCGAACCACGCAAAGGAAGTCCTGCAAGCCGCCAAGAGCATCGGTTAGCCGCACAGGAAACCCGTCAGGCGCTATAGCCGGCCCAAACAGGAGAGTGACGCATATGCCGCTTCCGAAGTTGCCTACCCGCCCCGCAGCCATCCTGACCTTCCCCTCGGGTGAATCCGCCCGGGCGCAGGCCCGCACGACCAAGACTGCCGCTGCGCGGTCCAACACCCAGGCCGCCCTCGCCGAAGACGAGGACGAACTGCTGGTCCAGCCAGAACTTGAAGGCCTGGCAACCCCGGCGCGCAAGGCCCACACGCCGTCCCCGGTCCACGAGGCCCCGCCGCCCGCCCCGCCCGCGCCCGCCGCTCGCGCCCCCGCGCGCCAGGCCAAGGCCACGCCCGCGCCGGCCAAGCGCGGCAAGGCGCGCGCCGAGAACGCCCCGCGCAAGCTGTTCGTGCTGGACACGAACGTGCTGCTGCACGACCCCAGTTCGCTGTTCCGTTTTGAAGAACACGACATCTTCCTGCCGATGATGACGCTGGAAGAGCTGGACCACCAGAAAAAGGGCATGTCCGAAGTGGCGCGCAACGCGCGTCAAGTCAGCCGTTCGCTGGACGCGCTGGTGCAGGACGCCACGCACCTCGAAGAAGGGCTGGAGCTGGCCAAGCTGGGCAACAAGGACGCCACTGGCCGCCTGATGTTCCAGACGACCGCCATCCACAGCACCCTGCCCTCGGACTTGCCGATGGGCAAGGCCGACAACCAGATCCTGGGCGTGGTGCGCGCCCTGCAGGAAAAATACCCGCAACGCGAGGTCGTGCTGGTGTCCAAGGACATCAACATGCGCCTGAAGGCGCGCGCGCTGGGCATGGCCGCCGAAGACTACTTCAACGACCATGTCCTCGAAGACTCGGACCTGATGTACTCGGGCGTCATGCAATTGCCCGAGGACTTCTGGAACAAGCACGGCAAGGATGTCGAATCCTGGCAACAGGGCGGCACCACCTTCTACCGCATCCACGGCCCGCTGTGTTCGCAGTTCGTCGTGAACCAGTTCGTCTACTTCGAAGGCCAGATGCCGCTGTACGCGCAAGTGCGCGAAGTCAGCGGCAAGATGGCGGTGCTGGCCACCCTGCGCGACTACACCCACGGCAAGAACAATGTCTGGGGCATCACGGCGCGCAACCGCGAGCAGAATTTCGCCATGAACCTGCTGATGAACCCGGAATGCGATTTCGTGTCGCTGCTGGGCCAGGCAGGCACGGGCAAGACGCTGCTGGCATTGGCGGCGGGCATCACGCAGGTGCTGGAGACCAAGCGCTACACCGAGATCATCATGACGCGCGTCACGGTGCCTGTCGGCGAAGACATCGGTTTCCTGCCCGGCACCGAAGAGGAAAAGATGCTGCCCTGGATGGGCGCGCTGGAAGACAACCTCGACGTGCTGAACATGGGCGAAGGCGAAGGCAACGGGGACTGGGGCCGCGCGGCCACCATGGACCTGATCCGCTCGCGCATCAAGGTGAAGTCCCTGAACTTCATGCGCGGCCGCACCTTCCTGAACAAGTACCTCATCATCGACGAAGCGCAAAACCTGACGCCCAAGCAGATGAAGACGCTGGTAACCCGCGCGGGCCCCGGCACCAAGGTGATCTGCCTGGGCAACGTCGCCCAGATCGACACCCCCTACCTCACCGAAGGCAGCTCCGGCCTGACGTTCGTGGTCGACCGTTTCAAGGGCTGGCCGCACTCCGGCCACGTCACGCTGCAGCGCGGCGAACGTTCGCGCCTGGCCGACTACGCGGGCGACGTGCTGTAGATCATCGTTCCCGCGCCACCAGCAAAAAGCCCCTTGATTGCTCAAGGGGCTTTTTTTTCACTGCCGCGAGCCGATTATTTGTCGGCTGCGTTGGTGATGGCATTACCTGCCCGGGACACATCCTTGCCCATGCCGGCAACGGTATTGCAACCGGCCAGCACGAAGCCGAATACGACAAAGGCAGTCAGCACAAACTTGCCGCGCATGCTTTAACTCCAAAATGAAAAAATGAAAGCGCCGATGCTCAGGCGATCTGCACGCGCAGTTCGCCCAGGCCTTCGACGCCGCCAGTGATCACGTCACCTTGGCGCACGGCGCCCACGCCTTCCGGCGTGCCGGTGAAGATGATGTCGCCGGGCTGCAGTTCAAACAGGCCCGACAGATACGAAATGCTTTCCGGAATATTCCACAGCATCTGGGAAATGTCGCTGGATTGCTTGCGCTCGCCGTTGACGTCCAGCCAGATGGCGCCCTTGTCGAGCGTGCCCACCACGCTGCGCGGGTGAATGGGACCGAGCGGCGCCGATTGGTCGAACGCCTTGCCGATTTCCCAGGGACGGCCCTGCTTTTTCATTTCGCCTTGCAGGTCACGGCGGGTCATGTCCAGACCCAGCGCATAGCCCCACACGCATTCGTTGGCCTGCTCGACGGGGATGTCGCGGCCGCCCTTGCCCAGCACCACGACCAGTTCCATTTCGTAGTGCAGGTTGGACGTTTTGGGCGGGTACGGCATCTTGCCGGTTTCGCCGTCGGCCACAAGCAGCACCGCGTCGGCGGGCTTGCAGAAGAAGAACGGGTCTTCACGGCCAGTGAAACCCATTTCCTTGGCATGCTCGGCGTAATTGCGGCCGACGCAATAGACGCGGCGCACGGGGAACAGCGCGGCGCTGCCGGCAACGGGAACCGCGACGGGCGGCTGGGGAGGCAAAACGTAGTCCATGAGCTATCAACCTATGACAAATACGTGACCGGAAAAACCGGAAAAAATATTACCCCGACGCGCGCGCGCTTGGCATGCCCTGTGACCCCGCGATGGGGCGCTGTTGTTGTTGGGCGGCCGGGCGTTTGAAAAAGCACTCGCGAGTGTAGCCCTTTCTGCGGCCAATGCGAGGACCGGATGGATCGGGCGCCCACAAGATAACGGCGCGGCGGCGACCGGCCACAGCCGTCGCGGCCGCGCCGCTGCAAGGCGCCAGCCGGCGCGATGCCGGCTGGCCTAAGGCCCGATCAGCCCTTGGTGTAGCGCTCGGCGCTGCGCACGATTTCCTCGTGTGCGGCGTCCACGCCCTTCCAGCCCTTGACCTTGACCCACTTGCCCTTTTCCAGATCCTTGTAGTGCTCGAAGAAGTGCTGGATGCGGGAAACGTCTTCCGCCGGCAGATCTTCATAGGACTTGATGTTGCGGTACGGCGGGTACAGCTTTTCGATGGGCACGGCCAGCAGCTTGGCGTCGCCGCCCGACTCGTCGTCCATTTCCAGCACGCCGATGGCGCGGCAACGCACGACGGCGCCGATCTGGATCGGGAACGGCGTCAGGACCAGCACGTCGGCGGGGTCGCCGTCTTCGGACAGGGTCTGGGGAATGTAGCCGTAGTTGCACGGGTAGTGCATGGCCGTCAGCATGAAGCGGTCAACGAAGATCGCACCGGAATCCTTGTCGACCTCGTACTTCACCGGGTCGGCGTTCATGGGGATTTCGATGATGACGTTGAAGTCTTCCGGCAGCTTCTTGCCAGGGGAGACGCGATCAAGACTCATGGTTCAACCTTGTTTGTCTGAATGGTTATTCAAATCGAGCCGTCGTCCTTGAACGGCGGCTTGGTGGTCGGCAGGGGCGCCGCGGGCGGCACAGGCTTGGCGGCGGGCGCAGCGGGTGCGGGCTTCGGCGAATACGTGGGCACCGGCTCGTCGAAAGCGGTGGCGGGAATCGGCGCGCTGTCGAAGTATTCGTCGATGTCGGCGGTGCCGCGTGCCAGTGGCGCGTCTTCGGGCGCCAGGGCGCGGTCGTGCTGCGCTTTGCTGACGCGCGCGTCCGGATCCAGCACGTAGTCCGAGGCCGACGCGGCAACGGGCGCTGCCGCAGCGGCGGCCGGCAAGGCGGGGTAATCGCCGCCGACGTCCGCATCGCTGTCCGTGTCCGACAGGCCAACGGCATAGCCGCCTTCGGCGTCCACGCGGTAAGGATCCGAACCCGTGTCCGCGGCGGGAAGCGCCGCGTCCGAGGCCAGCACAGGCAGGGCCATGCTGGCGGCCGTGGCCAGGCGCCAGTGGCGCACGGCGTCGACCGGGCGGTCCAGGCGATCGTACAGGCTGCCCAGCAATGCATGCGTCTGCGCATCGCTGCGTCGCGCCAGGCTACGAAGCAGGTAGCGTTCGGCCTGGCCCCAAAGCTGGCCATTCAGGCACAGCATGCCCAGCGCAGTCAGCAGATCGGGATCGGTCGGACGTTGATGCAGCCAGGTCTCGGCCTTGGCCAGGCGACGCGACACGTGTTCAGCTTCGCAGCGGGCATAGGCCGCCACCAGTGCGGGATTGAACTTGACCGCGATGGCCGACTCCAGCACGCGGGCGGCTTCATTGGGTTCGCCGGCGGCTTCGAAGGCCGCCGCGCCCGCCAGAGCGATTTCGGGCAGCAGGCGCTCTTCTGCCTTGAGGTCTTTCCAGATGGGACGCCAGGCATCGTTGCCCGCCGCGGCGCGCAGGCGCGCCGCGCCAGCGGCATCGATCAGAACGTCGGCTTCCGTGCGGCCCAGCGCATTGCGGCGCAGGAGACCTCGCGCCAGCGTGAAGACCTGCTCCTGGTGGTTCAAGGCCGTATGCGCGCGCAGCAGCAGGCGCATGGTGTGCAGATGGCGCGCGCCGCCGTCGGCCAGCGGCCCCAGCACGGTCAGCGCCCGCTCGGCGCGGCCCTGATCCAGCAGCATGTCGGCCGACACCGTGGCCGTGGCTTCAATGAGGCCGGGCTCCGTGTCGGCCTGTTCCTGCGCGTTGGCGAGCAGGCGGTCGCGCCGGTCGAATTCGCCCAGGCCGTGCGCGGCGCGGGCCGCCGACAGCGCAGCCAGCACGCGGCGCGTGCGGACCTTGGTCTGGTCCAGAAGCTTGGTCAGGTCTTTTTCGGCGTGGGCGTAGCGGCCTTCGAGCAGACCGATCCAGCCGCGTTCAAGCAATTCGTGGTCGCGCGCCTGCGCGCGCTTGCCGCGCCAAGCCCGGACGCGATCGGGAATGGCGAGCAGCCAGGCCAGCAGGCGCAGGCCCACATACAGGATGATGAACGTCGCGACGATGAGCAGGACGGCGAGCGTCAGCGACATCTCGATGCGCCACGGCCACACCAGGAGCAGCACGTTGCCCGCATGCGAGCGCAGAACCACCGCCAGAGCGACGGCGACGACGGCGAGCAGTAGTGTCCAGAACCAGGTACGCATGAGCTCAGTCCTGGTCGCTGGTCTTGAAGCCCGCGGCGCGCAAGGCGGCCACGGCGTTCAGGCTATCCGCCACGTCCGGCATGCGCACGGCGATGTCGGTCTGGGCCAATTCGCGCGCGAGGGTCTGAGCGGCGACGGTATCGGGCGAGCGGCCATCGAAATATTTGGAAAGCGTCGAACCGACGTTGTCGAGCTCGCTCTTCCAGACCGACGGCTGACGCATCAGCATCGCCAGTTGCGCCGTCAGCAGCCGCTGGCGCAGGGTGCCGCGCACCTGATCGGCCTGCTCGGGTGACAACAGCAGCGCGGCAGGTTCGTCCACGCGCTGGATCGTGATGAGTCCGCCAAGTTCATGGGCCAGCGCGGAACCCGCGCGGCCGGGCCACGATGCGACTTCGGCGCGCCAGCGTTGCCACCACGGCGCGTCGGCGGGCAGACCGGCCTGCGGATCGATCGTGGGGGCCGGCGCGGGCGGCTGGGCTTGGCCCACCGGGGCAATGCCCGGCGACACGGTGTCGGGCACCAGCAGCGGCGCCTTGCCGATGAGCGCGACCAGGCGTTCGATGCGGCCGGACTGGGCGGGGATGTCGACGGTGGACACGGCACGCAAGCGGTCCAGGTCGCCGTTGATGGATTGCTGCAGGCTGGAGAAACGCGGACGGTCTGCGCGCGCGAGGCGCGATTGCGCGGTTTCCAGCGCGACGATGGCGTTGGAGACGTTGCCGGCCAGGCGCAATTGCTGATTGGCGATGGTCAGCAGGCGTTCGACGTCATTGGCCAGCAGTTCGTCGCTGGCGCTGTCGTTGAAGTTCTGCCAAGCCTGCTGCAGGGCGTTGTACTGGCTTTGTGTTTCGCGCAGCGTGTCTTCGAGTTCGGCGACGCGGCCCGACTGCGCCTGTGCCAAGGCAAGGGCTTCGCGGGTGTCCTTGCGGGCTTGCGCCACGTCGGCGCCCAGCGTGTCCAGGCGCGTTGCCACTTCGCGGCCCGCGGACACGAACTGGGTGCGTTGCTTCCACAGCGCATAACCCAGGCCAACGGCCAGCAGGATAACGATTATGAGGGCGGTGACCAAGGGACCACTGCCGCGCTTGGCCGGACGGGCCTTGACGGAGTCGGCCGGGGCCGATGCGGACGCGCTTGCGTCCGGGGCGGCCGGATAAACGGCCGAATCGGTAGCGGGAGTCTTATCTGTCATGACGCGATTGTATTCGGTGTCAGTCCGAACCAACGAATCAAGCAGCAACAAAAGCCTGGAATATCGACTCGTCGTTCGGCACGCAGATTTTTACCATCGCCGATCCAGACGTGCCATGACAGGACGGTGGCAGGCGGCCTGCCAGCGACGGGTGCGTGACCACGAAGCGGCAGCGCTGCCACCAGTCTGCCAGACCCGCGGCATGGAGCTGACGCTGGACGGCATCAGCGCCCTCCCCGCTGGTGAGCAGCCAAGTGGCGGAGACGCCCGCATCGGCCCAGCGCCGCAGCGTGCCAAGCTGGTCAGGGGTCCAGGCTGCCGGCTGCCGCTGGTAGGCGGCATGGCGCGTCACATGGACCCCATGGGCTTCAAGTTTGCCGCCAAGCCAGTCCCGTCCCTGGGTGCCGCGAACCACCAGCACGCGCGCGGGCAACCGCGGTTGCGCTTCGAGCACCTGCCACAGCGCCTCGGAATCGTGGGTGGACGCCGATTCATCCGGGTGCAGGACTGTTGTATTCGCGCCAAAAAAGCCCGTGTCGCGCAGCGCCTGAGCGCTGGCGGGGCCGACCGTGGCCGCAGCCACGCCCACCGGCCAGCCGGTGGCGCCGTCGGCCTGGGCCAACTGGTCCAGATACTGGCGGGCAGCATTGCCGCTGACGAACACGACGAGGCCGTAGTCCGAGGGCCGGGGCAGGTCTTCGGACGCGGCCGAAAGGGGATGGATTTCAAGAGCGGGCAAGATGCAGGGCTGCCAACCGGCGCCCTGAAGGCGGCTGGCCAGCGCTTCGTTGCGCCCTGCGGGCCGCGTCAGGATGGCGATGCGCGGCCCTTCGGCGGCTGCAAACGCCGGATCCATCAGTCAGGCCCGTGGTTGTGCAGGAGTTCGCGGAGGATCGCCTCTGCGCCCGCGTCCAGCAATTCGGAGGCGGCGGCTTCGCCGATGGCTTCCGCCTGATCCACCGGACCGGTGTGCACTGCATGAACGATACGGGTGCCGTCCGGCGATGCGACCAGCGCGCGCAGCGACAGGGTGTCGCCCGCGATCTGGGCAAACGCCGCCAGGGGAACCTGGCAGGAGCCACCCAGCTTGCGCGACACGGCGCGCTCCGCGAGCACGCAGGCGGTTGTGTCTGCGCTGACCAGCGGCGCCAGCCATGCGCGCATGTCGTCGCGGTCGTCGCGGATTTCAATACCGAGGGCGCCCTGCCCCGCGGCGGGCAAGCTGTCGGCGGGATCAAGCAGACTGCGGATGCGCTCGCCCATGCCCAGCCGGTCCAGGCCTGCCGCCGCCAGCACGATGGCGTCGTAGTCGCCTTTGTCGAGCTTGCCGAGGCGCGTATCCAGGTTGCCGCGCAGGGGTTTGACCACCAGGGCGGGAAACCGGGAACGGATCTGGGACTCGCGGCGCAGGCTGGAAGTGCCAACCACGGCGCCGGCGGGCAGGTCCGCCAGCGAGGCATATCGGTTGGACACGAAGGCATCGCGCGGATCCGCGCGATCGAGGACGGCGCAAAGCTCGAACGGGGCTTGCAGATCCACCGGCACGTCCTTCAAGGAGTGAACGGCGAGATCGGCGCGCCCGTCGAGCAGCGCGTTTTCGAGTTCCTTGACGAACAGACCCTTGCCGCCCACCTTGGACAGCGTGCGGTCGAGGATCTGGTCGCCCCGGGTCGTCAGGGTAAGAAGTTCAACTGCGCACGCTGGGTACAGCGTGCGCAGCCGATCGCGCACATGCTCGGCTTGCCACAGGGCAAGCCGGCTGGCGCGGGTCGCAATGACCAGACGTTGCGGCAGAGACACGTGATGCCATCAAACGAAGTTGGAGACGATGATCGTCGCGACTACGCCGAGGATGGCCAGCACGAACAGACCCTGAAGAAGGCTCAGGCCCGATTCGGATTGCTGGGGATCGGTGGATCTACGCAGACTCATGTGCTGATTCCTTGGAAGCGTTCTTGCGGCTTGCAAGCCACCGTCCAAGGACAACAACGAGCAAGGCGCCAATAATTTCAGCGGCGATTTTAACCGTAGTCGGCTGAACGCCAAATTGACGCTCGACAATAACGTCGGTGACCAGCATGCCGCCGGCGATCCAGCCCAGCAGGCCCGCGCCGAAGGTGACGACCAGCGGATAGCGGTCGATGAGCTTGAGCACCAGCGTGCTGCCCCAGATGATGATCGGCACACTGACGACCAGGCCGAAGATGACCAGACCCAGTTGATGGTCGGCATGCGCGTTCTGCGCGGCGCCGGCAATGGCGATCACGTTGTCCAGGCTCATCACGAAGTCAGCAATGATGATGGTCTTGATCGCGGCAACGATGGATGTGCCACCCTTGATGTCGCCATGCGCATCGTCTTCGGGAATCAGAAGCTTGACGCCGATCCAGACGAGCAGCACGCCGCCCACGACCTTCAGGAACGGGATATTCAGGAGCTGCATCGCGAAGGCGATCAGCACGACACGCAGAATGATTGCGCCCGCGGTGCCCCACAAGATGCCTTGCATCCGTTGCTTGGGCGCCAGGTTGCGACACGCCAGTGCGATCACGACAGCGTTGTCGCCGCCGAGCAGGATGTCGATAAGAATGATTTGAAATACCGCTGCCCAACTCAGCGTCTGAAAAAACTCAAGCACTTTGAACCCCCGAAGGCATTTATTAAAAGAATGGCCGGTCCCGGCCCGGCCGCCCTGCCGCGCCTTCGCGCGGCAGGTTGATTCAGAAAAACATATTATTGTAGTTCAGCTTTCAGTCAGCTTTCTGGCGCATCAGTAAAACTTTACCAATCAGCAGCACCAGCACTGCGCCGAGCACGCCGGACATCAGCGCGAAGCTATGCTGCGTCACGCCCAACGCGGCGTCAATACGCGCTACGGGCTCTTGCAATGCGGGATCGCCCACCAGCAGTTCGCCAGCAATGAAGCCCAGCAGCGCCGCGCCAACCCAGACGATGAGCGGGAAGCGTTCGATGACCTTCAAGAGCAGCGTGCTGCCAAAGATGACCAGGGGGATGCTGATGGCCAGGCCGAGCACCAGCAACGTCGTATCGCCCATTGCAGCGGCGGCAACAGCCACCACGTTATCCAGGCTCATGACCAGGTCGGCGATCATGATGGTGCGGATGGCGGTGAAAAGATTGCCCTGGGTCTTGCCGGCGCCATCTTCTTCGCCCTCGGGCAACAGCAGCGTCACGCCGATGTAGACCAGAAGCAGCGCGCCAATGAGCTTAAGCCACGGCAGCAGCAACAGCTTGGCCGCGACGAGCGTCAATACGATACGCATGATGATCGCAGCGGCGGAACCGACCACGATCGCTTTTTTCTGTTGTGCCGGAGGCAGTGAACGCGCCGCCAGCGCAATAACCACGGCGTTGTCGCCTGATAGCAGAATGTTGACCCAAATGATCTGGAGCAACGCGATCCAGAATGCCGCTGAACTGAGTTCCATGCCTCTCTTTCCTAGGTGTGATCCCCCTAGGACAAAACCAAATTAATGGATGAATTTGAACGGATAAACGTACAGACCGTCTTGGTGCGAGCCCGACGGCATTCTTGCTGGTACGCGCAAAATTTCTTTCATTATAGTTTCGTTCAGCTTTCCGTATGATTGCCCCGGCCGCTTCCTGGACGCGGGATTACCCTAAGGAATCGCGAAAAAACCGGACAAAAAAAAGCCCGCCGAAGCGGGCTTTTTCATAGCGCAATGCTGAGACTTACAGCACCGACTTGAGCAGCTTGCCCATTTCGGAGGGGTTGCGCGTGGTGCGGATGCCGCAGGCTTCCATGACTTCCAGCTTGGCATCGGCCGTGTCGGCGCCGCCGGAGATCAGCGCGCCGGCGTGGCCCATGCGCTTTCCGGGAGGGGCGGTGACGCCAGCGATGAAGCCGACGACCGGCTTCTTCATGTTGTCCTTGGCCCACTGCGCGGCGTTGACTTCGTCCGGACCGCCGATTTCGCCGATCATGATGACGGCGTCGGTGTCGGGATCGTCATTGAACAGCTTGAGCACGTCGACGTGCTTCAGGCCGTTGATGGGATCGCCGCCGATACCGACGGCGCTGGATTGGCCCAGGCCCAGTTCGGTGACTTGCGCCACGGCTTCGTACGTCAGGGTGCCCGAACGGCTGACGATGCCGATGCGGCCCTTGCGGTGGATGTGACCGGGCATGATGCCGATCTTGATTTCGTCCGGGGTGATCAGGCCGGGGCAGTTCGGGCCCAGCAGCAGCGTCTTGCTGCCCTTGGCCTTCATGCGGTTCTTGACTTCGAGCATGTCGCGGACCGGGATGCCTTCGGTGATGCAGATGACCAGTTCCAGTTCGGCTTCGACAGCTTCCCAGATGGCGGCAGCGGCGCCGGCGGGCGGCACGTAGATGACGGACACGGTAGCGCCGGTGTCGGCCTTGGCGTCCTTGACCGACGCGAAGATCGGCACGCCTTCGAAGTCTTCACCCGCCTTCTTGGGGTTCACGCCGGCCACGAAGGCGGCCTTGCCATTGGCGTACTCACGGCACATGCGGGTGTGGAACTGGCCCGTCTTGCCCGTGATGCCCTGGGTGATGACCTTGGTGTCCTTGTTGATCAGAATCGACATTGTGAATCCTTGATTTTCTCTTTACTTGACGGCGGCTACGACGCGGGTGGCAGCTTCGGCCATCGTGTCGGCGCTGATGATGGGCAGACCCGATTCAGCCAGCATCTTCTTGCCGAGCTCTTCGTTGGTGCCCTTCATGCGGACGACCAGCGGCACGTTCAGGTTGACGGCCTTGCAAGCAGCGATCACGCCTTCGGCGATGACGTCGCAGCGCATGATGCCGCCGAAGATGTTGACCAGGATCGCCTTGACGCTCTTGTTGGCCAGCATGATCTTGAAGGCTTCGGTGACCTTCTCGGCCGTGGCGCCGCCGCCGACGTCCAGGAAGTTGGCCGGCTCGCCGCCGAACAGCTTGATGGTGTCCATCGTGGCCATGGCCAGACCGGCGCCGTTCACCAGGCAGCCGATGTTGCCGTCGAGCTGGATGTAGGCCAGGTCGAACTTGCTGGCTTCGATTTCAGCAGGATCTTCTTCGTCCAGGTCGCGGTAGGCGACGATTTCCGGGTGACGGAACAGGGCGTTGGAGTCGAAGTTGAACTTGGCGTCCAGGGCGATGATGTTGCCCTTGCTGTCGCGGTTCAGGGGGTTGATTTCGACCAGGGAGGCGTCGGTGTCCATGTAGCACTTGTAGAGCTTCTGGAACACGTCAACGGCCTGGGCGGTCGAGTCGGCGGGCAGGCCGATCGCATTGGCGATCTTGGTGGCTTGCTCGGCGGACAGGCCGGTCAGCGGGTCGATGTATTCGGTGATGATCTTTTCGGGCGTGGAGTGAGCCACTTCCTCGATGTCCATGCCGCCTTCGCTGGAAGCGATGAAAGCGACATTCTGCGTGGCGCGGTCGGTGACCAGCGACACGTAGTATTCCTTCTGGATGTCGGCGCCGTCTTCGATGTACAGGCGGCGAACCTTCTGGCCTTCGGGGCCGGTCTGATGCGTGATCAGTTGCATGCCCAGGATTTCGGAGGCCAGCTTGCGGACGTCGTCCAGCGAGCGGGCCAGCTTGACGCCGCCGCCCTTGCCGCGGCCACCCGCGTGGATTTGTGCCTTGACGACCCAAACCGGTCCACCCAGCTTTTCAGCGGCAGCCACGGCCTCGTCGACGGAAAGAGCGGGGATCCCGCGCGGCACGGGGACGCCAAATTGCTTCAGCAGTTCCTTGCCTTGATACTCGTGGATTTTCATGTGTTACCTGTCAGGACGTATGAGAAAAAGAAGGTGAATCGGAGGACGACTCGGCCGATGCCTCAGCGCTACCCCCGGTGTACCACTCGGGATAATGCTCAGCCACCACAGGGCCGCCAGTGCTGAGCGCATGGCAGCCGTCCAATTGGAATGGACGCCGGTTCGGGTTGGGTTCCTGCCGCCGGCGGTTGGCCATGGTCTGGACCGCCGCGGTGGGAAGCACCTGCGACAGCTCGGTCATGTGCGTACAGCCTTCCACATGCCCGAACCGCTCTTTGACCTGGCGACGGAACCCCTTGAGCAGGTTCATGCCGATCAGGTCAGTGTACGCCGGCTCGATGGCCTTGCAATGCTCGCCATAAGGCGCCGCGTCATAGACGGCCTGAGCCGCCACGATCGAGAATTCCTCGTCGATGGTGATGCGCAGGTGCATATGGTGGATGGGTTGCCCGGCCTTGAACATCTCGCCGTCGCGCTTGGGAAAATCGTACGCCTTGACGTCGATCAGCTCGGCTTCCAGGTCCCAGTTGCCGTCATCGCGCGCGTACGACTGCACACGTATGGAACGCGTATGCAGCGGCTGACGAGGACAATCTGGCGGTGGCAAGGGCATGCGTGGGGCCTGCGGGGCAGAGACGGCCAGCGCGTAATGGTGCGCGGCAACAAAACCTTCAAAGTATAGCGCAGGCGGCCTGCCGCAATCGTATTAATTGGCCGGGGGATGGCCCGCTATCCCACACGCTGGCCTGAGCGGCGGCGGCGACTCGCGCTGGGCCGGCGCCAGATCGGCCTTGAAATCGCCGTGGGTGGCAGGCAAAAAGCCCGGCGCGCGCGAGGGGGCACGGCCGGGTTGGGGAATGTGCGCCCGGCGCCAGCGCGCCGGGGACGGACCATGGCGTCAGGCCGCGTCGCGCAGCGCGCGGGCTGCCTGGACCATGCCGATCAATGCGGCTTCGGTTTCCGGCCAGGCACGCGTCTTCAGGCCGCAGTCGGGGTTCACCCACAGGCGTTCCTTGGGCAGGCGGGCGGCAGCCTTGTTCATCAGGTCCACCATCCAGTCCACTTCGGGCACGTTGGGCGAATGGATGTCATACACGCCGGGGCCGATGTCGTTCGGGTAACGGAAGTCCTCGAACGCCTTGAGCAGTTCCATGTTGGAGCGCGACGTTTCGATCGTGATCACGTCGGCGTCCATGGCCGCGATGGATTCGATGATGTCGTTGAACTCCGAATAGCACATATGGGTGTGGATCTGCGTCTCGTCGCGCACGCCGGCGGTCGACAGGCGGAAGCAGTCCACGGCCCAGTCGAGGTACGCCTGCCAATCGGCGCGGCGCAGCGGCAGACCTTCGCGGATGGCCGGTTCGTCGATCTGGATGACGTTGATGCCGGCCGCTTCCAGGTCCACCACTTCATCGCGCAGGGCCAGCGCGAGCTGACGGCAGGTCTGCTCGCGAGGCTGGTCATCGCGCACGAACGACCATTGCAGGATGGTGACCGGGCCGGTCAGCATGCCCTTGACCGGCTTGTCCGTCAGCGATTGCGCGTAGGACGACCAGCCGACCGTCATGGGCGCGGGGCGCGCGACGTCGCCGAAGATGATCGGCGGCTTCACGCAACGCGAGCCGTAGCTTTGCACCCAGCCGTTCTTCGTGAACGCGAAGCCGGCGAGCAGCTCGCCGAAATACTCGACCATGTCGTTGCGCTCGGGCTCGCCGTGCACCAGCACGTCCAGGCCCACCTTTTCCTGGAAGCGGATGACTTCCTCGATCTCCTTGCGGATGGCGGCCTCGTACGCCGAATCCGTCAGGGCGCCAGCCTTCCAGTCGCGGCGCAACGCGCGGATTTCGGCCGTCTGCGGGAACGAACCGATCGTCGTGGTGGGATAGGCGGGCAGCCCAAGCTGTTCTTGTTGGCGCGCAATGCGGCCGGCGAACGGCGCGCGGTCGCGCGACACGCCCGCGGCGGCGGCCATGCGCTGGGCCACGGCCGGGTTGTGGATGCGTACCGAGGCGCGGCGCGCGGCCAGTGCGGCGCGCTGCCCGGCCAGCCCTTCCTGCACGGTCGAGTCGGTGGCACTGTGGAGCGCTCGGCCCAGCAGGCTCAGCTCGTCCAGCTTCTGGGCGGCAAAGGACAGCCAGCTCTTGAGCTCAGCATCCAGTTCGGTTTCGATTTCCAGGTCGACCGGCACGTGCAGCAGCGAGCACGACGGCGCCAGCCACAGGCGGTCGCCCAACTGGCGCGCGACCGGGGCCAGCGTGGCGATGGCGGCGTCCAGGTCGGTGCGCCAGATGTTGCGGCCGTTGATGACGCCCGCGGACAGCACCTGACCGTCATTCAGGCCGGCCACCACGGCAGCCAGCTGGTCGGGCGCCCGCACCAGGTCCACATGCAGACCCGCAACCGGCAGGGCCTGGACCGTCGAGAGATTGTCTTTCAGACCGTCGAAATACGTCGCGGCAAGCAACTTGACCGGGCTGGCAGCCAGCGCGGCGTACACCAGCTTGAACGCATCGCGCCAGGCTTGCGGCAGGTCGAGCGCCAGGATGGGCTCGTCGATCTGCACCCACTCGACACCCAGCTTGGCAAAGCGCGCCAGCACGTCCTGGTAGACCGGCAACAGCGCGGCCAGAAGCTGAAGCTTGCCGGCATCGGCGGCGCCGTCGGCAAAGGCGTCGCCCTTGCCCAGGAACAGCCAGGTCAGCGGGCCGGGGATGACCGGCTTTACCTGCAGACCCAGCGCCTGCGCTTCCTTGACCTGCTCGAACAGGGTTTCGCGGGCAATGCGGAAGGTCTGGCCGGGCACCAGTTCGGGGACGATGTAGTGGTAGTTGGTATCGAACCACTTCGTCATCTCGCAGGCGGCGGCGGGCTTGCCGGATGGGGCGCGGCCGCGGCCCATGCGAAAGAGCGTGTCCAGCGACACCGGTTCGTTGTCCTTTTGGCCGAAGCGCGCAGGCACCGCGCCAAGCAGCGTCGTCCATTCCAGGATCTGGTCGTACCAGGCGAAGTCGCCCACCGGCACGAGCTTGACGCCGGCCGCGGCCTGAAGCCGCCAGTGGCGGGCGCGCAGCTCGCGGCCCGTTTCTTCCAGCGCGCCGGCGGTCTGCTTGCCCGCCCAATACGCTTCGACGGCGCGCTTGAGTTCGCGCTGCGCGCCAATGCGCGGGAATCCCAAATTATGAATCGTAGTCATGTGAACACGCCTTTCCACAAAATTTGTTCAAGTGACGGCTATTTTGACCGCAAAGTTAAATGAATCAAAATCAATGTCTACATTCATAAGATGAAAAACTCTCATAGAATATCGAATCGTTCCGGACGCCCACGAGTTGGCGCCCCGGATTGCCCCGTAGATTTGTCTTGTGTGAAGCCGCCTCGATGCTAGAAATCCGCCACCTCGAAACACTGACCGCCATCCGGGATGGCGGCAGCCTCCAGGAAGCTGCCGAACGCCTGCACCTGACGCAGTCCGCGCTGTCGCATCAATTGCGAGACCTGGAGACCCGGCTCGGCACGCCCCTGTTGAATCGCCGCACGCGGCCGGCCCGCCTGACGACTGCTGGCCTGCGCGTGCTGGCGCTGGCCGACGACGTCCTGCCGCGCATCCGCGCCACCGAACGCGACCTGCAAAGGCTCGCGGCTGGCCGCACCGGCCGATTGCACCTGGCGATCGACTGCCATTCCTGCTTTCAGTGGCTGATGCCGGCGCTGGACGCCTTTCGGGTGCAATGGCCGGATGTGGCGCTGGACCTGTCTGCGGCATTCTCGTTCGCCCCCTTGCCCGCGCTGGTGCGCGGCGACCTGGACCTGGTCATCACCTCGGACCCGCAGCCGCTGGACGCCGTGGAGTACCTGCCGCTATTCAAATATGAATTGGTGCTGGCCGTGTCCGAATCCAACCCGCTCGCGGGCAGCAAATTCATCGTGCCGGAACAGTTGGCGGACCAGACGCTGATTACCTATCCGGTGGACAAGCAGCGACTGGACGTCTTTACCGCCTTTCTGGACCCGGCGGATGTCGAGCCGGCCGCCATCCGCAAGGCGGAGCTGACGCCGATCATTGCGCAACTCGTCGCCAGCAATCGTGGCGTGGCGGCGCTGCCGAACTGGGCGCTGACGGAATACATGAACCAGGGATGGCTGCGGCTTTGCCGACTGGGGCCGCAAGGAGTGTGGCGCACGCTGTACGCCACGGTGCGCAGCGAGGACACGGACGCCTCGTATATCGACGAATTTTTGACGATCACCCGAGACGTCTGCTTCAAGACGCTGTCGGGCATCAAGTCGGCGAAATGATGGCGGGGTTGCGCAATGGGTGCAGTCAGTCTTCGCCGCCCTCGCCCAGGATGCGCCGGATCACGTCGTGCGCGAAACCCCGGCTGGCCAGAAAGCGCGCCTGCTTTGCGTAGGCCGCACGATCTTCGGGCTTGGCGCTGAAGCGCTTTTTCCAGACTTCAAGCGCCCGGTCGTACTCGGTGGCGCGAAGCTGGTCGCGCAGTTCCGCGACCTGGTTGTCGTCCACGCCGTGCTGGCGCAGTTCCTGCACGATGCGCGCCGCGCCCTGCCGGGAGGCGCGCCGATGAACCAGGCTTTGGGCGAAGCGTTCGGTGGACAGCCAGCCTTCTTTTTCAAGCGTGTCCAGCACGGATTCGACTTCAGAGGCATCTTCGGCGTAAGCAGCCAGCTTGCGCGCCAGTTCTTCGCGCGCGTGCTCGCGCCGCGATAGATACCCCACTGCCCGCATCTTCAGCGACGGCCCCTTGCGCGCCTGCTTGCCGTCGGACGTTGACGCCTCGCCGTCGTTGTCGGCAGCGTCGGCACGCCGGCCGCGTGCGGCGCCGCGCTGATCGGAACTTCGCTGTTCGGAACTGCGGTGCCACAGGCCGGAAGATTCAGCGGCATCGGCCGAATCGTCGGACGCCGCGGTCTCGCGGGCCACCCGCGCATCGGACGTGCGCCGCAAGCCTTGCGGCTTGGCGACCGTTTCGAATTCGTCGTCCAACCTGGCGCGTTGGCGTTCGGCGGACGCGGGAGTCGATTTCCAGCTCATGCGCTTTCCTGCTTGCTAAACAAAACAAAACGGCAGGCCCATGTTGGCGCCTGCCGCAGTTTCCCAGCCCAGCCGGGCCGGCGTTGGGGCTTGCCCGAACCGCGGCGAGCCCTGTCGAATGCCCCGAAATTACTCGGCGGTGTCTTCCGCCGTGGGCACGAATTCAGCGGCGCGGCTGACGATACCCTGGTTTTCGCGGACGCGGTTTTCGATCTCGATGGCCATGTCCTTGTGTTCTTTCAGGTATTCGCGGACGTTGTCCTTGCCCTGGCCGATGCGGTTGCCGTTGTAGCTGTACCAGGCGCCCGACTTGTCGACGACGTTGGCGGCCACGCCGAGGTCGATGATTTCGCCTTCGCGCGAGATACCCGCGCCATACATGATGTCGAACTCCGCCTGCTTGAACGGCGGCGCCACCTTGTTCTTGACGACCTTGACGCGGGTTTCGTTGCCGACGACCTCGTCGCCCTTCTTGATGGAGCCGATGCGGCGGATGTCCAGGCGCACGGACGCGTAGAACTTGAGCGCGTTGCCGCCAGTGGTGGTTTCGGGGTTGCCGAACATGACGCCGATCTTCATCCGGATCTGGTTGATGAAGATGACCATGCAGTTGGTCTTCTTGATGGTGGCGGTCAGCTTGCGCAGCGCCTGGCTCATCAGGCGGGCCTGCAGGCCGGGCAGCGAATCGCCCATTTCGCCTTCGATTTCGGCCTTGGGAACCAGGGCGGCCACGGAGTCGACGACGATCAGGTCGACCGAACCCGAGCGCACCAGCGCGTCCGTGATTTCCAGTGCCTGTTCGCCGGTGTCCGGCTGCGAGATCAGCAGGTCGGCCAGGTTGACGCCCAGCTTGGAGGCGTACTGCACGTCCAGAGCGTGTTCCGCGTCGACGAAGGCGCAGGTGCCGCCCACCTTTTGCATTTCAGCGACGACCTGCAGCGTGAGCGTGGTCTTGCCCGACGATTCCGGACCGTAGATTTCAACGACGCGGCCGCGCGGCAAACCGCCGACGCCCAGTGCGATATCCAGACCGAGCGAGCCCGTGGAAACCACCTGAATGTCGTGCGAGACCTCGTTGTCGCCGTAGCGCATGATCGAGCCCTTGCCGAACTGCTTTTCGATCTGCGAGAGTGCGGCGGCAAGCGCCTTGGCTTTTTCCGAAGCGGCGGCCTTGGTGGTTTTGTCGTCCATGAGGAGTCCTGTCTGTAACGTATCTGGAAGTCGGAAAACTGCGGGTCTGGCAATGAGGATCAGATTATGGCATCGGATTGTACTGGACAAATAACCAGTGTGCCAGTTCTTTGCACGTATACCCTGAGTGGCAAGCCCGGCGGCGTATGACAGAATCCGGAGCGATCCCGGTATTTTGCCCTTTTTCCGCCCCCGGGCCGGTGTGTTTCTTCCTAGCAGCAGCCCATGCGTATCCTGATTGCCGAAGACGACAGCATCCTGGCCGACGGCCTGTCCCGCTCGTTGCGCCATAACGGCTATGCCGTGGATGCCGTGCGCGACGGGCTTTCCGCCGATTCCGCGCTGGCCGCCCAGGCTTTCGACCTACTCATCCTGGATCTCGGCCTGCCGCAACTGGCCGGCCTGGAAGTGCTGCGCCGCCTGCGCGCCCGCAATTCCGCCCTGCCCGTTCTCATCCTGACCGCCGCCGACAGCATCGAACAGCGCGTCAAGGGCCTGGACCTGGGCGCCGACGACTACATGGCCAAGCCCTTCGCGCTGTCCGAACTCGAAGCCCGAGTGCGGGCGCTGACGCGGCGCGGCGCGGGCGGCGGCGCCACGATGCTCAAGCACGGCAAGCTGCTGTTTGACCAGACCGGCCGCGTCGCCATCGTCGACGATCAGACGCTGGATCTGTCGGCCCGCGAAGTCAGCCTGCTCGAGATCCTGCTGACCCGCAGCGGACGCATGGTCAGCAAGACCCAACTCGTGGATCACCTGTGCGAATGGGGCGAGGAAGTCAGCACCAACGCCATCGAGGTCTACGTGCATCGCCTGCGCAAAAAGCTGGAGCCCAGCGGCGTGAAGATCGTCACCGTGCGTGGCCTGGGCTACTGTCTTGAGCGGGACCAGGGTGCGGCGTACCTCGCAAGCTGAGCCCTCCCCAGAGCCGCTCAACCAGGAAGCCCTGGACATCATGCAAGCCGGGTCCAAGGGCCCGAGCTTCGCGCCGCCCCAGCGCTCGCTGCTGGGCGAGATTCTGGACTGGATGCTGGCGCCGCTGTTCCTGCTGTGGCCCATGAGCGTCGCCATCACCTACGTGGTGGCGCAGAACATCGCCAACGTGCCTTACGACCGGGCGCTGGCCAACAACCTGCATGTGCTGACGCGTCAGGTCCACGCGCAGGATGGCCGCGCGGTGCTGAAGATGACCGATGCCGCGCGCGACGTGCTGCGCGCCGACGAAACGGACAGCGTGTTCTGGCTGGCGCTGGGTAGCCGCGGCGAATACCTGGGCGGCGACCGCGCGCTGCCGCTGCCCGCCACGGTGGGCCAGCCCCGCCCCGGCGAGGTCCAGTACGAGGACGACACGCTGCGGGGCTTCGGTATCCGGCTGGCCTTCACCTGGGTGGATCTGCACCTGCCCGGCACGCAGCCGGCGCTGTTCATCGTGGCCGAGACCGTGGAAAAGCGCACGCAGCTCGCCAACGACATCATCAAGGGCGTGATCATTCCGCAGTTCGTGGTGCTGCCCATCGCCGTGCTGCTCGTCTGGTTCGGCCTGTCGCGCGGCGTGGCGCCCTTGAATGCGCTGCAGCAGCGGCTGCGCGCGCGGCGGCCCGACGACCTCTCTCCCATCGACGAGCGCGCCGCGCCGTCCGAAATCGCGCCGCTGGTCGCGGCCATGAACGACCTGCTGGACCGCCTGTCCGCCAACGTGCAGGCGCAGCGCCGGTTCGTGGCCGATGCCGCGCACCAGTTGAAGACCCCGCTGGCCGGGTTGCGCACACAGGCCGAACTGGCGCTGCGCGACGCCAGTCCCGAGGAAATGCAATCCAGCCTGCGCCAGCTCGTGACTGGTTCTGAGCGCGCGACGCGGCTCGTCAACCAGTTGCTGCTCCTGGCCCGCGCCGAGAACCCCAGCGCCATCGGGCTGACGCGCACGGACATCAACGCGATCGCGTACGAGCAGACCATGCACTGGGTGCCGTTGGCGCTGTCGCTCAGCACGGACCTGGGTTTTGAAGGGTCGGATACGCCCGTCGAGATCAACGGCAATCCCCTGCTGCTGGCCGAATTGCTGAACAACCTGGTCGACAACGCGCTGCGCTACACCCCGCGCGGCGGCCACATCACCGTGCGCGTGTTGCAGGCGGACAGCCAGGGCGTGCTGGAAGTCGAGGACTCGGGACCAGGCATTGCGCCCGAGGAGCGCGAACGTGTGTTCGACCGCTTCTACCGCGTGCTCGGCACGACGTCCGATGGCAGCGGACTGGGCCTGGCCATCGTGCGCGAAATTACACAGAAGCATCAGGCAAGCGTCGAGATCGGCGACCATCCCACCGAACACTCCAGCCTGCCCGGCACGCGCATCCGCGTCGTTTTTCCCCTCTATACGCCTGCGCCAGAGGCATCGGACAGCTAAGGACTATCCCTAGCACTCCCCTGTGAAATTACTATTTGTTTCAATTTTAAGATTCGAGTAAGGGTCACGTCAGAACCTCGTCAGCCTCGGCCCCCAATGTGGCGATAGCTCGATGTCGGTCTCGCCGGCGGAGGGTCAAGCACGGCGGAAAACCGCCGGCCAAAAAACGAGGAGACATCATGAGCACAACTACCATGGCAGGCCGCGGTCCATCCGCGGATCCGCGTCCGATGACCAAGGAGGAGCGCAAGGTCATCTTCGCGTCTTCACTCGGCACGGTGTTCGAGTGGTATGACTTTTATCTGTACGGCTCGCTCGCAGCCATCATTGCCCAACACTTTTTCTCCGGCGTGAACCCGACCGCGGGCTTCATCTTCGCGCTGCTGGCCTTCGCGGCCGGTTTCGCGGTGCGGCCGTTCGGCGCGCTGGTGTTCGGCCGTCTGGGTGACCTGGTCGGACGCAAATACACCTTCCTGGTCACGATCGTGATCATGGGCCTGTCCACGTTCCTCGTCGGCATCCTGCCCAGCTACGCCAGCATCGGCCTGGCCGCACCCGCCATCCTGATCGTCCTGCGCCTCTTGCAAGGCCTGGCGCTGGGCGGCGAATACGGCGGCGCGGCGACCTACGTTGCCGAACACGCCCCGCACGGCCGCCGCGGCTTCTACACGTCCTGGATTCAAACCACCGCGACGCTGGGCCTGTTCCTGTCGCTGCTGGTCATCCTCGGCATCCGCACGTTCATGGGTGAAGACGAGTTCAAGGCCTGGGGCTGGCGCATTCCGTTCCTGATCTCGGTGGTGCTGCTTGGCATCTCCGTGTGGATCCGCCTGCAACTGAACGAATCCCCCACCTTCAAGCGCATGAAGGAAGAAGGCAAGGGTTCGAAGGCGCCGATCGCCGAATCGTTCGGCCAATGGAAGAACCTGAAGGTCGTGATCCTGGCGCTCCTGGGCCTGACCGCCGGCCAAGCCGTCGTCTGGTACACGGGTCAGTTCTACGCCCTGTTCTTCCTGACGCAAACACTGAAGGTCGACGCCAACACCGCAAACATCCTGATCGCCATTGCGCTGCTGCTGGGCACGCCATTCTTCGTGATCTTCGGCGCACTGTCGGACAAGATCGGCCGCAAGCCCATCATCATGGCGGGCTGCCTGATTGCCGCGGCGACCTACTTCCCGATCTTCCAGGGCCTCACGCACTTCGCCAACCCGGCGCTTGAAAAGGCGCAAGCCACCGCCCCGGTCACGGTGATCGCGGATCCGAGCACGTGCTCGTTCCAGTTCAACCCCGTGGGCACGGCGTCGTTCACCAGCTCTTGCGACGTGATCAAGTCGTTCATGGCCCGCAACTCGGTGAACTACCGCAACGAAGCCGCCCCGGCGGGTTCGATGGCCCGCGTCAAGATCGGCAATGAAGAGTTCGCCTCGTTCGACGGTCGCTCGCTGGCGCCCGCCGAGTTCAAGGCCAAGGTCGCTGAACTCGACAAGACGCTGACCGCCTCCATCCGCAGCCACGGCTACCCGGCCAAGGCTGATCCGGCCCAAACCAACACCGTGATGGTCGTGGTGCTGCTGACGATCCTGGTGCTGTACGTGACCATGGTCTACGGCCCGATTGCCGCCATGCTGGTCGAAATGTTCCCGACGCGCATCCGCTACACGTCGATGAGCCTGCCGTACCACATCGGCAACGGCTGGTTCGGCGGCTTCCTGCCTCCCGTCGCGTTCGCGGTGGTGGCAGCCACCGGCAACATCTACGACGGCCTGTGGTATCCGATCATCATCGCGGTGATGACCCTGGTCATCGGCACGCTGTTCGTGCGCGAATCCAAGGACAACGACATCAACGCTTGATAGACCATCCCCCGCCGGGCGGGACTGCTGCGCCTGCCCGGCCTTTCAAAAGCTCCTTATTGGAGCTTTTTTTTTATTCGCACTTTCAGGACCATGTCAGACCGGCGCCAGTAGACTGAGCGCTCAGATTACGGCCTTGCGCAAGATTGCCTGACGATTGATCCCCCTGTCAGACGATTGCAGGGCTGCTCTTCTGACACCGATGCCGCGTTCCCCGCGAGCCTTTTATGACGCGGCATTGTGTGCTCCCGTACCGGCCCGACTCTTTATTGAGCCGGGCCGCTTTTTTTTGCGGTCACGGATGCTGCGGCCACGCCTGCAAAGAAAAAGGGCGGCCGCAATGCGACCGCCCTCTTCATGCAGCGCGCCGGCCTTGCGGTCGGCTACGATCAACGACGCATGCCCACGCCGATCGCGACCACGCCCGCCACGATCGCGGCAATGCCTGCCCACGTCGGGATGGGAACCGACTTCTCGGTTTCCGCCGTGGCCTTCACGGATCCGATCTGCAGGACCGTTTCCTCGGACTTGTAGCTAAAGCCCTTGTAGGCCAAGGCAACCACGCCCAGGACAATCAGGATCGCGCCAATGATTTTCATGTATTTACTCCAATCTCACGTTGGTGCGCGGGACATTACCGGATAGGCCGATCGCTGTCAGTGACAGAACGTGTCGCCTGTTGCCGGGGCACTCAGCCCCTTCGGCAAAGCCGCCGCGTCGTATAGAATCAACCCTTTTGGCCGACGCTCATGTGGTTCAAGAATCTCAAGATTTACCGCCTCTCTTCGCCCTGGACCCTGACCGGCGATCAGCTTGAAGACACGCTGGCGAAGCATGCCTACCAGTCTGGCAACAACCTCGAAATGCAGAGCCTGGGCTGGGTGCCCCCGCGCGAGAACGGCGGTCTGGCCCACGAAGTCAATGGCCAGATCCTGCTCAGCCTGCGCGCCGAAAAGAAGCTTTTGCCGGGCACCGTGATCAACCAGGTCGCCAAGGCACGCGCCCAGGAAATCGAAGAGCAGCAAGGCTACAAGCCGGGCCGCAAGCAGATGAAGGAAATCAAGGAGCGCGTCACCGAGGAGCTTCTGCCGCGCGCCTTCAGCGTTTATCGCGACACGCGCGTCTGGATCGACCCGAAGAACAACTGGCTCGTCATTGACGCGGCCGCTTCGGCCAAGGCCGACGAAGTCATCGGCCTGCTTGCCAAGTGCGTCGATCCCTTCCCGCTGGAAAACCTGTACGTCGCCCAGTCGCCCGCCTCTGCCATGACCGGCTGGCTGGCCGAGGACGAAGCGCCTAGCAACTTCACCATCGACCAGGACACCGAACTGCGCTCGTCCGGCGAAAGCGGCGCGGCGATCCGCTACGTGAAGCACTCCATTGACGCCGACGACGTGCGCCGCCACATCCAGTCCGGCAAGCAGTGCACCCGCCTGGCCATGACCTGGGCCGACCGCGTGTCGTTCGTCCTGACCGAAGGCCTGGACGTCAAACGCGTGGCGCCCCTGGACGTGCTGAAGGAAGGCAACGAAGGCGTCGCCGCGAACGACGACGAGAAGTTCGACTCCGACATGATGCTGATGACCGGGGAACTGGCCAAGATGATGGCCGAGCTGGTCGAGGCGCTGGGCGGCGAAAAGAAGATCTAAGCCTTCTTTTGCGCATTCACAGCAAGGGCCGCCCTTTCGGAGCGGCCCTTTTTCATGCCTCGACGCTGCGGTCGCGGCCGGCCTGTTTGGCCTTGTACAGCGCCTTGTCGGCGCGATCGATCAGGTACGCATAGTCGGGATGGCCATCGAACGTTGCGACGCCAATGCTGGCCGTCACTTGCAGCGCGCCGGATTCGGCCATCATGAAGCGGTGCCGGCGGATCTCGGCGTTGAGCTTTTCAGCCGCGGCCAGCGCGGCGCCGGGTCCCGTGTCCACCAGCACGACCAGAAACTCCTCGCCGCCATAACGGAACACGAAGTCGCTGGATCGACAGGTCTGGTGAACCACTTCAGCGAACTGGCGCAGGATCTGGTCGCCGCCGGCGTGGCCATGCGCATCGTTGATGGCCTTGAAGTGATCGATGTCCAGCAGCAGCACCGAAAAGCTCGACCGCTGACGCTGGGCCAGTGCGATCTCGCGGCCGATAACGGACGGCAGGAAACGGCGGTTCAGCACGTTGGTAAGCGGATCGCTACCGCTTTCAATCTCGGCCACCATGTCGAACAGGCCGTTGAGCAAATGCTTGATGCGCGCCACCAGCTCCTGCAGCTCCCGGACCTGATCAGGCAGCGATTCGTGTTCGTGACCGCCCCCCTGCATCATGCGCGGCAGCACCGTGTCATCCAGACGCGCCACGGCCTCCATGATCTGGCGCAGCGCCGGCGCGCTTTCAAAGAGCACCGCGCCCTTGTGCTGCAGCCACAGGCCAAATTCCGACGCAGCAAGGCGCGGCAGCGCCTGCTCCGGCGTCCGGTAATGCAGACCGATCAGCACAGCCTGGCTCCACTCGAGCAACGCGGCCCGCTGGCGCTCGCGCTCGGTCGAGATGTTCTGCCCCAACGCGAAGAGGCGATAAGCCTCGTCGTTGCGCGCGCCACGGTTGATATCGCGCATGAATGCGCGGCTCATCTGCTCGATCGCCAGATCGAACAGGTTGCACACGTATTGCGTGGCCACCGACACCGCCATGCCATCCAGACCGCTCGCGCGCAGGCGCTGCGCGATCTCGTTCTTCAGGATGCGGGCGCCGGCCATCACCAGATGAATCGGAATGTGGACGCGTGCGTGGACCTCGCCGACCTTTTTCTGCGTGGCCAGCAGCTCGTCGATATCGCCTTGGTCGCGCACGCAGAGCAGGCCCTTCAGCCAGTGCGTCATGCCGCGATGCAAGCGGGTCGACACGATTTCATGCGAGAGCCGCGGGCCGGCCTCGGCATCGGCGAGCAAGGTCGAATAGAAGGCGTCCACCAGTTGCGTGGCATGGTCGGACACCACCGCCGCAACCTGGCCGCGCGTATCGGCGTCCACCGATTGATAGACCGCTTCCCAGGCCTGCGCATTGGATGCGCTCAGGTAGCAATCGTGGCCGCTGGCCGTGTGTGCGGTGGCCGCAGGAGGAACACCGGTACTGCTCGAAGACATAAGCTCATCCGCCCAAGAACGGCGTGCGCGCCTGGCTGCGGCACGCGCCCGAAAAACCAGCGCGGATTATGCTTGAATTCTCCGTGGCGGGGCCGCGCTTGCGGCGCCGCCACGGGCGGTTGACGTCAATCCAGGCCGTGGAAGACCGAATCGTCGGGACCGACATGCGACGGATGCTGCCACGTCACATCGCGCAGCGAGTGCTGCACCAGGCCTTCCACGCCCAACAGCACCGCGAAGATCGCCATGCGGATGGGAATGCCGTTGTCGGTCTGGCGGAAGATGGCCAGACGCGGATCGTGGTTCAGGTCCACGCTGAGATCGTTGGCGCCAGGACGGCTGTCACGCGGCAGCGGGTGCATCACGATCGTTTCGGGGCTGCAGTACGCGTCGATGATGGCGCGGTTGACCTGGAAGTCCGGCGTGTAGCCTTCGTTCTCTTCGTTGGCGAAGCGTTCCTTCTGAACGCGCGTCGCGTAGATGACGTCGGCGCCCGCCAGGCCTTCGGCCAGAGAAGACTTCTGTTCGATGATGTTGCCGTTGCGGCTGGCCTGCTCGACGATGTAGGTCGGCATCTCCAGGCCCTTGGGCGAAATCAGCGAGAACTTCACGTTCTTGTACAGCGCCATCAGCTTGATCAGCGAATGCACGGTGCGGCCGTACTTCAGGTCGCCGACCATGGCGATGTGCGCGCCGTCCAGCAGCTTACCCAGGCGCGAGAATTCGGTCAGGATGGTGTACAGGTCCAGCAGCGCCTGGCTGGGGTGTTCGCCGGGGCCGTCGCCGCCGTTGACTACAGGGATGTTCGTCGCGCGCGCGAATTCCGCGACCGAGCCTTGGTCGGGATGGCGGATGACCATCGCGTCCACATAGCCGCTCATGACGCGGCTGGTGTCATAGATGGATTCGCCCTTCGCCATCGACGAGAACGTGAAGCCGGTGGTGTCGCACACCGAGCCGCCCAAGCGGCAGAAGGCGGAACCAAAGCTGACGCGGGTGCGGGTGCTGGCCTCGAAGAACAGGTTGCCCAGCACGGCGCCTTCCAGCACGCGCGACACCTTCTGGCGGCGCGCGATGGGCTGCATCATGTCGGCCACGCGGAACAGGTCTTCGACAGAGTCGCGGGTGAACTGGTCCACCGAGAGCAGCTGGTTCTTGCCTTCCAGGGCAATGCGATCACGCAGCGGGCCGTCTTGTACGCTTTGCGTATATTTTTCCAGTAGCACACCGTTTTGCACGATTTCCGTGACAAAGCGCTGGACGACTTCCGGCATTGCTCGGAATTCCTGTGAGCCTTCCGGCAGAAGCCAGGTATCAAGCGCCCGGCGCTTGACGCCGATACGCGTGGCGAACACATCGCGGGTGAGGTTGAGGCGGCGCATGGCGTCGCGCAGAAAGGCTTGCTGGGAGATGCTCATGACGGGCCCCAAAAAGAGGATTTATATACGCAGTGCGCATATTATTCCTACCATCTTTACAAGTCCAACATTTTTGCGCATACGGGTTTACCCGCGTTTTATCGCTGTGCGTAGGCCGCCGCCTGCGGCGTGGCAGTCGCGGCCTGCCCGGCCGCGAACCAGCACGCCCCGCAGAAAGCCAGCATGCTGGCCAGGTAGCACACCAGCGCCAGCAGTTGCGCGGGCCAATGGCCGCGCGTCAGATGACCGTTGTAGCCTTGCCGCAACAGGCTGACCTGCGCCAGGTAGGCAAACGCCACGCCCAGGCCCGCCAGCACCAGCCCGGCAAGAAAAAACAACAGAGGTACCTGCAAATCGGGCGCGGCAATGTCCGACCCCACAATGCCTAGTGAGAATCCGACCAGGATCAGGGCAGCGCCGCCGTTCAACCACCCCAGGAAGCGAAACGCGCCGGCCAGCAACGCGAACGACGTGCCGTTTGCGCGGAGCTGCTGGGCGCGGGGGTCCATGGATCAACCGCCCGTGGCGCTGCGGCAGATGGGCGTCGCGCTCTGAATCGACTTGCGCGCCGCCGCGATCTCGGCCTCGTCCCAGCGACCTTCACCCAGGACCGTCACAGTCACCTTGGAGGTGGCAGGACCGTCGGCCTCGGCGGAAATCAATTCCAGCACGGTTGCGGGCTGGCCGACCTTGTAAAGCTTGATTTCGTCCGGCGCGCCCTTCTCGCCAAGGCTATGGCGCCAGGCATAAGAGACGCCATAAGGATGGCTGACCTGCGTATGGCACGTGCGCACGTATTCGCCGGCACGGCGGAACGCCGCCTGGTAATTGGTGTCGACGCTAAAGGTTTCCTTCTTGGCGGTTTCCGACTCGTAGACCCCGGTGCTGGCGCAACCGGCCAACGTGGCCGCCACCGTAGCCGCCAACGTGACAGCCACCCATACAGACTTGCGCATGATTCTTCCCGCCATTGCTATTCGGACTTCCGCGATTATGCCAGCGGCTGCAAAAAGGCCACGCCGGAAATGCCAGTTTTTGGCACTCCGTGCGTGGCCTTGCGCCGTCGTGACGGCAACGGGCCGGGCGCCTTAGCGCTTTTCCGCGGCCCCTTCGATCTTTTCCCCGCCCCGCTGGATATCCTTTCCGGCCCCGGCGACGGTGTTGCACCCCGCCGACAGCGCAGCAATCGAAAGCATCATGACGAGAAAGACTTTGTTCTTCATAAACATCTCCTGTCTGGGCATGGAAAAAACGAAGCCCAGCATACCTCAAAGGCCCCAATTTGCGCGAGACGTGCCGGACCCGGCGGGCGCGCCCGCCACGGACACGCCTCAGACCGGAATTGCGGGCGTCCGCGAACAGTCGTGGTGACACAAGCGCGTCACGTGTAACAACACCGACAAGAAACCGTCACCACCCTTACGCGCCGGTGACATTTGCGAGGCATTCTCGCCTGTCGCGTATTTGCCGCCAATGGATTAGGATGCGCACATGACGAAGAAACAAGCATCACAACCCGCCGGGGCCGGCCCGCATGGCTGGGGCTGGGAAAAGCCGCAATGCCGAGGACAGGCCGCCCTGGCGCTGTTCATCGACGACCTGCATCGCATCCTGCAGGCGCATGCCGCGGGCAAGCTGGCGGACAGCAGCTCGCTGTCGGACGCGCAGGCCCAGGTGAATGAATTGCTGGCGCGGTACAACGAAGTTTCTGCCGCACCGGATATATTTCTGGGGCAGTCAGTCGAACTCAAAGAAGGTATCGACCGCAGCGGCGTCGCACATACGGTGCCGATTTTTTCGCCGCGCCTGAAGCAGTCGCTGGTGTCGATGCTTGGACAAGGTCCGGGATGACATCCCGGCAAGCGGCCCGGCTGGCGATCAAACAGGACGGCCCCCAAAAGGAAGGAGACTACAAGATGAGCACGGACAACGTTATTGAGTTTCTCCGCCTGCTGTCCCTGGACGTTACGCTGGGCGCCGCTGCCCAGCATGCCGCAAGCCAGGCCGACGCGCCGCTGGCCCTGGCCCGCCTGGCAACCTCGCACGGCCTGCCCTGCAATGCTTCGGATTGGTCTTCCTTTGCGCGCAACTGCCTGGACAACCTCGACCTGACCGAGGGCGACACAGGCATGGCGAACGCCACGATCTGGCAACTGGTGCAGGATCCCGCCCACGGGACGTCCATTCCCGCCAGCGCCATCACCCGCGTGATCGGCATCATCTCGCAGCCCGAAGGCGAACCACCCGTGGTTGGCCACGTGGTCAGCGACTTGGCGCCCCGTGCGCCGATGAGCATGGCGCCGCATACGACGGGTTCCTGATCAGGTCTGCGCGCGGCAGTCCGCTCAGGATTGCCCTTTCAGAAAATCAATCACGCCAGCCGCGCCGGATGCGCCGCTGGCCATGCAGGCCGTCAACAGGTAACCGCCCGTTGGCGCCTCCCAATCCAGCATTTCCCCAACACAGAACACGCCGGGCACGGCGTTGAGCATCAGCCCGGCCGTCAGCCCCGCGAATGCGACGCCCCCCGCCGTGCTGATCGCCTCGTCAATCGGCCGCGGCCGCACCAGCGTCAATGGCAAGGCCTTGATCCGCTGGCCCAGGCGCTCGGGGTCCTTGAAGTCTTCGGCGCTGGCGCATTCACGCAGCAGCCCCGCCTTGACACCGGTCAGGCCCAGGCGGCTCTGCAGGTGGCTCGACATGGAACGGGCGCCGCGCGGATGCGTCACCGCTGCCATCACCTTCTCGTGCGGCCAGTCCGGCGCCAGATCCAGCATGGCCACGGCGCTGCCGTCGGCATCGATCTGGTCGCGCAGGGTGGCGGACAAGGCATAGACGAGGCTGCCTTCAATACCCGTCTCGGAGACGACAAATTCGCCCTGGCGGGCGGGTCCGCCGCAGGCCATGGAAACGGACTTGACCGGCTGGCCCGCAAAGCGGCTGCGAAAGTGTTCGGACCAGGCGACGTCGAACCCGCAATTGGCGGGCCGCAAAGGCGCGACCGGCACGCCGTGCGACTGCAGATCCGGCACCCAGGCGCCATCGGATCCCAGCTTGGCCCAACTGCCGCCGCCCAGCGCCAGCACGACGGCATCCGCGGCATGGCGCACTTCACCGTCGGGCGTCGCAAAACGTAGGGCATCCACGCCTGCCTTGCTATCGCCCCAGCCGAGCCAGCGGTGCCGCATGTGAAACCGCACACCCTGTCCGCGCAGCCGGGCGAGCCAGGCCCGCAACAGGGGAGCCGCCTTCATCTCCTGCGGGAACACCCGGCCCGAGGAACCTACAAATGTCTGGATGCCCAACGCATGGGCCCAAGCGCGCAGACCGGCGCCGTCCATCGTTTGCAGCCATGGCTGCACGAATGGGGCGCGGTCGCCAAAGCGAGCGAGAAAAGGCTGGGCGGGCTCGCTGTGCGTCAAATTCAGGCCGCCCCGCCCCGCCATCAGGAATTTGCGCCCCACGGAGGGCATCGCGTCGAAGACGTCCACCTGCGCGCCGGCTTCGCTCAGTTTTTCCGCCGCCATCAGGCCGGCGGGGCCGCCCCCAATGATGGCAACGCGTTTGGCGGACAGGCTCATGGGGCCGTCGCCGTCATGGCAGGACGCGGAAGGGAAAAAGCGGAACGCATGCGGGAGGAATCGAGACGGAGAGAACAATCGGGCACCGGGCCACGGGACGCAGATTGTCTCACGGCGGCGCGGGCCACTAGCGGGCGAGCGCGTCGCTACCGCCGGGAAAAGCCGGCGCCGACCATTTCTTGACCGTAGGCGCCAAGTCTATGTTTCTACTAGGAAAATCCGATATACGCAGCAGCTATCCCAAGGGTTTTCCACAATCCCTGTGGGTAACTGCCGCGCCCCCGGCGAGAAGCGTCAGTCGCGCTAGGCCGCCTTCATCGGACCGGACCAAGGCTCGGCATCGAGCTGGAACCGCAGTTCCTGGTATTCGCCGTCGACCGCGACGCTACGCAGCAGACCGGCGTCGAGCGCTTGACCGAGCGCGCGGCGGCAGAGGGTTTCGGGATCGTCCGGCAGCGACTGGAACACCCCATCGGGGATGCGCAACCTCAGCAACGCAGAGGGATCGCCGCGGTCGGCTGGACGGCCGATATGGATGTGGGCCGGATACCCGTGAGGGCACCAGATGCCCACGTGGTACTTGCCCTCAGCGCCCGTATCAGCAACGTAGCCGGGATGATCGTATTTTGCGGTTCCCATGGACACTCCTTCTGTGCGGCAATGTAGCGCGCGTGGCCCATGGTAGCGCAGGGTTGCGGCCGTGTGCGGCTGCAGATACCCGGGTAACTCCGGACGCAGCCCGGGCATGACCCAGCGCAATCGCCAGACGAAAAAAAGCCGCGACACTGTCGCGGCTTTTTACTGCGGCCTTGCCGGGTGCATTTGAAACGCGCCGCCGGAAGACCGGGTACTGCTTGAAACTGGTTGCGGGGGCAGGATTTGAACCTACGACCTTCGGGTTATGAGCCCGACGAGCTGCCAGACTGCTCCACCCCGCGTCTGATGTGTGAATCATACATCATTTTGAAATCTTGTGCAGCGCACCCACGCGAATGTTTCCGTTTTTCGACAGAAACCCGCGAAAAAAAGCGGCGGCACGGCGCCGGATCGTGTCCAGGCGCCCGGCGGAATCCAGGCAGATCACTTGCGCGCCATCCAGTGCGGTCAGGTGCACCGCGCCGCCGTAGGACACGCCGTGAACCTCACCTGCGTTGAGCCGGACCGAAATGACGCGATGCAGTCCACCCGCGGCTTCCAGGCCGTTTGCGGCCTCTTCGACGCGCACGCTGCCTTCCACGCACACAACGGCGGCGCCTGCGCGCAGGACGAATACCCGGCTGGCGCCGGCGGGAAGATCCAGGCGCAGGCCTGGCGAGGCGGGGTCGGAACGCGGGGTCATGATGATCTCCAGAAAGACCATCACAGGCTACGCCCGCCCTGCTTTGCGCAACAGCCACACAAATCGGCTTTCTGTACCGATGCAGAGGGTCGATTTTGTGACTGTTATGGTGTACTTTGCCTGCATCTGTGCCTACCCACCGTCCAACCCCGGGGAGCAAGATCGGCGCATGGAACCTCAACCGCTGTACCTACGCCTGGCCAATCACTACCGGCGCGCCATCCAGACCGGCGTGCTGGCCCCCGCCCAGCGCATGCCATCGGTTCGCGCGCTGGTGCGCACCCATCACGTCAGCCTGTCGACGGCGCTCCAGGCCTGCCGGCAGCTCGAAGACGATGGCCTGATCGAGGCCCGCCCCCGCTCGGGCTATTTCGTCCTGAAGCCCCGGCGCAACAGCATTCCGCCCGTGAGCGAGCCTGACATCCGCCAGCCCCTCGGCGCGGCGCAGTATGTCGGCATTCATGACCGGGTTTCGGACTTCATCGCCAAATGCGAGGCGCACCGGGTCAGCGCCAACTTCGCGCTGGCCGCGGCCGTGCCTCAGGCCTATCCGATGGAGGCGCTCAAGCAGGCGATGACCCGCGCCCTGCGGCAATCGCCCGAGGTGCTGGTCAGTCCCGTGCCGCCGCAAGGACATCCCGACCTGCGCGGGGTGCTGGCCCGCCGCGCGCTGGCCAATGGCATCAACGCCACACCCGACGACGTCATTGTCACGCATGGCTGCATCGAAGCCCTGAATCTGGCGCTGCGCGCCGTCGCCCGGCCCGGCGACACCATCGCCGTGGAATCGCCCGCCTACTTCGGTCTGCTGCAGATCCTGGAAAGCCTGGGCATGCGCGCGCTCGAGATTCCCACCAGCCCGCAGCACGGACTGTCGATCGAAGCGCTGGACCTGGCGTTCCAGACCCACGGCAACATCCGCGCCGTGGTCGTCGTGCCGAATTTCCATAATCCGCTCGGTTGCGTCATGCCTGACGCACACAAGGCGCGGCTCGTGGCGCTGTGCGAGCGCCAACAGGTGCCGCTCATCGAGGACGACACATACGGCGCGCTGACTGACGACGACACGCCGCTGGCAGCGGCGAAATCCTGGGATGCCACGGGCAACGTCATTTATTGCTCGTCGATGCACAAGACACTGGCGCCGGGAATGCGGCTGGGCTGGCTGCTCGGCGGCCGGTGGAAAGCCCGGATCGCCATGCTCAAGTTCGCGCAAAGCCGTCCCAACGAACCATTGGCGCAGATCGCCGTGGCGGAATACATGGGATCACGCGCCTACGACCGCCATCTGTCCCGGCTGCGGCGCGAGCTCAAAACGCAGCGCGACCTGACCGCCGAGGCCATTGCCGCGCATTTTCCGCGGGGCACACGGCTGAGCGTGCCGCAAGGCGGCATGCTGCTTTGGGTGGAAATGCCCGAGGGCGTGTCGGGCATGGAAGTCTTCGAGGCAGGGCTGCGGCAGGGGATACGGGTAGCGCCCGGCGCGATGTTTTCAAACGGCGCCCGTTATAACCACTTCCTGCGCATCAGTTGCGGACAACGCATCACGCCGGAAATCTCGCACGCATTGGTGACGCTCGCGCGCATCGTGGAAGAAAGGACAGGATGAACGCGGAACTGCATCAATTCATCGCGGATTATGGCTTGTGGGCCGTGCTGGGCGGGACCTTCCTGGAAGGCGAAAGCGTGGTGGTATTTGCCGGTTTCCTGGCGCATCAGGGATTGTTCCACCTGCCTTACGTCATGCTCTGCGCCTTCGCCGGCTCGTTCATGGCGGATCAACTGCTGTTCCTGCTGGGCCGCCGCTACCGCGAGCATCGCTACGTGCAGCGCATTCGCGCCAAGCCCGCGTTCGACAAGGCATTGGCCGCGATTGACCGATATCCCAACGGATTCATATTGGCGCTGCGCTTTCTGTATGGCTTGCGGACGGTCGGGCCCGTTGCGCTCGGCGTGTCCAAGGTGCCGGCCCTGCGCTATCTGATGTTGAACGCCATCGCCGCCGCGATCTGGGCGGTCTGTTTCAGCCTGCTGGGGTTTGTGTTCGGCCGGACGATCGAGGCGCTGCTGGGACGCCTGCATGGCGTGGAAACCAAGCTGGCCATCGCGGTGGCGCTCGGCGTGCTGGTGTGGCTGGCCTATCAGGTCTACGCGCGCCGCCGCAGGTAGCGGCGAGCGCGTTCAGAACACCAATTTGCCGCTTGCGCGCTGCACATGGCGGCGGCGCGCATTGCGGTACAAAGTGCCGATGACCGGCAGGCGCGCGAGGCGGCGCAGGATCGGGTGACGCTGGTCGAAGTCGTGCCAGGCCTTGAAGCCATGGCCCATGCGCTCCCAGCTCTCCCTCGCCTCGGGGGAAAGCTTGCCGGGGTCAAATGCCGCCAGCTTTGCTGCTTCCGAGACGCGCGCCGCCAGGGCGAGGTTCCGGCCTTCCAATGAATACTGATTCCGCATGGGGCCGCATATTACCCGGGCTTGGCCTGCCGTGGCGGCGGGCGGGTTGCGCTTCGCATCAGCGCAATGGAGCCGCTTTTGACCGCCCAACGCAAGTCGTTGTAATTGAAGGAATTTGTAGATCTATGCCCGCGCTATCCCAAGGCTTGTCCACAGAACCTGTGGGTAACTGCCGCCGGGCGCATCACTTCAGGGCGGTCAGGACCATGTCGCGCACGCTTTCGAAGCCCGCGACGTATTGCGGATTCTCGGAACGCGCCAGCAGGCCGGAGTAATTCTGCTCTAGCTGCGCCTCGATGGCCTCGCGCAGGCCCGGCGAATTCTTCGCCAGATGCAGCATCGAAAGCAGCGTGGTATTGAGCGCGTCGATGCGGCCGCCCTGGTGCGAGATGGTGTGCACGACAACGGCGATCTGTTCCTGGATGTCCATGATGTAAAGCCTCCTGGCAATGAAATCTGGCGCAAATCCTAGCATGGCGATTGGGTGCGTCCGGCCCGGGAGCAAGCGACGCGCCTCCCCTGCCGCGGCTAGGCAAGCACCGGGCTCGGCGCTAGCATGAAGCGTAGCCGCAAGGGCACCGCGGCGCACGCCGCCGGCGCTGCTTCCGGGCGCCCGGCACAACCGGAGCGCGCACATGAAAACGATCCAGAATTACGTCCCGCCAAGCGCCCAGTCGCTGCAACGGCTGCAGGACAGGCTGGGCTACCCCGACAGCAGGATGGCCGAGCTGGCCGGGCTGGACACCTCGACGCCGTGGCCCAGTTATGCGGGCGGTCCGGAACCCCGCACGCTGGGCCGGCAGCGGCTGTTCTACATGATGGCCCGCCTGACACTGGAAGAACCGGAATGGCAGCGCGTGCTGGCCGCCATGCGTGAAGCGGGCGCGCACTTCGACTGCCAGGACCCGCACGGCGATGGCGCGGCGCTGCCGCCGGAACCGATGGCGGACGAAGAACGCAAGTTCGGCATGCTGCTGGTCAGCCGCAACGGCTCGTTCCACGAAATGGAGCAACTGCGCGAGTTCGCGCATTTTGCGCACGAATCGGATGTCAGCCGCTTCGTGCACAGCGCGTTCTACGACAGCGACATCGACCTGTGCCGCTTCAGCTTTGCGGACCACGACGGCCTGGACGCCGCCAGCCGTGACCGCATCTTCGATGCCGCGCACAAGACCATCACGCGCTTCGAGTTCGACGGCCGCATCTATCACGGCGGCATTCCGCCCGAGTCCGACGGCTAGCGGCGCCGCATTGACGCGGGCAGGCCGGCGCCTGTACCGTCGCCACTTCGCCTTCCCGCTCAACGCCATCGCCCATCGCATGAACGAACGACTCGACGCCATCGACCGGCAACTGCTGAGCCTCTTGCAGGCCAATGCGCGCGAACCCGCCGCCATCCTGGCGCGCAAGCTTGGCCTTGCGCGCACGACCGTGGTGGCGCGCATCGCGCGCCTGGAACGCGAGAGCATCGTTTCCGGCTATGGCGTGCGGCTTGGGCGGCTGCTGGAAGAGGCGGCGGTGCGCGCCTACTGCTTCATCAGCGTGCTGCCCAAGACGCCGGCCGCCGTGATCCGCGAACTGGAAAAGATGCCGGAGGTCGAGGAAGTGTCTTCGGTCAGCGGTCCTTATGATTACCTGATCTTCCTGCGCTGCGAGACCCACGAGCAACTGGACGCGCTACTGGACCGCATCGGACTCATCGATGGCGTCAAGCAGACGCAGACGTCGATCGTGCTCAGCAGAAAGGTCGACCGGCGCAGCGCGGTCGCGGCGCCCTGAGCGACGTATATCCTGTGGACCGTCTTTCCGGCGGGCGCAACATGGTGGTGTAATGGGGCCTGTCGCGAATCCTGGATTTTTCATGCTTGCTCGCCTTGCCCCTGCCGCCGCCCTCCTCGTCCTGTTGACCGCGTGTTCCAGCATGAGCGAGGTCACGTCCACCGCCAAGGACCAATACAGCGTCACCTACAGCTCCGGCACGCAGTTGCTGAGCTGGGTCGAGATCAAGAACCAGGCATTGCAGCGCGCCGACCAGTACTGCCAGTCCATCGGCCGCAAACTGGTCAAGCCCAGCGTGACGTCCAATCGTGCCACCGGCCTGGGTTCCAAGCGCGCCACGGTCACGTTCGAATGCGCGGCGATCGATCCCCCCAAGAACCCCGCCCAATAAGCGCCAATGAGCGCCCACGGCGCCACCCGGCTTCGGGTGTAGCATTTCCCGTGTCCCCCCTCTTTCTGCCAGCACCGTGAACACTCCCCTGCCCGTGGGCATCACCATGGGCGATGCCGCCGGCATCGGTCCCGAAATCGTCGTCAAGGCCTGTGTGCAGGGACTGGCCGCGCCCTGTGTGGTGTATGGCGATGCTGGCGCGCTGCGCCGCGCGGCAACGCAATTGGGCGCCCGCCTGGATATCACCGAGATCGCGGACATCAGCCAGGCCCGGCCGGACGCGGCCGGTATCCAGGTCGTGGCCTGCAGCGCCGCCCTGCCCGCCGGCCTGCCGCTGGGAAAGGTCAGCGCCCTGGCGGGCCGCGGCGCCTACGATTATGTGTGCGCGGCCATCGACGATGCGCTTGCCGGACACATCCGCGCCATCGTGACCGCCCCACTGAACAAGAAGTCCATGCACGAGGCCGGCATTGATTATCCCGGCCACACCGAAATCCTGGCGGACCGCTCCGGGACGCGGGACTTCGCGATGATGCTTGCCAACGACGAGCTGCGCGTGCTGCTGGTGACCATCCACGTCGCGCTGGCCGACGTCATGGCGCGGATCACGCCGCAGGCCGAATTGACCGCGATGCGTCTTGCGGACCGCGCCTGCCGCCAAATGGGCATCGCACATCCGCGCGTCGCCGTCGCGGGGCTGAATCCGCATGCCGGTGAAGGCGGAAAGTTCGGGCGCGAAGACATGGACATCATCGAACCGGCCATCGCCGCCGCCCGCGCGGAAGGCATCGATGCCAGCGGCCCCTGGCCGGGCGACACCATCTTCATGCGCGCCCGGCGCGGGGAGTTCGACATCGTGGTGGCGCAATACCACGACCAGGGCCTCATCCCGGTGAAGTATCTGGGCGTGGACCACGGCGTGAACGTCACCGTCGGGCTGCCGTTCGTGCGCACCAGCGTGGACCACGGCACCGCATTCGACATCGCCGGCCAGGGCGTGGCCGATCACGCCTCGCTGGTGACGGCGTTTGATCTTGCGCTGGCGATGACGCCCAGAGCGCCTGACTGAACGCCTGACTGAGCGCCCAAGCGCGCCTGAAAGACCAGCAGACTGCCTCAACACGCGGACGCTTGCGTCCCTCGGGCGAAGAACCCGCGCCGGTGCGGGTCTACAATACGCCCCGTTTCCGGCGCCCCGCGCCGCCGCTTTTCCGTTCTTCCTCCCATCCCATGTCCCGCCTCGTTCGACTTCTGCCCGACCGCTTCACCCTCTACCTGATCTGCACCGTCATCATCGCCAGCTTCCTGCCCGCACATGGGCAAGGCGTGGTCGTGTTCGGCTGGATCACCAATGTGGCCGTCGGCCTGCTGTTCTTCCTGCACGGCGCGCGCCTTTCCCGCGAGGCCATCATCGCCGGCCTCACGCACTGGAAGCTGCACCTGACCATCTTCTCGGCCACGTTCCTGATGTTCCCGCTGCTGGGATTGGCCCTTCAGCCGGTGCTGGAGCCGCTGGTGACGCCCGAGCTTTACCTGGGCATCCTGTTCCTGTGCTGCCTGCCCGCCACGGTGCAGTCGGCCATCGCATTCACGTCGATGGCGCGCGGCAACGTTCCCGCGGCGGTGTGCAGCGCCTCGGCGTCCAGCCTGCTGGGCATCTTCCTCACGCCGCTGCTAGTCGGCACGGTCGTGGCCAACGCCGGCAGCGCGCCGATCTCGTTCGATGCGGTCGGCAAGATCATGCTGCAACTGCTCCTGCCCTTCGTGCTGGGCCAGTTCGCGCGACGCTGGATCGGCGCCTGGGTGCACAAGCGCAAGGCCATGCTGAAGTTCGTGGACCAGGGCTCGATCCTGCTGGTGGTCTACACGGCGTTCTCCGAAGCCATCAATGAAGGCCTGTGGAGCAGCACCCCGATCCCCGCGCTGGTTGGCCTGGTCGTGAGCTGCTGCGTAATCCTGGCGCTGGCGCTGGGCTTGTCCGCACTGGCAGGCCGGCTGTTCGGATTCAGCATCGAAGACCGCATCACGCTGCTCTTCTGCGGTTCGAAGAAAAGCCTGGCCAGCGGCATTCCGATGGCCCAGGTCCTGTTCGCCGGCCACGCCGTGGGTGCGGTGGTACTGCCGCTGATGCTGTTCCACCAGATCCAGCTCATGGTCTGCGGCGTGCTTGCGGCGCGCTACGGCAAGCGGCCGGACGCCACGCACTGATCGCCGTTCAAGACGAAAAAAAACCGCGCTGCGAAGCGCGGTTTTTTATTGGTCGTGGCCGTTGCCGGGATCAGTACATGTCCCGCGGCTGCGCGCCGGAGAAGTTCAGGAAGCGCGTGCTGGAGCCCTGGAACGTCAGGCGCACCGAGCCGATCGGGCCGTTACGCTGCTTGCCGATGATGATCTCGGCCGTGCCCTTGTCCGGCGAATCGGGGTTATAGACCTCGTCCCGGTAAATGAACAGGATTACGTCCGCATCCTGTTCGATTGCGCCGGATTCGCGCAAGTCGCTCATGACGGGACGCTTGTTGGGGCGCTGTTCCAGGCTTCGGTTGAGCTGCGACAGCGCGATCAGCGGGCAATTCAATTCCTTGGCCAGACCCTTGAGCGAACGGCTGATTTCCGACACTTCAGTAGCCCGGTTTTCGCCGGAACCGTTGCCGGACATGAGCTGCAGGTAGTCGATGATGATGAGGCCAAGCTGGCCGCATTGGCGAGCCAGGCGGCGCGCGCGGGCGCGCACTTCCATCGGACTGAGCGCCGGGGATTCGTCGATGTAGACCTGCGCGTCCTGCATGAGCTGCACGGCGTGCGTGACGCGCGGCCAGTCTTCGGCGATCAGCTTGCCGGTACGCATGCGGTGCTGATCCAGCAGGCCCACGGAGCCCAGCATACGCATGGCGAGCTGCACCGCGCCCATTTCCATGGAGAACACTGCCACGGGCAGGCCCTCTTCGATGGCGACGTGCTCGCCGATGTTCATGGAGAACGACGTCTTGCCCATGGACGGGCGGCCCGCCACGATGATCAGGTCGCCGCCCTGCATGCCGGACGTCATCTTGTCCAGATCCGTGAAGCCCGTGGGGACGCCCGTCACGTCGGATGTGCTCTCGCGGTGGTAGAGCTCGTCGATGCGCTCGACCACCTGCGTCAGCAGCGGTTGGATCTCTTGGAAGCCTGCCGCGCCGCGTGCGCCTTCCTGGGCGATCTTGAACACCTTGGATTCGGCCTCGTCCAGCAGTTGGCGCGCTTCCTTGCCCTGCGGATTCATGGCGGCCGAGGAGATTTCATCCGCGATCGACACCAGCTTGCGCAGCATGGCGCGCTCGCGCACGATCTCGCCGTAACGGCGGATGTTGGCGGCTGACGGCGTGTTGTGCGCCAGGGCGTTCAGGTAGGCCAGCCCGCCAGATTCTTCGGCCTTGCCCGCGCTGACGAGGGACTCGTGCACGGTGATGACGTCGGCCGGACGCGCCAGACCGATCAGGCGCGCAATGTGGTGCCAGATCAGCCGGTGGTCGTGGCGGTAGAAGTCTTCTTCGAGGAGCACGTCCGCGATGCGGTCCCAAGCGGCGTTGTCCAGCATCAATCCGCCCAGCACCGACTGCTCGGCCTCGATGGAATGAGGGGGAACGCGCAGGTACTCGAGCTGGGAATCGGCGGGTGTGTTCATGGCTTCAATAGTAACGGCTGCAGGATATCCGCGACGCGGAAAAACCCTTGGATGTCGCGCGAGGGGAATCGGGCAAGAACGGGGCGCAGCGGCATGGCAATGCCGCACAGCACGCGCGCCAGGCGCTTCAAGCGGGCCCGGACCTCGGGGTCGGGATTGCTGTCCAGGTAGACGTCGAGCGCCAGCTTGCCCAGCGTGCGCGCATCGGCATCGCCCAGTTTACGCAACGACACCAGCGAGGCCAGCATCTGGAACAGGTCGTACGCCTGCGCCAACGGACGCGACAGCGTCGCGCCGATATTTTCTTCGAAGTCGATGCGCCAGATCTCGCCGTCGCGCAACGTCACGTTGCGGATCTGCGCCCCGCCATGCCACATGCCGCGGGCATGGAAAGCGGCCAGGTCGGCCGCCGCAGCACGCGTGAGCCACAGGCGCGAGGTGGAGTCTTCGTTGCGGATGAGGTCCGCCAGGTCTTCACCCACGAATTCCAGCACGAGCAGGTTCTGCTCGCGCCACCATACCTCGGGGACACGGCAACCGGCTTCCAGCAACTGCGCCAGGCGTTGCCCTTCGTGGGCCATGCCATTGCGCAGCAGCACGCTGGGGCGCGGAAATTCGCCCAGGAACACCTTGCAACCCACGGCAAGGAACAAGGCGCGCACGTAGCGCAGCACGTAGCTTACGCCCTGCAGGATGCCGGGCCGGCGCCGCTTGATGATGCAGCGCACGCCATCTATCGTCACATCCCGCACCGAAGGTTCACGCGACGCATCCACGCTGTCGAGCCAGGCTCGCAAACCGGGCGGCGCGTTGTGATGGACAGGCGGATGAGTCAAGAGGTCCTCGAAAATGACAGCGTAAAACGAGGGTGCGGGGCCGCGCACCATTCAACAAAAAATCGGTACATTGCCGCGGAAAGAAAAAAAGCCGGCACGCGGGCCGGCTTCTTTTTACCGCGACTGCCGGATTAGGACAGTTCGCCTTCGACCAGAACCGTGATGTCGACCACGACGTCGGCGTGCAGGGCGACCTGAACCGGGTATTCGCCGATGGCCTTCAGTTGGCCATTGGGCAGACGCACTTGCGACTTTTCGACGGCTTCGAACGAAGCCTTCTTCAGGCCTTCGGCGATGTCGGCGTTGGTGACCGAACCGAACAGACGACCGTCAACGCCGGCCTTCTGAACGATCTTGAGCTGGTAGCCGTTCATGCGGTCGCCCAAAGCTTGGGAGGCGGCCAGCTTTTCAGCTTGGACCTTTTCCAGCTCGGCGCGACGGGCTTCGAATTCCTTCAGGGCGGCGTCGGTTGCGCGACGGGCCTTCTTCTGGGGAATCAGGAAGTTGCGGGCGTAGCCATCACGCACGCGCACGACTTCACCCAGGTTGCCCAGGTTGACGACTTTTTCGAGCAGAATAACTTGCATTTCAGTGCCCCGGATTAGTTGTGGTTGTCGGTGTAAGGCAACAGAGCCAGGAAGCGCGCGCGCTTGATGGCGGAGTCCAGCTGGCGCTGGTAGATTGCCTTGGTGCCGGTCAGGCGAGCCGGGATGATCTTGCCGTTTTCTTGCACGAAGTCGCGCAGGGTGTCCAGATCCTTGTAGTCGATCTCTTCGACGCCGGCTGCGGTGAAGCGGCAGAACTTACGACGCTTGAAGAGCGGGTTCTGCTGCGTGAATTTGCGTTTTTCTTTGCGTTTTCCGAAGAAAGCCATGATATGTGCCTTTATGTTTGAGGGGACTGGGTCATTGCCCACTTCCCCATAACCTATCCGTATTCAGAAGGCGCTCTCGCACCCTTGGTCTCATTCCGTTCAGGCCACCTGCGGATCGCGTCCAGCGCTACCGCTGATCTTGCGCGCCTGCTGCAGATGCAGCTTGATCTTCACCGAGTCCTTGCGCGCGGGAGCCAAAAACCCCTGCACCAGCAATTCAGACCCTAAAGCGGTGTTTCTCAACAGCAACGCCAGATCTCCCAGTGCCACGGCGGCGATCGTCAGTTCGACACGGCGCGGGTGGCCGGCTTCGATGACCTCCGACTCGTGCGCCAGCAGCATTTCCAGCGCTGGCAAACCGGCGGGTGTGTGGCGCAAAGGCTCGCATTCGAGAACGCGGGCGCTGAGTTCCAGCTTGTTCATCCTGCCAGGCACCGAGGGGACTTGATGGAATGAGCTCTGCGTGAGCCTGCTTACTCGGCCTGGGCCGGGGTAGCTTCCGCCGAAGCCTTGCGGGCTTCTTCGCGCTCGACCGACTTCATCATGATCGACGGAGTGGTCTGGGCCTTCTTGGTCTTGATGACCAGGTGGCGCAGCACGGCGTCGTTGTAGCGGAACGAGTGTTCCAGCTCATCCAGCGTGGCTTGGCCGCACTCGATGTTCAGGCAGACGTAGTGAGCCTTGACGAGCTTCTGGATCGGGTAGGCCAGTTGACGGCGGCCCCAGTCTTCCAGGCGATGGATCGAGCCGCCTTGGCCCGTGACCAGTGCTTGGTAACGCTCGACCATGGCGGGCACTTGCTCGCTTTGGTCGGGGTGAACGATAAACACTACTTCGTAGTGACGCATGGGTAAAACTCCTTGAGGATGTCTTGCTGGCCTAACGTCTTGCACCCGCGCTTTCCATCATGGGTGGATCAACATCATCGACGTTCGCCGCAAGGGGCAGCCCGCTACCCAAAAACCATGGGTGGTCGAGCAAGAAAGCTCTCGATTATCACCGATTGAGCGGCCGCTTGCAAGCCGGCGCAAGCTCAAGAAATAAGGGACGCGTCTCTGACGGGTGCCTGCCCCGTCGGGGCGGGCAGATCGGCTGCCGTGATCGCCCGCGGCCGGTTGACGGCGCTGACCATGACGTAGCTGATGATCATGAGCAGGAACCACGAGCCCAGCTTGGCGATGGACACGACCTGCCAGACCTGCGACTGGTTGGGATAGCGCCACGCATTGGCGAAGGTGCCGATGTTTTCGGCAAACCAGATGAAGAGCGCCACCAGCACGAAGCCCAGCAGCAGCGGCATGCGCCGGTAGACCTGCCAGATGCGGAAGTACACCCACGTGCGCGCGAACAACACGGCCGTCATCGCGAAAAGCGCCCACCGGAAGTCCGAGACGTAATGGTGCGCGAAGAAATTCAGGTAGATCAGCACCGACAACAACGCGGTGGCGGCCAGCGGCGGATGCGCGCGGAAGCGGAAATCAAAGAGCCGCCACACGCGGGCCAGGTAGCTGCCCACTGCGGCATACATGAAGCCGGTGAACAGCGGAACGCCGCCGACGCGCAGGACGCTGGCCTCGGGATAGATCCACGAGCCGGCGGCGGTCTTGAAGATCTCCATGCAGGTGCCGACCACATGGAACATCAGGATCACGCGCGCCTCGCTCCAGGTTTCCATGCGCAGCGCGAGCAGCGCGGCCTGGATGCCGAGCGCGGCGAGGGTCAGGAAGTCATAGCGCGCCAGCGCCGCGTCCTTGGGATACCACCAGTGCGTGCCCAGCAGCAGCGCGCACATCAGGCCGCCGAAGAGGCACGCCCACGCCTGCTTCACGCCGAAGCGGAAGAACTCGTAAAGCGCCACGCCCAAACGGCCGCGGCTCGCGAGGTTGCTGGCCAGCCGCGCTTCCCACTGCTGCAGATCGGCGATGAGCGGCCAGTCGCTGGCCGCCGGATGACGCACCGCCTCAGCCTTCGACGACGGCGTAGGCCGAGTGGTTGTGGATGGACTCGAAGTTTTCGGCCTCGACGCGATAGCGCGCGATGCCGGGATGCGCATTCAGGCGGGCCGCCACATCGCGCACCAGGTCCTCGACGAATTTGGGATTGTCGTAGGCGCGTTCGGTGACGAACTTTTCGTCGGGACGCTTTAGCAGGCCCCACAGTTCGCACGAGCCTTCGTCTTCGATCAGGCGGATCACGCCGTCCATCGAGATGTCTTCATTCAGGATGGCCGACACCGTGACATGCGAACGCTGGTTGTGCGCGCCGTATTCGGAGATGGCCTTCGAACACGGGCAAAGGCTGGTGACCGGCACCTGGACCACGAGCTCGAATTCGACGTGGCCGGCCTGCGCGCGCGCGATCCACTGGACCTCGTAGTCCAGCAGGCTCTGCACGCCGGAGATCGGCGCGGACTTGTTGATGAAGTACGGGAACGAGGCGGTGATGTCGCCGCGCTCGGCATGCAGCAGCGGCAGCATGTCGGCCGCCATGGTGCGGAACAGCGCCGGCGTCATGGGCGTGCTGCGGTATTTTTCGAGCAAGGCCACGAAGCGGGACATGTGCGTGCCCTTTTCTTCGGGCGGCAGGGCCACGGTCAGCGTCCAGTTGGCCACCGTGCCTTGCGCCGAGCCGTCGCCGCTCTGGACCAGCATGGGATGACGCACGCCGCGGATGCCGACGCGCTGAATCGGGATATGCCGCGTGTCCGTCGAGCTTTGGACGTCGGGCATCACGAGGGCGGGGTCGATCGGAGAATTCATTTCGGCTTACCTGTCCGGGCCGGTCCGCCGTGGAGCAACGTGCTGGCCGGGTTGTCTTGAGAAGGGGCTAATTATCGCCCAGCCATGCGCGTTGAGAAGGGGTAACCCCTCGGATCCCATGCGGGCGGGGCCGGAACAGTGTGTTTCATCCTTGCGGCCGAAGGCGCCTGCCCTCGGCCGCAAGGATCAGCCGGATCAAATCAGCCGAATCACTTCAGCAGGTCTGCGTAACGCGTGCGGATCGACTGCTCGATGCCCGCGGCATCCAGGCCGAGCCCGACCAGGAGGGCCGATTGCTCACCGTGGTCGATGAATTCGTCCGGCAGGCCAAGCTGCAGCACGGGGATCAGCACGCCGGCGGTGCTCAGGACTTCGAGCACCGCGCTGCCCGCGCCGCCCATGATGCAGGCGTCTTCCAGCGTCACGAGCGCGTCGTGGCGGCTGGCCAGGTCCAGGATCAGGTCGCGGTCGATCGGCTTGGCAAAGCGCATGTCGGCCACGGTGGCGTCCAGCTTGCCGGCGGCGCCCAGCGCGGCTTGCACCAGCGTGCCAAAGCCCAGGATGGCGATCTTCTTGCCTTCTCGGCGCACGACTCCCTTGCCCAGTTCCACGGTATCCAGACCGCCGCCTTCCGCCGCGCCGCAGCCGGCGCCGCGCGGGTAACGCACCGATGCCGGACCGGGGTGCTGATAACAGGTCGACAGAAGCAGGCGGGTTTCGTTTTCGTCGGAGGGCGTGGCCACCACCATGTTCGGCACGCAGCGCAGGAAAGCGATGTCGTAATTGCCGGCGTGCGTGGCGCCGTCCGCGCCCACGATGCCGGCGCGGTCCAGCGCGAACGTGACGTCCAGGTTCTGCAAGGCGACGTCATGGATGAACTGGTCGTAGCCGCGCTGCATGAAGGTGGAGTAGATGGCGACGACCGGCTTCTGGCCTTCGCATGCCACGCCCGCGGCGAACGTGACGGCATGCTGTTCGGCGATGCCCACATCGAAATACCGCTGCGGGAAGCGCTGTTCGAATTCGACCAGGCCGCTGCCCTCGCGCATGGCGGGCGTGACGGCCACCAGGCGCGAATCCTGCTGCGCCGTGTCGCACAGCCACGTGCCGAACACCTGCGTGAAGGTGCGCTTGCCGGGCGCCTTGGATTGCTGGATGCCAACGGCCGGATCGAATTTGCCGGGACCGTGGTAGAGCACGGGATCGGCTTCCGCCAGCTTGTAGCCCTGGCCCTTGCGCGTGACGACATGCAGGAATTGCAGGCCTTCCAGGGCCTTGAGGTTCTGCAGCGTGGGAACCAGCGCATCGAGGTCGTGGCCGTCGATGGGGCCGACGTAGTTGAAGCCCAGCTCTTCGAACAGCGTGGCGGGCGTGACCATGCCCTTGGCGTGTTCCTCGAAGCGGCGCGCCAGTTCAAGCACCGGCGGCACATGCTGCAGCACCGCCCGACCCACATTCTTGGCCGCGGCGTAAAAACGTCCGGACATCAGGCGCGCCAGATAACGGTTCAGCGCCCCCACCGGCGGCGAGATCGACATGTCGTTGTCGTTCAGGATCACCAGCAGGTTGATGTCGGGCGTGACGCCCGCATTGTTCATGGCCTCGAACGCCATGCCCGCGGACATGGCGCCGTCGCCGATCACGGCGATGTGCTGGCGCTGTTCGCCCGCATTGCGCGAAGCCACCGCCATGCCCAGGGCCGCGGAGATCGACGTGGACGAATGCGCGGTGCCGAAGGCGTCATACTCGGACTCACTGCGTTTCGGAAAGCCCGAAATGCCCCCCTGCTGGCGCAGCTTGGCCATGCCGGCGCGGCGTCCCGTCAGGATCTTGTGCGGATAGGACTGATGGCCCACGTCCCACACGATGCGGTCATGCGGCGTGTCGAACACCTGGTGCAGCGCCAGCGTGAGCTCGACGGTGCCCAGGTTGGACGACAGGTGTCCGCCCGTTTTGGATACCGACTCCAGCACGAAGCCGCGCAGTTCGTCGGCGAGCTTTTTCAGTTCGCGACGATCCAGGCGCTTGAGGTCAGCCGGCGATTGAATGCGGTCCAGTAAATCTGTCGTCATGCTTTTATGGGGTTCGTTGGCCCGGCCTACCAAGAAGGCCGGGCTGATCTCGGATCAGCGGTCTCGAAGAACGATGAAGTCGGCAAGCTGGGCCAGACGCGCGCCGGCGTCGCCCAGCGGCGCCAGGGCGGCCAGCGCCGCCACGCGCAGTTCCTCGGCAAAGGCCCGGGCCTCGTCCAGGCCCAGCAGGGACACATACGTGGGCTTGTTTTCAGCGGCGTCCTTGCCCGGCGTCTTGCCCAGGCTGGCGCTGTCCGCGGTAACGTCGAGAATGTCGTCGACCACCTGGAACGCCAGGCCCATGGCCTGCGCGTAGGCGTCCAGCGCCTGGCGCGAGGCCGAGCTGGCGCCCGCCACGATGCCGCCCAACGCCACGCTGCACGCCAGCATGGCGCCGGTCTTCATGCCGTGCATCATTTGCAGTTCATCGCGCGACAGCGCGCGGCCGACGCTGAAGAGGTCGATGGCCTGCCCGCCTGCCATGCCCTGGCTGCCGGCCGCGCGAGCCAGCGACTGGGTAGCCTGGACGATGAGCGCCGGGGCGATGGGCATGGAGGCGACCAGCTCAAACGCCAGCGGCTGCAACGCATCGCCCGCGAGCATGGCGGTGGCCTCGTCGAACTGCACGTGCGTGGTGGGCCGGCCACGGCGCAGCGTGTCGTCGTCCATGCAGGGCAGGTCGTCATGGATCAGCGAATAGGCGTGGATCAGTTCCACAGCGGCCGCCGCGCGGTCCAGCGAGGCCTCGATGGCGAGCACGCTGCCGCTGACGGGGCAGGCCTGTCCAGCGGCATAGACGAGGGCAGCGCGCACGCGCTTGCCGCCGCCGAGCACGGCGTAACGCATGGCTTCGTGCAGCCGGGCAGGCGGCTGATCCACCGGCGGCAGCAGGTCGTCGAGCACGTCTTCGACGTGCCGCGCACGGCCTTGCAACCACTCGGAAAAAGCGAGTTGAGTTTGCTTCATCGGTGTCTTATTCGTCGTCCAGTGCCGCGGGATCCAGCGGCCGCAGCAGGCCGCCTTCGAGGACCTTGACCTGCTGCTCGGCCTGCGCCAGGCGATCCTGGCAGACCCGCGTGAGCGCCACGCCGCGCCGGTAGGCAGCCAGCGATTGCTCGAGCGGCAGCGATCCGTCTTCCATGGCCGCGACCAGCGATTCCAGTTCGGCCAGGGCCGTTTCGAAATCCTGGGGCAAGGGACGATCGTCGTTCTGCGGATCAGCTTGAGTGGGTTTGGCCAAACGGGCCTCCGGGGCACTTGGGGGTGGATTAATCCGTGAATTGTACGAGATAGCCAAGCACGGCCCGGATGCGCCCCGCGCCCTAGGCCGGCGTGCCCGCCAGGCCCGCCACCGCCGCCAGGAGCGCGGGCGCCACGCGGTCGCGCAGATGCGAGGCCTCCAGCAGGCTGGCCGGCCCGCCGCAGCTCATGACGAAGACGCCCTCGCCCGTGATGGACGTGAACGGCACGGCCACGGCGTTGATGCCGGACTGCCATTCGCCGATGGCGCAGCAGCAGCCGGCTTGCGCCAGTTCGGCGCGCGCCCGGGCAATGGCCTCGGGCGCCGGCGCGGCCTGGTCCAGCCGCGCCAGGACCGCGTCGCACTCGTCTTCGGGCAGGCTGGCCAGGTACGCCCGTCCCATGGCGCTGTCCAGCGTGGCGCGATAGCCAACGGGCAGGCGCAGGTACAGCGCGGACGAGCCGTGGATCGCCTCGACATAAGTCATGGCGTCGCCGTCGAACGCGCCCAGGGCCACCGCGCCACCGGTCTCGCGCGCCAGATCGGACATGGAGGCCTTGGCCAGTTCGCGCACCTCAAGTCCGGCAAGCAGGCCAAACCCCAGCGCCAGCACGCCGTAGCCGGGCGAGTACTTGCCCGTGTCGGGGTGGTAGCGCAGGTAGCCCAGTTCCGTCAGCGTGTACGTGATCCGGCTGATGGTGGGCTTGGGCAGGCCGGTCAGGCGCGCCAGATCCAGGTTGCCCAGCGCTGCCACGCCGTGGCGAAAGCACCGCAGCACGTCCAGGCCGCGCGCCAGCGCCGTGATGAAGTCGGGGGAATTGGCGCCCTCGCCCGCGCCAGCGGCCCGTTTGCGGCGAGCGGGCAGGCTCAGTTCAAGCTTCTGGTCCGGCTTGGATGGCGGGAGGGCAATGCGCTTGCCGGCAGAAAACGGTTGCATTTATATACGCTTCGTTTTTATAGTTTATTTCGAAAGACAGAATTAAATTCCATAGTCCGGAATTTAAAACATCCAAGGAGACCTGGCAAGCGGCGCCATGAACGACATGGGCGTCAGCCAAGCCAGGCCCGGCGATCCACTCTGACCACGCGATTTCAAGGGGAAAACATGATTCGCAACAGCTTCAAACTGCTCGCCACCCTGATGCTTAGCGCCGCCGCGCTGGGCGCCCAGGCCGATACGTATCCGGCCCGCCCGATCAAGGTGATTTCGCCCTTCCCGGCCGGCGGCGCGACCGACGTGCTGACGCGCGTCCTGGCCGAGCGGATGGCCAAGAACCTGGGCCAGTCCATGATCGTGGAAAACAAGGCCGGAGCGGGCACGTCGATTGGCGCGGCCTATGTCTCGCGCGAAGCGCCGGACGGCTACACCATCCTGATGGCCACGAACTCGACGCTGGTGACCAACCGCTATCTGTATAAGGAACTGCCCTACGACCCGGATAGCTTCGCCAAGATCGGCATGGTCGGCGTCGGCCCGCTGGTCCTGCTTTCCACGCCGAAGCGGCCCTTCAACAGCACGCAGGACGTCGTTGCGTATGCCAAGCAGAATCCGGGCAAGCTGACGTTCGCGACCTTCGGCCCGGGCACCTCGTCGCACCTAGCCGGCGAACTGTTCAAGGAACGCGCCGGCATCGACATCCTGCACGTGCCCTTCAAGGGCGCCACGCAGGCCCTGCCCGCGTTGATCAGCGGCGACGTGGACCTGTTCTTCGACATGGTGGCGACCGGCATGCCGCAAGCCGACGCCGGCAAGGTCAAGGTCTTCGCGATCACGAGCCCCACGCGCCTGGCGACCCAGCCCAACGTGAGCACGCTGGCCGAACAAGGCTACCCCGCGTTCGACATGACCGCCTGGTTCAGCTTCGTGGCCCCCAAGGGCACGCCGGCGCCGGTCGTCGAGCGCCTGCAAGCCGCGCTGACCGAAACGCTGAAGGACGAAGCGGTCAAGAAGCGCCTGCTGGACATGGGCATTGACCCGCGTTCGGGCACGGCGGCCGAGCTGGACAAGCAGATCAAGACCGAGCAACCCATCGTGTCGCAGCTCATCAAGCAGGCCAACATCGTTCTGCAGTAAGCCTGCCTTCATGCCGGTTTCGTGACAAAACGTTCGCGGAGTGCCGGCCCGCGATCGGTGCGCCCGTGGCCCTGCCGCGAGCGCACCATTTCCCCGACAGCGCCGTCCCGGCCCTGTCGGTTTTTTACGCGCGGTCTAACCCCTGGATACAGAAATCGGCGCCATGGCGCTGCTAAGGTAAAGCGCGAACGTAACGCGCAAACGCCGAACCATTCCAGGGAGCCCGATGCCTCAAACCGAAGACCGATACGCCCGCCTGGACTCAGCCCGCTGGCTGGCTGCGCTGGCCGTCGTTCTGCTGCACAGCGCCGCTTTGATCGTCAGCGATCCCGCCGCTCACGGCCGCGGCGCATGGCTGGCCGCCAATCTGTATGACTCCGCCGCGCGCTGGTGCGTGCCTGTCTTTGTGATGGTAAGCGGCGCGCTGCTGCTCGATCCCGACAAGCCGCAGGATGCGAGGCGCTTCTACAGCCGGCGCCTCGCGCGGATCTGCGCCCCTCTCCTGTTCTGGACGCTGTTCTACCTGGCATGGCGCACGGGCCTGGACTGGTGGGACGACGGCCGCGTCGATTTTTCGTTCTGGCCGCGCAAGGTTGCGCAGGGCGAGCCCTACTACCACCTCTGGTATCTGTACATGATCGTGGGGCTGTACCTGTTCGCGCCGCTGGTTCGGGTGCTGTACGTGCGCAGCACGCCCAAGGCGCGCGCGCTGTGGGTCGTCGGCATCCTGGGGGTGGCAATTCTTGATGCCCTGTACCGCCGCGCGCTCGGCGCGCCGCATGGCTTTTTCCTGACGTGGTTCCTGCCATACCTTGGCTACTTCGTCGCGGGCCGTCTGATCTTCGATGGCGAGATGCGCGTTCCGCGCCCAGGTTTGATGCTGGCCGCCACCGTGGCCGCGACCGCGTTGGGCGTGACCATCATGTCCAACGGCCAAGTGCTGGACACCTACTTCTACGACTACTTCAGCCTGACGGTGCCATTCATGTCGCTGGCCGCATTCCAATGGATCGTGTCCTCGCCCCGGTTGCCCAGGCTGGCGCCGCTGGCCCCGCTGACGTTTGGCGTATACCTCATCCATCCGGTCTTTCTGGATGTCGCGCGCCGCATCGGCGCCTTCTCGGGGCAGGACCGCGACGCGTGGGTGGTGCCGTTGCTGACGATGATGGTGTTTGCATTATCGGCCGCCAGCAGCTGGTTGCTTCGGCGCCATCCGGCCACGCGCCGCCTCGTCTGAAAGCCCTACGGCGCATGGGGTTGTTCGCGGTTTGAGCGCGGTCAAACCCACCCCGGGATTCCCTCGAATGGCCCGGCCTTTTGACGCGGGCGTGGCCCAATCCCTTGGGGTACAATTCACGGCTTATTTGATCGGCCAGACACCGATTTTTCTTCGCGCCAGAACGGATTCACCCAGGCTCGAATTCATGAACAAGGCCCCCGGAACACACCGCGAGGGACCTGGACTTGAACAAAAGCGCCTGGCAAGGCTCAAACCGTCCTGGCTTTTTTATCCGAGCGGAGGGAATCATGACCGACATCGGTCGGATGGCACATGTCGTGCCAGCTCGCACCCAGCTACCCGTCAGCGCTTATTTTGACGAAGCCCTCTTTGC